>Ga0209692_10000169_pt1 | contig 211975 bp, 217 predicted proteins | sample tdDd472_FD_187129 | JGI IMG/M metagenome (GOLD analysis project Ga0209692, IMG submission 187129) | Marine sediment microbial communities from the Atlantic coast under amendment with organic carbon and nitrate - tdDd47.2 (SPAdes)... | ecosystem: Environmental > Aquatic > Marine > Coastal >... | reverse complement strand
TGGATCCAAACCGATTTAATCTGGTGGCAATGGCAAGGTGGACACACCCGTACCCATCTCGAACACGGAAGTTAAGCGCCTTAGCGTCGATGGTACTGCATGGGAGACTGTGTGGGAGAGTAGAACGTCGCCGGATTATTCTTCAAAAAGCCCTGATCATTTATTACAAATGGTCAGGGCTTTTTGCGTCTGGATCTGTCTTATCTCTTTGTCAGTTACTTTTTGGCTTTGCGGGCGATCAGTTCCATTTTTTTCAAAACGTTTTTATCCCCGTTTCAAACTTTGGCTTTTCCTCCAGCAAAAGCGATTCAACTTTATTAAATGATTCAGGTGTCATCCTTTCTTGAAGTGACAGAGTCATAAATTCGTCGGCAGGATACCCGCTAAGATTTTCAACAGATTCCGTTATATATTCAAACCTCAAGCTTTTCGCATCTACGATCCATACGGCATCAATTAAATTTTGGGACAGGAACCGGTGATCCTTTTCTATTTTTTTTATCTCGGCTATACTTTCTTTTCCGGACATAAAGGCTCTCCAAGGGAACAAAAAGTCTTAGTGTATCCAAACGAAGCAAGCCATTCTTCAGCATTAGTCGGATTCTCAAAGACTTTTATTTCATACCCTGTAACATTCTCGAATATTTTTCCTATCTGCCATTTTTTAATTTCAGATGGTCCTGTCACAAAGGCATGATGTGTAATTGTATTTGTGACAGGAGTATTCATCAACTTTGTCACCATCGATTCAATAGACGGTGTACCTAATTTCCACTCTCTACCATCGTGAAGAATTGCCCAGGACTTTTTGGGGTAATTTTGTAATGCAACCTGTTTTACATGCCCCGCAAAATCTGTAACAACTCTTTCATCCCAAGACTCATAGGATTCTATATAAAGGACACTATCAAACGGAATTAAAGTATAGAAATTTGTTTTAATCTCCATGTACGACCCTATTTATAAAAAAATATCACGAAAAAATAATTTATATTTTAAATCGGCCTACCATTTCATCGAGCCTGGAGGCTAATTTTGATAAATCCTCGGCACTGAGTTTGACCTGATCGCTCCTTTCTGCAATTTCACTGGATGATTGGTTAACCCCGCTGATGTCCTTGGTAATCTCTGCCGCAACAGTGGAACTCTGGTTTACATTGGAATTTACTTCTTCAATTCCACTTGATGCCTGGGAAATATTTTCTGCAATTTCGCTTGTTGCAGAGGATTGTTCTTCAACTGCCGTAGCAATTGTAGAAACGATATCATTAACATCACCAATCACTTTTGATATTTCTTCTATGCTTGATAAAGACGTGCTTGAACTGTTTTGTATATCCTCAATTCTTGCTTTTATGTCATTTGAGGCCTCTGATGTTTGTCCGGCAAGATCCTTGATTTCGTTTGCAACAACGGCAAAACCCTTGCCTGCTTCTCCTGCCCTGGCAGCTTCGATCGTTGCATTTAACGAAAGCAAATTTACCTGTGCAGAAATATCCGTGATGGTTTCGACCACATTTCCAATAGATCTGGCCGCATCGCTCAGTCCATTCATTATTTTTGTGGATTCGTTAGCCTTTGATACGGCATTTAATGTAATCTCTTTAGCGTTTTCTGCGTTCTGAGCGATTTCATTGATAGTAGAGTTCATTTCTTCGGATGCACTGGCAACTGTGTTCAAATTCACACTGGACTGTTCCATAGAAGCCGCGACAGAGTTCATATTGGCTGTCATCTCTTCGGATGCAGCAGCTACAGCATTTGCCTTTTCAGAAGTCTGCTCGGAGCCTTTGGACATATCCTCTGCAATAGAGGCCATCTCCGTTGATGAGGATGAAAGAGTTTCAACTCCTTGAGAAATATCGGTTATCATTTGATGAAGCTTTTCAATAAAAGCATTAAAACTTCCTGCAAGTTTGCCGACCTCATCCTTTGTTGTAACGGGCAATCGGGTTGTAAGGTCTCCTTCACCCTCCGCAATATCCTTTAGCCCGGCAGCAGCACTGTTAATCGGGCTGGTTATTGCTCTTGCGGCAAAGAAAACAAGAAAAATAACAACCAGCATCGTCAATAAAGCAATTAAGACAATATAACTTCGGATCTCATGGGGTGCCTCTAAAAACTCTTCTTCATCCTGGGTCAGCGCAACACTCCAGCCTTTAAGTGGGATCGGTGCAAACCCGGATATTTTGTGAATACCTTTAAAGGTATAATCCTGAACACCTTCTTTCCCACTGGTCATTAATTTGATAATTTCTTCCATCCCTGAAAGAGTCTTTATATCTAAAGTAAGAATATGTTTCTCATTTGGATGAGAAATGACAATCCCATCCTTATTGACCATCCATGCGTAACCCGTTTCACCATATTTTGTGCCGGACACTTCCTCCACCAAGAAATGTGCTTTAATGGATATCCCAAAAACACCTAAAAATTCCTTGTCACTTGAAAATACAGGAGCGCATACGACATAGATTAGCTTACCAGTTGATTTAGATTTTACAATCTCACCGACAGCAACATGTTTTAATTCTTTGGCCTCCTGGAAATAACCTCGTTTTGCTATATTGGATCCTTTGTATTCTTTCCCACTTTCCAACTCACCTGTAAGTAAGAGACCGTTTGTATCTGTTACAAAAATGCCAAGGAAATCGTCATCAAGGGCTTTAAATGCCTTTTTCATTTCAAGGCGCAGTGATGCGATATCTTCCGTGGCTTTATCAACGCCTTCATCCTTAACTTTTTCAAGAACCTTAACAATATGTTCACCCGTGGCGAAAAGACCTGCCATTTCGGCTTGAAGTTCCAGATTTGTTTCGACTATGCCGGCTATTGCATGAGCCTGCTCCTTTAAATTGTCATGTCCTACATGCAACAATGCCGTGGTCGATTTGGTGATCGAAACCCATCCGATAATGATCAATGGAATTAGGGTTAACAAGCATCCTCCGATCATTAGTTTAAATGAGATAGATTGGACATTTATCCTATTCATGGTCAGATCCTTTCGCATTAAAGATGTAAAAAACAAATTTTGGGAAATTTTTTTTAATATAAACAACTAAAGAAAATTAAGCAAAACAATTCACAAAAACAACACAAATGTAAAACCGGTATACGTGCTCTGGTCGTGAACTTTTTTTGTGGTGTTCCTTTCTTTTGGTATTGGTTACGATCAAGGTCGAATGAAAATGCATCAATGTTGATGAGCAAATTTATTAAGTATTCGAATGATATCCTTGAGCGAAATGAGTAATCCAAAGGCGTTGACTAATGGTATTTAACAGGGCTGGTTGGAATTCGAAGATCCCCACCAATAGCAGAACAAGCGCTCCCTATGAAAAATACAACAGAGACGAATGTTGGATAAAAACAGGGTGACTCTGATAAAATTGGAATCACCCTGCCTTAGTGATTCCATTTGTCAGATACTTTTCCCAACATTTTGTTTTAATTTGGTTTTGGACCGATATATTTGATAGATATGATCATATCTATCAAATATGGGGTGCGTTACCCCCTAACATCCAGGGGATATCCCTTCAACGGCCACAGGCGTGATTCCCATCTTATTTAGCATAGATGAGCCAGAGATCCATCCGATGGAATAGTGATATTTTTCCAGCATACGAACCATATCGGTCTCGTGGTATACGATTTTAGCTTTAGGGGGAAATGAGATTTTTGAAAAAGAAGGAATCTGTTTGCGAATCGTTGAAAAACTGGAATCCCCTGTTTCACGAATCAGCGGCCGGGCGATCCTTGCAAGAATAAATTTTTGTGATAGAACCAACTTGATTCCCCCACCGGAACCGGTGCTGGGCGGGATCTGGACATCGTTTCCTGGGGTCATTTTTGAAAATGCCTGTGACATTTTTTTTTAAAAGCGTTTCACAAGCGCCGGTACCCGGAATAATCAATGTTTCTGCCCCTGCCATTGGACAACACAATAGACCGGTCAAAATAAAAAAATGGTCATACCGTTTTAAGCATAGCCTTCCTTTCAACTAAATGTTTATTTCATTCGTCCAGAGCCTTGCGGATTTTTTCAGCAATTTCTTTTTGTTCAATGGGTTTGAGCATGATATCGGCTATTCTAATTCTTTTTAATTTTTCTTTATCTATCAAGGCACTATAACCCGTACAAATAATTATGGGTAAATCCGGTCGAATATTTTTAATGAGCTCAGCTAATTTGATACCGGACATTTTCGGCATGGTCATATCGGTGATCAGCAGATCAATTTCACGATAGTTTGATTTTAAGAAATTGAGCGCCTCAATCGGATCTGTTTTAGTATAAACCAAATATCCTAACCCCTCGATCATCTCTTTGCTCATCTCAGTGATAACCTGCTCATCGTCAACAAAAAGGATTGTTTCTCCTTTACCTTGTATAGGGGGTTGATGGCTCTGTTCTATTATCTTTAAAGGGCTGCCTTCAATGATGGGCAGAAAAATTTTAAAAATACTCCCTTTGCCGATTTGACTGTCCACAGTTATCATGCCCCCATGGTTTTTAACGATGCCAAGCACCACAGCCAAACCCATACCCGTTCCTTTTCCAATTTTTTTGGTGGTGAAGTATGGGTCAAAAATACGATTAATTATTTCAGGGCGTATACCCTGACCGGTGTCGCTGATTGACAGCTTAAAATAATGGCCGGGTTTACAGTCGGGATATCCTTTTGTTTTTCCACAATTTAAATGGGTTGTATCCGCAGTTATCCTTAGGATACCCCCTTTATCTGCCATTTCCTGGGATGCATTTGTGCAAATGTTGAGCAGGATTTGTTTTATTTGAACAGGATCGGCAAAAATAGAAATGTCAGTTTCGGGTATATTCAGATTAACCTCTATGGAAGACGGGATAGTTGACCGGAGTAGCTTGAGGGTATCGTTTAATACCCCTGTGATATTGACAGGTTGAAATGTGTCGTCTGCTTTTCGACTGAAATTCAGCAATTGTTTTACAATCCCGCTTGCATTTAAACTGGCAGTTTCGATGTTCTCAATTTTTTTAAGGGCAGGACTCCAGTCCGGTAAGTCTTGGATGGCTAACTGTGCATTCCCAAGAATAATACTTAATATATTGTTAAAATCGTGAGCAATCCCACCTGCAATGGTGCCAAGAGATTCTATTTTATGGGCCTGTCTCAGCCTGCTTTCAAGTTCTTTTTTTTGTCTTTCTGAAGCCTTTAATTCAGTCAAATCGACGAATGTGATCAAAATAGTATTCCCTGATGATGCCGCTTGAACACTTACCTCTTTTTGAGTGCCATTCTTGCATCTGATCATCATTTCGATACTTTTGGCAGCCGCTTGTTCCGAGATTGCTTTTTTGACTGCCTCGGTCCATATTCCTTTTATGATTTCTCTGTAGGAAATTTCAGAATATGCCAAGGGCCACCAGTCTGAAATATTGGGGATATCTGAGATCTTGTATCCAAAAAGGTCTGTGAATTTTGCATTGATGGTAATAATTTTTTCATCTGTTTTTGAATAAACAAGCATTGCAATGGGCGAATTTTCAATGGTGGTCCTGGATATCCGCTCACTTTCTTTTAACGCTTCTTCTTTTTGTTTCTTTTCAATAAAAAGCTCATCAAATTCTTCTTTTATCAGAGTAATTGATTGATATAGGTAATAGAATGGATGATTCTTCGAAACATTAATTGTATCTTTAACGCCTTCCACTTCCCAGTTTAAATTGCCGATAACAGAAAGCAGATCCTCGATATCCTTTTTATTTATTGAATCAATGCTGTAATCATCTTCAAGAGATGTCTGTTTTTCTTGATCTTCTCTGGCCAGACCCATGGCCTGTTGTAAATTTTTTACCACCTTTACTTGAAACGGCAACAGGGTGTTTGCGATGCGAAATGCAGCATGGGTGATTTTATTGACATTGTATGAAATATAGATTTTAAATGGGAATTTTTCATGCCAAAGTCTCAGGCTTTGCATGAGTTTGAACCTCGCCGCCTGGGAAGACCCATGGAGATTTTTTCCGTTCACAATTATGTAGTCAAATGAATGGTTTTCCGGTAATTTTGACCTGTATTGATGTCTCATTTGATCAATTAAAGGAACATATTCGGGTTTTAAAAAGCCGCTGGTCGTTGAATGAAAGATATTTTTGTTAATAATGATTGCGTCATTGGAAAACCCGGGTTGTCTAATCTTCAATTTGTCATCTGAAATTATTTCAATGGGTGAAAATGAATGGCTTTGACCATCAGAACAGTCTTTGATATTGATACCGATATCTTTTGAGGTGTGGGTGTGTGCCCCGCTAAGCATAGAGGCTTTTTCAATGGCGTCTCTATAAGATTTTTCAATATAAATCATTTTATTCTTGGTGTTAAAACGATTTCCCATTTTAACTGCGATTGAAAATGGGGTAGAAAGATTACAAAAAATCATGGCCTTCAATTTTTCATCGGCATTGGCATCCATTATAAAATGATTTCGCCCGGTAAGGCTTGAACTTTTCAAATTTGAATAATCTTGAATCTGAATATAGGTTTGATCATCCAAGGATAGATAGTTTGTGATTTCTTTTTTTAGGGTGACTGAATTGTGAACCCCTTCAAGATCTGCCCGCCCCTTGGGTTTGCTATAGATGATGGCCTTACCAATGATCCAAAAACTTACCTCAAAGGATTCACTGCATCGGCAGTTGATCCAATCTGGTTTGGAATATATTTCAAGGCCCGATATCGGACAATAAAACACTAAAAATAACCCCTGAATTGTATTTGTGTGATGATTAACTTACCAAAAAAAATAAAATTTCGCACGCTTATAATTTTAATTGATAGATCCCGGACCGTATTGGGCCAACTTGAGGTGTCGGTATCATTCGGGCCTTCAAAGTTTTATGAAAATGGCATCCCTCCGGCAGGTCCTCTCTGAAAGGAATTCGGGGCCTAAGGGATATGAAAATTTTTTTTCGAGTTCAGCGGTGATGGCTGGAACAGCTTTAAAGAGATCATTCCCGCCGTTCACCCGGTCGCGTTCCCGTTTTTGTGAAAATTCGTTTAATTTGATTTACAACCCAACCGTTCTTATTATAATAGATACGTTTTTGGCTGGACTATTAAGATGGTTTTTAGAAGATAGTTTGAATCAATTTTTCAGGGAGCACCTAACCAATGAATTTTTCTCAACGGCATTTAATCACCCAGGATCTGGCAGCTGTTGCCATGGGGCATAAACCTGCAGATCTTATTTTAAGAAACGGGCGCCTGGTTGATGTCTGCACGGCAAGAATCCGGTCTCATTGCGATTTAGCCGTTTATAAGGGATATATTGCCCTGGCGGGGAATTGTGATCACGTTCAAACCCATGAAAAGACCCGGGTGGTTGATGTTCGGGGAAAATACCTTTGTCCGGGCCTGATCGATTCCCATATGCATGTGGAAAGCTCCATGGTGGACCTGCCCTCATTTGCCGCGGGGGTCCTGCCCCACGGCACCACAACCATTTGTCCGGATATCCATGAAATTACCAATGTATTGGGGATGGATGCACTTGGGCTGTTTAAAGAGAGTTCAAAGAATCTGCCCCTGAAAGTCCTCACGGCCATGCCGGTGTGCGTACCCTCTTTGCCGGGGATGGAAGATGCAGGGGCTGATATCGGACCCGAAGAGGTCGGCCGTGCTTATGCCCAAGGCCTGGCGTCTCTGCAGGGCGAACAGATGAATTTTCCCGGAGTGGTTTTTGGCGATGAGCGGGTGCACCAAATCACCCGGCACGGACTTGAAGCTAACAAGGTGCTCACAGGTCATTATGCCGGGGAGGATCTGAACGGCGGGCTGAATGCCTATATTGCATCCGGTATGACGGCGGACCACGAGACCACGACTGCCCAAGGGGCCATGGCCAGGGCACAGCTCGGCATGTATGTCCAGCAACGATACGGCAGTGCCTGGCTGGATCTGCCCAACCTGATCACGGCTGTTACGGAAAACCCAGGAGTTGATACCCGTTTTTTCACCTTGGTAACCGATGATGTTACCCCGGCCACTATTTCAGATGAGGGGCACCTGGTCCGGGTGGTCAGAAAAGCGATCAGTATGGGCTTAAATCCCATTACCGCCCTTCAGATGGCCACAATTAACCCCGCCCAGCTTCTTGAGCAGAGCGCCTGGATCGGCTCCCTTACCCCGGGACGGGCTGCAGATATTTTAGTGGTGGAGTCCCTCACCGATTTTTTCATTGCCCAGGTGTATGCCAATGGAGAACTTGTGGCTGAAAACGGGGGAATGGTGGGGAGCATACCTGAATACAGGTATCCTGAATGGGCCGTAAACACGGTTTATCTTCATCCTCTTTCCCAAAAGGATTTTCAGATCCCCTGCCCATCCAACCCCAGCGTCTGTGCCCGGGTGATTGAACTGGTCCCGGGCAGGGTGCATACCTTGTCTGGAACAGCCCGGGTGAATGTAAGAGAGGGCATGATTCAGGCTGTTCCTGAAAAAGATATTGCAAAAGCCGGGATGTTCTACCGCCACAAACCCGGGAACGGTGCTGAAAACACCCGGGCCCTCGGCCTGGTGTCGGGTACAGGATTCAAACCGGGGACTGCCTATGCCTCAACCGTATCCCATGATTGCCACAACCTTCTGGTGGTGGGGATGGATGACGGGGCCATGGCTTTGGCTGCCAATACCCTGATTGAATCCCAGGGAGGTCTGGTTGTTGTGGATAAGGGGGAGATTCTGGCCCACCTGCCTCTGCCTTTGGGTGGACTTATGAGCCTTGATCCGGTTCACATTGCAGCCCAGGGGGTAAAGGCCGTGGAAAATGCCATGTCAGATATCGGATGCAGCCATCCCTCATTTGAAATGACCATGAGCCTGATGGGGCTGGTGGTGCTTGGAGAACTGCGTCTGTCCAACAGAGGGTTGGTACAGATGACAAACGGGAATCCGCCGGAATTTGTGGATCTTATTGTGGATTAAGGGAGGAACAATCCATGGAAAAAAATCCCCACCATCTGATCATGGGGGAACTGACAGATTTTTTAAGCGGAGAAATTCTTGCCGACACCCATGATGAGCAGTACCGGCAGAAACTGGCCCGGATGCTGGTCAAGGATTTGGGATTTAAAAAATCTGATATCGAGCAGAATCGTGAGGTGGTGATAAGAGCCAATGGCCGTGCGGCCAAGATCAAGGTCGATTTTATCGTGTACATGGATGGCCATGCCGTGATGATGATAAAATATGCACCCGGCTCCCTGGTCACCCGGCGGTTGTCCAATCTGGCCCTGTCCAGGATTATTTTCCCCTATCAAATTCCGGTGGTGGTGACCACCAGCGGCGAGGACGCCGAAGTGATTTCCGGGGCCAAGGGTAAGGTAACAGGGGAAGGCCTATCATCCATTCCCGGAATTTTGGATCCGGTTCTACAATCCCTTCCGGAGTTCCCTGTTCCTGTTGCGCCCCAACTTGCTGAAAAGGCTTCCAGGATTGCTTATGCCTGCTGGATTGACGGGGCCTGCCCATGTGATACAGATGTCTGTGAACTGGACCCCTGATAATGTGCGTTTTACTTTTATAATCCGTTAACCAATTCAGGTATTCAGGATTTTACCCAGGTAGAATCCGGTATGGGATTTTGGGTTTTGGGCCACCTGTTCCGGGGTGCCCCGGGCAATGATGGTGCCGCCCTTGTCTCCGCCTTCAGGGCCTAAATCAATGATATGATCAGCACATTTTATCACATCCAGGTTATGTTCGATCACCACCACTGTATTGCCGGCATCCGTCAGTTTATCCAGAACCGAGAGCAGCCTTCTGATATCATCTGAATGCAGCCCTGTGGTGGGCTCATCCAGAATATAAATGGTCTTTCCCGTGCTCCGCTTGGAAAGTTCCCTGGCCAGTTTGATTCGCTGGGCTTCTCCGCCGGACAGGGTGGTGGCGGACTGACCGAGCTTGATATAGCCCAGCCCTGTTTCCACAAGAGTGGACAGGGTGCTGCGGATAGCTGATACTTTGTCGAAAAACATAACTGCCTGGTTGATGGTCATGTCCATGACCTGGGCGATATTCTTTCCCTTGTATTTGATTTCAAGGGTCTCCTTGTTATACCGCTTTCCTTTGCATACATCACAGGCCACGTATACATCCGGGAGAAAATGCATCTCAATTTTGACAATGCCGTCTCCGGCACAGGCCTCACACCTACCGCCTTTTATATTGAAGCTGAACCGTCCCGGCTTATACCCCCGGGCCCGGGCATCCGGGGTTTTGGCAAACAGTTCCCTGATATGGGTGAGAACGCCGGTGTAGGTGCCGGGATTGGACCGGGGGGTTTTGCCGATGGGGGACTGGTCAATGTGGATGACCTTGTCCAGGTGCTCAATGCCGAGGATGTCGCTGTGGGTTCCCACGGGTTTGGCGACCCTATTTATCCGGCTGGCAAGGGCCTTGTAGAGGGTGGTCAGGACCAGGGTGGATTTGCCCGAGCCCGATACCCCGGTCACACAGGTAAAGCAACCCAGGGGGAACGCGGCATCCACTTTTTTCAGGTTGTTGGCCGTTGCGCCGGATACCAGAAGTTCTTTTCCGTTACCCGGCCGTCTTTGGGTGGGGACGGCAATTTTTTTTCTGCCGGACAGATATTGCCCGGTCAGGGAATCCTTGCTGTTGATAAGGTCTTCGGGAGGACCTGAAAAAATGATTTCACCGCCATTTATCCCCGCCCCCGGTCCCACGTCAATGATGTGGTCCGAGGCCATGATGGTCTCTTCGTCATGTTCCACCACCAGAACGGTATTGCCCAGGTTTTTTAAGTGCATGAGGGTGTTGAGCAGCCGTGCATTGTCTCTCTGGTGGAGGCCGATGCTGGGTTCGTCCAGAACATAGAGAACCCCACTGAGTTTGGAGCCGATCTGGGTGGCCAGCCGTATGCGCTGGCTTTCCCCCCCGGACAGGGTGGCGGCGGACCGATCCAAGGTCAGATAGTCCAGGCCCACGTCTTCCAGAAATGCCATGCGATGGGACAATTCCCTGGTAATGGCATCGGCAATGGTTTTTTCCTTTCCCTTCAGGTCCAGGGCGGCCATGAACCTTCCGGCCTGTTTAACGGACATGGATACGATTTCCCATATCCGTTTGCCCCCCACCCGGACAGATCCGGATGCCGTGTTCAGGCGGGTGCCTTTGCACTTTGAACAGGCCCTGAATCCCATATATAGTTTTATATCTTCCCGGACAGCCGTGGAGTTTGTTTCATTGAACCGTCGTTTCAGATTAGGAATCACCCCTTCAAATTGTTTTTTATAGGTGATTTTTTTGCCAGCCCGTTCAAGGTAAAAGGGGATTTGTTCTTTTTTGGATCCATGGAGGATCACCTTCTGGAATTTGTGGGATAGTTCCTTAAAGGGTTTGTAGATATCTTCTTTATAATGAGTGACCAAGGCATCCAGAAATTCCATGTGCTGGACCGAATCTTTATTAGCCCAGGGCAGAACCGCACCCTGGCGCAGGGAGATATGCCTGTCTGGAACAATGAGGTCAGGGTCAAACTCCGTCATATGGCCCAGCCCGTCGCAATGGGGGCAGGCCCCCTGGGGGGAGTTAAAGGAGAAGCTTGCGGGGGTGAACTCGGGATATGAAATACCGCAGCTCAGGCAGGTCGCCTTTTCAGAGAAAAGGGTGTCTGATTTTTGGTCAAGATTGACGATAATTGCCTGGCCGTCCGAAAGGGCAAGGGCGGTTTCCAGGGAGTCGGTGAGCCGGTTTTCAATGCCGGGTTTGAGTACCAGTCGGTCCACCACAACTTCAATGGTATGGGCTTTGTTTTTTTCAAGGTCCGGCATGTCCTCAATGCGGTAAAGGGTTCCGTCAGCCCGAAGGCGAGCAAATCCTTCTTTGCGCATGTTTTGGATTAATTGTTCATGGCTGCCTTTCTGTGCCATGGCCACGGGGGAGAGCACCATGATTTTTTCCCCGGTTTCCAGAGTGGCCGGGAATATAATCCGGTCCTTGATCTGGTCAATGGAAGCCGCAGAAATGGGGGTGCCGCATTTATGGCAGTGGGGCCGGCCCACCCGCGCATAGAGCAGCCTCAGGTAATCATATATCTCGGTGACCGTTCCCACAGTGGACCTGGGATTGTGGCTTGCGGTTTTCTGCTCAATGGAAATGGCAGGGGATAGTCCGATGATGGCATCCACATCTGGCTTGTCCATCTGGCCAAGAAACTGCCTGGCGTAGGTGGAAAGAGATTCCACATACCGTCGCTGTCCTTCGGCATAGAGGGTGTCAAAGGCCAGGGTGGATTTGCCGGAGCCGGACAGCCCTGTGACAACGGTGAGGCTGTTTTTGGGGATTTCCACATCCACATTTTTTAGATTGTGTTCCCGTGCCCCCTGAATGATGATTTTATCACTGGGCATTGACACCCGGCCTTTGGCGGTTGTTTGCCTGAAGCACCGCCATTTTGACAGCTTCTTTCAGACTGGTATCGTCTGCCTTGCCGGTCCAGGCAATATCATAGGCGGTCCCGTGGTCCACTGATGTCCTGATAATGGGCAGCCCCAGGGTGGTGTTGACCCCGTCTTTAAAATGGATGAGTTTAAAGGGGATGAGCCCCTGGTCGTGGTACATGCAGACCACTGCATCAAACTTACCCTGGACCGCATTATGAAACACGGTGTCCGGGGGCAGGGGGCCTTCAATCTTATATCCTTTTTTCCGGGCCGCTTCAACTGCTGGGCGAATGAGGGTTTCTTCCTCGTCCCCGAACATGGACGCTTCTCCGGCATGGGGATTGAGACCAGCCACGGCCAGCCTGGGTTTTGTGATACCGAACCTGCCGGACAGGGAGGCATGGGTGAGGTCAATGATTTCAATTATGCCTTCCAGGGTCAGTGTCTCCGGCACCCGGGCCAATGGGATATGGATGGTGGCCAGGATCACCTTAAGGCGCTGGCCAGCCATCATCATGGCAAATTGGGCGGTCCGGGTTCTGTGGGCAATGAGTTCTGTATGCCCGTGGAACCGGGAACCCGCAGCCTTGAGTCCGGTTTTGGTGATGGGGCAGGTGACCATGGCCTGAATCTCGTCACCCAGAGCCATATCCACCCCTTTTATAATGTAGGCTTCCATGGCCTTGCCTGTTTCAGGTGTAGGCGGATCGGCAAGTGTGGCATTGGCATCAAGGGCCGAGGTCTGGATCAGGTTTACCCGGTCGGGCCGGTCTGAAAACCGGTCTGGATGGTCAATGGAGAAGAGGGTTAAGGGGCTGCCCAATATATCTATGGCTTTATTCAGTACGGCAGTGTCACCAATAACCACGGGCCTGCATATGTCGGAGATCTTCGGGTCTGAAAGGGCCTTGATCAGGATTTCCGGCCCTATGCCTGCCGGGTCTCCCATGGTCATGCCGATGAGCGGCTTAATCTGTGAATGCGTCATTTTAATATCGTTTCATCTGTTGGGGGTCAAAAATCTGAATATACTATTGAAGGGCTCCGGTGTAAATAAAATAGGGGTAAATAACGGGTGCCATAAATAAAATTTTCTGCCGGGATTGTGAAACCCTTGTAATTTTAAGGTTTAAGAAAATGTTCTTATTTTTCTTTAATTTGACGTAAATAGGAGTAAATCGAAGTAAATGGGAGTAAAAAAATGATGCCAAACTTAGGGAAAAGTATTGACTATGAAAAATTTCTTTGAAAAATAAGGGGTTGTAGAACTGCCTGTAATGTTTAGGTAAAAACCTTGTTTCACAGAAAAAACGTTTGAATAACAGTGGGTTGAAAAAATGTACCACATGAAATTCTAACCTTGGGCTAACCAAGGTTATTCCGGTTGACCGGAAAATCATATTCGCATAAAAAAATAGTCACTTTTAGGTTATGTCATTATGGTTCACTTTAATTATTAATTCTGTCAAGACAGTTTGTAATTGTACGGCTGTTTTTGCATTGGAAGGTCTTTGTATATAACGAATGGAGTCATTCTGGAAACAAGTTAAATCTCAAATCAAAAGTTCAGTACCTGATCACTGCTATCGAATGTGGATCGAACCGGTTGCTTTACTTGATCATGATTCCGATCGTATAACCCTGTCTGCTCCCAATGAGTTTTCTGCCAGACGGCTTAAGGAAAATTATCTGGGAAGTTTTGAAAAAGAATTCCTTAAATTGGGGCAGCGCATCCGTATTAAATTTGAGACCCAGAGTACCAAAAGTACAAAGACCGAAGCAAAAGGTGTCAAAGGTTTTTTTCCCGCCAGGGCCGCGGTGAGCCGCACCGTGCCATCGGTGCCTGCAATGGAGCAGCCCATGCTTCCGGGGATGGACCCTACCTTTAACGGCGGGAGGATGCTGAAAAAGAATTTTACCTTTGATGATTTCGTGGTTGGAGATAATTCTAATTTTGCCTATTCCGCATCCCTGTCCCTGGCCCAGGGACGGATTAACAACGGTTCGGGCATGCTTTTTCTGCTCAGCAAGACCGGTTTGGGAAAGAGCCATCTCTCCCAGGCCGTGGGCCATCACATCATGGCCAATTCCAATGCCGGTCGGGTGTTTTACGTGACAGCCGAAGACTTTACCAATGAGATGATCTTTTCACTTAGAAATAATGTCATTGACCGGTTCAAGGAGAAATATCGCCAGAAATGTGATGTACTGATCTTGGAAGATATTCATTTTCTGTCCGGTAAGACCGCTACTCAGAAAGAGTTGGCCATGACTTTGGATTATCTTCTGGATTCGGATAAAAAGATTATTTTCTCGGGTTGCGAGCGACCCGACGATATCCCAAAGCTCAACGAGAGCCTGAAATCCCGGCTGAACATGGGGCTGGTAACGGAAATCCAGGCCCCGGATTTTGATACCCGGATCAAAATTCTTAATAAAAAGTCAAAAAGTCTGGGGTGCAGGCTTCCCATGCATGTGACCGAATACATTGCCCAGGAGCTTTGCGATGATGTGCGGCAGCTGGAAAGCGGGATGTTTGGTGTGGTGGCCAAAGGCCAGCTCATGGGACGGAATATTGACATGGAACTGGCCCAGAGTGTTCTGGACAATATGATCCGGAATCGGAAAAGCATCACCATTGATCTGATTAAAAAAATAGTTTGTAATGAATTTTCCATCACAGAACAGGATATTATCTCCAAATCCAGAAAACAGCGGATTGTAAAGCCTCGCCAGGTGGCCATGTTCCTGGCTCGACGTTATACAGATCAGCCTGTCAAGAAAATCGGATCCAGCTTTAATCGCTACCACGCCACAGCCATCTATTCGGTGAATGCCATTGAAAAGGAACTCAAAAATAAAGGCATGCTTTACGAACAGATCAATTACCTTCAAAAAAAATTGGAACACGGTAAATTTTAAATGACGATATCTGCCTCTGCCCTCAAAGCAATTGAAAAAAGTGTAGGTTCATCTAATTTCAACGGGGGGGAGGAAGAGCGGCTTGTCTATTCCTACGATGCCACGGGCAGGTCTCATATGCCCGATGCTGTTGTGTTTCCGGAAACAGAAGATCAGATTTCCCGGATATTTGAACTGGCAACCAGGGAGAATTTTCCTGTGATCCCCAGAGGCAGCGGGTCGGGAATGACCGGCGGGTCTGTTCCGGTTCAAGGAGGTGTGGTGATAGCCACAGGCCGGATGAACCGGATCATTGATATTGACGATCAAAATTTCACGGCAACCGTGGAGCCGGGGGTTATTGTGGGAGACCTGCACAGGGCGGTGGAGGCCAAAGGGTTGTTCTATCCCCCTGATCCTGCTTCTTCGGCTGTCTGCACCATCGGCGGAAACGTCGGAGAATGTGCCGGGGGGCCCAGAGCCGTCAAATACGGGGTGACCCGTGATTATGTCATGGGGCTGCGGGCGGTGCTGCCGTCCGGGGAGATCATTCAAACCGGGGTAACCACGGCAAAAGGCGTGGCCGGCTATGATTTAACCCGGCTGATTGTGGGGTCCGAAGGGACCCTGGCCCTGGTGACCCAAATCACCCTTAAACTTTTGCCCAAACCCGCGGCCGTTAAGACCATGGCCGTTTTTTTCGACTCCACCAAAAGGGCTGCAAAAACCGTGTCTGCGGTAATGAAGCACACCGTTGTCCCCAGGTGTGTTGAGTATCTGGATGAGGCCTCCATTTCTCTTATCCGGGATAAGATCACCTTTGATATGCCGTCTGGAACCGCAGCCCTTCTGATTCTCGAACTGGACGGAAGTCTGGAGGCGGTTGAGGCCGATGCCAGCGCCATAAACGTGTTTTGCACGGCCCAGGGCGCCCTGGGGGTCATGGTAGCAGTGGACGCCCGGGAAGCTGCCGCCCTCTGGCAGGCCAGAAAGTCCCTTTCCCCGGTGCTTTATAAAATCGCGCCCCATAAAATCAACGAAGATATCGTGGTTCCTATTTCCAGGATTCCGGACATGGTCGAGGCCATACATAAAATCCAGGAGCAATGCGGCCTCACTGTCGTGGCTTTCGGCCACGCAGGAGACGGGAATATTCATTGTAATATCATGTACAACAAAACTGATCCTGACCAGAACAAGCGGGCCCGGGCGGCCGTTGATGAATTGTTTGACATTACCCTGAACTTAGGTGGTACCATCACCGGTGAGCATGGGGTGGGCATCACCAAGATGAAGTATCTGCCCAGGGAAATCGGTGTAAGAGAACTGGCATTGATGAAAGGGATCAAGCAGGCGTTTGATCCCCTGAATATACTTAACCCGGGTAAAATTTTTTCCTGAATCTACTCCTATTGAATCGTTTTTTTCTCCTATAGCCCGGGTTTGGTCTTAGTTGGGTTTCACTGAATAATCATTGTAAATCAGCAGTTTTTCAAGGATGTCTACTTTGGGGTGCCGTATATGCATGACGCAGCATTTTATGGAGATGGCACAATACTTGATGCACAGTTTGTTCTCCTTATCGTATTCGCCAAAGCAATCCGGGATATCCATTGAGTCTCTTTTAATATGAAGGTCGTCAAAATCCGAGTCCAGCGGTTCCCTTAAGTCCAGTTTTATTTCCATTCTATGTCCAAATCTCTGTGGTGCGGGTTAAAGATTATCTCAGGTAAGCCTATACCATGGCTTCCAGTTTTTCAACAAGAGGGGCCAGGCTCTGTTTCTCAAGGGCGGAGACCAGGGTGCCCTGGTTCAGCAGCCAGGGGTTGTCAAAATCATTCAGGTCGGTTCGGTCCATTTTATTGAATACGTACAAGGTGGGAATCTTGTCCAGATCCAGCTTTTTGAGCAGTTTTTCCACGGATTCCTTCTGCTGCATATACCTGGGATTGGAAATATCAACCACATGGAGGATGACATCGGCCTCGGCCAGTTCTTCCAGGGTGGCGTGAAAAGCCTCCATCAGTTCTTTGGGAAGATTCTGGATGAATCCCACCGTATCCGTGATGATCACTTCCTTGTCCCTGGGAAAGCGCAACCGTCTTGAAGAGGGGTCTAGGGTGGCAAACAGTCGGTCAGCAGCAATAATATTGCTCTGGGTCAGGGTGTTGAGCAGGGTGGATTTACCCGCATTGGTATATCCCACAATGGAGATGATGGGCAGGTCTCTTCTTTTTCGCCGGGATTTTTGCTGCTTTCGCTGTTTCCTGATTTTAAGAATTTCTTTTTTCAGCCGGGTAATCCGGTCCCGGGCACGGCGCCGGTTGACTTCAAGCTTGGTTTCACCAGGGCCCCTGCCGCCGATACCACCGGTGAGCCTGGACATGGCCGTGTTTTTAGTCATCAGCCTGGGCAGCATGTATTCGAGCTGTGCCAGTTCCACCTGATACTTTCCTTCTCTGGATTTGGCCTGCTTGGCAAAGATATCCAGGATAAGCTGGGTCCGGTCAATGACTTTCATTTCCACAAAATCAGTTATGGAGCGGATCTGGGACGGGGATAATTCCCGGTCAAATACCAGCATGGTGGCGTAATTCTGGATGGCCGTGATGATCAGGGAGGATAGTTTGCCCCTGCCTATCACGAATTTGGGATCGATTTTTTTCCGTCTCTGGACCGCCGTTCCGATGACCTTGATATGGCTGGTCTTGCACAATTCCTTGAGTTCATCCATTGATATATAGGCATCCCTGGGGTTCTCAAGGGTGGCATTGATGAGGAAGGCGTTTTCCTGCCCTGTTTGAGGCCGGTGGCGGCGGTTATGCCGGGCCAGTTCCGATTCCAGTTCGAAAATCTGTGTCTGGCAGTCAATGTCCAGATTATGAATGGTGGAAGGTTCCACTACCTGGTAGGGATCATTTTCAGGATCAGGCAGAATATGGGCGGAATATATTTTTCCGACACTTCCCTCCGCGGTCAGGCAAAGCGCTGTAATATAATCCAGGCGGAGCAGGGCAAGGTCGGTAAGATCGTCCTGGGTCAGGGCTTCGTTGGTAAGATGGGTGTGCACACAGCGCACACCTTTCAAACGGCCGGGTCCTGCCATATAATCGGATGTCACCGGAATGACGATTCTGTGGGGGTCCCCGGCAATGACACAGACCACTTTTCCGTTCCGGTCCAGGAGGATGCCGATTTGCCTGCGGATTTCATGGCTGATGGCCACCATCTCCGCTGCGGTTTCAGGGTCCAGAATAAATTCGGGAGGGGATTTAAAGGTGTACAGATCTTCGATGCGCTGGACCTGGGTCTTTCTGAGACCCTCGGTATTGCCGTAAACTATTCGTTTCATTCAAATCCCTGATAAACATCCGGAGCCAGTTCTTCGAACCGGGTGTACTGGCCGTTGAACACCATATGCGCCGTACCGATGGCCCCGTTTCTATTTTTGGCCACAATGATTTCAGCCGTTCCTTTTTTAGGGTTGTCCGGCTCTTTATTATATACCTCATCCCTGTAAATAAAGGCAATGATGTCGGCATCTTGCTCAATGGCGCCCGATTCCCTTAGATCCGACATCATGGGCCGCTTGTCCGCCCGTTGTTCCAACATACGGTTGAGCTGGGACAGGGCAACCACAGGCACGTTGAGTTCTTTGGCCAGGGCTTTGAGGGATCTGGATATTTCCGCAATTTCAAGGTCCCGGCGGTCGGACCTGAACGGGGCCTTCATGAGCTGGAGGTAGTCAATGACCACCAATCCCAGTCCCCCGTTTTTCTGGTAGAGTTTTCTGCACTTGGCCCTCAGGTCCATGACCGAAATACTGGCGGTGTCATCAATGAAAATGGGCATTTCATTTAGCACACCGGCCGCATCCGTGGCATTCTGCCAGTCTTCAGGACTGATGAACCCTGTGCGCAGCCGGTTGGAATCAATTCTCGCCTCTGAGGTCAGAAGACGCATGGACAATTGGTCACAGGACATTTCAAGGGAGAATACAGCAACGGGTTTGCGGTCTGTAAAGGCCACGTTCCGGGCAATATTCAGGGCAAAGGCGGTTTTACCCATGGAGGGTCTGGCCGCCAGGATGATCAGGTCCGAGCCTGAAAGTCCCGATGTGATCTGGTCCAGCCTGGGATAGCCCGTGGACAGTCCGGAAAGCCCTCCGTCCTTGCCCTGCTGTTCTTCGAGCTGGTCGATATTCAGATCGATGAGTTCCCCAAGTGATTTGAAAGATCCGCCGGTCCGCCTTTCGGCGATCTGGAAAACTGCGGCCTCTGCTTCGTCCAGGATATCTTTGAAATCCCCGCTGTCTTCCAGGCACCGCTCAATGGTTTTGGATGAGGCGTCAATAAGCTGGCGAAGGGCGGATTTCCCCCGGACAATTTTTGAATAGTGGACCGCATTTACCGCCACCGGTGCAGCATCGGAAATGGATGCCAGAAATGCGGCTCCCCCGATAGATTCAAGTTCATCCTTTTCATTGAGCGCATTGGCCACCGTCACCAGATCCACGGGTTCTTCTCTGGCGGTGAGTTCAATAATGGCCCTGAAAATTTTCTTATGGGCCCCCTTGTAAAAATCTTCGGGGGTCAGGATCTCTAGGATGTCCATCAGGCTGTCGTTATTGATGAAAATGGCGGAGAGCAGAGACTCTTCCGCATCAATGTCATGGGGCGGGGTGCGGTTAAGCAGGGGGTCGGTTTTTATGGGATCTTTTTTTTGAGCCACGGTTTTCCATAGGTATGTGTAGGAAGAGGCCGTCACCACTGAAATTCAGTGGTGACGGCCCAGGGTAAATCTATCTTTCTTCTTTTTCTTCGGCAACCACGTTCACTGTGATTTCCGGCTCAACATCCTTGTACAGGCGGATGGGTACTTTGTACTCGCCTGTTTCCTTGATGGGCTCGGCCAGAAGAATAACCCGGCGCTCAACTTCAATATCCTGGGCAGCGAGGGCATCCTTGATGTCGTGGGTGGTGATGGAACCGTAAAGATAGATTTCTTCACGGACCTTGGCTTTGATTGTACAGACAACGGTCTTGACCTTTTCCGCCATCTCTTCTGCCAGTTTTCTTTCCTTGGCAATCTGGAGTTCCAGTTTTGCCCGGGTCTGTTCCAGAACCTTTCTGTTCTGGGGGGTGGCAAGAACCGCTTTCCCCTGGGGGAGCAGATAGTTCCGGCCGTAACCGGCTGCCACATCGCACTCAGTGCCAGCGATACCCAGTGTATCAATGGTCTCTTTTAATATGACTTTCATTATAAACCTCCAAAATCCGGCCCGCATTTACCGGCCGGGTTTTAATTTATCACGTTGCTGTACTGATCTTTCGAAAGTTAATCCAGTTGTCGAAAAAGCCCAGGCCGATGACAAGAATTAGTACATATAATTGTACGGCAATCAGGCTGTAACAAAACACCTTTAACGCCAGGGGTGTTTTCTTTTTCTGGAAAAAAAAAGATACAACAGCAATTCCTTGAAAAAAATAAACAAGCATTAAAACGAGCAAACAGTTAATGCCGATGATTTTAAGGGGCTGCACAGGCAGCATCAGGGTCAGGCCCAGAACAATGACCACCCAGACCAGGAATTCCGGTGTCCGGTATTGGTTCAGGTGTTCTATGCTTTTCAGGGTGATTCCCCTTCGTTTGAGCAGATTCCGGATGATCAGAATATTCAGCCAGATGGTGGTGATGTAAGATACCAGGAACATGCCCGGTAAAATCACCATGAAGGCAGAATTCAGCTGCGCAATCTGGCTTTGCTCAATCCCCATTTCCGAATAGACTTCGGCGGTCATTTTAAAATAGGTACTCAGATACTCGGATAAAAGTGCGCCCATGGTCTGCCCCTGAACCATAGTGTACAGAAAGAAAGCCGCAAAGGCCGATCCTGTCACAACGGCGGTGGTGAGACCAATGGTCTTCCGGATATCCAGGTGCCGTTCAAGGCACTCTCCCAAAAAAAGCCCTGTCATCAGCAATGATCCGAAATAGAGTATGTCAAATGCCAGGCCCCGGGTCATGAACAGCAGAAAAATGAAACTGATGGTCACAATGGCCAGCCCACAGTTGCGTCCCATCTTGAGCCGGTAAAATAGCACCGGAAGGGGCAAAAACAACAGGGCAAACACCCCCAGAAGGGGGAAGGTAACAACCGCTCCGAATATCAGTATGCACAAAGCTATCCCCATAAGGGTTTCTTTGATAACAGTCGGATGGGTCATCGGTAAGGGCATGCGTATACTCCACGAATCCTAACGGTTTAATGCATGGGGCGTCCGACAAACGGCAGCAGGGCGATCTGGCGGGACTGCTTGATGGCCAGGGAAAGCTGACGCTGATGTTTTGCGCAGGTTCCTGTGATCCGTCTGGGAATGATTTTACCCCGTTCAGTGATGAACTGTCTCAGTGCTTTGGGGTTTTTGTAATCGATTTCGATACCATTGTCTACGCAGAATCTGCAGATTTTACGACGCTGATAGAATTTACTTTTTCCACCGCCTCTTTGGCCTTTATACATAATATATCTCCTTCTTCTTGAAAATTATTCCTTGGCTTCACCGGCTTCTTCAACGGGAGTTGCCTCTTCTTTGGCAACTTCTGCAGCGTCAGCGGCTTCTTCCTTGGCAGCTTCTTCCTTGGCAGCTTCTTCCTTAGCAGCTTCTCTTGCGGCTTCAGCAGCTTCGGCAGCTTCGGCTTCAGCGGCCTTGGCGGCTTCGGCGTCTGCAATTTCTTGTTCAAGGGATTCTGCAGTTACATTGTCGGAAAGAAGGATGGTCATGTATTTCAAAACATCGTCACTGAGACGCAAATTTCTCTCAAGCTCTTTGACAAGGTCTCCGGTACCGCCATAGGTCAGGCAGGTATAAAAACCACGGAGTTTCTTTTTGATTTCATAGGCCAGCTTTTTGCTGCCCCAATCGTCACTGTCTAAAAGAATGCCATTTTCTCTGGTAATGATACTTCTGATTTTATCAAACAGATCTGAACGTGTTTGATCCTGAAGATCAGGGTCAGAAATAATTACGGTCTCATATTTCCTCATTGTTTCTCCTTACGGATATAAAGCCCCGGCCCACGCCGTCAATAAATTGGGCAACTAAGGCCCGGAGCAAGGATTAATACCTTAGGAATCGTTACAAAATAACCACCTCTAATTTGTTTACGAAACCCCTTAAAACACTGGGTGTTTTGAAAACAAAAGTGGAATAAATTTTGGAGCCGATCCTTAACCACCTGCCAGTCAGGTGATTTAAAAAACCATTCTATATATCACCTGGACGATTTTTGGTCAAGCTGAATTTTATGTGTAAATCAATACCCTGTATGGAGATCCGGCTCAGTTTGCCAGGCCATTTTTTAAGGCTTGTCATCAACGGAGCAGCTGATTTTATTTGGCCTTTTCATGGCTTTAAAATCCAATCAAATGGTGGATTGAGCTGATTTTTTTTAGAGACTTGCTTGGATGAATTCTGTATTAACTTAGGTATAGGTTTTGCGGTTGTTTTTCTATCGGACGGCAAGGTGTTTTTTTAAGATCTGGTAGTACCTTGCAATTATGGGATTGGACAGGAGTTGATGTCTGGCCCGGATCATATCTTCAGAGTCCGGCAGTCCTGTCTGGCCAAGGTGGGTGGGACGGGATTTTCATGCCCCAAGGGGCATGTTCCCAGGCCACCATGGTGTGATTTTTTTTGCTCGGGCATGTGTTCATGTCCACCGGCGTTCATGAGGGCTGAGACCCTTTCGTCCATCCCCGGAATTTCAACTATAATGTCAATTTGTGGAGGTCAATGGTAATGTCAGAAATATATACCAAATGGAGGATAGTAAAAAAAGCTTTCTCCGGCGGGCTTGCTATTTGATACGGCTTATGGCATCTAATAGAGTTTACTATTATATTATGATGTATACTTTCGAAAGGAATTTGGATAATGGAAGAACGGTATACGCCTTCTGAGGTGGAGCCAAAGTGGCAGGATTACTGGAATAAAAATCAGCTTTTCAAGGTTTCCGAAGATGAGTCCAAGGAAAAATATTATCTTCTGGAAATGTTTCCATATCCGTCGGGCAAGATTCATATCGGCCATGTGCGCAACTATACCATCGGTGACGTGGTGGTCCGGTATAAAAGGATGAAGGGATTCAATGTGATCCATCCCATGGGGTGGGACGCATTTGGCATGCCGGCTGAGAATGCCGCCATTGATAACAACACCCATCCCGCGGCCTGGACTTATGAAAATATCCGTGCCATGCGGGCCCAGCTCAAGAAAATGGGCTTTTCCTATGACTGGGACAGAGAGATTGCCACCTGTCGGCCCGAGTATTACCGCTGGGAGCAGTGGCTCTTTTTGAAGATGCTTGAAAAGGGCATGGCCTACCGCAAGGAATCCTATGTCAACTGGTGTGAAAAATGCCAGACCGTCCTGGCCAACGAACAGGTTGAACAGGATAAGTGCTGGAGGTGCTCTAAGCCCGTTGAACAGAAAAAGCTATGGCAGTGGTTTTTCAAGATTACGGATTATGCCGAAGATCTGCTTGTTCACTGTGATAAACTTCCAGGGTGGCCGGACAAGGTCACAGTGATGCAGAAGAACTGGATCGGCAAAAGCATCGGTGCCGAGCTTCGATTTCAGATCGACGGCAGGGATGAAGATCTGAATGTTTTCACCACCCGGCCGGATACGGTTTTCGGGGCCACCTTCATGTGTCTGGCACCAGAGCATCCCCTGGTGGAGAGCCTGTCCAGAGGGACAGGTCAGGAGGCTGAGGTAGCTGCATTCGTGGATAAGGTCTCCAAGCAGGAGCGTTCCGCGGACGGGATTGAGAAATATGACAAAGAAGGGGTGTTCACCGGCGCTCACTGCATCAATCCGGCCACGGGGGAAAAGATTCCCATATACACGGCCAATTTTGTATTGATGGAATACGGGACCGGGGCCATCATGTCCGTGCCCTGCGGCGACCAGAGGGATTTTGAGTTTGCCAGGAAATACGGGCTTGAGATTAGGGTGGTGGTTCAACCTGAAGGGGAGGTCCTTGATCCTGCCGCTATGACCGAGGCTTATGCCGGTCCGGGTAAGATGGTCAATTCCGGTCAGTTCGACGGTATGGACAGCAAAGAGGCCCTGGAAGTGATCACAGACTGGCTGGATAAGGAGGGTCGTGGGAAAAAGGCGGTCTCCTATCGTCTCAGGGACTGGGGGATTTCCCGCCAGAGATACTGGGGTACGCCCATTCCCGTAATTCATTGCCCCGCATGTGGGGTGGTGCCTGTGCCGGAGTCGGATCTGCCCATTACCCTGCCCGAGGATGCCAACCTTCTTGAAAAAGGCGGGTCTCCTTTGCCTACCCTGGATTATTTCGCTAAAACCACCTGTCCGGCCTGCGGACGGGAGGATGCCAAGCGTGATACCGATACCATGGATACCTTTGTGGAATCCTCATGGTATTATTTGAGATACTGCTCGCCCCGGTTTGACCAGGGAATGTTTGATCCCAAGGCCGTTGAATACTGGGCTCCGGTGGATCAGTATATCGGCGGTGTGGAGCATGCGGTGCTTCATCTGCTTTACTCCCGGTATTTTATGCGGGTGCTCAACACCCTGGGGCTTATCGATTTTAAAGAGCCCTTTACCCGTCTGCTCACCCAGGGCATGGTCTGCAAGGAAACCATGACCTGTCCGGAACACGGATTTTTGTTTCCGGAACAGGCCGAGAAAAAAGGAGAGGGCCTGGCCTGCACCCAATGCGGCAAAGATGTGGATGTGGGACGGGTGATCAAAATGTCCAAATCCAAGAAAAATGTGGTGGATCCGGCTGCGCTTCTGGAGAGATACGGGGCCGATGTGACCCGATTGTTCTGTCTGTTTGCAGCACCGCCGGAACGGGATCTGGAGTGGAGCGAAGACGGGGTGGAGGGGTCCAACCGCTTTGTCAACAGGGTCTGGCGCCTGGCCATTGCCGGAATGGAAAAGATGGCCGGCGTTGAGTCTTATACCGGCCCTGCCGGTGATTTGAAGTCCGGCGCGGCCAAGGCGCTGTACATTAAAGCCAATCAGACCATCCAAAAGGTGTCCGAGGATATTGACGACAGCTTTCATTTTAATACGGCCATTTCAGCGGTCATGGAATTGGTCAATGCCATGTACGGGGTCGATCTGGATACGGCGGATGATGAAATGAAATCCGTGCTCTGGTTCTGCCTTGAAAATATATTGCTCCTGCTCAGCCCCATTCTTCCCCATTTTTGTGAAGAACTGTTTGAGCGGATGGGACATTCCGGGTCTGTCCTGGAACAGTCCTGGCCGGCCTGCAGGGAGGATTCTCTGACTTCGGACGAGGTGCTGGTGGTGGTTCAGGTGAACGGAAAGCTGAGGGCCAAGTTCACCATTGGCGCGGATACGGACGAGGAAGAGATTAAAAAGACGGCCCTGGCCGATGGTAATATTATCAAATATGTCCAGGATAAGCCGATCCGGAAAATTATTGTGATCCGGAAAAAACAAACCCTTGTAAATATAGTGGTGTAAAAAACTATGAAACAATTAAAATGGGTTATTGCCGGGATGCTGATGGTGGTGGCTGCGGCTGGCTGCGGCTACCGTCTGGCAGGTGGCGGCTATCTGAATGAAACCGTTACCCGGGTATCTGTGGCTGTGTTTGAAAACAATAGCTCCGAATCCCGGGCTGGCATCAGTTTTACCAATGAACTGATCCGGGAGATTACGGAAAAAACAGATACCGAAGTGGTGGATGGGGCAAGGGCGACCCAGGTCATTGCCGGAACAATTAAGGCCATTACCTTTTCCTCTCTGTCCAGGTCTTCCACCACAAGTGTGGCCGAAAGGCGGGTGACGGCGGTGGTGGATGTAAAGCTTACAGGCCCTGAAGGGGGTATTCTCTGGTCTGTAAAAGGGTTTTCCGCAACTGAGTCTTATACCGTGTCAGGCAGTACCTCCACCGGCACCATTATTGACGAGGCCAGTAAACGCCAGGCTGTGGACACCATTGCCCAGCGTGTTGCAGAACGGCTGGTCAGCCGGATGACAAACAATTTTTAAATAAAAAATAAGCAGGAGTATACCGGTTTCAGGTGTACTCCTGCTTATAAATTGTCTTGACCGGCTGTGCTAAATTCAGCAAATAAGCGCGTATTTAGGCGTTTGCAAATTTGGTAAGTCTTGAGATTTTTCTGGAAGCGGTTTTTTTATGAAGAATGCCTTTTTTAGCAGCCTTGTGGATGGCAGACTGGGTCTGCTTCATCAACTCATCGGCATTTTCACCGGAAGCTTTGACTTCACGCAGTTTTTTCTCAAGGGTTTTAAGGGCGGTTTTTACGGATTTGTTTCTCATCCGTCTTACCTGACTTTGTTTTGCACGTTTCTTTGCGGATTTGTGGTTAGCCAACTTGGTCTAGCTCCTTCATATAATTAGTAAATTAAATTAAAATAAATCATATTTCAAATTCGATAACATATAGGTAATGGCGGGGTTTGTCAAGGAAAACCTATGAGGTGTTTTGCCAAAAACATTAGGCCGGGGGCAGTGTTGAGTGAGTGTCTTTAGAAAAGCGGTTTCCGTCAGCAGTATCACATTGGTGTCACGGATTTTAGGAATGGTCAGGGATGCCATGATTGCCTTTGTTTTCGGCGCTTCTTTGGTGTCTGATGTGTTTTTTATAGCTTTCAGGCCTTTTGATCTTGCCAGAAAAATGATGGCCGACGGTATTTTAAGCATTTCATTTATACCGGTGTTTTCAGGGTACCTTGCCAGGGAGGGGAAAGGTCAGGCTGTATCCATGTTTTTGTCTGCCTGTTTCATGGTCTCTCTTTTTTCGGCAGCCCTTGTGGCCATTGGCATTTATTTTGCTCCCCTTATTATTAATTTTCTGGCACCGGGGTATGCAGAAGGGTCCTATGCTCATACTCTGGCCGCATTATTGTTGAAAATCATGCTGCCTTATATGCTGGTGATTCTCATGGTGGCCCTGTCCATGGGAGTGCTCAATTGTCTGGGCAATTTCCATATTCCGGCTGCAACTCCCATTGTCCTGAATCTAATTATTATCTCAGGGGCCTGGTTTCTGGCAGACCGGTTCACCCCTCCGGTGATGGTCCTGGCTTTTGGAGTAACCCTGGGGGGAATGGTTCAGCTGGCCCTGCAGATTCCCTGGCTGAAAAAGGCCGGTATGCTGGATTTGCGGAGATTTGTTTTTTTGCACCCGGGTGTGGTCCGCAGTGCTAAAACCCTGGTGCCTTCAATGGTCGGGGCGGCTTCTTTCCAGATAAATGTTCTGGTGGCCGGTCTGCTGGCATCCACTCTGGTTCCGGGGTCTGTCTCTTTTCTCTACTATGCAGAGCGTCTGGTCCAGTTTCCTTTGGCACTGTTTGCCGCATCCGCTGCCACGGTGCTGCTTCCCATATTTTCGGGCCGGGCTGCAGTGCGGGATATGGAAGGTATTCGTCCCGCCTTTGAGACCGGGGTACGGCTTGTGTTTTTTTTAACCATTCCGGCCATGGCGGGGATTATGGCTTTGAACCGGCCTATTGTCTCCCTTTTATTTGGCCGGGGTGCCTTTGATGCCGTGGCAGTGGCCCAGACCGGGGACTGCCTTTTTTATCTGGTGGCCGGGCTCTGGGCCATGGCCGGCACCCGGCTTTTTGTGACCCTTCATTTTGCCCTGTCCAATGTCCGTCTGCCCTTTCTGGCCGGCCTGGTCACCATCGGTACCAACCTGGTCCTGTCTGTGATTCTTGCTCAGGCCATGGGCGTTGCCGGCCTGGCCCTTTCCGTGGCCCTTTCCTCTGTTGCCGGATTTTTGTTTCTGGTCCTGTGTTCCCCTGCCGGCGTGGGTCTGGGACCCTTAATTGTTTGTGCTTGCAGAGCCCTTTTTATCTCTGGTATAATGGCGGTTCTTGTCCGCTGGATATGGAGCTTCTGGGGATCTGGAACGGTCCTGATCCGGGGGGCAGGGCTTATGGCAACCATTGCCGTTGGTGTTTTGTTTTTCTTTTCAGGAGCGCAGCTTTTGGCAAATCAGGAAATGGACATGATTAAAAAGGTATTGTTTGGAAAAAAATGACATCTGTTGAAAAAATAGGACTTTATTTAGGCATCGGGGTTGCGCTGGTGCTATTGGGCATGATTTTTTTTTCAACCAATGGTTTTTTTGATTACCAAGGATTGAAAGAACAGGAAACCCGCATCAATACCCGTGCAATACAGGAAATCCGTGAAAATCGGAAAATAGAAAAAGAGATCAACCGTCTGAAACATGATCTGGAATATATACGCCATATGGCCAAGCATGAATACGGGATGGCCGCACCGGATGAATTGGTTTTTAAAAAAAAGTTAAACGCAAAGGAAACCTCACCATGACCCAGCAATTTGCCAGTATTGAACTTGCCCGTTTGTATGAATCCCAGGGATATCTTGAGGATGCCCTGTCCATGTATAAGGCCCTGGATGAGGATGCCCCGGGCGAAGAATCAGAGGTCGGGGCGGCAATCCATCGTCTGGAGACCTCCTTGGCCAGGCAGGATAATCCTGCTCCATTATTTGGTGAAGGGGATATTGAAAAAACAATTGCCCAATTGAGTGGTCTGAATCATGACGCGGGGTGTGAACCTGAACTTGAATCTGAGCCGGTTTCCGATTTTGTTTCAAGCATTGAAACTGAGGGTGAAAAAAGAATTGCCCGGCTTCTGGAAACATGGCTGATGCTCATGGTGGTTCAAAAACGGGTCAAATCCTTTAAGGCTATCGGGGCAAGACTCTAACGGAGAAACAATGATGTGTGGTAAAGATATACGAGGGTGCGCCGTGATCCTATTCCTGGCCCTTGGGCTGGGATTGGTCGTGAATTGGGTCTCTCCTGGCGGCATCCCCCTGTTCGGACAGTGGGACGATCAGGCCGGGGTGCTCATGGCCGGATCAAACCGGGAGGGGGCGGTTCGGGCAGAGGAGATCAACAATCCCTTAAAGGTAAAGCAGATGATTGATACCGGGGGGATTGTCCTGGTGGATGTGCGGCGGTCGGATATCTATGATCAGGGGCATATCCCCGGGGCCCTGTCTTTTCCCATGGATCGGTTTGATCAGGTTATAGGAAGGTTCCGGGAGACCATAGGTCCCCGGGATTCGGTTCTCCTTTATTGTTCGGGCGTGACATGCCGGGACAGCCATACCTTTGGGGCTCGGCTGATCAAAATGGGGTTTGCCGGTGTGAAGGTCTATGCCGGGGGATTCAGTGAGTGGGCGGAAATGGAATTTGAGGTGGAAACCAATGAAAGCTGAATCCACTGATTCTGCGGCTAGGGGTATTCTGGTTCCATGGAGTCTGCGTCTATGTCTGGGGCTGGCTTTTATCTGGGCCTCCTGGCACAAAATGCTGGCACCTGATCAATTCGCCCTGATTTTGTACGGATATGGAATTTTTCCTGCAGATTCAATCAATCTTCTGGCAATATATGTGCCTTTTGTGGAACTGGCAGCCGGGGTCTGTCTGATTTCAGGTGTTTACAAACGGTCTGCCTTGATTCTCATCAATGCCATGCTTCTGGGGTTTATTCTGATTATTGGATTTAATCTGATACGGGGGCATCAGTTTGACTGCGGATGTTTTTCCTTAGGGGAAACCAAAGGTGTGGGCAGTGCGCTGGGGCTTTTGATCAGGGATTTGATCATGCTTGGTGCCGGGCTGTTTCTCTGGGGGCGGTTTAAGAAAGAGACTCTATAAAGATATTTTACCGCATCCTGACGATCCTGAATCCCAGGCTGTTCCGACGGGCAATGGGTTTATAATAGGTCCGGTAGGCCGCCCTCTGGTATTTGGCGTTCTGATACCAGCCACCTCCCCTGACCACCCTGTGGTCTCCACGGGTTTCCAAAGGATTTTTGATGTTGTTGACATAGGTCCGAGTGATCACGCCCACCTTGGCCTTCCAGACACTTCGCCATTCACAGGCATCCTGCACCCATTCCTGGACATTGCCGTGCATGTCGTAAAGGCCCCAGCGGTTAGGTTTTAATAATTTAACAGGATGGGGCTTAAAATCTCTGGCCGGACCGGCAAGGCCCGAGTTATAGCAGTACCAGGCCGTATCTATCAGGGCCGGTTCCGGTTCATTACAGGAGAATGTGGTTACAGGTCCGGAGGCAAGGGCGGTATTGCTGCCTGCCCGACAGGCATATTCCCATTCCGCCTCAGTGGGCAGCCGGTATTTGGTGGTGCCTTCCCATTTATTGAGATAATCAATAAACGAGACGGCATCCTTCCAAGAGACACTGTCCACAGGATAGGAATTGCCCTTTTTAAAAGATGATGGGTCAGGGGAGACCAGCCGGTTCCATTGGCCCTGGGTTACCTCGGTTTCACCCATGTAGAAGCTTTTGGTAATGGTAACTTTATGCTGTGTTTCATTCCACTGCCGTCCTTTTTCATCTTCCGGACTTCCCATGATAAAAGTACCCGCAGGAATTAGGACAAACCGCATGCCCAGCTTGTTGGTGAAGACGGACTGGGCTGAGACAGTTGCAGCGGCAGACAGCAGGATGCTCCCCATGAGAAAAATGGAGAATAACAGTGGAACTGATTTTGAGTTCATAGAGTATTCCTAAAGTTTAAGTCTTTATTTTGATTTGACTCTATCATACTCCAAACCAGGGGTTCAATGATTTTATCCCGGGAAATTTCCTGCTTAAAAATACTTATGGGTTGAAAAAATAGGGTAAGGTGGTATGAATGGGCAGGCGGATTATTCTTATCACAGGAGCTGGGGATGAAACAAAAAGTCAAGCCTGAATCAAAGATACCCACTACCGGGAAAAATCAGAAGAAGACAGTGAAAAAAACTGGCGTTTACGACCTGGGTGGATCTTTGCTGAAAATGAACGAATTCACTCTGATTATCATCGGGGCGTTGGTGGTTACGGCGCTGGTATTTTTTTTATTTTTCCGTTCCCCTGATCCGGGGGGAGATGGGGCAGGCAGTGTTGTGGCACCCCAGGCAGGGGACAAGGAAAACACAGGGCTTGAAAGTCGGATTGCCGAACTGGAAGTCTCCATGGCCCGGGTTGCCTCTTCCCCTATTGCTGATGATCAAAAGACAACCCCGCAGGACCCCAAAGGGGGGAGCGCCCTTGACCAGCGGGTCACCCGCCTGGAAGCGGCCCTCACCCTGAAGCTGGACACCATTCTGGAGCGCCTGGCGAAGTTGGAAAAAAAGATGGCCGGCCTGAAGCGTGTTCCCGCTGTCGCTCCGGCTCCTGTCAAAGCCCCGAAGCCGGTTGTTGCCGTTCCCAAAAAAGCACCGCTCAAAAAGAAAGCGGTTCAATCAAAGAAAAAAGCGAATATTTTTCACACCGTGAGAAAGGGAGATACCATCTGGTCCATTTCGCAAAAGTATAAAACCAGTGTTGTTGCCATCAGAAAGCTGAACAATTTTACGGCCAAGGACAAGATTTATCCGGGGAACAACATTCTGGTCCGATAAAAATTAATCCGAGGCCGAATTTACTGCCGTAATAAACGCTTGGACTTTTTGAATATCCTTGATTCCATGGCTTAATTCCACCCCTGAAGAGGCATCAACTGCACCAGGGCTTGTTTTGTAAACGGCTTTGGCTACATTGTCCGGTGTCAGTCCCCCGGCCAGCATGAGCGGGGCAGGGGCTGTCATGCCGGAAACCAGTCTGTAATCCCATGTCTCAGCATTACCCCCGGGCAACACCCCTTTTCCATATTCCGCCAGGCAGAAATCAGCATCCGGATAATGGGCTGCCATGGACAGATTGGGGGCGCGGGCGGCAAAAAATGCCTTTATCACGGTGAATCCTTCTTCGGCAAGTTGTTTAACCAGGGCAGGGGACTCACTACCGTGAAGCTGTATTCCTTTTAACCCGCATTGGCCTGCAATTTCCATGAGGGTGTCGAATTTTTCATCCACAAATACGCCGCAGGGCAGAACATGAGAGGGCAGGGCAGAAGTGATGTCCCTTGCCCGGTCAATGGAGATATTGCGGGGGCTTTTTTCAAAAAAGACCATGCCGATCATGTCTGCCCCGGCTTTGACGCAGTCCAGGGCATTGTCCACCCGGGTGAGGCCGCAGATCTTAACCAGAGGTGAGGGCATATGATTATTCCTGGTCTTTTCCGCATAACATCTGGATAAAAGCGGCTGGATCATCTGCCCGGACAATGCTCTCTCCCACCAGAAAGTTGAATATTCCGGTGTCAAGGCCGGCCTCTATGCCGGAACGCCCTGAAATTCCGGAAGCCTCTACGGCAATGATGTCTTCGGGAAAGATTTTGGCCACCCGTCTGGCCACTTCAGGATCTGTTTTAAGGGTGGACAGGTTGCGGTTGTTGATTCCTATGACCCTGGCACCTGCTGTGTAAGCCTGTTCAAACTCCCATTCCGAGTTGATTTCCACCAGGGGTTCCATGCCCAGTTCCCGGGTCATGGCCGTGTATTCTGCCTGCTGGGTCAAGGAGAGCATGGTGGTTATGAGCAGCAGGGCTGAGGCGCCGGCACGCTTGGCCTCGTATATCTGGTAGTCGGTAAAGATAAAATCTTTTCGCAGCACGGGCAGATCCGTATGTTGGCACACGGTTTCAAGGTCTGCCAGGCTGCCTTTGAAAAAATTTGATTCTGTCAGCACGGAAATGGCCCGGGCTCCGCCTTTGGTATAGGCCTGGGCATAGGCGGCCACATCCAGGTCCGACCGGATATCCCCTTTAGATGGCGAGGCTTTTTTGACTTCAGCAATGATGCCGGGGTTCTCTGGGCTTCCGGCAGCCATGGCCTTGGAAAAATCCGGCGGTAACTTGGTGCTTTCGGCTTCCCGTCGAAGCACATTCAGGGATAGGGCCGCTTTGCAACGGCCGATCTCTTCTTTTTTGACATCTGTGACGGTTTTAAGAAATCCCTGCATGATCTTACCCATTCTCCTGTGTGTATTGGGCCAGCTGCTCCAGTTTTTCCAGGGCAGCCCCGGATTCAATTGAGGTTCTGGCCAGTTCAATCCCCTTTTCAATGGTGGGGGCGGCACCTGTCACCAATAGGCCGGCACCGGCATTGAGCAGTACAACATCCTGTCTGGGGCCAGGTTCCCCCTTTAATATGGCCGTGGTGATGGCGGCGTTCTCCTTTACATCCCCCCCTAAAAGCGACTTTGGGTCAGCATAATCTTCAAAATAAGATAGGGGGTCCAGATCATAGGTCTTGATCATACCGTCGGATAATTCCGTGATGCGGGTCAAGTCTGTGGTGGTCATCTCGTCCATGCCGTCATGTCCGTGGACCACAAATGCTTTTTCAACACCTAGGATCTTCAGCGCCCTGGCAAACATTTCTGTGAGTTCCGGGGCATAGACTCCCAGTACCTGGCAGGATGCGGCCGCCGGATTGGTGAGGGGGCCCACCATGTTGAAAATGCTCCGGATACCGCAGTCCTTCCTGGCCTTGCCCGCATATTTCATGGACCCGTGGTACATGGGGGCGAACATAAAACCGATGCCGATTTCATTGATGGCTTCCTCCACCACTTCAGGGTCTGCCTTGAGATTCACCCCCAGTGCTTCAAGGACATCGGCGCTGCCGCATTTGCTTGACACACTTCTGTTACCGTGTTTGGCCACGGTGACGCCAGCGCCGGCAACGACAAAAGAGGTTGTGGTGGAAATATTGAATGATCCGGATGCATCTCCCCCGGTTCCCACAATATCAATGACATTTTTGGCAAGGGTCTGGATGCGGACGGCCTTGCGGCGCATGGCCATGGCTGCACCTGCCAGCTCTTCAAAAGTTTCGCCCTTGGTGGCCAGGGATGCCATAAAGGCGCCGATCTGGGCTTCGGTGATCTGCCCTGAAAAAATATCGGTCAGCATTTCCGCCATTCGGTCCTGGTCCAGGTTTTGTCCCGAGATAATGGTATTTAAATGGTCGGTAAAACTCATATCACACTCCTTTGGATCAGCTCCAAAATTATTTGATCGTTTGTAAAAATACCCATATTAAGGGGTTTTGTAAGCAATTTAGATCAAGTTATTTCGTAGCAATTCCTTTGATAAAATTTCGGATCAGCCGCTTGCCAACCGTGGTCATGAAGGATTCCGGGTGGAACTGGACCCCCTGGGTGGGGTGGGTCTTATGCCTGAGCCCCATGATTTCTCCGTCTTCTGTTCTGGCCGTGACCATGAGGCAGTCGGGCAGGTCTGATTCCCGGACCGCCAGGGAATGGTAGCGCATGACTGAGAAGGGCTTTTTAATGCCCGAGAAAATATGTTCCCCGTCTGCTGTGACCATGGAGGTCTTTCCGTGCATAATGGCCTTGGCGTGGATGATGGTGCCCCCGAAGCTCTGGGCAATGGTCTGGTGCCCCAGGCAGACGCCTAAAATGGGAATTTTGCCGGAAAGCTGGGATACAAGTTTCAGTGAAATACCCGCGTCTTCGGGCCGGCCCGGGCCCGGGGAAATGATGATGGCTCCGGGGGCCATGGCTTCTATTTCCTGAATCGTTATTTTATTATTTCTGAAGACCTCCACCTCCACCCCGGTATGCAGCACATAATGGACCAGGTTAAAGGTAAAGGAATCATAATTATCAATTATAATGACCTTCATTTTTAGTTCTCTCCGTTAAGATTGTGACAACGCCAGCTTCAGGGCGGATTCCACGCTTTTGGCCTTGTTGATGCACTCATCAAGCTCTGCTGCCGGATCTGAGTCATGGACAATGCCTGCTCCGGCCTGGACGGTGAGTTTCCCCCCTTCCATAACGGCCGTGCGTATGGTTATGGCAAAATCCATGTTTCCCGTAAAGGAAATATATCCGGCAGCCCCGCCGTAAATTCCACGGGGGTTGTTTTCCAGTTCCCCGATGATTTCCATGGCGCGGATTTTAGGGGCTCCGGACAGGGTGCCTGCCGGGAAGGTGGCCTTGAACAGGTCAAATGCATCGCAGTCATTCTTAAGGTCGCAGGTGATGTTGGAGACCAGGTGCATGACATGGGAGTACCGTTCGACAACCATGGTATCCGTGACCTGAACGGTGCCGGCCTCGGCCACCCGGCCAAGGTCATTTCGGCCAAGGTCGATGAGCATGACATGCTCGGCTTTTTCCTTATCGTCATTTAAAAGATCGTCGGCCAGGGAGCGGTCTTCTTGTTCCGTGGCCCCCCGGGGCCGGGTGCCGGCAATGGGCCGGAGCGTTGCCACCCGGTTTTCAAGCCTCACCATGGTTTCCGGTGATGATCCGGCGATGACCCGGTCTTTAAAGTTCATGAAGAACATGTAAGGAGACGGATTGATATACCGCTGGGCCCGGTAGATGAGTACGGGGTCCACATCGGTCTCGCAGGCAAAAGGCTGGGAGTAGACGGCCTGGAAAATGTCCCCTTCCACGATATGCTCTTTGATTTTTTTCACCCCGTTCATATATTCCCAGTCAGGGGTGACAGGGCTGAGCTCAACCTCTTTGGCCGGAGGATATTTAACCTGGGGAGCAGGCTGTTTTATGGTTTCCACAAGGGTGCCCAGGGCTTTTCTGGCTCGGTCATACACAGCCGCCGGATCATCGTCCAAAGTTAGGTAGCAGATGTTCAGGCAAGTCAGGGTCTGCTTCACATTGTCAAAGATCACCATCTGTTCGGGAATGATGAAATGGCCGTATGGGGTACCCTTAGGCAGGGAGACTGGAATTTCCTCGAAAAAGGAGACTACTTCATAGGCGAAATATCCCGTGACCCCGCTCCAGAACCTGGGCAGATCGGGGATATCTGCGGGCTTGTACCTCTGTACGATATCCCGCATCACCCCCAGGGGATCATTGTTGTGGAAAATTTCTTTTTTGCCGTGGGCGGTGTCCACCTCAACATGGGTCTTGAATACCTTGATGTGGCCGAAGGCCGATACCCCCAGGAAGCTATACCGGGCCCAGCGTTCCCCGCCTTCCACGCTCTCCAGCAGAAAGCACTCTTTGTCGGCATTATAGCATTTTTGAAGAATGGATACCGGGGTGTCTGTGTCCGCCAGTACCCGGGTGGCCACTGGGATGACGTTGGCGGTTCCGGCAAGATCCGTAAAGTCTTGTTTGGTCGGCAGTTGTTCTAAAATCATGGAATTTTCCTTATATATCAATAAAAAAGGCTGACATGGTGTTTCATGCAGCCTCCAGGCTGCAGCAGTTTGTTGGGTTTCGGCTGCTGCAGCATATGATATTGAAGATCAGGTTGATTCAAATATCCGGTCTAAGACCTGATGCAGCAGCATGGGCCATATGGACCAGACCCGCCATGGGGTCGTGTTACCTTTGTGCTGTGTCAGATTTAAATTCATTGTTTCCTCGTAAGTTGATTTTCTTAAGAGACAAATTAAAGGCTTTTTTCGGAGTTGTCAAGACAAATGTATCTGTTTATAGAAACAAAAATTTATTATCGGAAGATTAAAAATAAATGCGCCGGTGAATAGATCATCTAAGTCTCATCCGGGAACCGGACTTGCGCCCGGTTCCTTTTTCTTCATTTCCGATTTAAGGAACCTGAACAGGGACCAGCCACGAAGAATGAGACTGAGTCTGCAGAGGTCACAAGGAAGATCACCATGTTCATACAGACCACAATATTCATCACCAACGGAATGGTACAGATAACTGCTCCTAAATTGCCCTGTACCACTTCCCAGATGGGTGGGCTCAGCTGACTTCAACCTGGACGCCCACAATCACAAACCAGAAAATACTGAACAGGGAGGTTGGTAAGATAATCTCTTGCCGCGCCTGAAGACTTGGTCAGGGAAGACCCCAGGGCAACCACGCAGATGGTAATGGCAGCAGTGGTATAAAAGGGCAGTCCGTCGTATTTCCCAAGGACGGCCTTTATCCATTTTTTTGAATTTGAAATCATTTAATAATCTCCTTTTGGTATACGATTTCACCGCCCGGCATTGTGGCTTCCACCCCCAGGTCTCCACGGGATTCGGGAATCTGGATAATCAAAAACAAGTTCAGGGATGGTGTCCGAAGAAAATAGTTCGACAGGGTATGTAAGTTGTTGAAATGGAATATTTTTTTTATGATTAACGACCAATCTTGTTTCAAGTCTTTTTTGTGCTTTTGCCTTGACAAAACGATATATTAGATTATTCTAAATTAGAAGTAGATAATATTAAAAAAGAGAGCAAGCTATGCAGGATATTGATCCTAAAAAACTTGAAGAAAACGCGGAAAAGGCTGCAAAAGTGCTCAAGAGCATGAGTCATCCCAGCCGGCTGATGGTGCTGTGCCACTTGATGAATGGGGAATGCCCGGTCAGCGAACTGAACCAGGCCGTGCCATTAAGTCAGTCGGCCCTGTCCCAGCACCTGGCAGGGTTGCGTAAGGCAGAGCTTGTGGACACCCGGCGCGAGGGCCTGGTGATTTACTACCGCCTCGAAAGCGCCGCCGTATCCGGGATTCTTGAAGCCCTTTACCGCATCTATTGCAATCCAAACAATTAAGGAGCAACACTATGAGTGGACAATTAAACTGGTTTAAAGGCGGCCTCCTACTGGGTGCCGCATTCCTTCTGGCAGTGGCTTTTGTGAAACCCATCGGAGTATCCACCCAGTTTGTCATCGCCGACGGCATGGTCTGGAACCTGTTCTCCGATACCCTGGTTCAAAAAGACCCTGAAAGCAAATCAGGTTACGCAAGCCCCAACGCCTATCTGAATAAAAGCGGGGGGAAATACGCCAAAAACGTTGCCAATCCAGTTAACTACAGCTTTATCTTTGTTATCGCCATGGTTGCAGGGGCGTTTTTGTCCTCGAGCCTGGGCGGCCCCAGACCGACAGATCAGGACCGCAATGCCCCGGAGGTCTGGCGTAAAAGGTTTGGGGACGCTCCAGTGTTGCGCTACGTGACGGTGTTTTTTGCAGGGCTGCTGGTCTTGTTCGGCGCCAGGCTGGCCGGAGGCTGCACCAGCGGACACATGATGAGTGGGATGATGCAGACATCCTTAAGCGGTTATCTGTTCGCATTGGGCGCCTTTGCCGCAGCGGTTCCCACAGCCGTACTTGTTTACAAAAGAAAATAGGAGGAAATCATGACAATCATTCTTGCCATAATACTCGGCCTTTTCTTCGGATTTGCCCTCCAGCGGGTGGGCGCCACCAATCCCCAGAACATTATTAACATGCTGCGCCTGACGGACCTGCACCTTATGAAAGCCATCTTTTTTGCCATCGGCATCAGCAGCGCTATCTTATTTTTGCTCATGGCAGCGGGCTTTATTGACGCCGGGCACCTCTCGGTAAAGAGCAGCTACATCGGCGTGATTATCGGCGGAGCGCTTCTGGGCCTGGGCTTTGCCGTGGCCGGCTACTGCCCCGGAACCAGCCTTACCGCCCTGGCCGACGGACGCAAGGACGCCTTGTTTTTCGTTGGCGGCGGCCTGGTGGGCGCTCTGATCTACACCCTGGTCTACGGCAGCATCAAGGGATCCTGGCTATTTGACAAAATCGCCGGAGGGAAGGTAATGCTGGCCACTGGTTCAGATAAATTTCCGGCCCTTATACACGTTATACCGGGCACCTTGCTGGCCGCGGGCATCGGGGTATTGTTCATGGTTATTGCATGGAAACTGCCTGACAGGGTCTGATACCACAAAAACAGCTGGGACTGGGGGAATCTTTCCCCGGCCCGGCTGTTTATGATATTTTCATCTTAAATTTTAACAGGCAACTTTTACTCCCCGTGATTTCGAATTTTAATCAGCTTTACTCCGGGGGTACAGTTTTTCCCTCACTGATAAAAACCGAATCTACAACCCAGCCGGTCTCGGCAATAACCGAAGCCTGCATTTTCATGGCTTCAAGGGTAGCCAGGGTATCGCCGCCTCAATTGGTTCTCCTTCTTCTACTTTAAGTTCGCAGACAGTGGCGCTGAAAAGGCTTTTGATATCACTTGTCCGTGCCAGTGAGGCATTTTTTTCAGCCGACAGCCTGGTCCTGGACCTTTTCGGGCCTGCTCCTGGGCCATGGCATATCTTCGCTGGTTTTGACCATACTTCACCGAAAATCCCCACCAGACAAATAAAAAATTATCGCCTCACCGAAGCCCGGAATATCTTTAGATCTTTGAACGGTCTATACTCAGGCGGTTAAGATATCTTTTCTGGAAAGAATCCCAAAACCAGAGTCAGCAACCAGTCTAAACTTGGGATCTCCCATAGATATGCCTTCTTGAGCGGGAATGCCTGTATGATATGAAGATGTGGCATATCAGCAGGACGAAGGGCCGGATAACTTACGGGTTTAAGAAATGAAATGTTAGGGTATTGTTAGGTTTTTTAAGTGTGTTGAAAAATAATTTTAAAAGCGTTATATTTTCAGATTACAAAACATATCATCCTAAAAGACATGAATTTAATGCGGGTTATGGGGTGTGATATTGGCAGGAGCTGAAATTACGGCTGGTCGTACATACACCATATCTGTTTTTCAATAATCAAAGATCGCAGTGACCTGCCTGTGTCGTCAGGTAGTCCATCGTCGCGATTTTCTGCGTTTTTTACCCTTGTCAGGATGGCTCTATGAATAAGGATTTACACATGCGTATTTTGTGAAAAGGAGAAAAAATGTTAAAAAATATGAAACTGAAAAGTAAATTGATCCTGTTTTTCCTGATGGTGGGGCTGATCCCGTTTACCGTGATCAGCATCATCTCAACGGTAAAGGCAGACCACTCATTGTCCCGCCAGGCCTACGGGCAGCTCCAGGGAATGAGGGAAGTGAAAAAAGCCCAGATCCAAAGATATTTTGCAGAACGTGAAGGGGACATGGGGGTGCTGCTGGAAACCGTCAAGTCATTGAAGCAGGAAGCCGCCGGTAAACTTGAATCCGTCCAGAACAATAAAAAGATCGCTGTCGAGCTTCTTCTTGGCCAATGGTATAAGGATATCCAGTCTCAGCAGGCCAATGCTCTGACGGCCGGCGAGATGGAGGTACTCAAACAGGCCCTGGATCAGGGGGGGCAAACAGGGGAATATAGTGCGCTGGTAAAGAAAATTGACGATTTTGTAAAACGAAACGAATACCATGATTATTTTGTGGTTGATGCACAGGGCCATATTATTCACACCCAGGCCAAAGAAGCGGACTTTAACACCAATATCCTCAACGGAAAATTCAAAGGGTCCGGGCTTTCAAAAGCTGTTCGGGCGGCCATGGATAACGGTACCATCTCCATTGAGGATTTTTCTCCCTACGCCCCGAGCAATGGCCAGCCAGCCGCATTTATTGCTGCGCCACTCATGTCGGACGGCGTGATAACAGGGGTGGTGGCCTTACAGGTGTCCATGGGAAAAACCCAGAAAATAATGGCTGACCGGACCGGAATGGGTGTGAGCGGGGAATCCTACCTTATCGGGAAAAGGGATGGTGTTATCTCCTTCAGAAGCGATCTGGTGACCATGGGAGGTGGAGAGTACAAATTGGGTTATGATTTAACGCAAACCGCACCCCGGTATATTTTGAACCTGTTTGACGGCAAAAGCGGGCAGGGTATTTTTACGGACACTTCAGGCCGTCTCACCATGGTGGCCTACCAGCCCCTTGATATTAAAGGGTTGGATTGGGGGATTGTGTCAAAGGTGAACCTTGAAGAAGTGATTGCCCCCCAAATTAAAGGGGAACAAAAGGATTATTTTGCTACCTATATTGAAAAATACGGGTATTATGACCTGTTTTTAATCCATCCTGAAGGAAAGGTGTTCTATACGGTTACCAAGGAAGCGGATTATGGTAGCAATATGGTGAACGGTAAATATGCAGATTCCGGTCTTGGCATGCTGACAAGGGATGTGATGAAAACAAAAAGTTACAACCTGTCCGATTTTAAGCCTTATGCCCCCAGCAACGGGGAACCGGCCGCATTCATTGCGCAGCCATTGCTCCAAAACGGGGAGGTTGTAATGGTGGTTGCGCTCCAGCTGTCATTGAAATCCATCAACCAAATCATGCAGCAGCGGGACGGTATGGGGGATACCGGGGAAACCTATTTGGTCGGACCGGATAAATTAATGCGTTCCGACAGTTTTCTTGATGGCCAGGCCCATTCTGTCATAGCATCATTTGCCGACCCGTCAAAGGGGAGTGTGGATACCGAGGCTTCCCGGCTTGCCCTTTCAGGGACCACCGGAGAAAGGATTATCGATGATTATAACGGGAATTTGGTATTATCTGCATTCACCCCTTTGAACGTCGGGGGGATGACATGGGCTCTGATTGCGGAAATAGATGAGGCTGAGGCATTTGCCTCGATTATATCAATGCGGAATTATTCCATTTTTATCGGTTTGATCGCGGTGATTGCTATCTGCTTGAGCGCGGTTTTAATAACCCGATCGATTACGACTCCAGTCATCAAGGGGGTAGCAATGGCCCAGGAAATGGCCAAAGGGGATCTCACCCAGCACCTGGATATTGACCAGAAAGATGAGATCGGCATACTGGTTCATTCATTGAACGGAATGTCCCACAGCTTGAGAGAGATGTTCACGGATATCTCTTCGGGTACCCAGACATTGACAGCCGCTTCCACTGAATTGTCATCCGTTTCCGAGCAGATTTCCAATAATGCGGCACAGACATCGGATAAATCGGACAACGTATCCGCCTCTGCAGAGGAGATGACCACCAGTATGAACAGCGTGGCCGCGGCTACGGAACAGACCACAACCAATATCCAGATGATCGTGTCTGCGGCGGAAGAGATGACATCCACCATCAATGAAATCGCCAATAATACGGCCAAGGGTAGCCAAATAACATCCAAGGCCGTTGAAACGGCAAAACAGGTTTCCATGAAAGTGGATGACCTGGGGAGCGCGGCCAGAGAGATCAGCAAGGTGACCGATACCATTGCCGATATTTCCGCGCAGACCAATCTTCTGGCATTGAATGCCACCATTGAAGCGGCAAGGGCGGGAGACGCGGGCAAGGGATTTGCCGTTGTTGCAGGGGAGATCAAGGCACTGGCCCTGCAGACTGCAGACGCGACAAATGAGATCAGTTCGAAGATCGCAGGGGTACAGACCTCCACCAGTGAATCGGTTTTGGCCATTGAGTCCATTGTCGAGGTCATCAATGAAATCAATGAGGTTGTCATAACCGTGGCCACGGCAATCGAGGAGCAGTCCGCCACAACCCAGGAGATCGCCAATAACGTAAGCCAGGCGGCATCAGGGCTTGAAGAGGTTAACCAGAACGTCAATCAGACCTCTGTGGTGGCCGGTGAAGTGACCGAGGATATCGCCCAGGTCAGCCAGGCAACTTCGGAAATGAAGACAGGAAGCAGTCAAGTCAAAGAAAGTGCAACTGAATTGTCATACCTGGCTGAAAAACTCAGTGAAATGGTAGGGCGGTTTACCATATAATTTCCTATACCCTGGCGGTGCAGTCCGCCAGGGTAATTTTGCATCACCTCATTTCCCATTTTTGCCGGCTCTTATTACCGATAAGCGAATCCTGTCTCCGGCATTTGTAAAAAATTTCATCTAATCAAAATTATCTCGCCTGGTTCCATCCACCACCTTACATAACAGGCGTATTTGATATGCCTTCTTCTTGATATCTATAAACGGATATTTTAGTCTGACTCTTTTGCGAAGAAGGCCGTTCTTTTTTAATATTTCACACTCAAGAAAGTGTCCAGAATTACTATAGCTCAAGGGCGCATGGTATCAGGAAATGATCAGAGAGCAGCAAGATTCTATTTACGTGACCCCAACCGGGGGGTGGCTCGTTTTCTTGAAAAATGTTATTAAACATTGAAGTTCTGCGTGATCTGATAATTGTTTTATCATTGAGCATGTTCCAGTAAGGCTTATGGCGAAAACTTTTTTTATAAAGTTGTTACTCATCCCGTTTTTGATCTTTTGGACGAATCCTTCTTACCCAGATACCATAATAATTGTATCTGACCCTTGGATGTTATATACAGGCGATGATAAAAATAATGAAAGATACATCATACTTATAGCAAAACTGATTTATAAAGAAGATGAGCAGAAGATTGAATACATCCCGTCTGCTTGGGTCAGAGCAATACAATGGACACCACGATGCGATTGCTTCATGTGAGGGTCCAGACTTTGTCTTTCTATAAAAGGAGCAGGATCTGGGTTCTTTTTTTAGGCGCAGTTAAACGTGAATTATTTTAATCGGACAAAAAAAATGAAAATTATTTTAAGTGTATTTATCGGATTTTTCCTATTATCAGCGAGCATCGGATTTTGTGCAACGCCGAGTATTGCCTGGTTTGAATCTGATGCGATTACAGGATTCTGGCCAATGGTTAAACGGTTTGTTGTTGCCGCATCCGAGGACCTTGGTGTTGATCTTCGAATTTATACTTACGGAGAAAATCCCATGCTGATTGTCCCTGAAGCTGAAAAAGTGCTAACAGACTCAGATACCCGCCCGGACGCCATTTTATTCCATAATTTTAAAAATAATGGAAAACAGATTCTGCAGTTGAGTGAACAATACAAGGTACCCGCCTTTGTTTTTAATGCAGGATTCAATGCTCAGGACAATGTCGGACAACCCCGTGATAAGTTTAAATACTGGATAGGATTAATGGTGCCGGATGATGAGTATGCCGGGTTTACCTTAGCCAGACGATTGATGATAGAAGCAAAAAAGATAAACAAACGAGGAAAAGATGGCAAAATTCATGTGGTGGCTTTAGAAGGTAACCGTGCTTCCGAGGCGTCCAATGCCCGGGTTCGAGGGTTTGAAAAAGCGATTAAAGAATCTGAGTTTGCCAATCTCCAGTTTTTCCATTCAAAATGGCGGGAAAATCTGGCCTATGAGGCTTTTAAGTTAAGCATCATCAGATACCCTGATGTTTCAATGTTCTGGACAGCCAGCGACAGTATGGCCATTGGTGTTATCAAGGCTGCCGCGGAACAGGGGTGGGTTCCGGGGAAAGATTTTGTGACCGGAGGTATTGATATTCTTCCCCGGAATCAGGATTACCTGAAATCAGGGGAAATGGCGGTGAGCGTCGGGGGGCATTACGTGGAAGGTGCGTGGGCGATCATTGCCCTTTATGATTATTTGATGGGGTATGATTTTGCCTCCTTGGGGGCAACTGTTTTTTCCACAAAAATGGGGCATCATACTAGCGCTTCGTTTACCGAGCTTGGTGATCTTCGCCAGAAATTAAGTATGGAAAATATCAGGAAGATTGATTTTAAGCGATTTTCCAGAGCCCATAACCCTGGTTTAAAAAAGTATAATTTTGAATTTGAAGCATTGTTTAAATAGTGCCTTACCGGCTCGCAAACACCTGGTTGGATGAAAATAACTCTTATACAAAGCGCAACGACTCTGAAACCGCAATGTACTGATGTACATACTCCAGCACCTATAACCTGACAGAGTTTTGTCGCGACACAGCAAATGGATGAGTTTTCATTCAACCATGAAGTAAAAAGGATACCATGGCCAATTATCCCAAAGTAAATCTCAGAAATTCAATAGCTACAAGGCTTTTGAGCTACGTGTTTTCGATCTATTTGGTGATATCCATTATCATCACCGTTATTCATATGGTCTATGAGTATAGACGAGTGGAAAAGAATGTCATACAGGACTTGAATATATTTTACCAAAATTCCAATCCGACAATGGCTGTCGCGTTATGGGAGGCTGACAGGGAACAAATGGATTCTGTTCTAAACGGGTTCGTTAAAAGCCCAATCATTCTTGGCCTGAAAATCAGTGACCTTTCCGGAAAATATGTACGGACCATCGGTAAAAGTATTGATATAAAAGAAGAGCTTAGATTCACGGAACAAGGGGAACAAAGTACACTTATCCGGCAAGAAGGAAGCAGTTTATTCGGATTTCAATACCCCATTGTTTATGCCAGAGAATCGGGAAAGCATAAAATCGGCAGTATGACACTGTATTCAAGTCCGTCCGTTATTTTTTCAAGGGTAAAATTCAGTTATCTGTTCATTTTCATTAATGCAATTATTAAAACGATTATACTGTGGGTTGTCTTCCTCTGGTTCAGTCGCCTCTTACTCCAACGCCCATTATCTATTTTGACATCTGCCGCCCAGAAGATTGACCTTGAGAATCTTGAAAAAATTCAAATTGATACGAAAACCTCCGGGAGAAATGAGTTCAAGATTCTTGAAGAAGCCTTTAACAACATGGTATTAAAACTCCTGGAAGCCAGAAATGATATCGCAAAAACCAAGGAAGAACAAAATCGGCGTTTAGAAAAACAGGTGATCGCGCGGACCCGGGAATTGTCGGATAGCAAGGAACGCTATCGACGTCTGGTTGAATTGGCCCCCCTCGGAATAGCCATTCATCAAGAAGGAACGCTGGTCTTCATGAATGCTGCAGGAAAAAAAATCATTAATGGGACTGAGTCTCAGCTGACTGAAGATAAGCCTATACTGGAAATGGTTCATCCTGATTCTTACAAAGAAATGACCCAAAAGATTCAAGGGTTGACGGCTGCAGATAACCCGGAGACACCTTCATTTGAAGATAAAATTATCAGGCTGGACGGCAGCACCACAAATATAGAGGTCGTCGGCATTCAATTTATTTATAACAACAAACCAGCGGTTCAGGTTGTATTTCAAGATATTACCGATAGAAAAAAATGGGAAGCAGCGTTAAGAAAAGAAAGCAAACAGGCCGAAAAAGAAAATCAGGCAAAAGGCAGATTTCTTGCGAACATGAGTCACGAACTTCGAACCCCTTTGAATGCAATTCTTGGATTGTCCCAGCTCATGACGAAGAATTCGAACCTCAATCATGAGCAAAAGGACAACCTTCATATCATCAGCCGAAGCGGTAAGCACCTGCTGGACCTCATTAACGATATTTTGGATATGTCAAAAATTGAAGCAAAAAAAATATCTGTTGTCGAGGACAACCTGAGCCTGTTTTCTTTCCTGGAAGATGTTCAGAACCTTTTTAAATTTCAGACAAAGAGAAAAAAATTGACCCTATTATTCGAGCAATCACCCGGTCTTCCTCCTTATATAAGAACAGATGAGGTAAAGCTTCGTCAAATTTTAACGAACCTGATTAATAATGCTTTAAAATTCACAGAACAAGGAGGGGTAATTGTCCGCATTACAACAGCAAAAAAAGACTTTTCCATAGATAAGACGGGGAAAAAAAGCATTATCCTGAATTTCGAAATTGAGGACACAGGGCCAGGTATCTACCCGGAGAATATGGAACATATTTTTGATCCTTTCGTTCAAATTCATAGCGGACATGGACAAAAGGAGGGTACGGGATTGGGGCTTTCAATAAGCCTTAAATTTGCACAGTTAATGGGTGGGGATATCCAAGTGGAAAGTAAACCGGGATCGGGAAGTGTCTTTAAACTGACTCTTCCGGTCAGTCCCGGAAAAGGTGAACAGAATCAAACCCTCAAACCAACCCCTATTATGTGGCAGGACCCCCAGCCAAATTTTCGCATTTTAATTGTTGATGATGTTGATTCAGATCGCCGTGTACTTTGGGATATGTTATCTTCCATGGGGTTCGAACTCAAAGACGCACGTAATGGACAACAAGCTGTTAAGATCTGCCGAGACTGGCAGCCTCATCTCGTTTGGATGGATATTCACATACCTGAAATGGAAGGGTATGACGTCATGGGTCAAATCAAAGCAGAACAATCAGTGACTAAGCCTGTGATCATCGCCCTGACATCAAGCAGTCTTGAAGAAGACCGAAGACTTTTTTTAGACAATGGTGGGAATGATTTTGTAAGCAAGCCGTTCCAGGAAAATGAAATCCTGCAAATGGTGTCAAAGTATATCGGGGGTGTTTATGAACCAAAGGGTGAGGATCCAAAAAGTGAAACACTGATACCCGTACATCAGATGCAACAGGCCATTGTTAATCTGCCCGGGGAATTAAAAGCCGAAGTCAAGAAAGCGGTTGTACTCGTGGATTTCGATAAAACGCTCATCCTGTTAGCAGAAATCCAAAAAGAAAATAAAACCCTGGCAGATGCTCTGACAAGGCTTGTGAACGGATATCAGTTTAATATTCTGCAAACACTCTTTGAAGAGGTAAACTAATAATGGAAACTCACCGTTCTCATAAAAGTATATTAATTGTTGATGATACACCGGAAAACCTGACTGTGCTACGGCAGATATTGAACGAACATGGGTATCAGGTTCGCCCAGCCCTTAGTGGGGAAATCGCCTTAAAAACCATACAGGTAGACCTGCCGGATCTCATTCTTTTGGATATTGTCATGCCTGGTATGGATGGGTATGAGGTCTGCGCAAAACTAAAGGCAGACAGCGCAACCCGTGATATCCCTGTCATTTTTATCAGCGCTTTAAAGGAAATTGAAGACAAGATGCGTGCCTTTTCAGAAGGCGGTGTCGATTATATATCAAAACCATTCCAGGCAGAAGAAATCCTGGCCCGGGTTAAAACTCATATTACCCTCTATTCCCTTGTAAATCGTCTTGAGAAAAAAAATATAAAACTTCAAAAGGCGCTTGACGAGTTGACCCAATTGCGAGGTTTGCTGCCAATATGCGCGAGTTGCAAAAAAATTCGTGATGACAAAGGATATTGGAATATATTGGAAACATATATTGAAAAACATTCCGAAGTATCATTCAGCCACGGCATATGTCCTGACTGTGCAAAAAACCTTTATGGAAAACAAGATTGGTTCATTAATATGGAAAAGAAAAAATCATAGCCTTTGATATGAATTTAATTATTATTGACACATTTAGATTCAATTTAATAGCATACAAAACCTTATATGAAAAAACAGACAGTGGATATTGCTACTATCCGAATCACCAATAGCTGGATTGTGTGAGTCTCTCTAAATTTCTTTTAAGCGAGGCAAAACTGGAAATGGATTTATCTTCAAGACAAAGCACAGCACCTTCTTTCAAACAAATAGCTAAGAATCAATATCGGAAAAAAACTATAATCAAAATCGTTTCTGTTACAATTTTGGTATCTGGGTTAATGGTGGCAGCAGCGGCAACCATCCTCCAAATCGCGTATGGACTTGAATTAATCACATATAAATTAAGCGCAATCAAATAGTATTGATATGCAATTAATACCCGATCTGGGAGGGGCTTTAAAAAGGAATGGGTCAGCTGTTGGACCGGAAGTGAATAATCGGGAGGGATGAATATGGATGCCTATAAATTCGATTTAGAGGCCTATCTGAACCGCATCAATTTCAGCGGTGCCACGGATGTATCAGAGGACACATTGGCAAGGCTGCATCATGCCCATTTCCACGCCGTCCCCTTTGAAAATTTCGATATTCTCCTGGGACGGGGTATTGATCTGGACCCCCAGGCGGTTTTCAATAAGCTGGTCCTTGAAAAAAGGGGGGGATACTGTTTTGAGCTGAACGGGTTGTTTTTACAAGCGCTCAAATCGCTGGGATTCGATGCCCGGGCCCTGCTTGCGCGGGTCCATGTGACCGGGACCCCTTCTGGACGGGGGCACCAGTTGGAGCTGGTTTCCATTGACGGCAGGTACTGGGTGGCGGATGTGGGATTCGGCGGGAACTCCCCCCGCATGCCTCTCCCCCTGGAATTGGGTTATAGCTCTACAAAGGAGGGGCAGACCGTACAGCTCACAGATAGGGCAGATTTCGGCACCATGCTCCAGATCCTTAAGGAGGGTGAGTGGAAAGACCTCTATAGTTTTGACATGGGCCGGGTATTTCCGGCGGATATTGCATACGGGAACCATTATACCTCCACCAGCCCCCATTCATTTTTTACATTTTCCAGGGTTGGCGGGCGTCCCCTTCCAGGGGGTGAAATCACATTGCTGGACCGGACATTGAAAATCAAGGCCCAAGGCAGGCACGAGGTGCTGACCCTGCCGGACGGTCCGGCCTACCTGGATGCGGTAAAAAAATATTTGGGCATAGAACTTGATGCTCCCTATAATGAGCTCAGACCGCTGCCACCTGAGGGTGGTGAACACAGTCCTAAAGGTCGGGCAACAACTTAATTTTTTTTGTAATTGCATGGCCAGTTTAAAAGGGAAATTAGCAGGTGGAAAAATTTCAGCATGCATTGCCGGCACATTCAGGGGTAGAGGGGACCGATCTTCCGGATTCTGAACTCATTGTTTTGATACTCCCTGCACTGGGTACCCCGACAAGGTTGTATCAGCGGCTTTACGAGGGACTGCTTCAGGCGGGTTTCAGTGCCGCAATAATGAGTCTGCGGGGGGACGGTTCGCTGGGAAAAGTCCAGCTTGTATCCGAGGGCAACTTTGGTTACGTCGAGGTCCTGAAAGATATAGATGCGATCATCGCATTTATCAACCATAAATATCCGGATAAGGACATCGTAACCATGGGGCACAGCTTTGGCGGCCAGCTGGGATGCCTCTATGCCTGCCATAAAACTCCCCGGGTTCTGGCTTCTGTTGTCATTGCCGGTGGCAATGTGGATTATCGTTCCTGGACCGGGGTGGAACGGCTGAAAACATTTTGGGCCACCCAGTTTTTTGGAATGGTCTCACGCCTTCTGGGCTGGTTCCCGGGAAAATGGATCGGGTTTGGGGGGAACCAGCCCAGGAACCTTATGGTCGACTGGTCAAGGAATGCCAGAACCGGTGTCTATAGGCTGATAAACCAGACAATTGACTATGAAGGGGTGAGCAAAGTCGTGAGTTCATTTTTCTTGGGTGTTGTTATTCCCAATGATTTTTTTGCGCCTTATGCGTCCACAAAAAGTCTTTTGGATAAATTTTCTTCAAGCGACAGGGAAATGATCTGCATAAGCCAAAGCTGCTTTAAAACAGTTGTCCCTGATCATTTTTCATGGCTCAAAGAGCCAGGACCTGCTATTGATGCCTTTGTGTCATGGGTGGGGGATAAGGGCCTGGGGCAGATGAATGCCGGACCCGGAAAGTAGGATTAATCAATGAATGATGATTTTATTTATCTTCTGCGTGTTCGATATGCGGAGTGCGATGCCTATAAGGTGGTGTTTAACAGAAGATAGGTGGATTATATTGATATTGCCTTTACTGAATTCATGAGGGTCGTCTGGGGCGATTACAACGATCTTTTATCCAATGGAATCGACTGCCCATTCTATATTATGACACCTATACAAACATCCTGCACCGAGGAGATGAGGATGATTCACAATCCGGCAACTGAGTGGTCCTGGACCTGGTGGCTGTTAATTTTGTTCAAGTCGCGGCCTGATTGCCTTTGCCATGCTGCGCTTTAATAAAGATTTACCGGGTCCAAAGCGTCTGTCTAAACTTATACTGGCGTTTTTCTGTACCAAATTACCTTATGTCGTAATCCTCTGTATTTTTATTGCCCGGTTTTTTGCCACCGCAGGCCTGATCACCAAAAGTCGTCTGGCCTTTGCCATTGAAGAAACATTGTGGCGTGTCGGTTTTTTTACCATCCTCCCTCTGGCCCTTATTCAGCGCCGCAGGATCTTTGGGCTGAGGGGCGGGACTGCTTCGGCCGGCCTGGGGATGTTAACGTCTTTTGCTATAGTGAATATCACCTGGTGTGTCATCTATTGTACTTAGGCCCTGGTTTACCATTTGCCTACGGAATACTGGGGCAAAGCATTTGAGCAGATTGAGACGGGTGTTCGAGCAATCAAGTCGAGTTTGTGTGCGGTCTTTGAGGCATTCGGTGTGGTCAACGTCACCCACGATTACAATGACTGGGATTTTGAGTTCGGCTTTAACCTAAACTGTGAAATCTGCACCATCCAGTAGCTCGGCCCGAGCTAACCTCACCCGGCCGAACCTGTAATCTCCTGCTCGGCGTTGGTGCCAATGTTCTGCTTGCTGTGTTTAAAAAGGCTTTGGCAACCCGTAATTGTAATCTTTTCCCTGTTGAACCCATGGCCGAGAAGACTCTGGACCAGGTCAGTCCCCCAAGGTTTTAAAAAGGATGCCGGTTTCGTCAATCTTGGTTTTTCAAATTGGATGAACTTTGAAGTTCCCTGCATGATCACATTTATTTTAAAGCAAGTTCTGGGTTGCATTGATGAGTTTATCAATTTTTGTTTTGCTGTAAGCATCCGGATGGGCAGGCCCGAAGCTTCCTTTATCATTATCGAAATATTTTCCCGTAATACCCTTGTAATTTTCTGAAACTGCCAGATCATAGAGAATATCAGCGCCCTTATCGGCGGGAGACCAAGATTGTCCGTAAGCTTTTGCTGCCATTTCCGACAGATTGACCATAAAAAGCTGGTGGATGGGAGGATCAGGCTACTTGTAATGGCCATGATCAGGCAGTATGAAATTTTGCCTTTCAAACTTCCAGTCCCGGTTATTCCGGGACGGCGATCCCTTTGTAGTTATAGCTTATTAATTTCAGCGGGCTGTTGTAGCAGGCATCAAGGGCCACAATTTTAAACCCGCTTTTTTTTATTAATTCAGAAATATCCCGGTTTAAATGGCAGCCCCCGCTGATTTTTGTCCAAGGCGGATTCAATCTGCTCTGCCATTTAAATATGTGCGCATCAGGTGATTTGCCATGCTCACAAAAAATTAACTCCCCGCCGGGTTTTAAAACCCGTTTCATTTCTTTTAAGGCTTGAATAACATCTGGGATGGTACATAAGGTGTAAGTTACCAGTACCGTATCAACGGCATTACGCTCTAAAGGAATTTGTTCACCGGATAATCCTATGAAATCAACTTCAAAGGGAAGTTTAAGGGCCTTCTTCTCAGCCATTTTTCTCAGCTGCGCCATCGGTTCCAGCCCCAGCACCAGATCTATTTTTAAAGGGTCATAAAAAGGCAGATTGAGTCCCGATCCCATACCGATTTCAAGGGTTTTTCCCTTAGCCATAGGTACGATCTGTCTACGTATTGTGCTGATCTCATTTTGGGAACATACACAATTGATTAGCTTTGGCAGGATGTATTTATTGTAAAATTTCATATTTTGGTAGTTAAGTCCCGGGACGGTACCAATTTAAAAAGTAGGTTTTAAATCAAAAAATAACCTGTTGCCAAACCTACAGCAGGGGGCAACAATAATAAAGTCCAAATTACCAATGTATTGGCTCCCCCTTTTTTTTTATGCAAGGAGGTCTTTGGCAAATGCTTTGGCGTTGTCCACATCTTCCTGATTGGGATGGGCGGTCATCTGTTTGACCATTCCTTCCCGCTGATCATCATTCATATTCAATTTCTTTTACGACTTGCATATGGGCAAGTTTTATCCAAACACAGTTTTTTGGTCCGCCAATAATTACGGGATAATTTACAGGTGTGAATTCATAGGGAATATGATAAAAGGAGTGGATTTTAACCTGTAACTAAAAGATGTGTTCATCCCCATGCTTTTGATTTTTCCCCCGGTTGCCAAGCCCTGCGAACCCCCGGCCGGAGTTGCCCTTTTATCCTCGGCCCTGAAATCCCAGGGGCTGGACTGCCGGGTTTATGACGCCAATGCCGACGGCCTGCTTTACCTGATCAATTCCGTCACTAAGGCTGAGGCACAGGATTCCTGGACCCGGCGTGCCTTGAAACACAGGCAGACGATTCTTGCCGATCTCAATGACCCCCAACTCTATCGGAATATGGACCGCTACCACCAGCGGGCCTATGATCTGAACCGGCTGCTGACCATGGCTTGCGACCAGACCCGGTTCAGGATTTCCCTCAGCGACTACAGTGACAACCAATTGTCATCCGTGGATTCCAAGGGGCTTCTCAAATCCGCAGCCACCCATAAAGAAAATCCTTTCTATCCCTTTTTTGAAGAAAAGGTCAGGCCCATGATTGAGTCCTGGGATGATCCCTGGATCGGGATTTCCATGTGTTATCTCAACCAGGCCCTGGTGAGCTTTGCCCTGGCCGGGTGGATTCGGACAAATTTTCCGGGCAAAAAGCTGGTCATGGGCGGCGGCCTCATTTCTTCCTGGATGAGCCGCCCTGGATTTGATAATCCGTTCAGCGGCCTCTTTGATTCCATCATTCGGGGGGAGGGGGAACAGCCCCTATTGGAGTTGCTGGGCAAACCCGGAGTGACCAGAAAACATTATATCCCGGACTACGGGTTTGCAGCCAACCATCACTATATTGCCCCGGGAAAGATTCTTCCCTTCAGGTCTTCCATCGGCTGTTATTGGAGCAAGTGCCGGTTTTGTCCGGAAAAGGCTGAAACCAGGCCTTATTCCTCCCAGCGGTCCGCCTGTGTGGTTGAGGACCTGGAAGCCATGGCCGGGGCCCATTCCCCGGATGTTGTCCACTTCATTGACAATGCCGTGACCCCGGCATTTATGCGGGCCATGTCCAAACGGGAGTTTCCATTTAAATGGTACGGGTTTGTGAGATTTGAAAAAGACTTTGCCGATCCTGACTTCTGCCGGGCCCTGAAGCGCAGCGGGTGTGAAATGCTCAAGCTGGGACTGGAATCCGGGGACCAGGATGTCCTGGACCAGATGAACAAGGGAACGGACCTTGACCTGGTGTCCAGTACCCTGAAGAATCTGAAAAATGCCGGCATCCTCACCTTTGTCTATCTTCTTTTCGGCACCGGTTTTGAAGATGAGGCTGCGGCCAGAAAGACCCTGGAATACGTGAAGGTACACCGGGACAATATTGATTATCTGAACCTGGCTGTATTCAACCTGCCCAAGTTCAGTGAGGATGCCGATGGGCTGGATACCTGGGAGTTTTACCACGGAGACCTTTCCCTTTACCTTAATTTCAAGCATCCCAAAGGCTGGGGCCGACGCAAAGTCAAAGCGTTTGTGGACAAGGAGTTTAAAAAAGAACTGGGCGTGGGGTCCAGATTCAGGAAAAATCCAGCCTTTTTTTCATCCAACCATGCCATGTTTTTTAACGATTTGGAACATACCCCTGGAGATTAGCCAATGATTGCAGAAGTTCTTTCCACAGGCGATGAGGTCTTGCTCGGTGATATCACGGACACCAACAGCAGTTATTTGTGCAGCCGGCTTAAGGATGCCGGTATTACCGTGATCAGGATCACGGCGGTGGGGGATGATACTAAAGTCATCAGCCAGGCTTTAGAGGCTGTTGCCGGGCGGTCGACGATCTGTCTGGTGACAGGCGGGCTGGGGCCGACCCAGGATGATTTGACGGCTGAGGCTTGTGCCCTGGCTTCGGGGAAGGCACTTGAATTGAATCTGCCGGCCCTGGATTCCATGAAAGTCTTTTTTGAGAAACGCGGGTATGAATTGACCCGGGTCAATAAAAAACAGGCCATACTGCCCAGTGGGGCCATTCTGCTTGAAAACAGCCACGGCACCGCACCCGGCTTTGAGATGGAGATAGGCCGGTGCCGGTTTTTTTTCATGCCTGGAGTTCCCTCTGAAATGAAGAAGATGTTCAAGGAACAGGTTCTCCCCAGGCTTCTGGATATCACGGGCGGAACCGGGCAAATCCGGGTGGAACGGCTCATGGTCTTCGGTCTGGGCGAGTCGGCGGTGGGGGAAAAGCTTCATGGCTTTAAATCAAGATTCCCTGATTTGCAGTTGGGGTTTAGGGCCAGATTTCCTCTCATTGAGGTGAAACTGGTGGCTCATTCAGAAAACACCGGTATCACCGCAGCCAAAGACTGGGTCGCGCAGCAGCTGGGCCGGAAGGTTATTTCACACCAGGGACTGACCCTGGCCCAGGAAACAGGACGACTTCTGACGGAATCCGGGAATAGTCTTAGCGTGGCCGAATCCTGCACCGGCGGCCTCATTGCCAATATGATCACCGATGTGGCCGGGGCATCTGAGTACTTCGTTTTTGGTGCCACCACCTATGCCAATTCGGCTAAAATGGATATCTTAAAGGTGTCTGAGCAGACCCTGATTGACCATGGGGCGGTCCATGAGCAGACGGCCCGGGAAATGGCGGAAGGGGCCAGGCAAGCCGGGAAATCAGACTGGGCCGTGTCCACCACCGGTATTGCCGGTCCCACAGGGGGAAGTGATGAAAAGCCTTTGGGAACAGTCTGTATTGGGGTGGCAGGGCCAGACGGGTCTTCTGCCCGCAGGTTTGTCCTGGATGCAGGGGATAGGGAGAGAAACAAGCAGTTGTTTGCCGCCACAGCCCTGGAAATGCTGCGGCGGCAATTGGCTAAGGGTTGAAAATTTTTTGATACCAGGCAATGGCCCGTATCTCGAAATCTTTTTGATCAACCTTTGAGGTCATCTGGTGGCTGCCGTTTTTATGGATGATTTTTTCTTTTGGGGCCTGCATCGCATCATAGAGGGCATGGGCGTTGGACACTGGCACGATTTCATCTGCATCCCCATGAAAAATTATGACATGGTGGAGGGCCTTAGCCTTGTCCAGGATATTAAACAGCAGGTTTTCTTTGAAAAAGTCCAGGGGCAGGGCAGGCCGGTTGCCGTTGCCCTCCAGGGGGATATTTTCAATGGTTCGACTGATCACAGGGGCAGCGCATAGAACCCCGCCCATGGGACGAAATCCGGTCTGCTCAAGGGCGTGCCAGGCATTGATACAGGTGGCCCCTCCCATGGAAGATCCGAACAGGGTCAGCCGGTCAGAGGTCAGTGACAGCCCCATGACATGGGATACCGCTGCCGTAAAATCCCTTGTCCGTTTTTCCAGGGAGGTGTCCTGTACAAAATTTCCCTGGCTTTGGCCGCACCCCCTGTGGTCAAAGCGGAAAAAGGCCATGCCGTTTTCCGGCAGCAGTCTGGCCAATACCGTCTGTTTGGCTGAATTCATGGTGCCTTCAAGGCCGTGTGAGCCCACCACAAGGGGGGGGCAGGGGGCATCGGGCAGGTGTAGGCTGCCCCGGAGGATAAAACCGTCTGATCTAAATTCAGTGTCCAATGTTTTCATCTTGTCTTTATTTTTATATCCCTGTATAATAACTGGCTTTTCTGAATGATACAAATGTGGTTAACAGAACGAAATTTAATCAGGTGGAATATATAATAAAATGGCTGTAAAAAAAAGAAAAACCTATGAGCTTGAAATCATTGATCTGGCCTTTGGGGGCAAGGGGCTGGCTAAACCGGACGGATTTCCTGTATTTATTGACCGGTGTGTGCCCGGAGACCTGGTCTTTGTAAAGATTGTTAAGAAAAAGAAATCCTGGGCCGAAGGGAAGCTGATTAAAATTCTCACCCCCTCCCCCCTGCGCAATGAGGGCAAATGCGCGTATTGCAACTTTTGCGGAGGTTGCAAATGGCAGCAATTGCCCTATGAGCGGCAGCTGGAATATAAAAAGCGCCATGTGGTAGAATCCTTGGCCCATATCGGACGGCTCAAGGATGTCCGCGTCACCGATGTTATCCCTTCAGACCCCATTTATGGATACCGGAACAAGATGGAATTTTCAGCATCCTCCCAGCGCTGGCTCATGCCCCAAGAACTTGAGGACGAGACCATCAAAAAGGGATTCGGCATCGGTCTCCATGTGCCGGGCACCTTTGACAAGGTCATTGATATCCACCAGTGTGAAATTATGCCGGCTATGGGCAATGACATCCTTGAAGATGTGAGGTCCTTTATAATAGAATCTGGCCTGCCTGCCTATCATTTCAGGAGTCATGAAGGGTTCTGGCGGTTTCTCATGCTCCGCCATTCCGTGGCCCATGATCAGTGGATGGTGAACATTGTCACCAAGGAAAAGAATCTTGAAGTGGTATCCGACCTGGGCCAAAGGCTTGCCGATAAATACCCCAATATCCGGTCCATCCTAAATAATGTCACCGACTCAAAATCCGGGGTGTCCACGGGCCAGGAAGAAATCCTCATTCACGGTGAAGACCACATCATGGAAAAACTGGAAGATTTTCAGTTCAAGATTTCAGCCAACTCCTTTTTTCAGACCAATACCCTGGCCTGTGAAAAATTATACACCAAGGTCAGGGAATATGCCTGTCTCACCGGATCTGAAACCGTGCTTGATTTATACTCAGGCACAGGGACCATCCCCATCTGGCTCTCAGGTCATGCCAAAAAGATTTACGGCATAGAGATCGTTCATTCCGCTGTGGTGGATGCCCGGGAAAATGTCAGGCTGAATAATATCGGGAACTGCGAGTTCTTTGAAGGGGATATCAAGGATGTGTTCAAACAGGTGCCGGAAAAGCCCGACGTGATCATCATTGATCCTCCCAGGGTGGGGATGCACAAGGATGTAGTGGGCCAGGTCCTTGCCCATTCCCCGGATAAGATTGTCTATGTCTCCTGCAATCCTGCCACCCTGGCCCGGGATCTCGAGATGCTCTCTTCCCGGTATGCCGTCCTGGAAGTCACGCCTGTGGATATGTTCCCTCATACCTACCACATTGAATCCGTGGCGTTGCTGGTTAGAAAATAGAAGCGAGAACAACTCGAACAGCGAGAACAGTGAAGGGTGTCTTCATTTACTGCTCTCGCTGTTACCCCATCGATATTATCGCATCACCCAATGCCTTGTCCTTATCCACGGGTTCCGAAAAGACACAATTGAGGATCAGCATGTCATCGTCCTTTTCCGACTTGACGGCATAGGGAAGTTTGTTGAACAAACGGATCATACCCTTGTTCTGGGGGGATGTATAGGCAATGAGCCCCTTGATGCCGTTATCCACTGCCGCCTGTGCCAGTTTGTCCTGGAGGATGTTGGCAATTCCCATGCCCTGGTATTCTTTGGATACGGAATAGGCAACTTCAGCCATGTTGATGATGGTATTTCTGAAGTATTCTCCCACGGCTATGATTTTTTCAAATCCCAATTCACCGATGGTGGCCACAATGGTCAGGTCATTGATATAGTCTATTTCATATGTGGTTTCAATCTGGTCATGGACAAAGCTCTTCTTTTCATGGAAGAAACGGGAAACGATATCCCCCCGGTTCATGGTGTAATAATGCTCCTGAACACTTCTTTCATCCACGGGTTTGGCCGGGCGGAAGGTAATGGGGATTCCATTGATCTCCACATGCTCCTCGTATTTCAGGGGGTATACCCCTTTTATGGCCTGCTTGAACTTTCTTTCCGTGTCGATGAGGTCCATTTCCTTTGCCTTGGAAAAGAGTTCGTCCCTGAAATCGGGATGGGCAATGGAGACCAGTGCCATGGCCCGTTCCTGAAGGGTTTTTCCGTAAAGATTCACCACCCCGTACTCTGTGGCCACAAACTGGACATCCCCTCTGGGCACCACAACGGCGATATTGTCCATGGAAGGTATGATCCGGCTTCGTCTGCCATGGTCTGAGGTGGAGGTCATCATGAGGATGGATTTACCGTTTTCCGACATGGCTGCACCCCGGGTAAAATCCAGGAGCCCGTTGATGCCGGTGTAATTGTTAAAGGGCAGGGCATCTGCCGCAACCTGACCGGTGAGGTCGATGGCAATGGCCGAGTTCAGGCTGACCATGCTGTTGTGGCGGCCGATGATTCCCGGATTGTTGATATAGTCCGAGGGGTGGAATTCAATGGAGGGGTTATCATCCAGGAATTCGTACAGCAGGTTAGACCCGACAGCGGAGCCTGCCACAAGTTTTCCGTCATTAAAGCCCTTTTTCTTATTGGTGACCACCCCCATGGAAAAAAGCCGCATGATGGAGTCCGACAAATATTGAGAATGAATTCCGATATCGTTTTTCTCCGCCAGGGCTATCATGGTGGCCTCGTTGGTTAACCCCAGGCTGGTTTGGAGGGTTGAGCCGTCATCAATGAGTCTGGAAATATGTTTGGCAATCACATTTGCGGTTTCCAGTTCCGGCAGAGGCTTTATGGTAAGCAGTTCTTCTTCGTGTTCAACGATATGATCAACATCATTGACATGGATAAAACTTCTGCCCAATACACGCGGCATGTTGGGGTTGACCTGGCAGATAACGATGTCTGCAGTTTCACAGGCCGATAGGTTGATATCCACGGAAACCCCAAGGCTCATCCACCCGAAATCATCCGGGGGGGATGCCTGGATCAAGGCGGCATTCAGGGGCATGAGTCCGGATTTGAATAAATGGGGGATCTGGGAAAGATTTGCCGGGGTAATGAACCGTTGGTTTTTCCGGATCATGCTGGGTGACCCCGATCCTAAGTAAAACGAACGGATGTTGAACTGCTGGGAATGGGACCGGTTGGCAATGAGGGTCAATGGCCCGCTTTCAACACTCAAAAGCCTTACTATTTCAAGGTCTGTAAACCGTGATGAAATGCCGGATAACTCATTAACCAGGTGCTGGGGCTCCCCGCAGGATGAGCCTATGAACACCCGCTGCCCCGGCCGGATATGCTGGAGAGCTTCCTGGGCGGAACAGAGCTTCTCCACATAAGAGTCGGCCCAATAGGTTGCTTTAGTCATTATCAGTATCTCCTGTCAGTCTTTACCGTATTTTATTTATGTATCATAGTAAAAAAAAAGGGGGATGTGAACCCCAAAGAGAGAAGGCTTTCTTAAAACCTTAAGATTAAATTTGCATTGGCTCATCTTTTACTTGAGATTTTCCCCGGATTTTTGTATTCACAAGTTTGTTATATACAGAATGAATGATATTCAAAAAATAAAAAGGTAGAACATGGGTATATTGGAACGTAAACAGAGGGAAAAGGACCGAAGGCGCCAGGAAATTCTCGGTGCGGCCCGGGAAGTGTTTTCTGCAAAAGGATTCAACAGTGCAACCATGGAAGAGATTGCATCCAAGGCCGAACTGAGTCCCGGCACCCTGTATCTGTATTTTAAAAATAAAGAAGAATTGCACACTTCGCTGTCCATCAATATTCTGGCCCGTCTGGGGGCGGAAATCTCCAAGGTGGTGGATCAGGATATTTCCGTTGAAGATAAGATCGGCAAATTTCGTGACGTATTCATTGATGTCTATGATTATGATTCAAGTATTCTCATCAATCTATTCCACCTTCAATCCGGAGAAACCCTTCATAATCTGTCCGACGAGGTGATGAAAGAGCTGAAAAAATATTCCAGCCTTGCTCATCAGGCCATTATTGCCGTGGTCAAGGAAGGAATTGAAAAGCAGATTTTTGTTGAAGAGCATCCAGTGGCCCTTGCCGATGTGCTATGGGGGACCTATGCAGGAGTGGTACTCTGGGTGGATTCCAAACGGTTGCTTAACGATGAAAAGGATTTTGTTAAACCCACCCTGAGAACCGCATTTAATATGATTATTAAAGGGTTGAAAGCTAAATAAGCTTATTTGCACAACCTGTGTATGGTCTGGGCATGCCATTCTCCTCTGCCGGAGAAGGTTGGTATGCCCTTTTCTTTTAGGTAGTCTGCGATGATGGAAAAGGTTGTACCCTGGTCCCTCATGTTCTGGATAATTGACAGGATGTCATCTTTTGTGTAGTGGGTGCCTGATGCATAACTGGCTGTGGCCTTTTTCGGGGTCAGCATCCCAACGGTATCCGTGTTGTGAATCAACGCTGTCAGGCCTTCAAAAAAGTCAGCCACTGCATTGTTCTTGCGGATTTTGGATTCCATCATCATCTCGTTGATTGTGGCTATTTTTTCGACCTGTTCCATTAGGGCGGTGGTATTATCCAGTACCATGGGAAGGATTTCCCCCATTTTCTGGAAACGGTCGTCCAATGGTTTTGCCGTATGTTGGGACGGTTGATTTGTGACAGTCCTTCTGTCCCTGACAACACGTCGGTCCGTCTGGGCATAGTAATGTGAATCCATATTTTTTCTAGGGGGTGGCATCTCCTTTTTATGGGAGCTTCGCAGGTTCTTTAAAAAATCGTTCATGGCCTTTTCCTCCGGCTGTTGGGGAGATTTAACCAGATTTCCATACCTTTTATTCTTGTGGATGTCGCGGATTGAACAGGGTTTAGAATGTGAATGTTCTATCCTTATTTGCTGGACAGATCCGGGACGATACTGGCAAATCACACTGAATTATTTGGATTTTCATATATGGTAATTTTTAATATACCTAAGAGAATTATCATATTTACCGGGATGAAGTCAAAACATTTTCATGCAGAGACCGCCATAATTCCCAATTGGAGAAAAATTTTCGCAATTAAGGGCCCCCCGCACCCGGAATTCTGTCTTTCCAGGTACAGGGGGCGGTAGGATCAGGAAGCTTTCAGCGTTTTTGCATGTTTTCTATAGGCAATAATATCCTGAACCGTGAGCACCGGGAAACCGTGGGTTCCGGCAAAGGAAACCGCCTGGGGCAGTCTGGCCATTGTGCCGTCTTCATTGGTCAGTTCGCAAAGGACACCATAGGGGGGAAGTCCGGCCAGGGTCATGAGATCCACCGTGGCTTCGGTGTGGCCCGCCCGTTCCAATACCCCGCCAGGCTTTGCCCGCAAAGGGAAAACATGGCCGGGGCGGTTCAGGCTTGCCGGGCCTGCATCCCGGGCTATGGCTGTATGGACCGTGGCCACCCGGTCTTTTGCCGATACCCCTGTGGTCACACCGGATGCCGCTTCAATACTCACGGTGAATGCGGTCTGATAGGGGCTGGAATTGTCGGCTACCATGGGCGCAAGCCCAAGGGCCTCTACCTTGTCACTGGGCAGACAGAGGCAGACAATGCCCGAGCATTCGCGGATGAGCATGGCCATCTGTTCGCAGGTTAACGAATGGGCCGGAAAAATGAGATCCACTTCATTTTCTCTGCTTTCATCATCGGCAACCAGGACCCCTGATCCCGCTGCCAGGGACTCAAGTCCTTTTTCCATCCGTTGCCGGGGCGTTCCAAATTGGGTTAAAAAATTCTGATTCATGATACAACTCCTCAAATTAAAATAACAATGCATGAATCAGGGCTGAGGAATAAACAGGCAGGCATGACAGACTGAAATCCCCAACCGGAAGTAAGGGTGGCCCACCCTTTCCGCTTCAGGATAATAGCTGTCCATACTGACATACTCTCTTCCATCCGGACTATGACCGTCGGCCCTGGAGTTTCACCAGATCTGCTGACCTTTGCCGAATCTGCCGGCAAAGCGCTCGCGGGCTTCCCTATAAGGTTTAGGGTTACCGCCGGTGGGGAATTTCACCCCGCCCTGAGAATAGAAAAGGTCATACTCCAGGCCATTGGTGATGTCAACTGATTTCCTCTTTTCATATTGATTCCCCTGAATGAACCCGTTACAATCAGACTTGATGTAAACATCTACCGCATCAGACGGAGGGACAACATGACAGAAACAGTGTGTAAGGCTTACCAGGAAAGGGCGGAAACACAGTTTATAGCGGAAGGGGAAATGAAATCCGTTTTCTCCATACTCGGCGATACCATTGCCGCGGACCAGGGATATGAGGACCTCAGGGGAATGGATGCGGTGTTCAGATACCTGATTGATAAATACCATTGGCTCCCCCACCAGGTGCGGAGTCTTTCCGTGGATGATTTGGCTCTGCTGCTTGACGGATATAAAAAGTTGGAAGAGCCGGATACCTGCGAATAGTGGGGCGGTGGACGGCCGGCCGCAGATCTGCGGCCGGCCGGAGGCGGGATGGTGCTCAGGCGGGATGATGGATGAGGGGTCTGGAAAAAAGGGTCCGGATATCATGGGCAACGGCCATGAGCACCGGGATGAGAAGCAGGGTGATAGAAGTGGCGAACAGCTCCCCGTATGCCAGGGAGACCGCCGCCGGAATCAGGTACTGGGCCTGTTCTGAGGTCTCTGAGAGCAGCGGCATAAGCCCGCAGACCGTGGTGGCCGTGGTGAGAAAAATGGCCCGGAACCTGCTGGAACCGGCAGTCTGCAGGGCTTGGTTAACGGATTTCCCGTCATCCAGAATATCGTTGAACCGGGTGAGCATGACCAGGCTGTCGTTGACCACGATACCGGCCAGGGCCAGCATGCCGAAAAACGAGAGCACACTCAGGGGAACACCGGCAATGAAGTGACCGGCCACGGCCCCGGCAAAGCCGAAGGGGATCACGGACATGATTATCAATGGTTTCCAGTATGATTTCAAGGGCACGGCCAGCAGGGCGTAAATCAGAATGACGATCATAACCAGGGCCTTGATGAGGCCTTTTTGCACCTCACTTTTTTCTTCAAGTTCCCCGCCCTGGGATATGCTTACCCCGGGCAAAGAGGACTGGATGGCTGGAATTAGCTCTTTTTCCAGGGCTTCGTAAACGGCGCCGGCACTGATCCGGGTTTTATCAAGCCCGGCTCTGACCATTGCTATCCTGCGGCCGTTTTCCCGATGCACATAGCCTGGGGCCCGTTTTGAAGTCAGCTTGGCCACCATGGGAAGGGGGACAAGTGAACCGTCCTTGAGGCTGATCCGGGTATCCAGGAGCTGATGAATGTACCGGCGCTGATTCCTGCCCATGATCACCTTGAGCTTGACTTCGTCCTCTCCCTTATGGAATTTATCAATTTCAAATCCCCCGAAGGCCGACCCGACCTGGGTGGCAAGGTCTGCCGGAGTTAGCCCCAGGTACCGGGCCTCGTCCTTGAGGCGAAGCCGGATTTCCGATTCTCCGGCCGCCAGATCGTCACGGATATCAAATACCCCGTTCAGGCCTGCCAGTCCTTTTTTAAGGTCTTTTACTCCCTGTTTGAGATTTTCAGGGTTACGGGAGGTCACCTTGAGTTCAAAGCCGCCGCCGGTTTCGGCACTGCCGCTGAATTTGATGCTCTGGAGGCCTTCCAGGCCCAGGGTCCGTTTTCGCCATTCCCTGAGAAGGACCATGGTCTCGGCCACCCGCTTGTCCTGAGGCTGAAGCTCGGCATAAATTTCAATGGTACTGCCGTCTTCCACTGAGGTCATGATTTTACGAATGGGGGGCTGATCGGTTCCATGTTCGTCCATGAGGTCTTTGTTCAGCGAATTGGCCGCCCCTTCGATGATGTCCGCGTTTTTAAAAGCCATTGCACCGGGCATCCCCTTTTCCATTTTTCCGGACACTGTGATGATATCCCCGGGAATGCTGGGAAAGAAAACCGTTCTCACATGGCCCATGCGGATGAGCCATCCCCCCGCCAGGGCCAGGAAGATAAAGAGAACAAGGACCGAATACCGGTGGGCCAGGCAGACCTTGAGCACAGGGGTATAGATTCGGGTGTTGAATACATCCAGGCTTCCGGAGGCCAGTCCCCTGATCCGGTTATAAACGTTCATGATTGGATTGGTCGAAGGGGGTGGGGTGATGGACGCCGACGCCAGGTGAGCCGGCAAGATCAGCTTGCTTTCAATGAGGGAAAAGATCAGGGCCACACAGACCACTGCGGCAAAGCTGGCCAGGATTTTTCCGAAATCATTTTTGATGAGCATGAGTGGATAAAAGGCGGCAATGGTGGTGAAACAGCCGAAAACAGTTGCCAATGCCACCTTGTGAACCCCTTTTATGGTGCCTTTTACAGGGTCTGTTTCCCTTTGGCGTTCTTCATATATGGACTCTCCCACCACAACGGCATCGTCCACCAGAATACCCAGAACAATGATCATACCAAAGGTGGTGATATCGTTGAGGGAATAATCCAGAAAGGTTTCCCCCATGATGGCCACGGCTCCTGCAATGGAAAAGGGAATGCCCATGGCCACCCAGAAGGCCAGCTTGAAATTCAAGAACAGGGCCAGGATAACAAAGACGATGAGCAGCCCCTGCCAGGCATTGGTCTGGAGCAGGGTGAGCCGGTTTTTCATATAGATGGAATAATCGGCCCATATATCCAGTTTTACCTCGTCGGGAAGCTGGCCCTGCATCTGTTCCACAACCTTGCGGGCAGCCTCACTTACTTCTATCAGGTGGCCCTTGGAGCTGGTAAACAGAACCATGCCAACCGAGGGCTTGCCCTGGAAAAGAGTTTTGGCCTCAACATCGGCATACCCGTCGACAATGTCGGCCACATCCTTGAAAAATACAGTGGAACCATCCTTTGCCGTGACCAAAGGTAGGTTCATGAGCTGGACCTGGTGTGCAAGTTTGACATCCGAACGGATGATGATCCGGCCCCTGTCGTTCTTGAGGCGGCCAAAGCCGATCTGGGAAATATTTTGGGATACAATGCCGGCCACATCATTCACAGAAAGCTTGTAGGCTTTGAGGCGCTCTCCGTCCAGTTCAATGCGCATCTCTCTGTCTTTTTTGCCGAAAGCTGTTATTTTGGAAATTTTGGGATCAGCCTTTAGTTCCTGCTCCACCATCCGGGCGGACTTTTGCAGGGTCTTTTCGTCCACATCCCCGTATACCTGGACCAGGAGGGCGAAATCTTTGAATTCATCTATCCCTACAATGGGCCTCTCGGATTTTTTAGGGAGATTGCCGATACCGTCCACCTTGGACTTCACATCGTTGAGCAGGCGGATCATGTTGTATCCGGTCTCCTTCTGGACCAGGATCTGGGACGCCCCTTCATATGAGACAGAGGTGATCTTTTTTATGCCGGCCAGCCCTTCCAGGGATTTTTCGACCTTCCGGGAAATGCCGGTGTCCACCTGTTGGGCACTGGCGTCGGCATAGACCACATCAATTGAGATGGTTGTGGGGGGGATTTTGGGAAACCCTTCAATGCGGATGCCCCACAGGGTGAACAGGCCCCCCAGGATGACCAGCAGGGCCAGGAGATTGGCAGCTACAGGATTTTTGGTAAACCATTGGGATAATGCATTCATCTTATCCTTCTCCTTGTTGTACAGGGAACACTTTTGTGCCGGCGATAAATCCTGCGGCAGGGGCTGTGACTACCTTTAAAGAGGCCATGCCCCCGATGTTTTCAATATACACCTTGCCCTTTTCATAAAAGGCCACCTTTGCGGGCAGCCGTCTGAGCCGGTCCTCTTTATCCACAAACCAGATGTCTCCTTCCCGGGTGAGGCAGGATTCGGGAAGGGCCAGAAGGTTGTGCCTGAAAGCGCCGTTGATGACGGCTGTGACAAACATGCCCGGCAGCAGCTCCGGGTCGGGGGTCTTAGGTTTGAGGTAAAATTTTCTCAGGCGGTTTTTTGGGTCCACCATTCCAGCGTCCCGGACCAGCTTTCCCGTCCAGGCCCGGCCCGTTGCCGGGTCTAGAATATCAACTCTTGTATCCTGCCAGTCTCCCATGGTGTTTACCTGGGCGCCGTCCAGATTCACTCTGATTTCCACATCATTGGTACTGATGAGCGTCACCACCTGGTCCCCGGCAAATAGAGTCTCCCCCTTGTCGGCAAACCGTTCCCCCACCACCCCGTCGTAAGGGGCAAGAATCCGGGTCTGGTTCAAATCGTTTTTGGCCTTGTCCACGGTTTTTTGGGTATAGGTCACCCTGGCCCTGGCCGCCTTGAGCTGGGGCGCGTGAAAGACCAGGGGAGATACCGGGGCCTGCTTTATCCCTGAGCCTTTCCAGTCGGATACGGCCTGGGAAGCACGGCGCTCAACCTGTATGAGGTTGACCCGGGCATTTTCACACTCCAGCCGGGCCTGGGCCAGGACAGCCAGGTAATTGGTAGGGTCAAGTTCTATAATGAGTTCGCCTGCCTTGAGCCGCCGGCCGGGGAGAAGGGTGTCGTTGATCCGGATAATCCGGCCGGCCACCTGTGCCCTGACTGTGGTGGTCCATTTGGCATTCACTTCCCCGTAGGCCGTCACCCGTGCGGGGTAGGTGCCGGGTGACGCCTCTTGTACGCTCACCCGTTTAATGGGGGGGGGCGTTTTTTTATCGGCCTTTTGTTCCGGTTTCATGGCATAGAGGGATACAGCCCCCAGACTGCATGCCCCAGTGATCAGACCGAAAGCGACCCATTTTTTTATTCTCTTAAATTGTTTCATTTTCATTCCTTTCTAAAACACCTGTTCCCAGTGACAGGGCCATATCCACCCGGTTTTGGATGCGTGAGGCCTTTAGATCCAGGATGCCGGACAATATATCCAGCTCCTGGTCCCGGGCTGTATGAAGTTCGATGATGGATGCCAGCCCCTCTTTGAACCGGGCCTCGTAATACGTACTGCTTAGCCGGGCATCTTCCATGGCCTTTTCCAGAAAAACCAGCTGCTCTTTTAAATGGGTTTCCTTTGAAAAGGTGTTTTCAGCCTCTTTCATGGCTTGGAGTACAACGGAGGCAAGGTTCTTGTAGGCGGCCTTTGCCCTTGCATCTGCGGCTTTAGCCTCATCTTCTATCCTTCCCGAGTTGAACAGGGGAAATAAAAAGTTGCCCGCCATGCCCCATCCGTTTTCTGATGATCCCAGGCCGCCGAAGGCGGCATTGTCCCTGAACAGGTTTCCGGTGAGGGTGATGGCGGGCAGCAATTCCTTATGGCCGGCCTTTGCTTCGCCCATGGCTGATTGCGCTTTTTTCAAGGCCGCCCGGACATCAGGCCGGTTGGCCAGGATGGTGGCCGGGGCTTGGGCTCTGGAAAGGGCGACTTCCGGAAGACTGCCTTTTACGTCAAGGCAGGTGGCGGGGTACCGGCCCAAAATCAGTTCAAGCTCTCGCACTGATGCCTGGAATACCTCTTTTGCCCGGGTGTGGTTGGACCGGGCCATGTTGGCTTTTGACCGGGCTGATAAAATGTCCTGGAGGTTGCCCAGGCCGGCCGTGTACCTGGCCATGATGGTCGTTTCAATGTGGCGGTAAATATTTACCCGTTTCTCATGGATATCCAGACGCATTTTATTGGCCTTGACCCGGAACCATGTCTGGAGGACCCGGGCGGCCAGGGAGTCCATGGCCCGGTAATAGGTCTGCTGCTGGGCCTTAAACCCTTGTTCCCGGGCCGCATGGCGGTCGGCCAGCTTTCCCCAGATATCCAGTTCCCAGGAAAGGGAGAGAAAGACCTTGTGGCTGGCGATTGCCTCTCTGCCAGGGGGCTGGTTGTTCCGGGTCCCCCCGTATCCGGCATTCACTTTGGGCAGTATTGCCGTGGCTGTCTGGGAGAGCAGCAGACCGGAGGATTCAAGGCGAAGGGCTGTGGCAGAGAGATCTGGATTATTTTCAAGGGCTTCGGCTACCAGGGCCCTGGCCTGGCTGTCCTTCACCAGTTCAAGCAGGGTGGCGGTAATCCTGAGATCTGATATTTCCGGGGCAGCCCCAAGTTTTTCAGGTAATACCGGCATTTGGGGCGTTTGCGGCGTGTTGAATGCCAAACACCCCTGGCCGAGCATTGGCAGGCACAAAATCGTCAGAATGATGCGGTTGTACATGTGGTATGTCTCCTTTTTTTATATGTCACATATACATTACCGAACCCGGGGTTAACTCAGGGTTAAGGTGTTATATCTTTTTACGCTTAATTGTTTTGTTAACCCTTTCTTAACCCGGCCCATAATATATTTGTCCCGATTAAACCAATAGTAAGATACCCAATAAAAGGTTAGTTTGAATAAAAAAGGAATCGAATTTCTGGATCTGGCCCGGGGCGTGGCTGTTGTTTTTATGATGATAGCTGACACCGAGCCGATTTCGCCGGCCGCCTTTTTTTATGGTGGACTGGATACCGTCAATATTTTCTTTAATATTGGCCGTTGCCCGGGTGGTTTGCCCGGCAGTTCCTTTATTTGGCCGGCCACAACGGCAAAGTCTTTTCCGGCCTCACCGGCCCTGGCTGCCTCGATTATTGCATTGAGAGCCAACAGATTGGTCTGCTCGGAAATATCATTAATGGTATCAGTAACTGCTCCGATGGATACGGCAGCTTTTCCAAGGACCTCCATTTTTTGAGAGGCCAGGCCGGACTGGGATACGGCTTGGGTTGAAATGGTCTGAGCCTTTTCCGAATTTTGGGCTATTTCGTTGATGGTGGATGTCATCTCTTCGGCAGCCGTTGCCACAAGCCCTGTGTTGTGAAGGGTTTCCTCCATGGCACTGGACAGCTGGTTCATCTTGTTTTCCATCTGTCTGGATGCTTCGGCCACGGTTGAAGCTTTCTTTGAAGAGGCTTCGGCATTGTCCGCGGACTGTGTGGCAATGTCCAGAAGCCGACCGGAGTTTTCATTCAAAAAACCGGAATCCTGTGCAATAACGCCGATGACCAGCAGCCGGTTTCGGATCTCATCGGCTGCTTCAAAGGCTTGTGCTGCCGGTGCCGTGGCAACAATGATCCAGCCGGTCAGGGGATCCCTGGAAAAGCCTACCAGTTTCTCGATTCAGTTAAATTCGTAGGTCATGATTCCGTTTTTCATTTCCAGAATCTTTTTTCCGAAATCAAATTCGCCCAGATTCAGCTTCATAATTTCCCCCTTGTCAGGGGGATAGGCCAGAACCAGTCCTTCCTGGTTCATCATGTATACATACCCGGTTTTTCCAACCTATATACTGTCGATATATTTTTCCGTGAATCCGCCCAGGTCAATCACGGCATATAGGATGCCGGTTATTTCGTCATCGAATTTTACGGGGGCGGATATGACCATGATGGGTTTGCCAGTGGTTTTGTTCATCAGGGGGGCTGATATAAAGGGGCTTCCCTTTATGGCCGCCTTAAAATAGTCTCTGTCGGCGACATTGAGGGTGCCGATGGTCTTTGCATGGGAAGAAGCTATGACTGTGCCTTTATCATCGGTGATCCGCATGTCGTCGAACATTTTATGGGTGTCGATAAAGTCCTTCATCTTGGCGCCGGCGGTCTTCCGGTAGCGCTCAACATCCATGTATCCAAAGCACAGGGTGATAGAATCCATCTGGGACCAGGTTTCAAGATCCAGTCGGTGATTTTAGAAGACATGGATTGGGAGAGGAGGCTGATTTCGCGGTTGATGGTTTTCTCAAGTCCCTTTCTTGCACTGACATATGCGGTGGCCGTGAATGCGATGAGTCCGATAATGATCAGCCCTGCCAGGGGGAAAAGTAGTTTTGCCGTGAGTTTGAATTTCATGGCCCCCTCTTTTTTGAATGTGACGAATTTTGCAAGTATGGCCTACTTTTTCAGATTCATTGTGCTGAAATCAAATGGTTTTCAGTTAAACCGCAGGGCCATGAAAAGCGAAAAGCGTTCGTTTTATGTATGCCTTAACCTCATCTTAACCCTGGGTGGTTTAAAAGCAGATTCGATTTTAATTATTCATATAAAGAGGAGTGAACCTTGAAGCAAAATCGTTTAAACAAATTTATTTTGGTAGTGACAGTATTAGGGAGTTTTATCACATCCAATGCCCTGGCTGAGGACAGGGCATTGGATATGCCGGAACCTGGGTTTTCCGGTTTTCTCATGGTGGGCGGGGGCTTTTCCTCAGGAAAGACCGGGCTGGATGATGCCGCTGAAGATGATGATAAGACCATCGGTTCCCTGAATGAATCCGGAAAGAGCCGGTCTGAATTCATGCCCATTTTTGACGGTGCTCTGAATTATAATTTTATGGAGACCGGCACCATGGTCAGTATTAATTCCGAAAACGGGTGGGGAATGGATATTTCCCAGTTTGTCGGCGGTCTGGGAATGTTCAGCACAGGGGGGCACTTTGGTACCGAAGATGTATGGGCCGATCCCTATCTCACGGGAACCCCGAGATCCAAAACAGACCGGGATGTGCTGGCATTCAACTTTGGCTGGGAGCAAATTATGGAAAGTGATTTTTCCATTTGTTACACCCTTCAAACCATCGATGTTGATAACGATACTGCCGGTAAACAGGATGCCCGGCTGAAACGGGACGGAACTATCCACAATTTTAACCTGTCTTATCTCCTGTTTTCAAATGACGCCCATGCCCTTTTAACGGGCCTGGGGTATGAGATTGGGAATCTTGACGGTTCAGCCCAGGAGTACAAAGGGTATGAATTGTTCTTGTCCCATTGTTATACTGGAAATGAGTGGGATCTTACCACCAGTCTGTCCTACGGTAAAAAAGATTTTGATAAAAGCCATCCAAAGTTCAATAAAACACGGGATGACAATAGTTATGCCGTTGACACGGCTTATACCCTATACAATCCCTTTGGATTTCAAGACTATTTTGTGACCCTGTTTGGCGGTTACGAAGCCCGGGATTCAAACATCAGTTTTTACGACAGTTCCGTGTTTTCCTCCGGCCTGGCAGTGGGCCTGACTTTTTAAATTCGTTTAATATTTTTATAAGAAAGTTCACGGCAAACCTGGCAAACCCGGGATAACTTTCAATCTTCTTTGTGGGCCGTCCCAGGGTTAAATACCAGGGACGGTCCATGGCCGTTATCTCAAATAACTATGCCACCCTCTGTTATTTTTCATGTTTTGCTGTGCGCAGTCTGCTGGGGGGGGGGCAGGTCCGGCGATTTGGAATGGATCAGGTGGCTTTTTCCTGTGTTTTCCGTTATGTTTATTAATCTTTTACGCAAATCCGAGGAGATGTCATGTCCCTGTTTCTGCTTCTGGTCGAGGATAATTTTGACCTGGCCGCCACTGTTATTCAATACCTGGAATTGGAGGGCATGACCTGCGATCATGCCGCCTCCGGGGAAGCCGGGCTGAACCTGGCCCGGGAAAACAGCTATGATGTGCTGCTCCTGGATATTATGCTCCCCCGGCTTAACGGCCTCGAGGTCTGCCAGGCCTTGCGCAGTAACGGCCATGATACCCCGGTGCTCATGCTCACGGCCCGGGATACCCTGGATGACAAACTGGCCGGGTTTGATTCCGGAACAGACGATTATCTTGTCAAGCCCTTTGACATGGCCGAACTCATTGTCCGTATCAAAGCCCTTGCAAGGCGGAAAAGCGGCCAGGCAAGGGTGTTGAACGCTCTGGACCTGACCATGAATCTGGACGCCGGCCAGGCATTTCGCGGAGACCGGGAGTTGAAATTAACCCCCACAGGCTGGATTCTTCTGGAAACCCTGGTCAGGTCCTTTCCCTCGGTGGTCAGCCGCCGGAGACTTGAACAGGCTATATGGGGGGAGGATATACCGGAGAGTAACAGCCTCAAGGTCCATCTTTACAAACTCAGACAGCAGGTGAACCCGGGGCCCGAATCCCCGCGGCTTCTTACCATTGCCGGCCATGGATATTCCCTGGGAGGGGATGATGAAACCACTTCCTAAATTAAAGCGTTATGTCAGTCTCTTTTTAGGTGTGGTCTTCGTCGTTGTGATTACAGCCTACACCGTCCTTGTCTATTATTCCCAGCTGGCCGGGATCATTGAGGCCGCCACCTATGATATGAAACTGGAGGCAAGGGATTTTTCAGCCCTTTACAAGGCCGATGCCAGAACGCCTCTGCCACAGTTCCCCCGGGTTACGGCGTTTATCGGTGAAAACGGCCTTCCTGCCTGGCTCAAGGAAAATTATTTTCCTGAAACATTGGCCCATGGCCAGGTTGAGCTTGATGATATGGAGGCAAACGGCAACGGATTTGATCAGGGATTTTTTTTTCTTCTACTGGCCCATGATCTCCACGATGGAAAACGGTTATATCTTTTAAAAATTTACCCGGAATCAGATGATATTCCCGACGCGTTCCGGTATTCGGAGCGGACTGAAATCCTGGTCTTGGGATTCGGCATCGGGTTTATTCTTTTAATTTTTCTGGTGATCCGGTTTCTGTTCCGAAAGGTGGCCGGATCCATAGACGTTCTGTCGGAATGGGCCGGCTCCCTGACCCGTGAAGATCTTGAACAGCCCCGTCCCGGATTTAAATTCAGGGAAATTGACCAGTTGGCCGATTTAATCCAGGATGCCGTGGGGGACCTCCATGCGGTCCTGATCCGTGAACATCAGTTTTTACGTAATGCCAGCCATGAATTACGGACACCCATTGCCGTTCTCCGGTCCAATATGGATCTGATCAACAGGCTGTGGCCGGATCTTCCGGCCCGGGAAAAAAATATTTTTCAGCGCATGGGCAGGGCTGTGGACAATATGCATCAATTGACCGAAACCCTGCTGTGGCTGTCCAGAAAAGAGGATAATATGCCTGAACCCGAATCCGTGGATATGGGGAGCCTGGTGGATGAACTTGTTCGGGAATACCGGTATCTGCTGGCCGAAAAAAAGGTGGATCTTTGCCTTGATATTTCACAGGCCCATGCCCTGTTTCCCAGAACCGCCTGCCGCATCGCCCTGGGCAATCTCATACGGAACGCATTTCAGTATACCGCCCAGGGCCGTATAGAGATCCGGGTTGTCCCCGCTGCTGTTACCATCACCAACAGCTGTGCCAAGTCATCGGTTGCCGGCGGAACCGATGACGGGTTCGGCCTGGGCCTGATACTGGTGGAACAGATTTGTCGGAAGCTGGATTTGGCCTATGAAAACCAGAGGTTTGAGGATGGCTGCCTGGCGACACTGACCTGGACGAAACCCGGGGCTGTTTGATGGTGACGGAATTTGGGCATAAGGCTGTATTCCGTATTTTTTATAAATAACTGAACATGACTCCGGTTGGGAAAATTCAATTACCAGAATTATTGGAGCCCATGACCAGAATTGAACTGGTGAACCTCTTCCTTACCAAGGAAGCGCTCTACCGGCTGAGCTACATGGGCTTTTATCTGTTCTTGGGTTATGAGCTAACCCGGAACTGGTGGTGGGGGGAGGATTTGAACCTCCGAAGGCTGAGCCGTCAGATTTACAGTCTGATCCCTTTGACCACTCGGGAACCCCACCCTGTGTAAAGCCGGAGGAATATATCAGGGACCTGAGGATTAATCAAACATAAAATTCTTTGGTTATATGGCAAATTGACGGATTAGCAGGGATTAAGTATCTAAAACCATAAAATTATAGGTTTTAAGAGCGTTTTGGTAAGATAATGGCCTTTGGGCGGTTTTTTTATCTCTTTTTATCGTGTCAAATATTTTTTATATATACTTGAAATATATTATCAGTTTTTGTAGGGTGGTTAAACTCTTTGCATAGGGGGATCATGACACTAAGATCTGCAAAAGATAAATTCCAGAAACAGCCCCTTGCCATGGTGGCCTACGAGGCCATTGTCCAGCGGATTATCAGCCTTGAATACCAGCCCGGCCAGCACCTTGAAGAGGGGGCTCTCATGGCGGATCTGGATATCGGCCGGACACCCGTACGGGAGGCCCTGGTTCGGCTGCAGGGGGAAAAAATGGTGGAGTCCCATCCCAATAAGGGGGTAATCGTACGCCCCATTACCCTTCAGAATACCAAGGCCATGTTCGAATCCACAGGCATCTTTGAATCCGGGGTGGTGGATATCGCCGTTACCAAGGACTGTGAAAAGGCGGTAAAAAAAATGAGGGTCGCCAATGCGGTCATTAAGAAAACCGCAGGGGCAGGAGACCTGCTGGGAATGGTGGAGGCCAACCATGTATTTCATATGGCCCTGGCTGAAGCCTCCCGGAATGAATTTTTGATCCGGGCGGTCCATGATGTGCGAAGCGAGGCCAAAAGGCTTTCCTACCTCTCCTATAATACTGTGGTGGGTGCGGATCAAAGCCTTGAAAATCATTATGCCGGTGTGATCCTGGAACATGAGCAGATTGTTGCCTGTCTGGAAAAAAAAGATGCTTCCGGGCTGAAACAATTATTGAAACATCATTTGGAAGCCTTTAGGGTACGAATTGTCCGATTCATGGTTTCCTGATTCCGGAGGATCAAAATGAAGACCATTGATTTGAACTGCGACATGGGCGAAAGTTTCGGCAATTATAAGATCGGCTTGGACCATGAAGTTATGGCCCATATCACTTCGGCCAATGTGGCCTGCGGCTGGCATGCCGGAGACCCCATGGTGATGGATGCCACGGTCCGGGCTGCCAGGGCTTGTGGGGTAAGCATCGGGGCCCACCCAGGGTACCCGGATCTCATGGGGTTCGGAAGGCGGCCCATGACCCTGAGCCCCGAAGAAATCAGGCAGTACCTGGTTTATCAGATCGGGGCTCTGCAGGCCTTTTGCCGGGTCCACGGGGTTTGCCTTCAGCATGTAAAGCCCCATGGGGCATTGTACCTTGATGCCGTTGAAAATAAAGAGACCTCCCGGGCCGTTGCCCAAGCCATCCTCAGCCTTGATTCGGATATCTGTTTTGTGGCCCTGGCCGGAAAAAAAGGCGAGGCCATGGGGCGGGTGGGTGAGGAGGTGGGACTGCGTGTGATGTTTGAGGCTTTTCCCGACCGCGCCTATACACCCCAGGGGACCCTTGTGCCCAGAGGTGAGCCAGGTGCGGTGATTTTAGATCCTGAACAGGTCGCCGGCCGGGCCCTGGATATGGCCCAGGGCTTTGTTGTTGCCAGCGACGGGACCAGGATTAAGCTCGACGTCCAGACCCTCTGTGTCCATGGAGATAATCCGGGTGCCGTTACTTTGGTCAAGAATATTCGCTGGGAACTGGAAAAAAAGGGAATTAAGGTAGCACCTATGTCGGGGAGCTAAGTTGAATCTTTTCAAAGGGAACCTTAATTGGTTTTAGAGGGGCGGGAGGAAATGACACAAAAGACAAGGCTGCTATACAAAGATCCAGTGTTCAGGTTAGTGGGAGACAGGGGGCTGCTCATGGAATTGGCAAATAGTATTGCACCTGAAATCAATGCAAGGATCCGGGCCGTGGCCGGGCAATTGGCTTTGGACATGCCCAAAGGGGTGGAGGAAATTATTCCCACCTATTGCGCCCTGATTCTGGTCTATAACCCCACAGTAACAGACCCCGGCACCCTGATTCCTTGTCTCATCTCATTGAACGCCACCCTGGAGGATGCACCCCTTCCAGAACCTGAAATTGTTGAATTGCCGGTATGCTACCATCCAAGTCTGGGGCCGGATCTGGGCCATGTGGCTGAGGCCAACGGACTGACACCGGAAGAAGTAGTTGATATCCACACCTCCCCCCTGTACCCCATTTACATGATCGGGTTTACCCCGGGCTTCCCCTATCTGGGCGGATTGTCTGAAAAAATACATACCCCCAGACTCTCTTCTCCCCGTATCCATGTGCCGGCCGGGTCCGTGGGTATTGCCAATAACCAGACCGGGATATATCCCATAGACAGTCCAGGGGGGTGGCAGCTCATCGGCCAATGCCCGGTGAAACTCTTTGATCCAATGCAGGAGCCCCCGATCCTTCTCAGGGCCGGGGATATGCTGCGATTTTTTTCCATATCTCTGGATGGGTTTAAACGGATGAAGGCGGCAGGTAATCCTTGAATTCACTGAAGATAATATCTCCCGGTCCCTTTACAACAGTACAGGACCTGGGCCGATTCGGATTTCGGCAGTTCGGGGTGCCCCCCTGCGGTATGCTGGATAAGCAGGCCGGTCGCCTGGCCAATCTGTTGGTGGGAAATGATCCGGATGCGGCTGTCCTTGAATTCACCTTTATGGGGGGGCGGATGGAGGCTCTGGATGAATTTTTGCTGGCCGTGGCCGGCGGGGATATGGGTCTGGCCAATAACGACAGGTCCTGTGAAAACTGGGTCTCCCACCAAGTGCGGCCGGGGGACAAGATCGCCATGGGGGGGGCTGCCCGGGGATGCCGGACCTATCTTGCCCTGTCCGGGGGGATTGATGTGCCATTGGTCATGGGCAGCCGCTCCACCTATACCGGCGCTAAAATGGGAGGATACCAGGGCAGGATGCTGGTTCCGGGGGACCTTATCAAAAGGGGGCAGGGGGATGCCCTGGATTCTCCCCGGCGGATTCCAGGTAATTGGATTCCTTCATATCCCGAAGATATTGTGCTCCGCGCCATTCCCGGTCCTCAGGACAACTATTTTGACCACGGTATGGACAGCTTTTTTAATTCGGTTTTCACCGTAACGGATAAGGCGAATCGCATGGGATACAGGCTTATGGGACCTGGGGTGGAACGGAAACCGGGCATGCCCCAAAGTATTATTTCCGAACCCAGCCTGCCCGGCGGGGTACAGATTCCCGAGGACGGACAGCCCATTATTCTTCTGGCCGAACAGACCGTGGGGGGCTATGCCAAAATTGCCACAGTGATTTCACCGGATCTTGACCGGCTGGCACAGGCGGTTCCCGGAAACCGGGTTCGGTTTAAGGCTGTAACCCTGGAGCGGGCCCATGAAATTTACAGGGAAGAGGAGAGGCGGTTTAAGGAAATTCAACAGGCCGACCTTAGAATCAAGTCCCTTGCCGTCATGGGAGTAAGATTTTTTAACCACCCTGTTTTCTGGGAACGTCTGGAAAAATATATGATTCAGATTTAAGCTGGTATCATATACTGTGGTTTGTCCAAAAATTCATGCACGGGACGAGAGTATATTAAATACCTGTGCCCCTGACAGTTTTTTCCACTGCCCCGTCCCAGACGCGTTCTGTTACTGGTTGGTCAGCGCATGGATGATTGAGGATCATCGGCTGAAAACTTTTCGTCATTCCTGGAAAAAACTGCACGCCATTGAGTCTCATTCGGGCTTTTTGGGCAGAGGTCTTTGAGTTGAAACAAAATACATTGCTAAAGTGCATACGACAATTGTATGTCTTTAAAATTTTAATGATATCTAAAAATTAACATATCCGGAAATATAGTTGATTTTTGCAGCTGATTGCAATGCCAATGTGAAAAATTTACAAGATTATTATACTCCTGTGCATAACTGATTCTGGAAAAGGAAGGCATCAAAGAAGAGCGTCAGATATTTTCTGGTAAGCAAGCATAGAGAAATAAATTGATTTATATAATAATCCATGTCCAGTAGTATCTTTTGTTCAAAAACGCCATAAAAATCCAGTGCTTAACATTATAAACACTATCTCCTTGTACCTTCACAAGGCTTCTGCTGGGGGGAGGGCTGTCTAAGCTTCCTCCGTATACCTTTATTTGATTATCAATTGGTAATGCCCATGTCATATTCAGATCATGATGTTGTAGTATAAAGAAAATTAATATTGGAATATTTGCAGATGTGCTCAACTTGCCAGGAGCCAGAAATACCCAATTAAATATACGGTACCACCTCCCTCCTTTAAGCCGGGTCATCCTTTATGGATGGTCCGGTTTTATTTTGTGCGGCTTGTTTTTTTTTCATTGTATGGACAATTGGAAAGATCACCCCAGTTGTGGGAGAAGTCTTCCCGTGTATACAGATATTCAAAGGTAAGACGTGCTGATTCCACCACCTGTAATGGAGATGTCAACAGACATGGCATTTTGGGATCTTGTTAGTAAACGGCTTGATTAGGTTCAGGCGTATAACTCTGAGCATCATTACAGGGAAATTGTCTATTTTGTCAAAAGATTGATGCACGAATGGAGAGAATGAAAAATACTTACTGCTAACCTGGATCTTCTATGCCTTAGGGCAACCTATAACTTTGGACTGCACCCTAAACGAAAAAGGAGAAGAAATTATAGGTTAGGAGTTCGTTTTTCCTACCCGATAATCACAGACGCATTGAGCGCTTGTTGGCGGACTGGAAATAGTTTCAAACGCTGTATGATTTTATTGGGATAAAAGATTTATTTTTAGTTTAATAGCCTCTTCCTTTTTGATTTGAATCCATTTCATTTCTGTTAAATATCCTTTGGCAGAAACCTCTATTTGGTATTTACCCGGTTTAAGTTCAATGCCCTGATAAAACTTAGGCTTGATATTCATAATTCTGATTCGTGCATTTTCAGGATGGGGAATGACATGGAGTGTTGATTTGGGAAAGGATTCGGGCATTTTAGAATTTTCGGAAAGTTCTGTTACAATGGCCTCCTTGGTCTCCTCTTTCTGAACACTGTTTCCAGTTGATCCGGCAGCCTTAGCCCTGGGTGAACTGGTTATTTCATGGCACTCGGATATTTCAGCAAGCCCGGTTGATTCAGATTTTCGATTAAACCCGATATAGCCAAAGCTGACTTCCATTTCAACATAATAAATTTGACCCGGCATATTATTCTTCAGTGTGATAGGCCCAGCTTTATAGATGCCGAATTCTTTGGGTTCAAATGAATGGACGCCGATCGGTATCTCGTATCTCCAGTAACCTTGGCTGTACATTTCCGTTAATACATGCTCACCATTATGAAGGATACCTGGAGAAGTCGTATTAGTATACATATTATTTTTACGATAAAAATAGACGACGGATTTGCCTGAAGATGGTGTTTGAGGTTTTGTAAACTTGGCTCCGGCAGAAACACATCCGGAAAGTGAGAATGATAATGCCAGAACGACTGCTACAGCAAAAAAGATAAGTCGCTTTCTAATCATGGGGCGATCTCCTGTTCTTTGTATTGACATGATTTAATTTGTCAAAAATTTATTACATAAAAGTTATACATAATCAATAAACAATTTACCATCACCGGTATTATGAACATTCAGGTAAGATATATTTTGAACAAAAATAGATGAATTAACAGTAAAATATTGAAGTAAATGAAACCCCCGGATTGTGTCTATACAGGCTCGCCCAGGCCTTTTTTAGAGGGCGTTCAAAATTCTGTGTCAGTTAACAGAAAGCTGATATAGTAGTCAGCTTTGCAATGGAGAACTGACATGACCGCTGATCATACCTGTCGCTGGTCATAGAAGGTGCGAAGGGGCCTGACCGGGGCCTCTATATACGGAATACTGTTTACCTTCGTGCCCTATATATCGTTCCCTGATTTTTACGCTATATATATATGAGATTTTATCAGAAAAAGTTTTGTGCATCCCAAGCACAATTGTCATCTGTCTTCAGGAATTTTCAAAGCATGATACATGCCGGGAGGCCTTCTATGGAACACCCTGCATGGGGTAACTATCAGGGATACTAATTCCGAAATCCTGCACAAAACGCTGATTGGCACGTCGATGAGATGCTTACCAGCTCCGGTAGCCTATCTACAAAAGACGTTTCCCCTTTAATCCATGGGCGATATTACGGCATCTAGGGGTTTAGCATTTAATGCCAGGCGATCTTGCGCCAATGAGATAAACAGACTGGCCTTATCGGCCGTAAGAATTAAACCCTGGGGGGCAAGCAAACTTATCCTATTGCCCATTTACCATCCATGGTCCCACAACGTGGGAGTCCCAGTTGGGAAACAGCATAACAGCCCTTCTGGCAGCGTAACAGAAATTCTTGAGACTGTTCCTCTTGATCAAAACCTCCAAAATTAGGAAACCCCTTATGTTCTGAAAGTGGTTCCCCAATGATAAGAGCGGCTTCATCAAATATAACAATAGACAATATGTCGTTATCCGACTCAATCCCGGGGCGCTTTTTTCCAACCCAGACTAATCTATCACCTATCATTGCTCTCCATAGATTTGGGCTTTCCATAATTTCTTTTGGTTTATAGCCTGCATTTAATTTTTTCCGCATCCAAGAGAACAAGGCACCTGAGGTTTCTAAGGGGTGAAGTTCAAACCATGAAGGCAAGTCTGGTTGACGATTGGTGAGTGTTATGAAATCCCCGTCTTTTAATTGCCACACATCATTTATACGAAACTGGGGTTTTCTTGTGGAAAACATGCCTGCACATCGGCACCAGATTATATAGTCTCCAGATCGGCAAGACCATCTAAGTGTTGTATCTGATCGAAATATTGTTGGCTTCATTGACTCCTCTTTCAAAAAATTATAATTATTTATTTCCAATAGTCTGGGTTAGCAGATACCCTATGGGTAGGTCCAGAAGTTGACTTCAATATCATGCTCCTGAGCCCAACGGTCGAATTCGTGGGGATAGTGCCCAAGCTTCTTCAACATTAGAAGCAGGACCACATTAAAACTGGCTTCAATATCGTGTATTCCATTTTCATCGAGCCAGGAGCTGAAATCTTCATGGCCGTTAAAGAGTTCCTTTTGCAGGGCCGAGTAGAGGCTATTTTTATCTTCTGCCGCCACAGTGGCGTCGTACTCGTAATCAGACTTTCCCATAAGTTCTTTCACTGACGGACCAAGGTCATACCCCCCGACGGTCAAACTGCCATTTTTGCTAGTGCAGGCATCGATGGTGGTTGAACCCTTCTCGCTTTTTTCTTGGTGTAAAATGATCCGGAATTTATCGCCTTCTATGGTCATTTTGTTTTGTTTCATAGTGAACCTCCTTATTCGCAGACCCAGCCGCTCCTGTTCAGGACTGGAATATTATCAGTTTGGGTATAGCCTGGGAAACCCTTTCGCATATAAAAAGCTATGTACAGTTCTTCCCCGGCAGTCTTTAAATATAGATTGATCTGGTTGGACCAGTCGAACCACCATGACTGATAACGGAAAAAAATTTCAACAAAGCTTTTAGAAGGAATATTTTTATATTCGTGTTTACCATCTTGAAGCATAAAATCGATGGGCTCATCAGAATTATTAATAAAATACGGGATGTAATAGATACCCTCTTTACACAGCCCAACCATGTATTTATCTGAACCTAAGCCCACCTTATAGGGGAAGGTGTATTCCTTTAATGGCGTATGAGGTTTAGCATAGTTCCCATCCTCATCTTGTAATATCACGACGATCTCCCAGAGCTCATTGCCGGAAGCATCAATTGTTTTATTGGAACTCGCATTAATGCCGGAAAAACCTTCTGACAAAAACTTCTCATCGTCAAAGGTGATTAGGCCCTCAGAAATGAGCAATTCTTTTAGATTTTCAGGGCTGTGATACTCAATCCCGACAGTGGGCAAATAATAAGATAGATGCGAGACATTCAGCTCGAACCAGTATTCCACCCTGAAAGTTCGGCCATCTTTCAGGGTGCCTTCGCTGTAGCCACCGTCCCGATGTTTTTCAGGAATCAGATTGCTTCTGTCGATTTTTGGGTAATGTGTCATAGAAATCCTCCTTTTATCGTGCGTAAATCTGTGATTTCTGCTCGGCGGATGAATTCCGTCCCAGCAGTATGTGATTGCCTCCCAGAGTCTGGGGAGGACGTGCATGCATAAATTGATTTTTGGATATTGGAATTGGCTTGACTGGACTGACGTGCTAAGTTTTTTTAGACAGACAGTCTATTTAATTTCAAAACGAGTTTTAATGGTTTTGTTGTAGCGAGAAATGCCACATCTAAATCTGTAACGCTATTCTTAGAGATTTTCAACCTATAAAATCGATTTTGTAGAAAATCAGCGTCCGTATTAGTATTAAATCCTTTGTTTTAAGTCTGTCCGAATGCATTGATGCAAGACGGGGGAATCTTACCCCAATGGCCAAAAAAATAGGCTTCTCGTTGATCATTCATAAGAAGAAATAGCAGTGGGCTGTATTGGTAGGCGGGCATGGGTTCGTGCATATGTACCAATGGCTTCATACTGTGATTGCATTTTTATTTATACAGATTGAGTGTTTTATTAAAGTGTGGGTTGACAGGGAAAGTCTATGGTGCTCATTAACTTAAAAATCGGAGCTTGTCAGATGAGTAGTCCTCACCATCACAACAAATCCAGTCCAATAAAATCCAGCAACCTTCTCATATCCTCTCACCTCAAACTTTTCGGTTTGATTTGCCGGATTTTTGATATAGGCACCCTAAAAAGAATTGAACAAAGAAAGGCAAACCATACGGGGCTTTCCTCGCACGGTTTGCCCTTCTTTATTTGCCCCCACCTTGAGCGAAAAAAATACAATGTATCCAGAACCAAATGTTTTTGTGCTATTTTTCTTGAAAACAAATTTTCTTATTGACATAAATAGAATGCTATGGTTTTAAAAACTTTATGTCTCAAGACTTAAAATTCATCGGAAAGAATATCCGTTTTTTCCGCCGGTCACGTAACTGGACCTTGGCACAACTGGCTTCAAAAATCGGAATTCAGGAAGGACCGTTGGGCCGCATTGAGCGGGGCGGCAACCTACCATCAGCCAAAGTTATCTATAATCTGGCCCAGGCACTGGATATTCCCACCGACGCCCTGTTTGCCCCCGACCCGTCCCAAGCAAGGGCCGCAGCCGCAGAAACAGACACAGTTCATGTGACCATTGAACCCGATGCAGCCCCCCCTAAGGCATTATTGTCTGCCTGTAGGGAACTGATGTCAGCCTTCCATACCCTTGAAGACATCCTCGATGTTCAGAAACATGCCCTGCTGCCTTTGTCCATCCCCTTTACACCGGATTATGCTGGTATGGAACAGCTTGCCGGCCAGGTCCGATCCGCCATGGGCACGGGCGATGCCGTGATATTTGATTATCTTGAACTTTTTGAAAATTATGGATTACGGGTTCTTTTATTTCCTTTCATGAAACCTGCAAACGATATTGACGGTCTCTCTTTTTTTGACCCTGTGCATCAGAACGCCTTTTTTTTCATCAACTCCCGAAAAAATCCCGAAAAACAACTTTTCTGTCTTGCCACAGAATTGGGTAAAATCCTGATCTTCAATCAAATAAAAATTCGAAAAGACATTCTTTTTCCGGAAACCGACCCAGCATCCAAGCCCCGGCCCATCAATCCCAGAAGGGCTGCCAAACATTTCGCCGCCACATTTCTCATGCCTGACACCGCAGTACAAACCACCGTGGGCCAGCTGGGCATCACCACTGACACCTGGACCTGGGATCTTGTCCTGCGCATCAAACACAGGTTTGGCATCTCCACCGAAGCCTTTGTCTACCGGCTTGAAGAGCTTAATCTGATCACCGAAGAATCAACCAACACCCACATACAGAAAATAAAAACCCACTACAAACAAACCGGTTTTGGCGAACCTGATGCTTCTCGCCGGATACTTAACGTCAATGGGCGTTTTTTTGACCTTTTGCTGACAGCAGGCAAAAATGAAACCGCCGGACAAGAGATAAAACAGATTTATGCCATGGCCGAGGAATTAAAACTTGTGAAAATCTAACCTAATAACTTGAAAAAAGGTTCTATCTGCTATGGACACAAACGCTTTGTTGCCCGTCATTGATAACATAAGGAGGGCTTCATGAAACCCTACGAAGTCAAAATAGAGATTGCTGGTCAAACGGCAATGTGGACTAGACCGGATACCGGCGACTGCCCTGTCAGTTATCCAGCACCTACTTATTCGGCAGTCAAAGGCATCTTTGAATCCATTTTATGGGGGCCGGCTATAGAAATTGTCCCATTTAAAGTTGAAGTGTGCAGACCACTGCGTTTCCATGGATATGCCACAAACTACAACGGGCCTTTGCGTAAATCCGGGACTGATGGGGCATATCAGTTCCTTGCAACTGTATTAACAGATGTTTGTTACCGAATGTATGCTCATATTTATCCTACACGAAATAAAAAAAAGCTGAATGAGAAGGCCAGGGGCTGGGACAGCAAAACCTCGTCGCCAGGTCATGCATATGCTGCCATTTTTGAACGTCGCCTTAAAAGAGGACATTGGTTTACACTGCCGTTTTTAGGGTGGAAAGAATTTACACCGTCTTACATAGGTCCATTCCGTCCCGAAACAGAGGTTCAAAAAGATATTAACACTGTTCTTCCATCTATGATGCGAGAAGTCTTTCCCGATGGGTATAACTCAGAAGTCAAGTTCACGTATGATCAGAATGTTCAGATAAATGATGGCGTCCTGTACTACAAACTAAGAGGGAGGGAAGCCGGACATGATTAATGAACTTGTTAAAGTGGCTGATGCAATGCAAAACGCCCAGATTAATCCAGTTGACTGGCACCCGAAATTGAAAACATTACCGAAAGTCACAAAAAAGAGTCCATGTTTAAGAGTGTGGCTGAGAAATGATGGGCATATCGGCAATATGGAACTGTTGCCTAAAGAAAAAGTTGCGCAATTACGTAAATATGAACCAGACAACGGAAAAGCTTTACCGGCTTTTAATGCGCTTCCTCTTTATAGGGTTGTAAAATCGAAAGAAGAAATAAACAAATCTGCTCGAGGAAAATCAGGAGAACGGATAAAAGGGGAATGGACAAAGCAGTTTCTCTCATCTGATATTAATGAACAGGCAACAGATGATTTTTGGGAAAAGACACGTGAAGTCACAAATCAGTGTTTTGGCCGTGTCAACGATGACTTAATTACACTTTGCCAAACGAATCTCCTTGATGATGAAACCTTACAAATATTTTTTAATGCGGTTAAAAAGGTTGACGTCGCTCAGTTCCATAAAGAGTTTCGTAATATGGTTCGCAAAAAGGTGGAAAATGGAGAATTTCCACCTTCGTTATTGTGCTATTTTGTTACAGAAGAGAAAAAACAAAAAGAGGACAGTAGTTCAAAAGTACCACTTCCTAAATTTTCTGTTTTCTTAGACGTCGAGAATTACAACAACTATCCTGTCTCCCATACGAAGACCATAGCTCGACTCAACGAACTGTTAAATCTTAGCCTTGAAAATCAACAAATGCCTGTTAAAGGAAATACGGATAAAGATGCTTATGGGTTGAATACACAGCAAATTAACGAAAAGTTTTCAAGTGTTTCCCTGTCCTTTTTAGGTGGTGTGATTCTTAGATCCCAGGTAAAAGCCATCCCCGCTCAAAAACGTTATCATCAATGTGAAAGTGCCACATTTCCTGTTGGTGCCGACACGAGAAAACGAATAAAATCGGCAATGGAATGGATATCAACTTCTGAACGAAAAGGCGCAACCTATGGCGTTGCAGGGAACAAGGAATTGTTGTTTGCCTATCCACAAGCTTTTCCTGAAAAAAAAATCACCCTGGCTAAAATGTTTGGAGCACAAGAAGACAGCGCATATGAAAAGCTGGATACGTTTAAAAGCCTTTCAAAAACCGTCATTGAACAACTGAAAGGCTCAGGAAAAGACTTGGCAAACGGTGAACTTGAAATTTTTTCAATTCGGAAAATGGATAAAGCACGAACAAAGGTTGTCTATTACCACAACACAACTGTTAAAGCGTTGGAAAAAGCATCAGCGTTATGGCATGAGGGATGCAAAAACATCCCCTTACTTGACCTGCAAGACTGGAGTAAAGATACCACAGAAAGAACCGGAAAGCATTACCCAATAAAAATTGAGGCATTAACCGTTTTTCCCGTCAAGCTCCATGCCCACCTGAATACTGTTTGGAAGCGGGATGGAAAAGAGAAAAACAAGGGGGGGCAGGCAGGAAAAACCCAAATATTTGAGCCAGCGGATGGCCTGTGCTTATTGCTAAGCTACAGGAGTAATGCCTTAAGTAAACATATGCTTGAGCGTTTCATGCAACACGCTCGCGGCTATTTTATTACTTTGTGCCAAAGTACAGGGAAGCACGAAATTTCAAATATACCAAATAAAGAGATCTACCCCGGCATATTAGGATTATTGCTGAGCAAACTTGGAAAAAACAAGGAGGAGTTTATGAATGAAAGTGCGTTTCTGTTGGGGCGTTGCCTGAGAATAGCCGATGAGGTTCATCGGCTGTACTGTGAGGTTGTACGCAAGAACGAACTGCCGTCTGAGCTATGTGGAAGCTCTTTGCTTGTCAGTATGATGGAGTCTCCGATCACGACGCTTAGTCAGCTTGCAATGCGTTCCGCACCCTATGTTAAATGGGCCTGTGCATACCATGATGATAAGGCCGTTAAAAAAACTAATGACGGCAATACCATAAAATACATTGTACTTGTCAAATCGTGGTGGAAACGTTGGGCTAACGTTGCAGACCAGTTACATGCCACAAAATGGCCCAAACGCCTGACACCGGAAGAACGCGCTCAGGTTTTTTTAGGCTATTTAGCATCCTTTTCAAAAACCGAAAAGCCAACTGAAGACAATCAGACCGATTCTGAAAATTCGATTGAACAGGGAGACAAAAAATGAGCAACGAAATTAAACGGGTTACAGGTTTATTGATTATTGAAGCAGTTAATTCCAATCCAAACGGAAATCCGGATCAGGAAAGTGACCCACGGGTTAGGGATAATGGGCAGGGAGAGATTTCACCGGTTTCGTTTAAACGCAAACTTCGGGATTTAATGGAACTTACCGAAGGGCCAGTATATCAAACCGTGACTGAAAAGTTAAAAGATAAGCCTGATGGCTATGCCTTCGGGATATTGGAGTCACGCGGACGTAAACGCAAAAAAATTATAAAAGAAATGGGTGACATAGAAAAGTATAAAGAAAAAGAGTTTCTGCAAAGTGAGTTTGTGAAAAAATACTGGGATGCGCGTTTATTTGGCAATACATTTCTTGAGGAGGGCGGGGATAAGGGCTACATAAAAACCGGAATTGTCCAGTTCGGTATGGGCCTTTCAATCTCATCGGTCATTATCCAGCGTCATACGAATACAAACAAGGCCGGTGTGCAGGAAGGCAAAAATCAGGGCATGGCACCTCTGGCGTACCGTGTGGTTCAGCATGGCGTTTACGTCATGCCATTCTACATAAATCCATCTTTGGCTAAAAAAACTGGGTGTAAGCCTTGTGATGTTGAGTTGCTAAAACATTTGATCCCATATTCATACGACCATACGCGGTCAGCCATCCGCCCTGATATACGTATTCGACATGCCTGGTGGCTGGAACATCAAAACGCATTGGGAAGCTGTCCGGATTACATGCTGATAGATGCCTTGATGCCAAAACGTAAAGGCGATGATCCGATGACCCCATCTGAATCCTGGGCGGATTATGATGTTCCGAACAAATTGCCGCAGAATTTAATAAACAAAATCTCAGATAGCAAAGGCCTGGATTTGATGGACATATGACATGACCTATTATGCCAGAAGTGAAACAGAAACCGCTCCCTGTCAGACATATCTGAACCATGTACTGCATGTGCTGGTGCGGGGGCGGTGCTATTTGCGTAAAATATTATATTATACACCCGATTGGGACTGTAAAGCTGTTACACGCATTTATGAGCTTGCAGCGGAATATCATGATTTAGGCAAGCTTGATGAAAAAAATCAGGAAATTCTCGCAAGCGAAAAAGAAGCAAAACGATTACCATTACCCCATGCTGATGCAGGTGTGGCCTTTTTACTTTCAAAAGAAGCAGCAACATCAGCTCTTTTAGTTTGTTCTCACCATGCTGGTTTGCCAGATTGCAATAATATTGATGATATGCGCAATAAACGCATTCAGGGTCATGTTGATAGCAGCCTCCCTGAATATTTAGTTTGTCATGAAGAATGTGTCAGGCCTAACATTTCAGTCAAAACACCGCCTCAAAATGCAATTGACTTACAATCGGCTGATGTCCGCCTGATCTACTCCTGTTTAACGCACGCAGATCACGGCGATGCCGCCCGTGCTTCAAATGAACAACCACTGGAAATTAGCCCACCCAGGTTGCGACCATCCGAACGGTTATCAGCTCTACAAAAATATGTGGATTGTTTGAAATCTCAAAATGTTGACTCAGAACGTAACAGGCTTCGTTCATCATTTTTTTCGGCATGTGTTGAAATGGATTACGACAGTAATATAACCATTTGTGATGCGCCGGTTGGAACAGGAAAAACAACTGCGGTAATGGCAAGGTTGCTTGCCACTGCGATTAAAAACAAGCTAAGGCGAATTTTTGTAATTTTGCCGTTTACCAATATTATTACGCAGTCTGTAAGGGTCTATCGAAATGCGCTGGCACTCCCAGGTGAATGCAGCAAAGACGTGGTGGCCGAAATTCATCATCGTGCTGATTTTGAGGATATGGCAAGTAGGAAGCTTACTGCGCTTTGGGATGCTCCAATTATTGTGACAACTGCGGTTACTTTTTTTGAAACACTGGCATCGGCGACCGGATCTACTCTACGGCGGTTGCAGAATTTGCCTGGAAGTGCTGTTTTTTTGGACGAAGCTCATGCCATGTTACCGGCAAAATTATTACCTTTGGCCTGGCATTGGATTCGGCATGCTGCGACGCACTGGTCATGCCGCTGGATTCTGGCTTCCGGTTCCCTATGCCATTTCTGGGAGATGGAAGAATTTGGGGATACCATGTCCCTGCCAAACATTATTCCAGCGAACCAAAGGGACCAGTTGCTTCAGTTTGAAACGATACGCGTTCAACATCACATTCACCCGGATAAAATGAATCTTACTGAATTGGCTCAATGGATAGCTGGACTGGAAGGCCCTGTAATCGTGGTATTAAATACTGTACACACGGCAGCCGCCGCTGCCCAGGCAGCCCAATCTATATTTGGGGAAGAAAATGTTATGCACTTATCAACATCGCTCTCACCCAAAGACCGTGAAACAACTCTCAATTTAGTTCAAAAGCGTCTTAGTTCTAATGAACATTCAGATTCTCAATGGTGCCTTTTTGCCACATCATGTGTGGAAGCTGGTGTGGATTTGTCTTTTAGAACAGGTATAAGGGAATGTGCTTCCCTTCTTTCTTTACTGCAACTTGCAGGCCGCGTAAATCGTAATAGCGAGCATGAAGAATCGGATATTTGGACGGTAACTCTTAATGCAAATGATTCCGGTGTAAGAAAAAATCCGGCGTTTGATGCCTCTTCACGTATTTTGCATGATTTTTTTTATACAAACAGGGATATCACCCCGGCCTTATGCACGGAAGCGCTACAGCGTGAAGTCAGAGAAAGCATGGAAATATCCGACAACTTGATTAAAGATGAAAAAATTTATGCGTTTCAAGCTGTTGAAAAGGCATTCAAAGTGATCGAAGACCAATCACAATTGGCCGTAATTGATATGCATCTCATTGAAAAAATAGAAAACTATGAGCAAGTATCGTGGCAGGAAATCCAGGATGGAAGTGTTCGTGTCGGGGAAAATATTCTTCGACAGCTCAGCATCCAGGAATCCCGCCGATACCCAGGAGTATTCCTATGGACGGCTGAATATACTTCATTTTTGGGATATATGGATGCAGTACTTAAACTTGAAAAAATAGAGGAAGACGGGTTTGCAATCATATAATTTGGATAAGACTATAGAAATGTATTCCGACGAAGAGCTTATCCCTATATCAGCTTTAAATCATCTTTTATTTTGCAAAAGACGTTTTGCCCTAGTTCATATAGAACAATTATGGCAGGAGAATCTGTTCACGGCGCAAGGCCAAATTATGCACGAAAGGGTAGACAGGGGAGATCAGACGGATAAGGGTAAGGTCCGGATAGAATACGGGCTTCCTATGAAATCTGCACGCTTAGGCTTAACCGGCAAGGCAGATGTGGTTGAATTTCACCGATCGGATTCTTCCGTTCAAAAATGGGACCCCTTCCCTGTGGAATACAAGCGGGGAAAACCAAAAAAAGATTTGACAGATAAGGTGCAGCTTTGCGCTCAAGCCTTATGTCTTGAAGAAATGTTGCATTTAGACATTCCGGCAGGAGCTCTTTTTTATGGGAAAACCAGACGCCGATTGGAAGTTGACTTTGATGAACATTTAAGAAATAAAACCATAGAAGCGGCAAAGGAACTTCATGCAATGATTGATTCAGGCGTTACGCCTCCACCCAAGTATTGCAAAAAATGTGAAAGCTGTTCTTTAGTTTTATTATGTTTGCCAAAAACTATTGGAAAACGAAAAACCGTTTCTTCCTGGTTAAAAAAAATGGTTCGGGAAGATATTACCTAATGAAAAAACATTTGAATACACTGTTTGTCACCACCCAGGGGGCATATCTGAGCAAAGACGGCGAAACCGTTGCCGTTAAAATCGAACAAAAAACCGTATTGCGAATCCCCATTCACACCCTTGACGGCATTGTCTGTTTTGGTACCGTCGGGTGCAGTCCATACCTGATGGGGTTTTGTGCGGAAAAAGATGTGGCAATCAGCTTTCTGACCGAATATGGAAAGTTCCTGGCCATGGTCAAAGGAGCGGTTTCAGGCAATGTCCTACTGCGAAGAAAGCAGTTCCGGATGGCAGATATGCCAGATGTTTCAGCACAGGTAGCAGGTTTTGTTCTGACCGGAAAAATTGCAAACTGCCGGACTGTGCTTAAACGTAGCCTGCGGGATCATTCGGAAAAAATTGACCAGTCTTCCGTCAAAAAAGTATCCAAACGGCTGTCAATGTATATTCAAAAAGAATTGCACAAAGACAATCTGGACAGTCTTCGGGGAATTGAGGGAGATGCCGCCCGTCAATATTTCAGTGTTTTTGACGAATTAATCTTTCAGCAAAAAGACTATTTTTCTTTTTCCGGGCGGAACAGAAGGCCTCCAACTGACAGGGTGAATTGCCTGCTCTCTTTTGTCTATACACTGCTGGTTCATGATATCAGATCGGCTCTGGAGTCAGTGGGACTGGACACGTCAGTGGGCTTTCTTCACCGTGACCGTCCGGGCAGACCGGGTCTTGCCCTGGATATGATGGAGGAATTCAGGCCGTTTCTTGCCGACAGGATTGTACTGTCAATGATCAACAGGGGGCAGGTTAGGCCTGAGGGGTTTACCATAAAAGAGTCCGGCGCAGTTCATATGGATGATGATACCCGGAAAACCGTTCTGACAACTTATCAAAAAAGAAAGCAGGAAAGCCTAGTTCATCCATTTTTAAACGAGAAAATCCAGATCGGCACTTTGTTTTTTATTCAAGCCCTGCTTATGGCAAGGTTTATCCGTGGGGATCTTGATGGATACCCGCCGTTTATCTGGAAATAGGTCAAGGTGTTATTGTGTTGATATTGGTAAGCTATGATGTTTCCATAGAGGAAAAAGGCGCAAAGCGTTTACGGCGCATTGCAAAGGCATGTCAGAACTATGGGCAAAGAGTACAATACTCTGTGTTTGAGTGTGTTGTCGATCCTGCACAGTGGACGGTTTTAAGACAAAATTTGATTGATGAAATAAATCCTGAAATAGACAGTTTAAGATTTTATTTTCTCGGATCAAACTGGAAAAGACGGGTTGAACATATCGGGGCCAAAAAGTCGATAGATTTTGATGAACCATTGATCCTGTAAAAAATTGCGAACCCTAAGTTCGAATTTTATCAGAAAGCTCAATCGGGTTACTATATATGGATTTTGCAGGATTATATACTCACAGGGTCGCACTTTTAAAAGTCTTTGAAATCATTATGTTTTTTTCTTCAATAGTTCGTATTTATTTTAAAGATCATATATTTTTGGAAGGATCGCTCTTTGACAATTTGTTTTTGTTAAATTATAGCAGGTTAACATAGTAACGGTCGCCTCCCATGCGGGGGCGTGGATTGAAACCAGTACACTCACATCAAGGCCGGATTCGATCTGGGTCGCCTCCCATGCGGGGGCGTGGATTGAAACGAATGGTCAGCCAACGGAATAGCGATTGCGACAAGTCGCCTCCCATGCGGGGGCGTGGATTGAAACAACGACGACCTGATTGCCGGGTTAATGCACCCCTGTCGCCTCCCATGCGGGGGCGTGGATTGAAACTAATCAGGTTAATGATTTTGGTGGGGCTTTCGGGGTCGCCTCCCATGCGGGGGCGTGGATTGAAACCACCAGTGCCCCACGCTTTGCTGGTGCCAACTGAGTCGCCTCCCATGCGGGGGCGTGGATTGAAACAAGCTGGACTTTGTATTTGCCCTCACCTAAATTTGTCGCCTCCCATGCGGGGGCGTGGATTGAAACAAAGGTTGTGGATCAGAGAACGGGGTTTGTGTATGTCGCCTCCCATGCGGGGGCGTGGATTGAAACCGCATCCCCGGTCAGGACACAAGTATAAATTGCAGGTCGCCTCCCATGCGGGGGCGTGGATTGAAACGAACTCCGTGGAGAATTATTTTTGGTTGGGTATGAGTCGCCTCCCATGCGGGGGCGTGGATTGAAACTGTTGGAGCGCTGGCGATGAAAACCGGAGTTGTTGTCGCCTCCCATGCGGGGGCGTGGATTGAAACGCTGACAGTATCACTTCCCCGGATCACGCCTGGCGTCGCCTCCCATGCGGGGGCGTGGATTGAAACATACACAAACCCCGTTCTCTGATCCACAACCTTTGTCGCCTCCCATGCGGGGGCGTGGATTGAAACGTTACAAAATATTCCGTCCCCCCACAATGCCAGGTCGCCTCCCATGCGGGGGCGTGGATTGAAACTCTGGAAAAAACATCTATGGCCGGGTGAAGGCTGTGTCGCCTCCCATGCGGGGGCGTGGATTGAAACTCAAGCCTCCAGGCCGGCAGGGCCAAGATTTAAGTCGCCTCCCATGCGGGGGCGTGGATTGAAACTTCATAAGCCCAGTGCGCATGCCTGTACCACAAGTCGCCTCCCATGCGGGGGCGTGGATTGAAACCGGTCCTCCCCTTTGGGGTTAGTCAGGGGGAACGTCGCCTCCCATGCGGGGGCGTGGATTGAAACTGGATAACAACACAAGACTCGGGTTATACGGGTGTCGCCTCCCATGCGGGGGCGTGGATTGAAACAATGAAAATAACGATCATGCCATGCGGATGCTCGAGTCGCCTCCCATGCGGGGGCGTGGATTGAAACTGGACGGATGTTCAAACCTATGGAGGCAAGCTGGGTCGCCTCCCATGCGGGGGCGTGGATTGAAACAAGATATTACCTCCATATCGACAAAACTGATAAGTCGCCTCCCATGCGGGGGCGTGGATTGAAACGTTAAAAGGCCATTCATTAGTAAGGAATATAGGTCGCCTCCCATGCGGGGGCGTGGATTGAAACAACGAGGTTAAGGGCTCGGCCAGGTTCGGCCAGCTGTCGCCTCCCATGCGGGGGCGTGGATTGAAACTGAACTCGTTGTGGATGTCGGCGCGGATCCCGGTCGCCTCCCATGCGGGGGCGTGGATTGAAACATACGTCCCCGGCGAAAACACCCAGTTTATAGAAGTCGCCTCCCATGCGGGGGCGTGGATTGAAACATTGAACAGGTGACACGCCAAATCGACCTTGCCGGTCGCCTCCCATGCGGGGGCGTGGATTGAAACTGATGGATGATAAATTGGTGGTGAAGGCGAATGCGTCGCCTCCCATGCGGGGGCGTGGATTGAAACAAAAGTAATACCATTGACTTCTACCCACATATGAGTCGCCTCCCATGCGGGGGCGTGGATTGAAACATAGCAAGAAGCAAATTTCCAAAAGCAGTGAAACGGTCGCCTCCCATGCGGGGGCGTGGATTGAAACATGGTTTACCATCACGATCAGGCCACACGCCTCAGTCGCCTCCCATGCGGGGGCGTGGATTGAAACTGATTTTGTTTTGACTCTTGATTGCTGCCCGATCGTCGCCTCCCATGCGGGGGCGTGGATTGAAACTTTTTCAGGCGGCGGCGTATGCGATGGAGACCGGGTCGCCTCCCATGCGGGGGCGTGGATTGAAACAGGATTTGATTTGCTTTGGTTGCATACTTAGAAAGTCGCCTCCCATGCGGGGGCGTGGATTGAAACAACTTTTGCATCTCAGGGGTTTGATGCTGCCAGGGGTCGCCTCCCATGCGGGGGCGTGGATTGAAACACAACCAGGATTTGCATTGAGGTGGCCCCGTTTGTCGCCTCCCATGCGGGGGCGTGGATTGAAACGAGATATCATGTTTGATGTAGCAAAAGCCTTCAGGTCGCCTCCCATGCGGGGGCGTGGATTGAAACTCGTTACATCCGGGGAGGATCGGTGGACGAGTTGTCGCCTCCCATGCGGGGGCGTGGATTGAAACAAATATATCAGAAAAAAACCAACCGCAGATCCTATGTCGCCTCCCATGCGGGGGCGTGGATTGAAACTGGATATCAAGGGTAAATTCTCCCCGGCTGAATGTCGCCTCCCATGCGGGGGCGTGGATTGAAACAACGCTCTTTATTCTCCGCTTGGTTGGTTGCCCTGGGTCGCCTCCCATGCGGGGGCGTGGATTGAAACAACCCGTCAAGGTGGTCTATAATTAACATGGGTAAATCCCCGGCTTTGCTGGGGAGACTCCCAAAGTTTGACATTTGCGGGAATATTCGAGAGCCTCCATTGATGTGAACCGTTCAAAGCTCAAAAGAAGGGAGGCTTTCGATGGACAACTACAGAAAGTTAAATCATACGACTTGGGATTGCAAGTATCACCTGGGCTGGATTCCAAAATACTGAAAAAAGATCATTTATGGGAATTTCAGACAATATCTTGGTGAAACATTTAAAGAACTGGCATTGCATAAAGAATCACAAATTATCGAAGGGCATCTGATGGGTGACCATGTACATATGTTGATCTCAATTCCGCCTAAATATGCAGTGTCTCAAGTTGTAGGATATATCAAGGGGAAAAGTGCTATTCATATTGATAGGACATATGCAGGTCGACGGCAAAATTTTACAGGTCAGAATTTTACAGGTCAGAATTTTACAGGTCAGAATTTTTGGGCCCGAGGATATTTTGTGTCGACAGTAGGCCGTGATGAAGAGACCATGAAAAAATACATCCGAAAACAGGAAGAGTCTGATCGAAAAATCGATCAGTTGGAATTGTTTTAGCCACCTTTAGGTGGTTCACGCTTTTATGACCGCTTTGAGCGGTTCACAATACAAGCCTCCGGCTTTGCCGGAGGTCGTTGACACTGAATCCCATGGCACCAATAGCATAACAATAAAAACGCCGCCTATAAGACCACAAAGCCCTTTATTTAAAGGGTTCTTCATGCGCATATTTATATGAATAATAAATTTTTTAGACGACGAGGTGGTATAGGATCGGCATGCGAACGGAAGCTAATTTAGATACTGGCGGCTGATCGATTTCGGGGAAATCGACCACGGCATTTTTTATGGGTCCATCGGGTTATAGTTGGAGCTATTGAGGTTGATGGGAGTTTGATGATGGATCGGACTTCATGAAATTAATAAAATTTTATCTGAAAAATTCCGGGGGGGGTGCGGGGACTGGGGTGGTTCTTTTTTAGGAAGTGCTGGGGCATATCAGGGTTGTCAGGAATTTGCCTGGTCTCCCTGGCCTGTGTATTGTCGCTTATAGTGCCATTGGCCTGGGAAGTGGGGTGGCAATGTCCGTTTGTTTCGTGTAAGAGTGATTGATTGGAATTGATAGATTTATATGAGATTCATAGAACCGACATAGAACCAAAATCAAAAAGGCTTTCAGCCAAATAAGCTGAAAGCCTTTAATATCATGGTGGTGGGCCATCAAGGGATCGAACCTTGGACCTACTGATTAAGAGTCTCTCAACCCTTTATTCTACAGTTTGTATTCGGGGGATTGTAATGATTACGGGGGGTTAAGGCGCTGAGGTTCTACCAGACGACAACACCGCAAAGGAAGCAGCCGTCAATAGATGTTTATCAGTAGAGAAGGATTACCGACAAAGGAGGTCCGATCGAACGTCCTCAGCCACCATGTGGGTGTAGATCATAGTGGTTGTGACATCCTCATGTCCGAGCAATGCTTGAACCTTGGTCACGGGTACGCCAGCTTTCAATAAGTCAGTTGCTACGGTGTGTCGGATAGCATGGGGCACGAAGTTTTTATCAGCAACCTCCATCTCTTTACGTGCAAACCTCCAGACCTTATCCACAAAGTTTGTATCGAAGTCGAACAGGATACCCTCGGCATTTGGTACGGTCATGCTCAGGATTTTCCACACCTTGTCATGCATGGGTACGGTCCTGATTGATTTACCCTTGGCGATGTCGGCAGTGATCTTAATTGATCGACCATCCAGATCCAGGTGACGGATAGGACGAAGAGCCAAGATCTCACCGATCCGCATCCCGGTGTACCACGCGATGGTCAACACATCAGCTACTTGGTGGCGCATATCGGTTGATCGCTGTGTCCTGGTACGCCTTGATAGAAGAACCTTGACCATGCGTAGCTCATTCTCTGCTATCAAACGGTCACGCCTGTATTGTTTCTCCGATGCCATCACAAACTTGGGTAGCTTCGGGATCAGGCCATCCTCCATGACTGCCTTGAGTACCGTTTTAAGGCTTGTCATGAACCGATTGACAGTAGTGGGGGTCCGATACCTTGGGCTGTCCTCGGTGCCTATGTCCGTGCTGCTTAAGTGCTGCTTCAGCTTACGGATTGAACCATGGGTCAGGTCAACACACCTTGGATCATCCAGAAAGGCAATGATCTTCTCCATCCTGGCGATGCTATCCCGGCAGTGACTGGTGTCTCCAGCCCATTGGTTGCCACGGAATGTATCAAGTGCCTCGGACAGTTTGATATCCTCACCGAACATCTCAAGGTCAACGATCTGCTCCTGCAATGCGTCGATCTCCAGCCTCTTCTTAAGCATGACTTTCCTGGCATCAACAATGTCATGTTCATTGGTAGACTCTTTGATACGAAAACCTCCGTACCTGAACTGCATAACAATCTTACCCTCACGGCCTTGCCTGTCAAAGTACCTATATAAACCCTTCTCCAGCTTCTTAAGCATCTAATATCCCCTCTAATATTTGCATGGTTTGTTTGCCCTTGGTGCTCATGTACACGGACATTTGTCTTCTATTCATAGGGTTGGGGGTCTGAATGATCAGTCCCAGTCCCATCTCACGCTCTGCTTTTCTATCATAATAGGTGCCCAACTTCATGAGGTGCCTGGACACACTGCCCGATGCTAAGTTACTCAGTTTGCCCAGGTCTTGCTGTCCTATACCCTCATTCTGGGATACCTTAATTAACAAGTCGATCTTTTGGATGTTTATTTCGGGGTCCAGGTTATTGCGTATCCACTCGATCACAGTTCCAAGATTTTTGAGGCTCATGGTTATCACTCCTTAAGTAGTCAGGTGTCACTGTCCGTGCGTAGCGTAGCATTAGCTCAACACGAACCAGCATGTATTGGGGAAGATCATCCCACAATGTCAGGATGTCCTCGTCATTTGATAGCGTATGTACATAGCACCCATCTTCAATCAGCACAAGAGTATTGTTGTCGATCTGTATTTTGACTTCCATATGGTAGTGTCCTTCAGTTTAATAGTGTAGTAAGTTGTTAACAATGCGGTGCCTCCTTTAATTGTTGCCAATATTTAAGTGCCGTTTTCACATTGCAGACCTCCGGTCCTGAGTCTATCCCAGGATGAGTGTCTTTCCGTCCTCACCTCTCGATGAGTTTGGCGCTGTTTGAAAGGTCGCTCAGGGTGCCTAAATATAATTGATATGTCAACATATAGTGTGTAAATGCCGTACGTGGATCGGGCTAAGGGTTTCCCTGATGTTACAGAGTGGTATCTTTATCGGGGTAGACCCTACGTTGCTCTTCAATCAATGCACCTCGCAGTTCAGCGGTTATATTAGCCATGCCCATGAAGCGGGCCTTACATCCAGGTTTTGTGGCGACGGATGCTTGGGACACAAGCTGGATCTGCAATTCGAGCAGCCGATGTATACTCATTTCGATAACCCTCTTGCTAAATACTACCATAATGTGCCTCCATAGAAAGGTATATATTAGCCCTGCCTGTCCTCGTCAAGCCTCTATCATGTGGGCCAGCGTATTAACCAGCACCAGGGAATAATCCTTGAAGGGTAACGCTCCTTTCTTTGGGGCCGGTACGCCATGTTCCTTAAGGGTGTGGACCACCAGATAAACCCAGTTGTAATAACACCAATGGCTGGCACATTCATCGTGGGCAGTGAACATACTGTCTATCCAGGTGTCCAGGGTGACTGGACCAAAGGTGATACATTCCCAGGACTGAGGCAACGTGTCGATTTTACCTATGATTTTACAGGTCATTTGGTTTCTCCAGTAAAGGTACGATTGCCATTGCGGTGAAGATCGTCACGGTTACTACGATGATTAAATTGATCATATTGTTTCCTTATTTGTAATGCCATACGGCGTGAAATTCGCTGTCGAAAAGACCTTGTGCCCAGGCTGGGCGTTGACTATCCATGGTTGGTGCCCATTTGTCCCATTGTTGCACCATATGGGCGCAGTATCGGGTGGCGATCAGTTGGTAATTCCTATTGAGGCAGAACGCTTTGCCTGTGGTTTTATGGGTGACCGTGACGTAGGGTAGGCTGTTCTGATATCGGTTTTCATGGTGCTGTTTGAGCATGTAGGCATATTTCCTGGCCTTAATCTTGTGGGCACGTTTTGTCCCGGTGATCTTCATGTAAAAGTGACCGCAGGGATAAGAGGTCAGGGTGTAGTGCTGGTTGGTGTGTTGGATCTTAGTAGGCCCAGGTGTTGGTCCATCGATTCGCATCCAGGCTGGTGGCGGCGTTGTCATTGTTGTCTCCATGGTTAATCTGCCAGGTAATCAATGAGTGTGTTCAGCCAGTATTCCATCCGATACAGACCATAGGACAGATCATCATCCAGGGCATCAGGTTCATACCCCAGGTCCACGGCTGTATCCTTAAGGACTCTGACACACTCTGTTGGATCGGCTTTAAGTTCCTGTAATTTCGCAATGATTGCGCTCATGACTACACTGTTGACTGTTTTCGCTTTCATGATTAGCATTCCCCTTCTGTGGTTACGGTGCCCACGGGATCAAAATTGTCATCGATTATGGACCCGAAGGATGACTCCAGATCCCCATTAAGTTTGACGCACCCTCCATCGAAGAGTCCCTCCAGAAGGTCATCTACGACATCCTCAAGTTCATCAAAGGATGATACCCAAAGGGTGTCACAAGCGATCAGATTGCCGTCGTTGTCAGTGATAGTAATTGTTTGCATGATTAGATGTCCTTTCTGTTTTGAATTGCGATGGGTCCAGCATAGCAGACTTGTTTCCCGGTCATGTTCAGTGCCATGTGTCGGCCCAGGATGTAGTTTGTGCATTCGGTCATTTTCTTGCCTTTGGTGTAGGTCAGGCAGTACAGGTCGTTGATCATCAGGTAAAAGTTCATGGTGTTGCTCCTTTATTAAATGAGGTGTAATCCTGTGAAGGTTCGTGCTTGGCAAGCATAACCGGGACGATCTCTTTTCTTTTCCCATCGGATGATAGGCATCCATGATCCCCATCCCGGCGTATTCCGTTTGGTTGGCTTCCCCAGGCGATCAGAGGGTTTATACCAGACCCATTTCCAGAAGATCGTGCCCCTGGTCCCTGCTTTAACTTCCTGGGCGATCCACAGGATATCCTGCGTTGCCTCGACCCTTTGTCCATCGTGCTTGATTGTGATCTCCATTATGCGATCACCTCGCCTTCGCTATTCGTGTATTCAATTTCAGTGTCGCTGTAGTTGGTTTCGAGTTCGTCGATCAGGTCCAATAGGCTGGTGTATTCTGTGTAGTTCATGGTGTAGCTCCTTTGGTTAGTTGATTAATTCCACGTTGAGTCCTACCACATAGCGATGTCATGTCATGTGGTAGAACTGGGCGTTTAATTAATGCTGGATGAAGACCACATGCTTGTGATGCTGGCAGGCTTTACACTCGATGCCGCATGTCAAGGTACGCTTGGCGATCCCATACGGGCAGATTTTAGCCCGATATTTCTTAGCCATTGCGATGATCTCGGTGTGGGTGCCATAGTTGATCTCGCCGCCGGGCAGGATGCTCTCAACGATGTTGAACCCGTAGATCGGGCGATATGGTGACTTGGTGTAGGCGAAGAAGATCACGTCCGGTAAAACCCGGTGTACACGCTTTGCGATGATTGCCCATTTCATGGCGTACTCATTGGAGTAGAAATCGCCAGATTCATGCACACGGACCGCCTTGACTCCATACTTGTTAACGCTTTGAACGATGGTCCAGGTCATTCGATCGGTGAATTTATCGCTTAGGGATGCTTGATAATTGCGCTCACGGCAGGGCATGACCGATGGATATAGTTTTTCTGCTTTCATGGCGTAGCATGTTTTTTGACACTCTTCACAATTGGGGCATGTTTTGACGGTCGGCATGTTCCAGATCAGGATATCATGGCTGAGTTTGCCATTGCCAAGGGATAACGTCATGGTCTCTTCACCTGTGGTCTCGGTCTTGATGTAGTTTCCTACCTTGCGTGTTTTAGTTGTCGGTGCTTCTATGATCGCCTGAATGAGTTCACTTTTTGTGTATGTTTTCATCGTTGTTGCTCCTAAGTGTAATGTCGTCTGGTAGATTAAAGGTTTCAAAACTTCTTGATAGACTCAAAGCAGGGCACCTTAAGTCTATCCGGTAGGCTTGAAACGATTGTGAATTGGTTGGATGTTCAATGGTCATTCTTTACAGTATGGTAGCCGTGTGTTTTGTCTCTTCTTATAGTAGGGTTTACCCTTGTCAAGGCACCTTGAATCCCGCCACGCCGACTATCTGGTTAACTCGTCCCGTATCGCCCCGGTACGTTATCCCGGTTTGACCATCTTAGGGTTGAGACCCCCCGGTTGCTATTTGCCCCCGGTCGTTCGGAATGACCCCCGAACTGTCAATCAAGATACTACCGAACGACAAACAATGTCAAGCGGAATTACAAAGAAAATTAAAATAAATGTCACTATGGTATTGAAAGGCCTATGGATAAAGGATCATAGCGCTTCGACCCACTGATACCGATCGACAATCTTATATATAAGGTAACATCGTACTCCCAAGTCGAAACACAATGTCGTCAGGAAGGGCCAAAACACGCTGTTTAAGAGCCATTTGGTAAGGCCTGGGCCTGTGACCCTCAGAAGCACTGAACCGAGCAAAACGCTGCGACCCTTTACTGGTAAGGGTTTCGACACCTGACTACAGGCCGAAAGAAAAACATAGATACTAATGACCGTCCAAAACACCAGGCAAACAACAGATGATAACCAGGTAATGATAGCGATGGTTCAACCTAATGCCATTCAACCCAATGATAAGTGTTATGCTATCTATAATAAGGTAGGGGTTCATAATGATGTAAGGGATGTCATGACATATGGAGTTATGGCTTATGGTGCAGCTATCCTATAGCAAGTGTTTGTCGTGTCTAACATGGGGTATCGGACCTAATGGAAAGAGGGTCGGGCTTATCATGATGATGTATCCTAATGATAGTGCATGGTGTATAACTGAGGATGTCATGACGTATAGAGTCAAAACAGATATTGGAACATTCATATAAACGTATCAAGATTGGTTGATATGTACATAATGTAACGAATCCAAGGGTCTACTGATGACTGATCCGTAGGTTCTGAGCCTGGGAGCCACTACATATGGTGTACCACAATGTTCTACCACAAGATATGGTAGGGGGCACGGGGGGTACTCTCGTCCTGTGTATATTATCATGGGTATTTAAATTTTTGTAATGAAAACACCGGGTTAAATCCTAATGATAACCCGACCTCCCTTAACATGGTGACAGAGCACTTTGATCAGACATCGTGTCAGTGGACTTTGATCAGACGTAATGTACCACTTTAATCGAACACAAGGGGAATGGCCCCAGGAGAAGGAGTCGAACCTCGGCAGCCGCAATGACCACTGGTTTACAGCCAGCTTATCTCGCCAATGATTGTCATGGGGTGACGGAGGGAATCGAACCCTATGACCTGGGTCACAGCCAGGGATGCTTCTACCAGTCAGCAACGCCGTCACAGCAATAAGTTTATCAACCAGTTCATGGCTACGCCCGTGCTTCAGTTGATGTTCTCTATGAATGTCACCCGACACTGTCCGTCATGGATCTCGCCGGGAAGACATTATATATAGAGCTATGGTTGAGGGAACAGGGGGGATATATCCTATGTATCTCTACACTTTGATTGGACACAATGTTATGACACTATGTTAACCCTTTGTGCTCCTCTGTGTAGACGTCCTCTCAGGTATCCAATATCATTAAGGATTACAGACCCCAAGATTGACTCTCAGGTCCATTATATTGATTGAAACCCACAATGTTCTTTATATGGTTCTTGATCTCCTCGTCCATTGCCTTAGCCTGTTGTGCCTTCATTGCGGTCTGCACATCCCTGGACATTGAATCGGTCCAGTACGCCACGGCAATGGCCAACACGTCGATCATATCATCATGCTTCAAGGAGTTCCTATCCACAGTGATCCTGGTCATCTGGTAGAACAGACTGTAATGGAGCATCCGTTCGACAGTGACATAGGTGCTGAGATCCTTCCTTATGATAGACTCATCAATAATAAGTCGATGCTGGTTCATCACAGGCTCCAGAGTGTCGATTACACGCCGTTCTTTCTGTTGGGAATGTCTTATCTCCTCCAGCTTACAAACACCATGTATCCTACGCATATGGGGCTGTAACAGCTTGGTAAACATACCGTCACCAAAGTTGCTTTCAATGATGCAATGCTTAACCTTATACTCCTTGGCGATCACAGCCAGGGTCTCCAGAGTGGAGTCTTCGTACCCACCATCGAACCCACCCATGGCTAACAAGAAGAGGTTCCCATGTAACTGAGCCAGGACACAATATGTTGTCTGATCCTTTCCTCGGCCAGCAGGATCAATAGCCAGCACGATACCTTCATAAGGTGCGTACCGTTCGTCGCTGTACATTGGACGGAACCACTTGTCACCACTGAATCCCACATTAGGGATATCCTTGGCATGTTGTTGAGGACCAGATCCATACTGTATTGATATCGGGCCCTTCTCTTTACCCAGGTTGCTAATGATGAGGTCACCTGTCTTAAGGGGGTATCGCTCTGCATCACTCAGGCTGGTATCAAGCTGGAACTGAAGTGCAAACCCTGAGCGACCATATGATGCTTCACGGTCTGCAAGCTCAAAGTCATTGAACCGACTGGGGTCAACTGCGGTCCCGGCCAGTTTGAGGTTCTTCTCAAGGTTCGCAGTGATCGACGGGGCGAGGCACCCCATATATCCAGCGATCTTCTCTGGCCGGGGATACCGACTGGGCCATATCCGTGTCACATACTTCTTGCCCATGAGTTTCTTATAGATCGACTCTTCCGACTGAGGAGTTCCCAGGAATGTGATCCTTGGGTTGCCTTCGGGAATAACGATCGCATTGAACTCACTGACATCCTTCAGGAGTTTCTCACGCATATCCTGGGTTGCACTGTTGGTCGGCACCTCGACATCATCTGCAATGATATGATGGGCACGTCCACCTGTGATCTGTCCTTTGATACCTACAGCCCTCACACTGGCACTTTGTGCGGCCTTGGCTGGTCCAACATCAAACTCAACCATAGACTCTCTCTGATGGGTCTGAGGGGTCAGGAACTGGCACATCTTGATCTCTTTGATCAGCCTCAAGGTAAAGATCGTGAAGGCATCAGAACGTCCCTTACTGGCACTGACAACCAGGAACTGTAACTGAGGGTTCCTCATCAGCCTCCAGATAACAAATGCCGCAGTGATCCACGACTTACCGCACCCCCTGAATGCCTGGATGATCTGCCGCTTAGGACCACACTGTAGCCAATAGGCAATCTCAAACTGCATAGGGGTGGGCATGGGCAAACCCAAGTGTTTCCATACAAAGGCCAGGAAGTTTCGGAAGTCATCAAGGAATGGGTTCCCTGTCATGATTGTTCCATCTAACGGGTTGCGATCACCTTTCTTAAGACCGCCTATCTGTTTTTGGGCCATAACACTCCCTTAAAATAACAAAGGGACCAGCCGAGTGTGGTACACCCAGTTGGTCCCAATGTCTCTGTATCGGACTGTTAAGCCCTATGTTAGTCTACTTCAGCATCCACCGTGAGGTCATCCATTGTGAAAGGGAGGTCGAAGTTCTCATCGGTCCCAGTCAAAGGGTTCCCAGGCTGTGTGACATCCACATCAACCCCGTGCTTCTCAGCTATCTGAATAATCAGCTTTCTGTCCTGCGGTGACGCTGTACCATCTGCAACACGCTGTCTGAGATCACGAAGGGTCTCGTCGTACATGTCGCTTATAAAATCCACTCTATCAAATTCGTCAGCCATCCTTATCTAACCTATACTTGATGACCTTGAGATCACCACTGACATCCTCGTACCATTGGTTCCGAGCATCCAGTTTGATCTTCAGGTCTTCAAGCCTTCTAAGTATTTCATTATCGATTACACTGCCCTTCACATCAGACTTCTGAAGGATCTCTACTTTAGTCTCAAGACGGTTGAGTCGCTCTTGGGTTACATCGGGTTTGATCGAGGCGTACACGACCTTGCCAATGAACCCAAACAAAGCAGTACCCATGACCGTAAGGACGACCATGAGTACCTTAAAACTCTTTGTTCCTTTATCAGGCATCAGGCATCCTGGGCCAAACTACCTCAAAGGGGAATCCCTCTTGTTGTGGCACATCCCGTAAAGCCCGACGATAATCAAGCCAGGGTTGACTTACAGGTTGATCGGGAAGCACTCTCCAATCACATGCCCGTATTAGAGTATCCCTTTCTGTCCTGGTCTCTACACACAGTGCCTCATATACCAGGGCTTGCCTTTCAAGATCCTCGATCAGCTTTGATCCGTCCCACATCTTACCCTCAAGATCCTCCAAAGACGCCACGGTCAGGGTAGCCCAATTCTCAAGATCCACGGGAATAGGGGTCTCTTGGAAAAACCTCGGGTTTGTTTTGCTTACATATATTTTCATAACGCTCCTTATTCGTATCTGTAGACTACTCCAAGTGTATAACTATACTTCGATTTAACACTTGCAATGGGACAAGCTTCGGTCATTGGAGTCCCCCATATCGGGACAAGCTTAAAAGCCCCATTCTCTGCTGCCATTTTTGCACAAAGCTGATCGTATATGCCCCCATTGATAAGGAACCTAAGTAGATAATGACCAGGAGGATACGTTGTGTTGTTCGACATGTCTAACGTAGAGGTGCTCCCAGTCCACTTAATTATCCACTTACTTGGGTCACCAGTACCATCTAAACCGGGATCACCTTTGTCGCCTTTGTCACCTTTAGCGCCAGTGGTTCCTTTAGCACCAGTATCGCCCTTTGGTCCCTGGATACCAAGCAACCCCTGGTCACCTTTCTCTCCTTGGATGCCTTGAACACCACGTAGGCCTTGGACACCCTGTGGGCCTTCATCACCCTTCGCACCATCGATACCATTATCCCCAGCCGCACCTTGGATACCTTGTGGACCCTGGAGCCCCTGAACACCTTGTGGACCCTCGGCTCCATTGACACCATCAATACCTTTGTCACCTTTGAGTCCTTGGTCGCCCGTATCCCCTTTTTGTCCCTGGATGCCTTGGATGCCTTGATCACCCTTGTAACCACGGGGTCCAATCTCACCTTGTGGTCCAGTGCCACCAGTTGGACCTTGGGCACCTACAATACTCTGACCATCGCGTCCATCTCTACCTGGTGGTCCTTGAACACCCTGCGGTCCTTCGGGTCCACCGATACCGCTCCCGGCTGGTCCCATTGGTCCTTGAACACCCGAGTTACCATCAACACCTTGCGGTCCTTCAAGTCCACGGGGGCCAATATCTCCCTTCTCTCCTTTGATCCCAGGAGTCCCGGCTGGTCCTTGGATACCTGTGTCACCCTTTACTCCGGGCGCACCTTGGGGTCCTTGGGGTCCGGTCACTCCGTCAGCACCATCAGCACCACGGGTTCCATCATCCCCAGGCCTACCTGTGTTACCCTGGACACCCTGTAATCCTCTTGGACCCTGTGGTCCCTGGACACCTTCATTACCGGGAAGACCTTGCTCACCGATATCACCCTGATCACCTTTTGGCCCACGCAGGGCACCATCAATGATAGTCTTGGATTCATCCAGCAAAGCCGTAGAGTCGGTCATCATCTGGTTCCAGATCGCCATGTACTTCGCCTCGAACCACGCAGGGGTCATAGCATCATTGTCACCCACAGGATCACCAACATTCCTGATCGCCCATGTAGCGGCATCCCAGTTACCGGCGGCATCCTTGGCTAAACCTTCCCGTGTAAGATCGACTGCCTCTTGCACGATGTGGGTAAGCTGGTCAGAGTCAAAGTCCATCACCCCTTCAGTTATAATGTTCTCATTCTGAAAGTTAACCTCACGTACCAGAGGGGTCACACGCTTTACCCGTACCAACTTGTTCATCGCCGGGGCAGGGACTATGCTCACCGTACTGGTTGTTACCCAGGAGAAAGGAACCTCGATGCCATCAACAAAGCATTTGATCCATTCCTTCTTGAGATACTGTGGTGCATTGAAGATAGTCGTAACACCATCTCCCGGTACTTCTTTGTAGCTATATGCCATCGTTACTATCCTTCTTTAATTGTTTATATTCAGCATCGTACTCATCGTAGAGCGCCATACCATCTGTTGCCACTTGGATTGCGTTCTTCACGTTCTCCTCAATCATTGACCGTTTATCCTTGCGAATGAACTCCGCTGGCGTACCATCTGCATAATACGAAGCGTCCCACCCATGGAACTTGTAGGCATCTGTCTTCAGCGTTTTCATCATCTGGTACATCTTACCCAGGTCGATATAACGGGGATCGGTCATGATGCTCTCATGTAGCTCGTAATCACCACGACTCAGGGCCAACTGTGCATCCTTCTCAAGGGTCTGGAACTTCTCGTACCGCTTCTCAAAGTCCTTGATTACCTTGGAGTTAAGCCCAGGTCTCCGCACAAAGAACGCACGAACCAAAGGCCATTCAGTTGTCCATGTACCTTGAGGATCTTCAGGATCAAGATTCTTCTCACCATCGAGTCCCTTCAAGACCTTATTACTAACAGTCATCGCAAGTTTACCCAGACCAGCCGTGTAGGAGGAAATGAGATAATCAAGATTCTGGGGACTGGGAGTCAGACCGACTTGATCCAAAGGAGTATTACTCAGCATCATACTGATTCTTTTACTCAACTCATTCGTGCCATCATTGTACTGGTACTGGGCCGATGCATCTTCATGCCAAGGACTGACGATCTCTTTACCTCGAAAGGAGTCATGATTCATATTCCAACCGAACATAGGTTCAACAACAGTAGGGATCGTGCCCAGTAATACGCCTGTGCCATACTCGGTGTTATACTTTTCGAGCATACCTTCAAATGCCCGTGGGTCTTCATTCACAGCGTGGTCATACATTCTCCTGGTCATGTCAGAACCAACCATGCCAACATCATGGGTCTTAACCATACGTGAGATCCGAGGTTCCCACTTCGTGATCTCAACACCATACTGATCCTTCGCTATGACCTGGGTGGCATACGGGAAGTGGAAATTCATATAGCGTTCGGACACATCAAGTTGCTTGACCATTTCGGTAGCCTCCTTGACTGCATCTATATGTTCCTGCTCATAGCCCAGAGCCAGCATCGGTTCATCAAACGTACCGTTCAGCATCCCGGTGTATCCTAACTCCAAGGCAAGGGTAGGTGCCGCAACATAGGCAACAGTTTTAGCAGTGAAACCAACAGGATCAGCCTTAGCCGACTCAATGGTCCTCGCCATGCCCTGTATCCTCATGTTCCAGAACGCACTGTACTGGTTGATCTTCCGACCCTGAGTACCAGCACGGGTAAAGTCACCAGTGATCTTCCGGTAGTTGTAGGCCGCTGCTTGGGGGGAACCGCCGTTATCAATGGTCTTGTTGAACTCACCCTGCCGCACACCGGACTCCATGTGCTTACCAGCGTCTACCACCATTTTCACCAGCTTGGTTGGATCAAGGACATTGTTAAAGAAGTAGTCTTGAGGATGTTCCGTAATGATCTTATCCAATGCCAATGACTCCCGGTTTGTTCTACCAGCATAATCAGCACCAGCCATCTTCCCCAGGACACGATAGTCATCTCCGGTCAGTGAGGATTTGAGACCATCACCAAACTTCTTAAGGGCATTACCTCCCTGGTCAGACATCAATGCACCAGTCATGGTATCCTTCACAGCATTTTTCACCATAAAGGTCGGCTCACTTGTGGCACCGATACGCAATGTACTGGCGGCAAGTTTGGCCGTCTTCTGTACAATGTTCTGTTCAGTCTTACCGATAGAACCATCACCCCATACCTGAGCAACTTCAAAGAGACCTTTGCTAACCTTGTAGGTAACAGGCTTCCCATCCACATAGGCATTCAACGACATTGATCCATCGTTGTTCTCAGTGGCTTTAAACTCAGGGACTTCCAGACCATCACGTTTAGCATTGGATCGTTCGACCTTACCGGGGATCTGTTGGATAATGTCAGGGTTGTGCCCAAATTGTTTATTCAGATTGTTAATCCAAATGTTCCGTTCAGCCGCAAGGATTGTATCCTGAATCATCTTCCCGGTTTCATTCAAGGGGTTAGCCATCATCTTGTCTGAGCCACCAAAGGTGTACAGCTTGTTACCCTTGGAATCGACCTTATGCTCACCGTTGCCATCAAGGACACGCTTCATCGGACTGTACTCAATGTTCCTATCCATGATGTTATCCAGATCGCTTTGACTACTGAGACCTGATTCTTTACGGACACGGAGGAGGTCATCCATCATCGTGTAATAATCCTTAGCCGCTTCAGCATACTTCTCAGTCCCACGTTCAATGGACCCTTCAATATCTTTACCCTTGAGACCAGTGTACGCATCGTTATCACGTTTAGGGCGCATCTCTGCATAGACCTTCTTAGCCTCACTCAGCTTCTTCTTAACAGAGCGCTGTCGTTTGGTAGACTTTGAGCCAAGGATCTTGAGTTCACCTTCAAGTTCACGGACCACCTTGCGTTGCTTCCTTCGATCAGCAAAGAAATGTTTCTCCCTCTCCTTAGCTGTTCTTGAGGTCAGGTGTTCTGCGAATCCATCATGGGACATATTCTTATCAGGATTGTTAACCGACTTGAGGATCTCATGATACCCCTTGGAGCCAGTGGGTTTAAGATCGACCAGACTGAATCCACCTTTCTCATTCCATTGGTTGACCTTACTCTGGTATCCACGGCTATTAATCAGCCCCATATAAGGATTGTCAGCCCCAGTGTCCTGATCCCAAGGGCGTACCACATCAGGATTCTCATCCCCCATGATATGTTTCAGATAGGCACCATCATCGATGTAGGCAATCTCAGCATCCCTTGCCACCTGTTTAACTGTATCACCCAGGTCAGCACTCTCTGGTTCCTCATTCATCTTCTGGATCTTGGAGCGTACCTTATCATTCACCAGTGCTTCAGGAATCCCAGGATCATCACTAAGGAGTTGCCGTCGCAGCCTGTTATCCGTCTTAGCCATCTCCACGACTTTATCCCGGTGAAGACCTGTGAGGGTCTCAATGTCCATCATCTTGTTCGCCACATTGTCTGACTTCATAAGCTGACGTTCAATGGTCTTACCCTTCAGGTGTGCCCCAGTTCTTGAAGCAATCTGTCCACTCAGGATAGTGATACCAGCCTGTCTGAATGACTCAGCGTTAATCTTCTGGTCATGCATCAAGGAGTCCACTACCACAGCCAATGCACCTTCAGTAGGTACAGCCACCGCTTCAGATACCACGTTCCCATACTTCCCGGTCAAACCTCTGACTAACTTCCCGGCTTTACCAGTGACTGCCCCTGTGATCGCTCCCTTGTAGCCCTCAGTGAGAGAAGCATGTAAGGACTGTACGATTGTATGGGGGTCTTCATCACTATGCTTCAGCCGGTCGATAATGAACGCCCTGATGAAGCTCTCAGCGGCACCACTTGCGGCATATGCGGCTACAGGGTTCCCCCCAGTTAGAACGCCAGCACCAACGCCAACACCTACAGTCACAGGGGCATCGGCAGTAAAGGTAACGATCTCTTTGAACACTGAGTGATACCAGGCAAAGTCCTGAGACTGCTCTTGGGTTATAACACCACGGCTGATCATTCCTGCCATACTGTTACCCCATCCTTCAGATCCAGCACGGCTGAACTTGTCTTTCTGATCCTCAATGATATCTACCTTACGCCCACTGTCCTGGCGTTCCATCTGAGTGCCAAAATCAATATCGTTATTGAGGTCTGGTTTCCAATAGAGGTCTGGACCCTTGGGTAAGGTCTTTGCCCTGTTAAAGTATTCTTGTTTATGAGAAGCATCGGGATCATCCACAATCCCATACTTCACGGACATTGGGTTTGCCCTGGCTTCCCTACGTTTGAGTATCCGTTCTTTGACCGCAGGATCAAGAGCAGGAGTAATCCCCTGTTCCCGATCCTTCAGTTTTCTCCATAGTTCTGTCATTCTGCTCCTTTAGATTTATTGAAGAGGCCATCCCAATAGGCTCTGCCATCAGGTGTAGCAAGCTCAAGCATGATGTCTTCATCCGTCATGGTGAGGCCATCTGCTTTCCCGATGCCAAACACAAAGGCCCGTACCTCATCATAGTTGTATCCCTGGTTCTTAGCACCTTTATCGAACTCAGTTTTCCATGTACCAAAGTCTGCTCCAGAATCATCCAGAATCATCATATCTCTGGGGTCCACGTCAGCACTTCCCTGGTTAATCCTATTCTGAGCTTCTTTCTGAGCATCACCACGTATCAACGACACGGTTTCCTTAATGGATTCACGCATAGGAACAACCTTGGCAGTCACATTATCGTAGAACCATGACCCAGGTTTGTTAGCCAGTAGGAGTTCAGCACCGACATCGAAAGGTTCATCGGTCCCGGCAGTGTCCCTGACCTTATAGATCAGAGCCTGTTGCATCGCAGAGATTAACCGGGATTCAGCAGGACTGGGCACCCCACCCGATCGACTGGCACTGTTGAAAGACTTCTTGATCAACTCCAGGCCACGGGTCAGCTCATCCTTCTGTTCAGCACCTAACGATGCCTGAAGTGTACGGGCTGTCTCGATAACCGCAGGGGTGATCAGATTGTTGGGGACAGTCTTGATGGCCTCCCTCCAGTCAGGGTTATCACTGGTCAGCATCCCGGTGATCATAGCGTTCTGGTACTGGGACACCAGGGTCTTCTTCTGGTCCTTATCAAGTTGATTGAATTGACCCCTTACTGCCCGAGTGTTTGCCTTATCGGAGAGGACTCCCAGTGCTTCATCAATGCTCTTGAACTTACCATCGCCAAAGTCCCTAAAGGCCTGCTCCTGCTCCTTAGTAATCAGATCCTTCTCGATGGCTTTATCCAGAGATCTTAACCCACTGATGACAGTGAGCTTCGTACCTTTGGGGAGACCCTCCAGCACCTGATCGATCGTCCGTTTACCATTGATTAGATCAAGGGCACCCTGACGTTGGGTATCATCCAGGGTTGTGGACTTCATGATCTTCTCCAGGTTGATAACCCCAGAGATAAACGCCTTGTCCAGATCGGCATCCTGCATAGCACCTACAGCCTCAGCCATAGACTTCCGACCCCTGAACATATCTATGTATGCCTTGTTCTGATTAGAGTCGATACGGGCAGTCTTGGCCTCCTCAGTCTCCTTGGCACCACGGTCCGCTACATAATTCTCAAACTTCACGGTGGCACGGTCTGCTACAATCTTAGCCTGTTCATCAGCAAGTTTCTGCCGACCCTTCCGCTCTATCCGATCTTCCTTGGATTCCATCGCATTGATCTGGGCCTGATGGATCTTACCCACGGTAGCCTTAGCATGAAAAGGAACACTACCAGCAAACTTCTCCAGTTCAGCCAATGATGCCTGCTTGGACACCATGTCAAAATACTTATTGCTAAGATCCTCGGTTGCGGCAGAGCGTTCAGCTTTACGATCACTGGAGATTCTACCGGCCTCAGTGTTAGTCTGCTTGGTTACCCAGGCGTACTCATCACCATCGATTTCACCTTTCTCCAGCATAGCCAGAGCATCTTGATAGACACCCGTGGTATTGAGGTCCCCGGTCACAGGGTTGGTGTATTTCTTGGTCAGCTCGCCAAAAAGTTTATCCCTCTTGAGCGTACTGGTGGCACCATTGATAGTCCTCATGTCCGATCTGAACTTATCACCCAAGGCTGTATCAACCAGCCGGATCTTCCCATCGGCACTGGGCGCGTACATGAAATCAACAAAGACCTTCTTATCCAGGGTTCCTGCCATCACAGCATCATGAACGGTCTGATAAGCGGCAAGACTTCCTTGGGGTCGAGACATGAAGAACTTCTGACCCATGGTATGTTCATTATCGAGATCCGCTCTGAGATCCGCTCCGGTTACATTAGGTTTCGTGGTGTATAACTCAAAGCGTTTGGATACATTCGAGGCATTCTCAAGACCTTTCTCTGTCCTGAGCTTGTCATCAAAGAGCATGTCCATCTTATCGGTGACATCCATTCCTCCACCAGCAATCATACCCTTCATCCAGTTAGCGGACTTACCCTCCATGAACTTGTTCTGCATCTTGGTGGACTCAATAGCATACTCAGCGTCATCCAAGTGCTGACCTGTCTGTTCAAACCACTGGTTGGCAGTCCTCTTGAAGTCAGACACAGCGGCAAGACCGCTCTGTTGTTCCCACACTCGGTTATACACTTCGTATGGACTGTCGTTCTTCACACCATTAGCGGCATCCTGCACTGCCTGAGCCTCGGCCTTGACCTCCTCTCGTTTATTAAGTATCGCCCCAACCTGACCCAAGGATGCCAACATCTTGGACGCACTGTTATCACGCACCTGTCCAGGCATATAGGTACGGGCTGGTTGAGCCGACTTCTGGATAGTCTTATCATCACGGACTGTGGTTTTACCCTGTCTCGTTCTTAATCCATTACCCAAGTTTGCCTCCTCCTGCTACATATCCTTGAAGTCCAGCAGCCCCCAGACCCACCATGTTAGCCCCGACTGATCCCTCAGTCCTCTTGGCGTTTCTCATCTGACTGCTATATCTTGCCGTGTCAGCTTGAGCACTCAGTTCGGCTGCTCTGTTTGCGCTAACCTTATTGGATTCAATGATGCCTTCATCGTATGCACCCTGGAGTTCAACCGTAGCGAATTCTCTCAAGACACTATTGCCACCGACACCAGCCTCTCCTGCACCAGCCGTTGACGTAGCGAGTCTACGCATGGTCTCGCGTTGGGCATTGAGATTGTCGAGTGCTGCCGCTTGGTTGTTCTCAAGCTGCTGATTAAAGGTCGCTTCATTCTTCAGTTTAAGTTCTGCGGCAGCATCGGCGCGCATATCACCAGCAAGTTGAGCACTCTCTATCATCTGCATACCGGCCTGGGCTACCATTGCTACTGCCATTGCTGCGGGATGACACATTAGTTATACCTCGCAAAATATCGGAACATGGAGCCACTCATATCAATCTCCGGACCCTCAAATGCAAACCCAAGGCCCTTGATCCACTTGATACATACTGTATTGTCCATACTCATGTAGTTACCAACACCTACGGGATAGATGTCGAGCCATTCCTTAACCATACATTTAGCCAAACGATTAAGGGTTTCCATTTGTGCGTACGCTTCGTCCGTGCCGAAGGACCAGATGATTCCCATTCCAGGTTTCATAGGGTCGGGGAGACTCCCATACAACCCAAAGATCTCACCATTAAATAGTGTGACCATGGTGTTGGGAGCCTGTGTACATAGGCGAAGAACCTCACGCAATGGTAGCCCTGGCATAGCGGCAAGGAGTTCACGCTCGTCTGATTTCCTCAGCTTGAGTCTCATGATCTCCTCGGCATCCGCAGGGACCATCGGTCTTGTTTCGATTGTTGTCATTAAAGTATACTTGCCCTCTGTGTAAATGCCCCCTCGTATCCGACCGCTGTGATCTGGATCGGGAGGTAACTGTTACTGATTATCCGAATCTTCGTGTTGATATTCTGTCCACGAACCCCGGTCTTAAATTTCCCTGACTGCATCCTCTGCTCACCGATACGCACCTGACCAATGATGTTGTTCGTCCATTCAACCAGACGCGGCTCACGCCCTTTGTTGGTGATCTCAATGTCAAAGGAACCGCTGTTCTTGTACTGAACCGCAATGTTTCTGATCTGCAAGCGACCTTCGAGGATTGTAGTCTGCCGTGTATTCTTCAGATACCAGGGACTCAAGGTGACATACCCTGTGACAGGCACACCCACGTAATAGTCCTCGACTCCGTTCACGCCCTCAAGAATGATATCATTACCCACCCAATGTGTACGGCTGAGTTGTCTACCATTTGATTTACGAACAACGATGGCATCATAGAAGACAGTATCCATAAAGATCTTGGCAGTCTTGGCATCTGCATCGTAGGCATAGGATCTCTTCGTCTGAAGGCTGTCCATGCACATGGTGTAGGTCAGACCCTCGGTATCAATGAACTCCAGGTTAATAACCTCAAGGACCACAAAGTTTTCATAGCTCATCATCAGGGTCATCTTGCCCTTCAGAGTAGTGAACCCTTCGATGGCACCACGAAAATCCCAACGTGACCAGCTTGACTGGACCCTCTGTTGATCGACATCCTTCATCCGGTAGATATAAAGACTGTTAGGCATAGCGCTGGTATGAACTGCAATGAGACCCTCAGCAGGACTGGACTGCATTGTGATCAGCCCCGTGGGTATAAACTTAGGGACATGGGCAGTCGTACTTTCAGCATCATCAATGAGTGTGTCGGCCTGGACCTTGTACTCCATGATGTCTGTGAACTTCCCTTTGGAACTACAGAAGTATGCAAAGGCCCCCATGTTAGTCGTACCACTGGCTACATCAGTCTCGTATGCTGTACTGGGATCGATCTTGATTGTATCAGGACCAAAAAGCGCCTCACCACTATGGACAGTCCACTGCTGTTGATCGCTAAAGAGCAGCAGAGACCTACCGAACACTTCTGACTTATGCAGATTGGTCACCACCTTACTATTTATATTCACGTCGATAGGATCGGTAGGTAACACTTCCATTGCAGTTGTGCTGAAGAACTCCATGTAATCGCTGGGTCTGCCCATGATAAAGTTCTGAGCGGTCAGGAACCCAAGACGATTTCTGAAGAAGAACACATGTTTAATCTTGGTGCCAATGAATGAGGGGATCGGATTCGTCTTGTCATCACCGACCTCACGTTCACCCCAGACCAGGGGAGTCAGAACAAAACGATCATTCAGCTTTAATAGACCGTGGGGCATGAACCTTTCGTCCATCTTCAGGAGGACACCAGGGGCAGGGCACTCCACGAATACATCATCACCTGTGTATGTCAGGTAGTATTCATCATTACTATTCTCAGGATCTCCCTCGATCTTGACTATCATGTCCACAGTCTTAACCAACTCCTTGTCGCCAAAGAGGTCACTGAAGCTCTGATAAGTCTTAGTAACAGTACCAGACGCCACATCGGTACGCATCCTACATTCGATGTTCCGATTAACCAGATAGGTCCAGTCGGCAATGGTCATTGTGTCAAAGTCGAGTTTAGGACAGGTGCCTGCAAGGTATCGAGTCTTCACACTGTCATCAGGCACATAGGTGTAATCATCAAAGTTAACGACCCCATAGTCTACAGCCTGTGGGTTACCTTCCATATCCCATATCCTGATCTCGGCATTGGTGATCGCATAGACGTACTGCTCAGCGGCATCTCTATTAATATGCCCAAAGTAAACCCCCTTGTCTTTTGTCCATGCCCCGATCACGGAGGTCAGCTTTGAGCCAGGACGTTTGAAGAGACCATCAATAAGAGTCCCCTCCATGTTGACCTGTTCTGCCATCTGGGATTCAAGACGAAGGGTTTCAGCCTGTTGGCTCACGCCATTGTATAAACCACTTAGGGTTTTACTCACCAGCTTACTCATGGCCTCCTCCGCAGCGCTTTCGCTGGTCCCATAGCATCCAGGTAATTGTGATCCCCGGCACTGATCTCACGGGAACGGAAGGTCATCCTCGCCTGGGTTTCATCGGGGGATGTGATACCGTCCAGGTCACCGGACCCAAGGATGCCACGCTGGAATCGCCGCCCTGCTCTGATCGCAATGTATGACCTTGCATAACTGGGTAGTTCTTCAAAGGGTAGGAACAGGATAATCTCTACCAGGACTTTCTTATCAAAGGTATAGGTGTGGTTTGTAGCATCATAAAGACGTTGACCTCTCTGGATCAGCCGCCGACTATCCATTGGATCTACAAACAAAGTGTTCTCAGGTAGCATGATAAACCCTTCAGGATTTGGCATCAGTGGGTAATCATATTCTTTATTAAAGGTTAGCCCCGGTTCCTGAACTTCACGACAGACATTGATCAAGGAACGATAGGCAGTCGAGGCATCAGTCACCCCGGTAAACACAAGGTTATTAACTGGTTCCTCGCCTATCATATCCAACGCAATGTTCACGGCATCAAGTTCATCCATGGGGACCAGGATAGTGTTATCCATAGAGTCTCCTCGAAAAAAAGGGAGACCACGCTGAGTTAACAGAATGATCTCCCTTAAGGTTATTGGTTATACAGGATTGGCAGTACGGAACTCACATCCGCATTCAGGTCTGAGACCTTTGTGCCCCATGGCATAACGTGCAACCATGAGAGTACCCTGCCGTCTGATATCCCACTGAGACTGCAAAGAGATATCCATCAGTTTGACAGTACCGACCAGATCCTCGGTGAAGCAGAGACATTTGGTAGTAGAGGCATTAACTGCATGGAACGCCTGAGCGGAAGCATCAGTAGTCGGAAGCATCGCACTGGAGATAACTTCAAATCCAGCAATGGGAGGCAGAGCCGCCTGGGACAGATCGCCCTGTGTAACACCATGATCCCGGTTCATCAGAGAGAAACCATTGGAACCAACCAAGGTAGCCAGTCTGTTGTAATCTTCAGGTTTGATCAGAGCGTACCGTTTCCCAACGACAAACTTATTGTCGAAGTTGGTCTTGGCAGCACGGAAGGCCGTCAACCATGCTTTCAGGTACAGGTCATCGTCAGCATTCCCAAGGTTGGCATCAGTAAGAACCAGCCCACCGTCTTCACCAGTGATATTGGCAACAGCACGAGCACCCAGGATACCGTTCTGCATGACGTTCTTATCGAAGGTCTGAGCCAGTTTTTGACCCTGCATGTCGGCGTATTTACCACGGACTTCAAAGTGACGCATTGCATCATCAAGATCATCAATGAAGATGTGGGAGATCAAGAGTTTATCCACAGGGATAACGACCTCAGAGTGGGGCACTTCCTGACCAAGAATTTCCTGACCGGGAGTATGGTACTCAGCTTCGGGAATCCGACCGATCACAGGAACCTGGGCAGATTTACCAGCGGTAATGGTACGGACGGTGTGTTTGTCGAGCATAACGGTGTGTTTCTCAAAAGAGGTAATCACTTCGCCAGCGTAGAGTTTCAGGTAAAGGGCACGGTCTTTAGTGATATCACCAGTAGCGAGGTTGTCAGCACCACCAAGAGTAGCGTTAGAAGCAGTCATGTTATATTTCTCCAGTTGTATTTAATTGTGATTGATTGATGTACAGAAGTGTTATGTCGTTTGGTAGACTTCAGGTCATAACCTCGGTAAATGCCCGAAGGAACTCACGATTAACCCATTCTGAATTGAGGGGAGCGTCCCAGTTTGGTAAAAACCATCTGGCGAAACGCAGGGTCTTTCTTGTACTTAGGGTTAGACATATCCGCAGACAGTTGTGCCTGAGACCTGTAGACATCCGCAGATGCACTGGAACCAGGGTTATTGCCACGCAGTTTAGTCTTGGGTTGAGTGCCATTGGCGGCGTCATACCTACTCTTAAGGCCGGACATTGCGTCTTTCATTACGCTCATGTCACCCGAATCAAGAGCCTTGTTGAAGTTCGTCGCTTCATTGGCAGTCATGTTTGTACCAGCCCAATTCACCATATCGATGTAGGCTTCCTTACCCCCGATGCCAGCGTACATTTCAGCTTCGGATTTTACAGCAAGATCCTGGGCAGTCTTATACTGGTCTGCAACATACGATTCGATATCGCTACGTTTGAAACCAGCCGCTTCCAGTTTATCAAGGGTTGAATCTGTGAGCTTACCTCCGTTGTCCATCACCTCCTGTTGCATTACCGCTAAGGTAGGAGTGGACTGTTCGCTATCATCAGCGTCATTATCATCGGATTCATCACCAGACTTGTCACCTTCATCTGTAGACTCATCAGTTTCACCGTTATCATTGGTATCGCCCTGGGTAGATCCAGAACTATCTTCAGCAGGAGCACCGCTATTGTCGTTCTCATCTGTAATCCCCAGTTCAGCTTTCCTTGCGTTAACGATCATGGAGACCTCCTCTACGGAAGCACCTCCACGTTTAGCCATGTGTCCCAGGTACTCAGGGGTTCCAGGTTCAAATGTTTCCTGTTCGTCCTGGAGTCCTGAGCCAGTGTCAGTATCGTTACGTGTAAGGTCGGGCTGGTCCGCTACTACGATTTCTTCAGATTGCATGTATTATCCTTCCGGTTGTCCCACCATTGCACCAGCGGCGGCATTAGCCATGGGTCCAACTGCGGCTCCCATACCTTGCTGTGCCATCATCATCATCATCTCCTGGCTCTTATTAGTGGCAACCTGATCTTCAGTGTAGACAAGACCATCGGTGCTAAGACCAAGACCAGTACCCAGACGTGTTGCATAGTCACCCACGTTGATACGTTCTTTGATAACTTCAGGTCCAAGAGGACTTAAGTATTGTATAAAGGTTTCCAGTTTACGAAGGTCATGTCCACGGCCCAGTGCTTCAAACCCAGTGGTAATCGTGGGGCTGAGACCCTTCGGTAAATGAGGGAGTTTCTTTCGACGGGTTAATTGAGCCATCAAGATGTTGACGGTGGGGAGCTGGAGTTCAAGAGCAAGGACACTATAGATTCCTCCCAGTGTATCCTCAAGTTCCTGAGCCATGATCCGAATCTCTTCGGCTGTGACCCTCTCTCCAGCGCGTTGAATGGACTGCATCATCAGGAAGCCGTGACCGATTTGCTCCTCGATCTTACGTGCCTCCTCCTGTGCAACCCTAAAGTCAGCACCCTTGTCTACCTGGATCGCTTCGATATCCTCTCTGCGTCCAGCACAGAATCCACCGTTACGTGTTCTCTGTAGTTCACCAACATCTGTCATGCCGTTTGGATCTACCATAAAGACCAATCTGGCGGCGGCAAGGGCACCCTCAGTGATAGCTTTACGAAGACCCTCATAGGAGTTGAAGTCTCCGATGTTATCCTGAACATGGCCAGTACCCCAGTCATCACCATCATTACGGTTCCAGGCCAGGGGAATATACGGGAGCTTGCCCTTGGGATAGGTCGCTCTTGAACCGGGCACCTCTACTCCATTGATCTCCTGGCTAAACTCCCAGATAAGGCCATTCCAGATCATCCCAGTGTACATCTCAAGACCTTCCTTTCCATTGGTAGTCTGAGTGTTGGCACTTACTGATCCGACCATCTCTTCTGGTACTTCGGTTATATCTATGACTTCCCGGTAGATTATCTCCACGGGCTGACCCAGGCTGTCTCGCCTCAGAATGTAATGGTCCATCCGATAGACACGACCACGCTCATCACTGAGATCCAACAGAGCATTTCCAGTAACGATGAGATACTTCAAGGCACGAAAGATCACGACCCTCAAGGCTGATTCTTCAATGTACTTTGCGATGATCTCTTCAAGTTTACGGAGTTTGCTGTTGACCTGGGTTTCAATGCCTTCCTCACCCAACTGTTCCTTCATCTCTTCAAGCATCATGGTATCGAGACCAAACTTAAAGAACGGACTATTGGGAGGCAGGAGTGTTAACAATAATTTTGATGCAAGGTTCTGAACCGCACGGGCACCCAGTCCCTGGTAGGGAGTCGGGAGAGCATCGTTTACATTGTGACCTTCAGGTGGCATCAACGTGGGGATTGTCAATGCGCTACATGCCCTGGCAAGATCTACGATACCTTTTCTGCGGCTATCACGTTCGTGGAATCGACCCTTCAAGTCCTTGGTTTGGAATTCAGGGGTGATGTCATTAGACACCCAGTCCACTATCCTTATCTGTTACCCCGGCACCGATCCTGGGGATCTGGAACTTCTGTGTCCCTGTGGACTTGGGGTTATTATATCCTTTGGCTTTACGCTTCATGGACGCATTTGTTTCAATCTCTGTATCCTCTTTGTTCTCACCGATCCTAATCTTGGATGGTTCTTCAGGGGGCACATAGGGTATGGGGGTGGGTTTTGCGCTACCGAAGATGCACATGGTAATAGTTTCCTTTCTGGTTTAGATCATTGGTTTTACCCGATGCCCTCCTCAGAAGGTTATCAACAAGCTGTCTCGCACCGACCTTCATCCATATCTCCCGTTCAGTATCATCCGGTTTGGGACATTTATGGGGATAGTCGGTATCAAGTTCATCAAGTAAACCTTTGATGGTTGTAGGTAGTTGTTTCATTGGGTTCTGTATCCTTTGTGATGGAACCACGGACTGACATAGGAATCCTACATAATGTTAGTTCATGGTTCTCTGTGTAGACGTCCTCTCAGGTGGTTGAGATCATTCATAATTCCGAATGCATAAACCCACGGGATTGCCTTGTGGGATGCCATCGTCACTGAGTTCACTGTACCTGACGGTGAGATATTCACCCATGATAGCCTGACCTTCTTCATCAGAGATCTTCCTCGACTCCTTCGTACCCATAGGCACGACATCAAAGTAATCGCCGTAGGGTTTGATCTCGCAGACCCAGATCACACAGCCGTCAACATCACGTTTGAACCCAATGATCCTGAACTCACTGTCCTTGAAGTCTTTACGCTTCATGCAATCCCAAGGTCGTTTGTCCCATTGATATAGAGAGTCGAGGACACGGATGATGATCCCTTCGCCACCCTGGTTCACGATCGAATTGTAATAATCATCCAGGGCTTCCATGTTGTGGCACATAAAGGTTGGAACCTTCCTTAGAATATTAGTCTCAGGAAACCTTCTATCCATAAAGCGTTCACGAAATGTACCTTGATCAGGACGATCATAAACCCAATACTCAAGCACACGATGGTCTTGTCGATATTCCTTCCTCCTTACCATTCCACTGATTTGTTGTAGACTGTAGTGTCTATTGAAGATCTCTCCATCCCAGGTTGCGCCCTCAGCCATATGGAGTTCACATTCTCGAACAATGTGATCCATGCTGGTGATCTCCAGACCCTTCTTACCTGTGAGCTTGACGATCCCATTCCTCTTCTGGGCAACACAGCGAACACCATTGAGTTTCTCTTGAAGTGCATTAGGGAATTGAATCCTTGTGGCATCATACTCATGAGCCAGCATAGGGAGGGTCTTTACCGGGGGAGTCTCATCAGGACGATGATACCCTTTGTCTCTTTTCTTTTTGATATGACTTTTAAACTCCAGAACAAGCTGCTCAGCCAGGGTCCGTTTACCTTTTGGAACCACAGGTCTCAGCTTCGTAGTGGTCTTACCTCCGATCTGACCATGCTCTATGATCAGACCAGCGGCAGACATCGTACAGTTCCAGAACCGTTTGTCTTTAATTAACGATTCACTTTTAATATTACCACCTCGCTCTACGCCCACGTACATCTACATGGACAAATGTATTGTATTGATGAAGACCCGTCTGCGGATAATTGAACTCGATATAGTCGAAGATATCTTTGGGGCTGACACCAGGGATACGGATGTCGGCGGCTTTACCTTCCAGATGCTGACTCTTTGGTTTCCCACCAACCATGCGGTTATGCTTAGGGCATCGACACACACAGTTAAGGATCACAGGTTTACCAAAGTGGTCACGGAGATCATTAAGTACCTCAAGAAGATCTGCTGACACGATACAGAACCCACAGCCACATTTACATGCGAACTCACTGGAGTCGAACCATCTATTAATGTTACCCATCGATCCCCTTGAAAGACGCAAAGAGGGGCTGACCATGGGGACCAGTCTCTTGGTACTCAATGACAATACGTTGCCCAATGGTAGACTTTGGCTCAACAGTCTTAGGTAACAGCACTTTGAACTGATACCCATTGTCCAGGGCACAGATTGCCGACCACAGCTTGGCACCCTTCATCGCGCTTACACAGGGGAATACCCCCAGATCGATACCAATGCTATCAGTATCACTGCGCTCCACGCCCAGATCCGTTGATACGGAGGGGTGCAGGGACTGTGGGTTATGAAATGGTATCGAGGGTCGGGCTTCAGTGATTTCAATAGAGTCAATATTAGATCCATCCAATTTATATCCATCCTTAAGTTTATCTTCGGTTAATGATTTGACAAGTTTCTCTGGGTTAGATGCCAGTTTGTTACTGACTCTCATCTTCCCACCTCTGTATCCATACTCAACACGGGCACCACCATGCATATACGTCAGGGTATACAGGTAGTCTTTACCGCCACGATCCTTCACCAGGATTACGTCATAGTTATCCATTCAACTCCCCCACGATCTCGAGGAACAAGTCGATATTGTTTTCCATCACACCGATGGGGCACTCAGCACACTCCATATACTGACCGCATTTGTCCTCACCCTGCTTGTCACGGTGGGTCCACTCGGAGCATTTGGCATTAAGGACCGCACTTAGCTGATTGGGGGTTCCCATAGGTTGACCTCCTTTGTTGTAAAGTTATATTCACCATGTCTCAGCATACGTGCGACTCTGGCGTTAATCAGTGCATGGCATTCCTGTAGTTCACGGCACAGGTAATTCTCATAAGCAAAGACCCACTCACATGCTTTATATTCTTCAACGATGACTCTCCACATCTCCCGGTGCCACCAAGGTGTGCCCTGCTTGGGGATAGACTCAACGATCTCCTGAGCTTTGGCTGGGCCAATCTGAGGGCAACCAGCGTAACCATCGGTCATATCCCCCTGTAATACCTGACGATAGAAGAACAGGTCACCGTCCACCTCACTGACTTCCTTTGGACCCCAATCATCTTTGTTCCAGTTGTAAGAGGAACCAGGGATCTGCAATAGGTCTTTATCCAGCGTAGCTATGATGAATTGCCCTGGACTCTCGGTAGACATCAGTCCCATCACATCATCTGCTTCAAGCCCACGGTACATCGCGCTTGGATATCTTGGGTGATTGAGCGCATAATCTTTGAGTTGATTCCTACATAGAGAGGAGGGTCGGTCATCACGATTGAACTTATAGGTAGGCATCACAGCGTATCTGAAGTTCTGTTTATGAGTCACACAGAGTACAGCCTTGCGTACACCACAGTCACGCATCAAACGGTTAACGAACCAATCGAATTGCTCGATGGCAGTATCAAGATCTACCTCGACTGTTATGTCATCAGGGTTCCAGTCGTTGACGATCTCATTGTTGTAGCTGAATTTATGAAACAGAATGTCGGCATCAATTAAGACGGTGTGGGGTTTAGCCAAGGGACTTCTGAAATTCCTGAGCCATTACGATCATCGTGTCGATGCTGACGTTGTGATGTTGAGCTATGGAGCCGGGACGTTCAAGGGTGATCGAGTGTGCCCCGGTGATAATACCATTGGCATCTACAGTCCCCTGAATATCTACGTGAATCCTACAGCCATCATGGTCATCCGCAATCTCCTGTCCTGCTTTCACTATGTGATTGAGCTTGGTTCCAAACTTCATGTTAAATTTCCTCCGGTGGTTTAGTGCGTTCATGAGCATCTGGTCCAGGGGGCATTGTCCAACACCAGATATGTGACAGGGGGTACTGTCGAGTCTTGCCATCCTTGTATACGATCACCAAGGTACTGAGGGTCGGGTAACAAGTTTCTACGTCCTTGAGTATCAGCTTACGGCTACTGTCTACGGGTGCAATCTTTACGTCCATTATAATGTTATCCTTTTGTACATTTCGGTTAAGTGGTGATATGGACATTCTTATCCAGGTTTTCGATCTGTTTATATTTTGTCATTAGTCTCCTTACCTTTGACTCTCCAGGTCCGTACCAATTCTCCACCATATTCACTGAGTTTATTCACAGCAAAGTAGAACCCAAAGACTGTGACAAAGAGTCCGACACACCAGTCAGGCATAGCCTTGAGTGCCCCGAACACCTCGACTGCTTTCTCAGGGAAGAACACAGCGACATCAACCAGGACTAAGACATGCAGGGCCACCACTTGCCGCATCCATGGTTTGGCTACCTCAAGTTTCTTCATCTCCATGCTGGAATTGTGGGTCTGAGAATCCAGGGCAAGTCTCGCCTTGTTGCTGAGGATCGCCATGTTGACTTCATGTTCAGCATCCTTGATGGACTGCTTACGTTCCTGATACTTATTGAAGGCACCAGCGATAGGCGCGACGATGCCCCCACCGAGGATCTTTGATATGATTGCTCCAATAGCCATTACTTCATCTCCTTGTCTATAAAACGTTTCAACTGTATGTAGGCTTTACGTGTGTAGCAGTCTCTGAGTTTCTTCATGAATTTCTTCCATGTCAGGCGGCTGAACTCCCACCGAATGTACCGGCACTCAGCCTTGACCGCATCGTAACAACCAACCAGGAGCGCACAGGGGATACCAAACAGTAGGTGAAAAGGAATATAGAGGGTAGTAACCACATGGAAGATCCCGATGTATCTTGTGATCAACCAGCAGAACCATCGAGCAATAGTATTAATCATTATTCTTGTTCTCCTTCACATGGCAGAGACAACCAGGGTCATCGCCACCAGTGGATGTAAGTCTCCCGTTCTTGATATCAATTAAGGCACCACACCATGCACACTTCTTAGGTCCAGTCTTCTTGATCTGATCCATCACACCCCACGCATTCTTCATCACGCCAGTTCCATTCCGTTCTGCCATACCAGTTCCTTTATTGTCTGTACTGCCAGCGCAGTGTTGTTTTCATAATGATACAGGGGGTAGACGAACACATTAGAAGTGTCATTGAGTCCACCCTTGGTAATCAGGGTCTCCATGTTCACATAGGAGCGAGAGTCACCAGCAAAGGTCTTGCCATCCCGATACACATTGAAGATCAGGACATTGTGCGGCACCTTACGAATCAGATAACTGATCTCCCTATCGAATCCACCATCGGTGATCACATAGTTCTCGCAGTCATTGACCTGCCCCACCAAGATCTCACCAAAGACATCCTGTCCGAACAGAGGTTTCATACAGGTCTCACTGATGTGGATCATGATGTCACGCTTGGTAAGCCCCTCTGTGTAGGGTTCTTCCTTTGTGGCACGATCATTGTATGTAGACATGAAGTCACTGTACAATACACCACGGTCTGCTACTTCACACAGGGCTTGAAAAGCATCAAAGATTCCACCCTTGAACTCCAACTTCTGGCACAGAAAGTCTTCCTTCTGCATCATCGTTTCGATAAGATCCTTACCGCTACCGGGAGGTCCATTCAGGATAATTACCCAGTGTTTCATGGCTTCGGCTCCCAGTTCTGATAAGAGTTCTTAAAGCACTGAGGACACAGGGCAGGGTACTCAAGGCCTTCAGTCTCCCACCGACAGTCACTACACTGGACCGGGGCACCGACGGTCATGATCTCCCGGTCAATCTTCTGCACAAATTCACTCGACTTCTTCAACATTCCGTCTGTCATTATGGTTCTCCATGTATTCGTTAAAGTTTTCCTTCAGGTATCCATAGGATGCGACCAAGGCTTCCTGTTGCTTGTTCTCTTTGTGGAATGATCCCGGTGGGTACAGAGCCTCACTGATCCTGGTCTCCATGTACTGAAGGGTATCCAGGCACCACTGGTTGTATCGCTTATAGTCCTCGATATAATGCTCAGTGCCTTCACCGTCCAGATCAGCATCACAGCTAAGGTGAGCCAAGCGGAGGAGACCCATGTTGAGCATGAGTTCCCCCTTGAGTTTCAATAGGCGTGGGGAGTCAGCCAGCTTGGTGGCCAGGAACTGCCTTGTGATAGACCGACAGACCCCAAACCTGGAGTAGACATCGTGTCCATCCAGGTCATTGAGTTCAATCATCTGGTCACTATTCATACCTACCACCGTGCGCTACACACTCAAGTGGTATTGTTCTGTTGATCGGTAGATATTTACTGCAAGAAGCATCCATGTGGTCATTCCTTTTACGGGGACGCTCGGCCATCATGGGGTAGTTATTGTCGCTCACAAGCTTGCAGTTACGGACGGCGCAGTTGTTACAGGTTTTGATAGACATATTATTTGTTTCTCCATTTCGATTTAAGGGAACGGTAGGTATCGATGAGCCAAGCACCGAGGAAGATAACGGCGGCACACACAACACCGAATACCAGACAGACAAACGTGACGATGCCACCAATGATAAAACGCCCGAACATCAGAGCGGTGATGATCCCCATGGCGAACAGGAATGCTATTACAAATGAGTTCATATTAATGTGTATCCTTCCAGGTGGCACCAACCTTATAGGCAGCATCCATCCTGATGTTAAGTTTAAAGTAAGTACCAGCGTCGATGATTGCTTGGCGTAAGATCTGACCGCACTCTTCTGCATAGTCAGGGTCGCTTTCAAATTGGAACTCATCGTGAACATTGAGTACCGGGGAGCATCGTGTGAAATCCATGCGTTCCCATACCAGCACTGCGGCGTACTTCATGATATAAGCCCCTGCACTCTGGAGTTTAAGGTTCAATGCTGAATGAGGACTACGGCTGTAAAGTCTCTGCCCTGCGATTCCCACAAGATATCCATCACGTTTAACCTGATCTGTGATCTCATCCTGAAGTGCCTTGAATGCTGGCATCTCTTTGAGGAACTTCCGTTTGAGCATCATGCCAAACTTCTTGTCACCTTTACCCAGGAGTTCAGCCCCGGCTCCATAGATCATCCCATAGAACCAAGTCTTTGCTGCATCCCTAATGATACCCAGGATGTCTGCATTATGTTGATGGGCATCCCCGTTGAGAACCAGATCGATGTACACTGGATCATTCATGAAGTGGGCAAGTAGACGCAATTCGAGACCAGCGGCATCACACCCAACGAACACACGACCAGGGGTTGCACCAAAACATGAACGGCAGCGTTTACCATAAGGCTTATCATTCGCAGGAACTTGCCCAAGGTTTGGATTCGAGTGAGTGCATCGCTGAGATACAGCACCACAGCTATTCACATACCCATGGATACGGGAGTTGGCAGTGATATACTTCGACCACCCCTTGTTACCGGAATGTACCTGACTGAGTCTCTTCTTGATCAGCTTGTAACGACCAAGGGGTCCACACTCAGGGTAGATCTCCGAGAGTTTAGCCAGGATCTTATCGTCGATCTTTGGTTCATTGGACTTCTCGGTATACGCTTCAGGTTCCCATCCATACTTCTTAATCAGGAAGGTATAGATATGATTGTTAGCATTGGGGTTGAAGGGCACCAGTTCGATCTTGGTCACAGGTGCATCAGCCACGTAGCCTTTTGCTTTGTTATCCCGTTTAGGATAGAAGAGTCCCGTACCTTTCTGCTTATAGAAGGGGGGGCATGACTTATCGATGATCTCCTGTTCAACTTTGAGATCGGCTTTAAGGGTTGCGATCAGATCATCGTGGACCTGACGATTAAAGTACACACCAATACGCATCTGCGTGTCGATGAACCTTGCGAACATCATCTCGATCCAACAGGCAATGGTTCCAAACCCCGGTCTTGCCTGGAGTCGCTTATAAAGTTCCACCGTCACTCGAACATCTTGACGGCAGTACGATGTCATCTCAGGCTCCCAGGTCTGCCAGTCCTGATCCTTACCATATTCACCCTTGTATTCACCCAGTCGGTAACCATAGCTTTCGAGACTGTGGGCACCAATGAGTTTACCAGGGAGCATTCCTTTCTTAGCTCTGGCAAAGTCCCCTTGTTTAACCGTGGGGTTGAGCAACCGCGCGAGTACGAGGGTATCGACTGAGTTCTTGGGGATCTCATAAAGCGTAGGGTACGCAAGCTTGAGGGCATGTTCATCGAACCCAATGATGTTATGACCGCAAGTCTCATCTCCAGCTTTGAGTAGTCTTCGGACACCCATTTCGACGGGCATGTTGTCGGGATCATACAGTTCATACTCCTGAGTTTCAGTGTCATAGATTACAATACAATGAACCTTGGTCATCGCCGGGATCACCTTGCCCCGTTGCTCAACCCTGGTTAGTAGACCATTTGTCTCAATGTCGTATATCAGCATAGGCTATGCCTCTTCAGGTCTGAGGAACTTCATGATCTCGGAGTGACCTGTGCCATAGGATTTCATCATGATGTACATCTTGTTCTCTTTGACTGTGAGTCCATCGATATGCATACGGCGTAGGTATCTCGCTTCGTCATGATCATTGGTATTGAACCGTGTGGAGCCTGTGATTACACATCCAGGTTCAGGCTTAAGGCTTGCATAGGGGTCATCGACTGAGGGATCGATAGCTTCGTAATGAGCCTCTGGTGTTGTATCTTCCAGGCTTACCTCAGTGATCTGTGTCTCGTCATGGTACTTTCTTAATGTATTCATATTTTATATCTCTCCGTTTAAGGGACTGGCTATAATGATGGTGACCTCTGTCTCTTCAACCAGGGTTTGTAATGCAGTCATCATCTGATCAAGTTGTTTTCGCTCTGAGGATTTGATACGGGCCGTGCTTCGGTTAAAAGTCATCCGTGGGTACAGACCTTTCGTTCCCATCCCAGTTGCCCTCTTCATATGGTATTAATCTCCCTGTCTTTGGTATGTATTCAAGCGTGTCGCACATGCCAACCTGACCCGTAAGACGATTCTTCAGGAGTCGCATGTATCTAAGGTTAGAGGTCTCTGGATCTTGTTGATTGCCCTCCAGTGAGATGACGAAATCGGGAATCTGTTCCAATGATGCCGACCCACGAAGATCTGTGAGACTGACCTGTCTGCCCTCATTCCAAGATTTTCCAACACCGGGACGCTTGAGGTGGCTGATCGCAATGATGGTAACCCCGGTCTCTTCAACAAGGGCACGTAGTGCTGTCATCATCTGATCAAGCTGTTTTCGTTCTGAGGAATTGATCTCATCGTTACCGGACACGGCTATCGAAACATGATCGACCAGGAGAATGTCCATCTCCAGAGCACGTACCATATAGCGCATCTTTACAAGGATAGAGTCGATGTCACTGGAACCCCAATGCTGGTCGAAGGCTATCTTATCGGTGTTGATGATCTCGTTGTATGCTTTGGTTATGACCTCATCTGAAGGTCGGTTGATATGTACAGGCTGGTTGATATGCAGGGATATGAACCCCTCGACACTCTGCTTGATGTCCTCTTCCCAGGCCATGATCCCCACTTTCATACCGTGGTTGACATTGAGATCGTAACAGAGTTCCTTACCCAGGGTTGACTTACCGATACCGCTCCCGGCTGTGACAAGGTAGAATCGCTTGCCATGTATACCAAGGGTCTTGGCGTTTAGTTTTGCATAAGGGGTAGGGACTCCCGGTTCAGGTCTCGCAAGTATAGATGCAAGGGGCACGTCTGATCCGAGCAAGATACCATCAGGTCTCCAAACTTTTGCCTCGAAGATGCACTTGCCGATCTCTGCGCCCCGGTTCTCAAGCAACAGTTCGTTTGCATCCTTGAATCCATTCCAGGTTGCGATCGCCGCCTTTCCAATCTTAAGAAGTTGAGCGCACTGTTTAGCCGCTTTAACTCCTGGTTCATCAGTATCAAATGCGATAACAACTCTTCTGAATGACTCAACGAATCTGAGATTCTGCTTGATATACTTGAGTGCAGATGCCGCACCAGAAGGGATAGACACGGTTGGGATCTTAAACCCAAGACACTGTGCGATGGTGAGACAGTCGATCTCCCCCTCTGTGATGACCAGTAGACCACCTCCAGTCTGCCATAGGTGCTGACCGTAAAGCTCAAGAGTCTTGGTTGGACCCTTCCAGAAGAAGTCTTTGTCCTTGGTTCTGTAATGTTGTGCGATCTCTTTGCCACCAGATCTATAGGTTGTGACATGGCATCCATCTGCATATCCGTACCCATATTTCTGACAGGTCTTCTTGAGGAGTTTCCTCGGTTTAATCTCTTTGATAACCAGGGGTACAAGGACATTAGAGCCACGACTATCATGGACATCCTGCTTAGGAACTCTATTAGGTGCATCGTCCCAATCATTATCATCAGGTTCATCCTCCAGTATCGCTTTGTTATCATGTTTGTTGCAGACGAAGCAGTACCCATGACCATCGGGGTAGACTGCATATCCATCACTGGACCCACACCCTTCGTGAGGACATGGGATTTTATAGCAATCATCATTGCTCATATGACCCCGGTCACCTCCTGTGTAGAGTTGTTCAAGGCTTCCATCATGATGTCATCAATCTGGGGGTCCTCGATCAGGAGCATGTCGCTGAACAGGACATTACGTTCCTTGATCTCAGGGTTATGCTCAACCTTGATACCCAGGCTCATAGCTGCGAGTCTGACATCGTTCAGTTGCCTACGACCTACAATAACCTTTGTCACTGTAAGACCTTGCGCTGTGGCATGGTTCTTGAGTGCCATGATTTCTTCTACGGTTTTATTCATATTGATCTCCTTATTTTAAATAGACGGCGAGTTTAGGACGCAGGTTTGCTCGTTCAATCTGGGCTTTCCATATAGCGATAGCATCACGATGCCACTGAGTGATGGGATATGCTCCACCCGGTATTTTATGGTAGGGTAGACTGTAACGATCACTGATTTGTTTGAGGTCTTGACCTATCAATAGGTGGACGTGCTTTGTCTTATGGGTTTTGAAGAACTGGCCCAACCAGTCGATTGATCTGGTGGTCAGAAACTCTGAGGACTCATACTTCTCTTCAAGTTGTTTAACCTTCTTGGTGAGTGTTCCGCATTTACTCAGGAGAGTTCCTTCACGTCCTTTACTAACAAGGGCTTTGGTACGTATGGCTTCATCACGCTCGGCCCGGATCGTCTTGATCTGGTTAGCCATCTTTATGATGAAGTCAGGATCGAGCAGTACCTGTTCAGCGTGATCATCCGTCATGTAGGTGCCCCCGGTTTTACGAATGGTGGGCAAGACCTCGGAGCAAACCCAATCTTGGAATCGTTCGGCCTCCTCCATGTTGGATCTCATGACCAGACGATATAAATCTGATTCAGGTATGAGTTTAGTGGCTGGCTGTAAACTAAGGGTGCGTGATCCGCTCACCCCTTGTAGTTCTTTCAATGATTCAGCACGTTTACAGAACTTGCGTATTGCATCTGCGGTATTCACATAGCCCAAAACCAACGCTACATCCTTCGCTACAAACCAAGGATTCCCTTCGACCTCCACCACACGAATATCCATGTCAGCAGGTTGTCCAAAATACTCAGGCGAGAAGTCATACTTAAATACTTGCAGGTCGTTCATATCGATCTCCTTAAATAGGGATAGCCCCAAGGTTTGACCCAAGGGGCTATTCATTAAGTCAGATCAACATGATCCAACTATTCGTTCATCCAGATTTCAGGGACAAATTTCTCTGCCCACATGAACCCATTCTTCTCACACCAATTGCTATAGGTGGTCTTGCTACTGGCACTGAGTTTATTACTGGCATTCATGAACACGAACCTCACATCTGCATGGGGGTTTGCATCCCTTACCAGAAGCGCCTTCTTCCTATCCGCTGGTTCAAACAGACCCTTGGCTTCCACGTAGATCTTACGACCTGTTCTTGTCTTCACGATGAAATCAGGTGTGTATCTTTTGGATATTGCCGGGACGGTATAGGGAAGGGATTCAGTCTCATAGTCGAACCCAATGCCACGATGCATCAGGTTCTGAGCCATGTGTTTCTCAAACATAGAACGGTACGGTGCCATTGCATCCCGTTGTTTCTTATTAGGGAAGAATCGCCGTGCGTATCCACTCAAGGATTAGAAGTCTACGGGATCTTCGGGTGCACCTTCTTCTTCATCGCCCCAAGTGTTACCACCTTCAAACTCTCTGATCTCAATAACCCGTACACCCGTGAGTCGCATGGAGATACCAGCCTTACCTGATGCCGCATTGTAGAAAGGAAAGGATTCAAACTCGCACTGAATGGTAGAGCCACCGCCGATCTTACCGATCTTATCTGTGACCTCAGCCATCTTCACGAACTTACCAGCCTTGTTGAAGAAGTTGATGTAGATGGGTTTGGCTTCCCCTGTCTTCTTATCCATGTATTCAGCGGTACGTTTGAAGTCGAAGCGAACCTCACCAGTGGGATCTTCGTTGTCATCCTCAAGGATCTCATAGGGGAAATGTTTACGTGCCTCTGCTCGATCTTTCTTCTTAAGACTTGCAGTCTCAGCATCAAAGGCTTCCTCTACCAGACCGTCAATAAGATCTTTAAGCTCACCACATTCGGGGCTATCGGTCTTCAGGATCAAACCAGTCTTCCAGTGTTTCTTCCCTTTGTATTCATCAGGTTTGTTGAGCCAAGGGTAGTGCGCGATTCCTGCCGGGGTTTTGTAACGTACTTCTTTTTCAGCCATTGATAATCTCCTGGTTGATGTAGATGTCCACGGGTATAAAGCCAGCCTCGAATGCCGCCCAGAGTCCCGATGGACTGATGTTGTTGTTGTCAAGGTTGTCCCAGATGTCACGACTGAGTTGGGTATCATCCCGTTTGAACTCGTCATATGCCTTCTCGATCAACTCCTGTGTTGCCGTTGTCCTCATGTTAGAATCTCATTGATCCTCCATGGTTAAAGGTTGATGTTGCATCCAAGGATTGAGATTTGGATGGGTTGTCTGTGTAGACGTTAGCTTGTGTCACCCCAGAGGAAGTAGACCTTCAGTGAAACAGAAAAAGCCCGATGCTCCAGACACTGGGTCCAGAACATCGGGCTTTATATAAGGATACATCTATCAACTGTTGCTGTATTGTCGATCGGTAGAATTTAGCCAAAAGAATAATCTGCCTGTAGCATCTCAGAGGGGTTCCAAGTACCAGGACAGGGGGGCGCAGGAATCTCTTCCTCAATGAGGGGCTGGATCTCACTGATGAACCTTGCGATCTGATCGTTGCTATATAGTTCCATGAATGTACGCTGGAGAGTCCGATGTAATTCCGCAGATACACATGGCAGTGCGGCAAAGGAGTCATGGATAACCACGATATCACGAGGACCAACAACATAATTCGGGTCCGGGGTCTCACCATCCAGAAGATTGAGGCCTGCTCTACCAAACTCATTGATCACAGTCCTGAGATGACATGCATCATAACTGTGGATATAATTAGCGGCGATCCCATTCTTCATACGGCCATTTGCAATCTTGGATTTATTGCTTTGGTAATTACGGGGAGAGAATCGGGTGCCTCCCCAATATGTATTGATCTGTTTGAGATCTTGTTCACGGTAGGACATGACGATCTGTACACCATCAGGTGTTGTCCACATCATAGGAGCATCAGCTTTACCGAAAAGTTTAGCGACCTCCTGCATCCAATCCATGAACTGAGTACCCTTGACTATAACCAGACGCATTGCCTTGGAGATTATATCCTTCATATAACAACAGGCTTTAAACTTCTCGTCCTGGTCAATGGATATCAGAACCTTACCCTTATCCTCATACTTCTGTAGCAGTTCAAGGAGTTGTTTAACATTGGTCCGTTCCTTGGCACCATAAACAAAAGTCATGACCGCCGCCTTGGTAACCCCACGATCCATCTTACCTAACCATGCTTTGGCATATAAGTTACCAGCTTGGGCATCCAGTTCAATCATAGGAATACCTACCTCTGCAACTTTACCATAGATGTCTTTCGGTAGAGTTAGGGACGTAAGGTTGACTTCGACTGCACAGACTTCATCCTTAAGCATACCAGAAATATGCTGGAGGCCTGAGCATGAACCATCCTGGGCTGAAGGGATATGGTTAACGAACTCAGGGCTGTAACCTGACTCAACCCATGCGGCATACTCAAATGTCCAAGCAAGGTAGGTCAGACACTTATCTGCCTGTAACCAAAGGGCATTCGGTCTCCAAGGATTAATCGCATCTGCACAGATCTCAGCCGCATGACGATCAACCCATGCCTCACGTTCAGTATAAGTCAACTTGTCTGCGGCCTTGTCAATCTCAGGGGTCTGCTCTGCAAAACATCCTGCACCTTGGCGTTTAAACCATGAATGAGCAAGGGGATCGTTGCCAATCGGTAGACCATTCTTAAGCATGATGAGAGATTTGCCTGTATCATTTGCTTGTGGTGACACATGGCTCTGCTTACAGTTGATGCGACCTCTCCATTCCGCAGTGTAACAGAAGTACATAGCCTCTTCGTTCAGATATCTTTCAGCGATCATAATCTGTTTGGCGAGACTGGATCGTTTAGATACATTACGTGCCCATGCCTCATGTCTCAGCATGTATGGGCGCATGGTCTTCTTATAAAGGTCATAGTTGGTTGTCTTAATGTTCTCCATCTCTTCGTCGGTAGCCCAAGGTTTAACCGGGGCATCCTTGAACAAGATGTCCTTATCCAGGGGGACGATCCCTGCCATGCCACCCTTGTTATCTCTGATTGTCTTGATAATATCGAGCATCTTGGTGTTGATAACCCATGGTACTGACTGAAGTTTATTACAAGCCTCCATGATAGGTTCCAGGTTACTAATCTGAGGATCAGCACGGTGGCTCTGGAAATTACGACCGACCAATTTATATCGGGAACTAACCTCCTGTCCCAGGTGACCTCCTCCTACCTCACTTGTCCAATCCATAGGGGGCATGATCATTGGCATATGCATCGGCTGTCTGATCTCATGGAACTCATGGGCATCTTCCATAGCTGAAACGACTTCGGCATTAGGTACAAACATAGCGGTCCCCTTGCCTTGGAGTTTCCCCTGTCCCTGATAGATCGTTTGCTTATCCCCAATGTTGGTGCAGGTACAGAGCATGGACAACAGTTTCATACCAAGGGATTTATGCGCCTTCTCACCCCATGATTTAAACTCGGAGGCTTCCTGGGTATTCGCACGGTTCTTAATGACAATTCTTTTCTGATCATCAGTCTTCATCCGTACAAACTTCTCGACATTCTTAAAGTATTGGGGGTTAACATTCTTAAAGTTTAGATAACCAGCATGATCATTCACTGCGGCACCAATCTTTTTGGCCAGGCCCAGGATAGGGACATATGGTGTATGGATAGAATTGAAGACCGTTCGTAGCACAATGAATGCCACTTCCATTGGGTCTATATCCTTGATGTACTTTCTTGACATAACGCCAGCACCGACACGCCCATGACCTACTCGGATGAACTTAATGAGACCTTGACGATCACCAGGGATCACCTCGCCTCTGAAACCAGATAGATAAGGATTCATGTACTGCCTGATCAGTGCCGCTTCAGGTTTCATAGACTCAACGCCACCTTTGGTACGTGCATTCTTAAGTGCTTCCCTATAACTGGTAACACCTATCTGAACTGATTCCATTTCGATGGCAAGCTGACGGTTAATAGTTTCTTGGGATACAATAGACATATTAATCTCCTTTGGATGGGTTGAACAGGGGGATTCATAACAAGGGGGTGAATAAAAAGGGGTTGATCTTTAGGTTAGATCTTTAGGTTTGACAGGAAGTTCTCTGTGTAGACGTTAGCTTGTGTCACCATAGGAATTATAAGCCACCAGAGCGTGGTGACAGGGAGGGCGTCACGAAAATAAAAAAGGCACCCCAGTGTGTGATCACCGAGATGCCTTTCGTTGTAGAACCTTTCATGGTGGGCCATCAGGGACTCGAACCCCGAACCTGCTGATTAAGAGTCAGTTGCTCTACCAATTGAGCTAATGGCCCATGAATTTAACGCGGCAAAAAGTACCAGCGATTGATTCTGTTGTCAATGCTTTTTTTAATTTTTGATATAGATAATTACAGATAAACCGGTTGACCCATTAAACCCGAGTTTGATATATTGCATTGTTTTGGGAAATGAATCTTACATTCATCAAATAATTATATAAGGAATATTCATATGGGACTGACAAACTCCAAGGATTTGTTTGAGGCGGCAAAGCATCTGATTCCCGGCGGGGTGAACTCGCCTGTGCGGGCCTGCGGCTCCGTGGGCGGGGAACCTGTTTTTATTGAAAAAGGGGACGGCAGCAGGCTTTATGATGCAGACGGAAACGCCTATATTGATTATGTCCTTTCATGGGGGCCCCTGATTATAGGACATCGTCCGCCCCAGGTGATTGAGGCCTTGAAGCGAGTGCTTGAAACCGGGACCAGTTTCGGTGCGCCTACTGCCCTTGAGACAGAACTGGCTCAGCTTGTAGTGGATATGGTGCCGTCCGTGGATATGGTGAGAATGGTAAATTCCGGCACGGAAGCCACCATGAGCGCCATCCGTCTGGCCCGGGGATTTACGGGTCGGGATCTGATTGTTAAATTTGACGGGTGTTACCACGGCCATGCCGATACCCTGCTGGTGGCGGCCGGATCAGGCATTGCCACCTTAGGGATTCCCGGCAGCCCCGGGGTGCCCGAGGATGTAATCCGGAATACCCTGTCCATGCCCTATAATGATATTGAAGGTTTTGAGGCCCTCATGGCGGAAAAGGGGGACAAGATTGCCTGTGTGATCCTTGAGCCGGTTGCCGGCAATATGGGCATGGTCCGTCCCCGTCAGGAATTTCTGGAGCGGCTGAGGGCCCTGACTGCCAAGCACGGCAGTGTTTTGATTTTTGATGAAGTCATGACCGGATTCCGGGTCGGGGGCAGGGGATGTGCCCAGGGGTATTTTAATATTACCCCGGACCTGACCTGCTTTGGAAAGGTCATCGGCGGGGGGCTGCCTGTGGGCGCCTACGGCGGAAAACGGGAGATCATGGAACAGATTGCCCCTGTCGGCTCTGTTTACCAGGCCGGGACCCTGTCCGGGAATCCCCTGGCCATGGCCGCTGGTATTGCTACCCTGACCACCCTCAAGGATGATGCTGTGTATGCGGATCTCGACCGGAAAGCCGAGATGTTTATCACCGGGCTGCGGGCTGCTGCCGATGGTGCGGGTATCCCTCTCCAGGCCGGCCATATCGGCTCCATGGCCGGGTTCTTCTTTACGGATCAGGATGTCTACAATTTTGAAGATGCCAAAACCTGTGATCTGGAGCGGTTTGCAAAATTTTATCGGGGTATGCTGGCCAGGGGTATTTATCTGGCACCCTCCCAGTTTGAGGCCTGTTTCATCTCTGCGGCTCATACGGACGCCGATATTGAAGAAACATTGGAAGCAGCCAGAGCGGTTATGGCAGAGCTTTAATGGAAGATACCATAAAAAAAATTCATCTCACGGCTGCCTGCGGTACGGGCATGGGGACTCTGGCCTGTATCTTAAAGGAAATGGGGTATGAGGTCACAGGGTCGGACCGGAATGTGTATCCGCCCATGAGTGACTTTCTTGCGGAGAAGGGGGTCAAGCTCTTTGAGGGTTTTGATCCCGCTAATCTCAGCAATGATTTTCCACCGGATCTGGTGATCATCGGCAATGCCGTTAGCCGGGATAATCCCGAGGCCATGGCGGTGCTGGAACGCGGTCTTCCCTATATGTCCATGCCCCAGGCCGTGAATAAATTTATTGCCGGGGATAAGAAAATCATCCTGGTGACCGGTACCCACGGCAAAACCACCACCTCGTCCATCATGGCCCGTATTCTGGAAACCGCAGGTCTGTCCCCCTCTTTTATGGTGGGGGGGATTTTAAAGGATTTTAACTCTTCTTTTAAAATAGGTGACGGAGAATACATGGTGATTGAGGGGGATGAATATGATACGGCTTTTTTCGACAAAGGGCCCAAGTTCATGCACTATGATCCCTATATTACCATCATGACAGGGATTGAGTTCGATCATGCCGATATTTTCAGGGATCTGGATCATATCTGTGACAAGTTCAGGGAGCTGGCTGTGCAAATAAAAGAGGGCAGCCATATTATCGCATATAAGGAAAATTTGACCCTGAACCAGGTACTTGAAGAGGCTGGAGTCCGGGCTGAAACCTATGGAAAAGGTGGAGACTGGGTGATTTCAGAGCACAGGACGGAACAGGGCCGGACCCGGGCCCGTATTACGGGGCCGGGGGCAGAACTTGTTCTGGATACCCCTTTGCAGGGCCGTCACAATCTGCTCAATGCTTCGGCCTGTATTGCTGCGGCCCGACGGCTGGGCATTGCCCAGGAATATATTGTCCAGGGGCTGGCGGATTTTTCAGGGGTGAAGCGGCGCCAGGAAGTCAGAGGGGTGTGCAGAGGAATCACGGTGATGGACGATTTTGCCCACCATCCTTCAGCGGTGCGTGAAACCATTGCAGCGGTGAAACCTTTTTATCTTCAGGGCCGGGTGGTGGCAGTGTTTGAACCCCGGACCAATACCAGTATGCGCAATATCTTCCAGGATACATATCCTTCGGCTTTTGATGAGGCTGATATGGTTTGTATCTGTGATCCTGGTGTGAAAAAAAAGATACCAGATGAAGAGCGGTTTTTACCCTCCCGGCTGGCATTGGACATTCAGGGCCGGGGGATCTTGGCCCGGCATTTTGAAACCCCTGATCAAGTTATTGAATTCCTGGTGCCCGAACTGCGGGAAAACGATCTGGTGCTGATTATGTCCAACGGGGGATTCGGCAATATCCATGAACGGCTTTTGGAGGGGCTCGGGTGAAACGGGCCGGAATAAGAATTGCCTGTATCGGCATTTTTCATATGGTTTTATACGGATATCTGGTTCCCTTTGTGATCTATCCCCGGTTTGGCAACAATGGACTGAGGTTTGCCCTTGTTGTGGCTGTGATGGTTTCTGTTACGGTATTGGGGACTTTATGGATGGGGAAAACTAGAAAAAATAATAAAGGAGAGTAACCCATGGTCAATACAATTGAATGGGATGAAAAATATAGTGTGGATGTACCTGAGCTGGATGAATTCCAGAAGGGCCTTTTTGAAAAATTTAACACCCTCATTGAGATGAAATCGACAAAACTTGATGCCAAGGCGGCTACCAATATGATTTCCGATATCAATGATTACAGCAAAATGTTTTTTTCCAAAGAAGAGCGGATTCTCAGAAGAAGAGGGTATCCGGATCTGGAAACCCATGCCAAGGCCCACCGCCGGTTCATCAAGAATTCCATTGGTCTGCGACGGGAAATCGCTGAGGATATAAGTAATCTGACCATGGAGATTATTTTGGATCTCCGGGACTGGCTGGTGGAGCACATTGAAACAAGCGATTCTCTGTATGTGCCCTTCTTGAGGATTCATCAGTATATTGATGACACCGGAAAGAAAAATTAAAGTAATACATCACAAGTGACGATATTAGAATCAGGTTGAGATAGAAAAAATAAACCTGAACATTGTGGTGTGCCATGGTTTTTGATTATAAAATACTCCCAGTGCAAAATGAGATCTTGAATTCGCCCCATGAAATTAAGGGCTTTTCCAGGAAGCGAAAGAGCGTTACCCGGAAATTTAAAAAAGATCGACGCAGATTAAAGCTGGACCGCCGGAAAGGGGTAAGAGACGGTGTGATTGTCAGCCTTTCTTCTAAATCCAACCGGCGAAAAGGCTGGGACAGGCGGCAAACATCAGGAGCACTGGTTCAAGAAAATGCTGGCACAGGTTTTGTAGTTTAGGTCCTGTCCAATTGATTTTACTTATAACATAAACGTACAGACCAGGGGCATCAGGCTCCCGGTCTGTACGTTTTTTCTTTATTATCCAAACATTACCAATTAATCATCTTGTCAAAATTATTTTACGCCCAACTATTGATAATGGTATAAAGGCATCGTTTTTCTTACAGATTATAATGGTGCCGGCAAGGAGGTCGACGCCATTGGAAATTAACCGGTAAAGCATAATTAACAGGTGAAAGAGTTATTTTGAAAAAGCAAAACAATTTTTCCGACCAGGTCTGGATGTTTTTTGCATCAGTGAAGCTCACTGTGTACACCCTGGTGATTCTGGCAGTGACGTCCATCATCGGAACGGTGGTGCTTCAAAACGGCAGTCCTGAGGCTTATGTGCGCCTTTACGGACAGGGTTTATACAACCTTATCCAGGTCCTGAATATCGACGATATGTACCATGCCTGGTGGTATCTTGGGCTGTTGGTGCTGCTTTGCATCAATATTGTGGTCTGTTCCATTGAACGGCTTTCCAAAACCTGGAAGATTATTTTCCCCAAAGAGGTCACGGTCAACCCCGGGCGGTTTTCGGGCCTTAAAAATTTACAGTCTTTTGAATTAACAAAGGATATGGCCGGCTTGACCGCATCCTGTGAAGGATTTTTGTCCAAAAGGGTGGGCCAGGCCATCGAAAAAAAGACCGACCAGGGGATCGTGCTATATGCGGAAAATGGCCGGTGGACAAGGCTGGGGGTCTATGTGGTCCATGCCAGTGTCCTGTTGCTACTGGCAGGAGCACTGATCGGGGCTGTCTTTGGATTCAAGGCCAGCCTCCGCCTGGACGAGGGGCAGAGTGCGGACACTGTTTTTGATTCATCAACACGGATGCCCATCAAACTTCCTTTTGCCGTCAAATGCAACGAGTTTGAGGTGAAATTTTACGATACCGGGGCCCCGGAGGAATTCCGGTCCAGCCTGACCATCAGTGAGGGGGGCAAGGAGAGTTTCACCAAGGATATACGTGTAAACCATCCCCTGCGCTATAAGGGTATCAATATTTTTCAGGCCTCCTACGGAACAGCCTCTCCCAATCAGGCGGTATTCCAGATTACAGACAATCTGACCCAGAACAGTTCGACCCATACCATAAAAATTGGCCAGAGCGTATCCCTTCCAGGGGGACAGGGCAGTTTCCAGTTTGAAGGCTTTCTTCCCCACTTTGATTTCAGGGGGCATAATCTGGGGGATGCCTTTTTCGGCCGAATGGCATTGGAGGGTAAAAAAAGTATTCAGATTGCCCTGCCCACCAAATTCCCCACCTTTGACAAGATGAGAAAAGGGCAGTTTACGGTTGTGGTTAAAGATTTTGAACAGGCATATTACACCGGCCTCCAGGTGACCCGCGACCCCGGGGTATGGTATGTATATGCAGGTTTTATGCTCATGATCATCGGATGCTGGGTCACCTTTTTCATGTCTCACCAGTCTGTATGCATCGGAATTGAAGACTGTGGGAACGGCCGTACCCGGATCTGGATTTCTGGCCGGACCAACCGGAATGCCCAGGGCATGACCCTGAAAATCAAGAAACTTGCAAAAGCATTAAAGGAAATTTAAGGCAAATGAACCATTCATTACTTTTATCTGCGGCAACATTTATCTACGCCCTGGCATCGGTATTCTATATCGGATCATTTTCATTTAAAAAACAGGTGCTGGCAAAACTCGGGTTCAGAGTGATTGTCATCGGCCTGCTGGCCAATACCGGAGGTATCATCCTGCGATGGGTTGAATCCTATCAGGTGGGATACGGCCATGCCCCTTTCTCCAATATGTATGAATCCCTGGTTTTTTTTTCCTGGACAGTGGCGGCCCTGTATATTTTTGTTGAATATAAATACAAAGAGAGCATCATAGGTGTCTTTATCTCTCCTTTGATTTTCCTGGCCATTGCCTATGCCTCCTTTGATCCGTCTATCTCTTCAAAGATCAGCCCCCTGATCCCGGCTTTGAAATCCAATTGGCTCATTGCCCACGTCATTACCTGTTTTCTGGGCTATGCCGGATTTGCCCTGGCCTTTGGGTTTAGTTTCATGTACTTCATCAAACCCGTTGATCCCAATGCCAAATCCATCTTTGCCAAACTTCCGGACTGGGATGTTATTGATGAACTGACCTATCAGATGATTGTGTTCGGGTTCCTGTTTTTGACCATCGGTATTATCACAGGATCAGTCTGGGCCAATTCCGCCTGGGGAAAGTACTGGTCCTGGGACCCCAAGGAAACATGGTCATTGATTACCTGGTTTGTTTATGCCATCTTCCTTCATCTGCGGCTCATGCGTGGATGGCACGGAAAAAAACTGGCTTTGGTTTCCATCCTCGGGTTTGCGGCAGTGCTCTTTACCTATTTCGGGGTCAATTATCTGCTGTCCGGGCTGCATAGTTACGGCGGATAGTTCTTAAGTTAAAAATAAGCTCATCCGAGAATTTAAAGTGTAGAAAGGGAGATCCCAAGCGGATTCTCCCTTTTTTTATGGGCTTTCCTCCCCTTTGCCTTCCCCTAATTATTCTTGACAAGAAATCAAGATATTAATATAGATTGCCTTGGATTAAGTATTTTGGACGTATTGTGGAATACAGCGGGCAAGCAAAAGGTTGCTGCCTGCATAAATTATAGGGTCGGGCGTGTGCCCGGCTCAACGGTTATAGTAACATCAACTTATTAACATTGATGGAGTTTTCATGAGCGAAATAGAAAACAAAGCTGAAAATGGTTCCATGGATGGTGCAGGGGAAGGCACTTCCGGTGACCCGAAAGATGACAAAGGCCTTGGGCTGGGCGTCATTTTTTTTATGGCGGCATTTCTGATATGCTTCCTTTCCGGATGGCTGCTTTTTCCCAAGTTGCTTTATTCAAAAAAAGAGCAACCCTTTAATTTTGATCACGCGCTTCATACTGCTGAAACGGGTGATTGCCAGACCTGCCATTTCCTCAGAGACGATGGTACCTTTTCCGGTATTCCCAATCTTGAGTCCTGTATGGAATGTCATACGGACGAACCCATGGGGGAAACCGAAGACGAAGCCGTATTTGCCGAGGAATATGTGGCAAAGGAAAAGGAAGTGCCCTGGCTGGTATACAGCAGACAACCTGACTGTGTTTATTTTTCCCATGCCGCCCATATCACGGCAGGGGGCATGGATTGCAAAACCTGTCATGGTCCCATCGGCGAATCCACCTCTTCACGGCCCTATGAAGAAAACAGAATCACCGGTTACAGTCGGGATATCTGGGGCAAGAATATCTGGGGAATCAAGAAGCATTCCTGGGATCGGATGAAGATGGATGACTGCGCAAAGTGTCACAAGGAAGAAACCGGCCACCAGGGCTATTGCTTCCAGTGCCACAAATAAGGCGCCTCAAGAATTTCAAATTTTATAAAGGATGACTTATGAAAGTTGATAGACGAAGCTTCTTGGGACTGGGACTTGGCGCAGCTGCGGGTATTGCGGTTTCTCCTGTAGGGGTGAAGCTCACAGATGACTCTTCCATCTGGACCCAGAACTGGCCCTGGACCCCGGTTCCTGAAGACGGTGAAATAACCTATGAAAAATCGGTCTGCAGCCTCTGTCCCGGAAGCTGTGGAATCAGTGTTAGAAAAATAAAGGGGCGGCCCGTAAAAATCGAAGGCGATGCCGACTGTCCAGTGACCGGCGGCGGTGCCTGCCTCCACGGCATTGCCGGACTCCAGTATCTCTATGATCCTGCACGGATTAAAACCCCCATGCGTAGAAACGGAAAGAGATTTGAAGCCATTTCCTGGGAAGATGCCCTTTCCATGGTGGCCGGCAAGCTCGGTGATATCCGTAAAGACGGCGGGGCCGATACCCTGGGACTTATTTCCGGTAATGCGGGAGGTTCCATGGCTGGCCTGTTCAACAGGTTCATGGACGCTTTCGGATCTCCCAATGCCTATGCCGTGGCCAGTCTGGAAGGTAATCTTGAACTCACGGCTGCCACCCTTCACGGGGCAGGCAATACCATCGGGTTTGACCTGGAAAATTCGGACTTTGTGTTAAGTTTCGGTGCCGGCATCATAGAAGGCTGGGGTTCTCCCGTGGCCTGCTTTAAGGCCAATGCCTCCAGAAAAGAACGCCACGCCAAACTCTACCAAATTGAGCCGCGACTCTCCAATACTGCAGCCAATGCCGATAAATGGATTCCGGTTAAACCCGGGACCGAGGCGGACCTGGCCCTGGGAATCTGTGCCGTACTCCTGACAAAGAATCTCTTTGTACCCGGAGGTTTTACCGGCGGTTTGAACCGGTTCACCGCAAATCTTGCCAAAGACTACACACCGGCCAAGGTTGAGGCTGTCACCGGCGTGAAAGCCGCTGATATTGAAGCCCTGGCCATGGCGTTTGCAAAAGCCAAAATGCCCGTGGCCGTACCCGGAAGGGGCAGGGGAGACCAGGGACAGAGCCTGCGCGAGTTTGCCGCTGTCCAGACCCTGAACGCCCTTGCCGGACGCCTGAATAAAAAGGGCGGTGCCTTTATCATGGCAAAGGATGATTACCTGGCCTTTCCCGACGCCTCCATGGATGAGGCTGCAGAAGCCGGTGCCGGTAAAGATAAACTGGCCGGTTCCGTTGATGAACTGGTAGCCAAGCTCAATGCGTCTGACAAACCACTGCTCAACGCACTTCTGGTGTACAACGCCAACCCCTGCTACACACTGCGTGATCCCAAAGCGGTAAAAGAGGCATTTAAAAAGGTGCCCTTTGTGGTGAGTTTTTCATCTTTCATGGATGAGACTGCCATGGAAGCCGACGTGATCCTGCCGGCCTCCACCTTTCTGGAGCGATTGGAAGATGTTCCTTCAGGCGCAGGACTGCCCAGACAGGTTGTGGGGCTTGCCCGTCCCATGGTTAAACCGCTGTTTGATACCAAGAATCCCGGGGATGCCCTGATTCTTCTGGCCCAGGCCATGGGCGGCACCATCGCGGAAAGCTTTGAATGGGAAACCTATGAAGAGGCGCTGGAAGCTGTGGCTCAAGGTGTCTGGGATTCACTGTCCGAAGAGGGCTATGCCGTGATTTCCGAGGGCGCCCCCACGGGAACCCCTGCAACGGATTTCGGATTTTTGGCCTCCAACCCCGCAGCCATTCAGGCCCAGGGTGAGGGCGATTTGATTCTGATGCCCATCGACAATATGCGGCTGGCAGGTTCTGCCACGGCCTCCTCACCCTTTGCCGTAAAAACCGTATCCGACAGGGTACTTGCGGGCAAGGATATTGTGGTCGAGATCAATCCGGCTACAGCCAAGGGGCTTAAAGATAGCGGTGATGCCGTTCTCACTACCCCCATGGGTAAAACAAAGGTTAAGGTTAATTTCAACGAAGGTATCATGCCGGGTGTCATCGGAATGGTAAGAGGCCTGGGGCACACCTTTGACAACCCCTATGTGGCTGGCAAAGGCGTGAACGTGAACGATCTGATCGGACCGGTCATTGAGCCCGGTTCCGGACTGGATGCCGCCTTTGGAATCAAAGCGAGTATTTCAAAGGGTTGATTCACGGCCTGAATGATATGGAAAAGAAATCTTTTAAGAGGTTCTGATGATACAAGATAAAAAAGCACACAAGTTCGGAATGGTTGTTGATCTGGACAAATGCACGGGATGCGGCTCCTGCATGGTGTCGTGCATGTCTGAGAATAATGTTCCGTTTAAGGAAGATGAATCAAGGAAAAAGGACAGCATCACCTGGATGCGGGTATACAAGCTGACCAACGGCAAACCCTTTCCCGATACTGAAGTGGTGTATATGCCAAGACCCTGCCAGCATTGCGGCGGCCTCGGTGACCACGGCCATTCTCCCTGCGTTTCCGTATGTCCTGCCACGGCAACGGACTATGGATACGACACAGGGATCGTGAGCCAGATTTACACCCGCTGCTTCGGCTGCCGGTATTGCATGGGGGCCTGCCCCTATCATGCCAGGTATTTTAACTGGTGGGATCCCAAATGGCCCGAAGGCATGGAAAATTACCTGAGCCCCAATGTATCTCCCCGTATGCGGGGGGTGGTTGAAAAATGTTCTTTCTGCTACCACAGATACCAGCTGGCCAGGGAAAAAGCCTATGCGGAAGAACGGGAAATCGAAGAGATGGAATACCAGACCGCCTGCACCACAGCGTGCCCGGCCGGTGCCATTGTGTTCGGTGACCTGAACAACCCCGCCCATAAAGTCACTCAGATTGTTAAACCCGACCCCCATCCGGTTCCCGGGAACCCCAAGGTGGTGGGCAAGTCCAGAAACCCCAAAGTGTTCAGACTCCTGGAACGTCTTGGTACCAACACCAAGATCTACTACATGTCCGAGCGTGAATGGGTAAGAAAGGCCGGTGACAACTATCTTGACGGTGAATGGGATAAGGTTAAGAATCATCATGGGGCCGAAGCCTCCCATGGTTAACAATCCGAAAGACTCAAGGAGTAATTAAATATGGATTCTGCATTAATACCTGAAGGCGCAAAACGGTGCGAATTTCCGAAGTTCATGATCGGAATGGCCATTGTGGGTGCCGTACTGCTCTGGGGCGTTTATGCCATGTTCCTCTGCTGGTTTAAGGGGCTGAACCAGACCAATATGAATGACTATTACGGGTTTGCCCTCTGGATCTGGGCCGACCTTGCGGTAATTGCCGTGGGAGGCGGGGCCTTTTTCACCGGTCTCCTGAAATACATTTTTAAAATTGACGAGCTGAAGAACATTATCAACTTTGCCGTGATCATCGGGTTTATCTGCTATAGTTCGGCCCTGTTGATTCTGGCAATCGATATTGGACAGCCCCTGCGTGGCTGGTTCATCTTCTGGCATGCCAACGTGCATTCCATGCTCACAGAGGTGGCCTTTTGTCTGTCCTGCTATTTTGCGGTACTGACCATTGAGTTCATCCCCAACATCCTGGAAAACCGCCAGGCCAACAAGGTGCCGTTTTTTCATCACCTGGCCCACAACATGCACGGTGTTATGGCGATTTTTGCCGCCACCGGCGCGTTTTTGAGCTTTTTCCACCAGGGGTCTCTTGGCGGAGTTGCCGGGGTCATGTATGGCCGCCCCTTTGCCGTACGTGAAGGGCTGCTGATCTGGCCCTGGACCTTCTTTTTGTTTACCTGGTCTGCTGCGGCATTTGGTCCCTGTTTCACCCTGCTGGTGACAAAGATAACCGAAGCCATCAGCGGTAAGAAACTTGTGTCCGACAAAACCGTGCATCTTCTGGCCAAGATTTCCGGGTGGATGATTACCACCTATATCATTGCCAAGATTATTGATACCATTTACTGGGCAACAGTTACGGCGCCCAGCCTGGGCTTTACCCTGGATCATTTCTACAGCAACAATGCCTTTTACGGGTATTGGATACTGTTTACCGAAATCGTTCTTTGCGGCGTGGTTCCGGGGCTGCTGCTGGTGTTCAAGAGTACCCGTGAAAATCCCAAACTCCGTCTGCTTGCCATCATTCTGGGCACCATCGGCGTCTGTCTCAACAGATGGGTCATGGTTCTTCAGATCATGGCAGTGCCGGTAATGTCCTTTGACACCTGGGCATTGTATATCCCGTCCTGGCAGGAAGTGGCCACCACGGTTCTGCCCGTAGCATACGGCATCATGCTCATCGCCGTCTGCTTCAGGTACCTGCCGGTATTTCCCCAGGAACTTGAACTCAACAAGCCTGCTGAAGCGCCGGCTGAATAAAAAGGAGAATACTTATGTTTCCATTTTGTTTTGAATGGGCCTGGGATATCGGTCATGCCATTTTCTTCGGCGGACTCTGGTATGCTGTGGGTATCCTTGGTGCCGGTATGACATATGTCATTGCCAAGGCAGCTTACGACACCATGAATGACAGTGGGGAGTCCCATCATTAAGATTGCTTAATTGGGAAGTCCCTATCGGGTACCTTGGTGCCTGTGAAAAATAAAAGCGCATCTTCCTGCCCTGTCCATCCGGACAGGGCAGGGGATGCGCTTTTTATTTGCTTTTTATGGGGGGTTAGTTAACGGTGATCTGTTTGACTTCTTCTTTAACCATATCCTTCTTTAAAACGATTTTGAGGACCCCGTCCACATAATCTGCAGTGACCTCCTCTGTGAGAATGTCGTCGGACAGGGTAAAGGCCCGTTTAAAACTGCCACAACTTCTTTCCCGCCTGAAATAATTTTCTTTTTTTTCTTCCTCCTGGAATTTGCGTTCTCCTGAAATGGTCAGCACCTTGTCTTCTATGTTTACAACGATGTCTTCCTTTTTCATGCCGGCAAGGTCCACATTCAGTTCAACCTTGTCTTCCTTGTTGACAATATCCACGGCAGGGGAGAAGCACTGGCTCTTTTCTATCCTGGATACAGAGTCGGTGAAAAAATCATCAAATGCGTTTCTAAAAACAGAGAGTTCGTTTAAGGGGTTGTATCTTACAAGTCTCATGGTGTTTCCTCCTTGGTTTGGTTTCCCATTGCTAACCCGGCTGTGCCGGTTTTGTTTTTACGTTGAAAGAAAATTAATCACCAAATGAATTGTGTCAATAAAAATAATTCGACTTTTTTGGCTTATTACTAAATAAGTCGAAAGTCAAAAAGTAATGAATTCTTGACGCAGGTTGGATGTCATAAAAAAAAACTGATTTTTCAGGCTATTTTTTTTGGGCGGCCAGAATCCAGATTAGCGCCCAGACCAGTACTACGGGAAGAATACCTATGGATACATAGAGGATTAAATCACCCTGCCAGGGCTTGATTATCAAGGCAGAAAGTAGAGGAAAAATGGTTGAGGCCACAATACCGGCCCGCAGCTTCATGTTGAAGGATATGGGAGCTGCCTTTTTTTTGTGTGATTTGGGAGCGGGTTTGAACATCCGCGGAAGAATCAGAATTCCGCAAATCAATAGAATGAGAACAAGTATTTCACTGATACCGGTCAATGGGTTTTCCTTATGTTAAGGCTTTGAATCATACCCGATTTCTTATGGCAAAGTTCCCGGGGTTTGTCAATGCCAATGTTCTATGCTTTGGACCATTGGGGATTCGGGTTTTCCATGAATGATTTTCATTTTTTAGGGTGATAAAGTTCGCATTGAAAAAAAAATAGTTTTAGCATATATAAGGCCAGCAATTGTTAGTGTTTGATTGGTTCAGTGTTAGGCCTTTATTGGCCGGAAAACCGATAGGGAGGAACTGGTGGACATTGCAGGTATACTGATCAAAACTCTTGGCGGGCTGGGATTGTTTATCCTTGGCATGAAAATGATGACCGAAGGCCTCCAGGCCACTGCCGGGCAGAGAATCCGGAATATTCTGGAGGCAATCTCCTCCAATCGGATTCTGGGCTGTATAACCGGGGCCGGGGTCACTGCCATGGTCCAGTCTTCATCAGCCACAACCGTCATGCTCATCGGCTTTGTCTCTGCCGGTATTATGTCCCTTGAACAGGCCGTGGGGGTCGTTATCGGTGCCAATGTGGGCACCACCATCACCGGGCAACTCATTGCATTCAAGCTCACCGCAGTGGCCCTGCCCGCCATTGCCCTTGGCGTGGGACTCAAGTACTTTTCAACTAAACGCCGTTACCGTCATATCGGTGATATTATCCTGGGATTCGGCCTCTTGTTTTACGGGATGGATGTGATGAAAAACGGTCTGGCACCCATCCGTACAGATCCTCAATTTATTGAATTTTTTACCCGGTTCACCACAGAAAACATTGGCGGACTGCTACTCTGTGTTGCCATGGGAGCCTTGTTAACCATTGCCGTCCAATCCTCTTCCGCCACAGTCGGGCTGACAATGGCCCTGGCGACTTCCGGCCTTTTAAACTTTCCCACTGCCCTTGCCCTGGTGCTGGGGGAAAATGTCGGTACCACCATTACGGCACAATTGGCAACCCTCGGGTCCCGAAACACCGAAGCCCACAGAACAGCCAATGCCCATACCATATTTAATGTGGCCGGTGTCTTTATTATTCTGGCTATCTTTCCCTATTTTGTGGAAATAGTTAAAAGCGGGACCCTTTACATGGGAGCCGGTCCCGTGGACCAGGTCGTTAATAATGAATTTATTAATGCCGCCAGATACATAGCCAACGGCCATACCCTGTTTAATGTGATCAATGCCGGTGTCTTCCTGGTGCTCCTGCCCAAACTGGTTCAGCTCACCATTCTTATCTCTCCCAATCCCAAAGGCAACAAAGAGCGGTATAAGCTTCCGCGGTTCGACGCCACTTTTATGGATTCTCCAATTGGCGCCCTGGCTAAGGTAAAGGGGGAAATCATCAATTACGCCGATTATGTGAGGAGCAATATAAAAAAGGTTTCTTCCTGCCTGGCCCAGAGGGATGATGATGTGCTTGGGGAGCGGGAGGCTGTGGAAACCCATATTGATGACTGTCAGAAGGTGATTATTTCCTATCTGACCACCATCTATCAAGGCGAGGTCAATGAGCCCGAGGCCAAAGAGATCTCGGAAATGATGCGTATTGCCAATAATATTGAACGGCTTGGGGATTCCATGGAAAATATCTCCAAAATGCTTGAAAAAATATATGATTCAAATATTCGGTTCAGCGATGAGGGTATCCAGGATTTAGTAGCAATCTCCGGCAAGGTGAACGGCTTTCTGGATATGATCGTTGACGGCATGAGGGAGACATCCCCAGGGTTTTATGAAAACGCATTGGCAAGGGAAGATCTCATCGATCAGATGCGTGAGAACATGCGATCCCAGCATATTGAACGACTCAGGGCGGGAGAATGTTCCGTGGATGCCGGTGTTTTCTTTATTGCCATGGTGTCGACCTATGAAAAAATGGGCGACTATTGTTACAACATCGCCACAGGCGTCAACAGAATCATTTAGGATCGGCTCCAAAAATCCTTGCGCCTTGTATATAGGCAAGTTTTCGTCCGATCTCAGGACTTTGACTTATGCAAACCCAGGTAAAGTGGTCAATTTTTGTTTTGTTCTTTTAATTTCCCGTAAGCTGCCTGAATTTCCAGGAATTTTTCATTGGCCAGGTCGGCAAATTCTTTTCCCAGGTGCTGGAGTTTGTCCGGGTGGTATTGTTTGATTTTTTCTTTGTAGGCGGCCTGTACTTCAGGCCAGGAAGCTGTTTGGGCTACACCCAGAATTTCGTATGGGGGTTTGTTGGAGGGGGAGAATTTCTTACCCCTTGCCTCTGACCTCCCTGTGCCGGGCTTTTGTTTTGTTTGGTTTTGTTTGGTAGTCCGCCGGGAATTCCGGTTTGATTTGCTCTGGGGGCCGGGCCCGGCAGGTCTGCCCGGGAATTGTTTTCCAGCCTTTTTTTTGAACAAAAACCAGGGCAGCTCCCCGTACCGGATCAGATAATAGATTGACCAGAGGATCACGCCATCGTCAATCCATCCCACCCAGGGTAAAAGCAGATCCGGTATCAGATCCACAGGTGATATGAGATAGGCCAGGCCGAACAGGACCAGCGCCAGTTTCATGGTAAAAGACATGTGACTATCCTTGGGTCATGACATCAATCATGGTATAGAGGCGTTTTTTATTGTCCGCGGGCTGTTGGGCCAGAAAGACCACGGCATCAAAGGTGCCACTGACATAAATGTCTCTGCCGTTTATATTGTGCTTGAGTTCAAACAGGGAAGAGCCGTCATCCGCCTTTAATGTGTAAGTATGCCATCCATGCCCCCCGAGATGTTCTCTGGGGATTCCCCACTCTTTTTCCTGGATTTGGGGATCACGTATTTTTTGGATTTCCGAGACCTGAAAGTCGGCTCCCAGGCTGTTAAAGCAGGAGACAATCGCCTTGGCCGTGCCAGAGGTGTCTGCCTTGGCCTGCTGGTGGCTTTCTTTCACTTCAAGGGAATAGCCTTTGAACAGGCCGGGAAAGGTTTTGGCGGCAAATTCCATCATGGCCTGTAATCCCACAATCTGCTTGGCCATGTTCGGGGCGATCACTGCAGGGGTGGTACTCTGGCTCATGGTCTCTTCAAGGAGTCTCCGGTCACCGCCGGTGGTGCCCATGACAAAAGGGATGCCGTTTTGGGTGTAAAACCTGGCATTGGCATTTACAGCCGTGGGATGGGTGTAATCCACGGCAATCATTCCGGGATAATCGTTAAGGATTGTTTTGATATGCTGGTCCCGTGCACTTGGCTTGACCAGGGCGATTGGGGTATTGTCCACGGTTACGGATGATTCGTCAATATCCTCTCCGGTGAGGGAGAAGGGAACGAGGGTAAACCGTTCATCTTTGATAGCCGCAGCCGACATGATGCGGGCCACATTGCCGGGCAGTCCGTTTATCATCACGGGAATGGGATACTCGGTGGTCATGGGATACTCCTTATAATCTGTTTACAAATCCCGCCAGGGGGGCCAGGATTTTATTTTCAATTGTTGTGAGCCTTGTTTTAAGGCCTGCCATGGCAAGGGGAATAAAGGCCTCAAATCCAGATTTGTTTTTTACCCGGGTGAGGAATCCGAAAGCCCCCAGCATCTGCAGGTTCCGGGTGATGCAGCAATGGTTGTAGCTGAGTTTGAATTCTTTTTTTGTCTGTGCAGATGTCAGTCCCAGCCTGTCCATAGTAAATTCCAGCAGCTCGTCTTGAACCCTTTGGGGCAGTTTAACATAGGGATCTATGAGAAGGGAAGCCAGATCATATTGAAGGGGGCCTTTGCGGGCGGACTGAAAATCAATGAACCAGACCCTGTCCTTGCTGATCATGATGTTTTTTGACTGCAGGTCCCGGTGCATGAGCCCATTATATCCATGGGACAGGGCCTGGTCGGCAATATGGGAAAAAGCCTGGACAAATTTGTCCCATGGAGCATCCAGGCCCAGATAGCCTTTCACAAAGGCATTCATGAAATACCGACATTCCATGTCCAGAATCAGAGATTTTGAATAGCTAGGGGTCTGGCAGGTCCAGGTTAGGTCAAATCCCTGTATTCCTTTTTGGGAAAATTCGATAAGGGAGTCAATGACCTGATGATACAAGGGGATAGATTTATTTGTCCCGTTCTGGACGACCAGATCGGACAGGTGGGTGTTGCCCAGGTCTTCAAGGGCGACCTGCCCAGATACCCTGTCGTGGCCCAGAATTTCTGGCACAGCAATACCCATGGTATTGAGATGGGGGCCTATGGCTGTAAAGGCGTTTAACTGGGCCAGGTTGCCCGGCTGGGTGCTCAGGGGGCTGTCCTCTCCTTGCACCGGATCTTCCAGGCAGATCCCGTGGTCGGATATCACAAGGCTCTGCGGGCCATGGGACGCCCTGAACCAGCCCCTGTCCGATCCGTCTCCGGCCAGGGGGGTGATGTCCATCTCCTTGAACCGGGAAGGGGGCAGGGAGAAAATCTTGCCTGCAAGGCATTGCCGTGAGGTTTCCATATAGTCAGTCGGGGTGCCCATATCCTGCCAATAGAGGTCTTCTGCAATGACCGCCTTGATTCTTCCTGTGGGGCTAAGTTTTCTGTACACATCTATACTTGAAAACACTCGGGTATCGGGCATGTGGTCAAAAATTTCAGGAGATACCACCTGGATGCCGGTAAAGGCCAGTCCGGTTTCCGGGGGCTGGTCAAAATCAATCACCCGTCCTGTTTCCCGGTCTTCCACCTCAACCTTGAGCTTGTTGAACCGGGGGCAGTCATGGACCAGCAGGGTTGCCAGGGCCCGGTTGGTTTTGTGCCGTTTAACCAGATCATTGAGATCCGCATCACAGACAATGTCTGCATTGACCACCAGAAAGTTTTCGTCACATAATCTGTCCCTGAGATTGGCAATGGCCCCGCCTGTATCCAGAATTTTAGGCTCATGGACAATTTCAAGGCATGGGAACCGGTGGGCCTCAACAAACGCCTTTACCTGGCCGCTTAGGTGGTGGGTGTTGATAAATATCTTGTCGCACCCGGACTCCTGCAACCGTTCAATGGCCAGGTCCAGAACCGGTCTGTTATTGATGGTAAATAAAGGTTTGGGCAGGGCATGGGTATAAGGCGCCAACCGTGTACCCAGCCCTGCGGCCAGAATCAGTGCTTTCAATGGTTTATCCTGCAATCAGCCGGGACAACCGGTCGATGATCTCCTTGTAATAATCAATCTGGATCTGGTCGCCGGAGCCGTTGATATTGTTTCGGGCAAAATAATTGGCCGCATTCTTGTAGTTGATCAGGGAGATGGATTCCTTACGCACCACCTGGTTTCGTTTATATAATTTGTTGCCGAAAGAGAGAATTTTTTTAGCCCGCTCTTTGACATCGTATTTATCTGTTTTTTCCTTTTCAAGAAAAAGGAGACAGGTGTTATAAGATTCGAAAAAGGGGATGAGGAAGGCTGCAAACCATTTGAGTTTCCGCAGTCCCTCGGAGGTGAGGTTGAGCATGTCTGCCCTTTGGGGGTCAGGCACCAGAATACCCTCGTTGATAAAGCCCTTGACCACCCGGGAAATCTGTTCTTCCGCCGTGACCTCTTCATCAAAGGAAAATTCGTCCGTAAACATGGTCTGGAGGAATTTATATCTCAGGACCAGGTCTGAAAGGACAAATTTGAACCGGTCGGTTTCCAGGATGGCCGTTGCTGTATAAGCGGCCGGCACAAAAAAGCAGATCACCGAATTTTTGTAGTAGTCCAGAATGGCCCGCTTGTTGTGTTTGACGATCAATGCCGTGGTTTCCGTGATATCTTCCTCGTCTTCATCAGCCAGTTCAATGAAGTTTCGTGACAAAAAGTTTTGGGTCACCGAATCAAAGGTGGTGTCATGGTCCATGATCAGGGTGTCGGACATATACGACCCGTTAAAGGTCAGCAGGTTCATATAGGTATTGACCCGGCGGAGCATCTGGGCCTGGGTGATGGTGTTGTTAGAGCAATTGAGGATGGCCGAGGCAATAATGCCGTGGGGGGTGGCCACGGTGTTCTCGTTAATGGAATTGATGAGTTTGTAACCAAACCCTTTGACGAAGTCCATGTATTCATTTTCAGTGGCCCGTTTCAGGTCAATATTTTTGTCCAAGAGATATGAATTCATGGACATGGGCTCGTCAAATTTTAAATAGACTTTCCCGTATTTTTTTTTGAGGAATTTTCTGCTGTTCAGCAGCCCTTTAAGGGTTTCAGGGCTCTTTTTGCCCCCTTCGATCTCTTTGAGGTAGGCATCTTCCTCAAGCACCCGGTCATACCCCACATAAATGGGGACAAAATAAAGATCTTCGCAGGCCCCGTTCAGGTAGGCCTTTATAAGCATGGCAAGGCCCCCGGGTTTAGGGGGCAACAACTTGCCGGTACGGCTCCTGCCCCCCTCGATGTAAATTTTTATGTTAAATCCCTCATGGAGCAGTTTTTCAAGGTAGGCGGCAAATATCCGGGTATATAGCTCGGCCCCTTTAAAGGTCCTTCTGAGGAAAAAGGCGCCTGCACCTCTGAATATGGGACCCAGGGGCCAGAAAGAAAGATTCTTCCCGGCCGCAATATGGGGGCAGGGCATATTGTTTTTAAACATGACATAGGGCAGCAAAAGGTAATCCAGGTGGCTTTTGTGGCAGGGAATGAGAATGAGAGGGGCCTGGGTATATGTTTCCCGCATCCGATTGATCTCATCCTGGTTGACGGACAGGCCTTCGAATATATTGTTAAACACCCATTTGAGTATCCAGCTGAGGAAATTTATGGACCGCAGATTGTAATTGGCGGCTATTTCATTAATATAGGCTGCTGATTTTTTATTGACCTTGCGCAAGGGGATGTTGGTACGGGCCGCATAATCCGCCAGAAATTCTCTCAGGGATTTTCGGGTCAGAATCTCTTCAGTGATTTCCTGTCTGGATTTTAACACCGGACCGGTGATGCTTTTGCGGCGACGGTTCAGAATGTCCACCAGATGGCTTCTAAGCCTGTGTGTCTGGAATTCTGAGTCCAGGCGCTGGATTTCCGGCCTGTTGATGAATTCTTTGAGATAAACGGGCCGGGCCACCTCTACCCTGATTTTTTCCGGGTGCCGGAGAAGGGTGAATATCCGTTTGATGAGTCCGGGTTTTTCATGGGTGCCAAAGAGGATATCTGCCAGGCCCGGGTTTTTGTGCATGGGTTTGGTCACATAGATAATATCTTCGGGCACAATGACCACGGACCGATCTATCCTTTTTTGGAGTTCAATAAGATGGAACAGAGGATCCGGGGTGGCCTTGATGAACCGTTTATAAAAATCATCTTCCTCAATCAGGCTTAAAAATCCGGCCTTGTTGTCCAGAAGGGTCCTCTGGGCATATCCGGTTTCATAGATGTCCTTGATATGAAAATGATGGAGGAAATAATCCATATGGGAGAGGATAATCCGGCATACCCGTTTTGCCGGGAGGAGGAAGAAAAAACGCAGGTCAAATCCGAACTCCGGATAGGGCAGTCCCATGGCTTTGAGCCGGGTGTGAAAGTAGAGGAAATCGAAAACCCGTTTGTTTTTACAAGTGAACACAACGATACTGTCCGGCTTGATTCCTTTTATCTTATCCAGATTATGGTCGTCCAGGGGGACTTTTCTGACCAGCCGGGTGATGATTTTACGGATGATATAGCTCTGGTTGCCTGGGTAAAAACTGGTAAAATATTCGTAGCTGTCTCCCAGCAGGCAGTCGAGGGAACGGCGCATCCGGGCTTTGATTTGCGTTGCCAGGTTATTCAGCGGTTGCAAGAGGCTCATTGAGATTTTCCTTAAGTAAAGTGTGGTCTTGAGATCATAAGACGCTTAAGGACTATTTCAATACCAGAGCTCAAGGGGGATGGCAATATGATAATTTTAGGGGACAGGGCGGGAAAATAGACTGTTTTTCGAGGCAAGATCCTGTAATGTAATGGGTTTTTTGATCTGTACTTGATGCAGAAAAACGCCTTGATAAAATCCAGGTCCTGTGCTATTTTTTCTCATCTATTGACACAAGCATTTCAATATTTAAGGTATTAGTCGCGTATTATACGTATTAAGAGAACTAAGACAGGAATTTAAGGAGGCTACTCTATGAAAACGTTAATTGGCGGAGCTATTGCAGTTCTTCTCGGTGTTGTCGGTCTGGCGGTTTGGTTTGGTGAATTCGTGAACCTTCTACTCGGATGTATTCCACCTGTACTTCTTTTGGGCGGTGGTCTTGCCCTGTACCTGGGTTTTGACGAGTTGAAAGACTCCTGGAAAAGTGATGAGGGTGCTGATGCACCTGTGGATGATGACAAAGCCAAGATTGCCGAACTTGAAAAAGAGCTGAGCGAACTGAAAAAATAAGCTTTGGTTTAATACCGATTCAATGGTATCTTTCAAAAGGGTTGTCTCTAAGACAGCCCTTTTTTTGTGCCTGAACTGATTTATTCTGATTTGGCCTTTTTGATGGCGGATGTGGCAAGAAAGTCGGCCACCTCATTTTCCTTGATGCCGGAATGGCCTTTTACCTTGATCAGGTCAATGTCGGAAAACCGGGTCATCATGAACCGTATGGCAAGGATTAATTGTCGGTTTGCCCTGGGCTGGCTGGTGTGGGTGATTTGCCCTATAGCATAGGATGAATCCGTGAAGATCCTCACCGGGAGGTCACGGCGTTTCAAGGCTGACAATGCTTTTTGAATGGCCTTGAGTTCGGCAATGTTATTGGTGGCTGTGCCGATAAACTCTGAGATTTCTTTTCTGTTTTCCCTGTACAATAAAAGTACCCCAATGCCCGAGGGGCCCGGATTGCCCGATGACGCCCCATCGGTGTATATACGGATGCAATTTTTCGGCAGGCCCTTTTCCGGGTTGATCGGTTCTTTTTTGGGTGCTTTTTTCTTTTTGGGCCCTGCCGGTACGGCCTGGTCTTCTGGCTTCAGACTCTCTTTTTTAATCCAGTATTCATACTCTTGTTTCAGATTATACCTGATCAGAACCTTGTCGTTTTTCTCAATAAGAGTGCCCTGGGCATCATAGGAGGCCCATACCTTATTTCCCTTGAAGGACATCCGTTTCCACTGGATGTCGCTGGAGACCGTTTTGTCTGAGGGGTTATTCATAGAGATGAAAAGGGGCGGACGCTTCAATAAAACGGTTCAGTTTTTTCTGCCATCCTTTTTCCAGTTCTTTGGGATCAGTCATTTCACTGATGGCCAGTCTCAGGGATTTACTTCCGAGAATCAGGTCCATGGGCAGTCTGTCATACTCATATTCATAGGGTGGCTGTTTGAATTGGAACTGGGGGTGTGCCCTGAGGATTTCCTGGAACAAAATCAGGGATGCCAGATAGGGTTTATACAATTCTCTGTCCGCAACATGGATGTGAAATCCCCGGCAGGTGTCATTGGCCCATTTGCCCGATGTGGGTTCAAAGTGTATTGGTCGAAGATGGATGCCCGGTATGGATTGGTCCAGTCGTTTTGCCATGGCTTTGATATCCATGTAGGGAGCGCCGAATTGTTCAAAGGGCAGGGTGGTGCCCCGGGCTTCTGATACATTGGTACCTTCAAAAATGACCTGGCCCGGATAGACCATGACCGAGAGGGGGGTAGGCAGGTTGGGGGAGGGAGGTATCCATGCAAGACCGGTGTCCTGCCAGTACATGTCCCGCTTCCATCCTTCCATGGGAATGACGGTGAGGTCGCAGTCAATGTCCTGGGTCTTGTTAAAATATTGGGAGATCTCCCCCACAGTCATCCCGTGGCGCATGGGAATTGGAAACCGTCCCACAAAAGAAGAAAATTCGTTTTCCAGGACATTGCCCTCAACCTGACATCCGCCAATGGGGTTGGGACGGTCCAGGATGACCACGGATTTACCGGCCCGGGCTGCGGTTTCAAGGCAGTATGAGATGGTGTATATAAAAGTATATACCCGGGTGCCCACATCCTGGATATCAATGACAAGGGTGTCAATGTCCTGGAACATTTCCGGGGTGGGGATCCGGGTTTCGCTGTAGAGGCTGTAAACGGGGATATCGAGTTCAGCATCCCTGCTGTGGCAGGATTCGATCATATTATCCTGTTTTTCGGCAAAGAAACCGTGCTGGGGGGAAAGCAGGGCCCGCAGCCGGCCGGGAAACAACTCCTGGATGATCTGACGGGCATGGGTGAACCGGTGGTCAACTGAGGCCGGGTTGGCCAGAAGACCTAAGTCCCGCCCTTTAAGGCATTCCGGGATACGGGTGTTTAGGGTATCGAGTCCTGTACTGACTTTCTTCATTCTTTCTCCATGGCATATAAGAATTTAAGTCCGGAAATCCTTCCTATCATAGGTGTTGACAAAAATTCAAATCCTAACTAAATAATACTGTTTTAGTTTAGGCGAGAATTCAAAAAGAGAGTTTCCCATGAATACCAAGATTTGGCAAACCAAAATCAGTGACCCCGTCAGCACCATCAAGCCTTATGAGGCAGGCAAGCCTTTGAAGGAAGTGGAGCGGGAATACGGAATTATCAATGCCATTAAACTGGCCTCCAATGAAAATCCTTTTGGGTTTTCACCCCAGGTAAACCTTGCTGTGGAAAAACATTTGTCATCCATGAACCGGTATCCCGAGCCCGTGGCCCACAGCCTCTGCCAGAAACTGGCCCAAAGCTTTGGGGTGGTCAAAGAAAATATAGTCCTGGGAAACGGGTCCGACGATATCATTGCCCTGCTGGCACACGGGTTTTTAAACCCAGGGGATGAGGCGGTCATGCCCTTGCCTTCATTTCTTATGTATGAGATCTCCGTAAAGACCGCCAAGGGTGTTCCGGTAATGGTGTCCCTGGAAGATTTTACCACCAACCTGGGCGGATTGATCCGGGCCGTAACCCCCAAAACAAAAATGGTTTTTATCACCAACCCGTTTAATCCCACGGGCGCAGTGATTACCAAAGATGATTTTTCAGTCTTTGCCGACAAGATTCCCGAAGATGTCCTCATTGTGGTTGATGAAGCCTATATTGAATTTGTCAGAGATGATTCAGTTTACAATTCTCTGGCCTGCCCCCTGGCCGATCCCAGGATCGTGACCCTGAGAACTTTTTCAAAGGCATACGGCCTGGCCGGTTTTCGTATCGGATACGGGGTGATGGATCAAGAGGTGGCAGAGATTCTCAATCGGATCCGTCAGCCCTTTAATGTGAACGGTCTGGCCCAGGCCGCTGCCGAAGCCGCTTTTGAAGATGAGATTTTTCTTGAAAAAAGCATTCAGGGTTCCCGTGAAGGGGTTGATTATCTGACTTCAGCCCTGACACAAATGGGGCTGAAGGTTCTGCCCACCCAGTCCAACTTTCTCATGGTGGATATGGCTGTGGATTCCAAGGAAATTTTTGAAAAAATGCTGCGCCAGGGAGTGGTGGTCCGGTCCATGGCCTCCTATGGGTTTGATACCTTCCTGCGGATCAATACCGGTACGCCGGAAGAAAATAAAGCATGTATTGACGCTTTGAAAACGGTATTGAAAGGATAAAAATGAGTTATCGGATTGTAACCATCGACGGCCCTGCCGGGGCCGGTAAGACAACCGTGTCCAAGGCATTGGCCGAGGCTCTGGGCTGTGTGTATGTGGATACCGGTGCCCTTTACAGAGGCGCGGCCTACGAGATTGACCGGCTTGATGTTGACTGGAAAAATCAAGAAGATCTCCAGGTGTTTTTGGATGCTTTGGATCTGACCTTTGTCATAGAGGGGCGGGAGCTGACCCTGACCTCATCGGGCCGGGACATCACCCCTTATATACGGACCCCGGAGATCTCTATGCTGGCCTCAGCTACCTCCGCCCAGAATGCAGTGCGCAGGGCGCTTCTGGGTATACAAAAGCGGATTGCCGCCACCCGGGATGCCGTATTTGAGGGCCGGGACATGGGGACGGCTGTTTTTCCGGATGCCCCGTTTAAATTTTTCCTTTTTGCTGATATTGAAATTCGTGCCCGGCGCCGGCATGATGAGATGAACGGGCCGGACAAGGAACTGGAAAAAATTAAGTCGGACATGTCCAAACGGGACAAGGATGACGCTTCGCGTAAGGCCTCCCCTCTCACGCCTGCCCAAGATGCTGTTCTAGTTGATTCAACCCATATGACCGTTGCCCAGGTCGTGGAAACAATGCGGGCTCATATTGAAAAGTCATAAAAATATTATCATTTACTTGATTTTTCTTTTACCCGTTGGTATAAAGGTAAATTGTACTCGTATTTTCACTTGATCCCAACGGTGAGAGGCGTGTAACAAAATTCGATTAGGGGGAATAATATTAATGAACAACATTGCTGAAGAAAACGAAAACCAAAACATGAATGAAGAATTAGAGACAACAGAAGCGGTGAACGAGCCTGAAATTGAACTCACCGGCGAAGAGACCATGGAAGAACTTCTGGGCATTTACGAGTCCAGCCTGAGCAAATTTGAAGAGGGACAGGTAGTCACCGGAACAGTGATCTCCATCGGCAGGGAAATGGTCCTTGTGGATGTGGGGTATAAATCTGAAGGTCAGATCTCTATTCAGGAATTCATTGACGAAGACGGCAATGTAAATGTCAACGTCAACGACGAGTTTGAGGTAATGATTGAAGTCTGGGACGAAGAAGAGGAGACTGTTCTTCTCTCCCGTGACAAGGCCAAGAAAGTCAAAGTGTGGGATGCCATTAAGGTTATCTACGATGACGACGGTACCATTGAAGGTGTTATCACCAGCAGGGTTAAAGGCGGTTTTTCCGTTGATATCGGACTGCTGGCCTTCCTTCCCGGTTCCCAGGCTGATCTGCGGCCCATCCGGAACATGGATGAAATGGTCAATCAGACCTATGAATTCAAGATTCTCAAGTACAACAAGAAAAGAAACAACATTGTCCTGTCAAGACGTGTGCTGCTTGAAGCCAAGCGGGAAACAATGCGCGCCACAACCCTGGCTGCCATTGAAAACGACAAGGTCATGGATGGTATTGTCAAAAACATCACCGAATACGGTGTGTTTGTGGACCTTGGCGGCGTAGACGGACTCCTGCATATCACGGATATTTCCTGGGGCCGGGTCAAACATCCTTCAGAACTCTTCTCTGTGGGTGACCAGATCACCGTTAAAATTCTTTCCTTTGATTTTGAGAAGGAAAGAGTATCCCTGGGTATGAAACAGCTCACTCCTGATCCCTGGACCACAGCTGTTGATAAGTATCCCATCAACTCCAAGGTTGAGGGCCGGGTTGTCAGCCTCACTGATTACGGTGCTTTCATTGAACTGGAAGAGGGTGTTGAAGGTCTCATCCATGTATCTGAAATGTCCTGGACCCGTAAGATCCGTCACCCATCCCAGATGGTTGCCGTGGGCGAGCAGGTGGAAGCCGTTGTTCTGGATCTCAAACCGGACAACAGGAGAATCTCTCTGGGTATCAAACAAACAGTTGACAATCCCTGGGAAGTTATTTCCCAGAAATACCCCGTGGGTACCATAATCGAAGGTAAGATTAAAAATATCACTGAATTCGGTCTGTTTATCGGTATTGACGATGACATCGACGGCCTGGTTCATATCTCCGATATTTCCTGGACCAAACGGATCAAGCATCCGTCTGAAGTCTACAAGAAAAACGACACCATCCAGGCCGTTGTCCTTGACATTGACAAGGGTAATGAAAGATTTTCCCTGGGTATCAAACAGACCCAGGCAGATCCCTGGGAGACTGTTGCCGAACGTTATGAGGTGGGCAAGGAGATCTCTGGTGAGATCACCAACCTCACTGACTTCGGTGTGTTCGTAGAACTTGAAGAAGGCATTGAAGGCCTGGTTCATGTATCTGAAATCAGCAAAGAAAACATCAAGAGCCCCAAAGAGCATTACCAGATCGGTGAAAGCATCACTGCCAAGGTCATGAACATTAACTCCGACGAAAGACGGATCGGGCTGTCCATCAAACGCCTTGAAGAAGACGATGATGACAAATATCTTGAAGAATTTGCCAAGAATACCAATGCTAAGCCTGCATCTGCATTCGGTGAGATCCTGAGGAATAACATTCAGGAAAAGCTTGAGGCGGAAAAGGCCCAGGAAGAAGCAAAAAAAGAAGAATAGTGCAATCTTAGCTGATTGCAGATCTCTTCAGGGCCGGATGAATCCACAGGGTTTGTCCGGCCCTTTTTTTTATCATTTCAGTAAATTGGGAACTATTTATTATGTTCGCACGACGCCACCCTTTTTTGTTTTTTCTGTCCATTGTATGCGGTTGCATGACCTTTGGTTTCATTGGCCTTGTGGGCCTGATGATGATGGGATCATTTGCCGTAAACTCCGGTATCGGAGGCGCAATGGGACAATCCCGGGGAAATATCGGGATTGTCGAGGTCACCGGCCCCATTATGTCCTCAAAAAGGATCATCAAGGATTTAAGGAAATTTCGAAAAGATGATCAGATAAAGGCCATTGTTCTCCGGGTGGACAGCCCCGGCGGGGCCATCGGTCCTTCCCAGGAAATTTACCGGGAGCTGATTAAAACCCGGAAGGATAAAAAAGTGATTGCTTCCATGGGATCGGTGGCAGCCTCGGGAGGATACTATATTGCAGCTGCAGCCCAAGGCATCGTGGCCAACCCGGGTACCATTACCGGCAGTATCGGGGTGATCATGGAATATGCAAATCTCATGGCCATTGCCGAGAAAATTGGTATTTCTCCTGTTGTAATCAAAAGTGGGGAATTTAAGGATATGGGCTCTCCCCTGAGAGAGCTTAAAGAGAATGAAAAAGCCCTGTTCCAGGATCTGGTGGATGAGCTTCACGGGCAGTTCGTGGCAGACGCGGCAACGGCCAGAAAAATGGAAGAATCCGTCATGGCCAAGCTGGCTGACGGCCGTATATACACAGGGCAGAAAGCCTTGAAGCTGAAATTGGTGGATCGCCTGGGCAACCTTGATGATGCCGTACAATGGGCTGGTCGGTTGGCCGGGATTGACGGTGAGGCTGTGCCGGTTTATCCGGCAGAAGACAAGATGACCTTCATTAAAAAGCTGGCTGAAACCCTGGTTAAGGATATTAATATTTCCGGGATACTTCCGGAAAATCCGGGATATCGTATAAAATGACAAGACAGCCCGGAAATATGAAATGGGTCAATGCCCAGTGCTTTAAAATGGTTTTATACCCTGCCGTGTATTTATAAAGTCTTTGAGGAACTGTGCTTTTTTTTGCCACGGGGTGAGTCCGGGCCCAAGGATGGCTTTCAAGGGTGCGGTTTAGGTCGGTCCGATCCATAACGGCCTCAAGGTTTCTGTGGCAACTCCGGTTATTTTTCTCCGATGATTATTTTTTTTGAAAAAATGAAAGATACCTGCTTGTCACTAGCACGGTCATCATGAGAAACACAATAATGTCGGAACTATGGAATATTTATATGAAAGAAAGGTACAGAGTCTGTAAATTCTTTCAGATTTTTTGGTGTGCAAATGACTGAAAGGCTGTTATTCAAAAATAGCAATATCCCCGGCGCCATGTCTGATAATTTCAGGTTCGTCGTCCACCAGTGAAATCACCGAAGAGGGGGCTCCGGGTACGGATCCTCCGTCAATTACAGCATCCAGACGCTTGTCGAAATAGTCATGGAGAAGGGAGGCATCTTCAAACACCAGGCCGTCGGGATCCGTGGCAGAGGTGGAAATAATGGGGTTGCCCAGCTCTTTGGCCAGCATCAATGCAATGGCGTTGTCCGGTACCCGGATACCGGCTGTCCTTCGTTTGGTCAGCATGATTTTAGGCACCATTTTTGATCCGGGAAGAACAAAGGTGTAGGGACCGGGCAGTAGGCGTTTCATGTTCCTATAGGCCACATTGGAGACTTTGGCATAGGTGGATATGTCCTTGAGGTCCGGACAGATAAAGCTGAAGGGTTTTGTCTTGTTCCGCTGCTTAATGGCATAGACTTTTTCAATGGCCTTTTTATTCATGATGTCGCAGCCGATGCCGTAAAAGGTATCCGTGGGATAGGCCACAACGCCCCCCCGTTTCAGGATATCCACCACCCTGTTGATCTGGCGTTCCTGGGGATTGTATGGATTGACTCGTAATAACATGATAGATCCCGTTTAATTAAATTCCAACTATCCTATAATACCATCGGACACCATATAGATAAACCTTGGTTCTGTCAATCCCCAGGGAATCGGTGAATAAGCAGGAGGGTTACCCGGCCCCTGTGTATGCTGGGGGCCGGGTCGGGTTTAAAGGCCGGATCAGGATACAATCCGGATGTTGCCTACGGAAGTGTCTTCAATGAATTGTTCAGACTTCCGGATTTTCCCGGCGCAGGCCTGGTTTACTTTTTTTTCCGCACTGGTAATGGTTTTTTCACCTTTTTTATATGGCCAGCCATCCAGAACACTTCCCAAGGCGCCGGCTATAATTTCTTGCCCCACTGGTGTCCGGGTGATGGCTGTGGTCCAGCCCTGTTCCGCACCCAGGCCCCCAAAGGATATATCTGCAAATTCAGCTGAAAAATCGCGGCAGTAACGGCAGGCTTCCCGTGTTACATCATCAAGCTGATTCACCGGGATTTCAATGGACTTGTCTTTAAAAAGGGTGAAGATAAAGTTTTCCTTAATATTGATTTTTTTAACATCTGCATACCTGAATTGATAGTGGGATTCAATTTTTTTAAAGGCATGGGTGTCAAACATAAAATTACCCGAGCAGAACAGCCCGAAGCAATAGGAAATCGCATCAGCCGGCACTATGTCCATGGCCTGCATCTTACGGATGGTATTTATTTGACAGGGGGTTCCCACAAAGGCGAGTCTTTGGATGCCCTTGCTACGGAGCCTGCCTAAGGCCTCAATGGAAGGTGAAAAGGTGTCGTAATTATTGGCCAATTGTATCATGCCGTGGGAATTGTTGAAACAGGAACCCGCCGATTGGATCAAATCCTGAGGAGAGGTTGCCAGGAAGGGCACCCTGCCCTGGTCGGTGTTCTTTGATACAATGGCACCATCAATTCGCCCTAGGTCAAATAGCCAGGTCAGGATTGCCGTTACAACCCCTCCATCGGTTCCCTTTTTACGGATTTTTTCGTCCCGGGCCTTTGAAACTGATGTGGCGATCATTTTTCCGTATGGGGCCTGCCAGCCACTTTTTTCCTTTATTTCCTTATCCAGTTCGTCGGTTTCCGGACAGATGGAATAACAGAGTCCGCATTCAACGCATTTTTCGATCTCGCCAAACCGGGGCTTGCCGGTTTCGTCCAATTCCAGTGCCCCGTAATTAATGGCCGAACAGAAGGAAACGCAGCCGCCGCAATGGTGACATTTCCCCGTTTTTTGTATCTCTTGAATCAGGTTGAAAAAAGTTTTGTTCATAGGCCCTCCTCGGTTAGGTGTTTAAACTCGAATATTGGCTGTCCCGTGCTGCTCTGCAATGCTCCACATCAAATCTGGGCTGAACGATCTACTTTTGTTTAAACGGATTTGGGATATACTCTTTTAATTAATCATACTTATTGGGGAAAAACAAGATTTCGATTTAGGGTCAATCTCCGAAACTGATGCCTAAGGCTTTAGCAGTGACGACCAGTTCGCCTTTGGGGTCTACACACCGAATTTTATTCACGGCCTCTTTCAGGGTGACAGTCCCCATCATTCCGTCCGGCCGGAGGGAGACCATTTTTCCAAATTGCCGGTCGGCCGCCATCTGTAGGGCTCTTACCCCGAATCGGGTACACAATTGCCGGTCCCATTGGGTGGGCTGCCCACCGCGCTGGAGGTGCCCCAGTACCACGCAGCGGCTCTCTTTACCGGTTATGGATTCAATCCGGGTCGCCACCTCATGGCCGATGCCGCCCAGGCGGACTTCCCTGTCACGGGCATCCCCTTGGGTAGACACCATATCCTCTCCAAGTACGGCACCTTCGGCCACAATCACAATGGTAAAATGTTTGCCAAGGCCTTCCCGCTCTTCAATTTTTTTTTGGATGGCCTCAAAGGTGAAATGGATTTCAGGAATGAGAATTACATCCGCGCCTCCGGCCAGGCCGGCATAGGTGGCAATCCATCCGGCATACCTCCCCATCACTTCCAGGACCATCACCCTGTTGTGACTTGCAGCAGTGCTGTGGAGGCGGTCCAGGGCATCAACGGCACAGGCCACCGCCGTGTCAAAGCCAAAGGTCTGGGCAGTGGCATCCAGGTCATTATCAATGGTTTTGGGCACCCCTACCACGGGAAATCCCATTTCAAACATCTGCCGGGCCGTACTCAGTGTGCCGTCTCCCCCAATGACCACTAGGGCAGATAATTCCAAATCGTCAAAATTTTTTTTAGCCTGGTTCAGGATCTCTTGGGGAACTCTGCGATTTTCTCCAAGACCTGCTTTGGCTGAAAAACGGCCTGAATTGGCCGTCCCCAGGATGGTTCCGCCCCTGATCAGGAGACCGTCCATATCCTTGACAGTCAGGGGAGCCGCCTGTACCGGGGTGAGAAGTCCGTCAAATCCGCCATGGATGCCGATACTCTCAAACCCGTTTAAATTGCCGGCTTTTACAATGGCACGGATCACTGCATTGAGTCCGGGGCAGTCTCCGCCTCCTGTGACGATTCCAATTTTTTTCTTATTCATTTTGTGCTTTCCTTCCTGCTATAAATGCCCGAACCACTTGTTCCGTTGACGTTCTTAAAAGGTCAAATGCATCAGCCATTGCTCTGTCCAGGGTCATGGGGCCCTTGCAAAGGGAAAATACGGCATCCATTCCCAGATCATAAAGATTTTCCAGTTTGCAGCCCATGCTGCCGCAAAGGGCAAAGCAGGGGATTCGCTCGGCCAGGGCAGCACCAGCCACCCCGACGGGAGCCTTGTTGAATTCTGTCTGGCTGTCCACCCGGCCCTCTGCCGTGAGAACAAGGTCCGCCCCCTTGATCTGGTTTTGAAAGTCCAGATAATCAAGAACAAGATCGATACCTGGGGTGAGATCTGCATTGAAAAAGGCCTTCATTCCGCCCCCCAGTCCCCCGGCCGCTCCGGCCCCGTCAAGGTCCTTGATTTCCAACCCCAGGTCCCGGGCAATGATGCGGGCCAGATTATCCAGGCCTCTGTCCAGGGCCTTAACCTGGGCCGGGGTGGCTCCTTTTTGGGGAGAAAATACAAAAGAGGCGCCATTGGGACCGGTAAGGGGATTGGTTACATCGCAGGCTATTGAGAATCGGGTGTCTGCAATCCTGGGATCCACCCCCTTTTTGTCTATGGCTGCCACATGAATTAAAGATTCCCCTACAGGGTCAAGGCGGGTACCGTATTTGTCCAGAAACCGGTATCCCAGGGCAGAGGCCGCTCCAATTCCTCCGTCGCAGGTGGCGGACCCCCCTATGCCCATGATGATATGCGCGCCCCCCCTGTCCATGGCCTCACGGATCAATTCTCCGGTGCCAAAGGTATTGGTCCTTTCGGGATTTCGGAGATCTTCGGGCAACAGGGCAAGGCCGCTGGCCAGGGCCATCTCTATGACAGCGGTGGACTGGTTTGGATTGAATAGAAATTTGGCCTCTATTGGTCTTTGTCTCGGATCATTGACCTTCAGGTGTATGGGAGCACCTCCCATGGCATCTGCCAGGGCATCTACCAGCCCGTCTCCCCCGTCGGAAACCGGTATCTTTTTGACCCGTATCTTCGGGTCGGCATCATGGATACCCCTTTCCATGGCCCGTGCAGCCTGTATTGCCCCTAGGCTTCCTTTAAAGGTATTGGGCGCCGCGATCATGGTAAGGGGGCGCATTTTATTCTGTCCAGCTGATTTTAGGTGCGTTTCTTGTGGGCAGGCGAAGGTATTTGAATCTGGGGTAGCCAGCCATCATCACCCCATAGGTTTTCAGTCCCTGATTTTTTCCAAGTTTTTCCGCCAGGGGCGGGTAGGTAATTGCTGCCCTGAGAAAATAGCCGCACCAGCAGGTGGCCACGTCAAAGGATTGAGCCGCAAGGTCCAGGTAGGCCATGGCAATGGTGCAGGCCTGGGGGGCCATGGGATTGGATTCTTTTCCCTGAGCCAGGATCAGGGTGGGTGCATTCCGGGTGACCGTGTCCACACCGAATTTCCAAGCCTTGATCATCATTTCCAGGTGCATGGCTTTGGCCATTGCTGGGTTTTCTTTACGCATGAGTTTCATCCAATCAATGACCATTGTCGTGTGTTCTTTTACAACATTTCCTCCGTTGAGTATGCGCCAGTGCAGGGGTTGGCAGTTGTGGCCGGAAGGGGCATAGGATGCCAGGCGGATGATTTCGGACATGGTCTCTTTTTGAACGGGTGCTTCCCTGAAGTTGCGGATGGATCGTCTGGATCTTAGGAAATGTTCGGTTTGGGCCGGGGACAGTCCTAACTCTTTATCCCTTGCCACGCAGTCCTCCGGGGCAAGGGTTGCATGGGTAAGCGCCCCATGGGGGCAGACGGCAACGCAGTGCCCGCAGTTGATACACAGATCAGGGGCATTGTCGGCGGATAAGGGGAATTCTCCTTTTTTCCATTTAATGATGGCCATGGGGCATTCGGCGGCACAGATACCGTCTTGTCTACACAGGGTCTGGTCAATGGTCAGAAAGCTCATTTGATTATCCTTATGAATAATGGTATGTCCGCGACGCAACTTAAATGGACAGTTTAGAATTGTGCTATACCAGATATTTAGGGGTGAAACAAATTCTATTTCCATGCTATGACAAGGCTTGGAAGGTAAAAATACATTAACCGGAATATAAGGCTGAGGAATGGACCGAAAAAAGCGGTTTAAACGGGCAGGCGTCATGCTGATCCTTGCAATATTGGTATTGCAGCTGGGCCGGCAGGTGTTTATGGAAGAAGAATGGGCGGCCAGAAATTACATTTACGATCAGGTCAAGTCCGTATTTTCCCATGCCAACGATAAAGCTTTGGCCCGGTACGGGATCACCCCCTATGCCGGTAGAAATGATGTCCTTGCAAACAGATTGCCCTATCCGGTAATTATTCTTATCCACGGACTGGACGAGCCGGGACGGATCTGGCTGAACCTGGCGCCGCTTCTGGATGAAAAAGGGTATACTGTATTCTTTATGAGTTATCCCAATGACCAGAAGGTTAGGGCGTCAGCCCTGTTGTTTTTTGAGGCTTTAAAGGGGCTGGATGTCAATCCTGAAAATTATCTGGTCATCATCGGGCACAGCATGGGCGGCCTGGTATCCAGGGAGATGCTCACTGACCCGGAAATGGATTACACAGGGGCGGCAGGGTCGGGCCGGGTGCCCCGGATCTCGGACCTGATTATGGTGGGCACCCCCAACCATGGATCACAACTGGCCCGATTCAGGTTTTTCATGGAAATCAGGGACCAGGCTCAGAACCTTTTTGAAAAGGATATCTCCTGGCTTCAGGGACTTCTTGACGGCACCGGGGCTGCCGGGATTGATCTCATACCCGGAAGTGCTTTTCTCTCCGTCCTTAACAGCCGTTCCCATCCGCCGGGGGTGAGGCTCCATGTTATTGCAGGTATTCTATCGCCCTGGAATAAAACGGATATTCAGGCATTTGCACGGGGGCTTGAAGACCGGTTGCCCGGCGGGAATCATCAGGGGGTCAAAGGCCTTGAAAAGGCCTTGAACACAATCAACAATACGGTTGGGGACGGGTTGGTTACAGTGGAATCTGCCGGTCTTGACAAGATCCCCTTAACCCGGGTTCACGGTAGTCATCTGACCATGATCAGGAACCTGACCAAGGAGAGTAAACGGATGCCTCCGGCTATACCGGTAATTATAGAGATTCTTGGAAACGGACAATAATAATCTTGTAAAAAACGCCTGTATTTGGTAAGAGTACGTGTTTATATACTTAAATTAGCATTTCAAATTTGGCTGGCCGTTATGATTCCTTTAATGGCCGGCCTTAATAGTATTAATAAACACTTTTTCCTTTCTGGAGGCTTTTATGTCCATTATACTACCCGAACAGGGACTCTCTTTTGATGATGTCCTGCTTGTTCCCGATTATTCCGCCATCCTTCCCGACGAAGTTACCACCAAAACCAGGCTGACCAAAGAACTTGAACTTAATATTCCCATTGTCAGTGCGGCCATGGATACGGTGACCGAGGCCCGTACGGCCATCAGCATGGCCCGGGCAGGTGGTCTGGGATTCATCCACCGAAACTTGAGCATCGAAGAACAGTGCATTGAGGTGGACCGGGTCAAGAAGAGTGAAAGCGGAATGATTGTGGATCCGGTGACCATCCATCCTGATGCCACCATTTCAGAGGTTCTTGCCATCATGGCCAAATACCGGATTTCAGGTATTCCCGTGGTTGAAGACGACAAATTGGTGGGTATTGTCACCAACCGGGATCTGAGGTTTGAGACCCAGCTGGACAAACCTGCCAGGGATGTCATGACCAGCGAAAATCTGGTGACTGTACCTGAAAAATGTACCCTGGAAGAATCCAAAATCATGCTGCACAAGCACAGGATTGAAAAACTTCTGGTGGTGGATCCCCAGGGGAACCTCAAGGGGTTGATCACCATCAAGGATATTGAAAAAATCAGAAAATACCCCAATGCCTGCAAAGATTCCTTCGGCCGTCTTCGGGCCGGTGCAGCCATAGGGGTGGGATCTGACATGATGGAACGGGTGGAAGCACTGCTCACGGCCGGGGCTGATGCTCTGGTCATCGATACTTCTCACGGCCATTCCAAAAATGTCATGGATGCCGTGGCCCGGATCAAGGCGGCATTCCCCTCCAGCCAGGTGATCGCCGGAAATGTGGCCACTGAATCCGGTGCCAAGGCCCTTATTGATGCAGGGGTTGATGCGGTGAAAATCGGCATCGGTCCTGGATCCATCTGCACCACCCGTATTGTAGCGGGGGTAGGGGTTCCCCAGCTGACGGCAGTCCTGAATTGTGCCGCCATATCAAAGAAAACAGGGGTACCCATCATTGCGGACGGTGGCATCAAGTTTTCCGGAGACCTTGCCAAGGCTCTCGGTGCTGGGGCGGATTCCGTCATGCTGGGAAGCCTTCTGGCCGGTACACGGGAAAGCCCGGGTGAAATCGTCATTTACCAGGGCCGTTCATATAAAGCCTATCGTGGTATGGGTTCTGTGGAAGCAATGAAAAAGGGGAGTTCCGACCGGTACTACCAGAAAGATACCGGTGAGGACGAAGAACTGGTCCCCGAAGGTATTGTGGGCCGGATTCCCTACAGGGGTACGGTACGTGAAAATATTGTCCAGATGATCGGCGGGCTCAAGGCCGGTATGGGCTATTTGGGAGCCGCGACCATTGAGGAACTCCATGAAAAAGCAAAATTTGTAAGAATTTCCGCAGCCGGCTTAAAAGAGAGCCATGTCCATGACGTGGTTATCACCAAGGAAGCACCCAACTACAGAGTGGAGAGCAACTAGATCGCATGACAGACGTATCCCCGTTTTATCACCTGCATCTGCACACAGAGTATTCTCTGCTGGACGGGGCCATCCGACTGGATTCCCTGTTGCAGCGGGCCAAGGAGTACAAGATGGATGCCGTGTCCATGACCGACCACGGCACCATGTTCGGTGCGGCCGAATTTTATGAAAAAGCCCATAAGGCCGGGATCAAACCCATTGTGGGATGCGAAGTCTATGTGGCCCCCAGGACCCTTAACGACAGGACTCAGATCGATAAAAAAGGGCTGAACCACCTGGTGCTTTTGGCCAAGGATCACACCGGCTATCAAAATCTTTGCAAGATGGTTTCGGTGGCCCAGCTAAAGGGGTTTTACTACAAGCCCCGTATCGACCGGGAGCTTCTGGCTGAAAACAGCGAAGGCCTCATAGGGCTTTCCGCATGCCTGAAGGGGGATATCCCCCAGGCCATTCTGGCCGGGGATATGGAAAAGGCCGATGAGAACGCAAGATTTTATCAGAAAATTCTAGGAGAGGATAATTTTTTCCTGGAGGTCCAGGAAAACGGCATGGATATCCAGCATAAGGTCAACGAGGGCCTCCTGGATATCTCCCAGCGCCTTTGTGTTCCCTTAGTGGCCACCAATGACTGCCATTATCTGTCCAAGGGGGATGCCAAGGCTCACGAGATTCTGCTCTGCATCCAGACCGGCGACACTTATGATAATCCCAAGCGGTTTAGGTTCGATTCTGATGAATTGTATTTCAAATCCCCGGAAGAGATGCAGAACAGCCTGGGCCATTTCCCGGATGCCATTTCTAATACAAAGCTCATTGCTGACCAGTGTAATTTGGAATGGGGGGACAAAAGTTACCATTTTCCGGTGTTCTCCAGGGAAGAGGGGGTATCGGAAGCCCAGCTATTTGAGCGCCTGGCCAGAAAGGGGTTTGAGGAGCGCCTGGCCAAGATTAAAGAAAAAACCCCTGATATTGATGAAAAGGTATACCGGGACCGTATTGATTACGAAATCGGCATTATCCTTGATATGGGATTTCCAGGGTACTTTCTCATTGTGGCGGATTTTATCGAGCACTCAAATAAAATCGGAGTGCCGGTGGGGCCGGGCAGGGGGTCGGCAGCAGGATCCATGGTGGCCTACGCCATGGGCATCACCGCCTTGGACCCCATTGAACACGGTCTCATTTTTGAACGGTTTTTGAATCCGGCCCGTATCTCCATGCCGGATATTGATGTGGATTTCTGTATTGAAGGCCGGGACAAGGTTTACCAGTATACCATTGACCGGTACGGCGGGGCCGACTATGTCTGCCAGATCATCACCTTTGGAAAGCTCAAAGCCAAGGCTGTCATCAGGGATGTCGGCCGGGCACTGGGGATCCCGCTTTCCGAAGTTGACGAGATCGCCAAGATGATCCCTGATATGTCCAAAAATCTGGCCAAGGCCATTGAAGAGGTGCCGGCCATTGAGGACAAGTGCAACGAGACCCAGGAAAAAACCCAGCTTCTGGAAATCGCAAGGCTATTAGAAGGCCTGCCCCGTCACGCCTCCACCCATGCGGCAGGTGTGGTGGTATCAGATAAGCCACTTTACGAATACCTGCCCCTGTTCCGGGGCAAAGAGGGTGAAACCATCACCCAGTTCGACATGACCTACACGGAAAAGCAGGGTCTGGTGAAGTTCGACTTCCTGGGCTTGAGGAACCTCACGGTCATTAAAAACTGCATCGCCCTCATTGAAAAACAGGGAAAGGAAGCGCCGGATCTGCTTCACCTGGATCCTGAGGATAAAAAAACCTTTGAACTGCTGCAGAATTCGGACACCACCGGGGTGTTCCAGCTGGAAAGTTCGGGGATGAAGGAGTTGATTTCCCGGCTTAAACCCGCCAACTTTTCGGATATTGTGGCCCTGGTGGCCCTTTACCGTCCCGGCCCCCTTGATTCGGGCATGGCCGACTCCTACGTGGAAAGGAAACACGGCCGGGAGCCGGTGGAATATCTTTTTCCGGAACTGGAAGAGGTCCTGGACGAAACCTACGGGGTAATTCTTTACCAGGAACAGGTCATGAAAATCGGCGGCGTCCTTGCCAATTACTCCATGGCTGATGCGGACGGCTTGAGAAAGGCCATGGGCAAGAAGATTGCTGCCATGATGGAGGAGCACCGGAATCTGTTTATGAAAGGGGCCCAGGAAAACGGCCACGATCCCAAAAAGGCGGCCGAGCTTTTTGATCTCATGGAAAAATTCGGCGGCTACGGGTTTAACAAATCCCATTCCGCCGCCTATGCCCTGATTTCTTTTCAGACCGCCTATCTCAAGGCCAATTATCCGGTGGAATTCATTGCAGCGCTCATGACCTCGGAACGGAGCAACTCCGATGCCGTGCTCAAGTATATGGATGAATGCCGGGCCCACAGTATTGAGGTACTGCCCCCGGATGTGAACCAGAGTGATGTCTTTTTCACTGTGGACAACGGGGCCATCCGTTTCGGTATGGCAGCAGTCAAGGGCGTCGGGGACGCCATAATTGAGTCCATTGTGAAGATCCGGGAAAAGGAGGGCCGTTTCGACAGTCTATACGATTTTTGCGAGCGGGTCAGCGGTGCCAATAAAAAGGTGCTCGAAGCCCTGATCAAGTGCGGGGCCTTTGACTCCACCGGAAATAAGCGCAGCCAGATGATGGCCGTGCTAGAAGAAGCCCTGGATCACGGGTCCAGAATCCAGAGGGAGAAAAACGATGCCCAACTGGACCTGTTTGCCGATTCCGGCATGGGCGTGGCCCTGCCCGTATCCCTGCCCAAAATGCCGAATGTTGAAGAGTGGGAAGGCAATTACCTGCTTGAACTGGAAAAAGAGTCATTGGGGTTTTATATCACCGGCCACCCCATGGACAAGTTTGCAGATACCATAAAAAAATATGCCAGCGTCAACACCATCACCCTTCAGGATGTGGGTAATGAGCGGATGGTCCGCATCGGAGGGTTTCTCAAGATCCTAAAGGTTCACAAGACAAAAAAAGGGGATATGATGGCCTTCTGTGCCATTGAAGATCAGTTCGCCACAGTTGAAGTGGTGGTTTTCCCCAACCTGTATGCCAAGGTCCATACCCTGCTTTCCCAGGAGCAAATCATTATTCTGGAGGCCGAGGTTCAGAAAACCGATAATACGGTGAAACTTATCGGCGAGAAAATCGTTCCTATTGATCAGGCGAAAACCGAGTGGACCTCGGGAATTGTGATTCAAGTGGATGCCACCCAAAACGGGGCTGAAATCTTTGACCAACTCAAGCCGGTGATTGAAAGATATCCCGGAGATTGTGTGTCCTTATTCAACATTAAAATTGATGAGGACCATCCCGGGATTATGGTTAAACTCGGGGATGAATATCGGACAGATGCTCATCCGTCGTTCTTTAAAGAGGTGGAAAACCTTCTGGGTGAAGGGCGTATTGAGACCCGGTGTGCCCCGGTAAAGGATAAGGAAAAAAAGAAAAAAAGGTGGCAGAAGAAAAAGTCAGCTTAGGTCGGCTCAAAAATTAGTTCACGTTCTGTTTTCAAAATATCCGTTTTTGGGGGGGCAGATTACCTGAAGTTATTTTTGAACGATCCCTAAGGGGTGGCTCAAAAATTCCCCACCCTTAGCTGGTCAACCACCCTGCGGTCGCCTGCATATCCTTTTGCCACGGCCACAGCTTTCTGTTTCAGAAGTTGTGCCCCCACACTCCCGGACAATATGACCTGGTCGGCTGTTACCCGGACCATAATGGGGTGATTTCTCAGCTCCTGATCCCTGATCAGGGCCATTTTGATCTGATTTTGGACCAGGGTTTCAAAGGTGACAAAGGTGGTGCCGGTGTGGATCATACTCAGTCGGTTCTCAACTCTGACCACCCCGTCCACGGTCTGGATGAGATCCGTGATCATGCGGCGGTGGTATATATCCCGGGCACTGCCCTCCAGAAAGACCACCCCATGTAGAACCGAAATGTCAATCCCGCCCTGGTCCACCAGGTCATCGGAAAATAGTTTCGCTTTTATCCTGGCCAGTATTAAGGTATCTTCGGCTGCCGTGAAAACGGATCGGGGTGCCTCCTTCGGGGTTTGCTCGTAATAGACCGGCGATCCTGTTTCAGGAGCGGGTGAGCATCCCATGCCCATAACCAGCAGCCCGATAAGGCCTGATTTAAGTGAATTCATGTACAGGGAATTATTCAAAATCGTCCAGGTTAAGATTATCAAGATCAGAAAGATCCATATCCTTTAGCAGATCATCCTCTTCGGGTAGAATATTATCGTCAATAACGACCATGGATTTTTTAACCGGACGGGGAGGTGGTTCAACCTCCTGTTCAGGCGCTGTCTTGGGAAAGAAATGGTGCACCAGGCTTAAGCAGCCCATATAAAAAACATATCCAAGCCCGGCAATGTTGAGAACCAGAATAATAATGCCCAGGATGTTTTTTACCTGCATGGATTTATTCCCCTTTAGTGTTTGACGCTTAAGACTTCAGTGGTTATATATAATCTTTAACTTTGTGACAAGGCTTAAACGCCGGGGAAATTAACTAAGACAAGGAAAATTTATGAGTTGGCTGGGAAAGATGATCGGCGGAACCATCGGGTTTGCACTGGGCGGTCCCATCGGGGCTGTGGCGGGGGCGGCTTTTGGACACACATTTGTGGATAAGAAAGAAGACCAATATCTCAAATCCATACCGGGCCGGAAAGGGGGGCTTTCCTCCAATGAAGAGGCCCAGCTGGTTTTTTTTACAGCAGCATTTTCCATGCTGGCCAAGATTTCCAAGGCTGACGGACGGATAAATGAAGAGGAAATCCAGACAGTGGAGCGGTTCATGGCCCGGGATCTTCAGCTGGACCCGGCCGGGCGGGAAACCGCCAAAGAAATTTTCAGACAGGCCGTGTCATCACCCGAACCCTTTGAGGCTTTTGCCAGGCAGTTTTATACGGTGTTCCGGTATCAGCCCAATATTATTGAACTCATGGTGGATGTTCTGCTCAGGGTCTCTGCTGCGGACGGGGCCATTGATCCCAGTGAAGAAGAACTGCTCTTGTCGGCAATCGGGATTTTTCAATACTCCCGGGCCGATTACGCCCGGCTCAAATCAAGATATGTAAAGAAAAATGACCCCTATTATGCCATTCTCAAATGTGATGAAAATGCAAGCAATGAAGAGATAAAAAAGCAATACCGGGCACTGGTCCGGGAATACCACCCGGACAAAATTGAGGCTAAGGGGCTTCCCGAAGAATTCATAAAACTGGCCACTGACAAGTTTACTGAAATCCAGGAAGCCTATGAGCATATCCGAAAGGCCCGGGGGTTTTAGGCCTTAGTTGTAAGGTTTCCGGTCAGTGTCAAATCCTTATCAAAATGGTCATAAGTCAAATCAACCAGTTTGCCTTTTAGTGCTTCGTTTTTCTCCAGCAGCACCGTAAGGTAATTGGAGGTCACGGCCTTGAGCTTGCAGCTGGCCTTGTCGTACTGATTTTGAACCAGCCCCTGAAGGGTTCTGCCTTTATTCTTTTGGATAAAGCTTAGTCTCTTTTTCCGGTCCAGTTCCCGCATGCGGGAGCATCTCTCCTTGATGACCTGTCCGTCCACCTTGGGATTGAAATGAAAGGCCGGAGTTCCTTTTCGCGGTGAAAAGGGGAAGACATGGAGATATGAAACAGGCAGGGCTTTTATCAGTTCATAGCTGTTTTCAAACCGTGCGTCCGTCTCCCCGGGGAAACCGATGATGATATCCAGGCCGATGCCGGCAAAGGGAAGGGTATCATGGATGTCTTGGATGACTATTTGGAATTCCTCCACGGTATAGGGCCGTTTCATCCGTTTGAGCACCTCATTGTCCCCTGACTGGAGAGGGATGTGGAAATGGTCACAGAGGATATGGCCGGGCTTTGCCAGGTCAATGAGTTCCCGGGTGATTTCGTTGGGCTCAATGGATGAAATTCTGATCCGCTCCACCTGTTTCCTCTTGTCCAACTCCCTGACCAGTGCGGATAAGGAGGTGGGGGGAGAAAGATCCAGACCGTACATGCCCGAGTGGATGCCGGTGATGATCACCTCGTTGAATCCCCTGTCCGCTAAGCCGTCCATGTGTTCAAACACCTGATTCCGGGGCATGGAAACCGACGCACCCCGGGCATAGGGGATAATGCAATAGGTGCAAAAGGCATTGCACCCGTCCTGGATCTTCAGGTAGGCCCGGGTCATGGAGCCTGATACCGGCTTTTCAAACCCGATGAATTCTGCGGTTTTGTTGTGGTCTGTTTTTTTAAAGGAGAATAATTGTTCCCCTGCTTTTTCCCTGTATTCTCCGGAGATGCATTGGGCAATTTTGGCCTTGTCTCTGTGGCAGATGATCTGGTCGATCTCTTTGATTTTTTCCACCACATCCGGATCAGTCTGTGCGTGGCATCCGGTGACCATGATTTTAGCGTCCGGGTTTTCCCTGATCAGCCTTCTTATGGCCTGTCTGGACTGCATACCAGCTTTGGAAGTCACAGCACAGGTGTTGATAATGCAGATGTCGGCAGGACCCCCCTTTTTTCCCCGGAGCAGACCCTTTTCCTCAAGCTCTGCGGCAATGCCGTCACTTTCGTATTTATTGACTTTACAGCCCAGGGTTTCGATATAAAACGTTTTTTTACTCATTATCTTTCCATTGGATAATACAGGCTATTGGATGATGGCGGCTCCAATTACCCGGTTCTCAAGGTAAAATACAGCCGCCTGGCCCGGGGTGACCGCATTCTGCGGTGTGTCGAAAACAACCTCGCCCCGGCTGCCCCTGCGGATCAGTTTTGATGCCGCGTCCTTGTGGCTGTATCTGATTTTAGTGGTCAGCCCAGAGACATTTTCTGTATGCGGATAATTCCACATGATTTGATCCACTTCCATCCGGCTCTGGGCCAGATCTTTTTTAAAGCAGACTTCCAGAGTGTTTTCAGCAATGTTGAGGGTCCGTACATAATAGGGCTCTGCTGCCGGGATATTGATGCCCCGTCTCTGGCCGATGGTAAAGGTGTGCAGTCCCCTGTGGGAGCCCACCATTTTTCCGGAGATGTCCACCACCTTACCTGGTGTGGGCTGTATTCCGGTTTTCCGGATAATAAAATCCGAAAAATTCTTCTCCCGGATAAAGCAGATGTCCTGGCTTTCCGAAGGCACCGACGGTACAAGACCGTTTTCCAGGGCCACCTGTCTCACCCGGTCTTTGTTCAGCCCGGCAAGGGGAAATATAAGTTTGCCCAGTTGGTCGGATGAGAGCAGGGAGAGAAAATAGGATTGGTCTTTTTTGGGGTCATCCCCTTTTTCCAGCCAGGGGGAGGGGATGTCCTGGTCCGGTAAGGAAAATGAATTGACAACCCTTGCATAATGCCCAGTAGCAAGGGCATCCGCCCCCAGGTCCAGGACATGGGAAAGCAGAGCGCCGAATTTGATTTTCCAGTTGCAGATCAGGCAGGGATTGGGGGTTTTTCCGGTCTGGTAGGAGGTGATGAAATAGTCCACCACCTCCCGTTCAAAGGCCTGGGTCAGATCCAAGGTATAGACCGGAAAGCCCAGCTGCTTTTCAAGGGTTCGGGTATCCACGGGCGTGGTTTCATAGCCTGTGGTGAAGTGGATGCCGAAAACTTTTCTGTGGTTTTGTTTGATCAAAAAGCCGGATACCAGGGAGTCTATGCCCCCGCTCAGGGCAACGGCAACTACAGGTGATCCCATCAGGCGATTTCTTCTCTGTTCTCATTGAAAAGGCCCATGGCACGGGTGGGACAGGTGACCAGACAGCGTTCGCAGAGACTGCATTTTTCCTTGTCAAAGATCACTTCCATTTCAGGCCGTTTGATATAAAGGGCATCTGTGGGACAGACGGCAGTGCAGGCACCGCAATGGGTACAGATCTCTTCATCCTTGAAAATCTGGTGCTCAGGGGTGGATAGCCGGACCCCCTGGTCTTTTAAGAAATTGACCCCTTTGTTGAAGCCGGACTTGGATACAGAGGTGATTTCCAATACCATATGGCCTTCCCTCTGGGCGGAAATCTGGGCATTTAGAATATTGAATAAAAGGTCGAACTTTTTGACCAGCTGGCAGACAAGGGCTTTCTGGGCCACCTCAGGTGGAAAGTCCAAGATGACAATTTTTGAATACAATGATCATCCTCCGTGTAGCGTCTAAAATATTAAAGTGTTTGTGCAACACCGGTTTATTGAGTATTGTGTATAATATACCAGATAAAGGAATTATTCCATAGGCGGATCAATAATCAATGGTTTTAAGGATGGGTCCATGAATCCGTTTGTCTTTGAGCTTTCCAGTTATACCTTAAAAACTGTTTCCGGATTTTCCAAGACCGCCGTTCGAATACGGGGGGAGGACAAAATTCCTGACGGGGCCGTGATCTTCTGTGCCAACCATTTTACCCGGATTGAAACAATTTTTCTACCCTACCATATCCATGCCATCACCGGTAAGCAAGTCTGGTCTTTGGCCGCTGGCGAACTCTTTGAAATACCGGCACTTAAAGGGGTTCTAGACCTGTTGGGCGGGGTCTCTACCCATGATCCCATGCGGGATGATAAAATCCTGACCACGCTTTTGTCAGGAGATGTCCAGTGGATTATTTTTCCCGAAGGCATGATGGTAAAAAATAAAAAATTGGTTAAAAATGATCAATTTGTCCTGGAAGACGACACAAAGCAGATGAAACCCCACACAGGGGCAGCCGTCCAGGCCCTTAGGTGCGAGTTCTTCAGGGAGCGGCTCCGGAGGCTGTCTCAAACGGATTCCACTGAATTTCCGAGGCTCATGGCAGGTCTGGGGGTTGAGGATATCGATGCTGTCCTCTCCTGTCAGACCTATATCGTGCCGGTAAACATCACCTATTATCCAGCCAATCCAAGGGAGAATATGTTGGGTTCCATCGCCAATATCCTGGTCAAAGAACCCTCCAAAAGAATGATGGATGAGCTGATGACCGAAGGGGGAATCCTCTTATCCGGGGTGGATATCACGGTCCGTTTCGGTGACCCCATCCCCATCCGTCCTTATCTCAACGACCCCTATATCGAAAGCATGCTCACGGTAAAACGGCGGGTCAGGTTTGAGCAGGACATCTATTCAAAGGAAATCTGCCGCTCCATTTCCGGCCGGATCATGGAGCGGTACATGACCGATGTCTATGCCATGACCACCCTGAACTATGACCATGTCATGGCCTGCATTCTCAAGCATTTTCCCTATAAAAAAGAGGGGATCGACATCTATGAATTCAGGTGCAAGGTTTATTATGCCATTACCTGCCTGATTCTCAACCGGCTCTGCCATGTATCGGACAATTTTCACCACAACCTCATCCATCTGCTGACCAACGACCGGTATGACCGCATCGGTCGGTTTATCGCCCTTGCCGAAAAGACAGGAATGGTTCGTATGGAAGGCAGTAAGATGTTCAAAAATCAGGCCCGGTTTTATACCCATACCCCCTTTCATGCAATTCGTCTGGAAAATCCCATTCTGGTCATGGCCAATGAAGTGGAGCCAGTTCGGGAAGCTGAAATCTGCTTGAAAAAAATTGCCCAGACCTCCCGGGCAAGGATGATGTCCCACGTCCGAGCCCGGCTGGTGGAAAAGATGAACGTCACCTATACCCGGGATTACAACCGCTTTTTTATCGAAGAAGAATCCAAGAGCAAACGGGTGGGACAGCCCCTGTTTCTAAAGCGTGAAGATGAAATTGCCGGAGTTCTTCTCATCCACGGGTATATGGCCGCACCCAGGGAAATGAAAGCCTTTGCCGAGTATCTATACGACCGGGGGTTTACCGTGTACGCCCCCAGACTTGCCGGTCACGGCACCGCGCCGGAAGATCTGGCCGGAACCCATTACGACGACTGGGTGGAATCCGTGGAAGAGGCTTACGTGGTGCTCAGGCATTCATGCAAAAAAATCATTGTGGGCGGGTTTTCCACGGGTGCGGGGCTGGCCCTGGAGCTGGCTGGACGGGTGGATGACTACCAGGCTATATTTGCCGTGGCCCCGCCCATGCAGCTCAACGATCTGGGTGCTTACTTCGTACCGGCCATAGATGCCTGGAATACCGTGGTGAAAAAGCTCCGCCTGGATGCCGGTGCCAAGGAGTTTGTGGAAAACAATCCTGAAAATCCCCACATCAATTATTTGAGAAATCCAATTTCGGGGATCCGCCAGCTTGAAAAGCTCATGGATCAGCTGGGCCCAAAGTTGAAACGCCTTGAAAAGCCGGTTTTGATTGTCCAGTCTAGAAAAGATCCCGTGGTCAGTCCCAAGGGCACCCTTAAACTGTTCAATAAAATCGGTTCTGAAATCAAGGAATACTATTTATTTGATTTTAATCGCCACGGCATCCTGCTGGGGCAGGGCAAAGAGCGTGTATTCAAAGCCATTGAAAATTTTATTCGGCAGTGGATTTAAAGAGGGTTAATCCTCTGGCCCTGGAAATTTTGCGTTATTGTTCTTCTGAATTGGCCCAGTCACTAAAACCGGAGAGGCATCGATATCGTCAGCAGACATCAAACTAACGGTTCTTTCAAAGGCGCTCAAAATCATTAATTGTTCCCAGTTTTCAATTTTAGAAAACTCTTCGGTAAATTTTTCCTGAAGCAATGGAGGGAGCTGTTTGATGATCGCTTCACCACCTTCGGTTACAGAAAGACTGACAGACCTTTTGTCGTCCTCTCTTTTTTTTCTTGAAATATACCCTTTTGCTTCTAACCGTTTGGTAATATCCGTAATTGTGGCCTGTCTTAAGCTGGTGATTTTTGATAAGGGTGTAATGGATATCTGCCCATGGTTTGATATTTCCTGAAGCACAATCAACTGCGGCCCAGTCAAACCGAATTTCTTATTCAGCAACCTTGAGTGAATATCAATAGCCTGTATGATTTTTCTTATGGATATCAAAAGTTCACGGCACCGCTGTGCATTTGGGTCATTCATTAACGTTCCTTTGTATTCCAAAAACAAATAGGTAAAATTGATACTCTCTTTACACTATTTTTATGTATCTTACACTATTTTTATGCATTTAACATATTGTTAATACTATTAACCTATGCTGATAATAATATAAATTCAGTATTCTAAGTATTTTTTATCAAAACACTATTCTCCGAATATTTCAAAATTACTTATTATTTATATTGAAAAATTTGGATATAAGAGCACATCCTATTCATTTAGTTGACAAAATACATAGTGTTCTATATATAGTGCTCGAAGTAAAAATACAAAAAGAAACTTGCACCAGTTTTTTTAGGGGTGCTTGCCAATAAGGAGAAAGCGTGCAGTATGGATAAAATCACCATTAAAAACTTATATAAGATTTTTGGTCCTGATCCGAAAAAAGCCCTTGAAATGCTGGGGCAGGGTCAGACCAAAGAAGATATACTTGAAAAAACTGGTATGACTGTGGGAGTGAACAACGCCAGCTTTACCATTGAGGAAGGAGAGATTTTTGTCGTAATGGGATTGTCCGGATCAGGCAAATCCACTTTGGTCCGGATGTTTAATCGTTTGATTGAACCATCCAGCGGTACTGTGTTTATCAATGACAAGAACATTACCACAATGAGCCCTGACGATCTGGTACAATTCCGTTTGAAACATATGAGCATGGTCTTCCAGTCCTTTGCATTGATGCCGCATATGACTGTTCTGGAAAATGCCGCTTTTGGGCTTGAACTGGCCGGAGAAAGCCTGAACAAACGAAACGACCGTGCAATGGAGGCATTGAGCCAGGTTGGGCTTGAGGGCTGGGAGGACCAGTATCCAAAACAGCTCAGCGGCGGCATGCAGCAGAGAGTCGGGCTTGCAAGGGGCCTGGCGGTTGATCCGGACATCATGTTGATGGACGAAGCGTTTTCCGCCCTTGATCCTTTGATTCGAACCGAAATGCAAGATGAGCTGCTCAAGCTTCAGGAAGATAGCCAACGAACCATCGTCTTCATCTCCCATGACCTGGATGAAGCACTTCGGATCGGCGACAGGATTGCAATAATGGAAGGGGGAAGAGTTGTTCAGGTGGGAACTCCCGAAGAAATTCTCCAGAACCCGGCAGATGATTATGTCAGGGCATTTTTCAGGGGCGTGGATCCTACAAACGTTATATCAGCAGGGGAAATTGTAAACAATAATTACCCCACAATCGTTAAAACCAAAAAAGGCGGTATCCGGGCTGCTTTGGAGATGCTGAATTCAAGAGACTATAATCATGCGTATATCCTGAACGCCAACCGCCAGTTTCTGGGTATTGTCTCTGTTGAGACATTGCAGGAGGCTGTTGAAAAAAACAGGTCGGCAGAACCCATTGATATCTGCTACCTGCCCAAAGTTCAAACAGTCTTTGAGGATGATAATATGCAAGATATCCTGCCGGAGGTGGCAGAAAGATCCTTTCCCATCCCTGTTGTTGACCACAACAATGTCTATAAAGGCGTTGTGTCTAAAAACAGGTTTTTAAGAACCCTTCATAAATCCGATCGAAACGGTAACGGTCATCAAATATAAGGCGCACAAGCCTGTACGGAGTTTATATGTTTGAAGAAAAAATCATACCCCTGGATACCTGGATATCTAATTTTGTAGAATGGCTTGTTGAGAATTACAGGGAAGTTTTTCAATTGATCAAGTGGCCTGTTGAACAGACCCTTACGGGATTTGACATGGGGTTGAATGCCCTGTCTCCTGTTATTGTTATCCTTGCTCTAGCATTTTGTGCCTGGCGGTTTTCCGGCTGGGGGCTCACTGTTTTTTCGATCATCTCAATGGTGTTTATCGGGATGCTGGGATTCTGGGAAGATACCATGACAACCCTTGCCATGGTTCTGGTATCGGTTTTGTTCTGTGCTTTAGTTGGTGTGCCTATAGGTATTGCAGCAGGCCGAAATGACCGTGTTGAGAAAACGATCAGGCCTTTTCTGGATGCGATGCAGACCACCCCTTCCTTTGTTTATCTGGTTCCCATTGTCATGCTGTTTTCAGTGGGAAATGTCGCAGGTGTCTTAGCAACTATTATTTTTGCCATGCCCCCGATCATCCGTCTGACAAGCCTGGGTATCCGGCAGGTCCACCCGGAGCTTGTGGAAGCGGCACTGGCGTTCGGTGCCACCCGCTGGCAGGTATTGCTCAAAGTTCAGGTTCCCCTGGCAATGCCCACCATCCTGGCTGGATTAAATCAGACCATCATGATGGCACTGGCCATGGTTGTGATTGCTGCATTAATTGGGGCCGGTGGTCTTGGATCCCCCGTTGTTTTAGGTTTAAACACCCTTGATATCGGATTAGCCGTTATCGCAGGGTTGAGCATCGTCCTGCTGGCCATGGTATTGGACAGGATAACCCAGTCAATGGCAGGAAAAAATAATCAATAATTGAATATTTAAAGGAGAATGTATGCGTGCATTAAAGAGTCTCTTATTTGTTTTGATCGTTGCGGCAATGGTATTACCGTCCCAGCTGTGGGCTGAATCGGATAAACCTGGGGAAGGTATCACTGTAAAACCTGCAAGAGCGACCTGGAATACAGGTTTTTTCCAGGAAGCACTGGTCCGGCAGGGGCTTACAGAGCTTGGATTCATAGTAAAAAAGCCAAAAGATCTTCAAAATCCGATTTTTTACAAATCTCTTGCTATGGGCGATCTGGATTATTGGACAAATGGATGGTTTCCCATGCATAACGATCAGCTGCCCAAAAATTTTTATGAAAAGGCTGACACCTATGGCTATGTGGCTAAAGCCGGTGGGCTTCAAGGTTATCTTGTATCCAAAGAAGCAGTTGAACAATTCAATATTAAATCCCTGGATGATTTCAAACGTGATGAGGTTAAAAAGGCATTTGATAAAAATAAAGACGGCAAGGCTGACCTCACAGCATGCCCTCCGGGTTGGGGGTGTGAAAAAATAATTGCACACCACATGAATGCTTATGACCTTGCTGATCATGTCAACCCTGTAAAAGCCGCCTATGAAGCAGGTATGGCATCAGCTCTCGGTGCATACAAGGCCGGAGAACCCGTGTTTTTCTATACCTGGACGCCAAACTGGACCGTTTTCAAGCTCAAACCCGGTGAAGATGTCATGTGGGTCAATGTCCCAGAAATCAACCCAACTGAATCCCAGGCACCTGCAGTTAAAATGATGACACAATCCGGTGTTAAGGGCGCTGTTTCAGATCCTGTCCAACTGGGATTTGTGGTTTCTGACATCCGTATAGTTGCCAACAAAAAATTTATGGCAAATAACCCTGCAGCCCAAAAATTCTTTGAAGTTTTTACCCTTTCTCTTTCAGATATCAGTGAACAGAACACCCGAATGAATGACGGTGAAAAATCTCAAAAAGACATTGAAAAGCATGTGGAAGAGTGGATTGCAAAGAATAAAGCAAAATGGGACGGTTGGCTTGAACAGGCGCGAAATGCTGCCAAATAAAAACGTTTTTTAAGTTTTAGAATCCCTGGTAAGGCATTGTTCCTATCAGGGATTTTTTTATTTTGACAGGTATTAACCTTAAAAAATAATATCAAAGGGGAAACAGATGGCAGATTTGCCTGACACAATGTATGGGGTATGCCTCACCGGGCACGGGGGCATGGAAAATCTGGTATATAAAAAGGATATACCTGTGCCTGATTTCGGCCCTGCCGATGTATTGATCCGCGTGGCTGCCGCAGGGGTAAATAATACAGACATCAATACAAGGATTGCATGGTACTCAAAAAACAACCGGTCTGATGAGGATGCCTCCTGGTCTGGCAGGCCAATGGATTTCCCGCGCATTCAGGGGGCTGATGTCTGCGGCCGCATCGTTGCCGTTGGTTCCCAGGTCAGCTCGAACAGGATAGGAGAGCGGGTCCTGGTTGAACCCTGCCTGAGAGAGGTAAGCGGCACCCCCCTTGTTCAGCCGTGTTATTTGGGATCTGAATGCGACGGCGGCTTTGCCCGGTACACTGTTGTTGCTTCCAGACACGCATATAAAATAAGCAGCAAATTTTCCGATATTGAGCTTGCTTGTTTTCCATGCTCATACTCTACTGCTGAAAATCTTTTAACCCGTTCCCGGGTGAAAAAAAATGACTGTGTTCTGATTACAGGCGCTTCCGGCGGAGTCGGATCTGCTGCAGTCCAATTGGCAAAGGTTCGTGATGCTCATGTGATAGCTGTGACCAGCATCTCAAAATCAGATACTGTCCGCAATCTTGGTGCAGATCAGATACTGTGCCGGGGAAATGATTTAATCAAGGAAATGGGGCCTGATTCTGTTGACGTTGTAATTGACCTGGTTGCAGGCGATCAATGGCCTCAGTATTTGGAGATACTCAGACCGGGGGGGCGGTACGCTGTGGCTGGCGCTATTGCAGGGGCAAATGTGAAATTGGATGTTAGAACCCTTTACCTGAAAGATCTCAGCATGTTTGGCTGTACTTCGCTTGAACCAGAAGTTTTTCAAAATTTGGTTACATTTATAGAACAGGAAAGGGTTTTACCTGTTGTTGCCCGGACGTTTGCCTTGGAAAAAATCCATGATGCCCAAGCCATGTTTATGGAGAAAAAGTTTGTTGGAAAGATTGTACTTGATGTTTCAAAAAGAGATCATTGAGGAATGAAATAAAATAAAAAAAACCGCCGCAATCTGAACTCAGACTGTGGCGGCTTATAATTGGAAATACCCGGTGGTAATACCCGATTATTGCACAGGCAACTATTCCACAGGCATCATGGTGGCCGGATCCAGGGTGAATTTCTGGTCAGTCTTGTCTCCGTCTTTCAGTACAACCGCTTCAATTTTGTTGTCCACGGGCATGAGGAAGATGGCTTTGTCGACCAGGGCTTCGTGGTTGGCCAGCTGAACGGGAAAACCTTCCTGACTCAGGGGCTCTTCTCGGTGGCTCTTCATTGAGAGCCAGATGGCGATGGAGAATTCCTGGTTTAACTGTTTCAGGTCTTCCAGAATCTCAGTCAGGTCTGCGTCAAAATCTAGGCCGTCAATCACCAGGATGGTGGGCAGGGTCAGATCCGCTTTTTTGAAGCTTTTCAGGTAATCCCGGATTTTGTCGGTATCAAAGGTGGATTCCGTGTAGGAGATGCCCACTTTGTTGTGTTTGATGGATTCCCACAGGCGGACTGCTTTCTGGGGGTCCACATACCCGATGCTGTCTACCAGACTGGCATAGGCTTCATCATATCTCAGATTGATTTTTTCCATGGGGTCATCAAGGCTGATGTGAAGAATCTTTTCATCAGACAGGAGCTGGGTCAGGCCAATCTGGACCAGGAAGCCTGTTTTGCCCACACCAGCCCTTGACAGGACCGCACCGAAATGTCCGTCAGTAATATTTTCAACGCCGATGGCCAGTTCAGCCGGGCTTCTGAGAATGAGATCTTTTTTAAGCATAGTTCCTCTCTTATATATAAAAAGGTCTTATTTGTTTTTGGCAGCTTTTTCTTCTGCTTTGTTTTTGGCAATCTCTTCAGCCACAGACTGGGGAACCTGTTTGTAGGAAGAAAATTCCATAGTAAACTGGGCCTTGCCCTGGGTGCCTGATCTGAGGACAGTTGAAAAACCGAACATTTCAGACAGGGGAACCTGGGATTCGACCACTGACATAACCCCTTCTTCCTGGGAGCCCTGGATGATGCCGCGCCTCTGGTTGATTAAGCCCATGCAGGCACCCTGGAACTCATTGGGGGTTTCAATAACCACCTTCATAATGGGTTCCATGATAACGGGTTTTGCTTTGGCGTATGCTTCGAGGAAACCGCCTCTGGCAGCAGCCTGGAAGGCCATTTCAGAAGAGTCGACAGCATGAAAGGCACCATCTTCAAGGGTAACCTTGATACCGGTAACCGGGAATTCAAGGTTGGGTCCCTTGGCCATGCAGGCCAGAAATCCTTTTTCACAGGAGGAGATAAACTGGGTTGGAATCCTGCCGCCGGTGACCTTATTAACAAATTCAAATTCTTCTTCACAAGGTTCCATGAATCCGAGCACGCGACCAAACTGTCCGGAACCACCCGTCTGTTTTTTATGGGTGTAGTTGTAAGGGGCTTTTCGGGTAATGGTCTCTCTGTAGGCAACCCTGGGTTTGCCGGTTTCAACTTCAGCCTGGTATTCGCGTTTCATTCTTTCTACATAGACTTCCAGGTGAAGCTCACCCATGCCCTGAATGATGGTATCTCCGGTTTCATGGTCCACATAGGTCTTGAATGTGGGATCTTCTTTTGTGAACCGGTTCAAAGCCTTTGACATGTTGATCTGGGCTTTGTTGTCCTTGGGTGTAATGGACAGGGATATAACAGGTTCCATGACATTCATGGCAATCATGGAATAGTTGATATTGGGGGAAACAAAGGTGTCGCCCGAGGCACAGTCAATACCGAACATGGCGCCGATGTGGCCGGCGGGAATGCTGTCAACATCTTCCATCTGGTTGGAGTGCATTCGGATAAGGCGGCCGGCTTTGACTTTTTTACCGTCTCTGGAATTGATCAGGGTGTCGCCCTTGTTGATCCCCCCCTGATACACCCGGATGTATGTGAGCTGACCATACTGGCCGTCTTCCAGCTTAAAAGCCAGTGCAACGGTGGGTTTGTCAAAATCACTTTCAAGAATTACTGACTCTTCGTTGTTGTCCAGATCAATGGCTTCGTTCTCTATGTCCAGAGGAGAGGGCAGATAGCTGACAACTGCGTTGAGCAGGGGCTGAACCGCTTTGTTTTTATATGCTGAACCCAGGAATACCGGGGTCATCTGCCGGGCAATGGTGCCGGTTCTGACGGCATCCATGATCAGCTCTACGGTGATTTCAGCCTCTTCCAGAATAGCATCGGTGAGATCTTCGGAAAACATGGAGGCAGCATCGACCATTTCTTCCCTGGCCATCACGGCATCGTCCATCATCTCTTCGGGGATCTCTTTTTCGACCATTTTTTCCCCGTTGTCACCTTCAAAATAATATGCCTTCATGGTGACAAGATCCACAACACCTTCATGTTTGTCTTCCAGGCCGATGGGCAGCTGCATCATGACCGAATTGTGACCCAGTTTTTCCTTGAGCTGTTCGCTGACCTTGATGGGGTTGGCACCGGACCGGTCACATTTATTGACAAAGGCAATACAGGGGACTTGATACCGTTTCATCTGCTGGTCAACAGTGATGGACTGTGACTGGACCCCGGATACGGAACAGAGGATGAGTACAGCCCCGTCCAGAACCCTCAGGGACCGCTCCACCTCAACGGTGAAATCCACATGGCCCGGGGTATCGATAATATTGATCCCGTGGTTGTCCCATTCTGTATGGGTGGCGGCGGAAGCAATGGTAATGCCCCTCTCCTTTTCCAGTTCCATGGAATCCATGACGGCACCTACGCCGTCCTTACCCCTGACTTCATTGATTTTGTGGATTCTGTCCGTGTAAAAGAGAATCCTTTCCGTGAGCGTGGTTTTACCGGAGTCAATATGTGCGCTGATTCCGATATTTCTTACCCGTTTAAGATCTTTGATCATTTTTTCTCATCCTTAATGAATAAAAAATCCTTTGAAGCAACAAAAAAATGCAACCATTGCCAAAGGCATTGCCGTATGTATTTAATTAATTTTTATATTTGCGATTTATTTAATTAATTTGAGTCCAGATTTAAGCCTAAATTTTTGAAAAAATTAAAATACCTTTTTTTTGTTGATTTGTCAACATACTTGTTGATTTTACATCAAGATAGGGCGGTGAGAGGGGACAAGAACTCCGGCCAGCTGGACTATTATTATTTTTTTGACTGGTTTCATAGGTTTTGCCTTTTCGGACAAGCCCTTAGACTCTTTCCACAGCCGGACCTTGGGAGGGAGGGCAAAAAATTAAAAAAATATGTTTGGAACCGGATAAATATATAGTAGAAATTTTGTAATTATTTTTTATGGAAAATTAATGGGGGGCTAGATGAAAAAAATAATAAGTATCTTCAGTCTTGTCTTGATCTTTCTGGTGACCCAGGGGCTGTCCGCCACAGATGATGAATTGTTCAACCAGGGGGTGGCCCTGCTTAAACAGGATAAAGCAAAAGAGGCGGTTCAGGTGTTTACCCAAGTTATTGAAAATGTGCCGGACAGTCCCGATGCCTTTAGAAACCGGGGTGTGGGGTATATGAAGCTGAGTCGCTATGATGAGGCGATCCTTGATTTTGAAAAGGCCATGTCCTTAAAACCGGACCTCAAGGATTTATATTCAAATATGGGGGTTGCCTGGTATTATAAGAAAGAGTATCACAAGGCTATTGAATTCTACGATAGGGAATTGGCCCTGCGGCCGGACAATCATTACGGCTATTTTAACCGGGCCATCTGCCAGGCTGCCTTGAATGAATTTGAACTGGCGTTGAAAGATGTTGAAATGAGCTTGGGGCTTTTTCCCACCCATTACCTTGCCCTCTGTCTGAAAGGGGATTTGCTGGTGAAAACTGGCAAGCCCATGCAGGCAAAACGGGCTTATCAAAAAGCGGTTTCCCTGGATTCGGACCATACCTATGCAAAAAAGCAGTTGGGGAGCCTGAAGAAAGAAATACATGTTGGGGGAGGTTCTTTATCCGGGATTGACGGGGCCTCAGGGGCGGTTTCCGGGCAGGCTCCCCTGAAAACAGGAAAGCAGAAAAGAGCAAAACGTTCTTCCCCTTCGTTTTTGGAGGTGTTTGAACTTCAGGCAGGGGCATACCTGGGAAAGGAAAATGCTCAAAAAATGATGGAAAAAATAAGTAAAAAAGGGTATTCAGCCAGGATTTTAGAGCTGACAGGGGTCAAGGGACGGCAATGGTTTTTGGTGAGGACAGGGCGGTTCAGCACCCGGGCTGAAGCTGTAGAGACAATGGCTAAAATGAAGAGCGAGTTTGGCGGTTCATTTATTATCCGTCCCTCGGGCGGGTTTTGAGGGATACCCGCTCATTATAAAGGAAAAACATGGAACTATATAATCTGGTCAGTTTTGCAGGGATCTTCATTCTTCTTTTTTTGGCATGGGGGACCGGCAGGTTTGTTTTCGGCCATAAAGGGAAGATAAATTTCCACCTGGTGGGGTGGGGGCTCGGGCTCCAGCTTTGTTTTGCCCTGTTCATCTTTAAGGTCCCGGCCGGAGTGACCCTGTTCCAGGGGGTAAACGACCTGGCCGTCAAAATTCTATCGGCTTCAGCCAAAGGTGCCGAGTTTGCCTTTGGCCCCCTGGCTCTTCCGCCGGGCGTGGAAGGGTCCATAGGGTTTATCTTTGCCTTCCAGGCCCTGCCGACCATTCTCTTTTTTTCCGCTTTGGTGGCCATACTTTACTATTATAACATCCTGCCTGTTGTGATCCGGCAGTTTTCAAAGCTGTTTACCCGGCTTATGAGGATTTCAGGGGCCGAGTCCCTGTGTGCTGCATCAAATATATTTGTTGGGGTGGAGTCGGCCTTTACGGTCCGCCCTTATATTGGGGAAATGACCCGGTCCGAGCTGTGCACCATCCTGACGGCGGGCATGGCAACCGTAGCCTCCAATGTCCTTGCCCTTTATGTGTTTACCCTTCATTCCACCTTTCCTTCCATTGCAGGTCACCTGATCTCAGCATCCTTTTTGTCTGCACCGGCTGCGCTGGTCGTGGCCAAGCTATTTCTGCCCGAAACCGGCAGCCCCAAGACCATGGGGCAGGTGGTGGATGTCCATTATCTACGGGACGGCAATCTCTTTGAGGCCGTGATCAACGCGGCAAATTCAGGATTAAAGGTCATATTCAGCATTGTGGCCCTGCTGATTGCCGTTCTGGGGCTGGTGGCCCTGGTCGATCTGGCCCTGGCCGGGGCAGCCGATATGGTTAACAACTGGTTCGGGAGCAGCATGGAATGGTCCCTGAGGGGGATTCTGGGCTATATCTTTTATCCCTTTACTCTGATCATCGGTATTCCTGTGGAAGATGCCGGACTGGTCTCCCGGATCATCGGAGAGCGGATTATTCTTACGGAAGTGGCGTCTTACCAGGACCTGGCAAAAGCCCTGGCCGACAATAGTCTGGTCCACGGCAGATCCGCTGTGGTCACGGCCTATGCGCTGTGTGGATTCGCGCACCTGGCATCCATGGCTATCTTTGTGGGGGGCGTTTCCGCACTGGCGCCGGAACGGACCTCCGAAATCTCGGCCGTGGGGGCAAGGGCCCTTCTGGCATCAACCTTTGCCTGTCTCATTACCGCCTGTGTGGCAGGCACTTTTTATACCAATGCCGGCATCTTGCTGGGAAATTGAGAATAGGTTCTTTATGAATTTTGATGTTGATTGCTTCGTTAATCGCGTGGATAAGGGTGCAGTCCTGGCAGGGCAGGCCCTTACCCGGGAACAGCTTGATCTTATGGCCGGCCACGCCCGGGAGTTGATGGTCTGGAATAAAAAGATTAATCTCACAGCCATACGTGATGTTGCTCAAATAGCGGAAAAACATTTTCTTGATGCCGTATCGGTTTCTCCTTTGTTGAACAATGGGTCTCTTGCTAAGGGCTACAGGATCATGGATATGGGAACGGGGGGCGGTTTTCCGGCGATTCCCCTGAAAATCCTCAATCCGGATATGGAGCTGACCATGGTGGATTCTGTACGCAAAAAGACCAATTTTTTAAACCATGTGGTCAGAAGCCTGGGGCTTGAAGATATTTGCGCGGTTCACGCCAGGGTAGAGGATCTGGCAAATGATCCCACCCATGTCCGAGGATATGACGCCGTGATTTCCAGGGGGTTTGCCGATCTTGAAAAATTTGTGGGTCTGGCCCTTCCCATGCTCAAGCCAGGCGGTCGGATCTATGCCCTTAAAGGGGATCACGCCAAAGAGGAAATAACTCCCTCCTTGGATCAGCATTTTGAGATATCAACGGCTCACTATTGCCTGCCCTTTGAAAAATCAGATCGGTATCTGGTCTGCCTCGTTCCCAAATAAGAGCCCGGTAAACACTGTCCTCCTATTGACTGGGACGATTTTCAGGCACATGGGGATGATCGCATTATTTAACAACAGGCGCTCTGGTGGGTAATAGCTCATTTATAATTTTTAGCAATGCTGATGCTGTGATAGGTTTTTGTATGAACTTTGTGATGCCTGCCCGGGTTGCTTCTGCTTCTGAAAAACTTTCATGGTAGCCGGTGCAGACCAGGATGGGGATATCTGCCCTGATTTTCAGGATTTTTCTGGCCAGCCTGTCTCCGGTGAGCCTGGGCATGGTCATGTCTGTTATGATAAGATCAAATCGGTCAGGAGTGTGTGTAAATGTTTCTAAAGCGGGCACTCCATTGTCAAAGGCCGATATCTGATATCCCTGTCTGGATAGAATGGCGGATAAGGTATTCAAGATTGCAGGTTCGTCATCTATGACCATGATATTGCCTGTTACTGCAGCACTTTTTTCTTCTGGATTTTCCACAGTTTCGGTATCTGGCGTTTCCTCTGTGACCACTGGGAAGTATAAGGAGAAACAAGTGCCCTCTCCGACCTTGGTGTCAAGTTCAATTGCCCCCCCGTGTCTTTCTACAATTCCCCTGACAATGGACAGGCCTAATCCCGTGCCTTTACCCATGGGTTTTGTTGTAAAATAGGGATCAAATATTTTTTCCCTTGTTTGCGGATCGATGCCCTGTCCTGTATCCCTTATTTCAAAATTGAGATATCTGCCCGGGCTATAATTTGTGTCTTTCAGGCTCATTTTTTCGGTCACCAGGACTTCGTGAAGGGTCAGGGTCAAAATGCCGCTGTCATTTCCCATGGCATGGTAGGCGTTGGTGCACAGATTCATGATAACCTGATGGATCTGGGTGGCATCTGCCAGGATTGTTGCATCCGAACGGATGTCCTCTATGATTTCAATATTTGCCGGAATGGTGGATCGAAGTAGCTTTAAGGCCTCTTTTAAAATGGAGTGAAACGATACATATTGTCTGTTGTATTCGGTTTTCCGGCTGAACGTTAAAATCTGGCGTACCAGGGAAGCGGCCCTTTCAGCACCTTCAACTATTTTCCGGTTATAGTTCTTTATTTGTTCGGGATCATTGACATGAAAGTCAATGAGCTGGGAGTAGCCGAATATGCCGGAAAGAATATTGTTGAAATCATGGGCAATTCCCCCCGAAAGGGTTCCGATGGCTTCCATTTTCTGGGCCTGGCGGAGACGGTCTTTCAATTCTGATTTTTCGGCCTCGGCCTTTTTTTTTTCGGTTAGATCAATGGCCAGCACATAAAAGCCGTTTGTTTTTTTTGATTCTTCCGTTTCGGCAACATAATTGATTTCATAGTGTTTGTTTTTCGGGTCCGGAATGAATATTTCAAAACAGCCGGATTTTCCGGACAGGGCAGATTCAATATGGGGTTTTACGCGAATATAATTTTTTTTGCCCAGTATCTTGGATAGATGGCTGCCGACAATCTGATCTCGGCCCAGGCCTATGACGGTTTCAAATTCCCGATTGACCAGTGCGAATTCCTCTTGGGCTGTGACATAGGAAATCTGGGCCGGCATATTGTCAATGAGAAGCTGTAGTTGCTGTTCATTCTTTTTCGCACTTTCAAGTTGCTTCATGAGTTGGGGATAGTAACTCTTCCGGGTGGACTCCAGGCTAAGTTCCAGGAATTTTTTTCGTGCAGACCGATGAAACCCTTTTTTATGAAAATCATTCATTGTATGGTAGGCGTCCTTTTTACTAAAAGACCTGCAGATATATTTTTTCAATATCTTTGGTGCCTGCATCTCTGGGGTTGGTTGACAGGCAGGGATCTATATAGGCAAATTCTGACAATTTCGGAATATCAGAGCGTTGAATACCCAGGCCGGCCAGGTTTTCATTGATATCCATCCCTTTTCTCAGAGCTGCAATATGACGGGACAGGGCGGTCCCCCTTTCCTGGGCAGCAAAGTTCTCCATATCCAGGCCCATTGCCTTTGCCAGTTGATCGTATTTTTCGGGTGCGGCTGAATAGTTAAACTCCACAACTTTTTCAAGAAGAAGGGCATTGCATTCTCCATGGGGCAAACCCATGGCACCCCCCAGGCTGTGGGCCATTGAATGAACCAGTCCCAGGCTTGCATTCGAAAATGCCAGGCCTGCCATGAGGCTGGCGGTCATCATTTTATCTCTGAAAAGCATATTGTCAGGGGCGTTGTAGGCTTTGAGCAGATAATCTGAAATGATCTGAACCGATGAGAGTGCCGCCATGTCGGTCAGGGGAGAAGAGGCTGTTGAAACAAAGGCCTCAAAAGCATGGCACAGTGCATCCATACCGGTTGCCGCAGTTAGGTCCTGTGGCATGGTTACCGTGGTTTCGGGGTCAATCAGAGCAATCTCCGGAATCACCATTTTACTGATAATGGAAATTTTAACTTTCCTGGTCGTGTCTGTGATGATAGCAAACTGTGATACATCTGCCGAACTTCCTGCCGTGGTGGGTATAAAAATCAGGGGGGGGCCAGGGCTGGGTATCATGTCCACCCCTTCGTATCTTAGGATATTGCCCACATTCCCCATCACAACCCCCATGCCTTTGGCACAGTCCATGGGGCTGCCGCCGCCCACGGCTATGAGTAGATCGCATTTTTCCTTTTTGCAGAGCGCGCTTCCTTCCATCACCTCATGATCTTTGGGATTCGGGCTGACATTATCGTACACAATATGAGGGATGCCGGCCTGTTTCAGGCTTTTTTCAACGGATGCAGTCCAGCCAGCCTTTCGGACACCGGGATCTGTGACAATACAGACTCTGGATGCGCCGAAGTTACCTGCATGGCGCCCTGACAGGTTCATGGCCCCTTGGCCATAGACAATTTCTGGGGCTAAAAATTTCCTGAGATTTATTAGGAAATCTGGGGTCAATAGGTTCTCCAGAGTAAAATATTGAAATTATTATCAGTGTAGCTTAAATTTTAATCATGTACAATAAAATCCTGGAGTCCTCACAGGGTGAACGCAGGTAAAGTTTCAGGGCTTATGATTTCAATAGGTTATCCTGTGTTGCCAAACGCCAATGAAAAACGGACATCAACATAAGCATCCGAGGCTTTGAGGGATAAAAAACGTGGGCGGTTTATAGGTGTTTGCCCTGAAAGTCCTTCTATGAATCACAGACCAGGAGAATGAAATATCGACCGGACATTCGCATTTATTTTTGGTATAGTCCTTTAACCCGGCCGCGGAAGAGGGGGCGGGATATTGGCACATATGCCGATTGAATCAATCAGAGGTTTACAAGTATAAATGGATAAAGATTAGGTAAATTATGGAAGAAGAGATTCAGGACAAAAGCAGGACACAGAAAAAAAAAGAGGCTGAGGCACTTCAGAATCTTGGGTTGGAACTGGCCGGGTTAGCGGTTCCGCAATTAAAGCGCATAGAAATTCCCGAGGATTTGAGGACCGCCCTGATTGAAGGAAAATCCATAACATCCAATGTGGCGGCACGGCGGCACCGGCAGTTCATCGGCGCGTTGATGCGGGATGTGGACCCTGAATTAATCCGTATGGCTCTGCTGGAGGCCGAGTCTGTTGCACCTGCAGCCTCAATGGAACCCAGTGAAACCCAAGCGTGGGTGGAGAGGCTGCTGACCGGGGACCCGGCCGACATGGAGGCGTTGCTTGCCGAGTATCCTGGGCTGGAGCGGCCCCGTCTCAGACAGTTGGTCAGAAATATTAAAAAGGAAAAGCCATCCGGAGGCAGCGGGGCCAGACCCTCTAAATCCAGGAAAACACTTGAACAGATTATCACTGCAGCCTTGGAACAATAATGTGAAATCGTGCATAATTCTTGACTTTTTTGCGGGTTGGCATTACAAAGAAAAGTTTAATATTGAATGTCAACCTATCCGAATACCGGAGGAATAATGGATTATAAGAAAACCCTGAACCTGCCCTCAACCAAGTTTGCCATGAAGGCAAACCTTCCCCAGCGCGAACCTGCCATGCTCAAAGAGTGGGAGCAAAAAAAAATATATGATAAACTAAGAGAGCAGTCAAAGGACAAGCCCCTTTTCATCCTCCACGACGGCCCTCCCTATGCCAACGGCCATCTCCACATCGGCCATGCCGTCAACAAAATTTTAAAGGACATCATTATCCGGTCCAGGCAGATGAGCGGTTTCAACGCCCCCTATGTCCCGGGCTGGGACTGCCACGGCCTGCCCATTGAACATAATGTGGACAAGAAACTTGGCAAAAAAAAGAAAGAGATGACACCGGTTCAGGTTCGCCGGGAGTGCCGGTCCTATGCCGCAAAATTTGTGGATATCCAGAGAGAGGAATTCAAACGCTTTGGCGTGGCCGGTGAATGGGATGAGCCCTATTTAACCATGAATTACCCCTACGAGGCGCGGATTGCAAAAGAGTGTGGCGAGTTTGCCCTGTCAGGCGATATGTTTCTGGGTAAAAAACCTATTTACTGGTGCTGCAACTGCCAGACTGCCTTGGCTGAGGCCGAGATTGAATACCACGATCACACCTCACCCTCCATTTACGTGAAGTTTCCCCTTAAGGACGATGTGAGCGCGCTGATTCCGGACGCAGCACCTGTTTCCATGGTGATCTGGACCACTACCCCCTGGACCCTGCCGGCCAACCTGGGGATCGCTTTGCATCCTGATTTTATTTATTCAGCTGTTAAAACCGCTGACCACGGCATTCTGGTCATGGCCAGAGAATTGGTGGAATCCGTGATGCAGGCCTTTGAAATGACCGACTATACGGTGGTGGCTGAGATTGCCTCAAAGGATCTTGAAAATAAAAAATGCTCCCATCCCTTCTACGACAGAGATTCCCTGATTATCCTGGGAGACCATGTCACCCTTGAAGCAGGTACGGGCTGTGTTCATACCGCCCCAGGCCACGGGGCAGATGACCATATCGTGGGCAAGCGCTACGGTTTGGACTGCTACTCTCCGGTGGAGGACAACGGGGTCTTTTCCAAGGACGTGGACATGTTCGGCGGCCAGTTTATTTTCAAGGCCAATGCTGAAATCAACAAGACCCTGGAAGAAAAAAATGCCCTGCTGAAAAATGAAAACCTTTCCCATTCCTATCCCCATTGCTGGCGGTGTAAAAAACCGGTGATTTACCGGGCCACCCCCCAGTGGTTCATCTCCATGGACAAGATGCAATTGCGGCAGAAGAGTCTGGACGAGATAAACAATGTGCAGTGGATTCCCTCCTGGGGACGGGAACGGATTTATTCCATGATCGAACATAGGCCGGACTGGTGCCTGTCCCGGCAGCGGTCCTGGGGGGTTCCCATCCCGGTCTTCCACTGCAATGACTGTAAAAAGGTCTATGTGACCCGGGAATCTGTGGATAGGATTCATGAGCTGTTCACTGAGCATTCTTCTGATATTTGGTTTGAAAAGGATGCCGACTTTCTAATGCCGGAGGGTGCAACCTGTGAATGTGGTTCCAAAAACTTTTCAAAGGACCACAACATCCTGGATGTCTGGTTTGATTCCGGGGTCAGCCATGCGGCCGTGCTGGATGAGCGTGACGGCCTGGCCCGCCCGGCCGACCTCTATCTTGAAGGGTCTGACCAGCACCGGGGATGGTTCCACTCCTCTTTGCTGACGGGTGTGGGCCGTACCGGGCATGCGCCTTACAAAGCTGTGCTTACCCATGGGTTTGTCGTGGATGAAAAAGGCCATAAGATGTCTAAATCCGTGGGCAATGTAATGGCCCCGGAAAAAGTGATTAAGCAGTATGGAGCAGATGTGCTCCGGCTCTGGGCCGCATCTGCCGATTACCGGGGAGATGTGAGCATCTCGGACAATATTGTCAAACAGCTCTCCGATGCCTACAGACGGATCAGGAACACCTGCCGTTTCCTTCTGGGTAACCTGGAAGGGTATAATGCCGCAGATGCCCGGCCCGTATCCGAGATGGGGGAACTTGACCGGTTCATCCTTCACCGTCTCCACAATGTGGTGAAGCGCTGTCTGGAAGCCTATGAGACCTATGAGTTCCACGTGATCTACCATACTTTGCACAACTTCTGTGTGGTGGACCTGTCTTCCTTTTACCTGGACATCATCAAGGACAGGCTTTACACATCTCCGGCAGGGGCGGCAGACCGCCAGGACGCCCAGGCAGCCATGGGGCTTATTCTGGACAGTTTGGTTAAAATCATGGCTCCCATTCTCCCCTTTACAGCAGAAGAAATCTATACCCACATGCCGGTTGAAGGAAAAAAGGAAAGCATTCACATGGAAAACATGGTTTCCCTGGACAGCACCTGGGAAGACAGGGACCTGGCCGCCAAATGGGAGAATATCCGGGGTTTGCGTGCCGAGGTCACCAAGGCCCTTGAAGAGGCCAGGACAGCAAAGCTCATCGGCCATCCCCTGGATGCCTGTATCGAAATCAAACTGCCTGACGGCGAGCTTGCCGACCAATTGTCTGCGCTTCCCGGTGCTTTGAGTGATATCTTTATCGTGTCCCAGGCCGTACTTCGGGACACCCTTGACGGTGATGTGTATGAGGGCAAGGAGATTGAAGGTCTTGCCATTCGGGTCACCAAAGCCTCGGGTGAAAAGTGCGAGCGCTGCTGGCGGTTCGACACCAGTATCGGATCTGATCAGGCGCATCCCACTGCCTGCAGCAGGTGCGCAAACGCGCTGAAAACAATTCTGGCCTAGGCTGGGTATCGTGATTTCAAAAGAAATGAAACGTCTGGTTCTGACCGGCGGGGGTGTTATCCTCGCCGACCAGATCACCAAAAGTCTTATTACCGTATACCTTACCCTCTATGACCAGATACCGGTCATAGAGGGGTTCTTTAATATTAACCATGTGTTGAATCCAGGCGGGGCGTTCGGCTTTTTTGCCACCCAGTCCGACGGGATCAGGAAATTTGTTTTCCTTTTCCTCTCGTCCATCGTGGCCTTGTTTATCCTCTGGCTTTACCGGCAAATCGCCCGGACCCACGTTTTTTTGTCTTATGGCCTGGCCCTTATCTTCGGCGGGGCCGTAGGCAACCTCATTGACCGGTTCCGGTTGGGCAAGGTAGTGGACTTCCTGGATTTTTATATTGGCACGGCCCATTGGCCGGCTTTTAATATTGCGGATTCCGCCATCAGCATCGGCATGGCCATCCTCATTTATCATGTGGTTTTAAATAAAATACCCGAGATATAGTTAAAAGGGAGATTATGTATCCCATTCTTTTGGATATCGGCAGTATGAAGCTTTATACCTACGGGTTTTTCCTGGCCCTAGGGTTCATCACGGCCATCTGGTTTACCAAGCGCAATGCCCGGTTTTACGGGATTTCCCATCAGAACGTATCTGACCTGTTTTTTACCATTCTGGTGGCGGCCATTCTGGGGGCCCGGCTGCTCTATGTGGTCATTAACTTTGGTGACTATAAAGACAATTTTCTGGATGTCTTTAAGATCTGGAACGGGGGACTTGTCTTTTTCGGGGGATTTATTGCGGCCTTCCTGGCGGCTGTCATGTTTTGCCGGATTAAAAAACTTGAGGTCTGGAAGACCGCAGATGTTCTGGCCCCAGGCCTGGCCCTGGGCCATTCAGTTGGCCGTTTCGGCTGCCTGTTTGCCGGGTGCTGCTACGGCAAAGCATGTGATCTGCCCATTGCCATAACCTTTACGAACCCTGCAGGCCTGGCGCCTCTCCATACGGCCCTCCACCCCACCCAACTCTATATGGTGGGAACCAATTTTGTTCTGTTTTTAATTCTCCTGGCCATCCAGAAGCGAAAACGGTTCACTGGTATGGTCTTTTTAAGTTACGTCATGCTCTATTCCCTGTTCAGGGCCATTGTGGAATATTTCAGGGGGGATTTCAGGGGGGATTTTATTTTTGAATTTATTTCCTTGTCCCAGGGAATCGGCTTGGTGGTCTCCTGTGTGGCCCTGATCTTTATGATCATAAAATTTCGGTCCGAAAAGAGGGCCTGATCCCATGGGCCTGATCAAACACAATACCCTCCCCAACCAGGTTCAGGCCCTGGCCGGGGAGGGCGGCCCCCGGGTATTTCTGGTCTGCGGGGAATCTTTTCTGGTGCGAAAGGCCTTTGATGCCCTGTCCAATGAACTGCTCCGGGGGCTGCCCAGGGAATTTGCCCTGGAAACCCTGGACGGAAAGCTTACGCCTGTGGGGGACATCCTGGAGCAGGTGTCCACCTTTTCCTTTCTTCAGTCCAGAAAGGTGATTGCCGTCAAAGATGCCCCCTTGTTTACGGTTAAGTCCGGTACGGGTGAAATTTCATACTCGGCCAACGATATGGATATCCTGGCCGGGCTCATTGAAAAGGGTATCCCGGAAAATCATACGCTGATCATGACCGCAGGGGCGCCGGACCGGCGGAAAAAACTTTATAAACTCATCAATGAACAGGGCATGATCATTGACTGCACCGTTGCCTCTGGGGTCAGAAAAATTGATCTGGACGAGCAGAGGTCCGTGCTTCGGGATCTTGCTCGGCAACTTTTGTCCGGCACCAATAAGAAAATGGACCAGTCAGGATTCAATACCCTGGTGGACCAGACCGGATTCAATCCTGAACTTTTTGCGGGAAACATAGAAAAGCTTTTAGCCTATACCGGCACCCGGCCCGTGATAAGCGTCCAAGACATCATGGCTGTCGTGCACCGGGATAAAAAAGATCCCATATTCAGCCTTACCAATGCAGTGATGGACAGGGACGGGGCCAGGGCCATTAATCTTCTGTCCTCTCTTTTTTCAGAAGGTTTTCATCCTCTGCAGATATTGAAAACCCTGGAAAACCAGGTGCGAAAACTTTTGGCAATCAAATGTTTTGTCACAGGGGTTTACCGGGAGGGGGCAGGGCTTCCGTCTTTAAAAAACATGCATTTTAACGGGTTTAAACAGGCCATGATGCCCAGGATTACGGCCCGTGACCGGGAGGTGGTTCAGACGGACCAGGGCCGGGAGAGAGAATTTGCACCACAGTCCGGGGAGACCGGAAAAAAGTCAAAAAAAGCAAAAGGCCCGGCCAATGATCTTTTACTTGCCCCCAACCCTAAAAACCCGTATCCTGTGTATCAGAATTTCCAGAAATCAGAAAACTTTTCCCTTGGTGAACTGGCCGCTGCACTGACGGCTCTGGCTGACCTGGACTACGGCCTGAAATCATCGGGAATTGATGCGAAAACCGGCATAGAGAACTTTATCATGACCCTGTGCCGGAAAGAAAATGCCTGAAAGAACAATAGCCTAATAAAAGAGAGGCGTACCATATGATGCGAAAAACCAAGATCGTGGCCACGGTGTCCAACCTCAATTGCTCCCCGGAGTTTATCGGCCGGCTCTATGAGGCCGGCACTAATGTGGTCAGGTTGAATACCGCTCACATGAGCCATGAAGATGCCCTGGAAGTGATTCAAAACACCCGGAAGGTTTCGGACAAAATCGGCATTCTCCTTGACACCAAAGGTCCTGAAATCAGAACCTGTGATGCCGACGTCCCCCTCAGCGTCAAGCACGGGGATTCTATCCGCATCAAAGGGGCACCCGGCGAAAAATCTATGGGTGATCTGATCTGCGTCTCCCATGCTCAGTTTGTCGCCGATGTACCCGTGGGCTCTTCCGTACTTATTGACGACGGATACATTGCCTTGGCCGTGATGAAAAAAGAAGAAGACCATCTCATCTGTCATGTGGAAAATGACGGGGTGATTCACCCCCGGAAAAGTATTAACATCCCTTCGGTCCATGTGAAGCTGCCGGCCCTGAGTGAGAAAGATAAGGGATTTATTGAATTTGCCGCAGACCAGGGGCTGGATTTTATTGCCCATTCCTTTGTCCGGAACAAGGAGGATGTGCTGGCTGTTCAGAGCATCCTGGACAGGAAAAAATCTTCAATAAAAATTATCGCCAAAATTGAAAATGCCCAGGGTGTTGAAAATCTTCGTGAAATCCTGGAGCACGCATACGGGGTGATGATTGCCAGGGGTGACCTGGCCGTTGAAATCCCCACGGAACAGATTCCTTTGATCCAGAAGCAGATCGTCCAGACCTGCATTGAATTGCGCCGTCCCGTGATCGTGGCCACCCAGATGCTTCACTCCATGATCGAGTCCCCCCGGCCCACCCGGGCTGAGGTTTCTGATGTGGCCAACGCCTGCCTGGATCATTCAGATGCCCTGATGCTCTCCGGGGAGACGGCCAATGGAAAATATCCCGAGGTGGCGGTGCGGACCATGGCCAAGATCGCCGCAGAGGTGGAAGATAAGCGAAGCTCTTTTTTTGATGTGCCCTATTCCCTTGAAAACAAGGTGACAGCCTACCTGGCAAAGGCTGCCGTTAAAGCGGCCCTGCGCCTGAACACCAAAGGGATTGTAGCCGATTCCCTTACCGGGAAGTCCATTCTGGCCCTGGCGGCCTACAGGGGGGACAACCCCATATTTGCCCAGGTTTATAGCCAAAAGGTGATGCGGCAGTTGTCTCTGTCTTTCGGCGTGTTTGCTGATTATATTCCCATAAAGACCTCGACCGAAGATCCTTTGAAAAAATCAATCTGCAGGATGATTGAGGAAAACTGCTTTAAAGACCAGGACCTGATCATTATGCTGGCCGGGAGTTTTGGGCCCAAGCATGGGGCATCCTTTATCGAGATCAGCACGGCAGGTAGCTTTAAGGAAAAATGTTAGGGCGGGTGGATAATGAAGAACCCTAGACTGTTCATATCTGTTTTTTTGATCCTGGCATGTTTTGCCTGGACTGCCCAAGCCAGGGAATTTAATCCTGCGGTGATTTACCAGGGGAACATAGAAAAAAATTCCTTTAATGTATCCATTCACCGGGGGGTTGAACGGTTCAGGAAAAAAACAGGCCTGGACTGTACCGAGACTGTGGCCGGCCTGGATATGGATGATTATTTCAGTTCTTTGAGATCCGCTGCTGAAAAAGGGCATTCTCCGGTATTCCTGCTCTACGGAAATCACATTCCAAAGCTGGTGGATTTTGTCCGCCAATACCCGGCCACCCGGTTTATTGTACTGGATACGATGCTGGATGAGCCCAATATGTTCTCCTTTGTCATGGCCGAGCACGAAGGGTCTTTTTTGGCCGGGGCTCTGGCTGCTCTGGCCTCCACGTCCAAGCAGGTCGGATTTGTCTCTGTGGTGGACACCCCGTTCCAACGGCGATTTCTATGCGGATACAGCCAGGGAGCGCATTATATTAATCCGGACATTAAGATTTTTGAGGGGTTTACCGGGGATTATCCTGGCGCCTGGTTTGACGGTAAGGCCGTGGCTGCCCTTGCCTCGGATATGATGGACAAGGGCGCGGACGTGATTTACCAGGCCGCCGGCGGGGCCGGGCCGGCCGTGCTGGAAGCCGTGGCCGCCCGGGGAAAGCTGGGCATTGGTGTGGATATCAACCAGAACGGATTGTATCCCGGTTCAGTTCTCACCTCCATGATCAAGCGGACGGACAAGGCTGTTTTTGCCGCTCTTATGCTGGCAAAACGGGGGATCTGGCGGGACAATTACAAACGTCTGGGTCTGGCTCAGGATGCCATTGATATTGTATTCGACCGGCACAACCAGTCCCTGGTCACCCCGGTCATGCGTGACCGAATTGAGAAGATAAGAAAGGATATTGTGCTGGGAGTGATCCAGGTTCATAATTACAATGAAAATATAAAGTGTCCCTAAGGTGCCTAGAAAAATATCACTGAAAATTCACAGTATTGCTTTTTATTTCATCTGGGTCCTGATGGCCGGTCTTCTGGTGCCCATGGCCGCTGGAATGATCATCACCATGGGCCAGCAAAAGGCCCGGCTGCAAAAAGAACTGGATGAATTTCACCGGGAGAGTCTGGCCACCCTGACAAAGAATATAGAGGACACCCTGGTCTCCTTTTTACCCGAAGGGGTGAAAAATACATCAGGTATTTTGCTCAAAGATGAGCGTATTGTGGCCATTGAGGTTTACTCGGATATCTATGACCTTTACCTGTTCAGGGTCTCAAAAGAGACCTCTGTTAGACCTTTCAATATCATATCCCTGACCCAGACCGTATCCAGTGATAATGAAATTCTGGGCCATGTCCGCATCGACGTGGACAGAGACTGGATCAGGCCCATGATCCAGAAAGAATTCATCCATAATATCATTTTGTTTGCCACCATGTTTGCCGGGGGGCTGGCTTTGATTCTTCCTGCCATATACCACAAGATACTCAAGCCCCTGAACCTATTGATGGACCAGGCTGAAATCCTGTCCAAAGGACGGCTTGACGCGGCCTGCTCCTGGGAGGGAAAAGATGAATTTTCCATGTTGGGCGGGACCCTGGATGATATGCGGCGCCGGTTGAGACAGAATTTTGAGCTCATGGAAGAGCAGGCCGTCACAGATGAGCTTACCGGACTGCCCAACCGGAGAGGGTTTACCATGAAAGTGGAAACCTTGCTCTGTCTATGCACCAGGTACGGCCACGATATTTCCCTTGCCATGCTGGATCTGGATCATTTTAAATGTGTTAACGATACCTATGGTCACGGAATCGGGGACGAGGTATTAAAAGCCTTTTCCGGAACCATTCTGGAACGGATCCGGAAGTCCGATTTCCTTGCCCGTATCGGGGGAGAGGAGTTTGTCCTTGTCATGCCTGAAACAGATCTTAAAACAGCAGAAAATATTTTAAACACCCTCCGTAAACAGGTTTCCCGCCGGGATTATCCCCATGGCAAAACCCTTACCGTCAGTGTCGGGGTGACGGCCAGTTACGGCTCCCAGGAGCTGAATCAACTCATGGCCCTCGCGGATAAGGCCCTGTATCAGGCTAAAAACCAAGGCCGTAACCGGGTGATTGCCCTATCCAAGGCCCAGAAAGAATAACAGGCAGTTATCGGGTGTAAACAACTTCTTCCGGATTTTTTACTTGTGAATATCGGGAAAATTTTTTATGTATCGTCTATCTGTTGAAATCAGGTCTTATTCCTCTAAAAATCTAATAAAAGGGAGTTGATATGAAAATTCTGGTTGGCTACAAAGGCATTAATGTGGGAAAAGATCTCCTTGAGCTTGCAGTGACCCATGCCAGGGCATTTGATGCAAGTATTCTGGTTGTCACCTCCATGCGGGAAGGGGCGGAAGACGATCAGAAAAGGATTGTTGATGCCGAGAAAAACCTGGATGAAGTCAGGGCCTTTTTTGAGGAAAAAGGGGTGGACTGCAAGACTCATCTGCTTATCCGGGGATTTGACGCCGGGGAAGACCTTGTTGCCTTTGCCCGGGAAAAGGAGGTGGATGAGATCCTCATCGGGGTGAAAAGCCGCTCCAAGGTGGGCAAACTTTTGTTCGGCTCCACTGCCCAGGCAGTGATTCTTACAGCCGGTTGTCCTGTGGTCACAGTGAAATAAAATACAGCCGACGGGAATGGCTGGTTCCCGTCGGCTGTTAGGCAAAATAAACGGTTTTCAGGATTTAGAGGCTCTAAAATTCATATAGAATTCAGCTTATTTAAAAAATTCTTCAAGTCCGTTTTGGGTGGGCTTCATGGATTTGTCCCCCTGGTTCCAGTTGGCCGGGCATACCTCCCCGTGCTTTTCCGTGAACTGCAGGGCATCCACCATGCGAAGGGTTTCGGACACGCTTCTTCCCAGGGGTAGGTCATTGACCACCTGGTGACGGACCACATGGTCCTTATCCAGGAGGAACAGTCCCCTATAAGCAATTCCGGCACCATCCACCAGGACATCGTAATCGGAAGAAATACTCTTGTTCAGATCCGATACAATGGGATAGGTGACGCCCTGGATACCGCCCTTTGACCTCGGGGTGTTCAGCCAGGCCAGGTGGGAGAAGTGGGAATCAATACTCACTCCGATCACCTTGACGTTCCGTTTTTCAAATTCATCAAGTTTCTCACTAAAGGCATGGAGTTCAGTGGGGCAGACAAATGTAAAGTCCAGGGGATAAAAGAAAAGAACCACATATTGTCCCTTGAACTGGGACAGGGTGAAGTTATCGATTATCTGATCTTTTTCAACGGCAGTGGCATTAAAATCCGGTGCATTTTTTCCAACCAATACGCTCATTTGGTACTCCTTATGAAAGCAAAATATAATTGTGTATCGCTCTTGGGTCGTTTTTAATTACGGCTTATTTTAATTTCACAAAGTATGCCAAATCTGATATTTACTTTTTTTATTTTAATTGTTTGAAATTAAATGGAATGTTTATCGGGCAGTCCCTGGGTTGAGCAAGGGGCTTCTTTCATAAAAGTTAAAATGATACAGTGTTGTCTTGATTTCGTGACTGGTTTAAATGTTTCCGGTACAACTATGTTCGGGTTGAGATTTGGCCATAATATGATAAAACAGGTGAAATTCTTTGAATTAAGGAGGCTGGCATGAAACTAAGATATTTTTCCCACTCAGCGTTTCAAATTACAACGGATGAGGGGCTGCGTATTCTCATTGATCCGTTTTTGGACAGCAACCCCACCTCTCCTGTGGGGGCGGATGAGGTTGAGGCGGATTTTATTCTTTTGTCCCACGGCCACGGGGATCATTTAGGAGATACCCTGTCCATTGCCAGGCGGTGTAATGCCCTGTGCATTTGTGAGAATGAACTGGCCAGCTACATTGCATCCCAGGGCATTGATGCTCACAGCATGCATATCGGCGGGGGCTTTGATTTTGAATTTGGCCGGGTAAAGCTGACCCAGGCCCTGCACAGCTCCTCCACCCCGGACAATGTCTGCCACGGTGCCCCCACAGGGTTATTGATTAAAATCAAGGACAAGATAATCTATCATACCGGTGATACCGGTCTGTTCTCGGATTTAAAGCTCATCGGTGAGCTGAATGATGTGCACACCATGATGCTGCCCATAGGGGATAATTTCACCATGGGGATTGATGATGCGATAAGGGCCTGCGAGTTTGTCAACCCGGGTCGGGCCATTCCCATGCATTATAATACCTTTCCAGTGATTGAAGCAGACCCTGATGTTTTTTGTACCAAAGTCAGGGCAAAGGGTATTGACTGCCGGGTGATGGCATTTGGCGAGGAAATAACAATTTAAGCAGCAGATAAACGTATAAATGGAAATTATCAAACAATTTAAGGCCCTGTCCGATCCCACCCGGCTTAGACTGATGAATATCCTCAACCATTTTGAACTCAATGTAAATGAAATTGTCTCTGTGGTGGATATGATACAATCAGGGGTCTCCAGGCATCTGAGGATTCTCCTTGAAGCCGGGCTGCTGGTCTCTCGGAAAGAGGGCAGTTATATCTACTACAGCGCAGATAACCAGGGGCCAGGCCGGGGGATAATTGATCTGGCATGTACCCGGGTGGAAACCGAGCCATTGTTTTCAGGAGACCTGGTCCGGGCGGACCAATGCATCACCCTTAGGCAGAACCGGGCTAAAAGGTTTTTCAGGACCGTGGCCCCCCAGTGGGACAGGCTTAAAAAAGAGGTTCTCGGGGATTTTGACCTGAATCAGCTTTTTGATACCCATATCCGGGAGCAGCAGATCAATGGGGGGAAGATGGTAGCAGATTTGGGCTGCGGTACCGGGGAAATGCTCTCCCGTCTTCTGGACGGCGGGGCCGCCACCCTCATCGGTGTGGATTCATCCCCGGAAATGCTGGAACAGGCCAGGATCAGGCTGCCGGAACGGCCGGATCTTGAACTGCGGCTCGGGGAGCTTGAGAATCTGCCCATGCGGGATTTTGAGGTGGATGCCGCAGTTATGAGCATGGTGCTTTATCATATTTATGAACCAGGGAAATCCATCCAGGAAGTATTTCGGGTCCTTAAGCCTGGAGGACTCTTTCTCCTGGCAGATTTTCTCAGCCACACCCAGGAGGAGATAAAGGAGATCATCGGCGGGTCCTGGCTGGGATTCAAAAAGAGCCAGATCAAAGAGTGGCTGTCATCTTCGGGGTTTACCCTGAAAACGTCCCAGGTATATCCCGTTGAAAAAGACTTAAGCATTATCTTTTATCTTGCACAAAAATAAAGGTACATTATCAAATATGGACATTAAGGAGTTTTCATGATTGTTCCCGTTATTCTGGCCGGCGGATCCGGCACCAGGCTCTGGCCCATGTCCAGGGCATTGTATCCCAAGCAACTCATCGACATATATAATGAACACACCATGCTCCAAAATACCCTGCTTCGACTGGAGGACATCGGGGAGCAAGGAACCCCGGTGGTGATCTGTAATGACGCGCATAGATTTATGACAGCGGAACAGCTTCGTCATCTAGAACTTGAGGATTTTAAGATTATTCTGGAACCCTGCGGCCGGAATACCGCACCTGCCATTGCTCTTGCAGCCCTGAGCCTTGAGGGGGACAACCAGCAGGACCCGGTGATGCTGGTGCTTCCTGCGGACCATGTTATTGATGATGATGAGGCCTTCAAAAAGGTGATCTCCAGAGGGGAAAAACTGGCCCGGGAAGGATATATGGTTACCTTCGGTATTGTACCGGGATCTCCGGAAACCGGATACGGGTATATTCAGAAAGGAGCAGCTTTGAAAGTCGACTCCGGGTCTTTTCGCATTGACCGGTTTGTTGAAAAGCCGGATCTGAATACGGCCAGGCAATATCTGTCATCAGGTGATTTTTGCTGGAATTCCGGAATGTTCATGTTTAAAGTGTCTGCCATTTTAAAAGAATTGGAAGCCCGGGTACCGGATATTCTGGCAGGATGCCGCTCTGCTGTTGAAAAGGGCTGTGAGGATCTGGATTTTTTCAGGGTGGATAAAGAGAGTTTTCAGGCCATTGACGGAGATTCCATTGATTATGCGGTCATGGAGAAAACAGAAAAAGGGGTGGTAATCCCTCTGGATGCGGGCTGGAATGATCTGGGATCATTTGACGCTCTCTGGCAGACCGGGCAAAAAGACAGCCGGAAAAATGTGATCTCAGGGGATGTTCTGGTTCATAATGTCACCGATACCTATATTCATGCGGAAAATAAGCTGGTTGCGGCGGTGGGTCTTGAAAAATTCGTGATTGTGGAGACCAAGGATGCCGTACTGGTGGCCCCCAGAGATCAGGTCCAGGATGTTAAAAAAATCGTGACCCAGTTAAAAGAAAAAAATCGGGAAGAGGCCGTCACACATGCCAAGGTGTACCGTCCCTGGGGGGATTACGAGACCATTGATATGGCCCGTAGATACCAGGTCAAGCGGATTACGGTGAAAACAGGGGCCAAGCTTTCCCTTCAGAAACACCATCACAGGGCTG
>Ga0209692_10000168_pt1 | contig 212392 bp, 204 predicted proteins | sample tdDd472_FD_187129 | JGI IMG/M metagenome (GOLD analysis project Ga0209692, IMG submission 187129) | Marine sediment microbial communities from the Atlantic coast under amendment with organic carbon and nitrate - tdDd47.2 (SPAdes)... | ecosystem: Environmental > Aquatic > Marine > Coastal >... | reverse complement strand
ACTGATGCGTTTAACAAAGCCTTCGGTTTCACCAACGGTTACAAAGTCGCCGGCCTTAATCGGGCGTTCGAACAACAGAATGATGCCGGAGACGAAGTTGTTAACGATGGCCTGCAAACCGAAACCGATACCGACGGAAAGAGCACCGGCGATCACCGCAAGGCCGGTGACGTTGATACCCGCCATCGAGAGCGCCACGATGGTCGCAATCATGAAGCCGATGTAGCCGACAACGGTCGTGAAAGCGTCACGGGTACCGCGGTCGCGGGTAATGTGTTCCAGCCAGCGGCGGTCCATCCAGCGTTTCACCCAGCCGGTGATCACGATGATGACTGCAAACACGGCAATTGCCGCGATGATGTCGGCAGGGACGATGCGGATGTCGCCCACCTCAACGCCTTCTGTGGCCTGAGTCCAGAGGCGGGTCAACACGGTGCCGGCGCTGTCCCAGATGTGCACGATGGCGAATACAAAGCCCAGCCAGACGGCCGTGTCGACAACCAGTTGATAGAGCCCGATGCCCGGTCGCCGTTTATCGTCAGAGAAGCCGAGCAGGGCGCGCAGCAGTTTGGCCAGCGGCAGCTCCGAGTCGTTCAGCCACTCGATAAAGTTGCTGGTTTGCCAGAGCATGACCCACAGCACAAACACGGCAAGCGAGCTGAGCAGCACACCGCGTAACACGAAGTTGCAGAGGTTGTGATAACCGAGCAGCTCAGCAACCAGGGTGATGGTCAGGCCGATGAACGCGAGCGTGCGGACTGCTCGGAAGCGGCCCGTTAACCATTTGTAGCGGGCGGCCGTGCCGAGAATCATATACAGCGGCACGATGGTTGCGATCACGGCAATCAATCGCGCCAGTTTGAACTTGTCGCTGGCCTGAATGCCCAGCCAGAACGGACCGAGCACAATGAGCGAGGCGAGCAGCGCGAACAGCAGATAGCGGAAACGGCGGCGCAACGGTTGCAGCAGTTCGTAGGTGGCGCCACTGATTTTGCCGACCGGCGACGACGGTCCGGTGCACCAGTCGATCAGGAACAGGCCGAAGCCGTAGATCATCAGGCCGACGGAGAAGCGGATCGGCAGCGATTCATACAGAGGCGGTTCAGTCACCGAAATCAGCATGGCACCCATGAAGAAGGCGCCGAGAATCAGCGGTACACGCTTGTAGAACGGTGTCAGCAGCTGGATGAAGTCGGATACAGGACCGGCTTCACGGGCCTTGGCCAAAGTGTTGTTGCGATACTGCCGGCGCAGGTAGACGCCGGCGACAACCCCGATGATCAGAGCGATCAGGGTAGTCCAGATAGCCAGCCCGGTATCAATGTCGGGAATAAGCCGGGGCAGCATTGCAGCTTCAAAGGCGCCGGCCCAACTCGCGACTTCACGGGGTGCTTCTTTAAGTGTGGTAATAACGGTGTAGCTGCGGGTCGACAAACGTTCGGCACTGAGTGCTTTGAACCGTTCTTCCACGGTGTCGACTATGCGACCGGAACGGGCAACTCCCAGTTCGCAGTTCTTCAGCGAAGCGGACAGCCGGTTATAGGTTTCCAGAGTGAGGTTGCGGCTTTCCCAGATTTCGACATCGACGTCGTCGGTGATCTCGCCAAGCAGCTCGATTTCTGACTGCAGCTTATTAAGTTCCGGCTCGAGCCGGCTAACGCATGCTGCAGCGTCGTTCTTAACGACTTGTGCGCTATTGCGGATGCGGGTGAGTGCTTTCTCGTCCAGCTCAACATTGTCGAGTTCGGTTTGTAATTGATCGAGCCGCAGTTTGGCGGCACCCGGGTCAAACGAGTCCTGGGCAGATACCGGCAGTGTTAACAGCAGGGAGGCGAAAAATGCGAGACAGAACGCTGTGAGGCTGGCTTGCAGCTTGCTGGAATGGGCGGGTCTCAGGAGTACCGACAGCATCAGATAGTAAGTCTCTCAACAGTTAGCACTATCTTAACTGCTGTGCCGCAAATAAAAAGCCCCGCCCAAATGAATGGACGGGGCTTTTAGTGCTTTTGCAGCTGATTCTGAGCAGGGGTTAATCGTTATTGCCCATACCCAGGATCATCAGCAGATTCATGAAGATGTTGTAGAGGCTCACATAGAGCGTCACAGTCGCCATGATGTAGTTGTTTTCGCCGCCATGAATAATCTGGCTGGTCTGCCACATGATCCAGCCTGAAGACACGATGACCCAAACGGTCGAGATCACCATCTGGAAAGCTGAGAAGTCGAAGAACAGGCCCAGCAGCGAGACGATGAAGACACCCAGCGTGCCGACGGCAAGAAAGCCGGTCATGAAGTTCAGGTCTTTCTTGGTGACCAGAACGAAGGTGCTCAGGGCGAAGAAGATTGCACCGGTTGCACCAAGCGCAGTCATGATCAGTTCGCCGCCATTAGGCACGTTCTGCATGTAGGCCGACAGCAAGGGGCCGAGTGTCAGTCCCATAAAGCCTGTCAGTGCGAATACGCAGGCAATGCCAGCGCCGCTATTGCGGAACTTGTTGGTCAGGAACAGTAAGCCAAAGTAGCCCACGAGGGTGATGACCGGGCCGAAGTAGGGCACGTTAAATGCCATAGAAACACCTGCCATTGCCGCACTGAAAAGCAGTGTCATAGACAGCAGCATGTAGGTGTTGCGAAGCACCTTATTGGTGGCCAGAACTGATTCGCCGGAAGCTCCTGCGTACGTGCTGGTAGCGGTGCGAGACAGGTCGTTACGTTCCATGTTGAGCTCCTGAGAAACCGTAATAGTTAATGGGTGACATCTTGTCGTTACTGATAGACAAAGTCTAGCATGCGGGGTTCCGCATGTTTGCAGGATGGTTGATGTATAAAGAAAAAAGCACCCGCAAGGGGTGCTTTTTTATATGGCGGAGAGGGAGGGATTCGAACCCCCGAACGGTTTAACCCGTTGCCGGTTTTCAAGACCGGTGCATTCAACCAGACTCTGCCACCTCTCCTGTAACTTGTATCTCTCGGCGTGGCGAGGTGCGGTATTGTCTATAGACTTGGCATGGAACTCAATCCCTAGCCGAAAAAATTTGTGGTTTTTAGCCTAAATAGCGAGAAATCACGGTTTTGTCGGCTAGGCCGGGTTCAGCAGAGTGGTTCCTGCAGTACTTTTCTAAGTTAATTTGCTGCGCAAATTCTAAATTTTGTCGTTTTGTGGTTCCTGCCTAATTCAAACGAATGACATTTGTTTTTCTGTTTAAAAAACAAAGCCTAATGCAATCTTTTGTCTGTGACTCTGGTGTTGGCGCTGAGCTTGGTTCTGCGTTGCGGTCAAATGCTTGACCGTAACCCTCTCTATGGCTAATCCTGTCCAATAAGTCTTCTGAGAAAGACGCGACAACTAACAGATCATCAATACTTGGGGAAGTATCTTGAAGACTCCGGCGAATAGCCTGCTGGCGGCGGCGTTGTTTGTGACTGCACCTTTGGCCGCAGACGATCACACGCATGAGCACGCACATGAGATTGTGGAGAGTCACAGTCCGGATACCCGTGGCCCGAATATATCGGCGAACCTAGAGCACAACAGCATTGATCCGGATGTCCACACCTCGACGATTTCAGGTGGCGGTTACAAGGGTGTGGGTCAGCACATCGGTGACGCGTCGATCGACCCTTCTTATCAATCCGGACAGGCAAGCATCGCCACCATCAGTGGTGGCTACGACAACGTCAACAATCAACTTGCAGGCACTATAGCGGGCGGTGCGCATCATGTGCTTTTCTCAGGTGGTGATCACGGCACGATCGGCGGCGGTTCCTGGAACTCTATTTTGAGTGGCGGCTATGCAGTCATCGCCGGTGGCGGTGGTGGCAGCGACCCGCAGTCAGTGGCGGGCGACCGCTCCACCATCAGTGGTGGTGGCGGTAATCACATCGAAGGCCGTTTTAATGTCATTGCCGGTGGCTACCGCAACATCATCGATGGAACAGCTGCCGGTATTGGCGCCGGTCGGGACAACTTTGTAGACGCTTCGTTTTCCTACGCCGTAGGTGAGCGCAATCACGTGGAAGCGCAGGCCGTTGGCTCGTTTACCTTCGGGCGTGACGTGCGCACCGGTGTGCCGGGAAGTTTCTCATTCTCGGCCCGCGGTCATGCGGGGCAGGTAGTGATCTTGAATCTTAACCAGACGACCTTTGGTGAGTCGTCGGTCATCATGCTCGCACAAGGCAACTGGACAACTCCGATTGTTCCCGACAATGCGGTGTGGATGGGGGAGTCGCAATTGGTGGTTGCAGAACCCGGCAGCAAATTGACTACTGCCTACAAGATGACGTTTGTTGTTTCCCGCCAAGAGATCAAGCATGTCGAATTCACCCGGGTGTATGACGAACTTGGTATGGGGCCTGTGCCTGCTGTTTTGCAGATCGGTAATCTCGGCAGACTGGAGATGATTGTGACAGGGCAGGCGGCAAGAACGCTGAACTGGAATGCGGCCGTTACTGTATCGCAGGTCAATCTGGACTATTAATCGGAATTCAGCGTTCAGCTGTATTCCGCAACTAATCCCTCGATACGCCCATGCAGGTCGTCGAACACAGCCTGAAAGCCGGCTTCGATCTCTTCCTGAGTGCCTGTTAACGAGGCCGGATCTGGAATGCTCCAGTGAATCTTGATGTTTTGCCCGGGCATGACCGGGCAGACTTCGGCAGCAGCGTTATCGCAGACGGTAACGACGATGTCGATGGGTTGGTCCATATAGTCGTCCCATGACTGGCTCGAAGGCGCCTCCAGAGTCATGCCGTTGCGGGCGATGCAGGCCAACGCTTCCGGATGTACCTGCCTGGTTGGGGTGCTGCCGGCACTGAAGGCTTGAAAACCGGGCTTGCCGTCCTCATTTAGGATAGCTTCAGCCATGATGCTGCGGCAGGAATTGCCGGTGCACAGGAACAATACGGTCTTGGGGTGGTCAGTCATGCCCGGCCTTGGTTCAGTTTCGATTGGTTTGAATCTATTTTAATAGCGAGCTAAATCAGGCTCTTCCGAATACAATACAGCGAATATTATGTCTGACTTTCGTTACATTAGTGTTGAACGTCAACCGCAAAGCCTGCTGGGGCGAATCGTTGCTCTGGTTGTTGCAGGTCTGGTGCTTGTTGGTTCTTTGTTCATTGGCGTGTTTTTGTTTGTGGCCTTTTTCGCGTTTTTCGCACTTGCGGCTTTGGTGATCTACGGACGCATGTGGTGGCTGAAACGACAGTACGCGGCGAATGGCGGTGCAGCCGGTTATGGCGGTTCCGCCTATCAAAACGCTGACCGCAATCAGGGTCGCAGTAGCGGCGATGTACTCGATGCCGAATACACAGTGGTTGATGAGCAGCGGGATGACAGTCAGAAAGACGACCGTCAGTAATGATGCTCGTTAGCAAAGACGATTAAACGTTTAAGGCAGGGGGAGTGGCTTGAATCAGTCTGATACTCAACGCGACCTGGTTGCAGGTGCGGTCGAAGAACAAAAAATTAATTCGAACCGGGCACGTCGCAAGCGTCGTCGTAAACGCCGTATTGCCTACATTATTTTATTTGCGTTGTTCAGTTACGCCTTTGTCTGGGTATTGCAGCAGCGTACAACCACTACCATGATTTTCGTCAGCCACGCCGAAGTGGCTCGTGGCACTGCCGACCCTGCATTAACACCCGGTGGTAAACAGCGTGCACAGGATCTGGCCCGGTTTCTGCAAACGGTTGGTGTGACTGCAGGCGTTGATCTGATTTACGTGACACCGGGTCAGGCCAACCGGCAAACCGCAGAACCCATTGCTGTCGAGGCGAATGCAACCCTTGCGGTTACTGACCTCAGCGACATCGACGGGTTTCGCGAGCAGATTCTTGATGACCACAGTGGTGAGATCATTCTGGTGGTGTCTGAGGGCAAGGAAATTGAGCCTTTGGTTGCCGGTTTCCGGGGTAGTCCGGATATTCCCGCCATTGCACCGGACGAACACGACAACGTCTACATCGTCAGTATTCCCTGGTTCGGCAAAGAGAAAACGCTGCGTCTCACCTACGGTGAACCTTATCGCCGCTACGGTCGTCCGGACGGCGTGACGGCTGACCCGTCTGCAAGTAAACCATCCGAAGGCGAATAGCTTGCCGGTTTTTAAGCAGTGCTCACTGCGTTTTGATACACCCGGTCGTAGCACAACCGAAATTACCCGTGACGTCGCTGCAGCTGTAGCCGACGCCGGGGTAACCATAGGCTTGTGCCATGTGTTCATACGTCACACCAGCGCCTCGTTGATCATGACGGAAAACGCCGATCCCGATGTGCATGTTGATCTCGAAACGTTTTTGGGTGACCTCGTGCCGGATGGTGACTCCCGTTACATTCATACCGCCGAAGGTCCCGATGACATGGCAGCACATGTGCGCAATGCACTTACGCTGACTGAGGTTACTGTGCCTGTTAGTGACGGGCGTTTGGCGCTGGGCACGTGGCAGGGAATTTACCTGTGGGAGCATCGTCATCGGCCGCACAGCAGAACCATTATTGTGACGGTGCATGGCGAGTAAGCGGCATTTTAAGTTAAGCCTTCCGTTGGCGCTAAACTCCTATAAATACTGATATTTAACCTAATATTTTAGCCATTTCGTGACCTGGTTCACGGCAATTTTTGCCCCTGATTTCTAGAATTAGAACCATTCTCGAAAACAGAGGGCAGGACGATGCGTCCGACTCTAAAAAAATTGGCTTTGATCGCGTTGCTGGCAGGTTGTTGGCAGCCGGCTTTTGCTATATCCGTTATTTGGACGGCTGATCTGACCGATACCGGCAACGGTGTGCAGGTTATCGATGGTTCCGAAAATACCTGGGGTAACACCTACGAGTACACCGACAAGGGCGTAACGGCCACTGTTACGGCCTGGGCTATCGATAAAAATGAAACCGTTTTCCAGGCGGCAGCGGTGTCTGTCAAGGCGGGTGGTAGCGGTGCATGTAATGCGCCGGAGAACGGCAATGTCGGCAATTGCCTGAGCGGCGACAATCACGCACGTCTTGATAACAAGAGTCAGCAGGACTTTTTGCTTATTCGCTTCGATGCAACGGAAGCACCTGCCTACGAAACCCTTTTTCAGAGCCTGGATATCTTCACGCCGAAGAACAGTGAATACGAGCTGAGTTACTGGATTGGTACGGACGTGCCACAGGATCTGACCGGTATGGATTACAGTAATCTGGGTGCCAACGGTTTTCAGCTCAGAGGCACGTTGAGCTATACACCGCCGACAAACTCCAAAGTCGATATGATCGTCAATCATACGTTGGTTACGCCGCAAACCGCCGTGGCTGCTGATTACGGGAACGCCTTGCTGATTGGTTTTACGCCTAGTAACACAACGACGTCTGAGGTTTATATCAACTCGGTGGTTTCACAAGTGCCGTTGCCTGCACCGTTATTGCTTCTTATCGGGGGGCTGGTGTCTCTGGGATTATTTCGCCGTAAAGCCTGACTCCGAATCTGATTCGTTAAAAAGCCCCTTCTTAAAGGGGCTTTTTTTATTGGCAGGAGCAGGGTGGCTTCATCTAGAATCGACGCTGATTTGCATTGAGTAGCGCCCCGGTAGCTCAGCTGGATAGAGCGTCCGCCTCCTAAGCGGAAGGTCCCACGTTCGAATCGTGGTCGGGGCACCAATCCTGCAGCAGGCTATATGGCAACAACAGACAGTTACCGTGACAAGCTCATCGCGCTAAGGGAGGAGTTGCAGGCTGTCGCTGAGACAGGCGATGAGGCTGCCGGTGTTGTCGAGCTCGATCAGACCAGAGTAGGGCGTTTGTCGCGCATGGACGCGATGCAGGCTCAGTCGATGTCGCAGGAGGCGCAGCGTCGCCGTGAAGCTCAGCTGCAGGCAATTGAGGCAGCTTTAGGGCGCATTGACCGTGACGATTACGGTTACTGCAAAGAGTGCGAAGAGCCTATCGACCCGCGTCGGTTGGAATTTGACCCAACGGCCTTATATTGCCTTGAGTGTGCTGCGGAAAGAGACCGTAACGGGTAATCTAGCTGCTCTGATTTGAGAGACACCATGACTTCACCACAAGAATACGAAACCCCTGATCAGGCAGCGTTGTCGATCCGCGCCGAATCCGGCGATGCCGAGGCACAGTTCGAACTGGGCAAGCATCTGGACCAGCCCGGTGGCACGCAGCAGAACAAGCAGGCGGCGTTTCACTGGTACGTGAAAGCGGCAGAGCAGGGTCATACCGAGGCGCAGTTCGCCGTCGGCCTGCTTTATAGCCTTGGTGAAGGCGTGAGCCGCAACGATGAATTCGCGGTGAACTGGTTTTTGAAGGCTGCTAAAGCAGGTATGGCAGATGCCCAGTTCAATGTAGGTTTGATGAATTATCTTGGCGAAGGCGTGGACCAGAATTACGAGCAGGCCTGTCGCTGGTTTTTAAAAGCTGCAGAGCAGGGGCATGCAAAGGCACAGTTTAACCTGGGTGTGATGTATGCCAACGGCGAAGGCGTTAAGGCCGATGCTGTTGAGACAGGCAAATGGTGGACGCTCGCGGCCATGCAGGGGCATCCCGCTGCGCAATCGCTGCTTGAATCTGTGCAGGAGCAGCTCACCGCTGACGAGTTGCGAATCGTGCAGGAAAGCACCGCATCCTGGTTCAGCGACCGGCCGCTGACCGACTAGTCTAAGCCACAGCAAAGCGTTCAGCTTGTTATGACAAGAATACCTGTTGATTCGTGGCTAAGCGCCTCTGTTTTAAGCAAAAAACTGACTTTTCTATTGCTTGCCTTGTCGGCAGGCAGCCTATATTGTCCCCGCCACTTATCTCACTACTAAATCCCGCTGTTCAAGGCGGTCTGGCGGACATATTCATGCAGGACAAAACGGTTCAACTGATTCAGAACATCACTACGGTCGGCACTATTGCATTGGGTCTGACGGCTCTTTATATGTCCTTTCCGGGGCCGAACGTGGCAATGCTGCTGCTGGCGCTGGTGACGCTCGGTACTGCATATGATTTCTTCAGTCACATCATTGGCAGAGGTGTGACGGAACCGCGTCCGTCATTGCTGCTGTATGCGAAGTTCAACTTTGCAGCACTGTGTTTCGGTATTCCGTTTACCTCGCTGGCCGCTTCATTCGTGGTTGCAGAGATTGTTCCAGACGGTATCAGCGCCACACTCGCCGGTTATTGGCTTGAGTTGCTGATCGGTTCCGTTCTGTTCGGCTCGCTGTTCTTCTTTGCGAAGTACAAAACCTTTGTCATGCACGGTGGCATTGAGTACACACTGGACAAGTCAGACCGATACACGAAGATTATTTTTGTGACTCGTCGTGTTCTGTTGGCTATCGCGGTTGTAGTTTCGTTGGTTGCAGTCTATGAAGGACTCGGTTCCTCAATGATCTGGTGGACGATTGCCTACGCTGTGCTGTTCGTCGCAACCATTCCGCTGCATATCATGCATCGCCCGATCGCTTCGATGCTGGCGGAAGCGGCTACGCTGCTGGTGTTGTTCTACGGTACCTCCCGCGTCTTTTATATGTAGTTCATGGCGATGTAATACATGGCAACGGATTCCACACCTTATAAAGAACTGGGCGAAGAGGCTGGCATATGCCGCCTGGTCGAACGTTTCTATCAGGTGATGGATGAGGCGCCCGAGGCGAAAGCCATCCGGGACATGCATGGTGACGATCTTGGACCCATTACTCAGAAGCTCAGCGATTATCTGTGCGAGTGGCTGGGTGGTCCGAAGCTTTATTCAGAAAAGACCGGCACCGTCTGTCTGACCCGTCCTCATGCCGCCTACAAGCTTGATGAAGAAGCCCGCGACCAGTGGTTGTTCTGCATGGAGCAGGCGCTTCGCGATGTCGATGCCAGCGCCGGGGTGCAGGCGATGCTCAAGGAGCCGTTTTTCAGGATTGCGGACATAATGCGGAACGACTGCTAAAGTCCGTTTTTTGCTCCGTCGCGAGCATCAGTTTCTCTATTGATTCCTGTTATTTGCGTCTTGCATCGCATTTCTGGCTCAAGTCATACATTTGTTACCTTAAGTCTGTTAGTGTCAGCGGCTAGTCTGGCTTATTGCCGGAAGGGTTACCGGCAGCGGTTCTTACCGGTTCACAGGGATGTGAGTCCGAGAGACAAGCCGGTCAATAGGGTGAGCGGAAGTCTTTGCAGCACTGGGTAAATAATCAAACGGGCGCGCCGGGGTGCGTGACTGCACTGGACGTTGGTACTTGGTCCGGCATTTCATACGGAGCCATCCGATGAAGTGGCTCTCGTCGATGGTCGTCGACCCGATCAGGGATCTGATGCACCGCAAGGACCGTTTCAGTCGCGGTGTCATGGCCATCCTGTTCGGTACTGTTACTTCCCGCGTTATCGCGTTTGCGACGATCCCCATTCTTTCGCGCTTGTTCACGCCTTCCGAGTTCGGTGTGTTCGCCTTGTTCTCGATGGTGACGGCCGTGCTCGGCTCTGTCGTCACCTGGCGCTATGAAGCCTCTATTATTCTTCCCGAGAGCGAAGAGAGCGCCATCAACCTGTTGCTGGTGTCCTGCACAGCCACAACTATTTCATCGGTGCTGTGCTGGGTGGTGTTCTACATCTGGGGGCAGCCGATTGCCGAGTTTATCGGTACCGCCGAACTGGGCCCTTGGCTGGTCTGGTCGCCACTGTGTATCTGGGCTATCGGTATCTTCACGTCACTGCGCCTGTGGAAATCGCGTCAGGATGACTTTGCCTCCATCAGCTACGCGCGTGTCGGCGACACCTCTGCATTGTCAGCGACTCAGCTGTCTCTGGGCTTTGCTTATCCGGGTCAGGTTATGGGTTTGATGCTGGGTGCATTCGTTGCCCGGTTTACCGCAGTCATCATGCTCGGCTACAGCACCATCAAGGCCGATGGCGCACGCATTAAACAAGCAGTGAGCTGGAGCAAGGCCAAAGAACAAGCCAAGCGCTATATCCGTTTTCCGCTGTACGACCTGCCTGCCAGCGCACTGAACAACTTCTCCCGCGAGATGCCCGTGGCCATGCTGGGTGTGTTCTTTATCCCGCAGTGGGTGGGTTTGTACTCCATGGCGAATCGTGTGATGTCGGTGCCATTGCAGGTGCTGGGCGGCTCTATTGCACAGGTGTATTTGCCGGTGGCCCGGGACGCGGCTCAGAGCAACCGCCTGGACGTGTTTACCTTGTCTATTTTCGACCGGCTGCTGCGTATCAGTGTGACGCCGATGTTGCTGGTGGCTATTGCTGCGCCGGAACTGATGAGCATTGTTCTCGGTGATCAATGGTACTTCGCCGGCGTGTTTCTACGCTGGATTTGTCCCTGGTTGATGCTGGCCTTCATCGCTTCACCCATTTCCGAAGTGTTCAGTATTCTCGAGCGTCAGAACGAAAAGCTGATGTTCAATACCGTGTTGTTTATCGTCCGCTTTGTATCGCTTCTGGTTGGCGGTTTGTTCGGCGATGCTTTTCTGGCTGTCGCTTTGTTTGGCGTTTCCGGCGCAATCTTCTGGTTCGTGCAGTGCTATTGGTTGATCCGTATCAGCGGCGTGCAGATGTCGCTGTTCTGGAAACACATTGGTCTTGAGTTGGCCAGAGCTTTGCCGTTTGTTGCTGTGATGGGGGCTGCCCAGTGGTATCACTACGATTTCAAGAAGGTCGTGATCTGTCTGGTGATTCTGCTGTCGGTGTATCTGCTGCATAACTGGCGTCATCTGCTCAGCTCGGGCAAGGCGGTGCAGTTGCAGGCGCGGGCCGCTCAGGAAGGTTAAAGGGAACGGTTAAACACTGTGTCTGAAGCAGCAGATGTCCCGCGCGTTAGCGTCATCATTCCCAGCTATAACCGCGCTCACGTGCTCGAGCGAGCGCTCGACAGCGTATTTGCCCAGACCTTTACCGATTTCGAAGTGATCGTTGTTGACGATGCGTCCACCGACAATACCGCTGAACTCGTTGCGGGCATTGATGACTCCAGACTCAGGTTTCTCCGGCACGAAACCAATCAGTACGCCGGCGGTGCCCGTAATACCGGCATGGCTGCGGCTAAAGGCGAGTACATCGCGTTTCTCGACAGTGATGACCTGTGGCTGCCCCACAAACTCCGGGAGCAGGTAGCACAGCTGGATGAGGCCGGCAGTGACTGGGTGGCTGGTTACACCGGAGCGCTGGTCAACATGAAGGGCGGGTTAAACGAGCGGTCTGAATACCGGCCCCGGCATACCGGCGATGTGCTGCGCAATTATCTGCTTGGTGAGTTCACGATCTGGACGCCCACCTTTATCTTCCGTCGTGCCTTGCTCGATGAAGTGGGCAATTTCGACCCGGACCTGATTCGCGGCGAAGACATCGATTTCTATTTGCGGATTCTGCAGAAGGGTAAGTTGGCTTGTCTGACCGAGCCGGCTGTTGAGCTGTTTATTGAAGTCGATAAAGGTGTTGCCGATACCGCCGCCGAAAGCGACCGATTGTTCCTTGAAAAAAATGCGGCGCTTATCGATTCTCTCGGTGAGAAAGACGCCCGTTACATTCGCGCGTATTACGAGTTCCGTCAGGGTGAGCGTTACCTGATCGAAAACCGCATAGGCGAGGGTGTTGCCAGCCTGAAGAAGGCGATGGGTATTACAGTTGCGCTGCCTCCCAAGCGCTATGCCGCCTGGACCGTCAAACTGCTGAAAGCCTGCAAAGCCAAAATCTTTTAGGTCAAATCTTCGGCAGATTGCAGCCTTTTGTTTCTTAGCTTCAACAGACTTTAATAAAGCTCCATAAGTGCTTGTTAATTAATGTTGGATGCTGTTATTGTTAAGTCCGTTTCAGAGGCTGCAGCGCCTGTGCTTTAATGATTCGTGAAGGTGTTCACGGACATTGAAGGGCGGCCTGCGTATCGTCGCCTTGGCGGGAAACCGAACCGCAGATGGCAGCGAATTCACTGTTACAACCAAAGCAAGGCAAAAGCGTAAGGAATTGGGACAGCGTGAAAGATAGCTTGAAAGATGGCGATGAGAACGAACTGAGACGGCTGCGGGCCGAGACTCAGACTCGTGACGATGTATTGCTTGATCAGCTAACCGGTAATGCCGGTCCTGCACCGGGTGGTCGCAGTGAGCGGCGCCGCAGGGGCGAGGATCGTCGCAAACGCCATGTCTGGGGTTTTATCTACGGCATGTTCCATCCCCGCCGCCGCAAGCACCGTCGCGACCGCGACACCCATCACTGGCGCATGGACTGGCATGATTCGGGCTTGCTTTATCTCGCTCTCGCTATTGTCCTCATGAGCTGCACCGATGCTTTGTTTACCTTGAATATCCTGGCCCTCGGCGGTGAAGAGGTGAACCTCTTCATGAAGAAGATGATCGAGCAGGATGTTAATAAGTTCCTGAGCACCAAGATCGCATTGACCTGCGGCGGGGTGGTCGTATTGGTGGCAGCTTCCCGTTACCACTTGCTGGGCGTTGTCCCTGTGCGCCGCATCCTGCAGCTGATCTGTGTCGGGTATGGCGTGCTGATTGCCCATGAGCTGATTCTGCTGTCACCGTTCATTGAGGACACGCTGCAGCTGTAGCTCGTCTTTTGGCGCCGATGCATACGTTTGAGTGAGGGCCGGTCCTGCAAGGACCGGCCCTTTTTATTGGGTGTCGCGGGAGATTGCCCGCAGGTAGCCGTCCGGCTGACCGCAAAGCCTGCTCATTCCGCCCGAATCTCGCGAAATCCCTTGCATTCAGGGGCTATAAGCCGCGCCGCCTTTGCTTTAAACTGTTGCCTGTTGTTGAACGCGATTAACCGGGGCCCGGGCTTATGTAAGCCGAAGGTTCGCCGGAGCTTTTGCTATGGCGTAGAAGCTGTGTATCGGTGCGTCCTGTGAGCAACCCTGACTTTCAAGGGTCTGCAGGGTTCCGGCACCTGATAGCCCGGCACCCGTTGGTCGCTTGATTGAATTTTTCCAGGGGCGATAGGCAGCTATGGCAGGTCACAGTAAGTGGGCGAATATCCAGCACCGCAAGGGTGCGCAGGATAAGAAGCGCGGCAAACTATTCACCAAACTGATTCGTGAAATCACGGTAGCGGCCAGAACCGGCGGGCCCGATCCGGATGCCAACCCGCGTTTGCGTCTGGCGATGGAGAAGGGCCGCTCGCAAAGTCTTCCCAAAGACCGTATTGAGAAAGCGGTTAAGCGTGGCTCCGGTGACATCGATGGCGACGATTATTTCGAAGCCTCTTACGAAGGTTATGGTCCCGGCGGAGTGGCGGTCATGGTGAACTGTCTGACCGACAACCGGAACCGTACTGTGTCGGAAGTGCGTCACGCCTTTTCAAAACACGGTGGCAACTTGGGCGCTGACGGTTCAGTTGCGTATCTGTTTACTCAGGTTGGATTGATTAGTTTTGCCACAGGCGCTGACGAGGACAACATCATGGAAGCAGCCCTGGAAGCGGGTGCTGACGATGTTGTGACCAATGACGACGGCTCCGTTGATGTGCTGACTTCGCCGCAGGAATTTCCGGACGTGTGTGAGGCCATCCGTGCCGCCGGTCTGGAGCCTGAGCTGGCAGAGGTCACGATGCGTGCCTCTCTGGAAGCCAGTCTTGAGGAAGACGATGCCGGCAAGATGATCAAGTTGCTGGAGACGCTGGAAGATCTCGACGATGTGCAGAACGTCTATTCCAATGCGGATATTTCGGAAGAGGTTCTGGCAAAGCTTTAATTGACGACCTTAATTGACGACCTTGATTGACAACTAGGGGAAGGGCAGGTTTGACGCAAGTGGTGCGAATTATCGGGATAGATCCCGGTTTCCGGCTGACGGGTTACGGTGTGATCGATACCGACGGTCAGTCGTCGCGTTACGTTGCTCACGGGCATGTGAAGAACACCGCCGATGATCCTGCTGAACGGCTCAAGCGCATCTTTTCTGTTATGCGCGACGTGATCGCTGAATACCAACCTCACGAACTGGCTATCGAGAAAGTGTTCGTCGCCAAAAACGCCGATAGCGCACTCAAACTGGGTCAGGCCCGCTCCGCTGCAATCTGTGCTTCATTCGAGGCGGATATTCCGGTTCACGAATACGCGGCACGCCTGGTGAAACAATCCATCACCGGCCGCGGTTCCGCGGACAAAGAACAAGTGCAACACATGGTGCGTGTGTTGCTGTCCTACACCGGTGATTTAACCCATGACGAATCTGACGCGCTGGGCATCGCCTTGTGCCACGCCCACAACCGGTCACTGAACAAGCTGGTCGCGGGAGCAGGGCGTTGATCGGGTTTATCCGCGGCATTCTTGTCGACAAGACACCACCAAAGATGCTGGTTGATGTGAACGGCGTTGGCTACGAAATCGATGCCCCTATGTCGACGTTCTTTAAACTGCCGGACACCGGTGTGCAGCTCACGTTGCTGACTCATCTGATTGTTCGTGAAGATGCACACACCTTGTATGGTTTTCATACCGACGCCGAACGGGCTCTGTTCCGTGAACTGCTCAAGGTAAACGGTGTGGGCGCGAAGATGGCGCTGGCAATTCTGTCTGCGTTAAGCGTTGATGATTTTGCCCGCTGCGTGCAGGACGAAGACAAGGCTGCTTTGTGCCGGGTGCCGGGTGTAGGTCGTAAGACAGCAGAGCGGCTGATTCTGGATATGCGTGACCGTATTGAACCGTTGTCTGATGCTATTGGTGCCGGCCTTGAAGGCGGCGCTACGCCTGACGGTCACGGCGAGGCGTTTCATGCGCTGGTCAGTCTCGGCTACAAGTCGGCCGAGGCACGCAAAATGTTGAAAGCCGTGCCCGATGACGTTAGCGGTACCGAAGAATTGTTGCAGGCGGCGTTAAGTTCCGCTGCGCCCGGGAAAGGCTAGTCCGGGAGAGGAAAGTAAGAGATGTCTGAAGCTGATCGTTTTATAGGTGGTGAAGAGCTTTCCGAAGAGGAGGTGCTCGACCGCGCTATTCGTCCGCAGTTGCTGGACGAATACATCGGTCAGTCTGCTGTTAAAAAGCAGATGAACATCTTTATCGCTGCGGCCAGAAAGCGCAGTGAAGCGCTGGATCACACACTCATCTTTGGTCCTCCCGGTTTGGGTAAGACCACGCTCGCAAACATCATTGCGAAAGAGTTGAACGTAAACCTCCGGCATACGTCCGGGCCGGTATTGGAACGCCCCGGTGACCTCGCAGCCATCCTGACCAGCCTTGAACCCAACGACGTTTTGTTTGTCGATGAGATTCACCGCCTCAGTCCGGTAGTGGAAGAGGTGCTGTATCCGGCGATGGAGGATTACCAGCTCGACATCATGATTGGCGAAGGCCCTGCCGCACGCTCCATCAAGCTGAACCTGAAGCCGTTTACCCTGGTGGGTGCAACAACCCGTGCCGGTTTGCTGACATCACCGTTGCGTGACCGCTTTGGCATCGTGCAGCGTCTCGAGTTTTATACGGCTGAGGAGCTGCACTCTATCGTGACCCGTTCTGCCGGCATCCTGGACGTCGAGATTGAGACCGATGGGGCTAAAGAAATTGCCGGTCGTGCGCGCGGCACGCCGCGTATCGCCAACCGTCTGTTGCGTCGTGTACGTGACTTCGCCGAAGTTGAAGCCGATGGTCGCATTACAGGTGATGTGGCAGCCGCTGCGATGGATTTGCTGGATGTCGATCCGCACGGCTTCGACATCATGGACCGCAAGTTGCTGCTGACCATCATCGAGAAGTTTGCCGGTGGCCCGGTGGGTATCGACTCTATTGCTGCGGCGATCGGTGAAGAGCGCGGCACCATTGAAGATGTAATCGAGCCGTATCTGATTCAGCAGGGTTTCCTGATGCGCACACCACGTGGTCGTGTTGCTACGGCGCTGGCATTCAAACACTTTGGCTTGAAAGCGCCGGAAACACCGGATGCGGCCGGAGATCTCTTCGAATGATTGTGGAACGGGATGGCTGGGTCGAGTTTCCGCTAAGGATTTATTACGAGGATACCGACGCACAGGGCGTGGTCTATTTTGCCAACTATCAGCGCTTCATGGAGCGCGGCCGTACCGAATGGTTGCGGGTCAGAAAAGTCGAGCAGGATGTATTGCGACGGGAGCACAACGTCATCTTCAGTTTGATTTCGGCGGCGGTGAAGTATCACAAACCGGCGCAGCTCGATAACGAAATAATTGTGCGCACGCGGGTGAGTCAGGCCAAGGGCGTGCGGGTTTGTTTTGAACAGGAGGTTCGCCTCAACACGGCGGACGGAGAATTGCTGGCCAGTGCCGAGAATGTGGCAGCCAGCCTGAATGCGGAAAGCCTGCGACCGACACGGTTGCCGGCAGAGGTGCAGGCCATGTTGTCTGCAGATGCTTAATCCGGTGCCAATTGGGCAGTCAACCGGACAGGACGTGGGAAGAATATAGAAATGGGTGAGAGTTTGTCGGTCGTCAGTTTGATTCTGGAAGCCAGTCTGATTGTGCAGCTGGTGATGCTGGGCCTGATTGCAGCCTCGGTTGCTTCCTGGGCCATCATCCTGAAAAAGCGAAAGCTGTTGCAGCAGGCGGTGAGCGGTGCTGACGAGTTTGAAGCGAAGTTCTGGTCCGGCGGTGACCTCACTGCCATCTATAAAGATATCAATCAGGGCGAAGAAGCTCCGCGTGATATGGCGGCTATTTTTGAAGGCGGCTTTCGCGAGTTTCGTCGCTTAAGTCAGCAGAGCGGTCAGTCGCCCGAGAAGATTCTCGAAGGTGCGCAGCGCGCCATGCGTGTTGCACAAATGCGCGAGATGGATCGTCTGGAGCACCAACTGGCTACACTGGCCACCATTGGTTCAACCAGTCCTTACGTCGGCCTGTTCGGTACCGTGTTCGGCATCATGAATTCATTCCGGGCGCTGGGTAATGTGCAATCAGCCACGCTGGCGATGGTCGCGCCGGGTATTGCAGAGGCGCTGATTGCTACCGCGATGGGTTTGTTCGCAGCGATCCCGGCGGTTATCGCGTACAACCGCTACGCCGATCAGGTGACGCGCCTTGAGGTGCGTTACGACACCTTCCGCGAGGAGTTTTCTTCGATCCTGCAGCGCTCTGTAAGCGTGCGGAGTCAGGACTGATGGAAGGCGGTCGCAAACGGCGGCTGATGGGCGAGATCAATGTCGTCCCGTACATCGACGTCATGTTGGTGTTGCTAATTATCTTTATGGTGACAGCACCTTTGCTGACACAGGGTGTGGAAGTGGACCTGCCTGAAGCTGATGCAGAGCCGCTCGATTCGGAAAGCTCGGAACCGCTGGTGTTGTCGGTGGATGTAAACGGCGAGTTTTATCTGAACGTTGGTGATGATGAGGATACGGCGCGCGAACCGGCGCAAATTGTCGCGCTGGCTTCGGCGGTGTTGCGACAGAAGCCCGATACAGCCGTACTGGTGAAAGCCGACAAGAATGTATCGCATGGTCGTGTCATTACGGCGATGGTGTTACTGCAGAAAGCAGGCGCACCTAAAGTTGGTTTTTTGACCGACCCGACGGAGTTCGATCCTTTGGATGGCGAGTTAGCGCCCGAATGATCTCCTATAGCTCGTAGGGTAACGGTGTTGCCCGGATGGCAGCTCAGCAACGTATAGAACGCAGACGGATTTGTGGGACAGACGAAGTCATTTGTAGAGGAGTACCGTAACTGGCTGATCTGGTCAGCAGTGCTGCATGTCCTCGTCGTCGTGGCATTTACGTTCACCAATCTGTCATTGCCGCCGCGGATGCCACAGCAGGTCGCTGTGAAAGCTGAGTTGATCGACGAGTCGAAGATCAAGGCGAAGCAGGAAGCCAAAGCCCGGGAGCAACGCAAACGGGATGAAGAGCGTCGCAAGGCAGAGCAGGAACGCAAGGTAAAGGCCGAGGCGGAGTGGCGCAGGAAGGCCGAACAGGAGCGTAAGGCCAAAGCTGAGCGCGAACGCAAAGCGAAAGCCGAGCAGGAACGTAAGGCGAAGCTGAAAGCCGAGCAGGAACGTAAGGCAAAGGCCGAAGCAGAGCAGAAAGCTAAAGCCGAGGCCGACAGAAAAGCCAAAGCAGAAGCCGAGCGCAAGGCCAAAGCAGAAGCCGAGCGCAAGGCCAAAGCAGAAGCTGAACGCAAGGCGAGAGAAGAAGCGCAGCGCAAGGCGGAAGAGGCGGCAGCAGCCGCGAAACAAGCTGAGCTGATGGCTGCGATGGAACAGGAAGAACGGCTGCTGGCAGCGCGCAATTCAGGGGAACTTGCTCAGTACATTGCGCTCATACGTCAGAGGGTCGAAAGAAACTGGGTGCAACCGGCAGGAGCGCAAGCGCAAATTGAATGCGAAGTGAATGTCAGTCAGATTCCCGGTGGTGAAGTAGTGAGTGTCAGGGTCGGGCGTTGTAATGCCGACCCGGCAGTGATTCGTTCAATTGAGGCGGCGGTGTATAAATCATCACCGTTGCCGTTGCCGGAAAACCCGGCATTGTTTGAACGCAATCTCAAGTTTGTTTTCCGTCCCGAGACCTAAATAGCGGACGGAGTTAATACAGGGTTGGTTTTGATGGTTAAGTTTGTTGGCAAGTGTGTGTCTGTGGTTTTTGTGGTGCTGCTGTGGACGCAGTCTGCAATGGCGGAATTGCAGATTGATATCACCCGCGGTGCTGCGGAGGCGGCACCCATTGCGGTTGTGCCGTTCGGTTGGAACGGGGCAGGTGAGCCGCCCTACGACGTGTCCGGCGTTGTAGCTGCAGATCTGACCCGCACCGGTCGTTTCCGGCCGATCCCTGCAGGCGACATGCTGCAACAGCCCACCAAAGGTGCGGATGTCGACTTTAAAGACTGGCGCATACTCGGTACTGAAGTTGTGGTTGTAGGCGAGGTGTCACCGGCTGACAGCGGCGGTTACATGATCCAGTTTCAGGTCTTTGATGTGTTTAAAGGTAAGCAGTTGCTCGGCTATCGACTGCCCAGTTCGGCAAACGGACTGCGGGCGGCCGCGCACCGCGTCAGCGACATGGTTTATGAAAAGCTCACCGGTGTTCGCGGTATCGCTTCCACCCGCATCGCCTATGTGAATGTCACGGGCACGCCCGAGAATCTGACCTACCGCCTGATCGTTGCCGATGCCGACGGTGAGAACGCCCGCATCATGGTTGAATCGGACAAAGCGATTCTGTCGCCGGCATGGTCACCCGACGGCCGCCGTATCGCCTATGTCTCATTTGAGAACGACAACTCAGAAGTGTTTGTGCAGGTAGTGCGTACCGGCGAGCGCCAGCGCGTGTCCTCGCGTAAGGGCATTAACAGTGCACCGGCCTGGTCGCCCGACGGTCGTAAACTCTCGCTGACACTTTCCAAGGCAAACGGCAATCTCGATGTTTACACATTGGACCTTTCGAATCAGGTGCTGCGTCGATTAACCGACGGTCAGACTATTGAGACGGAAGCCTCCTGGGCGCCGGACAGCAAGTTTATTTATTTCACATCCGACCGGGGTGGAGCGCCGCAGGTGTATCGGATTCGTCCCGAGGGCGGACGTGCACAGCGCGTGACGTTTGAAGGAAATTACAACGCCCGTCCGCGCGTTGCTCCGGACAATAGCCGTTTGGCCGTGGTGCATAATGACAGGGGTAACTATAGAATCGCTGTGGTTGATCTGGAGCGCACCTATACGCAGGTTCTCACCGACGGGCGTTTGGATGAGTCCCCCAGTTTCGCACCGAACGGAGAGGTATTGATCTACGCGACCCGCGAAGGTGGCAGAGGCTCGCTGGCGACAGTGACCGTGGACGGCAGGGTTCAGCAACGGCTGTCGTCTATGGATGGTGACGTGCGTGAACCGGCATGGGGGCCGTTCCCCGTTAATTAGGTCCGGCGACCAGTAACAGTTTTGGTAAGTTTGAAGCAGCGTTGTGCAGGCAAGGACGTCGGTAAGCAACGTTGGATAAGCGGAAAGGCAAACAGGAGTTGCAGCAAATGAAAATGTTCAAAGTATTGTTTCCGGTGGCAGTGATGGCAGTGCTGGCCGCGTGTACGACCAAAGATGGCAAATTGACGACCATCGACGGTGCCGGCAGTGATGGTGCCGGCACAGAGATTCCTGATGACAGCAATGGTGCAAATACCTTCGGTGTTGGTGCCGGTGGAGTGGCAGCCGATGGCGGTCCTTTGCCGGACACGGGTACGTTGCTCGATGACCGCACCATCTACTTCGAACTGGATTCAACCCAGATTTCTGCCGAAGGTCTGGAAATACTCAAAGAGCACGGTGCGTTTCTCGCTCAGAACCCGAACTCAACTTTGCGCATCGAAGGTCATGCCGATGAACGCGGCAGTCGCGAGTACAACCTGGGCCTGGGTGAACGTCGTGCACAGTCTGTGAAAAGCGTATTGCTGGTGCAGGGCGCATCTGCAGAACAGATCTCGGTTGTGAGCTACGGCGAAGAGCGCCCGGCAGTGTTCGGCAGCGACGAAGCCGCATGGCAGAAGAACCGCCGTGCTGAACTGCGCTACGGCCGCTAAGCAATAACGACGAAAAAGAAAGCATCGCGATGAAACGTTTTGTAAGCATAAGCCTGGTAGTGGTGGCGCTGGCAGCCGCCGCTACAGCGCAGGCTGCACGCAACGACTTGTATCCGCAGGTTGTGTCTCTTGAGCAGCGGGTGACTCAGCTGGAGCGGGTTGTCGATAACGACGCACTGGTAGACATTCTGACCCGCCTTGATCAGATTCAGGCCGAAGTGCAGGCATTACGCAGCGATGTAGAGCAGTTGCAGTTTGAAGCAGAGCAGAGCGGTAATCGTCAGCGTGAGTTGTATCTGGATGTCGACCGTCGCTTGCAGGCGGTCGAGTCTTCAGCCGCCGCTACAGAATCCGCGGTGCAAAGTGCGGTAGTAGGTGGTGCAGCGCTGGCCGCCGGTCAGCTGCCTGTGCCCGGCGGCACGCCTGAGGAAAATTATCAGGCGACGTTCGAGTTGCTTAAGCAAAGCCGCTACGAAGAAGCGATTCTCGGGTTTCAGCAGTTCCTGACAGCCTATCCAGACAGTGAGTTGGGCGGCAATGCCCGTTACTGGCAGGGTGAGGCTTATCTGATTACCAAGAAGTACGACGAAGCCGAGGGTGCGTTTCAAGCAGTCATCAATGATTATCCGAACTCGCGCAAAGTGCCCGACTCGCTGCTGAAGCTTGGCTTCACCTACTACGAGATTGAAAACTGGTCTCAGGCCCGCAAGGCGCTGAATGCTGTTCTCAATCGCTATCCCGATTCGACCGCAGCAAAGCTTGCCACCGAGAAGCTGCAAAAGATGGATCAGGAGAACCGCTAGGTCCTTCCGGATCCTGTCGCGGTTAAAGCAGAGCGGATTAATTCATGGGCGGTCAGTCAGACAAAGCCGTTACTTCGCCGCGCGATGCGATCGATGAAGCGCAGCGTGTTCGCGTATCTGAAGTCTTTTATTCAATCCAGGGTGAATCCCGGCCGAGTGGTTTTCCAACCGTCTTTATCCGTCTGACCGGTTGCCCGTTGCGATGTCAGTATTGCGATACCGACTATGCGTTTCATGGCGGGCAGTGGCGGGCTATTGAAGACCTGATTGCGCAAGCGGCCGACTATCAAGCTGCTTACGTATGCGTCACCGGCGGTGAGCCTCTGGCACAACCCAATTGCGGTCGCTTGCTGACGGCGCTGGCTGACGCCGGCTTTGATGTGTCGCTGGAGACCAGTGGTGCGTTATCCATCGAAGGACTGGACCCGCGTATCACCGTGGTCATGGATATAAAGACACCGGGTTCCGGTGAAGCCGGCAAAAATCTGCTGGCTAACCTCGATCTACTGCGCGAACAGGACCAGTTGAAGTTCGTTATTTGCAGTCGGGACGATTACGAGTGGTCCCGCGAGTTTGTGGCCGAACGAAAGCTGACCGAGGTTTGCAGTGTGCTGTTTTCGCCCAGTCAGTCTGAGTTGGAAGCCAGGCAGTTAGCCGAGTGGATACTGGAAGACCGCTTGCCCTTGCGGTTTCAAGTTCAACTCCATAAGTATCTCTGGGGCGATGAGCCCGGGCATTAGATGCTGCTCGTTGGTTTTGACTAAAGGTTTGAATAAAACAGGTTCTGAATAGACATGAGTCGGAGTGTGGTGTTGTTATCGGGCGGGATGGATTCGTCTACCGTGCTTGCTATCGCCCAGAGCGAGCAGCAGCAGGTGTTTGCTCTCAGTTTCGATTACGGACAGCGTCATTCAGCCGAGTTGAACGCAGCCAAACGCATTGCCGCCGCCGCCAACGTTGCCGAGCACCGCATCATTAATATTGATATCGGCCAGCTCGGTGGTTCAGCCCTCACAGATGAAAGCATTGCTGTGCCGGACGAGCAGGCCTCGGAAGAAGGTGATGACATTCCGGTGACCTACGTGCCCGCGAGAAACACGGTGTTTCTGTCTTATGCACTGGCGTGGGCGGAAGTTTTGGATGCCGACTTAATTTATACAGGCGTCAATGCGGTCGATTACTCCGGCTATCCGGATTGCCGTCCGGAATATGTGGACGCATTTCAGAAGATGGCCAATCTTGCGACCAAGCGCGGTGTTGAAGGCAATCCTATAGAGATCCGTTCGCCGCTGATCAACCTGGGTAAGGACGAAATTATCACTGCCGGGCTGGGTCTGGGGGTCGATTATTCGCAGACTATTTCATGCTATGCCGCAACGGACGACGGACTTGCTTGCGGGCAGTGTGATGCCTGTCGGCTGCGTGCCGAGGGCTTTCGTTCTGCGGGGGTTGAGGATCCCACCCGCTACGTTGCCTAGGAGGCGCGTCGTTGCCTGAATATTCTTGTAAAATCCTTCCCAAATAGCTTGTTATTCAGGCGCGAATCGGTATCATGCGCGTCGAACTGAGGGACGTTAGCTCAGTTGGTAGAGCAGTTGGCTTTTAACCAATTGGTCATAGGTTCGAATCCTATACGTCCCACCATTCAATAAGACGCCCGCTTTTTTAAGCGGGCGTTTTTTGTTGGTAGGGACGTAAGGATGAGAACCGTAAAGGTTCGACCCGGGTCCAGTTGGCGGACCGCAGGTACGCCAGATGGGGAGGGGTGAGCCTCCGGAGGAGGCGAACAATCCTATATGCGATCTCTCAGAATGCCCCTTGAGAATGACCCCTTGGCACGATCTCCGACGCCCCACCATTCAATGCTTTCTATAGGACTGTGTGTGGGCTGACTGACAGCCCGATCGGGAAAATCGCTTTAACACCATTGGCTTGCAGCTTTCTGCTGCGCTGGGGCCGCGGGATCTCGGCTGGCGGGGCGCGAACCGGGGTTTGTGGTGTCGTTACGACAGCCCGAAACCACCGATTTCCAACAGGTGGTTAATGAAGATTCTCCTATACATACGGTGTTTATGCCTATTATCATAGGTGCTGACCTGAAACCTCACGCTCAGGTTGCCTTTGCTCTGCGGGTTGTGCGTTTTTGACGACACAGCATTGTCGTTGTGAGTTATGGCCCGTTTGGAAGTGAGGGGGATTCCGCCCAGGACGGTGCGGATGATTAAGCTAGTTTTAAATGAAGTAGGGGGAGCCATCTTCATGTCTCGATCTAAGTGTTTTGCCGGCATGTTTGCGGCAATTGTGGCCGCAGCACCGGTTACGCTTTTGATGCCCGCAACAGGCTGGGCACAGCAAATTGAAGAAATTGTGGTAACGACTCGTCGTACCCAGGAAAGTCTTCAGGAAGTACCTATCGCCGTAACGGCAATTGGTGCTGAAGCAATTCAGCGTCAGGGTATTAATGGTCTCGACGGCGTTGCCAAACTCGATCCGAGTGTGAGCTTCGACACGTCATACGGTCCTGCAGATACCCGTGTCGCGATTCGTGGTCTGTCTAATACCCGCGGTCGTTCAAACGTTGCGTTCCTGATTGACGGTATCGACGTCACCACCGAGAACTTTATCGCCGCCGGTTCAGGCCTGCTTGCTAACCAGCGCCTGCTGACCGACGTTGAACGTATTGAGATTGTGAAAGGCCCCCAAAGTGCTCTATACGGTCGTGCAGCGTTCGCAGGTGCGATTTCATATGTAACTAAAGAACCCGGCGACGTGTTTGAAGCCAACGTTCGTGCTGACGTAGGTGAGTATGGTCGTCAGCAGTACAGTGGTTCTGTCGGCTCTCCGTTTGGTGCTCAGAACCAGCACGGCATCCGCGTTGACGGTGTTGTCTGGACGGAAGACGGTTACTACCGCAACGAACACACCGGCAATAAAGTCGGTGGCGGTAACGGTTACGGTTTCTCCGGTGTATACGTGTACGAGCCGACCGACATGTTCAAGTTGAAAGCTCGTGCTTCTTATTCAGATGATCATTACGACGTTCGTCCCAACTATCACCTGAAATCAGACAAGTACATGAAGATCCCCGAGCAGGCATATGCAGAGATTGATGACGGTGGTGCCGGTCTCGGTCTCAGCAAGATCTTCGGCGTTGACACCCGTCTGACCGATTGGCGTCCGTACTGCCCGGATGTAATCCCCGTCGGTGACACTACTCCTGACGGAGCTCCTACCGGTGATTACAGCAACGACTACACAGATCCTGGTCTCTGTCTGCCGTCTTCATTCGGCAGCTTCAAAGGCAACGAAATTCGTTTCGACGGTTCACCTCAGGATGGAACCCGGGACAACAACGGTGTCGATGCCAAACTGTTCCGTGCGTCTTTGAATCTTGAGTGGAATCTCGACTGGGGTACTTTCACCTACACCGGTGGCTGGACTTCGCAAGACTCCTGGACCCAGCTTGACCAGGACTACCAGCAGTACGACATTTCACACCAGCAGGGTGACTACGGTAACGAAACCAACCAGCTCAGCAACGAAATCCGTTTCGCTTCCAACTGGGATGGACCGGTTCAGTTGACCGCCGGTTTCCTGTATTGGAAAGAGCGTCGTCGTACAACAGACAAAAACTTCATTATCGGTTGTACGCAGACGGTGGTTAATCCTGACGGTTCTATCACTCTCGACAGTGGTGGTGGTTGTGACGGCTCCAACACCTGGTCTCCGGGCTTCATCGGTGCTGACGGTGTCTCCGGCGACCTCTGGGACTGGAACGAAGACGAAGTATGGCGCGGTGTCTGGAACCAGTTCGGCCAGAACCCGGGTGACGGCGTTGCGGCTACCTACTGGAAAGCCAACACCGACCACAAATCACTGTACGCAGCTCTGTCCTGGGACATCACCGAGAAGTGGAAAGTCACGTTGGAAGATCGTTACGTGAATGAAGATTTCCGCATGAAGAAACCCAACCAGGCTTCTTGTACCACTCTGGCTATCGGCCTGAATGGCTCAACCATTGCCGGTCTGTGGAAAGAAGGTTCCGCTTTCTGGGATGACGGTGGCTTCAACCCGACCGGTGGCGGCGAATGGGAACAGCTGTGTAGCTGGCAGCTTTCCGGTCGTGGCAACAACACCTGGGCTTACATCGAAGGTGATGTGAACTCCAAGTACCACACTCCGAAAATCACTCTGGAATGGTTCCCGGGCGATGATGCAATGGTTTACGCAAGCGTTGGCCGTGCACAGAAGCCTGCCGGTATTAACCAGCTGTCCGGTGGTGGTTCTGCTGCAACCATCGAATCAGAGCGCTTCCTGCCTGAGAAGATGACTGCTTATGAAATCGGTACCAAGACTTCCTGGGAAGCTGCAGGTGCACTGCAGGTTAACGGTGCGATGTTCTTCCAGGATTACACCGACAAACAGATCAGTACCCAGCAGCTTGACGAAAGTGGTCAGCTGAAGCCGATCATCACCAACGCCGGTGGTGCTGAAGTTTGGGGTCTGGAAGCCGACGTACTGTGGCTGCCGTCATTTATCGACGGTCTGACCGTGTCAGCTTCTTACACCTTCCTGAACGCGAAATACACCGAGTGGGAAGTTGACGTGACCTCTCTGTACAACGTCACCCGTTCGCAGCAGTGTCAGGTTGTTGAAGACCCGGCTGATCCGGATGCGCGTCTGTGCCGTATCAACTTTGCCGGCAATGCTCTGGAGCGTCAGCCTGAAAACGCCCTGGTCACGCAGCTGAACTACACCCGCAGTCTGGGTAACACTTCAATCGAGTGGTTTATTGAAGGTAACAGCAGCTATCAGGATAAGCGTTGGGGTGATGCCGAGAACTCAAACTACTTTGAGTCATACTGGCTGACTGACCTGCGCTTTGGTCTGTTGGGTGACAAGTGGGATGCGTTGATCTATGTGAACAACGTGTTTGACGACGACACCATTAAGACCGGTGGTTCAGGTCCTGACTTCGGTCCTCAGGTTACCCAGCTGGGCTTCCTCGCCGGCTTCGGTGTTAACCACTACTTTGCTACAGCGCCGGATCCGCGCGTATTTGGTGTTCGCGCCACGTACCGCTTCGGTGGCAACTAAGCAAACAGCTAACGCTGACAAAAAAAGCCCGGGCATTGCCCGGGCTTTTTTTTGTGCTCAAGATTTTGTGCTTCGGACTTGCGCAGTCTCGCCGGGGTGCATGGCTACGCTGCTAGTCGCGTGATGCCGCGGCGGCAGGGGCAGGGTTTACTCAGGCTGCGCTGTGATATCGCCGCTAACAACGACAGCGTAGAGCGTGGCAGAGCCCAGAAGAGCTTCAATCTGTTGCGAGAGTGCTTCTGATGATTCGGTGACGTAGATGCGAACGCAGGGGTTACCGTCGCACAGTCCCTCACCGACACCTGTGACACCCGGTAAATCCATTAACGCGGTCGCGTGCTGAGCCAACAAAGCGCCAATCTCGGCGCTGCCGGCTTTGTTGCCTGAAGTGCCTGAGGTGTTTGGTTTTGAGTCGCTCATCGTTTCCTCGCCGGTGGGGTTTGCAGTACCCGGATCGTCTGAGACAAGCAGACCGGGGTCAGATGCCGGCACCGCTGCCGTAGAGGATGCGGCGGGTTGCCCTTGCAGCTGCTCTGAATTGTCCGAACAGCCTCCAAGCGCAGGCAACAGTCCTGCAATCAGAAGCACTGTGCTGCAGGCGACGCATAGAGATGTGGTGTTGTGCCGCCGGTGTAGCGGGTGGCCGGCAGAACCGGCGGTTATCGGACTTTGCCGCTTACTCACCGTCGATAATAACGCCGAATGTATCGAGGATATCGTCAATCGGGTTACCGACAGTGATGCCACCACCACCTGCGAACAGAAGGGCAACGGGACGACGTTCATCGGCTACCGGCGGGTAGTCGCCGGCACACGGGTTGACCGGGTCGGTAACGCAATCCGCCTGCGGATAGCCTGAGTCGGCAGCAACAATCAGTGAACCGGAGTCGCCGCCGAGACTGAAGTCGGAGTAGCTGGCTTCAGTTGCCGGCTTGATGATGATCTGGCCGGCAAAGCGGGCGTATTTGGGATTCGCTGTAGAGCCATAGTTCACGTCGATCGTGACATTCAGGGCATCGATGTAGCCGTACGTCTGGCCGGTAGTGCGACCGTACTTCATGAGCTTCTGGCCAACGTAGCCGGGCATCGTGTCAGCACGAGGTGCGCCATAGCCGTCTTCTGGTGTGGCAATGCCGACATCGGTGGATTCTGCCAGAGCGGCATCCATGTAATTAAGGGGTTTAGGCCGCCATGGCTGTTCCGGATGCCATTCCATCGGCACGTAGTCGAACAGCGTGCCGATAGAGTCTGCAGGACTCGAGCCGCCGTCAAACGGTCCCGGTTGCAGGATATTGTCGCCAATGCTCGCGTCATTGGAATCGGCAAAGACGTGATTGTTACTGAGGGCATAGGTGTGACAGCCCTGTGATACGCGACAGCCTATAGTGCCGGCGGTGATGCCCGGATGACCGGCGCTGACGCCAATTGGCACGGGGCGGTCAAAGCGGTCGCGGCGGTCTACAGCACCTGCCTGAGCCACATATTGATCTGTAACGACCGGATCACCGGCTTTAGGTGGTGCGATGGCGTGGCCTTTCTTCTTGCCATTGCCTGCACTGACTTCATTGGCCAATGCCCGGATATCGCCTACGTATTCGACTACAACGGGTGTTCCGTCCACGTTGTCCGGGAGATTGCTGACCTGATACTTGCTGGTAAACACCTTAACCACGGGTTCGCCGTCACTGCGGCGCCAGCCGACACCGGTGCCGCGGACGCCATCGAACTGAAATAAATCGTCGCTATGTCGGGTTTGTGCTGCGATCGCATTCTGCAGGCGTTCCAGACCCGGGCGCTCAATATCTTTTGGTGGTGCGGCTGTGACTGAGAAGAGGGCGAGACCGGCAGAAACGCAAATGACGCCGCGCATAGCTTTGCTGCTTAGGAGGCGGGGCAGGTTGCGCCCGTTTCCATGTTCGTTTTTATGATCCCATCCACTCAATTCTGAAATATCCCTTTCAATAGTGTGCCAATTTCAATCAGTCGCGCCCGATTGTGCGTTGGCAGCACGGTTACCCCGAACAACCGAGTGTATTCGCTTAGCGCCGTTTTGCCAGAGGAAATGGGTCACAGTTAAAAAGGGTTGGAATTTGCCCTGCAGCGTTATGTTAACGTTATGAAAAGCCCGTGCGATAAACGGGCAGGAAACCCGCATCAATTGGTGTTTATACGCATGTGACAGACTCGTCAGAAGGATGTCCAATCTGCGAACAGCGTATAACCAAAAAACGGTCGAAGCCATTTGCACCGATGATGCAGCGCAGTTCGTGCGTTACGATTTCTGCCTTAGTTAAGCTGACACAGCGAGGGCTGTGTTGGTATGTTGTTGTTAATCTTTTCCCGGCGAGGAGAAACACCGATGTCCGACCAAGAAGTCGATCTCTCACAGATTCGCGGCGACTGGTATTTTCATTTCAAATACCTGATCAATGCAGTCGAACAAACTCAGAAGCACCAGATGAAGGTGTGGCGTAAATTGAAGGCCGCATTGGATAAAGACGGCATCTTGCCCGCGGACCAGGTAGAGCTGATCGAACAGTTCACTGAAGGTGTCCGCATGACGCATTCTTTTATGGACGACTTCGATATTCTCGAAAGCACTCGCCCGGCCAAAAAGAAGGCCAAGAAAAAGGCTGCTAAGAAGAAGGCTAAGAAAAAAGCTACCAGGAAAAAGGCGAAGAAAAAAACCGCCAAGAAGAAGGTAGCTAAGAAGAAAGCCAAAAAGAAAACCGCTAAGAAATCGCGTCGTAAATAAGGGGAGTCATCTAAATGCGCCCACACGTTGAGCTAATTCAGGATTCCGACCTCGTATTGCATCCGGCCGAGTTGCCCGGTGGTGAAGGTCGTGCCTACCAGAGAAACCTTTCAGTTGACGAAGAAGACGGTTCTGCATCAACCCACGTATTCTTTGAAACTGCCTGGCATCGTCCCGCCGGTTATCACCATGCTGATATCGAGTGGTACATCGTCAAAGGTAAAATGAAAATCGGCGACCGGGTTCTCGGCAACGCTGGTTACTTCCGTGCTCCTGCCGGTCTGTCTATGCCGGCAATCTCCGTAGCAGCAGGTTCAGAAATTCTGTTGTTCCGCGAATACGGCGATTGGGGCTTCACCAAGTCCAGGAAGAACCGCGACAAGCTCGTTCTACGCGGCGGTAACACCGCTTCGAAAGAGCCGGGCGAACTGACGATTCTCGACACCAACCGCATGGACTGGATGCCGAACGTATACGAAGGCGATACCCAGCGCTTCCTGAAGCTGAAACTGCTGTATCACGATCCGTGTCCTCCGGGCGAGCAGAGCAAAGGCTTTGTAACCATGCTGGCGTGGGCACCCCCGGGCTGGTCTGACAACCGCCTCGTGCATCACCCTGTGTTTGAAGAGGCTTATACCCTCGACGGTCATCTGGTATACAACTTCGGTACACTGGATGCCGGCACCTACTTCTTCCGTCCCGCAATGGTTAAGCACGGTCACTTTGTGGCTGGTGAAGAACGTGGCTGGACCGGCTTCTTCCGTCTCGATGGCTCACTGATCAACTGGATTACGATCAACGAGCGGGTCATCGTGGAAGGTGATGCAGTGAACTACGACCCGGTTACCCAGGCGCCTCTGATGGCGGGTATTCCGGTACGTTCACGCTCTGCCGGTGAGTGGGATCTCGACGGTCAGTAAGAGCGACGGTCTCGTAACGGTGTAACCTGCATACACCCGGTCGGCAATTGCTTACCGGGTGTATGTGTTTCTGATTTACGCATAAGAACCAACAACAATGGGCGAAGCAGCTATGGCTGGTGCAATTGATATCGTTTGTAATCTCTTTACCCCTGAGACGGTAGCGGCAGGGCAGACGGGGCTTGATGAGGAGTTCAAAGCCCAGGTGCGTATGCCGGAAGACATGCGCGGCGGCGTGACCGTTGAGGATTACCTCAAACGCATGGACAAAGCCGGTATCGAGCGCTCGCTGCTGATTGCTGTCCGTGCCGGTGACCTGAACATTAAGGAGTCATTCGAGATTCCCTACGAGACAGTCGCTAAGGTGTGTGAACAGTATCCCGACCGCTTTTCTGGGCTGGCCGGAGTGGATCCGTTCCGGGGCATGCAGGGTATTTATGATCTTGAGAAGGCCGTTAAAGAGTACGGTTTTGTCGGTGCCCATCTGTATCCGCACTGGTTCGGTCTCGCGCCGGACAACGCCAAGTACTACCCGTACTACTCGAAGTGCTGTGAACTCGACATCCCGATCATGATGCAGGTGGGGCACAACCTTGTGTACTCGAAGACCCGTCGTCTGCCGAGTGTGGCTCGTCCGATTACGCTGGATCAGGTTGCGATTGATTTTCCGGAACTCGCACTCATTGGTATTCATATCGGTATCCCCTGGACCGATGAAATGATTTCCATGTGCTGGAAGCACGAGAACGTCTATACCGCAGGTGATGCTTACGCGCCGAAGTACTGGCCGGACTCTTATGTGCACTACGCCAACTCATATGGCAGTCATAAAGTCATGTTCGGCACCGACTGGCCTGTTATAGACCCTGAGCGCGCTATTCAGGAAGTGAACGATCTTGGCATGAAGCCGGAAGCTCAGCAGAAGCTGTTGCGCGATAACGCTGTTCGCGTCTTTAAGCTGCCCGAATAACAACTCCGGATAGAACTCGATGCAGCCTGATTTGAATTCGTTGCCGCCTGGTTTTCGTCATATGTCGCTGGCGGATGGTATTCGTGCCGCCATGGCCCGCAATCCGTCGAAGATCATGTACAAGTGCGGCGACGAGACCCGCAGCTATGCCCAGTTTGTTGATCGCATGGATCGGATCACAACCGGTCTGAATGCCGGTCTCGGGCTGCAGCCGGGTACACACGGCGCGATCATTTCCAACAACAGCATCGAGTTTATGGAGCTGCTGGTTGGCGCTTCGCAAGGTGGGGTGGCGCTGGCGACTGTAAACCCGCGTCTTTCACCGCGGGAAATCGTTGCCATTTGCGACGATGCCGAAGCGCAGGTTGCGTTCGTCGATGCAGACAACGCCGAGCGCCTTAAAGACGCTCAGTTCGCCACGGTTAAAACCATCATCGTTATAGGTGAAGAACTGGACCAGTGGCTGGCGCAGGCAGGCTCATTGAGTTCACGCCCGCAGGTGAACGAATGGGATACTTTTGTGATCCCGTACACCTCCGGCACTACCGGCAAGCCGAAGGGCGTGCTGGTGCCGCATCGCTCACGCATCATTACGCTTTTCTCCTGTGCGGTTGAGTATGGCTGTTACTCGCCGGACGACCGTTTCCTTGCTATTGCACCCATGTGTCATGGTGCAGGCATGCTGTTCGCTCTGGCCCCGGCGTTTTTCGGTGGCTACTGCGAGATCATGGCGAAGTTCGAGCCCGAACTCGTCATGAAAGCGTTCGCCGAGAATGAGATCTCCGGTTTCTTCGGTGTGCCTACGCACTTTCAGGTGATGATGGGGCAGGAGCAGCCGGTTCTGGATGCCGGTCGCAAGCATAAACTGCGTACAGTCATCTCCAACGCATCGGCAATGCCCCAGACACTTAAGGAAACACTGGTCGACTACTTCGGCGAGGGCTTGCTGCACGAAACTTACGGTTCAACTGAAGCCAGTGTGGTCTCGAACCTGCGCCCGGCCGATCAGCTTCGTAAAGAGGCCTGCGTTGGTCAGCCGTTCCCGTATACGCAGGTGAAACTGCTGAATGACGAAGGTGAAGAATGTGCGCCGGGTGAAGTAGGTGAGTTGTTCACGCTGAGCCCCTGTCTGTTCAACGGTTACTGGAAGCGTGATGAAGAAACCGAAGCTTCATTCCGCGACGGCTGGGTCACAGTCGGTGACATGGCGCGCAAAGACGAAGACGGTTTCCTGTACATCGTCGACCGCAAAAAAGACATGGTTATCTCGGGCGGCTACAACATTTATCCTCGTGAGATTGAAGAGTTTCTGCTCGGTCATCCGGATGTAAACGACGTTGCCGTAATCGGCGTGCCGGATGAGAAGTGGGGCGAGCGCCTGCGCGCCTTCGTCGTGTCGGACAAGGACGTAGACGCGGACAACCTCGCTGACTTCTGTCAGGGCGAGTTGTCAGACTTCAAAATCCCCAAAGACATTGTGTCGATTGATGCCTTACCGCGTAATGCCAATGGTAAAGTACTCAAAACCGAACTCCGTAAGCTGGATGAAGTCTCCTGATATGAGCACCCCGGTAGCTGAAGCCTTTTTCGATTTTGCCTGTCCGTACAGTTTTCTTGCGTACAACCGTGTGCGTGAGGCGACCATGCGCACGCAGTCTGAACTGGAATGGCGCCCGGTGGCGGCTGCGGCTTTAGAGGCTGCGCTTGAGGAGCCCACAGCAGCGTTGACTCAGGCACAGCGCAACTATCGCCTGAAGGATCTGAAAAGCTGGGCCAGTTACTGCGGTCTGTTTGTCGAGCGCGACTACGATTCCGAAGTGGACTCGACAGCAGCCCTTAAGGGCACGTTTCTGGCAATTGAGCACGGTGTGGCTAATCAATATGTCAAAGCGGTGTTTGAGGCATGCTGGTGCGATAACAAAGACATTGCGGACATCAAGCTGCTAACTGACATTGCGACGGAAGCGGGTCTCGAGGCAAAAGAGTTTGCTGAGTGGTTGGATAAGACTGTAGTAGCTGACGCGCTTGAGCGTAATGCGAAAGAATTTGTCGAAGCAGGTGGCTTTGTACTGCCTGGTTTCATTGTTGCCGACGAGTTGATTCTCGGTAACGAAAGGATGCCGCTGGTTGAATTGGCGCTCGGCCAGGCTTCGGATATTGAATTTGTTTTACCGGGTCAGCATGACATCTGGTCCGGTATGGATGAGCAGGCTGAGGTTGAGAACGGCTGAGGCTGAAAGCCCGGCTGTTTGGCAATCTCAGGATCTGCCCGAAAAAACTTTAAAGAGGCGACTCTGATGGACGGTATGGTTACTAACCGCAGGAACTTTCTAGGTGGTGCCGGTGCGCTTGCACTGGGGCTGCGCTACGGCTCAGCAGCCGCAGGCGGACATGCCGGTAAAAACTACCGGCGCTGGGAAGACCTGATGCGCAACAAGTGGACGTGGGACAGCGTGGCCCGCGGCACGCATGGTACCAACTGTACCGGTAACTGCGCGTTTAACGTGTATGTACGCAGCGGTATCGTCTGGCGCGAAGAGCAGCAGGGTCAGTACGGGCATTCAACCAGTGATACCCCTGACTTCGGTCCCCGCGGCTGTAACAAAGGTCTGCGTCACGCCAAGTACATGTACGGCAAGCAGCGTGTGCTGTACCCGATGAAGCGGGTTGGCGGTCGCGGTGAAGGCAAGTGGGAGCGTGTCTCGTGGGAGCAGGCGCTTAATGACATCGCCGACAAATTCATCGATTACAACGTCGAATCCGGTCCGCGCTCGGTTAGTACACAGCTGGGCACCCAGATGGTGCTTAAACGCGCCTCATTTGCCGCTCTGGGCCGTTTTGCCACGATTGCGGGCTCTGAGGTGCCGGAGGCGTTTGCAGGCGTAGGCGACCTTCCTGTGGGTGTCTATATGACGCTGGGCGTGCCTTTGGTGGCAGATACTATGGCAGCGGTCTACAAGTCGGACGTTTGTTTCGTCTGGTACTGCAACCCGGCAGTGACCCGCATTCCTGATGCCCACTTCTTCTGGGAAGCGAAGTACAACGGTACTGAAGTGGTGGCGATCTCTCCGGAGTTCACGCCCACGGCAATGCACGCCAGCAAATGGATCAACCCGAAACCGGGTACCGATGCAGCGCTGGCTATGGGCATGGTTAACCTGATTATCGGCGCCCGTAAGTTCCGTAAATCATTTATGCGTGAGCAGACTGACCTGCCGTTCCTGGTGCGTCAGGACAACGGCAAGTATCTGCGTGAGTCTGACGTAACCGGCGCAGAAGATGCCCGCGACAATCTGTTTTATATCTGGGACAAGAACAGCGGCAAGATGGTTGAAGCGCCGGCTACCGGTGCCGATAAACCACCTCCGGGTTCAATGGTGCCGGTGTTAACGACCGGTACGCTGGAACTGGAAGGTCTGAAGCCGTCTCTCGAAGGCGAGTGGATCATTGAGGGTGCCGAGGGTCCGATCCCGGTCACTACGGTGTTCCAGAAAGTTAAGAAGGAAGCTGCGCGGTTTACGCCTGAGTACGTGCAGAAAGTAACCGGTCTGCATCCGGATGTGGTTCTGCAGCTGACCGAGAAGTTCGCGATGGCCGACAACGCGATGATCTTCTCAGGCTACCGTGTTTGTAAGTGGTTGCACGGCGATCTGATCCAGCGTGCATTCATGCTGCTGCTGGCTGTCACCGGTAACATGGGTCGCGCCGGCACCGGCTTGCAGATATGGAATATGCCGCATGAGGCCGACCAGTTTGCGTTCATGTTCGCCGACCTGCCGCCGACGCTGCGTGTAGCGACCATGGCGCGCTGGGATTACACCCATGGCGATATGAAGAAGCTCAACGCCCAGGTTTACGGTATTGAAGTTGCGGAGCACGTAGACAAATACTTCCAGGCAGCGATAGATAACCGTTGGTTTCCGGACTACTCGAAAGTCGACTGGCGCATGGGTATCTACTCCGGCAGTAACGCCGCCAACTGGCGTGCCTCCGGCAAGCGCTGGCGGGCCGAAGCATTCGAGAAGCTCGAAACCATCGTCGTTTGTACGCCGGATATGGGCGTGACCGCGATGTATGCCGACTACGTGCTGCCGGTAGCGCATCACTACGAGCGCGAAGATTTCATGCTCGAGCCTCGTACCCCGTACGTGCAGGTGCTCGACAAAGCGGTCGACCCGCTCGGTGAAGCCAAAGACGACTTTGCCGTTTATAAAGCCCTTGCCAAGGCCATTAGTGAGCGTGCGAAAGCGCGTGGAATTGCGCCCATTCAGGACAACTTCATGGGCATGCCTGTGACACGTGATATGACGCTGTATCACGACCAGTTCACGATGGGCGGCAAGATGCAGGAAAATCGCGACGTAATTCAGTTCCTGATCAACAACAACCATGGCTTGCCGCAGGTGTCGTTCGAGGAAATGGCAGCCCGCGGCATCATGCGTAACCCGGGTACCGACGACGTTATCTACGATGTCGATTCGCCCTACGGTTCGACCCTGATTCAGGCCGTTCGCGACAAGGTGCCGTATCCGACTCTGACCGGACGGCAGCAGTACTACATGGACCATGAATGGTTCATGGAAGAGGGCGAAACGGTTCCGACATACAAGGAGCCGCTGAGCAACGACGGCTATCCGCTGCGTATGTTGCAGGGACATGCCCGTCACGGCATTCACAGTATGTGGCGTGATGACTCGTTGCTGGTCAGCCTGCAGCGTGGTGAGCCGGACATTTATGTTAACCCTGATGATGCGGAAGAGCGTGGTGTGAATGACGGCGACCTGATTCGCGTGTTCAATACGCTGGGCGAGTTCATTGCGATCGCGCACGTTACATCGGCGATGCAGCCGGGCATGACGTTCATGTACCACGGCTGGGACCCGATGATGTTCCGTGAGCGTCAGAACTTCGGCGCGGTGGTATCTACCGCCGGTTTGATCAAACCGACTAACCTCGTTGGCGGCTACGGTCACGTGACGTATCGTCCGCTGGCATTTGAACCGAATGCGACGTTCGCCGACTTTACGCTGGATTTCGCCAAGTACGACGGACCGTCGTTACACAGCTAGACGCCATTCGTAAGAAAAGAAAAAGCCCCGTCTGACTCAGGCGGGGCTTTTTTGTTTTTCGCTTTTCCTGAAACAGCGCTAAGGATTTTCCGGGAATGTTCTGATCCAGGCGATCAGATCGGTGATCTCTTCATGGCTGAAGAAGTCGCCCCATGCCGACATCACGTATGACTTGCCGATTCCCGGACCGCCTTTGCAGATGGCGAGATACAGGAAGGTGTCGTTCAGAGTGTCCATGTAGGCGGCGTCACTCTGATCGTGCGGCGTTTCATCCATGTGCATAACGATCACATCGGCTTTGCCGTCAGCGCCATGACAGGCCGCGCAGTGCTCGATATGCAATGTCTTGCCGTTGGCCGGATCGCCCCGCAGGTCTTCCGAGGCGGCCGGCACGCAGTTGTTTGCCTCCAAGGCGCTTACCTTGTTGCCGGAGTGCCCGTCAGCAACGACGGAAAGGCTGAATGTCGCCAGCAGCAGGGCACAGGAGGTCCGGCTGGCAGTTCTAATCGATGTCATGACCGGTTTCCTAAACAGCGACCCAGCCGTAGGCGGTGTTGCTCGGCTCTGCGCCACTGTCCTGATAGGCCGTCTTCATGCTGCTCAGGCTGTCACCCGGAATGGCCGTACGCTGTTTCTCAACGTCGACACCGTACAGACCAGCCAGATTGAGACCAAAGATCTTTTCCTTGTCGGCATCGGTGAGTTCCGCATAGCCGTAGTCTTTACGCAGGTTCTCCGGAATCTGGAAGCGACGCATTGCCTCAATCATCCACTGCGGCGAGCCCCACCAGATAGCATCAGTGCCCCAGATCACATGATCGGCACCGAATGACTTGGTGAGTTGACCAAGCAGATGGCCGCACACGTCAGGGTGAGTGATAACGGAATGCCCGAACACAGCACCCAGTTCCGGATACACGTTGGTCATCCACGGATTCTCTTCACGCATACGTACCAGATCGGTGGTCCACGGAATATAACCGTCAGTTGCCATGTTTTCGGTGGCACCACCCGGCATGATCGACAGCATGTCTTTCATACCGCTGTGGTAAATGATGAAGTTCAGGTCAGGAAAGTCTTTGGCCGCCTGCTTGATGTCATCGCACTGGAAGTACGATTCGAAGCGACCGGGCAGTGGCAGACCTTTGTGGATGCTGATGTTCTTGATGCCGGCTTTCTGCATACGCTCGAAGAACGGGTAGGCCACCTCGGGATCGTCCAGCATCCACGGACCTGACGGATTGCCTGTATACGCCTTCCAGCCCTCCACGCCGAGTTCCTCAACCTGCCAGTCGAAGTCGTCTTTCCAGTTTTCTGCTGTCGGGTCAGCAAGACCATGACTGAGCATGCGCTGCGAGCCCGCTGCTTTGTTGACGAGGTTGCGGGTTTTCACCATCTCGTCGGCGGGCAGGGCGTGTTTCTCCGGCGGGCCGATAACGGCGCCCGTCATAATCGCCATGACGGTATCGCTGTCGAAGAAGATCTCTTTTACGAAGTTGGCACGGTGCAGGGTGCCTTCGCCTTCGACGATGCCGTCGAGGTCAGGGTTCAAACCGGCTTTTGCGGTCATCTTACGGAACACCATCGGACCGGTAATGCTGTCTTTCACATGATGGGTCTGCGCGTCGAAGATGAACTCCTTCTTCGGCCACATTTCGGCATAGGCGTTGCTGTCGACCACTTCGGCTTCGGCCACTTTAAACACATCGCCGAAAACCTCATTCATTGCGAGGAATGCTGCGGCCATGCCGCCGGTGCTGCGCATGAACTCACGGCGGTTAACGCCGAGCTTGGCAGCGTAGTGCTCAGCGAGGCTGCCGATGCGTTGCTCCACCTTTGCCTGCTCAGTTGTTTGCGGCATCGGGGTGAATTCTTCATTGGAAACGATCTGGGTGGGGACAGGGCTGTCTAAACCGGTTTCCTGATCGTGAATGTTCTTTTTGATCCAGGCCATGATGATGCCTCGCTGTGTATAGACGAAGCATCTAACTTATATGTATTTACAGGTAATACGGCGCGAATAAGCGGTTTCGCCCGAAGAATGGATGGTGGGGTTCAGGTGCTCAGCAGGGCAGGCAGACCGCAGCACTTCAGCCAAGCCGGCCTCTGTCGGGTTTGTCGCTAGCGGAAAGAAAAACGACGTCTTCACACTCGGTTGGTTTGCTGCTGGCGGAAAGAAAAACGGCGTCCGAAAGGACACCGCATTTCGATCTTCGGATACCACTGAAGCAAAGAAAAACGGCGTCCGAAGGACGCCGAATTCTTTTTGGGCGATAGCAAAGAACTACTTCTTCATGTAGTTCTTACGATACCAGCTGTTCATTTCGTCACCGGTAGTCAGCCATACGTCATCGTGCTTCGCCATGTATTCGAAAGCACGTTTCAGGTGCTTGAACTTGTTCGGCTGACCAACGTGGAAGGTATGCAGACAGATCGGCATACAGCGGGCGTTGGTAGCACCTTCTTCGTACAGTACGTCGAACTGATCGATGATCATGTCGCCGAAGGCTTCTGAAGATACGCCGAGGTTCAGGAACGCCGGAATGTCGTTCAGCTCTACGGTGTAGGGTACAGAAATCAGGTTCTTCTTCGGAGTGTTGAACTTGAACGGATGATCATCGGCAGTGTAGTCACACAGATACTCAACGCCATTCTCTTCGAGAATCTTCGGCGTGTTGTCGGTGTGGGTGAGGAACGGTGACAGCCAGCCCTTGGTCTTGCGGCCAAGAGTCTTTTTCATGACATCCAGCGTGCCTTCGACGATTTCGCGTTCGCGGTCTTCGTCCAGTTCGTTCAGAGTGCCGTCCGGGTTGCGAACGTTACCGATGAAGTTAGCCGGCGCGTTGTTAATACCGTGACCAATCCAGGCCCAGTCGCGTGCTTCACCTTCTTCAATGATGCGCGGGTATTCGCGGATGATCTCGCCGTTCAGGCAGACAGTGCCACGCATGCCGAGGTCGTCCATCAGATCCATCATGCGCCACAGGCCGACGCGGTTACCGTAGTCACGCCAGCCGTAGTTCAGCGGGTCAGGGGTGAAACCGGCGGTACCGGGAACCAGAGGGGTGCCCGGGATGGCTGCCGGGAAATGTTCGATGTTGATGTACGGCATGATCGCAACGCGTGCGTTGTTCGGCAGTTTGAACGGTTTGCGATCGATGATCGGCTCAAAGTTGTAGTGCTTGCTCTGCGTCAGTGAACGACGCGGAGATTTGGCGACTTTGACCTTGCGGCCTTTAATCGGGGTAAAGAAAGCCATGAGTGTTTCTCCTTAAATTGTCGGGGTGCCCGCTTAAGAAAGCGTGGCGATGTATTCGAGAGCTTCAGCTTTGCTGATGACATCGCCGTACTTGGCGTTGATGTCGAACAGGTTGGCTTCATGCGGACCGTCGTGACGGTCACCACAACATTCGGCAACGGCGATAGCGCGGAAGCCGTACTGCAGAGCATCGACAGCAGTCGCGCGAATGCAGCCTGAGGTGGTGCAACCCGTGATCATCAGGGTGTCGACGCCGGCAGCGGTCAAAGTAGAGCTCAGAGAAGTGCCGAAGAAGGCGCTTGCATAGTTCTTCGTGATCAGCAGTTCTTCAGGTTTAGGCTCCATGCCTTCGCAGAACTGCGCGAGGGGATCGGATTCAACCAGGCACTTAAGTACCGGTGCTTTCTTGGTCCAGACGCCACCGTCAACGAAGGTGTGCTCGTTGTAGCGGACATTGGTGTGGATGATCATCATGTCGGTAGCGCGCGCCGCAGCAAGTACGTCGTGCATTTCCGATACGGCCGATACTACGCCCGGGGCATACAGCGGTGCACCCTCTGTGGTGTAGCCTTGCAGCAGGTCGATAACAATCAATGCGGTTTTGTTACCGAAACCGATGCGGCTATCCCACACGCCGGCGTAGTTTTGATCTTGTGATTCTGCCATGGAGGCTCCCCTTAATAGGTTCTAAGGTCTTAAACAAAATAGTCGAGTTGCAAGCATCAGCCGGAAACTGGCATCAGTCTTTCAGGAAAGACCTTTGTTTTTGTATTCCGGCGGACGCTAAAAACGTCGCGCTTAATACTCTCTTTACGCGCCCTTCGATACTAGCGCAATAAAGCTGCTTGCGTGCAGTCACGCCAATTACCGGTCAGACCCTGACCGCAGGTTGGAATGGCGGTGAAACCCAGACGGTGCAACGGCTCCGGCGCGTTCGCCAAGCAGCGGCGGGGCGGGTAATATCACGCTCCTTAACTTCGTAACTACAGGTTTTTGTCATGGATCTTCGTTATTCAGCCGTAGGCATCCAAAACCAGTCACGTATGGCCATCTGCCGCGATGACTACATGAAAGACATCGAGCGACTCGCAACCACAATCGGTTTCGCAGTCTGGAACTGCAGCCTTGATCTGCCCGTGCGGATGGTAGCCGTATCGGAAGGCGGTATCGGCGGTTGGGCGCTTGGTGGCGGTGACGAGCACCTCCGCGTGTACAACGAGGTGGTGCCTGAGATCGATGGTCCGGAAATGCGCGTCCTGGGTGACGTGGCGCGCCAGACCAATACCTTCATCGTGGGCTCAATGGTGGCTAAAGACCCCGAGTTCATGGAAAACAAAATCTTCAACATCGCTTTCATCGTTTCCCCCGAAGGCGAGTTGATTCACAAGCATTACAAGACTTCGTTTTATCAGTATGAGCCGAACGTAGCACCCAGTGATATCTGGGATCACTACCTGAATCTCTATGGTGATGATCCGATCAAACTGCACGAAGCCATCTGGCCGGTCGCGCGTACCGAGATCGGCAACATCGGCACGCTGATTTGTGCGGAAGGTTCTTTCCCCGAGGCATCACGCGGTCTGGCGATGAATGGCGCCGAAGTCATCTGGCGCACCCAGTATCCGGAACCCTGGATGGGTAACGGTATGTCGGAAATGCAGAACAAATCGCATGCGATTGCCAACACCTGTTATGTGGTTGCGCCGAACATCGGCGCTATTTCGCTGCCGGGTGCACCGGATCACGTCATTGCTACCGGTAAGAGCCAGATCATCGACTACCGCGGTAACGTGATTTCGCAATATCTGGGTTCAGGTGAAGCCTGGGTCAGCGGCATGATCGATATTGAACAGCTGCGCGATTTCCGTCTGCGTGGTCAGTGGCAGAACCTGGTGAAAGACATCCGCGTTGAAGAATACAAAGTGATTTACGACGCGATGGCTGCCAAGGGCGGTATCTATCCGAAGAACCTTTGCATGGATGACTCGCCGTTTGATGAAGCGGGTCAGAAGGAAATCGTTAAGCATCAGGTTAACAAGATGGTCGAGTGGGGCGTGTACACGCCCACTAAAGATTGGCAGCCGTACGAGATTGACGAAGATGTACAGCGTCGTCTGGACGGCGTCAAAGACGATTGATCATTGAAACAATCGGCCAATAAAAAAGCCGGTCTTACGACCGGCTTTTTTGTGCCTTGGTGAGACAGTGCTTACACGGGCTGAGCCACGCCGAGCCAGGCGGCCATAGCCAGAGCAATCCAGATGCCGAAGACATAGGGGCGGGCAGAAGCTACAGACTTGCCCAGCTTCGCATCGAGGGTCTCTGAAGGGCCTTCAGCAGCCAGTTGCTGTAAGCCACTGTCGAACGGCTTCAGACGGATGTTCACCATCAAGCCGAACAGCAGGATGGCTGCAAACAGCACCAGTTTACCGGTCACCCAGGGTGTGTCGTCGAGACGACCGATAGACCATGAGTAGCTCACTGACGCGAGCACTGCGCCGGCCATAAACAGGCGGAACAGGTTGTCTTTCTCGATGATCAGCTTGCCCAGCGCTGAGTTGGGCTTGAACTGACTGATCAGTACCATCGACAGCCATACAGGGCCAAGCAGAATAATGCCGGCCATCTGCCACCAGGGATGCTCGATACCAAAGGCTTCAGTCAGCACGCCACCGACCGTCAACATCAGGCTGATGCAGACCTTCGGAAAGATCTCGATCTTGCGGACCATTTCGCCGGCAGTGATGCGTGTCTGTGGACTCAGTGCCGGGTTAGCCACGCGGGTGCTCCAGATGTAGCGCCCCAGGTCAGGGCCCAGCCAGAACACCAGCAGCAGTTCATGCAATACAAGTACGATTTTGTATGCGTTCGGGCTGTCGGCTGAAACTAGATTGATCGGTTCCAGTGCCCAGGCGTTGCCGGTGATTACCATTGCCCCTAAGAGGGCGAGTGCAATAATTCTTTTCATCATGACTCTCCCGCTTAAAAGAACTTGGTGGTTGCGATGAAGGCAACAAAGACGACAAGGAAGTAGGTGCTCCAGATTGGCAGTACGGCGATGTTGAAGGTGCGTTTAACGATGCCTTCAATCTCCGGAGTGGAGCCTTCTACAGCAAGTCGGCCGAACGCCGGTCCCATCGGCTCATAAGCCACCACAATCGCGAGACAGGTCAGATTGATCAGTCCGTACAGGCCGACCTTCCACAGCAGCCAGGTGCCGGTTTGTTCAAACGGTCCGTGACCAAGAGCCGAAGTGATAGCTGCCACGATCAGGCCAACGCCAACGATGAAAATCAGCACGTTGGCTACGTGAGCAAACTTAATGCCCCACGGCTTGTCGTAGTAAATCGCGCCGGTCATGCTGATGGCCCACCAGATGACACTGAACACCCAGACCATAGCGACTTCAAGCCCGGTCAGGTTCAGCAGTCCCATTTCGACCGACAGCATAACGCCCAGCGGCAATGCGGCTTTCCACATGGTGCGGGGAATCAGTTCGATGCGCAGAGCGGTGTGCAGCAGCATGATGCGGGTATCGAACGGGAGTGTTTCGTCGGTCGATTTCTTTGCAGAAAGGAACACGCTCATGTCGGCGCCAACCCAGCCGACAAACATCATGATGTGCAGGAACTTCCAGAACAGGAAGCTGCCTGTCGGATCATAGAATAGTGATAAATCCATAGTCGTAAATCCGTAGTTAGAAATTTATTCGTATTAACTTATGAGTCAGAAGAGCCGGTGAACGAACCGTTCTTCTTCAGAGTGCGTACCGCTTCGTAGAAGATCTCATCCGCTTCTTCGTGTTGCATCGGCGGGTTGTTCTTCGGCCACAGGCTGCCATCGTAAATCTTGCGGTAGATCTCGTTGCGCAGGAACGGAATCCAGTTCTGGAAGCGCGACGTTTCGCGATAATGGCGCAGCGCCTCGATGTTGACCTCTGCAGCGACGTAGGCGTTGTCGACAGTATTGCTGACTGCCATTACATCGCCTTTGTAGTTGTAGATTCCGGAACGACCACCCAAAGCGCCACCGATAGAGGTGACGCCGTCGGGTCCTGCCACTTCCAGTGCGCCGGTATTCGGCGCAATCATGTACGCGGTGTTCTCGATGGCGCGGGAGCGGTTCTGCACTTCCCAGATCTCGCGGGATACCCAGGGCTCCGGCAATGAGCCGTGATAGAAGATCTCGGCACCGTTCATGGCCAAAGCACGATAGGACTCGGGGAAGTTGCCTTCAACGCCTACAGAGCCGCCGATGTTGCCGATTGAGGTGCGGGCAACCGGGAAGAATGCATCCAGCGTGTCGCCGTGCAGTTTGATCCAGTCGTCATACACGTCGTGCGGTGTAGTCGAGTGCTCAACAATCAGTACGACGTTCTTGTGGTACTGATAAATCACCTCGCCGCTGGGGCCCACAATGAATACGGTGTTGAAGAAGCGGTCCGGGAAATCCGGGTTACGGGTTTTCAGTTGGCCGATGATGTAGCAGTTTTTCTCTTTGGCTTTCTCGCCGAGGAATTTGGTTTCAGGGCCGGGAATGTCGGCAGCCATCACATCGATGTAGGTCGCCTGATCCATGTTGATGATTTCGTCGATGAACCCCTGAATGGCGCCTTCACCGAGAGCGATCAGTTTTACCGGAAGCTCCAGTCCGCACATGTGATGCACGAGATCGATCATGTTGCCGATGTGGTCGAGGTTCTTTTGCACCTCATTGCGATTGGGCACATTCAGCACGTTGGTCTGCAAGGCAACGGCGTTATAGGGCTTGATCATCTTGGGATCCTTGTATGCGTCTTCTTCGGTAGTCAGAAATTCAACCGGCACTAGAGATAATCATCCAGCTTGTAGTTGGCAGCACCCGGAATAATCGGCCGGGTTAGTTCTTCCAGAATGTCGAGGTCTTTGGTCGCGTCGATACCAACGCGCACAGACACCTGACCTTCCTTGGTGCAGCGTTCCAGTTCCCAGCTGCGTTGTTTCGGCAGAACCACCAGCTTGTGCTCTGTGCTCATGCGGCTCCAGACGGCCCATTCGACGTCCTCGAGGTTAAACACATCGATGTCCTGATCAACAACGACAATGCGTTTGGTAATCATGCTGACGGGGAACAGGCCGCCGTCTGCCGCAAAGGCCGCACGTATCAACTGTTCGGGTTCTTCATCTGATTTCTTGTCGATCGAAATAAAGATGTGCAGCATCGTGCCAAGTTTCGGTTCACAGGCGACATTGATCTCGACGATGTTGTCGAACTGCTTACGCAGTTCCGCTTCCAGCATGTGGAGAATGCCGTACACAGAGATGTTGCCGATCGAATTGTGCTCGGGATGGCGGCCGGCCATGATCGAGTAAAACATAGCGTCTTTGCGGTGCGTAATCGCTACCGGAGTGCTGCACGGGGCCGTTTCAGGGCCGTACTGATCGGCAAATTCGCCCAGCGTGTTTTCCATTTTCTCGGAGAAGTCGACTTCGGCCTCAATTACGATTTCGGCATTAGCCGGCACGAGCAGGTCGCTCATCTCGGCTTTGACCATCTCGATGGGTTCGCCTTTCAATGCGCCGGCGATATCCAGTTCTGAAACGCCCGGCGGGTGTTTGCCGGAGGCGCAGAAGGTGAGAGCAGGATCCACGCCGATGCACATGGCGATTGGCATTTTTTCACCGCGCTCTTCATAAGCCGCGTAAATCTTGCGCAGGTCGCTCATTGAGCTGGCGTTAATCACCATGCGGTTCGGACCGAGGATCAGCGTGCGGTAGAAGCCGACGTTCAGCTGACCTGTATCGGGGTGGCGGCTGACGCCTACTGCACCGGTAATAAACGGGCCGCTGTCGAACTCGAAGAAGGTCGGAACGGGCAGTTCCAGCAGATTGACGTCATCGCCGGTTTTGATGACCTCTTTCACTGCGCCGTTGTCACCGACGGTGTGGGCCGCCGGGTTGGCCATTGCTTGTGCGAAAACGCTCTGCAGGTCGCGATGAGTTTTGCCGGCATAGCCGTCGATATCGAGCGCTTCCGCAATACGGGGCGCGCCACTGTAGAGGCCGCCAACCAGCGGGAATTTGGAGCCTTTGACGTTCTCAAAGATATAGGCTTTGCCGCGCTGTTTCTCGAGCTGGGAAATAAGTGACGGGAGTTCGAATTTCGGCTCGACTTCGCGGCTGATCCGCAGCAAGTCGCCGTTCGCTTCCAGGCGTTCGGTAAAAGACCGGAGGGAGTGCATGATGAGGGTTCTCCAAAAACCCGGCCGAATCTAACAGCAGCCCTGATAAGAAGCTGAAACGTGCCGGGTAAAAGATGGTTAGGCGTTTATGGGGCGCAATTTTACCTGTTGGCGGCGCAGGGTGTTTCTGCCAGCGCAGCACGGCGTCCAGTCTGTGGAGAGCCGTTGTCCAAATATTGCGCCAATTAAGGCCGAATATCGATTATCTAGCCGCGATAGAGCGTCAACAGCTGCAAAAAGGCCTTTTCGGATACTACTTCACCGGAAGGCAGGTCGCCGGGTGCGTCAGCACTGACTGAGCAGCCCTGGGCGGGAGGCTGGATCATGCCGTGACCTTCCGAGAGCTTTTCGATGCGATACCACTTGTACCAGCGGTCCAGCGGCAGCACTTCGGCGTCCTGTGATGCTGTATAGCTGGCGTACATGTCATAGCGGTCGGAGACACGGCGGATTTCGTCCGGATCGAGGCCAATCTCGCGAGCTTCTGCCTGCCAGTCGGCAGTTTCAAGGGATTCAGGTGCATTCATGCCGCGCAGGCTAGCGCGGGGCAGCCGATGGTGCAAGGGGAAAGAGGAGGGCTAGTTATTCTGCAGGCGCATATGCTGGAGCGCGAGTTCCGGCAGGAAGTCGTCCGGCAATGCCTTCACTTCCATCGTCGGGGTGCCGCTGCTTTCGGAATAATCGCGTACGGTCGCGCCGTTGGACTTGGTCATATAGTCGACCAAAGGCCGGGGTTTACCTACGTAATGACCCTGAATCCAGCCGATACCCATTTCACGCAGGATTTCCGTGCTGTTGGCATTGCCAACGAACTCCGCAACCGTTTCAAGTTCCATAACCTTCGCAATCTCGGAAATTGCGATGACCATCGAGCGTGAGATTTCATTCTGTTCGATGTCTTTAATGAAGCTGCCGTCAATCTTCAGCGCGTTGACCGGGAACAATTTCAGGTAGGTGAACGAACTCAGGCCTGTGCCGAAGTCATCGAGTGCAAACTGGCAGCCCAGGGCGCGGAACTCGCGCACAAAAGCCTGCGCCTGTTTGAGATTGGCGATTGCAACAGTCTCGGTGATTTCGAAACAGATCTGCTCGGGTGATACGCGGCTTTCGTTCAGGCGTTTACGCAGGAACGAGACGAACTCGCTATGCCCCAGACTTTGGCCCGACAGGTTGATGGCAACCCGCGGCCGTTGATTTGCGTCGGATTGATGTTCATCAAGCATTGCAATGCTTTTGCCGACAACCCAGCGGTCGAGGTCCGGCATGATTTGAAAGCGTTCAGCTGCGGAGATGAACTGTCCCGGCTCAATCGCGTCGCCATTTTCATCGAGCATCCGTACCAGCACCTCGAACTTGGTTGCAGCGGTGCTCTCGGTGAGCGAAGCGATTGGCTGCGCATACAGCTCCAGACGGTCTTCAGCGAGCGCGGTACGAATGTTGCCAATGATCTGAATTTCATCCAGACGTTTTACGATGCTTTCGTCTGCCGACTGATATATCTCGACGCGGCCACGACCACGGTCCTTCGCGGCTTCACAGGCGACCTGCGCCGGACCCATGGCATCTTTAACGCCTTCGTCGGTCACGATGAGTGGGGCGACACCCACACTGACACTGTTGCGGAATTCCTGATCACCGACTTGCATCGGCGCGTTCTTAAATGCGGCGCATACGTTCTTGCCGATTTGCTCTGCGTCTTCCAAGGAAACGCCCTGGAGCAGGGCAGCGCAATAGTTCCCGGAGATCCGGGTGATCGCATGCTCGGTTAGCTCCGGACGCAGCACGTTGGCAAACTTGCGAATCATTTCGTCGCCAAAGTTTCGGCCGAAAGTGTCGTTCGCCAGTTGCATCCGGTCGATGTCGAAGAACATCACCACGTGCTCACCGCTGTTCTCTTCGCATGCTTTAGATAGTTGAGCTTCGAAAACCGGCCATTTGGGCAGGCCGGTCAACGGATCAAAGTCACGGTCTAGTACGTACTCAATGGCAGAGCCCAATGCCTCGGCAATGTCGTTCAGGCGCTCGACAAAGTCATCATCGGCAGGCCCTTTAACGGACAGTACACCCACCGGATAACGTTTGTCGGCGTAGATGGTGCAGTTGTAGGTGCCTTCGCTACTGTTGCGGAACTGACGGGCTTCAGGCTGCGTGTTCTCAAAAACCGCCTCATTCATGCTGTCGATAAGCAAGTCTGATTCCTTGCGGGTAATGGCGACATTACCGACGTGCAGCTCAACCCGCTTGTTCGGAATGATCAGACTGGTGGCATTGGTATTCAGGTGTGTGGCAAAGCACTCAAGGATAGAGTGCAAGGCGGCTTCGCAGGCAGCATCGCTGCGTGAGTGCTCGCCAAGCAGGCGGAGGAAATCATGGTCCGATGCTTTTTCGGTAAGACGTTTGTGCGTTTTAACCAGTTTAAAACGCAAACCCAGTTCGCGTTGCAGGCTGTTTAAAGCCGGTGCGATCTGGTTGTACACCCAGCCTCTGGTTTTCTCAGCGTAGCTTGAGTCGCCGATTACGGTGACAGCGCCGAGCGGCCAGCCGGTTTCTGAAGTCAGCTGAAAAATAAATGCGGTTTTTTCGTCCAGCGGCACCTTGTCGTACTCGCCGATTTGTTCACCGGTCTTGATCGTTTGCAACAGCGCTATTTGGTATTCGCGTGACGGTCGGAAGTTTTCAGAGTAATCGTTGCGCCAGTAGAGGCGGGCTTTACGGTCGTGAAAAAGGAATCCTTCGGCATCAGGCAGCAGCGACATCAGCAGGGCGCTGTAATCGGAAAACAGTTCGCGTTGTGTAGCTGTTTCGCTCATTGTCTGATGCTGCTTCTGTACTCTTTAAAACCTTCCCTGTTTTAAGGCCGCAGTAATTGATCAGAGGTCGTCCGGGTTTCGTCCAAGGCTCAACGTGAGTTCACTGTCAGCGCAGAAAGTGTGGCGTATAGCTGCGAAAGTTGCTGTGAAGCGGTTCGCATAAGTTAAAAAGCCCGCATTGGCGGGCTTTTCAGGAGTTTCGACGGTTTTTCGCAGGGAATCCGGCTACGCGTCAATGAAGCGGGCATTTTTTACATAATTGATTCAGAACGGTATGGAAATGCTGCTCAACATTCATTCCGAAATTTTGCTGTACAGCCACGGCAAACTGATGTCCATGCGGCTATCGATGCCGGAGTGGGTGCCATCAAACTCTTCGTAGAAGTGCTTGATGCCGAGTGCGTCGAGTTCGTTGTGAATGATCCGGCTGCCGTAGTGAATGTGGTATTGGTCACGCCAGCCGCAGTCGACGTAAATACCGGACAAGGTGGATAGCTGCTTCGCATGCTTGCGAACCATATGGACCGGGTCGTGCTTGAGCCATTGTTTCCAGCGGGCGGTAATTAGTTCGCCGGTGTCCGGTGTAAACGGAATACGGAATCCGTTTGGCGCGTCCGGGTCAGGATCATAGGTGGCCGCCATGCACAGATTCATCAGTGCGTGAATCTCTGCTCCGTTTGGCCGGCTGCGTTTATAGATGTAATCGAGAAAGGCTTTTATGCGACCGTCATCGAGACCTTCCTGTTTCTTAGCCCCGGCACTTGCAGTGGCTTTCTTCGGTGCAAAGCGCGCGAGCTGCGTAAGTGTGTTGGGCCAGTCGCTGCGGTAGATGAAATCGAAGTGCGCATCGCCGGAATGCGAGGCAATAGCACCCCAGTATTTCGCATATTTCATGCCGTGAATCAAAGCGCCATAGCCGCCTGAGGATTTGCCGAAGCAGGCACGGTGCTCCCGCGCAGCGAGCGTGCGGAACTCTGCGTCGATGAACGGAATGATCTCTTTGGTCAGGTAGTCGGCATAGTTGCCGATAGCGCTGGAATTGATGTACTGGTTGCCACCCAGGCAGGTGAAGCAGTCAGGAAAGACGACAATAACGGGGCCGAGGTCGCCCTGATGATGCAGGCGCGCAAGGCGCTCCGGCACATTTTCTTCAAACGCTTTCCATTGCGTGTGCGACTGCCCGGTGCCTGTATAACCGACGAGGTCATACATGACCGGAAACTTTTTATTGGTCAGCGCAGGCTCGTCGTATTGCGGCGGCAGCCAGACGTCGATCCGCCGGGTTGCCGGATCACCCAGCGGGTTGTCGGCCAGTATCTCCGAGGTGTGTTCGAGAGTGACCAGACGTCCCGCGGGCAATTGATGATTCTTACGCATGACAAAAGAGTCCGGCTAAATCAGAGCAGCTCTTCTTCAGACTTGGCGAGCGGATCAAGAAAATTAAAGCCGGCGGCTTTAATTTTTGCGTTCGACAAACTCTTCGGGCCGGTGCCGTCGCCAACCCAGTTGATCGGGTCGACACCCGCTGCATCAGTAATGGCGCCAAAGAAGTCGCGTTTCTTGTCGGCGACGTCGTTGATCAGGTTGTAGAGACCGGAAAGTTGATTCTCCGTAGCGAACTCAAGAGCGGCCACAACGTCATCGCGGTGCACGATGGCGGCAGGGGCGTTGCCATCGAAAGGCACGGTCTGGCCGGCCATCGGCAGTGTCTGTGCTGCCAGACCGCGGGGCACAAAGCCGACCTGTGGTCCATAGATGGTGCCGGTGCGGTACACGCAGACGTTCAATGAGTCGGTAGCGGCACCGAACAAAGTATTCTCTGTATCGACGTAAACCTGCTGAAACGGGCTTGCTGGCGTAGCAGGGGTGTCTTCATCGACCAGTTCAGCGCCACCGGCATTACCGTAGGCGCTCCATGAGCCGGTGAATACGATCTGTTTCAGACCGGGTGCTGCATCAAGTGATTCGACCAGAGACTGCGCCGTGCCGAGGTAGGCATCGGTATACAAGTCCAGATCCATGACGTACTGACCGTCACGCTCAACCATGCCGCCGGCGACAGTCATCAGTACGACGTCCTGATCCGCTAGCAGTTCACGCATCTTGTTGCGGTCGCTACCGGTCATTACAACGACGCGGTCGGCAACCGCTTCGAGTTCGGCAACGCGACGCTCACTGGTTGTGGTTACCGTAATAGTGTGGCCTTTGCCTTTCAGATACTGAGCAGCTTTAAAGCCGGTGTAAGCAGCGCAGCAGCGCCGATGATCGCGATGTTCATGTGTCAGGTCCCTTGTTTTCTTTAGTTCTTGAGTTCTTGAGTTATTCGGTTCTTAAATGTTTGTGGTTGTCTATTGAAGCTGTTCTAAGTCGGGCTAGCCGGTTAAAGACGTTTTCAGAATGTCTTTAATCCGCATGCCGGTGTCCTCGCCGACCAAACCGTAAACACCGCGCCATGCACGCGGGTCCAGGTCGTCGTCGAAGAAACGGTCGAGGTGTGAGCGGTTACGTTGCTTAAGTTCGCTTTCGCCGGCTTCAGAGTATTCCAGTGAATCGCACAGTGTTAAGTAGTGGTCCAGATAGCTTTCAACCTGTGGTCGCACACGCTCGAACTCGGCTATATCGGTGCGATGGCTGACGATGCCCCAGGGAGACAGAAATGCGGCAATAGCGGGGTTCTGGTGTGCTCTGCTACAGGTGTTATCGGTGTTGCCGGTAGCTTTGTAATACGGCTTGTTCAGACCTTTAAATACCGCTGTTTGATAGGCCGGGTGTTCAATGACGTCCAGGCGGGGCAGCAGGTCTGCGTTGTACACACACCCGTCCGGCGGGAACGTGACCAGCTGGGCATGAAAGTGCGGCACTGCTGATTCATCTTTGGCAAAGATGAAAAACAATTGGGTATTCACGGGTCCTGCATTTAATTGAACCCAGATCATCCGGTCTGCTGCGTGCTGACCCGAGTCGTTCTTCCAGACACGCACGAAACCTGCGTCTTCGCCGTCCGGGTTTAGCAGGTTCAGGAACGGTCCGTCGTTCTGCAGGTCTTCGTTATGTTGTTCCTGAAATGCCAGCCGGTTTAACACCGTGTCGATCAGGTCCGGAGTAAATTGAGCGGTGTCAGTCATTGTTTGGTAAATCGGTGATTAAAGCGATTCGTCAGTTTGCAGATCGCTGAGCAGTTGCTCAAGGTGGCCGCACAGCGTGTTCATTTCTTTGTCGCCGACGTTACGGGTGAGACGGGAGACAAATTCATCGGCTTCAGGCAGCAGACTATTGAACAGTTCGCGGCCTTCGGCCGTTACCCATACTTCAACTGCGCGGCTGTCATCGACAGCAGGGCGTCTTGTTACCAGTCCGTCGCGTTGCATTTGATCAATCACACGGGATGTCGCCGGTTGTTCGGTGCCTGCCAGATCCGCAATGGTGCCGATCCGGCAGCCGTCAAAGCGTGACAGCACGCTCAGCACTTGCCAGCGGGAGACAGTGAGCCCGTGTTCGCGGAGCCGGCGCATCCAGACCTGGTTGATGCGGCCGGTCAGCCGGTTCAGAAGGTATGGCAGGATTTCATTATTCATGGGTTGTTCATGACTTTATCGTCGTTCATCGGGCGCTCAAGCCCTGCTTTGTTGGAAACCCGCAGGTTTGAAATATGTAATTACATATAATAGCATCACCGCCGAAATCAGGCACATTGAAGCAGGGCAGCGTCAGGCACTATGAAGTCAGAAGAGACAGAGAACAACCCGGGCAGCGGCAAGGCTATGCAGGGCAAAGTGGTGGTTATCACCGGTGGAGCCAGCGGCATGGGCAGAATTGCCGCCCGTGAGCTGGCAGCCATGGGTGCTGTCATTGTGTTTAACGATCGGGAGATCGAAGAAGGGCACGAGGTTTGTGAGATTCTGAAATCACAAACAGGTAACGACAATATCGAATTCGTTCCATGCGACATGATCGACCGGGCACAAGTACGGGCGTTCGCAGACCACGTGCTGTCGAAGTATTCGCGTCTCGATGTACTGATCAACAACGCCGGCTTTACCGACCCTGAGCGTATTCTAAGCAGCGAAGGCATTGAACAGCACATGGCAGTGATGCACGTCAATCACTGGCTGCTGACAGAGCTTTTGGCCGACCGTTTGAGAGCGGGTGACGGTGCACGCGTTCTGCAGATTACATCCGAAGCTCACAAGGCCGGTCCGGGCATCGACTTCGACGACATGGCCTGCGACAAGGTATGGAAGGGCAAGCGCTATGCCAATACCGGAGCGTTCAAGGCCTATCACCGTGCCAAGCTGGCAATGGTGTATGCCATGCAGGAACTGGCCGAACGATTCGCCGGCAGCGGTGTGACGGTGAACTGTATTTCCCCCGGGTATTTTGTCGGCACCAACGTGTTCCGCCACTGTCGCGGCTTCATTAAGTTCGGCGTCAAAATAGTAAGGCCTTTATTTGCCGACCCTGAGAAATCGGCACAAACCTATGTTTATCTGGCGTCGTCACCCGAGGTTGAAGGCATCACCGGCAAGTACTGGGAATACTGCAAGCAAAAAGAAACCTCGCCGTTGTCACACGACGAGGTTCTGCGTAAGCGTTTGGTTGAGTGGACTGAACGTCAGCTTGCCTAAATAACGCCCTGGTCTTCGTAGGCCTTCAGCTCTTCCTCGCTCATGCCGAGCAGGTCACCCAGGACCTCCTGGTTATGGGCACCGATTTCAGGCCCCGGCCAGCGGGTGCTGCCCGGCGTGTCATCCAGGAACGGCGCAATCGCCGGAATCTTGTATGACTCGCCATTCACATCGATATCTTCGAACAGACCGCGAGCCTGATAGTGCTCGTCGTTCATCATGTCTTCGACGTTGTAGATAGGGCCGGAGGGTACTTCGGCTTCTTCCATGATCCGCAGCACTTCGTCGGACGTGTGTTGCTTCGTCCACTTGGCAATTGCCGCGTCGATCTCGGCCTCGTGAGTCACGCGACCGGCGTTGTCAGCCATGCGCGGGTCTTCACCGAGGTCATCACGACCCACGGCATGCATGAGGCGTTTGTAAATTGAGTCGCCGTTGCCACCGATGATGGTGTATTTGCCATCGGAGCAAAGGTAGGTGTTAGTGGGCACGATTCCGGTCAGCGTTGAGCCGGAGCATTCGCGGATTTCGTTGCCGTAGTCATACTCGGGAACCATTGATTCCATCAGGTTGAACACTGCTTCGTAAATGGCAACGTCAACCACCTGACCCTTTTGCTCAGGATCATTCAGTTTCTTCACGCAGGCCATCAGGATGCCGAGTGCTGCGTGCATAGCGGCAAGCGTATCGCCCATGCTCAGGTTCGGACGCACCGGAGTTTCGCCGGGGAAACCGTTTAAGTAACGGAAGCCGCCAAAGCCTTCACAAACTGAGGCGAAGCCGGTTTTGGAGGCGTACGGGCCCGTCTGCCCGTAGCCTGAGATACGAGAGTAGATCAGCCCGGGATTGCTTGCCCGCAAGTCATCGGGACCGAGACCCCAGCGTTCCATCGTACCGGGCCGGAAGTTTTCTATGAGCACATCAGACTCCGCAGCCAGACGGCGCACGATGTCGCGACCTTCATCGGTGCGGAGGTTCGCCGTAATGCATTTCTTGTTACGGCCGAGACTGCGCCACCACAATGACGTGCCGTCTTTACCGAGCATGCGCCATTTTCGAATAGGGTCTCCGGCACCGGGGGGTTCGACTTTAATAACCTCTGCACCGAAATAGCCGAGTAAGCAGCCGGTAAACGGACCGGCAATCAGTTGTCCGACTTCGAGGATGCGAATTCCATGAAGAGGACCTTTTGCGTCGTTAGTCATTGTTCTCGTCGTTTCTCTATTGTTCGGTATTGCGGAGTTATTTAAGTAGGAAACAGCAGTCTATATCAGGCTGAAACATCGTAATAGTAAGGTTTATCGGGGTTTTCCGAATGCGGAAAATAAATGACCGGACTACGGACAGGCTGTGACCACTGACATGGCTTTACCGGAAGATGCCGGCAGCCCCGGTCTTACCGGGACTGCCTCTTGATACGGTCTTACTGAGAGTCTCGTCGAGCGTCTTGTCGAGAGTCTTACTGGGCCAGCGGAATATTCTGGGCAAATTCGAACGCCAGAATGGCATCCATTTTGTTTTCCAGCTGGTAGTAGGTAAGCATCTGTTTTTCAGTCAGCACGCGACGGAAGCGGGACAGATAGCGTTTCTTCAGAGACAGAGCAGACTGCTCAAGCTTCAGTGCTTCATTAACAATCGCTTTGGCTTCTTCTTCAGTGAAGGCACCGAAGTTGTCGCGGAAGCGAACAATCAGTTTCCAGTCCTGTTCGGACAGTTTAGCGCGATCGTTACTGTAGTCCCGGTAGACTTCCCAGAACTTCTCGGCGGTTTCAGGCTCGAGCACCAGCTCCTGAGCGATGATCGCCTGACGCTGTGCCTGAGTCATCGAAATTTGCATTTGCACAGCTGCAGCTTCTTCTGCCTGTTGTTGTTCAGCAGCGGTCGGTTGCACCTGAGCCAGCGCAGGCACGGCAAGAAGGGTGGCAACAAGGGCGGCTGAAGCTTTGGTAAACAGTTTGATGGTCATGATGTGAATCCAGATTGTTTTGAGATTGTCTTATGGGGCTTTTAGTTATTGCTAAAGGGCTTTAAAGAGCCGTTTTAGCGCAGTCTGCCTAGACCGGCGTAGCTTGTCCAATGTAGTGATAGGCAAGGAACGGCGGACCGTCGAGATAGGCTTTCTCGATGTTGCTGAAACGGAACCCGGCATCGTGGATCAGGTCTTCCATCGGGACATCCAGGTCGCAGCCGAGCAGGGCCTTGCCGATGGGTCTCAACCGCCGTTGCCAGGCGGCGGTTTTCTGGTCCGGGGCTCGTCCGTGCTCAATAAAGATCAGTTGCCCGTCCGGTTTGAGAACACGTCGTATCTCCTGCAGCGACTGCTCTGAATCGTCGAGCGAACATAGCGTCCAGCTGCTGACGACACTGTCGACGCTGTTTGATTCCAAAGGAATCGACTCGGCGCCGGTTGCGAGCATCTCTACCTGAAAATTCGCTTCTGAGGCCGGTTCTGCAGCGATCTCGCGCAACTTGGCGGACGGCTCCAGACCAAACAGGATATCAACATTATCGTTGTAGAGCGGAATATTGAGTCCGGAGCCCATGCCGATCTCCAGTACACGACCACGGGCGAGGGGCGCGGCACGATGGCGTTGCTTTGCCATCACATCGTTACGCATACCCTTGTCGACGAGGGTCGGTAAAACTTTTTCTTTCCAGAACCCCATGAAGAAACTCCTCAAGTTGGTAATTGGGTTGGCTAGTGAGTTGGTTACGTGGCTCGCCTAGGTAATCTTAAGGTACCAGTCGCGGATCGCCTGACCAATTTCATCCGGCGAGTCTTCCTGTATGAAGTGTATGCCGGGCACCGTGACTTCGGTTTGATTCGGGAAGTTGCGGCAAAACTCGCGCTGTCGCCCGACCAGAACCGCACCGGGCTCGGCATTAACAAACAGTTTGGGTGTGTCGCTCTGCACCAGCCAGGCCGCGTATTGCTGAATGGTTGCGACGACGTCAGCCGGTTCGCCGTCGAGCGGCAGTTCCCGTGGCCAGCTGAGTGTCGGCCGACGGTCTTCACCGGGGGTGGTGTAGGGCCGGCGGTAGATGCCCATCTCGTCGTCGGTAAGATCCCGCAGTATTGAGCCCGGCAGGATTTTCTCGACAAAGAAGTTGTCATTCAGGATCAGTTTTTCACCGGGCTCCGAACGCAAATCCTGAAACAGGTCGCGAATGGCTTCCGGCCAGTCATCCCAGCCCAGAGGCATCACAAAGCCTTCCATGTAGCAAAGACCTTTAACCGAATACGGGTGGCGTCGCGCCCAGTCAAAACCTAGCGCAGTGCCCCAGTCGTGCAGCACCAGAGTGAGGTCATCGCCGATACCCAGCTGGTCAATCAGTCCGTCGATAATGGTTTGATGATGATGCAGCCGGTAGCTGCCGGGGCCTGCTGCAGGGAGCTTGTCGGAATCGCCCATGCCCATCAGGTCCGGCGCAATACAATGGACTTTGTCGGCGACCCAGGGCATGACGTTGCGCCACAGGAAAGATGAGGTCGGATTGCCATGGATGAATAGCATCGGCTTGCCGTCAGGCACGCCACATTCGGTGTAGGCAATACGCTGGCCTGAGATGTCGATGAACTGGCGGGTCATCGGCATCAGATCGTCCTGCGTCATCGGAGGTGTGTCGGCTTAGTTGGAAGCGGCGATTACGTCGCCGAGCAGTTCCATCAGTTCCTGTTCGCTGCCGACGCCTTCCGCTTCCTTGGCGTCCAGGGTGTAGCCGTACTTGTCGGCAATACCCTGATACAGCGGGCGGCGATGCACCACCAGCTCAGGAAAAATCCACTGGGCAAACTCGTCGGGCACAATCTCTACCGGGTCTCCGAGGTCTTTCAGTTGCATGTACTCGGCAAGCTTCTTGTCGAGAAAAGCTTCCTGGTAGTACATCGGCTTCGGCGCGGTGATCGAACGTTCGATGATTTTCTGCTCGATTTCTTCGTCGGCACGCAAGTAAATTACGACTGTGTTGTTGCCGATAGCGTCGAGCGCTTCCTGCGAATTCAGTTCACAAACACTGCCGCCGGAGTCATTGACGAAATGCTTGTAACCGTAGATGTCATAAGCCTTTTTGATGAATTCGGCAACGTCCACCATCGCCTGGTTCTCGGCTTCCCGATGCATGCGCTGGCGGCGCATAAACTCTTCAAGCGGCTGGCCACCCAGCGCCGGGTTACCGATTTTTCCAAGGAACGTAGAGATCGGTTCCAGATTATCAACCGTAATGTTGTTGGCGATATAAATGGAATCACTGAGCAGCAGGTCGCGCAGGAAATCGACTTCCATTGCCTGTCGCTTGATGTTGTCGAGAATCGCTTCGTTCAGATAGCGGGTACCAATGCGGTAATCACCGGAATAGTGGAACCAGCTTTTCTTAGGGAGTTTGTTGGACAGCATCGTTTTGCCCACACCGGACATGCCGATGAGGGTGATAGCTTTATGCTCCCAATCCAGAAATTCTTTGCGACTTAAATGCATGGCAGCAATTGTTTACCGCATCACTCTGTGATGCAAGAACAGAGGAGCCTGTAGCTGGTAAGTTCTTTCGGAACCGTTGCAGTTTTTGCGCACTGCTCCGGAATCGACAGCCGCGAATCGGGCATTCCGGTCGATGCTTGAGCTGGCACCGGTTCTGAGTCGTGAGCCAACAGTGGCAGGGCGAACACAGGCGCTTCGGATAAATCACTAATTTATAGATGGTAAATTATCTAATAAAAACAATAATCTAAAATGCTATTGAAAAGTGGTTTAGAGACGTGGATTGGTGTCATTCACCGGACCGCACCACAGGAGATCTGCTCAAGTAGCTCTAAACCCCGAACAGAAAGGTGTGGCAAGGGTCACCGACGACGCCTCAGGGGTTCAAAAACGCCTGTCAGACAGTACAATTCCGCGTCGCCGCGCTTTTTGCGGCCAATATTGCAAGTATTCTAGTGGCGTTGCAGCTAGGCAACGCCAACTGTAGTGGTTCAGGTAAGTTCTTTATGGCTCTTTCCAATTGGCAGGTTCACAAGTTCGGTGGCTCAAGCCTCGCGGATGCGGAATGTTTTCGTCGTGTTGCATCGCTGGTGCAGCGTCAGACCGGCACCCAGCAGGCTGTCGTTGTGTCTGCTATGGGCGGTATGACTGATGCACTGCTGAATCTGGTCACAACCGCTGAAACCGACGCTGCCGGTATTGCCGATGCAGTAGCCGCCGTGCAGAACCGTTACTACAGCACTATTGATGAGTTGCTGACCGGCGATAAGGCAGAGCTGCACGAGCTGTTTCAGGCTGACCTGAAAGACGTCAACGATCTGCTGCAGGCCACTGCTGCGGTTGGCGCTGCGCCGGACCGCACCCGTGATCTGGTTGCCGGTTGCGGCGAGCTGTGGTCGGCACGTCTGCTGGCGGCCTATCTGGCTCAGGAAGCCCGGTCCGACGAGCTGAACAGGGCAGTGCGCTGGGTTGATGCGCGCCAGTTGATTATCGTGCAGCACGGCGAGTTGGGGCCGTCTGTGCAGTGGGATGCCAGCCGCGAGAACGCCGGCAAAATCTTCCCTGACAACGGCGCTGAGATATCCATTGTCACCGGTTTTATCTGCTCCGATGTTGAAGGCATGCACACGGTTCTGGGCCGTAACGGCAGTGACTTTTCTGCATCGATTGTGGGCTCATTGCTGAACGCCCGGTCGGTATCCATCTGGACGGACGTTGACGGTGTGATGAGTGCCGACCCGAACCGGGTGCCGGACGCCCAGATTATTGCCGAGCTGTCGTACAACGAAGCCATGGAGCTGTCGTACTTCGGCGCCAAGGTTATTCATCCACAGACCATGTCGCCGGCGGTTGAGCAACAGATTCCCATATACATCAAGAACACTTTTAATCCGGATGCACCGGGTTCAAAGATCAGTGCCGACGCACAGGACGACCTGACCATTAAAGGTCTGACTACTGTGCAGAACGTCGCACTGATCAATCTTGAAGGCACCGGCATGATCGGTGTGCCGGGTACCGCCGACCGTTTGTTCGGCGCGCTGCGTGAGAGCCACATCTCGGTGATTCTTATTTCGCAGGCCAGCTCCGAGCATTCCATTTGCTGTGCGGTGCCGGCTGCCAGTGTGAGTCAGGCGGAAGCAGTGATTCGCGAAGCCTTTGCACACGAGCTTGAAACTGATCAGATTCAGTCTGTTGAAACCCGCAGCGACTGCAGCGTCATTGCAGTTGTGGGTGACGGCATGGCCGGTGTGCCGGGCATTGCCTCACGCTTCTTCGGCGCTTTGGGTAAAGCGGGCATCAGCGTCCGTGCGATTGCCCAGGGCTCATCAGAGCGCAATATCTCTGCTGTGATTGATCAGGCGGAAGCCACCCGTGCATTGCGTGCGGCACACGCCGGCTTCTATCTGTCTGCTGAAACTGTTTCTGTTGGTCTCATCGGCCCCGGTAACGTCGGCGGCACCTTGCTGGATCAGATGGCCACGCAGAATCAGCAATTGCTGGAAGCCTTTAATCTGGACTTCCGTGTACGTGGGCTTGCCACCTCATCTCGCATGTATCTGGCAGAGCGACGGGTTGATCTGAACAACTGGCGTGAAGAACTGAAAGAGCATGGCGAGCCTCTCGACTGGGCTCGTTTCGAAGCACATGTGAATGCGGATCATCTGCCGCATGCTGCAATGATCGACTGCACAGCCGATGACGTCGTTGCGTCTAAGTACGCCGACTGGTTCAACGACGGTATGCACGTCGTTACACCTAACAAGAAAGCACAGAGCGGTCCTCTGGATGCTCTGGATGTGCTGCAAGAGGCGCGTCGCGAGAATCAGGTGCACTTCCTCTACGAGACAGCCTGCGGCGCCGCACTGCCGATTATTTCCACGCTGCGTGACCTGATTGAAACCGGCGATGACGTGCGTTCTATCGAAGGCATTTTCTCCGGCACCCTCGCGTATCTGTTCAATGTCTTCGACGGCAATAAATCGTTCTCCGAGATTGTGAAGATTGCTCTCGATAACGGTTACACCGAGCCGGATCCGCGTGACGACCTGTCCGGCATGGATGTCGCCCGTAAGCTCAGTATTCTGGCCCGTGAGCTGGGTATGCGCATTGAGCTGGCGGATATCGATGTCGAGTCGCTGGTACCGTCGGATCTGGAGAGCGGCAGTGTCGAAGAGTTCCTGGCGTCGTTGCCGGAGTACGATGCCGAAATGCTTGAGCGTCTGAATCAGGCGAAAGAGAAGGGCGAAGTGCTTCGTTACGTGGGACAGCTCGATATTCCGAACCAGAAAGCCAGTGTGAAACTGCGTTCGCTGCCTGAGGACCATTCGTTTGCTCACATCAATCTGACCGACAACATCGTCAGCTTTGCTTCGGGCCGTTACAGCGAGAACCCGCTGGTGGTGCAGGGGCCGGGCGCCGGTCCTGAAGTGACCGCTGCAGGTGTATTTGCCGATCTGCTCAGACTTGCCCGCTACCTCGGCGCAAACGGTTAACCAAGATGAAATACGTCAGTACCCGACAGCCTGCCGACACCGACCAACTGGTTGCGCTCGAAGATGCCATCATGAGTGGCACCGCGCCCGATGGCGGTTTGTACGTGCCCACCGAACTGCCTTCCTACAAGCCTGAAGACTTTGACGGTATCGACACTATCGATGAACTGGCAGCAAAGATGTTGCAGCCGTTTTTTGCGGGCTCAGCGCTCGACGGTTTGTTACCGGAGATTGCGAAAGAGGCGTTCACCTTTGATGCGCCGGTGCGGATGCTGAAAGAAGCTGATTTCTCGGCTGACGAAGCGCTCTCTGTGCTTGAGCTGTTTCACGGTCCTACCGCAGCTTTCAAAGACTTCGGCGCACGCTTCCTGGCGTCCTGCATGACCCGCATTGCGGCTCAGCGCGAGCTGAGCTCACCCTTGACGGTATTGGTTGCCACGTCAGGGGATACCGGCGGTGCGGTAGCAGCAGCCTTCCATGGCAAGCCCGGTGTACGCGTGATCGTGTTGTTCCCGGAAGGGCGCGTATCAGCCCGTCAACAGCATCAGCTGACCTGCTGGGGCGACAACATCACATCACTGTCCGTGCGTGGCGAGTTTGACGACTGTCAGCGTATCGTTAAAGAGATGTTTGCCAATCGCGATCTCGTTGAACAATTCAACCTGTGCTCGGCAAACAGCATTAACGTCGGCCGCTTGTTGCCGCAGTCTGTTTACTACGCGAAGGCGAGTCTCGACTACTACCGCAAGACCGGTAAGACCTCGAGCTTTGTCGTACCGACCGGCAACCTCGGTAATGCGTTTGCCTGCGTCTGGGCGAAGTCCATGGGCTTCCCGATTGGCAGCATTATTCTGGCCACCAACGCCAACCGCACCATTCCTGATTTTCTGCAGGAAGGAGAGTGGAATCCGCGTTCCAGCGTCGCCACGCTGGCGTCTGCGATGGATGTGGGTAACCCGAGCAACATGGAGCGTCTGCGTAATCTGTGGGGCGAAGCAGCGAGCCTGCGTGAGCGTCTCAATGCCTATTCAGTTACCGATGAGCAGATTCGTGCCCAGATTGTCGAAGAGTTTCAGCGTGACGGCATCGCCTGGTGTCCGCATACCGCTACCGCTTTCTATGTTTACCGCAACGATCTGAGCGATGAAGAACGCCGTAACTCGCACTGGAGCCTCGTAGCTACTGCTGACGCGGCGAAGTTCGAGGACATCGTCGAGCCTCTGGTAGGGCAGACCCTGCCGATACCGCCGGAGCTCGAAAGCCTGCTGAAGCTCCCCTCGCACTTCGACACCGTCGACGCCGAGTCATCCGCCGTAGCGGCCTATTTGTGAGACGCGACTGAATGACGGAAACGGATATCCAGTCAGTCCTGATGATCGCCGCTCTCGTAGCGGTGCCGCTGGGTCTGCTGATATTCATTATCCGTCGCCGCATGGCCCGTGGCGTTGAGTCACAACTTCGCGGCATCAGCCAGCACGTTCTGCATGATTTCCTATTGCCCGACGGCAACGGCGGCGAGATTCATCTCGAGTACGCCATGCTGACCACCGAGGGCATTCTCGTGATCGACACCAAAGACGTTGAAGGAAATGTGTTTGGCAGTGATGCGATGGACGAGTGGACTGTCATCGATGACAACACCCGCTTTACCTTCCGCAATCCACAGCGGGGTCTGCTGGACCGCGTTGCAGCTGTTAAAGCACTGGCACCCGATGTGCCGGTAAACGGCTACATTGCGTTCTCTGAGCGGGGGCGATTCAGTAAGGGACAGCCATCCAACGTGGTGTTCTTCAACTCACTGATCGTCGAACTCAAAGACAGCATGCCCGAGCAAAGCGCACGGGTGCTGGAAGCATTCCTGCCGGCCTGGGACAAGCTCGTGTCTCTCGCTACGGTGAAGGGCGTTGATCAGGCGCTGAAGCTGTAGCGGATTTGGTTGTCTGCATCTGCGGCTCACTTGAAATATTACTGTCGGGACACGGCGTAAATACATCCCTGTAGCCTCACCGCCCGCGTCCCTGCGGGCGATGGTCCCGCCAGCAAAAGTTCCGGCGCGCCACTGTGACGGTTTAAGTCAGGCGCCGGTTGGTGGGGCGTTGTTCGAGACCCTCGCCGACAGGGATGTCGGCGGGGAGCGCACAGGGAAGTGTTCACAGCGTGTCGAGGAGAATGGCCCGGCGACCGGCGTCTCCGCGCTAGTTCAGTCCAAACAGTGTTTCCGTATTGCGGGTAGCCGCAGCAGCGAGGTCTGCCGCATCAACATCCATTAAACTTGCCGTTGTTTCCAGTACATGGGGCAGTAATGACGGTTCATTGCGGCGGCCGCTGATTGAGTTCTTCTGTTCTTTACTAAGATCGCGGGGCAGCAGATAGGGTGCGTCGGTTTCGAGCATCACACGATCCAGCGGCAGATATTTCACAGCTTCCTGCAAATCGTGACCGCGGCGTTCATCACAAATCCAGCCGGTGATGCCCACGTACAAACCCAAATCGAGATAGACCTTCATCTCGTCTTTCGTGCCTGTAAAGCAATGCGCGACGCCGCCGTTAAGCTCATTGATGTGGTTCTTCAGAATGGCGACGAAAGCACCATGTCCGTCTCGTTGGTGCAGGAACACCGGTTTCTTAACTTCCACAGCAATCTGCAGTTGCGACTCGAACGCATGTTCCTGTTCTTCATGCGACGAGAAATTACGGAAGTAATCCAGCCCCATTTCACCGACAGCGACCACCGGTTCCTGGACAGCCAGTTGGCGCAACACCTGATCGGCTTCTGCGTTGTAGTCCTTCGCATGATGCGGATGCACGCCGGCGGTGGCCCAGAGCTTGCCCGGGTAGTCGTGTGCCAGCTCCAGCGCTTGCTTGCTGCCTTCGACGTCTGCACCGGTGACGATCTGCCGGGTAACACCCGCAGCTGCAGCTTTTTCGATGACCCCGGTCCGGTCCGGATCAAAGCTGTCGTGGGTCAGGTTGGCGCCGATATCGATCAGTGAGTGCATGGGTTGAAGAGTTCAGTGCTGAGACGGCGCAATTGTAATAGACAACGGGCGTCACAGGGTTACTATTGCGGCACATGGCGCGCGATGAAGTACAGTTGGGGTTATTTGAAGCAGAGGCGGAAGATTCGCCTGAGGCGTGGAATGTTCGCTACAGCAAGCGTGCCCGCCGCCTGAGCATTCAGGTGTTCCCGCACGGGGGTGTCGAAGTGGTCGCGCCACTGCGGGCATCGGCAGGGCAGGTGCAGGAGTTTGTCTCATCCCATGCCGACTGGATCGAACAGGCGCGAGCCAGGATGGTGGAGAAGGTTGCCGCACAGGGGCCGCTGCTGCCCGAGTCGATCGAACTGACCTTGCTGAACCGCCGTTTTGAAGTGCACTACGACTTTGGCGACAAAGCCCATTACAAACAACACGCCGACCGGCTCGATATTGTCACCCGCGACAGCACGCCGACGGATTGCTGGCCGGTGTTACGACGCTGGCTGCGGGAAACCGCTAAGCAGGAGTTGCCGGAGCGGCTCAAAGCCATTGGCGAGCGCATCGGTTTACAACCATCAAGAGTGCAGGTGCGTAACCAGAAAACCCGCTGGGGCAGTTGTTCTTCAAAAGGCACCATCAGCCTGAACGCAGCGATTCTGTTGCTGGATCAACAGCAGGCCGACTACGTGATGATCCACGAACTCTGTCATTTGCAGCACCTGAATCATTCCAGGCGCTTCTGGGGGCTGGTGGAGAGCCACATGCCCGATTATGAGTCTATAGACCAAAGCGTCGACGAATTCTGGCTGGAAGGGCCTGTTTGGTTGCGTTAAAGCGCCGATTTAACTGCTTTTCTTGTTAATTTCGCCACCCGCCGCACAGTTTCCTTTGGTTTGGGGTGATACAGTCTGGGCTGATCAAGAGGGATCAAGGGACTCAGGGGTTTCGACATGACCTTTATTTCACGCACATCTTTAGCTGTTACCGGACTGCTATTCAGCACCGCCTTGCTCGCGGCACCTGTTCAGTATTCAGTATCGACCACCGTCAGTTTTGTTGATGGCAGCTATGCCGGTGACATCCTGGTCGGTCATACCATTACCGGAACGTTCATCGTTGATAACGATACGGCGAACGCGGGACCGGGTTCAGACCCGACGCCATCCAATAATCCGGGTCACGAATACTCATCTTTCTGGGAGTTCGAAGGTGCACCTTACGGTGGCAGCCTGAGCCTGGTCGAGCTCGGCGGTACGTTTACGAACACGACTCCACCGGCCATTGTTGTAAATAACAACCTTGCCATCACGTCTGATGAAACAGGCGGATTGATTCCCGATGGCACTTCCGACTGGATCGAGATTCTTTTGAGCGACACCACCAGCGCGTGTCTGGAGCCGGGCGGTATTTGTGAGCCGGGTGAATATTCTCCGGTAAGCGGGCAGGAGTGGACGCTGGCGATCTTTGCCGACACCAGCTGGATTACTGCTGATGACGAGATTCCGGCCGCACTGCCGGGCAGCTATACCGCCTTTATTATCGGTATTGAATTCGACGAGTTCGGTAATGAAGTCGGCACCGTGCTGGCTCCGGCAGGAGCGCTCAGTTTGACCGCAATCCCTGTGCCTGCCGCCGTATGGCTGTTCGCCTCGGGCCTTGGTTTGCTGGGCTGGATGCGTCGCCGCTAAACAAGATAACAATCAAGCATAGAAAAGCCCCGGCCTGTTTCCAGACCGGGGCTTTTTCATTTCCTGCTTACTGAACTTAAGCAGCAGCAGTCGCAGCGTTAGCCAGCTGACGCAGCACATAGTGCAGGATGCCGCCGTTGTTGTAGTACTCCCATTCCTTCGGCGTATCGATACGCACGCGGGCCTGGAATTCCTTCACGCTGCCATCTTCGGCAGTTGCAGTAACGGTGACTTCTTTCGGCTGGCCGTCGAGACCTTTGATGTCGAAGGTTTCTTTGCCGGTCAGGCCGAGTGATTCAGCGCTGTCGCCATCTTTAAACTGCAGCGGCAGTACGCCCATGCCGACGAGGTTAGAACGGTGAATACGTTCGAAGCTCTCGACAATTGCAGCTTTCACGCCCAGCAGTACGGTGCCTTTGGCAGCCCAGTCACGTGATGAACCGGTGCCGTACTCTTTACCGGCGATAACCACCAGCGGGGTGCCGGCTTCTTTGTAAGCCATTGCCGCATCGTAGATGGTGGTCTGTTCACCGGAAGGCTGCATGGTGGTCCAGCCACCCTCGGTGCCCGGAGCCAGCAGGTTACGCAGGCGGATGTTCGCGAAGGTGCCACGCATCATCACTTCATGGTTACCACGACGTGAGCCGTAGGAGTTGAAGTCACCCGGGCTTACACCGTTATCCTGCAGGTACTTACCGGCAGGGCTGTCCGGCTGAATGCCGCCGGCAGGAGAGATGTGGTCAGTGGTGACTGAATCGCCCAGCAGAGCCAGAGCACGGGCACCAACGATGTCGCCTTTGGCTTCCGGCTGCATGGTCATGCCTTCGAAGTACGGCGGGTTCTTCACGTAGGTAGAAGAATCATCCCACGAATAGATCTGGCCGGTAGAAGACTCAACCTGTGCCCAGTTGCTGTCGCCTGCGAAGACTTCTTCGTAGGAGCTCTTGAACATTTCGCGGTTGATGTTGGCAGTAACGATTTCGTCGACTTCTTTCTGGCTGGGCCAGATGTCTTTCAGGAACACGTCGTTGCCGTCCTGGTCCTGACCGATGGCGTCGTTGACGATGTCGAGGTTCATGGAACCGGCAATCGCGTAGGCAACAACCAACGGCGGTGAAGCGAGGTAGTTCATCTTCACGAGCTGGTGAATACGGCCTTCAAAGTTACGGTTGCCCGACAGTACTGAAGTAGCAATCAGATCGTTGTCTTTAATAGCTGCTTCGATTTCAGGGCGCATCGGGCCGGAGTTACCGATGCAGGTGGTGCACCCGTAGCCAACCACGTTGAAGTTCATGGCATCCAGATCATCGATCAGGCCCGGTTTGGTCAGGTAGTTGGTTACTACGCGTGAACCCGGAGCCAGAGAGGTTTTCACCCAGGGTTTGGTCTGCAGACCTTTCTCACGGGCTTTACGGGCCACAAGGCCGGCAGCGACCATGACGTAAGGGTTGGAGGTGTTGGTGCAGCTGGTGATCGCCGCGATGGTCACAGCGCCGTCGGTCAGCTGGAAGGTGCCGTCTTCGGTGGTGACTTCAACCGACTTCTCTTCAGCGTTTTCGCGGTCAGACTGGTACTGGGCTTTCGCGTTGGTCAGCTCGATGCGGTCCTGCGGACGTTTCGGGCCGGAGATACACGGTACAACGGTACCCATGTCCAGTTCGAGCACATCGGTGAAGATCGGGTCTTCCTGACCGTCTTCGCGCCACAGACCCTGGGCTTTCGAGTAGGCCTCGATCAGTGCAATCTGTTCTTCGTCGCGACCGGAGGTTTCGAGGAAACGGATCGTTTCGCCGTCGATCGGGAAGATGCCGCAGGTAGAACCGAACTCGGGACCCATGTTCGCCAGAGTCGCACGGTCAGACAGCGGCAGGTTAGACAGGCCGTCGCCGAAGAACTCGACGAACTTACCGACTACGCCTTTCTCACGCAGCATCTGGGTAACCGTCAGTACCAGATCGGTAGCAGTCGCGCCTTCAGCCAGTTCGCCGCTCAGTTTGAAGCCGACAACCTGCGGAATCAGCATGGTGACCGCCTGACCCAGCATGGCAGCTTCAGCTTCAATACCGCCAACGCCCCAGCCCAGCACGCCCAGACCGTTCACCATGGTGGTGTGTGAGTCGGTGCCGACACAGGTGTCAGGGTAGGCCACGCGTTCGCCGTCTTTCTGACCGTCGAAGATCACGCGGGCGAGGTATTCAACGTTAACCTGATGCACGATGCCGGTGTTCGGCGGGACAACACTGAAGTTGTCGAATGCGCCCTGACCCCATTTGAGGAAAGAGTAGCGTTCCTGGTTACGTTTGAATTCGATCTTGGTATTCAGATCGAGAGCATTGGCGGTGCCGTAGTTGTCGACCTGTACAGAGTGGTCGATAACCAGTTCGGCAGGAGACAGCGGGTTGATTGATTCAGCGTCGCCACCCAGTTTCACAACCGCGTCACGCATGGCTGCGAGGTCAACCACGGCCGGTACGCCGGTGAAGTCCTGCAGAATGACGCGGGCGGGGGTGAAGGAGATTTCCTGAGTCGGTTCAGCCTTCGGGTCCCAGTTCGCAAGAGCCGCGATGTCTTCGGGCTGCACGTCGCCGTCGGCGGCGTGGCGAAGCAGATTCTCGAGCAGAATCTTCAGTGAGAAGGGCAGTTTGGATACGTGGCCTTCAGTGACCGCGTCCAGGCTGTAGATGGTGTATGTGTTGCCGTTCACCTCAAGGGTAGAGCGGGCGTCAACAGCTTGCGCCATGGTTGTCTCCGTTAAGATTACAAATGTCGTGTCAGCAGGGCGTTATGAGCCTCAGGCAGTGATTACCGCCCGGCACAGAACGTCCGTGTCTGATGAAAAGCTTGCGTGAGTGCCTGCAGCGCCTGTTTATGCGTACACAAGTTGCTGCGAGGCAAATTCAGGGCGCAAATTATAGCGGATTACAACGGCTTACGCTGTACCAATTTGCGCCGGATTTTCCGAAATATCGCCTGCAGAAGCAGCCGGCATGACGGTTTCGATAACGGCACCGCCCAGGCAGACATCACCCTGATAGAACACTGCGTACTGACCGGGCGTCACGGCCCATTGAGGCTCATGGAATTCGAGTGCAGCGGTGCCATCGCTTTGCGGTGTTATCAGTGCCGGTGCATCGTCCTGACGATAGCGGGTTTTAACAGAAATAACAGTAGGTTCTGTAATACTTTTAAGAATCCAGTAGATCTTTTCAGTGGTGAGCCCCGAGGCCAGCAGCAGCGGATGATCGTGCTCCTGAACCACCGTCAGCACATTGCGCCCGAGGTCCTTTCCAGCCACAAACCACGGGGCATCCGGGTAGTTCTTTACGCCGCCAATCCCCAGGCCCTGACGTTGCCCCAGCGTGTAATACATGAGGCCGGTGTGGTCGCCGATGACCTGACCGGTGTCGGTCTCGATGTTGCCCGGCTGCGCCGGGATATAGCGCCCCAGAAACTCACGGAACGGACGTTCGCCAATAAAGCAGATGCCTGTACTGTCGCGCTTACGGAAGTTATGCAGGCCGTATTCATTGGCCAGCTCGCGCACACGCGTTTTCGGCAGATCGCCGAGCGGGAACAGGGTCTTTTGCAGGGCTTCCTGCCGGATCGCGTGCAGGAAGTAGCTCTGGTCTTTATTAGGGTCCAGCCCCTTTAGCAGCTCAGAGCCTTGTTCTGTGTGATTCACACGGGCGTAGTGCCCGGTGGCAATCCAGTCGCCGCCCAGACGCTGTGCGTAGAGGTAGTACTCGCCAAACTTGATGTAGCGGTTGCAGAGGACGTCGGGATTGGGGGTGCGGCCGGCGCGGTATTCCGCCAGAAAGTGCTCGAACACCTGGTCGTAATACTCTTTGGCAAAGTTCACGCGGTGCAGGGGAATGCCAAGGTGCTGACAGGCTTTGCGGGCATCCTGATAGTCGTCGGCAGCGGTGCAGTAGCTGTCTTCTTCGTCCCAGTTGGTCATGTGCAGGCCCTCCACGGTATAGCCCTGCTCCAGGAGCAGTGCGGCCGAGACGGCGGAGTCGACGCCACCGGAGACGCCGAGAATGACCTTTTCTTTCTTCATGGGGCGCGATTGTACAGTCAGACAGCGAATAAGGCTTGGAATTGAGTGCCATGTCTATGTCACGACAGGTCAGAACGGGCTATTCTTGGCCTCTTACAGAAAGGATTCTGCCCGGGTGAAGGGGAGCAGGTACATGGAGCTTAAATGGGGCGTCTGAAGAAACTGGCCGGCAAGCTGTTGCTGAGACTGATTATGATTCTGATGGCGGTCGCGCCGGGCCGAGCTGTGGTAAATGCCATTTACGAGCGGTCTGGCTGGCGTTTCCGTAACTTCATATTCCTCGGTCTGAAGCAGCGTGGCTGGCTGCCCAAAGCGTCATTTCGTTGGAAAGTGCGCCTTCTCAATGGCAAAACCGCCCTGATCCCTGTCAAAGCCGGCGACGAGCTGACCTGGGAGCTGGCGTTGTTGTACCTGTGGCATGACATTGGGCTCAGTAAGCTGGAGCAGGTGCTTGCCAGTTACTACAGGAAGCTGAGCTATGCCGATGTGGGAGCCAATCTGGGTACCCGCTCGCTCTTGATGATGTCGGAAGGTAATGCCTGCACGTTGTTTGAACCGAATGCCGAACTGTTGGGCATCACCCGCGAGATTAAGTCGATCAACGGCTATGACAACGCCACCATTGAAGAGCTGGGCGTGTCTGACGAAACAGGGACTACAGCCTTTTACGTGGCCGACAACCCTTATCTGAGTAGCCTCGATGCCGATTCGGCAGCAGAGCAGTCGGATGTCACCCGTGTGGAGATTCAGACGGTCACACTGGACGACTATTTCAAAAGCGACCTGCCGGCACCCGCGTACATCAAAGTGGACGTAGAGGGCTGTGAGCTGAAGGTACTGCACGGTGCCGCTGCCACGCTGGCCAAAACGAAGCCCGATCTGGTACTGGAAATTTTTCCCGATGATCCCACCAAGGGGGATATTTACAGCTTGCTGAATGGCCTGGGTTACAGCTGCTATGAAGTTGTCGTGGATATTGGCCGGCCCTTAAACGATCTGCAGGGCTGTCTGGGTAAGCCTCTTACTGCCGAGGATTTCGCTCAGGCGGACAAGCTCAACTTCTTCTTCAGCGCCAATGCAGGGCTGCAGGCGCACTTGAACGACCAAGGTATTTGCTGACGTCACGCAACCGGGCTGGCGCGTTCGATCAGGGCTTCGGTATTGATGTGGCTAACGACATCGAGCGGGAGGCGGGTGCCGGCCAGATAATCGTCGATACCGCGCAGGACCATCGGGCTGCGCAGCTGCTCACGCCGTTTGACGAGTTCCTCCCGGCTCAGCCAGAGGGTTCTGACGATGCCGTCATCCAGCTCGATGGCTGTATTGTGGTTGCTGTGCTGACCGCAGAAGGCGATACGCAGGAACGGCTCACCGTTCGGTGCTTCCCACAGGTAAATGCCGGTAATAGCTTCCGGTGCGAACTGCCAGGCCGTTTCCTCAAGCGTTTCGCGGATGGCCGCGGTTACGATGGCTTCGCCGGGTTCCACATGACCGGCGGGCTGGTTAATCACCAGTTTGCCGCCGGCGTATTCCTCAACCACCAGAAAACGCCCCTGATCTTCGATGATGGCAGCGACGGTCAGGTGAAGGTTTTTCATAGGGCCGGGGTTTAGTTAGAGGGTCAGGAGACGCGGGCTTCGTAGCGGTCGAGCTTGAACTCCGAAGCGTCCCAGATTTCCTCGAAGATTTCGAGTTGGCGCTGGGCAATGGCGGGCTCATGTGCGCCCACGATGCCTTCCCATTTACCGCTGGAGGCCCGCAGCAGCAGGGCTTTGTCGTCGGCAATCAGATACGCTTCCTGATGCTTTTCGCGGTATTTCGGGTCGACGTTACGGAATTCGATGTAGGTGTTCAGGCGGCGGGCCATGGCGACCAGCTTATTGCCGCTGCGATTGGTCTTGCCCGGGTTCTGGATCAACACGCGAACCCGTGCATAACGCTTCGATAATACGAGCTTTTTCAGGACAGCCAGAAAGTCCTCGTTATCGTAGATGCCGGGCTCCAGATCCGGAGTATAGATAGCAATGCAGCGCTCAGCCTGGGAAGCCAGTTGGGTTACGGCATCCCGGGTGTCCTCAAAGGAAGAGAGTACTCTGCGTCTGGTATCGGCGGTATACGGCATATCGGCTTGCTGTCCGGTTCCTTTATGGAACTCTTTAAGGTCATTTAGTGTAGGGCGGGAGTGGCGCAGATTGCTGCTAACTCTGTCACGGAATCATCCATTTGGATGACCGGAAAACACTAGATAATTAACATAAGAAAGCATCTGTAAGATGCTGCTATGTTAGGTATTTTATTAAACTTCTTAACTAAATTGCGGACGTTTTACCATAACCGACCCTCCGGTCCTTCGCCCGAAGATAATGAGCCTGACATTGATTTTCAGGCCGCCGACAAAGTTATGAGCTGATGTCAGGCTCATTTCTTCTGCTACGTGGCACAAAGGCTGTGAAGTCGGCTGTCTTACCGGAGGAAAAACGGGGTGGTTATTGGTTTTGCTCCGAAGGGAATGAAAAAGGGCCGCGATCGGGCTGCCCCTGAGGGAATGAAAAAGGGCCGCTTTCGCGGCCCCCTTTCTTTATGGCTGTATAGCCGCGTAGGCTTCTACTTGATCTGCTTGGCCAGCTTCGCGGCAATCCCGATGTAGTTCGACGGAGTGAGGGCAGCCAGAGCAGCCTTATCCGCTTCCGGAAGATCCAGACCTGCCACAAACTCGGCCATCACCTCACCGGTGATCGCTTCACCCCGGGTCAGGGCTTTCAGCTGCTCATAGGCATCGGGCACGCCGTGCTTACGCATAACGGTCTGAATCGGCTCGGCGAGCAGTTCCCAGCGCTCAGCCAGGTCCTCATCCAGACGACTGGCATCAGGGTCCAGACGGTTCAGACCGCCCAGCAGCGACTGGTAGGCCAGGTACGAGTAGCCTGCGGCAGAGCCCAGGTTGCGCTGCACCGTCGAGTCGGTCAGATCACGCTGCCAGCGGGATATTGGAAGCTTTGTAGAAAAGTGTCCTAAGAGACTGTTTGCAATGCCTAAATTGCCTTCTGCGTTCTCAAAGTCAATCGGATTGACCTTGTGCGGCATGGTCGAAGACCCTACCTCATTCTCTACCCGGCGTTGCTTGAAGTAACCCAGCGAAATATAGCCCCAGACGTCCCGGGCCAGATCAATCAGGATGGTATTGATGCGGGCGAGGGCATCGCAGTATTCGGCCATCCAGTCGTGCGGCTCGATCTGTGTGGTGTAAGGGTTGTAGGCCAGTCCCAGCGAGGTGATGAACTCCTCGGAGGCCTGCTCCCAGTCGACATCAGGGTAGGCAACGCTGTGGGCGTTGAAGTTGCCGACAGCACCGTTCATCTTCGCCAGTGGCGGCACTTCCGCCAGAATCTTCATCTGCCGCTCGAGACGGTAAATGACGTTCGCAATCTCTTTGCCGAGCGTGGTCGGGCTGGCAGTCTGACCGTGGGTACGCGACAGCATCGGCATATCAGCAGTGGCCTGCGACAGGGCGTGCAACTTCCCGACCACCTCACGCAGTGCCGGCAGCAGCTGGTCGTCACGGCCGTGGCGCAGCATCAGGCCGTAGGAGGTATTGTTAATGTCCTCAGACGTGCAGGCAAAGTGCAGAAACGGTTTCAGAGCCTGCATTTCAGCGCTGTCGCCAAAACGCTCACCGATGAAGTATTCAACGGCTTTAACGTCATGATTGGTGGTGCTCTCAATCTCTTTAACTTTCCGTGCGTCCTCGGCGCTGAAGTTGTCGACCAGCTTGTTCAGGAAGTCGCTGACCACCGGTGACAGCTCGGGCACTTCTTTAATACCGGGGTGGGCGGCCAGATACTGCAGCCAGCGCACCTCAACGAGTGTGCGGAAGCGGATCAGGCCGTATTCGCTGAAAAGCTCGCGTAACGGTGCACATTTGCGGGCATAGCGCCCGTCAAGCGGAGAAATGGCGGTAAGCGATGAGAATTCCATGATCTTTGTCTTTTGCCGGAGGCTTTTGTCGAGGTGTTAATTGAGGGGCTAGAAACCCTTTCTAGAAACCCTGTATTTAGGTGTTCAAGCGACTAGAGAATAAAGGGGCGAATCCCTATACTTGCCCGCCCGAATCATACACGAATGAACACGGGTTTCTGACACTTAATTGCATGGGTAGTTGAGGCGGGTCAGGGCCTGTAATGGAGAGCAGAGTAATGAGTGACAAGGCTTACCGGATCGAAACGGACAGCATGGGTGAGCTGCAGGTCCCTGAAGATGCGCTGTGGGCTGCACAGACCCAACGTGCCGTTAACAACTTCCCGATCAGCGGTCTGGCTATGCCGCGGGCCTTTATTAAGGCGCTGGGGCTGATCAAGTACGCCACTGCCGGCGCTAACAGCGAACTGGGCCTGATGAAGCCGGGTACTGCTACGGCGATTCAGCAGGCAGCCATTGAGGTGGCTGAAGGCAAGCACGACGCCCATTTCCCGGTGGATGTATTCCAGACCGGTTCAGGCACCAGCTCCAACATGAACACCAACGAAGTGATCTCGAACCTCGCTACCGCCAACAGCGGCAGTAAGGTGCACCCGAACGATCACGTCAACATGGGTCAGAGCAGTAATGATGTCATTCCGACTGCTGTGCATGTTTCAGCAGCTATTGAGATCAGCGAGAAACTGCTGCCGGCTCTGCGTCACCTCCACGAAGTCATCATTGCCAAAGCAGAAGAGACAGACAACGTCGTTAAAACCGGCCGCACGCATCTGATGGATGCGATGCCTGTCACGATGGGACAGGAGTTGCGTGGCTGGGCTAGCCAGATTCAGCACGGTATTGAGCGTATTGAAGCATCTATGCCGCGTCTGCTGGGCCTCGCTCAGGGCGGCACCGCTGTCGGCACCGGCATTAACGCCCATCCGAAGTTCGGCGCCAAAGTAGCCACCATCCTCAGTGAACAGACCGGTCTGGACTTCAAACCGGCCGACAACTACTTCGAAGCACTGGCTACTCAGGACACCGCTGTAGAGATCTCCGGTCAACTGCGTACATTGGCTGTGTCGCTGATGAAGATCGCCAACGACCTGCGCTGGATGAACAGTGGCCCGCTGGCGGGTCTGGGCGAGATCGCTCTGCCGTCACTGCAGCCGGGCAGCTCGATCATGCCGGGCAAGGTAAACCCTGTGATTCCTGAGGCTGTCACCATGCTGGCGGCTCACGTTATGGGTAACGATGCGGCTATCGCTGTTGCCGGTCAGGCCGGTAACTTCCAGTTGAACGTGATGCTGCCGGTTGTCGCTTACAACCTGCTGCAGAGCATTGAGATTCTTGCTAACGGTTCTGTTGTTCTGGCGGACTCTGCAATTGCGGGCTTCACCGTCAACGAAGAGAACCTGCAGAACGCTCTGTCACGCAACCCGATTCTCGTAACCGCGATGAACGCGGTGATCGGCTACGACAAAGGCGCGGCTATTGCGAAGAAAGCCTACGCTGAAGGTCGTCCGGTACGCGATGTAGCGAAAGAAGAAACCGACCTGACCGATGAGGAGCTGGATCGCTTGCTGGATCCCGCTGAACTGACGAAGGGCGGCATTAAGACTTAAGCGATATATGGTGTCACCGGAACACATCGCAGCGCGACTCCGTGGCACCACGATTGCTTCTGATCCCGGCCGGCAAGCTCTTGAGGGCTTGCCGGCCGATTTGATTGAGACCTGGTTTCCGGGTCCGATGCGCGAGGCGGCTGTCCTGCTGCCTCTGATGCTCCGCGAGCACGAGCCCACCGTGCTGTTCACGGTCCGTACTGACGAGTTGCCGGATCATGCCGGGCAAATCAGCTTTCCCGGTGGTCGCCGTGACCCGGGCGATACTTCGCTTGAGTACACGGCACTGCGTGAGGCCGAGGAAGAGATCGGTCTGAGCCCTTCAGCCGTTGCCGTGGCAGGTTATCTGGACCCGCACCCGGTGATCACCAGTTATGCGGTAGTGCCGGTTGTCGGGTTGGTGCAGCCGCCTGAAAGATTGATTGCAGAGGCAGGTGAGGTAGCTGAAATTTTTGAAGTGCCGCTGAGCCATCTGATGGACCCGGCGAATCGGTCGATGCAGAACCGGGTGCGTAACGGCATTGAGCTGACGACCTACGAGTATCATTATGAGGAGTACCGCATCTGGGGTGCGACGGCCAACATGCTGCAGACTTTCTTAAAGGTGATCGAATAAAGGAGGGCTGATGTCCGAGCTAAAAATGAATGACCTGCTGGACATCATGGCGCGTCTGCGTGACCCCGAGTCCGGTTGCCCGTGGGATATCAAACAAACCTTCGGGAGCATTGCTCCTTACACCATCGAAGAAGCCTATGAGGTTGCCGAAGCGATCGACAGCGGCGACCTGCAGGCACTGAAAAAAGAGCTGGGCGACCTGTTGTTTCAGGTGGTGTTCTACGCCCAGATGGCAAAAGAGCAGGGCGCATTCGAATTCAGCGATGTTGCTGAAGCAATCGGCCAGAAACTTACCGAACGTCATCCACACGTTTTTGCCGACAAGACCTTTGAAAGCGAAGACGAGCTAAAGAAGGCCTGGGAACAGGCGAAGCTCGATGAACGCGAGGCTGACGGGCATGCCAATGCCTCAGTACTCGACGGTGTTCCCAAAGCGTTACCGGCGCTGAAACGGGCCACGAAGCAGGGCAAAAGAGCGGCTTCGGTAGGCTTCGACTGGCCGGACCGCGAAGGCGTGAAAGCCAAGCTGGGAGAAGAGCTTTCCGAGATTGAAGAAGCACTGGCGCAGGGCGATAAAGCCGCAGTTACTGAAGAATACGGCGATCTGCTGCTGGCCATGACCAGCTATGGCAGGCACATCGGCGTTGATCCGGAAGAGGCACTACGACTTGCGACCAACAAGTTCGATCAGCGTTTCCGGCGCATGGAAGCCATCATGGCGGAGCGCTCGCTTGGCTGGGAAGACTGCAACGACGAGCAGCTGGATGCTCTCTGGAACGCTGCAAAGCAGGCTCTTTAACCTATTGTAAATATTAGATTTGCTTGGGTGGCAATCCGTTTGCTAGGCTGGATGAAAGAACTACAAAGGGAATCGGGGGACTCATGAAGAGCGGCGCTCTAATACTTATATTCATCTTTGCTTCTTCACGGGCTCTATACAGGCGCTTCATTTGCTCTTTACCGACTTCTTGATATCGATGTAGAAGAGCTGGTTTATTCCAAAGAGTGTGATGCGACCGGGCCTGTTAATTTCTCCACGGACCTGACCTTGGGTACTAGTTTTTCGGGCGTCTATCGTATCTATGCTCAGGGTTGGGGCGGCTATGACAGTCAGGAGAATTTCGGTACTGCCGCAGTTCACTCCTGGGAATTTGAAATGATTGCTGCACCGACCGAAGTTAATATAGATGTTCTTCCGGGCGATGCAGCCAACAAGATTTACCCGAATAAAGACGGCAAGTTTCCCGTTGCGGTGTTGAGCGATGGCGTGTTTGACGCTACCCAGGTTGACCCGGCAACGGTTAAGTTTGGTTTGGGTGAAGCCGGTCCTGCCGACCCGGTAATCATTTCCAATGTGGACAGTCTGCACGGTGATGACTCGACGCTGAAGTTCAACACACCCGAGACAGGTATCCAGTGCAACGACACCGAGGTCACGATGACCGGCGAGACCTACGCCGGTGACGGATTTGAAGGTGTGGGTGCTATCGATGCCAGTGAATGCGAAGCCGGTGGCTGTCACGCGTACTAAGCTGTCGTCAACGTTTCAACAAGGGGCCGTCCTGATTGCTCAGTGACGGACTTTTTTTGAATGTGAAGCCGGTGTGACAAAGCTGACGCGTCAGGGCTTATCCACTACACTCATCGCGTGACTACTTTTACGACTAATTGCACCAAATGCCCGCGTCTTGCCGAGTTTCTGCAAGACGTGCGTGATGAGTATCCGGATTACTTCGGCAAACCTGTACCGTCCTTCGGCGACCCGGATGCACGTCTGCTGATCGTCGGGTTAGCCCCTGGTATGCACGGTGCGAATGCCACCGGACGTCCCTTTACCGGCGACTATGCGGGCGTGCTGCTCTACGAGACGATGCACAAGACCGGCTTTGCCACGCGCCCCGAAAGCATCAGCGCTGATGACGGTCTTGAGTTGCCTGATTGCCGCATCACCAACGCGGTTCGCTGCCTGCCGCCGCAGAACAAGCCGGTGGGTGCCGAGGTGAACAACTGCAATCCGTTTTTGGCTGAAGAGCTGGCCAGCTTGAAGCGCGGTTCTGTCGTGTTAGCGCTGGGCGGTATCGCTCACAAGGCCGTTATAAAAGCTCTGGGGCACCGGCAAGCCGACTACAAGTTCGGACATGCCAGCGAGTATGAGCTGGACAATGGCTTAACCCTCTTAAGCTCTTATCACTGCAGCCGTTACAACACGCAGACCAACCGCCTGACTGCACCGATGTTTGAGCAGGTATTTGAGCGGGCAAGAGAGCTGCTGGGCGGCTAATCCGGCTATGACTGATGAGCATGGCTGAAGAATTCAACAGTAAAGCCTTCCTCAAAACCCTGACGCACCGGCCGGGCTGCTACCGCATGCTCGATACCGACGGCAACGTGCTGTACGTCGGTAAAGCCAAAGACTTAAAGAACCGTGTGTCGAGCTATTTCGGCAAGAAGGCGCATCACCCGAAGACGCAGGCGCTGATGAACGTCACCGACCGTGTCGACTTCACGGTGACCCGCACCGAACTCGAAGCACTCATTCTTGAGTACAACCTGATAAAGCTGCACCAGCCGCGTTTCAATGTACTGCTTCGGGACGACAAGAGTTACCCCTACATTCATCTGACAGGTAATCATGAGTTCCCGCGTCTGATGTTCTATCGCGGCGCCCGTAAGAAGACAGGCCGCTACTTCGGACCGTATCCGAACTCCGGGGCAGTGAGAGAAACGCTGACACTGATGCAGAAGGTATTCGGCATTCGTCAGTGCGAAGACTCGTTCTTTGAGAACCGCAGCCGTCCGTGTCTGCAGTTCCAGATCAAGCGTTGTTCCGGCCCCTGCACAGGCGAGATATCGGCAGAGAACTACGCGGAAGACATCCGTAACGCCGTGATGATGCTCGAAGGCCGCAGCGAAGCGGTAGTAAAGAAGCTGCAGAAGAAGATGGACGAAGCAGCCGCAGACAAGCGCTATGAAGAAGCCGGTCAGTATCGCGACCAGGTGGCCGCCATTAAGCAACTGCAGTCGCGTCAGGCGGTCGTCGGTGATGCCAAAACCAACGCCGATGCGGTGGCGGTAGTCGAGCAGGGCGGGCAGTTCGGTATTGCCTGCATCATGATCAGAGGCGGCAGGGTGCTCGGCAGCCGCAAGTTTTATCCGAAAACAGCCAAGGCGACGACGCCTGAGGAAGTGATGGCGGCATTCATCGGTCAGCACTACTTCTCTCATGAAGTGCCCAGAGAGTTGATCCTTGGCACCCAAATAGCAGATGCGGATCTGCTTGCAGAAGGACTGGCGGAACAAGCGCAACACAAGGTCGAGGTAAAGCTTAACGTCAGAGGCAAACGCAAGGCCTGGCTTGAACTTGCCGAAGCGAACGCGTCTGAAGGTTTGGCGATGCGCCTGGCGAGCAACGCAAGCCTGCGTGCCCAGCGTGATGAGTTACAACAGCTACTGGAACTGGATGAGCCGCCGTTACGAATCGAATGTTTCGACATCAGCCACACAAGAGGTGAAGCCACCGTTGCGTCCTGCGTGGTGTTCGGTGAAGAGGGCGCCATGAAGCAGGCCTACCGTCGCTTCAACATTAAAGACATCGAGCCGGGCGACGACTATGCCGCGATTGAGCAGGCGGTCAGGCGTCGCTATAAGCGTCTTAAATCCGGTGAAGCGCCGATGCCTGACCTGGTATTGATCGACGGCGGCAAGGGTCAGCTCGGCAAGGCTATGGAGGCGCTGGAGGAGCTGCAGCTCACGGATCTGCCGTTAGCGGCCGTCTCAAAAGGTCCGGACAGACGTGCCGGCGATGAACTGCTGTGGCTGCCGGGGCAGAGTCAGCCTGTTCAGCTGCGGGACACTTCAGGTGCGATGCACCTGATCCAGCAGGCACGTGACGAAGCCCACCGCTTCGCAATTGCCGGGCACCGGGCAGGGCGCAGCAAGAACCGCAACACCTCACCGTTGGAGCAGATTCCGGGGCTGGGTCCGAAGCGTCGCAAGGCATTACTGCAGCATTTCGGTGGCCTGCAGGGCGTGACCCGTGCAGGCAAGGACGATTTGGCAGCGGTTGACGGCATCAGCATGGCGCTTGCTGAGAAGATCTACGGGCATTTTCACGGCGTTGTCGATGCCGAAAGAAAGTAGGCCCCGGTGCATATTTCGGTGATACATATTTTTCGTGAGCGGTTTACAATGCTGCAAGCCCGCTACCGTTGTGCACAGCTGAAGCCCTTATGGTTCTGAATATACCCATAGCCCTGACCTGGTTCCGTATCGCCGCAATTCCGTTGGTGGTCATCGTGTACCTGTTGCCCTGGGAATGGGCGCACCCGGCATCGGCACTGATCTTCACTGCTGCAGGCATTACCGACGCATTCGACGGCTATCTGGCCCGCAAATGGAATCAGATCACCAAGTTCGGTGCGTTTCTGGACCCCGTGGCCGACAAGCTGATGGTCAGCACCGCACTGGTCCTGCTGGTGTTCGTTAACTCGGAACAGATGCTGCTGATGGCGGTGGCGTCAGTGATTATCGGGCGTGAAATCGCCATATCTGCACTGCGGGAGTGGATGGCGGAGATGGGCGAGCGTCACAACGTCGCTGTGTCCGGCTTCGGTAAAACCAAAACCATATTCCAGATGGTAGGTATTGGCGCCATGCTGTTCACCGAACCGGTCTTCGGTCTGCCTGCCTGGGAGATCGGATACACCTTGCTGGTGATTGCTGCAGGGCTCACTTTGCTGACCATGTTCCAGTACCTGAAAGCCGCTATGCCGGCTCTTTCAGAGTAGCTTTTCGCAGCCGGAAGGGCCTGTTCGCTAAAAGCCCCGGTTTTTCTGCAAATCCGGCTGAAATTGCCTTGACACCTGTAATTCCGACACTACTATATACGCCTCGTCGCGGGTGTAGCTCAGCTGGTAGAGCGCAACCTTGCCAAGGTTGAGGTCGACGGTTCGAACCCGTTCACCCGCTCCAGCTTCGAAAAGCCCGTCTCGGTTGAGACGGGCTTTTTTCGTTCCGGCTCCCGAAATTCTCTGAAACTCTATTAAGCGTCTACAATAAGCCCATCTCATTCGGGAGGAAGACCTCATGAAGAAAGTGTTGGGTGCATTGGCCGGGATTGTTGTTTTGGCAGGTATCGCTATATTCCTGCTGCTGTCGAACATCAACGGCATCGTCAAAAACCTGGTTGAATCCGTAGGCTCTGATGTTACCGGCACCTCGGTATCACTAGGCTCGGCTGACATCGACCTTCGCACTGGCAAAGGTACGTTGCTTGGTTTGACGGTAAGCAACCCGGACGGCTATGGCGGCGGTGAAGCCTTTGAGGTGAGTGAGATCACCCTCGAGATCGATGTCTACAGCATCGGCAAGAACCCGCTGATCATCAATCAGATCGTCGTTGACGGCGCCACCGTTAATTACATCGGCGTGGGCAACAAGAGTAACCTCCAGACCATTCTCGACAACGTGAAAAGCGGCGGCTCCTCCGGTTCTGATGCTGACAGTGGTGGCGGTTCTTCTGGCAGCGACATGCTGCTGATTATTGATGACTTTCGGTTCACTGATGCGAGCATGTCAGTAGCTCTGACGGGCGTGCCTGAGGCCAGCAAGACGCTGGTGATGCAGGACGTTACTGCTACTGGAGTCGGTCGGGACAAGAACGGTGTGCCGCCGGCAGAGGCAACAGCCATTATTTTGCAGCCGGTGCTGCAGCGGGCTGTCAGGGCAGCCGCCGACGAACTATCGAAAAACGGGCTGGATCGCTTCATGGATAAGGTCAAAGACGCCTTTTAGTCGATCTTGGGAACCATTTAAGGCATAGCGGACTATTGACAGGCGCTGAACCTGAACTGGGGCTTATAAAGAGCAGGGCGGCTGTGCTAAAGTGCGCACCCGCTCGGGATATGACCGTCCGGTCAGCAACCTAAGGCTAGGTGGCAGAGTGGTTATGCAACGGCCTGCAAAGCCGTGGACACCGGTTCGATTCCGGTCCTAGCCTCCATATACTGATTTCTCACGGATCCTTCGGGCATACCGAATGAAATACTTGTTGCTCTTCACGACACTGATGCTGATAAATGCGGTAAACGCAGTCAGCTCCGACGATCCCTTAAGCGGTGACCGGCCGTTCGTAATGCTTCCTGATGTCCAGGCTCAGGCAGATGCCTGGACCAGCTGTGCTGCTATATATGAGGTAGCCGCCCGCAACAAACCCGCTCAGGAAAGCGCCCACCGGCTTTCGCTGGCATCGCGGGCTGCGGCTATTGCTGCAGCTATGACACTGTTTCTCAATTCACCGGATAAAGACGTCGCACCAAACGACGTCTGGGCTGACGCCAAGGCCGATGCCGACTCATCCACAAGAGACAAGCTAGGAACGCTGTTGGCGTCAGACAGTCCGGATCATTCGGAAGGATCAGACCTGGCGGCAAGGCAAGCGGTCTGTGATGCGAATACCGAAAGCCGTCAGGGTTACGTCGAGCTTTGGAAGGAATTGTTTGCCAATGGTGTATTGGCATTGCCATAAAGGAATGGTGCAGCTACATTTCTTTACGGTCTTTTCGCCAGCCCTGAACAACAGAACTTATGCGGGAACCATTTCAGTTTCTCTGGATCGGTAAAGAGCTGTCCAAGCTCGAACAACTCTCACTGACGTCGTTTCTTTATCACGGTCATGCCGTTCATCTGTATGTCTATGATGATGTGGAGGGTATACCTGACGGCGTACAGGTTGAAGATGCGAACACCATCGTGCCGGCAGCCCAAGTTTACAAACAGAGGGCAGGCAAGCATGCCAACGGCAAGGGCAGTCTCGCCGGATTCTCAAACCGCTTCCGGATGGAATTGCTGCGACAGAAAGGCGGGTATTGGGCCGACATCGATCTGATCTGTATGCAGCCGTTCGATTTTGACGACGACGTGGTGTTTGGTCGTGAAAGCACGTCAGTGATCAATGGTGCGCTGGTCCGGGCACCGCTCGGACACGAGTTGCCGCAGCTGCTGTGCCCGGTGTTTGAAGCTCCCTGCGCGGACTATCCGTGGGATAGCGACAGGTTGAGGCGACGTAAACGACTGCGACGCTTAACAGGTCGCACATCCATTGAGTCGGCTGAATTCGGCCAGATGGGCTACAAGCTGTTTACCAGTGCGGTTGAGTATTTGGGATTGTCGGATCTGGCGAAGCCCTACACCTGGTTCTATCCGGTGCACTGGTCAAATTGGCGGGCAATATTCGACTCAACACTGGCGAACGATGCCTCTCTGTTTAGCCACACCTACATACTTCATTTATGGAATGAAATGCTGCGCCGTGAGCCCGGCTTCGACAAGAATGCCGATTTTCCGAAGGACTCACTAATCGAACAGCTTAAGGCGCGCTACGGCGTGTAATCGCCTGAGCTTAAGGGTTTCACGCCTGAGAGCCTGCCGTAGAAGACTGCACACGGCTTCATACGCAGATTTACTGCTTTCCAGCAATCGGGCAGGGGTGTAGTATGTCCCTTATGCGACATAATTAGAAAAAATCGCAATACTACTGGCAGCTTAGAAACACTAACGATAAATAGTCTCAATTTAAGTTTGAGCGATTGAGACACCTGCCACAGCTGCACCTCAGTGCACACAGACCGTCTCGGCACCACTTTTACGACCCCGGTCCGGCTGAAGTGCAACGCAATATTGCTTTGCGTTATGTCCTGTAAAAAAAGCAAAAACCATTCCAATAAGCCTACAAAAGGCACAGGAGAAGACCATGTCACAGCATAATCCTCCGGCACCTTTGCGTTCGCTCCGGGCACCGACTACCGCTAAACGGGTATTCAGTCTGGTTGTGAGCGTAGCCATGATCACCCCGGCAGCCGTACAGACCGCATTCGCAGAAAACTGCGCGAGTCCCGGCGACTACGCCGTTAACACCACGGTAAACACCAATGTAAATACCACGGTGAATACAACCGTAAACACGAACGTAAACACGAACGTAACCACAACTCTGGATGACAACAACGTCGATACCTCGGGCCTGACGATTACCGGTAATACCGGCGATACGACGACGCCCGCAGAAGGCGTCGACCATGGTCATGATGCCGGCACACTGGCTATCAGTGGCACCGCAACCGTCGGTGCAGGCGCAACAGGTACCGGCACCGGCACAGGTTCCGGTACAGGCACAGGTACCGGGTCAGGCACCGGCACGGGTACCGGTACAGGCACAGTCAGCATTAATGGTTTGGGTACTGGTACAGCAGGTAACTTCGCCTGCGGCGACAGCGCTGAAGCAGGCAGCGCCACCAACAGCGGTAACACCGCTGTGGGTAACAGTGCTACTGCCAACAACGGTGTGAGCACCGACGATAACGCTACGGCTGTGGGCGATCAGGCCAATGCTCAGGGTGAAGGCGCTACGGCAGTTGGGGCAACCGCAGGCGCTACAGCAGATAACTCCACCGCTGTAGGTCAGGGCTCCAGTGCGGCAGGCTCGGCATCAACAGCCATCGGTCAGGGCAGTTCGGCCGCCGGAACCAACTCAATTGCTGTGGGCAGCGGAGCCAGTTCCACTGCTGACAGCGGTATCGCTGTCGGCAACGGTTCGTCGGCCGGGTTTGGCAGTGTAGCTGTTGGTACAGGTGCACAAGCCAATCAGGGCTTCGGCGCGGCCTACGGTACTAGTGCGAACGCCGGCGGGCTTGCAGCAACCTCCTTTGGTAGCTTTTCATCGGCAGCCGGTGGTTCAGCCACTGCTGTCGGTTCATTGGCTGATGCCAGCGGTGAAAATGCTACGGCAATTGGTATGAGCTCAAGTGCAACAGGCGCAGATGCTGCATCGCTAGGTCAGGGTGCCGATGCTACCGGCGATCAGTCCACGGCTTTGGGTCAGGACAGTGTCGCGAGTGCGACTGATGCGACTGCAGTAGGCCAGGGCGCTGACGCAACCGCTGCGGACGCTACTGCGGTCGGTGCGGATGCTCAGGCGACCGGAGCTCGTTCTACCGCCATTGGTGATGACGCAACCGCCACAGCCGCTGATGCGACAGCGCTGGGTCAGGGTGCAGATGCGACCGGCGACCAGTCTACTGCTCTGGGTCAGAACTCGACCGCCGATTCAACGGATGCTACTGCGGTCGGTAACCGTGCTCAGGCAGCAGCGGAAGATGCAACGGCTGTCGGCGCAGACTCGCAGGCAAATGGCGCACGCTCTACAGCCCTTGGTCAGCAGTCCTTTGCAGGCGAGGCTGATTCAACCGCATTGGGCGATACAGCCACAGCGGAAGGTGAAGACGCTACAGCCATCGGTGCGGATGCATTCGCGGAATTTGAGGATTCGACGGCTGTAGGTGCTGATTCAGCGGCTGAAGCCGCAGGTGCAACTGCGCTGGGTACCGATACCGTAGCTGATGCTGAAGGTGCTACCGCTGTCGGTACAGGTGCCGACGCAACAGCGCTCAGCGCTACCGCAGCCGGTGCAGATGCTCAGGCGACCGGTGAGCTTTCTACAGCTGTCGGTGATTCGTCCGAAGCTTCCGGCGCCGACGCGACAGCGCTTGGTCAGGAAGCCGTGGCAAGCGGCGATGACGGTACTGCAATTGGCCAGCATGCTGACGCTACCAACGATGACACAACGGCTGTCGGTACCAACGCTCAGGCGACAGGCGCCCAGTCGACTTCTGTTGGTGATGATGCCGTGGCCGACTCAGACAACTCATCGGCCATTGGTCAGGGCGCACAGGCACTGGGTGAGAACGCCACAGTGGTCGGCGCCGGTGCTACTGGTTATGGCAACGATGTGGTGATCGGTCAGAACGCTATTGCGAACTCCGACAACTCATTCGTGGGCGGCACCAACGCCAGCATTGGCAGCAACTCTGCGAACAGTGTGGCACTGGGTGGGGATGCTGCGATTGCTGATGACGCAGAAGAAAGTGTTGCGGTCGGTCAGGGCTCATCTGTGGGTGAGGGTTCTAACGGCGCGACCGTCGTAGGTCAGGGTGCCTCTGTTGCTGACAACGTCCAGGGCGGCACTGCGATTGGTAAAGGCGCGACCGTTGAGTCTACGGCACAGAACAGTGTGGCATTGGGCGAAGGCTCGGTAGCACGTCGCGAAGGTGTTGTGTCCGTCGGTTCGGCCGGCAACCCGGTGACGGGTCAGGGCGCGTTCCAGCGGCAGATCACTAACGTGGCTGACGGTACTGAGGACTTCGACGCTGTGAACGTACGCCAGTTGAGAGGCCTGTCTGACCGTGTCGATGAACTGGGTGCCATGCAGTCTGCCATGTCTGCATTGGTACCGAACTCACGTGCGGCGAATGATACCCAGATCGCTGTTGGTCTGGGTTATTACGAAGGTGCAACAGGCGTTGCAGCAGGTGCGTTCCACTACGCCGGTGAGAAAGACAACATCCTGCTGAATGCCGGTTTCGGTATGACCTCAGGCGAGAAAACCGGTCGTGTCGGTGTGACCTTCGGCTGGTAAAGCTAAGCTAGTTAGCTTGAAGGCGACCCGGTGGGGTCCGGTTGCTGTGAGCCGGACTCTGCCGGGTTTTCTTTTGGCTGTTCGATCGAGCGAACAGCCTCAACCTGTCGGACCACCCAGTAACCCGGTGTCCGGATACCAGTGGCTCCAGATCATCCAGAACAGGCCGGGATAGGAGGGCAGGCGTTCCAGCTTGCCGGCATTGGAATTGCCATAGGCGTCAATCTCAGTGATCTCTGAGACAGCGCCGTCGACGTCGCGGCTGAAGAAGCCCATGGTTTGGTATTTCTCGAACCAGGCAACAGCTACCGGCAAGCCGCCGATCTCGCCGTTATACACCGCCTTGTCGTCAAAGAACTCGCGTGTGAAGGCGACTACGTCATCATCAACAATGATTCCCCAGACCGGCTCTTTGGACGGCAGTCGCGTATCCTCAAGGCTCAGGGTAGGGAACATCGGCGATTCATTGTCGTAGTCGTAGTGAGACGTCAGGCTTTTGCCGAATGCCCAGATTGTGAACTCGTCCAGCAGATTGATCAGCGGGCCTGCTTTGGCAGGCACAAAGACTTTGCCGTCGGGGTAGAGCACTTTAAACGCACCGTAGGTCATGCGTTGGGTGGGAAACTTGTCCAGCTGCAGGTCACGGTCGGGCGTGCCGCCGGTGATCTGCTGATACAACTGATCAGTGTTCGTATCGACCATGGTCAGGTTGTTATGCAGCTGACCAACTACCCGCAGGTTCAGCTCTTCGCCTGATGACAGCGCCGGGCTGAAAGCCTGTGGCAGGTTGCTGAGCGCGCAGTAGGTCATGACCGTCTCTTCACCGCCGACCTCGTCACCGGCGATATGCGGCACCATCAGCCAGTCACGCGGATAGGCACGGGCATCACCGTTGATCTCCAGCACAAACACGTCATCGTCGTCGTTTAACTGATCGCCGATGTCGCTGATGCTCGTATAGGTAGCGATATTCTGCTGACTGCGCAGCCAGACTTCCGGCACAAAGATGTTTGCAACGAACAAGCTGCCAACCATCACCACAACATAGCCAATGGTGATAACTTTGCCCGGATAACCATCGCGCCAGGCACGCCAGGCGACGAAAGCAGTGATTAAAAGAAGGCCCACCGACAAAGTCGGGGCAATGTAGTGAATCGAATAGAACCAGTCGCTCGGCAGGTTCAGAATCTGACCGATTTCAGTAAACAAGACCGCCAGAAAAACGCCGATCAGGGCGGTAACAATCATCACAACAGAGATGGGTTTGCTGAACATGGTCAGACCTTTTTCAAGCTGGCTGCGTAACCGAACGTCTATTGTAGTGCAGTCAGGCGCCTGATTTGGACTGCGGAGCTATGCGCTATTTGGCGGCTTGCTCGACGTACTGGTGCCCAATGATGAAACCGGAAACCGCATCGGCAATCTTCACCGCACCCGCTTCATTAAAGTGCACCTGGTCAATGAAGTATTCTGTGCTGTGGCCCAGTTCAGGGTTCATATCGAAACACTCGGCGCGTGAGGTGTCGCAGACTTCCTGCATCGCCGCGCCATACAAAGCATAGCCTTTGGCAAAAGCCTTCCCGGAGTAGAACCCGGGACCTTTAGTGGCTTCCTCTTCACCCAGGTCGTAACGGCCACCCCAGATCAGGGCTTTGGCCTCGTCAGACATGTTTTCTGAAACCAGTGTCGGCTGTTGCAAATACAGCAGCTGCGCACCTGAGCTGAGAACCAGCTCTTCCACCTCAAGCATCTCCTTTTTATAGATGTCGAGGTAGTAGGTGAGGTCAGGAATCTCGTCGACGAAGGTCTTGCCTTCCTGACGGGTGGCCCGCGCTTTCAGAATCTTGGTGCCGTCACCAACCCCTGTAGCGCCGGTGTGGCGCAGTGAGTTGTAGAGGATGGACAGCCGGCGATACAGCTCACTGCCTTTGCTGTCGAATGACCAGCCTTCAACCGGATAAACATTGAACGCTGTGAGTCTGTATATCTCACGGTTCTGTTCATAGGTGCGTTTACGTGCCGCACCGGCACCGATGTGCGTACCAAGGCCGCGCACCAGTTCAATACCGCCGCTCATCAATACCACCAGATCCACATCCGGAATTTCGTCCAGCAGCACTTCCAGCTGATAGTAGTTCTGCACCAGCGTGGTATTGGGACGACCGGCGTTAGCTACCCAGACTTTCTCGTCAGGATAGGCAGCTTGCAGTTGCTCCTGCAGCAAATGCGGCCAGGTTTCGGAATCGTCGAGGTTGTAGCAGCCGGTGGTGCTGGCGCCGACAGCCAGCACTTTAAACGTAGCGTCATCGGGCATCTCATCGCCACGCAGCCCCATGCTATTTATGGTTACCGCTGACGGACCGTAGACGCCGGGCATCGAGCCTTCCACCGGGGTGAACTTGTACTTGGCGTTAGCTTCCCAGATCTCATGACCGCTCGGGTCCACAATGCGTAAACTGATTTCCAGTGCGAAAGCCAGAAACACGACGGCCAAAAGGCACTTAAACAAGAACTGCAAAACCTTCATGCAAACAAACTCTGTGGTGTGTGGGACAAACGGGAAGTAGCGCCAAAGTAACGAAAAAAGGCTGTACTGCCAAGTTGCCATGCAAGGGCGGGGGCTCACAGTGCAGCGGTTTGACTTATCACTGCGAAAGCATTCAACCGGAGCGTCGCATTGCTGTATGATTGCGCCGCCCGCCAAATCTGAATGCAGGCAGCCCGGGTGGCGAAATTGGTAGACGCAAGGGACTTAAAATCCCTCGGTGGCAACACCGTGCCGGTTCGAGTCCGGCCCCGGGCACCATTTAGACCCCGCAAGGGGGTCTAAATGCCAATAGGCCGGACTTCGCGGCATGGTGATTTACTGGGAGACCCGATCCGACCAACTCGGTCACATTCTCTCTCGAGTGCTTTGTCGGAGGTATCTGAAACTCTCGGTCTGAACATCAGGCTTCAACTGCTTCGGACATTTGGTTCGAGTGACTCGAATCGGCTCAGGCCGATTCTCGCCCTCGCTGCGCTCGGGTAGCTTTGCATCGTCAAAGCTGCGCTTTGATCCGGCCCCGGGCACCATTCCAACGACCCCTTTGGGGCGGTCGTCACGCCGGGAAGCAACATCAGCCACCGCTGCTCCTGCCACAACCAATCCATTCCCTTTCTTAAAGGCCGCTTCTTTTGGAAGCGGGCTTGAACCACTTGCTGTTGTGCGGTAAAAGAATGAGCAGCTTACTTTTAGGCCTTTTCATCGTAATAACAATCTAAGGAGTACAGGGGATGAGAGCTTTTTCTCTCGGTGCAGTTCTGCGCCATTTTAGCGTTGCAACCATAGTGCTAGTCGCAGCCGCGTGCGGCGGCGGTAGCGACAGTGGCGGAGAAGTGGGGGTTTTTGTTGATAGCCCAGTGGCTGGTATCGGCTATCGCACATTCAACGACGCCGAAGTTCAAACGCGAGAAGGAATTACAAACGCCAATGGTGAGTTTTCTTACACGCAAGGCGAAACGGTCCAGTTTTTCGTCGGATCGATAATTCTTTCGGATAGATTTACACCCGCATCATCCGTAGTCACGGTGCTCGACATTACCGATGCAGCTGATACAGATGACCAGTTCGCACTAAACGTGGCTAGGTTGCTTCAGTCGCTGGATGATGACAACGACCCTAGTAACGGCATCTCTATCCCAGCGAGCGCCATCACATCTGCGGACACCCCAATTGATCTGGATGTCGATAAAGCCACATTCGAAAGCTCTATCTCCGACTTAATGAGCGATACCGGCAATACGCTGATCGACGAAGCTACAGCGAAAGAAAATCTGGAAGATGGTCTTGACGATGGGGAGATTCTTGCAGCGCTCCTGGACAGCACAATTCTTATCTCCGAACCCAATAACATTGGCGGCACAGCCTACGTAGCGATAGTTTACGATGCTAATAACACGCTTCAGGACTTCCATACTGACGATACCGCCAATCCGGTCAGCACCGAGTACAGCAACGCATATACAGCATCGCTTCGTGGCGGGACATGGGTGCTGGAAGGTGATGAATTAACCGAAACGCTCCAGGGTGAAGGCCCTGAAAGCTATTTTCTCGAGCTCGATGGCGAAGACCTTTACTACTATGAGACCGCCAATGCTAAAGAGCAGGGACCAGGTAATGAAGAAGGCATAGCTTCCTTTGCGCACGAGTTCGAAGCATCCAAGCTTACCGGCAACACGTATCAACTGAATATACCGAACTCTATTAGTCAGTCTCAGTTTCCTGTAGTCATCGTGTTTAACGCCAATGGTCAGGGCACTTTAAAAGATGATGATGAAGTCAGTGCAGAGGCTATAACCTGGACTATCAATTCATTTGGTCACCTCGTACTGGGTTTCTCTGATGGTGAAGTTACAGTTTTCGGAGAAGCACTGAGCGAATCAGGTGGCGACTACGACGAAATAAGTCTAATTGCCTATGAAACGTTCCCGGGCATTGAAGAAATGTTTGCCGGCACCATGGTTCTGGTCCCCTAGAAAACATATGTAACCATAAAAAAACCCCGCATTAAGCGGGGTTTTTTTATGTCCTAAGTTGGCGGGGTGTTAACTCGCCAGCTGCCCAAGCCGTTCACGACCATCCAGTTTGCAATGAGCGTTCGGGCCGTCCGCGTCAACATAGTGCAGGAATACCTGCGAATGAGTGACGCCTTCAAAAGCTTCACGCCAGTGCGGCAGATCGCAACCTTTGTAGACCACGCCGTCGCCCGGTTTGATCTCGAGTGCTGAAGGGTTGTCTTTATCGCCGACTTTAATCGGCCAGTTGTAGTCGGCATCGTAACCAAGGCACAAGGTCACGCTGAACTCACATGCAGGACGGTCAATGTGGCGGGGCAGGGTGTCGCCATGTTTATACACACGCAGACAACTGTAGGTGGGATAGAGGCGTTTGCCGGTGATCTCTTCCATACGCGGTTGCAAGTAGCCGAGCAGGGCTTCCATCATTCTGTCACCAAGCACCATCGGAGTGTCGGGCACCTGAAAGTCGCCTTCCTGCTGCATGTCTTCATTCTCAAGCCGCATCAGCGTGTATTGAAACGCCACGTCCAGCAGCGGTCCTTCAATAAGCTTGTCAATGTACGCGTAGTTTTTAGCTTCGAGTTGCTCTGCGTATGAACTCATGTTCTGCCTCTGTATTTTTGTATCTGCGCCTTAATCCCTTTGGGCGCAGTTGAAGACTATCGGGGTGATTATAGGGGAAAAGCCAGCGTTCATTATGTGATGGATACAGAAGATTTATATCCGTACTTTTCCCATCATTATCGATTCGCTGATGACCGCCCGATGCCTGCCTTTTTAACCGAATACAGTTGCCAACGTGACTAGTCCAGCGCGTGTATCGGCGACCAGAATTTGATCAGAGCAACTATCGCCACAGGAATGAGCAACAGCGCCAGCCCCCAGTGCACTGAAAACGCCAGATGACCTGCAAAAAAACACGCGCCAATCAGCAGCGTGCGAAAGACAACAACAAAAGCAATCCGCAAAAATGAACTGATCGCAGTCGGTTTCTCGTCAGAAGAATTCATCAAACGTTTTCAGTTGGCCGTCATTTAAATGGTTCGCCAATCTAGCACCTTTTAGCGGTTGTCCCTAGTACGTTATCGGCAGGTTTTAAATCCATTGCGAAGCTTTATCCCCGAAGCAGGGCGGCAGTCCGCACTTATGTAATGCCACTATTTGCGGTGATACTATACGATTAATTCAGCCGATTTAACTTAGTTTCAACTTTGCCTGTCAGCGCGACAGTTTTAAAGAGAGAAGCCAGAGGGAGCTCTTTTGCCAACACCGGCGACAAGCGTTGCGAACTTCATCGCGGAAGCGAGGCGGCTGTTTCCCGGCGTTGCCATCTCGTTAGTCACTGCTTTCTCGGCGATGTACCTGTCGGCCCAGTACGATGCACCGGTCATGCTGTTCGCTTTGCTGCTCGGCATGGCGATGAACTTTTTGTCGGAGCAGGATGCCTGTTGTCCGGGAATTAATTTCTGCACCAAGAAAGTGCTGCGCATCGGCGTGGCTTTGTTAGGTCTGCGCATCACCCTCGATCAGGTGCAGTCAGTCGGCTATGACAACCTCATCCTTGTGTCACTGGCGGTCGGCCTGACGATGGCATTCGGCATGTTTCTGGCAGTGCGGCTCGGACGCACGAAACACTTCGGCCTGCTCACCGGTGGCTCGGTCGCTATCTGTGGTGCTTCCGCCGCAATGGCTATAGCAGCAGTAATGCCCAACCACCCCGACCGTGAAGCCCAACTGGTGTTCACGGTGCTCATGGTGACATTGCTGAGTACCGTAGCCATGATTTTTTACCCGCTTATAGCTGCCCAGTTGCAGTTCACCGACCTGCAGGCGGGTGTGTTCCTCGGTGCCACCATTCACGACGTGGCCCAGGTGGTCGGTGCCGGCTACAGCATGTCGCAGGAAACCGGTGACTACGCGACGATCACCAAGCTGTACCGGGTCATCATGCTGATTCCTGTGTTTCTAGTCCTGGGCCTGATGCTCCGCAAGGACGCTGCGGGCCGGAGCGAAGACGAGAATGGGGGCGACGGTGGCAGCGCGATGCCGATCCCCTGGTTTGTACTGGGATTTGTGGCCTTCCTGATCGCCGTCAGTTTCAAGTTGATTCCACAACCGGTGGTAGAGCAGGGGCTGGGTCTGTCGCGCCTGCTGTTGGTTACCGCCATCGCCGCATTGGGCATGAAGACCAACCCGCGCGTGCTATTCAAAGGCAGCACGGGCGCTATCGCTTTGATCGTGTTCGAAACCCTGTTTCTGCTCGCGGTCATCCTGATCTGGATGACCTTGGGCGGTGGCTGACCGGACTCAGGACGCGGAATTAGCGCCTTCTGTACATAAAAAACCCCGATATAAAGGGGGTTTTTGCATTCCGGGCGGCACTTGTCTGATAATGGATACACATGCGGCGGCTAACGCGGGGGCGTATGCCGGCATTGAGTCATCTAATGTGACTCCGGGAGGGCTGATGAGCGCATCAGCAAACAAGAAACGTTTAAGTAAGGAAGACTGGCTAGTGCTGGCGCTGGATGCGGTGGCTAAGGACGGTGTTGCCTTACTGCGCATCGACCGCCTCGTCAAAGAGGTGGGGGTCAGCAAGGGCAGTTTCTACTGGCACTTCGAAGACCGCGAACACTTCATTCAGGAACTCCTCGAATACTGGCATGAGATCTCCAGTCTCGTGCTCAATGAATTGATCGACACCTCACTGCCGCCGGAGGAGCAGATCCGGCAGCTCATCACTGCTGTCTATATAGAAGGTCGTGTCGACTATGAATCGGCGGTGCGGTCCTGGGCTATTCAGGATCCTGCTGTGCGGCCTTACGTCGAAAAAACCGATCGCTATCGTCACGCGTACATAAAAAACCTATTTGAGAACTGCGGGTTTGATCCCACCGAAGCAGAGCTACGCACCAGAGTGTTATCGTCATACCTTGCGTTGGAAGGCGCTGTGTTCGACAGGCTCACGGAAGAGCAGCATCGGGCCAATATCGACCGCCTGCACAGCCTGGTCACAGCGCCCCTGAAAGACGCCTAAAAAAGCTTGAGCTATTGCCCGCGGTTGTAGCCTTCGCCAACTTCTTCAAGAATCCGTGAGACTTCGCCGGCGGCGTTAAAGTGAATCACGATGTCGAACTGAGCGCTGCCCCGGGAATAGATCCATTGCCCCATATAGGTGCTGTTTGGTCTGCCGCAGTACTTTTCGACATCCTGCTGCTTCATGCCTTCCTTAATGATGTGGGAGCCGCAACGCATCGTTTCGGCCAGTGCGGCCTGTGCGCCCACGCAGCAAAGTGCAATAACAGCTGCACACCTGATTGTTTTGCTTCTGAAACCGTCCATTAGAGTGCTCCTGAAGTTCGCGTTCCTGATCGCAAGCACCAATTGTCCGTCAATATATCCGCCGGCGCAGCCCCATCTGACATATTCAGGCACGACAAGCCGCCGAGCGTAGCGATTTGGGCGCAGACTGCTATACTCCGTCGTCCATCGAGAGGCCTTTGCCGCACGGCAGGGGGGACTCCGTTCGCAGGCAGACAGCAATGTTCAAGCCCGCTTACGGACAATCGTCCATTAATTTGAGGAGTTGGGAGAAGTCATGTCTACCCAGGATATGCTGAACAAGGTTCGTACCGAAAACGGTTTTATTGCCGCTCTGGATCAGAGTGGTGGCAGCACCCCGAAGGCGCTGCGTCTTTACGGCGTTGAAGAAGACGCTTACAGCAACGATGAAGAAATGTTTGCGACGGTTCACGCTATGCGTACCCGCATTGTCACCAGCCCGTCATTCGGCGGTGACCGCATTCTCGGTGCCATCCTGTTTGAAAACACTCTTGACCGTGAAATCGGTGGCAAAGCATCTTCGCGCTTCCTGTGGGAAGAGAAGAACGTTGTGCCGTTCCTGAAAGTCGACAAAGGTCTGGCCGACGAAGAAGACGGCGTGCAGGTCATGAAGCCGATGCCGGAACTCGGTGCTTTGCTCGAGAAAGCGAAAGCACAGGGTGTATTCGGCACTAAAATGCGTTCGGTCATCAACTCTGCAAACGCTGAAGGCATCAAGCGCATCGTTGCACAGCAGTTTGAAGTTGGCCGTCAGATCTGTGCCGCAGGTCTGGTTCCCATCATCGAGCCTGAAGTAAACATTAATGCTCCGGACAAAGCCGAAGCAGAGGCTATTCTGCGTGACGAGCTGCTCGCAAATCTGGCTCAGCTGAATGAAGACGAGTTGGTCATGTTCAAGCTGACCCTGCCGGAAGAAGCTAACTTCTACGCTGAGTGTCAGGCTCATCCGAACATGATCAAGGTTGTGGCCCTCTCCGGTGGTTACAGCCGGGAAGAGGCCAACCGTCGCCTGTCCGAGAACAACGGCATGATCGCCAGCTTCTCACGCGCTCTGACCGAAGGTCTGTCAGCGCAGCAGTCTGACGACGAGTTCAACGCAATGCTGAACGACTCGATCCAGACTATTTACGACGCATCTGCCACCTAAGCAGCTGTAGTAGGTATTAAAAAGCCCGCACTGTATTCAGTCGCGGGCTTTTTTGTGTCCCGGTGTTGTCATGCCTAACCTGATATTGAATAGTCACCGTATGAAACTTCCGATTATTTCATTACTGCTGGTGCCGGTCGCGGTCCTGGCCGACCCGGCGAACGATACGCCTGCCTGCGACATCACCGAGCTCGCCATGTATGCACCGGATCAACTCGATGCGGTGGTTTGTTTAGATGAGCTGTCAGCCGACGCGGTGAAGTCTTTACAAGCAACCGGGGCAGACTGGATCTACACACAACCCCTGAAACGCTGCGGCATTAATGACCGTCGGCCGGGTTTGTTGTTATCAGCCATACATGCGGGCAGCGGCAACGAGGCTCTCACGCTAACCGATGAAGCGGGCAAGCCGGTTTGTTCATCGCCCATTCAGCTGCCTCGGGTGGCGCCGGTGCCGGACTGGCAGTCTCCGGCGGCCGAACACTTTATTGATGTGAACGGCATCCGCACCCGCTATCTGGAGGCAGGGGAAGGTACGCCTCTGGTGTTGGTCCATGGTGGTCAGGCGGGTGGCAATAACAACTCTGCCGACAAGTGGGAACAGAACTTCGCCGAACTGTCGCGCCATTACCGCGTGATTGCACCGGATCGTCTAGGTCAGGGACAAACCGGCAATCCGCCGGCTGAAGACTATGCCGATTACTACGCGAAAGACGCCGAACACCTGAAAGCATTCATCGATGCACTCGGTCTGCAGGACTTTATTCTGGCCGGACATTCCCAGGGTGGCTGGCCGGTTACGCGGGTCGCTCTGGACAAGCCCGGACAGACCCGCTGTCTTATCAATATAGACACCGTGATGGTACCGGATGACCGGGAGTTAATGGGGCAGGCACTGGGCTTCCTGATGTATCAGTCACGAATGTTGCATCCGGCCTCAGGACCAACGTTTTACAGCGCCCGTCGCGGCATGCGGTTGCGCTATCCCAGCGGGAATAACATCACCGACAGCAAAGCCAAACGTGTCGTCGAGCAGTCTCAACTGCAAAAAACCAAAGATGCGGCAGCAGCGATGCGGGCTGCACGCATGACGCCGCTTAGTCCGGCGTTTACCGGTTTGAAACAAGAGGCAATGACAGAGATTGCCGATGGCGGCCTGAAAGCCAGAAGTGTGGTGATCTGGGGAGCTGAAGACCCGCAAGTGCCACTGGCACTGGGTGAGCTGTTTCAGCAGCAGCTGGACGATGCCGGCGTGAACGGCGGGATGTTTGTCATCGGCGGCTCGGGACACGCGCCTTTTGTCGAGTTTCCTGAGAAATTTGCCGAGATAGTTGTGAACGCCTGCAGTTCGGGGAACCAGGATAACTAGCGCAGAGTAGTGCCTTCGGATTGGTCGGCCAGTACTTGCTCGCTTGCCTGTTGCGGCTTGAACTCAGACACCGGCTTGCCGGCTTGCTGGGTTTCCTGAGCGACGATCAACCACACAATCGCCGCGAGCAGCAGGCTCAGCAGGATGGTGCCGGAGACTTCGCGTTGTGTGTTCAGCATAGCTTTCGTAAGTTTGTTCACGTTGCCTGCCCTTGATTAGAAGCAGGTGTAACTATCGTGCATGATTGGACATATTCCGCTATCCGATTACGTCACATTTTGTGCAATTAAGGGCAGTTCAGAAGGACGGTCCGGAAATAGTCAAAATGAGAACTGTGCAACCCGCCGGGCGGAGCAGGCGTTTTAAATTAGCGTCACTTTGTTGAGATTTTGTTAAGGCAGTCCTGAAACCGTGAGCTTTTTTACCCGCGCTAAAATTCACGCATTCCTGAGCCATCTGGCAGCCAGCGCCACGGTAGTGGGCGCCGTATTCGCCTTGATCTGGTTCTACTGGTACCCGGCACCGTTGTTTGAGCTGACAGGCGCCTGGAGCGTCGTGAAAGTCCTCATCATGGTGGACCTGGTGCTCGGCCCGCTGTTAACACTGGTGCTCTACAAGCCCGGCAAACGGCTGTTGTGGCTGGATATGTCGATCATCCTGATCATTCAGGTGTGGGCACTGGTCTACGGCGTTAACATCATTCACTCGGAACGCCCTTGCTACATGGTCTACAACGTTGACCGCTTTACCGTCGTGCCTTGTGCAGAAATTCCGCCCGATGCTGTTGCCGACCGCGGTGATATCGGGCCTAAGAAAACACACCAGCCGCTCTACGTGATTGCCAACCTGCCAACCGACAGGGCCGAGTTCCAGAAACTACAGGAAGAAGTGATCTTCCGAGGTGCACCAGATATCGATTTCCGCCCCTATCTTTGGTCTGCCTATGCAGAACCGGGATTGAGCCAGGTTCGGAAAGCCAGCAGCAAATATGCCGACACGCCGTTGCCGCCGGAAATGCAACAGCGGTTGGAGGCGACGCAACAACGTTTCGGTCTGAAGCAGCCACCGATGATGATTCCTGTCAAAGCAAACAAGCATTACTACACGCTGTTGCTGCACCCTGATACCGGCAAACAGATCAGCTATCTGCCTGTAAATCTCTGGGAGCTGCGCCAGTAGGCCAGAGAACCAGTAGACCAGAGAAGAAGAACAGCAGGGAAGCGACTGATAGCTGAAATTAAAAGACTCAATTAAAGACTGAGACCCGGACGGCCTTCCTGGCATTCAGGACAGCGGCGCTGCCACAGATCTGAACTGTAGGCGCCGTAGCGATGCGCACACAGCGTGCACGCCACTTTATAGATTTGATTTAACTTGTTTTGCGGGTCCTTACGCAGGAACTCCACTACACGCTGCCCGTTGCGATTGATCGCACCGGGGTTCGTCATTGCAGCCTTGTTGGTCTTTTTTGCTGTTTCTGTCATGGCAAACACTTGGGTAATTCCCGCCTGATTTCAGTGGCGGAAAGGATGCCGTTTGCCGCATCGCCGGTCTTGTCACTTCAGCCCGTTTGTTTGTCATCCTGTGATGCTATTTCACAAAATACTGTGGCTGCCGCCCGTGCCTGCTGTATCCTTGCGAGCAACGCAGCAAAACGGCTTCACAGCTTCAACCGGGCAGCAGTAATGGGGATTCAAATCGATAAAGAGGGCGGCAACCCCTGGGACAACTGGCGTTCGATCGCCCGGGAGTCGATGCGGGAGCTGGGTTTCTGGATGACGCTGCGCTATCTGCTGATTTACTGGCTGTCCTATAAGCCCGTGAACGACCGCAGCTACGACAACCGCTACGGCACTGACACAAGCGGCATTATTCCCACCCGTAACCTCGACATTGACGACGCCTACACCCGCTGGCAGGCCAATTTGTTTCTGGCGTCTCCGGCCCGGATTACCCGCTACATGATCGAGCAGTTAATTGAGACGCCAGGGGATTACACATTTGTCGATTACGGCTCCGGCAAAGGCAGGACCACGCTGGTTGCAGCGGAGTACCCGTTTAAGAAAGCGATCGGCGTGGAGATCTCGGCAGAACTGACCGCCGTCGCACGCAAGAACGCGGCAATCAGGGCGGAACGGGGCGATCTGCAATGCGACACCGGGTTTGTCTGTGCTGATGCCCGCACTTTCGAACTGCCGTCAGGCAACCTGCTGTTGCATATGTACCATCCGTTCGGACAGGACATTCTGCGTGAAGTGCTGAGCCACATCCGCGATACCGCCGGGAATGAAGGCATGAACGAGCCCAGGCGCATTCTTTTGCCATACCTGTTCTCTGTCGCCATGGCCAAAGCCGTGTTCCATGAGTTTCCCGAGTTTGAACGACAGGACGATGTATTCTGTGTGAATCCGCAGTACCGCTGGACGCTCTATGAGTTCAAGTCTGGCGCCACAAGTCAGGTCGCAAATGAGCGACAAGGGGAATAGACGGGCATGAAATACGCCGCTTTGGACGCGTTCGGTCTCGACGACATGGAGTTCCGCGAACGCGACATTCCTGCACCCGGTCCGGGCGAAGTGCTCATTAAAGTCGCGGCCTGCTCGATCAATTACCGCGACTTCATGATCGCGAACGGTCTCTATAAAACCGACATCCCAATGCCGCTGATACCGTTGTCGGATTGCTCAGGAACGGTTGAAGCGGTTGGTGAACGTGTCAGCAGTGTCAGTGCAGGCGACCGCATCACTTCGGTCCTGTGGCAGGACTGGGAAAGCGGTGCCCTGAGTGCCGGTCAGCGGACAGCTTCGCCCGGCTGCGAAACTCCGGGTGTACTGGCGGAATACGCCTTGCTGCCTGAAACCGGCGTCGCTGCGATGCCCGGCTCACTGAGCTTTGCCGAAGCCGCCTGCCTGCCGGCGGCGGGATTGACGGCGTTTGCGTCGCTGACCACAGTCGGCGGTTTACAAGCTGGCGGCACCGTACTGACTTTGGGCACCGGAGGCGTCTCGCTGTTTGCACTGCAGTTTGCCAAGGCCATGGGCGCTACCGTTGCAATAACTTCCGGCAGCGACGAGAAGCTCGGGAAAGCTGCTGCTTTAGGTGCCGACATCCTGATCAACTACAACTCCACACCCGACTGGGGTGAGGAAGTGTTGCGACAGACCGGCGGTGCGGATGTCGTTGTCGAAACCGCCGGAGCGGGAACGCTCGCACAGTCGATGGCCGCAGTGGGCTTCTCCGGCCGCATCGCTTACCTGGGTGCTTTGTCGGGCTTCTCTGCCGAAACCAACCTGATGCCGCTCGTAGTGAAGAACGCTTCAATCCACGGCGTGACGGTCAGCCACCGGGAAGACCATCGACGCATGACGGCCTTTGTTGATGAGCACGGGATTAAGCCGGTGATCGATACTGTGTACCCGTTCGCACAGGGCATACAGGCCATTAAAGACATTGCCGCTGGCCGGCACTTCGGTAAACTAGCGGTAGAAGTGGTTTAACAAAAGCTTTCTAAATTATTGTTAATTAACCAATAACTTGAACAGTAACTCTAAACAATCTGGTCTGAATGCCGAACATCTGCTGCTGTTTCGCGGTGAGCGCTGCCTGCTGGATGACGTGTCTCTGAGCGTCGCGCCGGGCGAGGGCATCGTCCTGAAAGGGCCTAACGGCACCGGCAAAACAACCCTGCTGCGGGTGCTGTGCGGCCTGAGTGAGGCTGAAGAAGGTGTTGTTTGCTGGAACGGCACAGACATTCGCAGACAGCGTCAGCAGTGGCATAAGTCATTAGGCTGGAGCGGCCACCTGACCGGCTTTAAAGGCGATCTGACCGTCACCGAAAACCTGACGTTTATCGCTGGTCTGCACGGCACAACTTTCGGTGATGTTCCCGCAGCGCTGGAGCTTGAGCAGTGTCTGGACCTGCCGGTAAGAGCCTTGTCTGCAGGTCAGAAACGACGCGCGGCACTGGCCGGCGTGCTGCTGGCGAAGCCGGCTGTCTGGCTGCTGGATGAGCCGTACACCAATCTGGATGCTCAGGGACAACAGTTTCTGAACGAACAATTCCGCCACCATCTCACCGCCGGCGGCATGCTGGTTATGGCTACCCACGGTGGTGTTCACGAGCCCGTCGGCTTGTCATCCAGAATGCTGGAAGGAGGGCGGCTGTCATGATGTCCGCTGTCTGGCTGGTGTTCCGGCGCGAGTGGCAGATCAGTTTCCGGCGCTGGTCCGATCTGTTGAGCCCGCTGGTGTTCTTCACCGTGACTGCCGCATTGTTTCCTTTGGCGGTCAGTCCGCTACCCAATCTTCTGAAGCAAATTGGCCCGGGTGTTCTGTGGGTCACCGCTTTGCTGGCGATGCTCATTTCTATGCAGCGCCTGTTTCGCGAAGACTTTGAAGACGGCAGTCTGGAACAACTGGCACTGTCACCACAGCCTCTGCCGCTGCTAATGCTGGGCAAAGTACTGGCATTCTGGGTGCAGACAGCCGTGCCGCTAATCTTGTTGGCGCCTGTCGTCGGTGTCGCGTATCAGCTACCGACTGCCGCCAGTCAGGTGCTGATCCTGTCCTTGCTGCTGGGCACACCGGCACTGTGCATGCTGGGTTCAGTCGCCGCCGCTTTGACTGTAGGGCTGCGTCAGGGCGCGGGCTTATTGGCTATTTTGCTGCTGCCGCTTTGCATTCCCGTGCTGATTTTCGGCGCCCGTGCAGTTGATCTGGCCGCCGGTGGGTTCGAGGTTCAAGGCCCCCTGATGCTGATCGCTGCTATCAGCGTCCTGACTGTCACTCTGGCGCCTTTTGCGACCGCTGCCGCAGTGCGGGTCAGCCTCGATTAGCGGGCAGCCCGGAACGCGGAACCCGGGCCTGTTTTACCAGTCGGATTAGGCTTGTGATTACTCTCGCGATTACCGCGGCCAAATTTGCTGAAAAGCACGCAACTACTGGCTTTGCTGGTGTAAAATGCGCGCATTAACGGGTTGGCCTGCAGTTCAGGCTCAAGATAATTTCTGACATGTTGCTGATTTACCGCGCGGAGGCCGGTTGATATGTGGACCTGGTTTCACAAGCTGGCGTCACCACCGCATTGCTATCGCTATGCTACGGCTTTGCATCCGTGGTTCTTCTGGGTATCGCTGTTGCTGATTATTGTCGGCTTCACCGGCGGTTTGTTTATTGCGCCGTCTGATTACCAGATGGGTGATGCTTTCCGCATTCTCTACGTGCATGCAGCCAGCGCCTACATGGCGATGTCTATCTACGTGATTATGGCCATCAGTTCCGCTATCGGCATGATCTGGCGAATCAAGATGTCTTTTGCCGTGGCCGCGGCATCTGCACCCCTTGGAGCATCTTTTACCGCGCTGGCACTGGCGAGTGGTGCGATCTGGGGTCAGCCGATGTGGGGCACCTGGTGGGTATGGGATGCCCGCCTGACATCAACCCTTGTATTGCTGTTCCTGTACTTCGGTTATATGGCGCTGCGCGCCGCTTTCGACGACACGGCTAAAGCAGACCGTGCGGCCGGCATTATCGCTATCGTCGGCGTCATTAACGTGCCCATCATCAAGTTCTCTGTCGATTGGTGGAACACACTGCACCAGCCGGCCACTATTTCGAAGCTCGACAATCCGTCGATTACCGCCGACATGCTCTGGCCGTTACTCGTCGTGATCATTGGCTTCAATGTCTACTACCTGTCTGTGCTGACTAACCGGTTGCGCAGTGAAATCTTACGCCGCGAGCGCAACGCGCGCTGGCTGGAGGCCTCCTGATGGAGTTGTTCGGGTTCGATAAATACGCCCCGTATGTTCTGACGGTCTATGGATTGGCTATCGTTTTGCTGGTCGCCAATGCCTGGACCAGCAGCAAAGAACTGGCGAGGGTTAAAGCCAAAGTGTTGCGGCGCCTGAAACAGGAACAGAGCCGTGAGCAGGGCGCTCAAAACGGAGGTGCCGAATGACGCCCCGCAGACAACGCATGCTGGCCGTCGGCCTCGTCTTCGCCGGCGTCGTTATTGCCGTCGTACTGGCCATCAACGCCTTTGACGACAACATCGCGTATTTCTACAGCCCGAGCGAAGTGCTCGAGGGTCAGGCCCCTGAAGGCAAACGTATCCGCTTAGGCGGTCTGGTTGAATCGGGCAGCGTGACCCGCGAACCGGGTGAACTGGAGGTTCGCTTCAACGTCACCGACGGGCAGCAGACCATCGTTGTCGCCTATGCCGGCGTGCTGCCTGATCTGTTCCGCGAGGGGCAGGGCGTTATTGTCTTTGGTGTGACCGAAACAGAGGCTGGCAACTCAACGCTGCTTCGGGCTGACGAAGTGCTCGCCAAACATGATGAAAACTACATGCCGCCTGAAGTAGCCGAGATGCTCAAAGAAAAGGGCCATTCTCTTGATGACCCCGGCGGCGAAAGTGGTCAGCAGTATCAACATTCTGCGGGCGAGTAACCTTCTATGATTCCTGAGCTAGGACAACTGTGTCTGGCCATCGCTCTATTTATGGCGCTGGTGCAGGGCGTATTCGGTATCGGCGGATCGCTGCTGCACAAGCCCGGCTGGATTGCTTTGGCAAGACCCACAGCCTGGGGTCAATTGATTTTCGTAGGCCTCGCATTTGCGTGTTTAACCTACGCCTTCATCGTTAACGACTTTACCGTCTTATACGTTGCCAACAACTCCAACACCGAACTGCCTATCGAGTTTCGTATCGCTGCCGTCTGGGGTGCGCACGAAGGCTCATTGTTGCTGTGGGTGCTGATTCTGACGATGTGGACCGCGGCCGTTGCCGTGTTCAGCAAGAGCTTGCCCGATACAATCGTCGCTCAGGTGCTCGGCGTGATGGGGCTGATCTGCGTCGGCTTCCTCTCGTTCGTGATGTTTACCTCAAATCCGTTTGAACGCCTGTTCCCGGCGGCTATTGAAGGTGCCGACCTGAACCCGCTGTTGCAGGACCCGGCGCTGATTATTCATCCGCCGATGCTGTATGCCGGTTACGTCGGTTTCTCTGTGGCGTTCGCATTCGCCATCGCTGCGATGCTGTCCGGCAAGCTGGACCAGAACTGGGCCCGCTGGACGCGTCCGTGGACCACCACCGCATGGCTGTTCCTGACCATCGGCATTTGTCTGGGTAGCTGGTGGGCGTATTACGAGTTGGGCTGGGGCGGCTGGTGGTTCTGGGATCCGGTCGAAAACGCCTCGTTTATGCCATGGCTGGTTGGTACAGCATTGATCCACTCTCTGGCAGTAACCGAGAAACGCGGTCTGTTTAAAAGCTCGACCTTGCTGCTCGCCATCGGCGCGTTTTCGCTAAGCCTGCTTGGCACCTTCCTCGTGCGTTCCGGCGTGCTTGTGTCGGTGCACGCGTTTGCGACCGACCCGTCGCGTGGCTTGTTTATTCTGGTGTTCCTGGGGCTGGTGATTGGCAGCGCGCTGGCGTTGTACGCGTGGCGTGCGTCGTCATGGGAAACCAAGGTGGGCTTTGAACCGACCTCGAGAGAAACCTTCCTGTTGATGAACAGCATTCTGTTGGTTGTCGCTGCCGGTTTGATTTTGATCGGCACGCTGTACCCGCTGATTCTGGATGCGCTGGGCAAAGGCAAAATTTCTGTCGGTCCGCCGTACTTTGAAACCGTCTTCCTGTTGCCAATGTTTCCGTTAGTGATGTGTGTCGGCATAGGTATGCATACGGCATGGCGCTCAGCGAAGATGAGCGACGTTATGAAGCGGTTGCGCTGGCCCGCACTGGCGGCTTTGGCAATCAGCATCATCGGCATTGTCGTGTTTGCTTCCGAGTACAACCTGCTGACCACCATTGGTGTGATTGCCGGTGTCTGGACGGTACTGGCTGCCGCCTGGGATCCGCTGCAGAAGCTGTGGGGCAAAGGGCCGCGCCTGACCCGCTCGATGATTGGTATGCAGCTGGCTCATGTCGGTTTGGGTCTGACCGTGATCGGTATCGTAGTCACTTCGTCTTACAGTCTTGAAACCGACAACGCGATAAAACCGGGCGAGTCAGTTGAAGTGGCCGGCTACGACTATCAGTTTGAACGCATCGGACAAGTTCGCGGACCGAACTACGATGCCGTACAGGGTGTGTTCAGCGTCAGCAAAGAAGGCGCGTTCGAAACCGAACTGCTGCCCGAGAAACGCATCTACAGGGTGCAGAAGAATCCGATGACGGAAGCCGGTATTGATGCCGGATGGAGCCGCGACCTGTTCGTCGCAATGGGTGAGCCTCTTGGAGAGAATGCCTGGAGTGTTCGTATTCAGTACCGTCCGATGATCCGTTTCATTTGGTTCGGTTGCCTGGTGATGGCACTCGGCGGTCTGGTCGCCGTGACCGATCCGCGTTATCGCCGCAAGAGCGGAGCCGCTAATGGCTAAGCTCAAGTTCTTTGTCCCGGCTATTTTGTTCGCCGTGCTGGTGGGCTTTTTTCTGGTCGGCCTTAACCTCAAGCCCGGCGAAATCGATTCACCGTTTATTGGTAAACAGGCACCGGGGCTGGATTTGCCGGCTTTATCAAACCCCGGGATGCGGGTCACCAGAGCCGACATGCTCGGTGGTTACAGCCTGCTGAATGTCTGGGGTACCTGGTGCCCGGGGTGTCGCGAGGAACACGAAGCCTTACTCGCTATCGCAGCGAATTACGGCGTGCCAATCTACGGGCTGAACTGGAAGGATGATCCGGTTAAGGCGATTCAGTGGCTGGAACAACTGGGCGACCCTTACGTTGCCGTAGGCGTTGATCAGCTGGGCAATACCGCCATCGACTGGGGTGTATACGGTGCTCCGGAGACCTTTTTGATCGCACCGGACGGCACAGTGCTGCACAAGCGGATTGGCCCGATGAGTCTGGCAATCTGGCGCGATGAATTTCTGCCGCTGATTCAGGGTGGCGCCGGATGAGCAAACTGACCGGCAATCTGGTGGTGATAACGATGCTGTTTTTCAGTGTCGCCGTGTCGGCCATCGATGTGCAGGAGCCGTTTGATAATCCTGAGCATGCCGAACGCTACGATGCATTGACCAAAGAGATTCGTTGCCTGGTTTGCCAGAACGAGGCGATCGCCGATTCAACCGCACCACTGGCGGCCGACCTGCGCCGGGAAGTGCGACGCATGGTTGAAGAAGGGCAGACCGACAACGAAATCAAGGACTTTCTGGTGACCCGTTACGGTGATTTCGTGCTGTACCGCCCGCAGTTCAAGGCGACCACGGCAACCCTGTGGCTGGCTCCGCTTGGTTTTCTGCTGATCGGCGCTATTGCCTTTGTCATGGTGATCAAGCGCCGTTCCGCAATGCCGTCGGATCAGGATGCGCCCCTTATGGACGACCTAGCGGACGACCTGATGGACGACCAGGTGAATGAACTGGATGAAAATGAAATAGATTCTAAGGAGCCTTCAGGTGACTAATTTCTGGCTCGCCGGTGCAGCACTGATCATCGTGGCGTTAGTCATGATTCTGCTGCCGCTTGTTCGTCAAAACACCTCCAACAAATTTACCGTGGTTGGTTTGTTAATTGTGTTTCCGGCGCTGGTTGTGCTCCTGTATCAGCTGACCACCACACAGGACTGGGAGGCCCAGAACGATCCGGCCATGGTCAGTGGCATGCCGCCCGTTGAGGACATGGTGGCCGCCCTTGAGCAGCGCCTGCAAACTGAAGGCGGTTCGTTGGATGAGTGGCTGATGCTCGGCCGCAGCCTGGTAAACCTCAAACGTTTTCCCGATGCGTTGGTGGCCTATCAAAAAGCCTGGGAATTGTCGGATCAAAGCAGTACCGAAGCGGCTCTGGGTATCGCAGAAACGCTGGTCTATCTGGATAAAACGTCGTTACAGGGCGAAGCAGGGCAACTGGTTGAGTGGGTGCTGGAACGTGAACCCGAAAATCCTCGGGCCCTGTGGTTTGGCGGTCTGGTATCGCTGGCTGCCGGCAAACAGGCAGAAGCTGCCAGTCGCTGGACGACACTTCTTAAGTACGACATGCCACCGGAGTTACGCAGCGTTATCCAGCAACAACTTGCGGCTCTGCCGCCAGTGGAAGGTGGGGACCGAGCCGCTCCGGCTGACAGCGGTGTTCAGGTTTCCGTCACCGTTGATATAAGTGACGAACTGCGAGAAAAAGCCGCGAATGCGAAGGCTTTGTACGTGTTTGTGCGTGACTCGAATGCTGCCGGTGGCCCGCCATTGGCCGTGCAACGGCTCGCGCCGCAATTACCCGCTCAGCTGGTCATCACCGATGCCAACGTCATGATGCCGGGCGCCACACTCAGCGGCAAAACATCGCTTTCAGTGACAGCCAGACTGTCTATGAGCGGTGATCCGATTGCGGCAGAAGGGGATCTTTCAGGCGCGGCTGTCTGGCAGGGTGACGGTGCTCAGACACGGCTAATCATTGAATCATTAGTCGTTAAATAACAATAACTAATAGCTGACACTTAATTAGCTTTCATATATCCCAGATAGCTGATTACCGCATCTATTTCCGCGTCGCTCAGATGCGTAAAAGAGGGCATCTGGCTGCGGGCTCTGAAGTCCGATGCGTTGCGGATAAACGGCACCAGCACGTCTTCCTGTAACAGATCCAGCACGCTAACCGGCGTATTCAACTCAGGCCCAATCGTGCCCCCGGTAAGATTGACGCTGTGACAGCTCACGCAATGGCGCGTGAACACGTCAAAACCGGTTTTAACCGGCACCGGAGCCGCGGAATCCGGCCGGATTCCTGAATAAATCGAGTTTTGGACTAAGTCCACTTTTACAATCTGGTAGGGCCAGGGCACATCTGTATATGTCTCAACATCCGGCCACACCAAATAAAACGGCCCGGGATCGACACTTTTACCTTTATAGACAACCGGCGCCCACGGCTTACCGTATTCAGCGTTCAAGTCTTCAAACGCCAGCACTGGTCGATATTCAAGCAGCTGCTCAGGGCTCAGAACGACGACATAGTTGTCAGACGCGATCAGACGGACATCCATGGCCTCAGGTCCGGTTTCAAGCGTCATGCCGAGCGCTTCGAGCAAATCAACGAAGTCGTAGCCTTCATAGTTTTTCGGTGAGGCGTACAACGGGTCGTATTCGACTCGTACGGTGCGTGAACGGACGTCGTGCTCAACGGTGAGCAGATCGACGGTAGTTACCGGCGAATCATCCGCTAGCACAGAACCCGGCGCAAACAAGGCCAACGAGAGTGCTGTGAAACTGATTAGAGGACGGGTAATCGTCTGATAGGTGCGCAGAGATACGTAGGCTGTTTGAAAAGTCATAGGGCATTCAAACAAACAGCGCCAGGGAAGTACAGATGAGACGTCCAGTCACTGCAGAGACGACGCCAGCCAGCCGGGTCACCGGGCAACAGACAGAACCGGACAGATGAATGTATTTGGAGTCAGTCCAGATATACTCATATCCATTACTTTACATAATATACATTATACGCACTTTTGAGACAGGATCGACGTCACGGCGGGGCTCTTCTCCTGCGCCGACGGTTTGATCAACGCGAAGGCTTATTTAAATCCAAGCCGCAGACGACCGGTGACCGGCTTGTCGAGGTTGTCGGCGTTCAGCGTGAAATGCATTGCGAGTTTTTTACCACGCAGTTCCGGCTGACAGGATAAGCGCAGGGGTGCTTCGAAGAGATCGATCTGGCCTTCCGGATCCACTTTTTCGCCCCGCTTCGCCGCAATCCTCACAGTGTCATTAAAGTAGCGGACATGAGGATAACCCTGGATCTGGGCTTCTTTCGGCGTTAGCTGGTCTTGCGGTCCCAGATAAATGCGGTCCGACACACGACATTGCTCGATACACGGCAGCGTCAGAATGACTGAAGGGTTCTCCAGCGGTTCACTCATCTGGTTCATGACCGTCAAATTAATCTTTACGGCCTTTGTCTCGAAGTGGAAATAACTATCTTCGGCCAGATGCTCGGACACCACCGAGTTAAAGCCCTGCACCAGGGTGTTGATTCCGCGGTCGTCGAACTCGAGGTTTTCTTTGGCGTGCATCAGGCGCAGCAGACCCGTATCTGCAACGCCTTCATTAGCTTTACGGATATCAATTGTGCGTTGAATCTTCGCTGCAGCCATCGCGGACGGAGGCATAGAGATATCAGGCAGCTGTACCTTTAAATAGTTGTCGGACGGGTTGCCGTTGAAGCCGATCCGCACCACCTGACTGGCGGTTTGTGCAAGTGACGGCGTCTGCTCTGCACCGTACAGCTTGTCGAAGTCTTTTCGACCCGCCAGCCGCACTTTGTCTTCGTCTTTGATCCAGCACGAACCCGGGACAAAGTTTTCTGCGACATCGGTACGGATCATGTACGGCGGATTACTGCAGCCGGTGATCTCAATCGCTGCACCGAGTTTGCCGTTAATATCACCGAACACCGGTTTCACCGTGAGCGACGGTTCGATAAAACGGTTCACCTTGTCGACAAGGTTTTTAAGATCGTTAGCAGTGCCCCGCTCCGCTGCGGTGAAAATGAGCTCACCGTTCATGTCGCGGGTGGCGTTGAAAACGATGTAGCGTTCGCCCTTCTCTGCCAGATTAGCCAGTGCACAAATCTCGCGAACCATTACCGACAGGTCACGGGCCTTATACACCGACTCGCGAAACAGTACGCGGGTGAGATCTTTCTTCCGGCTTAACAGGCGCTGCAAAAACATATGAGTCCATTCAAATCGCCCGCGCACATCTATGGCGCAGACTAACAACAACAATGGAATCAGTTTAGAAACCCGCACCCGAAAAGGCATTGACGCAGTTCGCATTATTGCTGTGGGACACACCAAAAAAGCGAGTAATACAGGGGTTTTTAACCTAATGCGACAGGACTTAATCCGGCTTAACGGGACCTGCCGAGCTGGTGCTGCAAGGCGTGATCAATAAGCTCCCGGCCGGTCTTGTCGGTGGGTGCCAGCTCAGCGTCACTACTGCCCACCGGTGCGGTTCTCTCACCCCAGCGGACTAATACCGCAGAACGGGTAAGCCCCGCGCCAAAGGCCGTGAGCAACACCAGATCGCCACTGTTAATCCGCCCTGCTTCCAGTGCTTCGCACAGTGCAATCGGCACGGTGGCACTGGAGGTGTTGCCGTACTTCTGCACGTTGGTGATGACCTGCGACTCATCCAGCTTTAACTGCTTGCCGACAGATTCGATGATGCGCAGATTCGCCTGATGCGGCACGAGCAAGTCGATGTCATCAACGGTGTGCCCTGTTGTCTCCAGCACATTGTTGATGCACTCACCCATGCCTTTCACTGCCCGTTTGAAAATTTCGCGTCCTTCAAACTGCAGCTTCAATGCCTCGGGCACATTCGTTAAATCCATCGTGGTGCCGAAGTTAGGAATCATCAGAATCTCGCCGGCATCCGCTTCACAACTCTGATTCGCTGCCAGCACACCTGCATCACCATCGCTGGTTTCAAGAACCGCAGCGCCCGCACCGTCGCCAAACAAAACTGCGGTGTTCCGGTCGGTCCAGTCGAGATAAAAGGTCAGGCGCTCAGCGCCGATAAGCAGGATTTTCCGGTGCACACCCGAAGCAATCAGACCGTTGGCGGTTGCCAGTGCATAACACCAGCCTGTGCAGCCGGCATTCAGGTCGAAGGCTGCAGCCGATTCAATACCAAGGGCAGCCTGCACCCGGGAAGCCGTGCTCGGAATAAGAATGTCCGGACTGGTGGTAGCCAGAATGACCGCATCAATGTCGTCCGCGGCAACACCGGCACAGGCCAGTGCCCGCTCGGCAGCAACCGTCGCCATTTCGGTAACACCGACGTGCGCTACCCGGCGCTCTTCAATGCCGGTGCGGGTGCGAATCCACTCATCATCCGTATCCATGAACTCAGCAATATCGCTATTGCTGAGAACAGCCGGTGGCAGACATTTACCCCAGCCGGTAATCAGGGCTTTTGTTGTGCTGGTCATGCGCTGATTTTAGCGCGTTTTGAATAGTCGGTTCAGGTCCGGATTCAGCTATAAATCCCGGGCGCAAAAAAGCCGGCACTGGATAACCAGAGCCGGCTTCGCAATTACATGCTTTGGTCGCCCGGACTTACTTGTCCTTACAAGGTCGTCCTTCTTTAATCGTCTTTGTGGTCGTCTTCCACACCTAGGCGCTCGTGCATCACAGGACTAGTGGTCGTGTACTGCAGGTGAACTTTCTTGCCAGGATTGATGATCGCTTTAGCCGCGAACGCAGCCAGAGCAGCCTCATGGAAGCCACTGAGAATAAGCTTCTTCTTGCCTTCGTAGGTAGAGATATCACCAATGGCAAAGATGCCCGGAATGTTGGTTTCAGACGTTGCGGTAGAAACGGGGATGGCTTTCTTCGTAATCGTCAGGCCCCATTCAGCAATCGGACCCAGCTTCGGTGCCAGACCATAGAACACGAGCAGATGATCGGCTTCAACGGTGCTTTCATCGCCGGCTTTAGACTTCAGGCCGACAGCTTTCAGGTCGCCACCTTCAATGTCCAGACGCGCCAGGTTGGTGTTCTCGATGATCTTCACTTTGCCGGCAGCTTCCATTTCTTTCAGCTGGGCAACAGATGCAGGAGCCGCACGGTATTCGTCACGACGATGCACAAGGGTCAGTTCAGCTGCTTTATCAGCAAGCGCCAGCGCCCAGTCAAGCGCCGAGTCACCGCCACCGGCGATAACAATTTTCTTACCGGCAAACTGGTCCGGGTTGCGAACCTTAAAGTGCAGCGACTTATCTTCGATTTCATCAACGCCTTCAAGACGCGGTTTACGCGGCTGAAAAGAGCCCACACCACCGGCCACGAAAATGGTTTTCGCTTCAAAGGTCTTACCGGCGCCTGTGGCAACGTGGAAGTAGTCGTCACGCTTCTCGACTTCAGTGACCTCTTCACCAAGATGGAAAGTCGCACCAAACGGTTCGGCCTGCTCCATGAGAGCGTCGATCAGTTCCTGACCGGTGCAGGAAGGCACAGCAGGAATGTCATAAATAGGTTTGTCCGGGTACAGCTCGGTGCACTGACCACCAACGGTAGGCAGTGAGTCAATGATGTCGGCTTTAATGCCGAGAAGACCCAGTTCGAAAATCTGGAAAATGCCGCAAGGGCCCGCGCCAACGATCAGCGCGTCAGTTTTAATAGTAGACATAGCAGTGTTAGTCCGTGGATTAACGTCCGTAGTAATGCCCGTTTCACGGGGCTCAGCTAGCATTCCGAGCCGATATAAGGCGATGGAATATCTAGGAAGGCGGGCATCTTACTGGACGGACACTGCGGCAACAACAAGTGTGTTGCAATATGGATATGCCGCAGCCTTATATTTGGAGCCCGAAACGGTATTAAATCCAGTGACTTACCGGAAAAGCAGGTATCACGGGGATTGTGGGGGCAAGCCGGCTGCTTCAGGAGCCCTTACTCGAGGGTAAATTCGATCACTTCGTACTCGCCAATCTGCTCGTCACGGGCGAGACGCTTGATGGCTGTAACGATGCGGCGGGCCTCCCACTCAACGATGTCCGAGCAGACATCCAGCAGGCCTTTGGGAATCTCCATGGTCGCCCCGAACGCCTGAATGCCCAGCACCGGCAGCTTGAAGTTCTGGGCTACGCGAATCTGGTAGTCGTAGGTAGCCGGATCACTGTTGTAGACGTTAACCGGGATAATGTAGATCTCGGACAGACCGATCTGCTTACGCAGCTCTTCCTGACCCGCCTCGGCACCACCCTCCTCCGGTTTCGCTTCCTGGTTGGCGGAATTGACGTACACGAAGGCCTCACGACTCTCGAGGTACTCGATCGTCTTATAAAAGTCTTCGTGCCCTTCAAAATTGTGGGCTACAAATACGCGTACTGGCTGTGTGTTTGTCATCTTTCATCCATCCTGCCGGCGCTTCCGAATTATCAGTGTGAACGCCCAAGTGATACGACGGAATTATGGTAACAATTACGGTTTTACAGCATTTTCCGCTAACACACCAAGGGCGCAGGCAGTAAACTGTGAACTCCATGCGCTTGATGCTCTACAACATCCGATACGGCGTCGGTCTGGGCTCTCCCGGGCCCGTCCCTGTGCCCGGCGCCCGTTATTTGTTCGGCGAAACCGGCAATCTCGACAAAATTACCGAGTTCATCAAGACCTACGACCCGGACATCGTCGGATTGATCGAGGTCGATACCGGCTCTGTGCGCAGCGGCCGCGTGAATCAGGCAGAAACCATCGCCAAAGCCATAGGCCACTATTCCAGCTACGAGTGCAAATACGGCGAGACTTCCGTCAATCAGATGCTGCCCATTTTGCGCAAGCAGGCAAATGCCTTTTTGGCGGCGCCGCGGGTACACGGCGAACGCTTTCACTATTTCGATGAAGGTGTGAAACGCCTGATTATCGAACTGGAACTCGACGACGTTGCCGTCTTTTTGGTGCACCTTAGTCTCAAATACCGTCACCGGCAGTTCCAGTTGCGCAGACTTTACGAACTGGTCAGCAACACCGAAAAGCCCGTCGTGGTGGCCGGCGATTTCAATGCGTTCTGGGGTGAAGATGAAATCTTCCTGTTCTGCAAAGCAACCGGCCTCAAAAGCGCGAATACAGATCGCCTGCCCTCCTACCCCAGTAAGTCACCCCGGCTGGAACTCGACTTCATTCTGCACAGCGAAGGCATCAACGTGACGAACTTTGAAATACCGCAGGTGCGGCTATCGGACCACCTGCCGCTGGTTTGCGATTTCGAAGTTACCTCAACCCCGAATAACACTGGCGACGACTAATCATGAGCAAGCTACGTAACTGGAGTATCGAGCACGACGAGCACAACATAGCCTGGCTGACTATAGACATGCCGGACACGAGCACCAATACGCTGAGCCGCGAAGTGCTTGAGGAACTCGATCAGGTGTTGGCGACTCTGGCAGCCGAACCTCCAGCCGGACTCGTAGTATTGTCGGGCAAGGAATCAGGTTTTATCGCCGGCGCTGACATCAATCAGTTCCCGCAACTCACCGACAAGGCAGAAGCCATTGCACTGATTGAACGCGGGCAGAAAGTCTTCGATGCACTGGAGCAGTTACCCTGCCCCACGGTTTGCTGGATCAACGGCGTCGCGCTGGGCGGCGGCCTGGAGCTCGCTTTATGTTGTGACTACCGTCTGATGCGACCCTCCCATGACCGCACGCTGGGTCTGCCGGAAGTGCAGCTGGGCCTGCATCCCGGCTTGGGCGGCACGGTCCGCACAGTCCGGCTGCTCGGCGTCCGCAACGCAATGGACCTGATGCTGACGGGGCGCAGCCTGTCGGCTCATGAGGGCAAGAAACGCGGCCTGATTGACGGACTGGTCCCCGCCGACAATATGCACAACGCCTGCGTGGCTATCCTGCAGGATCGGCCACCGAAACGACAGCCGGCACTGCTCGACAAACTGTTAGCCCTGCCCCTGATTCGCAATCAACTCGCCGGCATCCTGAAAAAACAGGTTGCAGCCAAAGCCCCCGAAGCGCACTACCCCGCACCTTTTGCCATCGTCGACCTGTGGCTGAAGCAATGCCGCGCAGCCGACACCGCATACATTGCGGAAGCACATTCGTTTGCCGAACTGTTGCAAACCGACGCTTCCCGCAATCTGGTACGGGTGTTCTTTTTGCAGGATGGACTTAAACGTGAGCCTGCGGTTGATATTGAAGATGCCAAACACGTGCATGTGATCGGTGCGGGTGTAATGGGTGGTGACATCGCCGCATGGTGCGTCCTGAAAGGACTGACCGTTACCCTGCAGGACCGCGAGAAAAAATACATAGAACCGGCTCTGCAACGCGCCAACGAGCTGTTTCAAAAACGGCTGCGCGACCCTGACCTTGTCGCAGATGCAGACCTGCGCCTCGCCGCCGACGTTGACGGTAAAGGTATTGCTCAGGCCGACGTCATCATCGAAGCTATTTTCGAGAACCTGGAGGCCAAACAGGCGCTGTTCAAGGAGCTTGAGACCAAGGCAAAACCCACAGCATTGTTAACGTCGAACACGTCCAGCATCCCGCTGGAGCAGATTGCCGAAGCGCTGGACAACCCCGGACGACTGGCCGGGCTGCACTTCTTCAATCCCGTCGCAAAAATGCCGTTGATCGAGGTGATCTATACAGACGCTACCGACGCTGACGCCATTGCCCGCTGCATCGCCTTCTCGCGACAGATCGGCAAGCTGCCGTTGCGCTGTAAAAGCAGCCCGGGTTTTCTGGTTAACCGTGTGCTGGGCCCCTACCTGGATGAAGCAATGCGCCTGTACAAGGAAGGCGTACCTCCCGAAGTGATCGACAAAGCCGCCAAATCTTTCGGCATGCCAATGGGGCCTGTAGAACTATCCGATACCGTGGGGCTCGATATTGCTTTGCATGTTGCCGAAGGACTTGCTGACATTACCGGGCGCCCGGTACCTGACGAGCTGCGGGTGATGGTCGACAAAGGCGAACTGGGCAGAAAGTCCGGTCGCGGTTTTTATGAATACCAGAACGGCAAGCCGGTGCGGCAATCAGGGAACTGGTCGGGCGATGGTCAACTGGTTGAAAAACGACTGGTGCTGTCGCTGCTGAATGAGTGCGCCCAGTGCTTGCAGGAAGGTGTTGTAGAAACGCCTGATGAAGCTGATGCCGGCGTCATTTTCGGCACCGGTTTCGCGCCGTTCAGAGGCGGTCCTATGCACTATGGCAGCAGTCTCGGTATTCTCAATGTGACTGAGGAGCTGGCAACGCTGGAACAACGCTTCGGCACCCGGTTCAAAGCCTCGGCCGGCTGGCAGCAATTGGCGAAGCCTGAATAGTTGCGCCCCAATTACCGTCAAAGGCCATCAAACGCCGCAGAAATCGACTCTAATTGCCTTCGTTAAGATAAAAATGCTTTAAAAACCGTGACACCGAGCCTTTTTTGAGAAATAACTCGACTTTACAATACGTCAATAATAATCATCGCGTGACCGGTGACTTGGCACGTATGCGGCTTCCAGTGGGTTAAAGACCAAACATGGCAACAGAGTTAACAATGCAGCTGCTCAAGCGCTTCACACCGCTTGATTCGCTCAAACGACAAAATCTGGATGCGCTGGTCAGGAAGACCGAAGTTGCAGAGTTGCCCGAAGGTCGTGTGCTCGCCAAAGCCGGTGACACCGACCACCGTCTGCTCTATCTCGTGTCCGGCACCCTGCTGCTCACCGACGCCGACGGCAATACCGAGACCATTCAAGGTGGCTCGCCCGAAGCTAAGCGACCGATTGCCGAATCGATTCCACGCAAAGTTACCGTACAAGCATCCAGCAACATCGAGTTCATCAGCATCGATGCAGACCTGCTCGATGTCATGCTGACCTGGGACCAGACCGGCACTTACGAAGTTAACGACCTCGGCACTATCGAAGAAGAAACCGGCACCGAAGACTGGATGACGGTGTTGCTGCAGACAAAAGCGATGCAGCAAGTTCCCGCCTCAAACATTCAGGCGATCTTCATGCGTATGCAGCAGATCAGCCTGAAAGCCGGCGAAACGATTATCAAGCAAGGTGATGACGGTGATTTCTTCTATGTGATCACAGCCGGCACCTGCAGCGTCACCCGGGAAACACCGCTTAACAAAGACGGCATCCGGCTAGCTGAACTCGGTGTGGGCGATACCTTTGGTGAAGAAGCCCTGATCGCCGAAGCCAAGCGCAACGCCACGGTACGCATGCTCACTGATGGCAGCGTTATGCGCCTTAGCAAAGAAGACTTCCAGAAGCTGTTGAACGAACCGATTCTGGACAAAGTGGACTACTCCGAAGCCAAAGACATTGTTCAAAACGGCGGCAAATGGCTGGATGTGCGACTGCCCAGCGAGTTTGAAGGCGTGCATGAAGAAGGCGCCCTGAATATTCCGCTGTACTTCATTCGCCTGAAGCTCAACACCCTGGAGCCGGACACCGAGTACGTTGTCTATTGCGACACCGGTCGCCGCAGCTCTGCAGGCGCATTTATTCTTAGCGAGAACGGCTTTAACGCCAAAGTCTTAAACGGTGGCTTCCGCCACAAAGACGAATCGTAAAATTCAGATTTCTATTTGATGAGTAGCAGCACCCGGCCGGGAGCAGCATGGCCAATTACATCGTATGGGTTGGCTTGTCACCGCCGAGTACGGCACCCAGATGATTCTCGATCTTCTGACGGGTAGCGCCCTCGTCCTGTTCACTGAACTGCACACCGATGCCAGCGCTGCGTTTACCCTGAGCACCTTTCGGAGTTAACCAGATCACACGGCCTGCTACCGGCAACTTTTCTTCTTCGCCCATCAGATTGAGCAGCATGAATACTTCGTCGCCGAGCTTGTATTGGCTGTTGGTCGGAATGAACAAACCACCATTGCGAACAAATGGCATATAGGCGAGATACAAGGCGCTTTTGTCCTTGATCGTCAATGTCAGCATTCCTGGCTTGGCCATATCTACAGTCCTTTGAATCCACCGTACCAAGCGTTCAGTAACCGGGCGAGATTCAATTCCATGTTAAAACCACCGTTTTGCAGGCGGCGAACTTCCGTCAATTCTCGCAGGTAGACATAACATGCTTCTGTGGACTGTGTCGCATTTGCAGCGCCTGATTGCTGCCGCATAATCTTGGCAGCCTGCACATAGAGCCAGCGTAAACAAAGGCTTAGGTCGGTTTTGGCCCATTTTCTCGCCACTGAAACCGGATCCAGACGGCGCTCCTGAATGCCCTTTAGGTCCATGGCATAGCCACGAGCCTGATCGAGAAAGTCCTGCTCCTGCAATTGCATCGCAAACAAGGGTGCGTTGCCACAGAACTCCAGGATACCGCCCCAGTCTTCGTCAGGACTGTGCCGCTGCAGCCAGGCCAGACCCACTTCATGCGGTGGTGCTGAAACTCTGATCTGCTGACAGCGACTGACGACGGTGACCGGCAAAGATGACAGATTCTCACTGACCAGAATAATCACACTGTTGCCCGGCGGCTCTTCGAGCGTTTTCAACAAGCTGTTAGCAGCATTATGAGTCATCCGGTCGGCCGGATAGATTGCTGCTACTTTACTGCCCTGCTGATGACTGGTCAGTTGCATGAACTCTATCAGTTCACGAATTTGCTCTACCGACAATTGTTTGTCGTCGATAGGAACGATTTCTTTCAGATCAGGATGCTGATCGTTTTCGTCGAGTTGCGACTGCAACACACGTTCGGTAATCCAGCGAGCCAGCTCCCTGCGTCCGGTGCCGGCAGGACCATGAATCAGCAGAGCGTGCGGCAGCTTGTTCTGATCGATGGCTTTGCCAAGCTCAGTCTGGGCGCTGCTGAGCCAGTCGAGATCACCCCAATGTTTCTCCGCGACCAGCACGTTTAACCTTCCACTCCGGCGATGCAGGCATCCAGTTCAGCTGCTATATCCTGCTGCACCTGTTCCAGCGTCTGACCGGCATTGATCACCCTCACCCGCTGCGGTTGCTGCTCAGCAATGGCCAGATACGCATCGCGGACCTTGCCGAAGAAATCCAGCTGCTCTTTCTCGAACCGGTCGGTTTCAGTGCGCTCGGCCCGGCGCGCGACAGACAGCTCGAAACTGCCGTCCAGAAGCAGCGTCAGACCCGGTCGCAGATCACCCTGAACCAGCTGCTCCAGTGCGGCGATCTCCGCAAAATCAAAGCCTCTGCCACCGCCCTGATAGGCGTAGGTCGCATCGGTAAAGCGGTCGCAAATAACCCATTTGCCGGCATCCAGCGCGGGCTGAATCAGGTTTTCGAGATGCACTGCTCTGGCGGCAAACATCAGCAATAGCTCGCTGCGGTCACCCAGCTCACTGCGGTCTGTGTCCAACACCAGTTGGCGAATAGCTTCGGCACCGGGGGTGCCGCCCGGTTCACGCGTGCATACGACCGTCTCACCCCGCTGTTCGAGGTAGTTCGCAATAAAGGCGATGTTGGTCGATTTACCAACGCCTTCTATGCCTTCAACAGTTATGAATCGGTTTGCTGTCATTGTTAAAAGTGTATCGCTTTACTGAGTTCCAAAACTACCGGCGACGTGTTTTCTTGAGGTAATCCGCAACAGCCCGGTTGTGCTCTTCCAGAGTGTCGCTGAACGTATGCCGGCCACTGCCGTCGCCGGTTGCAACAAAGTACAACGAAGTGCCGGGCTCGGGGTTTGCTGCCGCCTGCAGTGATGCCCGGGAAACCAGACCAATGGGTGTGGGCGGTAAGCCGTGCCGCGTATAGGTGTTGTAAGGCGTATCGGTCTTCAGATGCTTGCGGGTGATATCACCCTGATACGCATCACCCAAACCGTAGATCACGGTCGGGTCTGTTTGCAGCCGCATGCGCTGTTGCAAACGCCGGATGAACACACCGGCAATCTCGCCACGTTCGTCGTCGACCGACGTCTCACGCTCAATAATCGAGGCAAGCGTCAGAAGCTCATAAGGCGTCTTAATGGGAATGCCGCCCGCACGCGCCTCCCAGGCCGCTGCGAGCTCAACATCAAGCAATGCTGCAGCCTGCAACAACAGCTCGGTATCCGGCGTGCCTTTCGGAAAGCTATAGGTTTCCGGATAAAACAGACCTTCCGCATGCTCATGCGACAAGCCCAGTTCCTTGCCTAATGAAGCGACATCTGCATTTTCCGGAAGTGTAAGGGTAACGGCCGGATGACGATTCAGTGCGTTGAGCACCTCTTTCACGGTCCAGCCTTCCAGCAGCGTTATTGAATGCAGCAGCACGTTGCCGTCGACAAATGCATTGAGCATATCGAGCGGCGTCTGCCCCGCTTCCAGCAGGTACTCTCCGGCCTGAATCTTTTCCGCCTGACCGCTAAACCGGGCATACAAAGTGAGTATGCGCGGAGACTCAAGCAAACCGTCAGCCTGCAGATTGGCAGCAACACGGGTCATGCTGCTGCCCGGCTCGATTTCAAAGATCCGGCCGTCCGCTTCGGTCGGTACTTCACTGTTCAGTGCTGACCAGGCAAAAACGCCGGCCGCTAGCAGAGCAACGACCACGAACAGACACGCAGCACGGAGCAATCGCTGTAAGGTCATCCCTCAACTCCCGCGCATTCCTCAACGCCGGCTTCGGCAAGGTAGCCACAGAAACGCCGGGTTAAAGGCGGAATGCTCAGCTTATGCTTATCCAGAGCAACGACCGGCCACAGGCCGACCAGCGAGTTCGTCAGAAACGCGCCATCAGCCTCAATAATTTCTTCGCGACTGATCTCCCGCTCATGCACCGATACTCCGTGTTCCTCAGCCAGACGCATCACAACGGAACGCATCACGCCCTGCACGCCAGCATTGGTGAGTACAGGCGTGTGCAAATGATCACCACCAACAAGAAATACGTTGCTCATCGTGCCGCAGATCAGATGACCTTCGGCATCGAACATCAGGCCTTCACTCACTGCCGGATCACGCACTTCGCTGCGTGCTAACACCTGCTCGAGACGATTGAGGGTTTTCATACCGGCGAGTGAGGGGTTCAGGCTGATGCTGGTAATGCAACTTTGCACGCGTACACCGTTGGCGACTTTGTCCTGACCCGCGGGCTCCGTGGCGGCAACACCGGCAATGCAACGTGCCGGACCGGCTTCCAGCGGCGAATAACCGCGCGGGCCGCTACCCCGGGTGACAATGATCTTCAGCACGCCGTGATTAATGCCGTCGATATAGGCCGGCAAATCCTGCTGTAAACCGTAGGCATCGAAATCAATGGCCAGACGGTTGCAGCCGGTTTGCAAACGCTGCAGATGCTCCAATGGCCAACGTAAAGCGCCGTCGCGGATCGCAATTGTTTCAAACAGACCGTCCCCGTACGCCAGCCCTCTGTCGTCGAGAGGCAGCGTCGAACCGCCCGCTGGAACCTCAGCCCCGTCTATCCACCATCTGTCCACGCTAAGCTCCGTCTCCGCTTTGCAATGACAGTAACAAACCTTTCGCCTTGGCACGGGTTTCATTGAGTTCCGACTGCGGTTCGGAGTCAGCCACAATGCCGCTACCCGCTGCGAGAGTAAGGCGCTCTGAGTGCAGCGTCATCGTCCGTATAAGAATATTCAGGTCACCACTGCCATCGCGGTTGATATACCCCATAGAACCCGTATAAGCGCCCCTGGGACGCCCTTCCAGCTCTGCAATGATTTCCATACACCGCACTTTGGGGCAACCGGTAATCGTGCCACCCGGAAACACCGCTTTTATCATTTGGCCGGGCGTGACATCGGCTCGCTTCTTACCGACGACATTCGACACGATGTGGTGCACATGCGAATAGGTTTCGACCACCATGAACTCGCTAACTTCAACACTGCCACCTTCGCAAATGCGCCCCAGATCATTGCGCTCAAGATCAATCAGCATGACGTGTTCAGCACGTTCTTTCGGATTGCCGACAAAGGCCTGCAACTGCTCGTCCGACAGCTCCTCGCCATCGCTGCGCGGCGTGGTGCCGGCTATCGGCCGTGCATCTACACGCTCGCCGTCACAGGCAATCAGGCGTTCCGGCGACGAACTGATCACCGCAAAATCACCCTTCACAGCCAACCCTGCGAAGGGTGCCGGATTAGCAGCCCGCAGTTGCGCGTAAAGCTCCCAGGGCGCTTGCTTGCAAGGTTGTTCGGCAGACCACAGGCGCGATAAATTCGCCTGAAAGATGTCGCCTTCTGCAATGTATTGTTTAGCGCGCTGCACCGCTTCGAGGAAGTGGTCCGACTCTTCTTCTGCAACCGAACCCTCAAAAGCTGTCGGCTGCGGTAGTTCATCTGCGGCAGCTATGTCAGCAAGCACCCCATCAATGAACTCGGCAGCGCCGGGCTCTGCAACGACGGTGGCCTGACCCGTCTCTTTATCGACAACAATTGCCAGCGGTACACGCGTAGCGAACGCGACAGGTGCCTGCGGATCATCGGGAAGCTTGAGGCTGGGTTCTACTTCCGCCGCGAGCTCGTAACTGAGGTAGAGAAACCAGCCGCCTTTAAACGGCAGGGTGCTTTCAACAGCATCAACAGACTCGTCAGCAAACCAGCTGTCGAAGGCATCAAGAAAGTTGTTCGCTACGGAGGCTTGCTCGCCACCTAGCTGCAGCGTTTCGCCTGGGAAACCGAACAGAAGGTCGTAACGCCCCTGCTCGGTGCCGCCGGCGGCACTTTCAAGCAGAAACGGGTAACGCTGTGGATTGGCTGCATGCAGGCACAGCAAATCGGGCGCAACCGGCAGGCTGCATCCGATGAGTGAATAGGAATTGGCAGACGATGCTTTGCCGGACATGAATCAGAGGCCCGCAGCCTGCTTAGTCAACGCGTTTGAATACCAGACTGCCGTTGGTGCCACCGAAACCGAAAGAATTGCTGACAACAGCGCCAACATTGGTTTCACGGGCCGTACCCGGCACGTAGTCGAGGTCACAACCTTCGTCAGGATTGTCGAGGTTGATCGTCGGCGGCAGCAGTTGGTCGCGAATAGCCAGCGCACTGAACACGGCTTCAATACCGCCCGCCGCACCGAGCATGTGACCGGTCATAGACTTTGTTGAACTAACAGCCAGTTTGTAGGCGTGATCGCCAAACAGTTCTTTCACGGCGCGAGTCTCGGCAAGGTCGCCAAGCGGCGTTGAGGTGCCGTGGGCGTTAATGTAGTCGATGTCTTCCGGGTTCAGACCGGCATCTTTAATGGCCGCTTCCATAGAACGACGTCCACCATTGCCGTCTTCCGGCGGTGCAGTCATGTGATACGCATCACCGCTCATACCGAAACCGGCAACTTCACAGATGATGTTGGCACCGCGTGCTTTAGCAAACTCGTACTCTTCGAGAACCATGATCGCAGCACCGTCGCTGAGTACGAAACCGTCACGGTCTTTGTCCCACGGACGACTTGCCGCCTGCGGATCATCGTTACGTGATGACAGTGCGCGTGACGCAGCGAAACCACCAAGACCCAGCGGCGTGATGGCGTGCTCGGCACCACCGACAACCATCGCATCAGCATCGCCCCAGGCGATGGTACGCGCACCTACACCGATTGAGTGGGTAGAGGTTGTACATGCGGTAACCAGGGCCAAGTTAGGACCACGCATGTTGTACATCATGGAAACCTGACCGGAAGGCATGTTGATAATGGAACCGGGTACGAAAAACGGTGAGATCTTGCGGGGACCGCTGGCGGCGTACTTCGAGTAGTTCGTTTCAATGGTTTCCAGACCGCCGATACCGGAGCCGATGGCTACGCCAATACGGTCAGCATTCTCGTCGGTAACTTCCAGACCCGAATGGTTGATCGCCTCCACAGATGCGGCAATGCCGAAATGCTGAAACGGATCGAGCTTACGGGCGTCTTTGGGTGACATGAATTCGCTGATATCGAAATCGCGAACATAACCACCGAAGGTGGTTGAGAAACCGGTGGTATCCAGAACCTCGGGTGGAATCGCACCGATACCGGAACGTCCGTTGGTTACGTTGTCCCAGGAAGTAGCAACGTCATTACCTACCGAAGAAACAATACCGCAGCCTGTAACGACTACCCGGCGCCTGTTCATACACATCCCCAAGAAATAGGAAAGTTAATAGGAAACGGAATCTTATTAAAAAGATTCCTGCAATAGAAAAATTGAAGCGAGAAAGTAAAACGCTGCCGAAGCAGCGTTTTAAGGTCTTGCTTAGCTGAGGCCGGCTTTGATGTGGTCGATGGCCTGCTGAACAGTTGTAATCTTTTCAGCTTCCTCGTCCGGAATCTCGGTTTCAAACTCTTCTTCCAGAGCCATAACCAGTTCAACGGTATCGAGTGAGTCTGCCCCCAGGTCATCCACGAAAGAAGATTCCGGTTTTACTTCCTCTTCTTTTACACCGAGCTGTTCAGCTACGATTTTCTTTACCTGCTCTTCAATGTTGCTCATGCTTGAATCGTCCTCTCAACGACTGTTGTTTATAGGATTAACCAACTAAGGGGTTAAACGCGGTGCGTAGTTTAAGGCACACATCCCCTTGTGGAAAGTCTGAAAGCCCCGTCTTTACACCGCAAAATGCTGTCTATTTACAGCAGCACCGCGGTACATTTACACAAGCCTTTGTAATCTAACGTTTATTTAACAATAAAACGGCACAGACACAGTCCGGAACAGCACAAAAATAGGCGTAATAAACTGCGTCGGCCAGACTATTTTACGACATATACATGCCGCCGTTCACGTTCAGTGTTTCTCCGGTGACATAGCGACCTGCCGGCGAGGCCAAAAACAGTACCGAATTGGCGATGTCATCAACCTGCCCGAGCGACTGCAGCGGAATCTGACTTTGCAGCGCTTCCTTGGCCTCATCACCCAGCGCATCGGTCATCGCGGTCTGAATAAAGCCCGGTGCGATAACGTTTACAGTGATGCCGCGTGAACCTACTTCGCGGGCCATAGATTTACTGAAGCCGATCATGCCGGCTTTCGCCGCCGCGTAGTTCGCCTGACCGGCATTACCCATCACACCAACCACAGATGCAATATTAATGACGCGTCCGCGTTTCGCCTTCATCATGCCACGCAAGCAAGCTTTACAAACCTGGTACATGCCGGTCAGGTTGGTGTCGATCACATCATCCCACTCCTCCTGCTTCATACGCAGCAACAGGTTGTCGCGGGTGATGCCGGCATTGTTCACAAGAATAGTAATCGGTCCGTGAGTTTTGGCGGCAGCAGAAATACCGTTATCAATGGATTCTGCATCGGCAATATTCAAAACGATGCCTTCACCTTTAATGCCCGCTGCTGCGAAGCGCTCACTGATAGCTGCCGCACCGCCTTCACTTGTCGCTGTACCGATGACGGTAGCACCGGCTGCACCGAGCAGGTCGGCAACGGCTGCACCAATACCGCGTGACGCACCGGTCACCAGGGCGACTTCGTCGCTCAAAGAGAAAGCATCTGTCCAATTACTCATAGTTATTTGTTAACCCGTGTAGATGAATGTCGAGCCTGCCAGCAAGTCTGCCTGAGCAGCCCTTTAAAATGATCAATAAGCGAATAAAAGCTAGTTTGTGGGAAGCGCTGGCACAGCGCAAGCCGGAAAGCCCCTGCTGCTGCCGCTGTCTCCGCCCCGGAAAGGGGCTTCTCAATAAGTCTGCCGGAAGTCTGCCGGAAGGTCTGCAGGAGCGATTGTGTTGTTATACTCCGGTAATATTGACGCGGATAATCTGCGGACAGCGTGCCGGAAGCCCCGGTCACAACAGAACTCTATTCAAAGGAACTGACTCAATGCTCGCAACGGCTGCCCCCAACAAACACCGTATTCACCAGCTCCGGCGTCCCCTGAAAGAAACAGGCTTCACGCTTATTGAAATCATGGTTGTCGTGGTGATTCTGGGTATTCTCGCTGCACTCATCGCACCGAGCGTGATCGGCCGCATCGACGACGCGCAGGCCGTGGCTGCCAAGCAGGACATCAGCTCCATCGAAAACGCATTAAAGCTTTACCGTCTGGACAACTTCCGTTATCCGAGCACCGAAGAAGGTCTGGAAGCTCTGGTTAACCGCCCTGACGACCCCAACGCCAAATGGCCCGAAGGCGGCTACCTGCCGCGTCTGCCAAAAGACCCCTGGAATCGCCCGTACATGTATCTGCAGCCGGGTAACAACGGTCCTGTAGATGTCTACTCGTTCGGGCGCGATGGCAAGCCCGGTGGCACCGGCCCGGACGCAGATATCGGCAACTGGGAAATGCAGCAGTAAACGTATCGCTGTCAATTTCGTACAGACACCTTAAGGACCGCGGGTAACGGATTTGCACACACCCCCGAAGGCCTCTTACAAGACTGACCAATCCGGCTTCTCACTGCTGGAACTGCTGGTAGTGATCGTCATCATCGGCATCATCATTGCTATTGCATCGGTCAATTTCGCCCCCGGCGACGAGTTTGTCGAGAAAGAGGCGCGCCGCCTGGAAGCACTGACCGAACTGGCTCTGGACGAGGCCCTGCTGCAGGGGCAGGAAATGGGGCTGAGTTTCTATTCGTCAGGCTATGAGTTCTCCGTCTACGACCCTTTTGAAGAAAACTGGGTGCGTATGACAGATGACGAAATGTTTTTCCCCCGCAACATTGAAGAAGACCTTGAACTCACGCTATTCATAGAAGACCAGCCCATCGTTCTGGAAAGTAGCTACCAGCCACCGAATACCGTCGATGGCGCAGACGACGAATACGAACCGCAGATCTTCCTGCTATCCAGTGGCGACGTCACGCCGTTCGCCGTCACGTTCCGCCCTGCTTTCGACAGCAATGGCTATCGCTTTAACGCCGACATTACCGGCAAACTCACAGTGACCGCCGGTGAGTACTGAGCGCAGACAAACAACAGCAAACCAGAGCGGCTTTACGTTGCTTGAGGTACTGGTGGTTGTCGCCATCGTCGGTATCGGTCTGAGTGCGGTGTTCATGAAGGTCTATCAGGCCATTGATACCGCCACCTATCTGCAGGATAAAACGCTGGCGACCTGGGTCGCACTCGACCGCATCACCGAATTACGTCTGCAGGATGAGTTCCCCGAACTGCGGGAATACGACGACAGTGTTGAAATGGCTGACATCGAGTGGGGCTACACGGTAAATGTTCTGGAAACGCCGCTCGACAATCTGCGGCGCATAAACATTGCCGTGTACTACGCTGACGCTCCTGACAACATCATTGCGACCGCTGCCGGCTTTATCGGCAGGCCGCAGGAACGCACGCAAGGCCCGGTCATGCCGGGCGGCAGTTCCAGTGCACCGGAGGGCAATTTCCGGTGATCAACATCAGGTTTAAACATTCACAGCAACAGGGCTTCACGCTACTGGAAATTCTCGTAGCTGTCGCCATCTTCGGCATCATCGGTGTGCTCGCTACCGGCGGTTTAAGCGCCATTATCGACCAGTCAGTTATTGCTACGGACGGCATGAAACGACTGAACCAAATGCAACGCTCGATGCGTTTGCTTACCCAGGATCTCTATCAACTGCATCCGCGGGTGGTTCGCGACGAACTCGGCCGTGGTGAGGAAGATGCAGTCATTTCCAATGACCAGGACGTATTTATTATTCGCTTCAGTCGTGAAGGCTGGCGCAATCCTGCCGGCCTCCCCCGCGCCAACATTCAACGGGTGCAGTACCGCATCGAAGAAAACACATTGATACGCGAACACTGGCCGGTACTCGACCGGCCGCTCGGACTGGAACCGGTTAAGGCTGAAATTCTGGACGGTGTGACAGAACTGACGATCGAGTTTCTGGACTACGACAACGAATGGCAGGAACTATGGCCACCATTCACCGGAGACAACAGCAACGATGTCTGGCCGCGCGCAGTGCGCGTCAGACTGACTCTGGAAGGCATGGGTGAAATCACCCGTTTAATTGAGGTGGCGGGATAATGCGCAAGCGGCAAACCGTCAAACAGATGCCCCGGCAGAAAGGCGTGGCATTAATTACGGCCATGCTGGTTGTCGCCATTGCCGCACTGGTGGCCGCCGATGTCGCCTGGGAGCAAAACCTGCAGATGCGGCGCTCCGCGGCCATGCTCGCCCATGAACAGGGCAAGTTATATGGATTGGGTGCCGAAGCGATTGCTATTGATATTCTGCTCGAAGACCGCGATGACCCGAATGAAGTCGATCATCTGTCGGAAACGTGGGCTGATGAATGGGCACCTGTTGAAGTCGATGAAGGCAGCATCCAGGGCTCTGTGGAAGATATGCAGGGGCGCTTTAACATCAACAACATCTATCGCAACGGTCAGGTCGATCAGATCGCGATGGAACAGTTCCGGCGGTTGCTGCGCATACTCGAACTTGACGAGGCCGTGGCCGACTCGGTGCTTGACTGGATAGACCCTGATCAGGAAGTGTGCTGCGCAGCCGGTGCTGAAGACGACACCTATACCAGCCTCACACCGCCCTACCGCGCCGCCAACCGCTATCTGACCAGTACCAGCGAATTACAGGCCGTAGCGAATATGACGCCTGAGATTTTCCGTACTTTGCAACCGTACATCAGCGCGCTACCGCCGGGCTGGTGCGGCAGCAACGAGATCACTCACATCAACGTCAACACGGCATCGGAGCAAGTACTGCTGGCTATCAGCGCTGATGTGACTCAGGGGAACGTGGATCAATGGGTCGCAGAACGCGAAGACCAGGACGGCTACCGTGACCTGAACGCGTTCTCTGAAGTGGTGGCGGAAGATGTGCTGGCAGGTCGCTACATCGGCCTCAACAGCGAATGTTTTGCTGCCAGATCGTTGATAACCGTTGGCAGTTTCCGCGTCTCTATGTACAGTCTACTGGACAGACAGGGTCAGGCTGACTCTATCGTTACCAGGCTTCGGTATTTTGGTGTTTATTAATGGCTGAAACAGTTGTCATCCGCATGCCCGGCGCTGCCGGCGAGGAGACGGTATGGGTCAATACAGACTCGTCCGGATCCTGCACATCTGCGGTTAAGCGGGGCTCTCTCGGCGATGCCGCCGACGCCGCAGCCGGCAACCGTATTGCCCTGCTGCTGTCACCCTCACAAATTCTGCGTCTCTTCAGCAACATACCCCTGAAGGGTAAGGCCAAAATCATGCAAGCGCTGCCCTTTGCGCTTGAGGAGCAACTGGCACAGGACGTAGACGATCTCCACTTCGCCATTGGCGAACGCAATGCCGAAGGCGGCATACCGGTCGCGGTGGTCGCCAGAGACGCGTTTGAAGACACACTTGAAGAAGCCCGCTCGGCAGGCCTTGCCCCGGATGCGGTTATGTCACTGGCCGACTCGATCCCCCTGTTCCCGTCGACGACAACGGCCTGGATCGATGGCGATACGGCTACCATTAGAACTGCCGATGAAACATTCAGCATAGATGCCGACGAGTTAACAACAATTCTGGATATGCGTTTTCCGCTGGATGTTGACGCCACCAGCGATGACACTGCAGATGGTGAACCGGCTCCGGCCAAACACATCAAAGTGTACTGCGATGCCCCTGCTCACGACCGCTTTGCCGACATGTTCGAAAGCCTCAGACTGCGGGTTGAGTCGTTGGATGTGTTGTTGATTGAAGATCACGGCATCGCACAGCTCGCCAACAGTCTGGCCGATACCGGCCGCAAACAGGGCGTCAACTTGTTACAAGCCGCCTACGCGGTGAAGAAGCAACTGTTTACCTTGTCACCCGCCTGGAAACTGGCAGGCGCTCTGGCGGTAGTCTTTGCTGTTCTGACACTCATCGGTGACAGCCTGTCACTTATGCAGCTGAACCGTCAGGAACAGGCGCTGGACGCTGCCGCTGCCGAGACACTCTCCAAGGCATTTCCGGGCACTGGCGAGGTTGCTGACCCCTGGGGGCAATTGCAAAGCCGTATGCGGGCTGCAGGCAGCACCGCAAACGCATCAGGCCCCGGCTTTATTGAGGCACTCAATGTGCTCGCCAATGCGGTCGACAAAACCAAAGGCATCGAATTTGAAGCGCTCAGCTTTCGCAACAACGTCATCGACCTGCGCCTGAGTGCACCGGCAGTTGATGTGCTCGACACACTGGCTCGCGAAGTGAATAACAGCGGCTTGTTCTCTGCTGAGATTCAGTCCGCCAACCCGCAGGACGGCGCGATTCGCGGACGGATTCAAGTGAAGGTGGCAGGCACATGATGGATCAGATGAAAGCCTGGTTCTCCGGCCTCTCCTCACGCGAGCAATTGATGGTGGCAGTTTGTGCTGCGTTCGTTGTTGCTGCGCTGGTCTGGTTACTGGCTATCAAGCCTTTGTATGACGCCAAAGAAGCCGCTGCTCTGCGGGTTGCCGATAAAGCCATGCTGCTGGGTGAATTGCAGGCTCAGGCGGGCAGTATGCCCGCATCCGGAGCCGCTCCTGTGCAAGGGCTCGATCAGTCGCTGGTCGTTGTTATCGACCGCACCACCCGCCTGCGTAGCCTTGATGGCTACTTAAAGCGCAATCAGCCGGATGGCAACAACTCTGTTCGTTTGCGTTTTGAGAATGCCCCGTTCGATGACCTGGTCACATGGATGAGCGAACTACGTAAGAGCTACGGGCTGCGCGCAGTCTCGGCGACATTCGACCCGGCCGGCGCCAATGGACGCATCAACTGCAACCTCGTGCTCAATCGCAGCGCGCTCTGAACTCAGACACAAACATGAAGAACAAGACCCTCATCATCATCGGCGTGGCGGTGTTTTTTGCCGGACTGCTGATTCAGGCACCGGCACGACTGGTCACGCTGTTTTTACCTGCCGACAGCATCAGCATGAGCGGCGTTAGCGGCAGTCTGTGGAATGGCAGCGCCGAGCGCATCAACGTTGACGGCTTTCTTCTGAACCGTACCAGCTGGAATCTGCACGTACTTAGTTTGCTAACCGGACGGGCGGCTGCCGATGTTGCCACGAGCTGGAGCAACAGCGAAATCAGCGGCTATGTGAGCGCCTCGGCAGGCGGCTCTCTCAATGTCAGCGAACTAGAGGGCTTTATCGATCTGAATACTCTGAGAGGTGCGATGGACTTTCCGGTCGGCGGAATGGCCCGCATCAGCGTTGAGGAGCTGGCTGTGAGTGACAACTGGCCTGAGGCACTGGTCGCCGATATTGAAGTGCGTGACCTTACCTTCCCGGACCCTATCAACCGCCGCAACATAGCGGTTGGCAATTTCAGCCTTTCTTTTGCAGCGCCGGATATTAATGCCGACGACATTGTCGAAGGTCTGCTTACTGATGCAGGCGGGCCGCTCGAACTAAACGGCAAGGTTTTGCTGACACCACCCAACAGCTACTCGATGAACGCTGACGTCAAAGCCCGCCCGGAAGCGTCAAAGGATCTGTCGGACGGTCTGCGGATGATGGCGCCGGCTAACGCCCGCGGTTATCACGAGTTTGCCCTCTCAAGCTCTTTTTAGGCGAGCTCTTTCAAGACAACTCTCTCTGGTCGTCGACTTCTCTGAACTCGGCAAGCGCCGGAAAATACAAACCCAGCCGCACAGGTGCTTCTGACTCCGGATACAGCGCCGTTAACGCCGCTTTGTAGGCCTGCAACTGTTCACGGTAGCGTTCCACTTCGTTATCCAGAAAAGCCTCAAGACCACCGCCTGAGTGAGAGCTGGTTTTGTAGTCAATAATCCAGCGGTCACCTTTGTCATCAATAAACGTCCGGTCGATAACGCGTTGTACCGGCCGGCCGCGCTCCCAGACAGTTACCGGCAACTCTGATGCGGCGTCTGCGTGACTGCTGTTAACAATCCATTTGCCACGCTCATCACCCAGCGTGTTACCGAGGGCTGCCTGCACCCGCTCCAGGCCTTCTTTCAGGTCCGCTTCCGCAACACCCTGGTCAATTAACCGGCGGGCATGCTGAGCAGAGTCAGCGGATAACTGCTCTGCCTGATCGTTGTCTTTGGCGACTTGTTCAAGCACATCGTGCACCACGGTACCGACATGACGCGCCAGTGTGCCCGCCCAATCGAAGGTAACCGGTTCCAGAGGTACGGCAATTTCGAAGCGGTTTGCTGTTGCGACAGCAGTTTCGGTTTGCGGCAGAGACCAGCCGACGGGAAGGCGCTTAATCAATGGCTGCACCCAGTCACCTCCCTCATCCGCAGGCACATCGCCCTTGTCATCCCCGTCATCAGGAGGCTCGATTGGGATCTCCGGCGCTGCCTGGACAAACTCATGCATGCAAGCGGCCAACGTACCCTTATCGGCTTGCTTCACCTCACCCTCATCCGTCAGATGAAATTCCGCAAACAGGTATAGACGCTCTTTGGCACGGGTCGTCGCTACATAGAGAAGGCGTGATAACTCTTCCGCATCCTGCTGTTTATCCAGATCGCTTATCAATGAATACAGCGGGTCTGTATCCTCTCCGGCCCGATCAATCGGCGCCAGCAACAGACCGGGCTCGCCGTTGGGCCGCACGATCTCTTTCCACAGCAAAACCTGCTTGTCGTTGCCACGAGAGCGACGACCGAGGCCGGGCAGAATCACACTATCGAACTCCAGACCCTTCGACTTGTGAATTGTCATGATCTGAACGCGCGCACTTGGTGAAGAAAACGACACCGGTTTCTGAGCAAGCAACTCGAGTAGCTCAGCCGTATCCGGAACATCGTCACCAACGGTTTGCTCTTCAAGGAACTGGAAATAAGCGCGTGCAGCAAGCAGATCATCCGGCCCTCTGGATGCAACCGGACCCGCGAGCGTCAACCAGACGCCTTCTATCCAGTCGCACAAGGCCAGGCGGCCACGGCGACGGTAACCATCGCCAAGCAGCCGCACAAAGCGCTGTAAACGGGCTCTGCCGTCAGCCGACAAGGTGTCAGAGTCTGCAGACTGCTTCATCAAGCCCCAGACAGAGGCTTTGCGGTCTGCCGACAGCACAACATTCAGATCAGCCAGAGTCAGACCGCACCAGGGCCCGCGCAACAAGGCGGTCCAGGCCAGGCGATCCGCCGGATGCAGAAGTGCCCGCGTGAGCGCAACCAGATCCTGCACTACCGGCACTTCGGACATGTATTCAAGGTCAGTGCCTGCAAAACCGATTCCGGCTTCACGCAACATTGGCGCGATGCTCGCAGCATGACTGCGGCTTCTTACCAGAATGCCTACCGACTGCTCATCGTTTTGCTTCAGCAGACGCTGCACCAGATCTACAACCTGATGCGCCTCTTCATCTTTGCTCTTGTCCTTCTGCACAAACCAGCTGACTTCACTGGCAGGATCTTCGGCTTTCACAGCCTCACCCGGCGAAAAACTGACCGCACCGGTCGTAGGGTCATCTTCCTCGGGCATGATCACCGAGAATGCACGGTTCACCCAGTTCACTACCGTAGGTGTTGAACGAAAGTTTGCGGTTAAGCGGACAGCCTTTGGTTGAATCTGCCCAATACCGTTGCGGGCAACACTCAGGAACAGACCCACTTCGGCCTGACGGAAGCGATAAATGGACTGCATCGGATCGCCAACGATGAACAGCGTATGTCCGTCCCCGGGCTGCCAGCCCATCGTCAGTTTGCCCAGCAGGTCCGCCTGCGCCACAGAGGTGTCCTGAAACTCGTCCATCAGGATATGCTGCAGGCGACAGTCCATTGCCAGAGCCAGATCACTGGGTGCATCTTCATGACCAAGAGCGGCGCGGGCTTCAGCGGCTATCTCAGGAAAATCGGTCTCACCCGACTCCGCGAAGCTCAGCTTCAGCTGGGCGACTGACAGCGGCAATAGCATCAACAGGTCGGTTAGCGTAGCCCACTGCTCATCACTTAAACGCGGCGCAGGTAATGCCCGCACTCTGCCGAGAGCAGCTTCCAGTTCCGCTGAATCGCGCAGGCTATCCAGCACTGCAATGAACTGATCTTTCTCTTTCGTCTTGGCTACAAAGCCTCGCGCAACGGTTATGCCTCTGGCACTGCGCCATTCGTCATCATTCGTCAGCAGCGCATCTGCCAGCTGCTTCCAGACCGGCAGGTCATCGCCCTGCGCTTTCGGAAAGCCCGGTCGTCCCGTCCACAATGCAATGTAGTTCTTGCGATTCTCGGCAATCAGCACTTCTGCCGCGCCGTCCAGAAGTCGCAACAAATCCGGACGAACTTCAAATGGCACCAACTGTTCCAGATGTTCCAGCTCGTGGGTAACGATCTCGTCAAGACACGCCTCAAGCTCATGACGCTGCCCGCTCAAAGCTGCACCTGTGCCGATCACCGGCAACCACTGTTCCCGCTGCGACAACATCGCACACACCAGCGTCTCGAAGCGATCTATGTTGTTGTCAAGATGACTGAGCAAACGACGCACCGCATCGCCTTCCTCACTGCTATCCGTCATCAGATTCAGCAGGCGGCGTGCAGTCTGGCGGTAAATCGCATCGGGCGTGTCTGTCACTGCGTTCAGGGAAAGGCCGCCCGCAATCAGCGGCGCGGCACTGCACAGCTTGCTGTTCAGCGCGTCAATAGTCGTAATGCGCAGTCGTGCCGGAAAATGCTCCAGATCCCAGCCACGCTCGGCATCACGGGCGACGGCAGCTTCGGCCAACTCCGCCATCGACACCTCGTGCGGCTTCGTCGGCTTATGCCCGTCTCTGGCCTTGTTCAGAGCTGTCAGGACACGCTCCCGCATCTCTGCAGCGGCTTTAACGGTAAAGGTAATGGCGATGATTTGTTCGGGTTCTTCGACGCCCGCCAGCAAACGCAGATAACGCTGAATCAGCAAATGAGTCTTACCGGATCCGGCCGGCGCCTGAACGATAAAAGACTCTTCCGGATTAAGCGCTTCTTCGCGAACAGCATGGTCAGGAGGCAACGTGCTCATAGATCAGCCTCCCCATGTTGTGCAAAGTCCTCATCGGCGCCGGCACCGATAAACTCGGCAGTGCGAATCACCAACCCAAACTCGCCACGGGCGTTGGCAAGGTCATCTGTGTTCAGGCGAAAATCGCCGCCCATGAACTCCTTACTGAGCAGATCAAAGCTCTGTCGCCACTCGGCAACCAGTCCTGCCCAGTCATCAGCTTCCGAGTATTTGTATTTTTCAACCGTCTGAAACGTTTTCAGCCCGGTTTCGGCATCCGAAATCCCGCGAATGCCTAACTTACTTCGGTCTGCCGACACCGTAGCGATAGCAATGCCCTGCGCTACATTAGTAACTGCGTAGACAGGCAACTGCGGTTCCAGCGGTCTTGGCGGTTCCCAGCGTTTACCTGGAACGGTGCCGGACTTGTAATCGATGACGATACGCTCACCGCCCTCCAGTTCATCGATGCGGTCGAGCTTGAGATACAACTCCATGCGGTCGCCGATCAACTCTTGTCGTTCTTCTTCCCAGCCGGTCACCTCGAAAGCACTGCGTCTTTTCTCAACCTCGAAGAAACGCAGAATCACCCGCTGCAGACGGTCGACTTCCTGTCCGGCAACAATCCCCAGCACGCCTTTCTCGCCGCCAAAACGCTCGTTGATGGCTTCACTAATCACGCCACGTAATTCAGTGTTGAGTTGCTCGTCTGACATGTTCAGCAGCATTGACTGCTTGGGATAACGCCGGTACCAGAGCTCGAGAGCCCTGTGCATCAGCGTACCGCGGGTCATCGGGTCGATACCGCTCACGGCCTTACGCAATTCTTTGGCGTGCAGGCGGTATTCGATAAAGGCTCTCGCCGGACAGGCAGCCTGTTTCGCCAACAGACCGGAGCCGCCATACACACGCTCATCTTCAGGCACCGGGGGCGGCACATCGTCTGCCAACTCTGTTGTGGTTAGAGCTGCGGCAATAGCGGCTGCAAAACCTGTTTCGTCATCTACTTCGGGTGCAACGCTGTCGCTGATAGCGGCCGGCAGTGGCGCCGGGTACAACTCTTCTTCGTTCCTGTAACGCGGCCAGGTAACGACAGGCTCGACGGCGCTGTTTAATGTTGCGGTCATTACCGCCTTGTTGAATCGCCAGGTCTCATCGGGTGTCGAGTTAGGCATCCGCAGTTCGCGCTGCAGAGTTTGTGGCAGCAACGGATCAGACTGGGCTGCAGCAGGCCACGCATCTGTCGTTAATCCACACACCCGCAAATGATCGAACTGCTGACCGCTGGCTTCGAGCAAGCCCATCACCTGAATAGCATCCGGATTCCCTTCAGCCTGAAACAGTTTCTCCTGAGCCATCGCCCGCAGAATCCCGAGCGCTCTCGATGCGCTGACTTCACCCGCCATCGCATCGCAGCCGGCGAGATCATCAAGCAACCCGGTCCACGATTGATACGCCTGATACTCACTGGTTTCCGGCAAATGCGCCCCCGGCCAGCCCGCACCTTTAAGGAGTGCCGCAAACTCTGCAGACCAGACCTTAAGCCGGGCTTTGGCTCGCCAATCCGGAAGAGTGTTCAGTATTCCTGCAAACAGTGGTGCGCTGTCACCGGTCAGCTTAGCCAAATCTTTTGCGGACACTTCGACGATGCCAGCCTCCCGCAGCTCAAGCTCGGCACTGGCCCGTTGCCATTCCTCCTGCCCGGCGCTGCCAACATAGTGAGACCGCAATAACAGGCTGGCATCTGCAAAGCCGATGCGCGAGCAACCTAAAGACAGCAACCTGAGTGCAGTGCTAACCACCCCGTTTTCAGAAAGAGGTTCACCGTAGGAAAAGTTAACCGGCAACCGGTAGCGACCGTCAGCCACACGCCAGTCAGGCACCAACACATCCAGAAACACCCGACGCACCGTCGCGGCACGTTTCTGCAGATCGGGGATTAATACAGCTATTGACTGATCCGGGTTTGCATCCGCACAGGCGCGGGCCCAGCGGGCGGCTGCCTCAAGCTCTGTCGTTTCGTCCGGATATTCGATGCGTTGACAGGACGCCAGTCGCTCGGCGTGACTGACGACGCTGCACTCTGCCCCGTTTGCTTCAAAGAACTCCAGCAGCGCTGTTTGCGATGGATTAAATTCGTCAAAACCGGCAAAGTACAAACGCCGTCCCGACAGCAGAGGTCCGGCACCGCTTAAACCCATCAGTGCCGAAGGGAGCTCATCTTCAGTGAGCCAGCTGCCCTGCTCCAACTCCTGACGGAACAATGACGCCCAGTTCACAAACGCTTTCTGGTCGGGGCTGTAGGCGGTCTGCTGAAGCTGTGGCAGGCTGATCTGCCATTGCTGCATCAGACGCCAGCTGCGGGATGCGAGACGCGCCAGAGCAGCAGGACGGGCTGTCACGGTGATTGCGCCGGAACGGTCGATGACCGACTCCCACAATAGGCGACTTTGGTGCTGGTTTAGCAGGCTTTCGGCGGTTTCAGCAGAAGGCTGTGAATTGAGCCGTGCCTCGTTCCACAACTGCGTGAGGAACACACCCCAGGGCATCACGTCGGGCGTCTGCCAGGCATTCAGTTTTTCTGCCCGCTTTGCCCTGCTGTATTCAAGCGACAGCTGCCGCGCCAGACGATTGTTACCTGTGACAACCGTCGCCCCTTCGTTCAGCGCCGTCAGTAAATCGTGATTCATAGGTAAAACAGTATCCCCTGCTGTTTTACGTCCCCCAAGCTACAGGTCAAGACTTCTCCCAACCCTGCAGAACGTCGTCTATTCGTTTGAACACTTCTTTCAGTGTTTCTGCATCCGGCAGCAAAGTAATACGGAAGTGGTTTTTATAATCCACATTGAAGCTGCTGCCAGGAGCGATCAATACGTGCTTGGTCTCAAGCAGTTCGAGCGCGAACCCGTGATCGTCAATGCCCGGCAATACGTTTTCATCGATGCCGATAAAGGCATACATAGAACCCGTGGGAGCAACCAGTGTCAGGTACTTGCTCTCTTCAACAGCGTCAAGAATTGCCTGACGAGATTCAAACAGCCGGCCTCCCGGTTGAATCAGCTCCTTCATGCTCTGATAACCGCCAAGCGCGGTCTGCACCGCCCACTGGGCCGGCACGTTACTGCACAAACGCAATGACGACAGCAGCTCCAGACCGTGCAGATACTCTTCCGCTTCGTCCTTCCTGCCGCTGAAGCTCAGCCAGCCCACACGATAACCACAGGCGCGATAGACCTTGGAGAGACCACTGAAGGTGCCGCACAGCGTCCCTTCAACCAGAGGCGCCACCGGATGGAACTCGGCATCCTCGTAGGTCATACCTTCATAGATCTCATCACTGAAAATGATCAGCTGATGCTTTTCGGCCAGCGCGACCATCGCTTCCAGTGTTTCTTTCGAGTACACAGCGCCGGTCGGGTTGTTCGGGTTAATAATCACCAGTGCACGGGTGCGGTCGGTGATGAGAGACTCCAGCGCTTTGAGATCCGGCTGGAAGTTGTTTTCCGGCGTGCACGGATAATGCACCGGCTTACCGCGGTTCAATGTGACTGCAGCCGTCCACAGCGGATAATCCGGCGACGGAATCAGCACTTCGTCACCCACATTCAGCAATGCTCGCAGTGTCAGGTCGATCAGTTCACTGACGCCGTTGCCGATGAACACATCGTCGGAAGTAACGTCGAGAATGCCGCGCTCCTGCTGCTGCATAACCACCGCTTCACGCGCCGGAAAGATGCCTTTCTGGTGACAGTAGGCATCACTGTTACCGAGATTCTCGATCATTGCCAGACGCAACGTTTCAGGGGCCCGGAAACCGAAGCGCCCCGGGTTACCGATGTTCAGCGAGATAACGTCATAGCCCTGCAGCTCCAACTCCTGGGCACGGTGCGCCAGCTGCCCGCGTATTTCATAGCGGACATCGTTCAGGCTTTCACTGGGATTAAAGTTATTCGTCATAGCTGTACTTCGCTAATTAGTCGCGACCTTCCTGCAGATAAGCTGCCTGATCCATACGCAGCAGCGAAGCAGCCAGAGTCGCAATCGTCAGCAATACGGTGATCACCACGAACGACACCAGGAACGAACCGGTGCGGTCAAACAACACAGCGGTCATAACAGGGCCAAGTCCACCGCCCAGCGTATCGAGAACATTGATTGCACCCAGGATCTTGCCCAGAGATTTCAGACCGAACAGATCTGCCGACAGCAACTGGATCAGCGTATAGATGCCGCCCCAGCCGAAACCGAAGCCGACAAGACCTGTCCAGACAAAGAACTCGGACTTGGTATACACCGCACCAACCAGCGCAAACGCACCGATCAGCATCAGACCCAGACTGATCAGCAATACCTGCTTGCGGCCGAATTTCTCAGCCAGAAAGCCACTGATGATCTTGCCGACGAGACCGCCGATAAACAGGATACTTACACCCGTCGCAGCAATCTGCGGCGGATAGTTTTCAGAGCTCAGGTAGTTAAACGTTGTCGTACTCATCGCGAGAATTGAGTAGAACGTGCAGAACGCCATCGTGCCGATAATCCAGAAGTTGCGACTTTTGAGCGCTTCACCAAAGCTATAACCGGTCAGTGCTGCTGCAACCGGAGACTCACCCTGCTCTGCATTACCTGCGGCAGGCTGCGGGTTGTTCCTAATCAGGAAGAACACCAGCACCAGCAGCACCAGAGGAACGTACGCCAGATACTCAAACGCCTGCTGCCAGCCGCTGACGTCGATGAGATAGGTATTGAGCTGCGGGAAGAACGAATTACCAAGGCTGGTGCCCGACAGCATGATGCCGATAGCCAGACCACGACCCTTATCAAACCAGCGTGATACCAGATAGACATTCACGATAAGGCCACAGGTGATCAGCACAAAGCCGAAGAGGATGTGAATGAGGTAGATCTCGCGCAGCGAGGTCACCGATGCGTACAGCAGATTGCCAAGAGCAAGCCCTGCCAGACCGAAGATGATCAGCGGCTTTACGCCCACCTTGTCAGCCAGCCAACCTGCGCCCATGCCGAAGATACCGGCAGTAAGGAACATCAGGCCGTCACGGGCTTTCAGCTGACCCAGTGCAATATCCTCACCGGTGCTCTGTTTCAGGGCGTCCAGAATCTGCAGGTCAAAGACCGCGATACCACCCAGCGTCATGCCGTTTGAAACAAACAGCACCATAAAGGAGCACGCCAGAATGACCCAGCGGTATGCCTGAGTGGATGCGTCGCCGGAGGCCGGATTTGAGCCGGAAACAGAAGCCATAATTCTTCCCGATTACATATGTCTTTAATAAAACCTTTGGTGAGCGCGAACATTAACCGATATAGCCTTGTCCACCAAGCTATACGCCCCATGAAACAGACCCGGTCGATACGGTCTTCAGCAAACCGTTGACGGCAACATCAGACTACGCCCTGTAACGAGGCCGAGCGGTGCTGCAAGAAATCAGGCTAGAATGCCTCCTGCGATGCCGGTCAGGCACTTTGCTGCCGCATAATAATAGGTTTACAAAGAGCTGATAATATGCTGAAAGAAATAGCAATAATTACCATTTCCGTCACCAATCTCGGCGCTGTGCAGGATGCCTATGAAAAGCACTTCGCCTACGAGACAGTAGAAACCGGACAGGTTAGCGAAGCTCAGGCAGAGTTGTGGCAGACACCCGCTACCGCCGGCAATGATTATGTAGTGATGCAGCCTTCCAAAATGAAGCCGGTCTATCTGCGCTTCGTGCAAAACGATCCGGTCGAAGGTTACGGGCCAACCCGCACGCAGGGCTGGAATGCATTTGAACTGGTCGTTAAAAGCCCTGACACACTGGTGGATCATCTCGATGGCTCCCCTTTTAACGTCATCGGCCAACCGAAAGACCTGTACCCGACGGAAGGGGCACCGCGCGTCATGCAGGCTGTCGGACCGGGTGACGAGGTGATTTACCTGACCCGCCCCGGTGGCGGCAAAGTCGACGAATACGAGGACACCTTTGTCGGGCGCTCGTTCATCGTTGTTAGCGGCGGGCCAAATATAGAAAGGCAGCGTCGCTGGTGGAACAAGAGCTTCAGCACCCCGGTTGCTCCGGCACAGGACTACAAGATCACGACAATCTCCAAGCTAAACGACCTGCCACTCGACACCACCTACCCTCTGGCTCTGGTCCCTATCGAGGGCGGCTCCATGATTGAACTCGATGGCTACCCGAGAAACTGGCCCCGCCGCACAGCCAATAAAGACGCTCTGCCGCCAGGCATTGCGGTAGTCAGCTTCGAGCTGGCCGAGCTCAGCGACTACACGGGCGATTGGGTGTCTGAACCCCGCGCAATTGACGCTGCACCCTACAACGGCCGGAAGGTCGGTCTGGCTGTCGGACCCAATGGCGAATGGATCGAGCTGATGGAAGCTGAGCCAGAGGAATAGACCTCCTGGAAACACAGGCACAAAAAAGCCCGCTGCTGATTCAGGAGCGGGCTTTTTTATTGGTTCGGTAAGAACTTAGCTACGCTGAAGCTCAACCAGTTCGTACCAGGTCTGCATGTAACCGGCGACGCCACCACACAGCCAGATGTACTCTTCATCGTTGGTGCACCAAACGTCATACGGAGGATGCGCGTCCGGCAGGCCATCGGCAGACAGCATCTGGAAATGCAGAGCATCAAAGGTACCGGCACCGACAGTTACCTGCTCTTCGCCAATAAAGTTCAGAGTCAGACCGGCGCGGAACAGCATCGGACCGGTTGCACCGCGGTGATCGGGAGACGACAACAGCAGCTCTGGAATCTTCTGAATGCCGCCCTTTTCGCGGTCATACATACGCATGTGCCAGGCGTCGGCAGCAATTGCGTGGTTCTGGAAGCTGTGCGGACGCTGACGGTCGAAGGTTTTCATCTCCTGAGAAATGCGGGCTTCAAGCTTGGTAAAGCCTTCGCACTGGATGGAGTCATCGGTGCACATGAACAGACTTGAACCCATGAAGTCGTCGTCGACAGAGATACGCACGAAGCAATCCATCGGCATCCAGTCTTCATCCAGGCTGTAGGTGATGTCGCGCATTACCGCCGGACGATCATCAATTTCGCAGTGGGCAATCATCGTGCGCTTGCCGCTGGCATGCTTATTGATCATGAAGTATTCGCGACCGCGCTCTTCATCCATGCGCTCGGGCTTCTTGCTGGTGTACAGAATTTTGCCGCGAATCATTTCGTGGTCGCGTTGCAGATAATCTTTAGTTGTCATCGACAAAGTCCTTCGTCTAAACAGTTGTTCTTTAGGTGAGCGCCGCAAATGGCACGCTCCCGAATAAAGGGGGCGCTATTGTACAGGTAATAAAGGGATTTTCAGCCCGTACCAGCTACCCGGTTGCTACGGGTCTGGCGGGATCGCGAATCCAGCCGCTCCATGAGCCAACGTACAGAGCCGGTGCAGGAAAACCGGCCTCCTCGGCTGCCAGAATGTCGTGACATGCAGTCACACCCGACCCGCACATGCAGGCCGCAAGCCCGGCTGCAAACCCGTCCAGCACCGCAAACTCGGCTTTCAGAGCTTCCGGTGACTTAAACAGGCCGTTTTCATCCAGATTCAGCGCAAAATCGCGGTTTATAGCGCCCGGGACATGACCGGCGACCGGGTCGATAGGCTCGACTTCTCCGCGGAAACGGGCCGCCGCACGGGCATCAATCAAGCACAGCCCCTGCTCCAGCCCCGGTTGAATAGCCGCAGCCTGCAACACCGGCATCTGGCCCGGATTGCCCGGATATTCGCCGGAACGAAGTTCCGGTTCCTCTGCAGACACCTCACCAACCCGTTGCCACGCCTGCCAGCCGCCATTCAGCACCTGCACATCCTCATGACCCAGCCAGCGCAGTAACCACCACAGCCTTGCTGCAATTGCACCGCCTGCATCGTCATAGACCACAACTTTAGAGCCACCCGAAATACCCCAGCGACCCAGTGTTTTCGCCAGTTCGGCGGTATCAGGCAGCGGATGCCGCCCTGTTGCAGGCGTTACAGGTCCTGCCAGATCGTCGTCCAGATGGGCGTAGTGAGCGCCCGGAATATGGGCCTCCTGCCACATCTCACGCCCCTGCTCCGGCTCCATCAGGTTGAAGCGGCAGTCGATGACGACCATATCAGAAGCACCCAATTGCTCCCGTAAAGCCCCGACACTGATCAAATTGCTCATTTTTTCGAACCCTTAATAAGGGAAAACCATCTTGTAACAGAGGCGCACAATCTGGACAATACGCGTCTTTCCGGGGCGGCTCGCCCCGTATTACGTACCCAGACGGGAGTTACAAATGAAGACGATTATGGTCTGCCTGAAGCGCGTTGTGGATTACAACGTTCGCATCCGGGTCAAACCTGACGGCTCTGGCGTTGTCACCGACGGCGTGAAAATGAGCATCAACCCTTTCGATGAGATCGCTCTCGAAGAAGCCCTGCGTATTAAAGAACGCGGTGAAGCTGAAGAAGTGGTTGCAGTCACCATCGGCCCTGCCGATTCTCAACAGCAACTGCGTACCGGTCTTGCCATGGGCGCCGACCGCGCCATCCTGATCGAAACAGATTCCGAGGTCGCGCCGCTGACGGCAGCGAAGATCTTCCTTAAGCAGATCGAAAAAGATCAGCCGGAACTGGTCATCATGGGTAAGCAGGCCATTGACGACGACTGCAATCAGACCGGTCAGATGCTGGCAACACTGTGGCAGCGTCCTCAGGCAACCTTCGCTTCCGAACTGGAACTGAGTGGCGACAAAGCCAAAGTCACCCGCGAGATCGATGCCGGACTCGAAGTGATTGAAGTGGATCTGCCCGCTGTTATTACCACCGACCTGCGTTTGAACGAGCCGCGCTTCGTCAAACTGCCGGACATCATGAAGGCGAAGAAGAAGCCGCTTGAAACCATTGCTATTGCAGACTTCGGCGTGGACACCACTCCGCAGGTTACTGCAACCAACTGGTCAGAGCCGGCCGGTCGCGCCAAAGGCGTCATGGTTGATGACGTTGACGGCCTGATCGCCGCCCTCAAAGAAAAAGAACTGCTGTAAGGAAATCACGATGAGTAACGTATTAGTCATTGCAGAACACGACGGCAGTCAGCTGAACACCAGCACCGCGAAAGCGGTTAACTGTGCAACCGGTATCGACGGTGCTTCTATCGACGTACTGGTTCTGGGTAGCGGCGCAGATGCCGTTGCCTCACAGGCTGCTGCTATTACAGGCGTCAATAAAGTACTGGTTGCCGACCGTGCCGAGAATGAAAACCCGCTGAGTGCCGTACTCGCTCCGCAGATCGCAGAAGTCGCGGCTGCTTACGAGTATGTCTTCGGTCCCTCCACCACCTTTGGTAAAGACCTGATGCCTGCTGTTGCAGCGCTGCTCGACGTTGGCCAGGTGAGCGACATCATGGAAGTAACCGGTCCGCGTGAATTCAAACGCCCTGTATACGCCGGCAACGCCATCCTGACTGTAACCGTACCGGAGGGCAGCAAAGTGGTTGCCACCGTGCGTACCGCGTCTTACAAAGCCGCACCGGAAGGCGGCAGCGCTGCCGTTGAAGCTGTTTCAACTTCAGCTACCCTGCCCGCTCACTCACGCTACGTTGAGCTGCAGTCCGAACAGGGCGAACGTCCTGATCTGCAGACGGCCAAAACCGTCATCTCCGGCGGCCGCGGCGTTGGCAGCAAAGAGAACTTCGACATTATCTACGCACTGGCTGACAAGCTGGGCGCCGGTGTCGGTGCTTCACGTGCTGCGGTTGATGCGGGATACGTGTCTAACGACATGCAGGTCGGTCAGACCGGCAAGATCATTGCTCCGGATTTGTACATCGCTTTCGGTATCTCAGGTGCCATCCAGCATCTGACCGGTATTAAAGATGTCGGCACCATTGTTGCGATCAACAAAGACCCTGAAGCACCGATCTTCGAGATTGCTGACATCGGTCTGGTGGGCGACCTGTTCGAGATCGTGCCGGAGCTGCAGGAAAAGATCTAAGCGACGTTTAGTTCTCAGGAACTACGAAGCCGGCCTGAGTAATCAGCGCCGGCTTTTTCGTTCCTGAATTACCTTTCCGACTTTGCTCCAGCTATCCGTTACCGGCCCGTTCGGCTCCATCAGGTATGAGTCGCCTCAGGACCGGCAACGGACAGCCTAAGCAAGCTCAGGAGTCAGTGTCACTTCTGCGCGTCGTCGGGAGCGCCGGAGACAGGAGTCACAGGCGCGGACGCCGATGCGAGGAGCGCAGGACGCGCGACGAGCTTAAGTGCAGAGGTGATGCTGAAGCATGAGCGAGCGTCGGGAAGCGTTAAACCAAGACACAAAAAAGCCGGCGCTGATTACTCAACACCGGCTTTTGACGATTATTTTTAAATCGCGGTCAGCAGCTATCCGTAGACAATCCCGCTGCGGTTCCAGATACCGATAAAGCCCTGGATGAACACACCCGCCCAGATCATGAACACCCACACACGAACCTGAGACAGGCTCTTGCGCTGCGCTTCATTCTCTTCCGCGGTAGGCACTTCGCCGGCACGGCATTTCATCAGCACTGCGAAGAACGGTCCGATCTTGCCGCGCACCATGATGCCGCAGAACACGAGAAACGCGAACAGACACAATTTTACGGCAACCCAGGTGTACTCGGCCAGATTGTTGCTTTCCCAGTGCCAGACAACAGAGATGGGAATACCGATGACGACAGCCCAACGGATGAACATGTCGAACTTGGCAACCAGAGGGTAAGACTTGGAACCGTGGCGGAAGTGCAGATACATCACGCAGAAGAACCAGACAGGACCCAGCAGAATGATGCCGATCTTCTGGTACCAGGGATGCGGAACACCGATGAACTCGGTCAGGATACCGCCCACCGTAAGCATCAGACTCATGCAGATACGCGGGATCTGGTCGAGATCGAGCATGATCTTGGCTGAAACGGCGCGCGCTTCCGGTGAAATGTCTGGGTTAACGACAAACTTACTGGAATAGAAAACGCCCAGGTCGCCGCCCAGCCAGTAAACGAACAACAGCACATGAATAATCACCATGATCTGGTGAATGGTGCCGCCTTGTAAGTGAATCAGGGTATCCAAATCTCTCCTCCCTTAAATACCGCTCAGCCGGCTAACCGGCTGTCTGCTCCAACGCTGTTTCGGCGTTGCTGACTTTAAATTCGCCCGGACCTTCAATGTTGACCTGCGTGGCCACACCGTCGTCCGCAATGATCGAGAAACGCTGACCGCGTGTACCCATGCCAAAGCCTGATGCGTCCAGCTCCAGTCCCAGCAGCTTGGTGTACTCGGCATTGCCGTCAGCCAACATGACTACTTTGCCGTCTGCGCCGGCACTCTTGCCCCAGGCATCCATTACAAACACGTCGTTTACAGCGATGCAGGCGATAGTATCGACACCATTAGCTTTGAGCTCTTCTGATTTCTCGACAAAACCCGGCAGATGCTTCATCGAACAGGTCGGCGTGAATGCGCCCGGCACAGAAAACAGCACAACTTTCTTGCCACCGAACAGGTCGTCGCTTGAGAGCGCCTGAGGGCCGTCTTCGGTCATGATAGTGAAAGCGCCTGAAGGCAGTTTGTCGCCTACCTGAATAGTCATATCGGGTCTCCCGGATTGTTCATTCTTCTTAATGGAGCATGAGGCTCCGTCATCGAAACCTCAGCCGCTGTGTTGTCGCGCCGCCATTGTAACTCCAACCGCACCGGCTTCGTGCCAATAAAAGTCAATTGCAGACAAGGACTGAGTCCGGGCTTAAAGCAAAAACAGGCTTAACTGCGGAATCCACGCAATCACGACCAGACCGACCAGCATCAACAGCATAAACGGCACCACCGCCCTGCAAATGGTCCAGAAATCTTCTTTGAACGCCCCCATCGCGACAATGATATTGAGCCCCAGCGGCGGCGTCAGATAGCCGATTTCCAGATTGACCACGGTCATGATGCCGAAATGCACCGGATCCATGCCGGCTGACGCGGCCAGCGGCTGCAGCACAGGCGCCAGAATCAGGATGGCGGAACCTATGTCCATGACACAGCCCGCCAGCAGCAGGAACACGTTGGTAACGACCAGAAAGCTGAATTTGTCGGCCATAATGCCACCGAGCGAGGCAGCCAGCTGCTCCGGTACCTGCTGGTAGGTCAGAAACACGGTGAAACTCAGCGCCATCATCAACACCGGGAACAGGCCGCCCAGCAGCTTGCCGGTGTCCGCGACGGTATCGAACAGTGCGCTGAAATCGAGCTCGCGGTAAATCAGCACCTCGACAATCAACGCATAAACCAGCGCGACGGCGGCCGACTCAGTTGGCGTGAAGTAGCCGGTGTAGATACCGCCCAAAATGAGCACCGGCATAAACAGCCCTAACAAGCCCCGTTTCAGGGCTGTCAGTAAGGCAGCGGCGTTGAACTCACCCACCGGCACACCGCGACCGGCAACCAGCACATAGGTTGCCAGCAACAGACACAACAGCAACGACGGGCCGATACCGGCCATAAATAGATCCGCTATCGAGGTTTGCGTCATAACTCCATATAAAATAAGCGGAATACTAGGCGGAATAATAATACCAAGGGTGCCGGCACAGCACAGCAGCCCCAGCGCCAGCGGCTTCGGGTAGCCGGCTTTTACGAGCGCCGGATACATGACCGCACCTACCGCCAACAGCGTGACGGTACCGGAACCGGTGACCGCTGCAAACGCTGCGCAGGACAGCACAGTCGCCAGACCCAGACCGCCCCTGATGCCCGCTGTCGCAGCTTCCATCAGGGCAACCAGCCGGTCGGCCATCTCGCCCTTGGCCATAATGTTGCCGGCAAGAATATACAGCGGGATCGACAACAGAACCTCTTTGTTCAGGGCATCCCAGTTATCCGCCACCACGGTGACAAATGCCGGCTCTCCTACCGAGTAATAGGCCAGAGCCGTCACTACAGCCAGCACCAGATAAAGGTTCTGGCGGAGCAGAATCAGCACAGCGGCAACGCCGCAGATGGCCAGAGCGCTCATGCGGCCGCCTCCGGCTCTGCAGGACGCAAACCGGGTAGAAAGGTGTAGGCCAGATTGCGTATTGAACAGGCCAGAAACGCTAGCGGCAGCCAGATCTGCAGCACCCAGACCGGCCAGCCGAGCATCAGGCTCTTTTCCCCGAACTCCCACGACTCATACACCAGATGAGCTGCAGCCCATGCCAGCAAGCCGTTTACGACAGCAGCGATAAGGTATTGCAGGCTCTCACCAGCGGGGAGCCAGGCTTCAGGCAGGACACGAGCCCACAGATCGTCAACGAACCGGGGCCGCAGGTGGCTGTCCGAGGCTGTCGCCAGCCCGAATCCGGCCATAACCAGCAGCACATTGGCTAACACGCCAATCCGGCCGGACCAGTGCAGTCCTGCTCCGGTCAGCTCGCGGCTCAGCACATCGCCGAACAGCACGGCAGCCAGCAGCGTAAAAGCGCCAACACAGACCCAGCGCTCTACCCGCTCGATGCCTGCCAGCAGTCTTGCCATGCTTTGCTGCACTAAACTATTAACCTTAAGTGTTGTTAATAATCGTTTGTTTAATAAGGCAATATTGAACCATCAAAGGCTATTAACCTGCCCAGACTGTTTTCGGTCAACGCAGCAATCTGCTGCCGCAAGCCGGTCACGCCTTCAGCGGCTTCGATGTCCGCATCCGGGCCACCCATCGCCGTTTTTGCCCAGCCGGGGTGCACCGCGACCGCGAGAATCCCCCGCTTCGCCAGATCCACGGACATGCTCTTCATCACCTGGTTTACCGCAGCCTTGCTGGAACGGTAGGCGTACAGACCGCCAATGGTGTTGAGCTCCATACTGCCCAACATGCTGCTAAGCGTGACGATCTTTTTCTGCTCACTGGCCGCCACGTTATCGACGAAGGCCTCAGCCATGCGCATAGGGCCGAAAACGTTGATATTCATGACATTGGCCCAGTTTTCGTAGTCGGTGTCGCCAAATGCCTGATGCTCGACACCGCCGTCTGCGAAACCCACCCGGCCATAGAAGCCGGCGTTATTCAGCAGGACATCGACCGGACGGCCGCCGATTGCTGCCGCCAGAGCCGCCACCGAAGCATCGTCTGCAACATCCACCGTGAACTGCTCGACATTGCCGGCTTGAGCGATTTCGTCCAGTTCCGGCGAGCCGCTGCGACTGGCTGCCAGAACGGTCCAGCCGTCTGCAGCGTATTGGCGGGTAAACTCGAGTCCGAGCCCCCGGTTTGCGCCGGTGATTAAAATGGTCGGCATTCGTCCAATCTCCTTATTTGGTGGGCGTTGCGCTGGTTTTGGTGCGACAGTGTCGCTACCATAGCGCCCTACGTCAATTACGCTATTCGCAGGAAACCACCTATGAGCTTCGAGCTGTCACCGGCCACCCAGGAATTTCTCGGCCGCGAACACAAACAATTCATTAACGGCCAGTGGGTCGACTCAGCCGGCAGCGACCGGATTGATGTCATCAACCCCGCTACAGAAGAAGTACTGACTTCTATTCCGGCCGGCACCAAAGCCGACGTTGATGCTGCCGTAGCAGCGGCGGGCGCAGCGCTGAAAGGCGCCTGGGCAGAACTGCCGTCCCGCGAGCGTGGCAAGGCCCTGCTCCGTTTTGCCGACCTGATCGACCAGAACATGCAGACGCTTGCTGAACTGGAAGTGCTGGACAACGGCCAGCCGCTGATGATCGCTCAGTACACAGTCGCAGGCTTTGCTGCTGACTACATCCGCTACTTCGCCGGCTGGGCTGACAAGATTGAAGGCGCCACCATTCCTGTTTCTCCGGCTGAGGCACCTGCCGGCGAATCTCTGACATACACCAGACGTGAGCCGATTGGTGTTGTCGGTGCCATCATCCCGTGGAACGCACCGATTGCCATGGCAGCCCTGAAGCTGGGCCCGAGCCTTGCTGCCGGCTGCACCATTGTGCTGAAACCTGCGGAACTGGCGCCGCTAACCGCCATGTATCTGGCGGACCTGGCCACACAGGCCGGCATCCCCGACGGCGTCATCAACATCGTGAACGGTTACGGTGCCGACGTAGGTCAGGCTATCTCCGAGCATCCGGACGTGCAGAAAGTATCTTTCACCGGCTCTACCGCTGTTGGCCAGAAGATCGTTGAAGCCTCCATGGGCAACCTGAAGAAAGTCACGCTGGAACTCGGCGGCAAATCACCCGTCGTTGTATTCCCGGACGCCGATTTCGAAAAACTGATTCCGGGCATTTGCCGTGCCGTGTTCTTCCTGCAAGGGCAGAACTGCATGGCTGGCACCCGCCTCATAGTTCACAAAGACATTGCAGATGCCGTCATCGAAGCTGTGGTTGGCGCTTTGGCATTCTGGAAAGTAGGCAACGGTTTCGAGCCGGACTCACTGATGGGCCCGCTGATTTCAGCCCAGCAGCGTGAACGCGTGCTGGGTTACATCGAGTCAGGTAAAGCCGAAGGCGCCCGCCTCGTCACCGGCGGCAACGCGATTGACGGTGCCGGCTACTTTGTTGAACCGACCATCTTTGCCGACTGCAAAGAAGACATGAAGATCTGGCAGGAAGAGATCTTCGGTCCTGTCTTGTCAGTCATGACTTTCGACTCCGACGATCTGAACGAAGTCGCAGCGCTGGCCAACAACTCGCCGTATGGTCTTTCAGGCAGCGTCTGGACGCAGGACATCTCCCGCGCCCACAAAATGGCGCAGCTGATCGACTCAGGCCAGGTCAGCATCAACTGTCATGCTGCGGTTGATCCGGCCATTCCGTTCGGCGGCAACAAGATGTCGGGCTGGGGTCGCGAGTTTGGTCAGGAGGGTCTTGAGCCGTTCCTGAAAACCAAGGCCACTACGGTCGTCTACTAAGGCATCCACGGTACCAAATAAAAAAAAGCCCGCAGCTGAAAAGTTGCGGGCTTTTTTGTGCACGGGTTTTCGGTTTACCAGGGAATGGTTTCGCCGCCCCGGTCCATATACCGGCCGCTGTCCTCTTTCCTGAGCTTGGCGATAGTGATTTGCTGATCCTTCACGCTGACATCCACATCCACTTCGGCATCGGGACCGCCTAAGTCGGTCTTGCACCAGCCCGGAGCCATGGCCACGACAATCATCTTGTCCAGCTCGGCAGCCATCCCTTTGGTGATCATGTTCAGACCGGCCTTACTGGAACGATAGGCATACGACATACCCACTTCATTGTGCTCAATCGAGGCCAGTCCGCTCGACATGTTGACGACAATCGGGTTAGTGCTTCTCTCAAGGTGCTGACGAAACGCCACCGTAATATGGAACGGTGCGATCAGGTTGACCTCCAGCATGTTGCGCCAGATGCCGTAATCCATGAAGTACAAACCCTGATAGGAGGTACCCTCGGGCGCTCCCTTGGGACCAAAGGTGCCGGCATTGTTGAGCAACAAATCAATCGTCCGGTCCGCCAGCCGCATCGCCAGACTGCTCACGCCCTGCACGCTGGTGACATCCAGTGGATAGATCTCCACCTTCATCGGATGCTCCCGCTGCAACTGATTGAGCTCATCGGCTTTGGCCGGGTTGCGGCAACAGGCGATGACGCTCCAACCCTGCGCCGCGTACTGCTTCGCATGTTCAAGCCCGATACCGCGGTTTGCGCCGGTGATTAATACGGTGGACATTCCCTCTCCAGTCCTTTGCTACCTTTAGTGCCAGATTGCGGTCCGGTCAGTCGCGAACCAACTTGTCGCGCAATTCCCCGTGAATCATCGCCTGATAAAACTCGTTACCCAGCAATGAATGGGGATACGCCGGATTGGGTTCGTTCAGTGCATCCAGACGTGCAATCTGCTCATCGGTCAATGATACGTCCAGACAGCCCATGTTGTCGGTCATCTGGTTCAAAGTTCTGGCACCCAGAATGGGAATAACCGCCTGACGCGGCCGCTGCAGCAGCCATGCCAGAGCCACCTGCGCCGAACTGGCACCGGTCTCAGCGGCCACTTCAGCAAGACCACGGGCTATTGCCAGACGGTCCTCGACCAGAAAATTGGCGCCCCAGGGGCTATTTTTGAGCCGGGTGTCGCTCAAATCGACCGCATCCACATCGGCATTGAACTTGCCGGTCAAAAGCCCTGCAGCCAGCGGGCTCCAGGCCAGAATAGCCATATCCTGCTGTTCCGCCAGATCGAAGTAATCGGCCTCAATGCCCCGCTCCACAAGATTGTAGTGCACCTGCAAGGCGGTAAACGGGGTCATGTTGCGCTCTGTCGCCAGCGTATTGGCGGTTGCCACGTACCAGGATGGTGCGTTGGATACCCCCAGATGCAGCAGTTTGCCGGCTCTGACGAGGTCTTCCAGCGCCCGCATCACCTCATCCACCGGAGTCACATGATCCCAGCCGTGCAGCCAGTAGAGATCGATGTAGTCTGTTCCGAGCCGTCTCAGGCTGTTTTCCACGGCCTGCACAAGGTTTTTGCGGTGATTGCCGCCGGCATTCAGGTCGCCGGCGTCGGTGGTCATGCTGTATTTGCTGGCAATAACCAGCTGCTGACGGCGGTTCCCCATAAAACGAGCCAGCATCTTCTCGCTAGTGCCATTGGTGTAGATGTTGGCCGTATCGATGAAGTTGCCACCCGCGTCGAGATACGCATCGAAAATAGAGCGGCATTCAGCTTCCGGAGCCCCGATACCGGTTTCCTCACCAAAGGTCATAGCCCCTAGACACAGCTCGGAAACACGCAGGGAACTTCTTCCTAATAACTTATATTTCATATATTTATTAAACTTATATAAGAATCTATTTAAATAAAAATCAGCCAAGGTTTAAGAGCACGGAAAACCCTGACTTTCAACCGCTGGTCGTTTTCGGCAAACTTGTTGCTGTATAACAAAACATAACGCCATACGCGGTGATAAGCAGCATAAAAAGCACCTTATAGGCGAATAACAAGAAAGACCACTACACCAAGGGGACATCATGGAAGAAACGACCGACGCAGCGGCTGGTGCCGCTGAAAACGCCGCAGCTGAAACCGCTGCTATTGATTTCAACGCTCTGGCTCAGGGTGACTTCACCGGCGCTGCCGACATGGCACAGGCCTGGCTGATGACCACTGGGCTGGAACTGGGCAAAAACCTGATCGTCGCACTGATTATTTTCATCATCGGTCGCTGGCTGGCCCATCTGGTCGTAGATGCTGTCCGCAAGGCACTGCTGAAGACCGACATGGAGGACACGCTTGAGAAGTTCCTCTGCAATATCCTGAATGCCGTACTGATGACAGTCGTGGTCATCGCCACAATCGGCGCTCTGGGCGTTCAGACCACCTCCCTTCTCGCCGTTCTGGGTGCTGCCGGTCTTGCTATCGGCCTGGCACTGCAGGGCTCCCTGTCGAACTTTGCCGCAGGCGTCCTGATCGTTGCGTTCCGTCCTTATAAAGTTGGCGACTTTATCGAAGGCGGCGGCGTTGCCGGCACCGTCGACGAAGTACAGATCTTTACCACTGTGCTGAAAACAGCCGACAACAAGAAAGTCATCGTACCCAATAGTCAAATCATGAACGGCACTATCACCAACTTCTCAGCGCACGATATGCGCCGCGTCGATCTGGTATTCGGTTGCGGTTACAGCGACGACATCGACAAGGTATACAACGTACTCAAAGACATCGTAGAGAACCACGAACTGATCGTTCAGGATCCTGCACCGGCCATTGCTCTGAATACCCTGGCGGACAGCAGTGTGAACTTTAATGTGCGCCCGTGGTGTAAAACGTCTGACTACTGGACCGTTTACAATCAGGTTACCGAGCAGGTAAAACGCCGCTTTGATGAAGAAGGTCTGAACATCCCGTTCCCGCAACAGGATGTGCATATTTACAACCACTAGTCCTTCAACCAGCAAATAAAAACCCCGCCCTGCAAACCGCACGGCGGGGTTTTTTATGCCTGTATTCCAGCCCTATCGGGCGTAGACCAGAATGTCGTCGCCCAGGTCATCGGCACTCATCGCGTCACGGATTTGATTGGGCCCGAAGGAATACACAAACGTGGTCACCACTTTCCCTTGTGGTGTGCATACATGCCGCACCCAATACGAGTAGTTCCAAGGGTCCAGAAAGTACCCCATGCGCTCCGCCTGCTCTTTAGTTTTCGCCATCGCTGCATACTCACCGTCAAGCAGGACTTCCTGTCCGAAGTCTGTAACCAGCGAATACACGCGGGTATGCAAAGCGCACTGAATGTCTATGTCGCGCTGTTTGATATCGCGCGCCAGTGCTTCGAGCTCTGATTTCGCCCGGACCGTCTTTTCCGGGTCATCCATAAACCGGTTCTGCGACAGCAATGCCGAGGCCAGCGCCGCTGCTGCGACAAAGGCTACGGCGGAGATTACGGCAGCTGCCGAGTCACTCTTCGCTTGGTCCAGCGCGACAAACAGGAAACAGAGCCCCAGCATCGACTCGCCCCACTCTGCCGTAAACGGCAACGAATCAGCACCCCAGAAGATACCGGTGACGCCCATCGCAGGTATCAGCCACGCGGGCGGCACCAGCACATGCCAAGCCGAAAAACGGTCGCCGACAGCCTTGGCGCGCGCCAGCAGCGGCAGCAACACACCAAAGCCCAGCGTCAGTCCATACATTGCGAAGGTCCGGAATCCGGCATCGACAATGTTGTGAAGATTGAGCTCCTGTTGGAAATTGTTCGCCAGGAAGGTTTCGGGCGGACGATAGCCGAAAACTCTTTGCCCCCAGGAGATCTCTTCGAATGCGACGAACAGACAGAATGCTGCCGTCAGCAACAAACACCAACCGGCTTTAAAGGATGCCCCCTCCCACGTTGCTTTCAACAGTAAAGCAGCAGCCGCCAAGAACGACCAGAAGGTTGCCCACTCCAGAAAGCGGTCTTCCTGAACCGCGACAAAATACCAATCGGGATTCAGCTCATGCAGAACAGCCGCACAAAGGGCAACTGCGATCACAACAGCGTTCGCAAATATCGGTGCCGGTTTCATGGTCATAGGCTCTAAGTCGCAGGAAAAAGAAAAGCCGGCGTAGGGCCGGCTTGTCTGTTTCTAACGTGTGGTTCGGAGCAGGTACTCGACGATCATGTCGTCACGCTCTTCACTCATCTCGTAACCCAGCATAGGCGGGTAACGCATGCGGTTGCCCGGCACCATTTCGTGCGGATTGGAGATAAACGCTTTCATCAACTCAGGCGTCCAGACCACACCGGGTTTCTGGAACTCCAGAAACGCACTGGAATACGGGAAGTTGGGAACCACAGCAATGGGCTGACCGTAGATACGGTGCAGATTGGGACCCACGCGGTGTTCGCCGCCCTCTTCAATCGTGTGACAGAAACGGCACCAGGTATAAGCCTCTTCCAGTTTCTTGAAGTCTTCTTCGCTGATTTCAGGAAGCTCCTGAGCGTAAAAATCGACCTCAACCGCTCCGGCTTTCAGCGCATCAATGTCGGCGGCTGTCGGTACAACGTCGGTGCGATAAGGCGTTACACCGAACCAGACATAGGGGAACAGCAGAGCCAGACCAAGAAACGCAGCGAGAATAGCTACGTGCAATAAACGTGTAGATGTTGGAACACTCACTTCAGCTATCCTCCTTAAACCTGTGAACCCGGAAACAAACGTCTCAGACCGACACCGTACTTGATGTTCTGCCAGATACCGACGGCCATCCAGATTGAGAACAGCATCAGGAAGTAGAACGACAAGGTGCTGTGCAGATAACCGTTGATCAGTCGCATGTTTTCAGTGGGATGAACCGGTGCCGGAATCTTAATGCCGAAGAACACCAGTTCGCGGCCATGCTCGGCCCAGGCATATGGAATGCCGATAATGAATTCCGTTGCATAAACAAGGATCAGCGTGAACAGAATGGCGCGGCTGAATGCGAAAGAGCTTTCCGGCATCCCCTCAGGCGGGCGTGGTGCCGGACCTTTTATAAACCAGTACAGGCGTATCAGGGCCAGAATGCCGAGAATCAGCCCCAGTGAATCATGCAACAGCTGCATGGGGCCGCGCTCACCGATAGCGGTACGCGGCACCATAATGATTGTGATGAACAGCAATAAGAACGTAATGAATATTGCCCACCCCAGCTTCGTCGCAAAGGCGTCCTGACGCCCCGGCTCTAGTTGTTCGGTCATTCCCTATCCCTTATCAATTTGCGCAAATGAGCCGGTTTTATGAGCCCTTGGAGCCTCCCCGGCCGGCACGGACTATACTAGCCGAGATTTACCCCGATGTGCAGCCGCAATAAGCCCTGAAGCGTATATTTCATGCGGTTTTCAAGCCTGCTTTCCGGAATGAGTCCAAAACGTAATAAGTTGTAACTTTAGCTGCTCTGTACCTTGCCTAATCCGCAGTGTGGATTTAATATCGTCCGCCTTGTGGATTCCGCCCTGCGGTCATCCTTCCCTAGCTAAACGGCTCAAGCCACACGCCTAAGCCCAAACAGAAAGAAGCATCATGAGTTCCACTCGTCCTATTAGAGCCCTGCTGCGCGGCCTTGAAGTGCTGCATGTACTGAACCGCCACAATGGCGCCACAGTGTCTGAGGTTGCGACTGAGATCGATCTGCCACGCACCACCACTTACCGCATTCTGGAAACGCTCTGCACCGCCGGCTACGCCTACCGTGCTTCCAGCGACGACCGTTACCGCCTGACCATTATGGTCCGTGGTCTGAGTGACGGCTTCGATGATGAAGCCTGGGTGACCCAGATTGCCCGCCCGTACCTGTATGAGCTGTGTCAGGAAATCGTCTGGCCTGTGGCAATCGCCACGCTCTCCGGCAGCAGCATGCTGGTCCGACAGACCACCGACCACACCAGCCCGCTGGCCGTTGAAAAGCGCGGCCCCGGTTTCCGCGTATCAATTCTGAACTCGGCTTCGGGCATCTGCTATCTGGCCTTTTGTCCGAAAGAGCAGCGCGACAGCCTGCTGGACATTCTGGCGAAATCGAAACAACCCGAAGATCAGGCCGCGAAGAACCGCAACAAGGTTTACGAAGGCCTCGTTGAAACCCGCAAACGTGGTTATGCCCTGTGGCAGCGCTCACGTCGTGTGGCCGATGAAACCAGTATCTCTGTTCCGGTAATGGCCGAGGAACGGCTACTGGCCGTTTTAATCCTGCGTTTTGCCAGTACCGCAGTCAGTGAGAAAGATGCGATTGAGAAGTTCGTACCGCGCCTGCGCACAGCCGCACAGAAAATCGCTGACGAGTTCCTGACGCAACAGGATGTCGAGCCTCTGGCTCTCAAGAAAACTTCCTGAACGAAGTCACAAACCGAATAAAAAAGGCCGGTATCGATTGATGCCGGCCTTTTTCGTGTCCTGCAACCGGAACTGCTTTAGCGGTCCAGGTAACCGTCAGGCTCAGGTGTCAGCGGCCCGCCGACACCACCGACATCGGCTTCATATTCTTCTTTAAAGCGGTTACCGAACAGACGGTAAGCACGGGTCGACTCGTAGGGCGCTTTAGGCGAATAACGAACACCCTCGCCCGCTTGCTTACCCAGCTTCTCCTCAACGAACGGCGCAATCGTGTCGTCAAACACCATCGCCTTGAACTTGTTGCCGTAGTTCGTCATATGAATGGAATCGTTGTACAGCGGGCGCCAACCCCGAGTGGATTCTGCAAACGGCACCAACGGCACATCGTACTGCTCTGCCAAAGAGCGAATCACGTCGTTGTGTTCTTCGATACCCAGCTCCCACAGGTACGGCGGGATGTGATCGTTCCAGTGCCAGATATCGTGGTCGGCCGCGAAAGTGGCCAGCACCGGCTGAACTCCGCGCGCTTGCAGCAACTGCACTGCCGCTTCGATGTTGTGGCGGAACGCTGAGTTGTCGGTATCCAGATAGTTCTGCATGCGATCCGTGTCGCTGGCCGGCAGGTTTTGTGTCTTCCAGACCAAGTTCGCGAGATCGTAGTTCTCGTGGAACGCACCCGGGCTTAGTGCTGCCAGTAGCAGACGATAGGTAATGAAACGGGTCATACCCGGCGGGTTAGCAGGATCCGCATCACGGAAGTGGTAGTAGTCGTTCTCCCAGTCATTGAACAACCGCGGAAACAGATCGTTATAGCCGTGATAAATCACCACCATGTCCGGATCAACTTCCAGCACCTGTGAAATCAGGCGATGCACGGTTTCGGCGGTGGTCGAACCGGTGAGACCACCGTTAATAACTTCAATGTTGTCTGTCTGGAAACGATTGCGCAGATCGCGCTCCATGAAGTACGGCGCGCTTTCATGCCACGGCAGATACACGGCAAAGGTCGTTGAACCACCCATTACGACAATCCGGTACGTGTCGTCGGGTTTCTCTAAACTGAATTCGTTGCCACGAAAACCAAGGGAATTGATTTTCTCGATGTCGCCTCGCACATAGCCCGGCTTCAGACGATAGCCGTTGTACGGGTGCATGTAATACATGCCGGGACCGTCTTTGCGGTCAAGCGGTGGCTTGGCCTGCCCCAGAGCCTTGAACGTGCGCTCGGCAAATCCGGAGGCCTGTAGCAACTGCAGCGCGAGCTCAGCAACAACTATCATGCCGATCAAACTGATCACCACAACAATCAATCCCTTAACGCCACTTCCCTTTTGCGTTGAAGCCATCCGGTACTTCCTATGTTTACTGTACAAATAAGAAACCCGGGCAGAGCCCGGGTTTCTCAACTTACCTACTTTTCAGAAGGAAGCAAGCCGACTTAACGGAATACCGGCTGTACCGGAGCTTCCAGACCGGTTTCTGCTTCACAACTGGCACGCAGCTCCTCGATTGAAGGACCAAGGTTAAAGGTCTCAATCGGAGCACGGCTACCGCGGATTTCATCACGCAGCTTGGTGGTCGCCGCTTCGTCTACTGCGCCGTCGACAATCACAACACCGTAGTCTTTAGCGCCTTCAACCGTAGCCAGATTGCGGTTAACATCAGCCAGAACCAGAGCAGGATCACGCTCAAGCGGATCGCCCCAGCCGCCGCCACCCCAGGTGTTGAAGTACAGCAGATCGCCGGCTTTCACGTTGATGCCGTCGCACTTAGACGGCAGCCATTCTTCGCTACCGTCGGTACGAACCAGTTTCTTGGTTGAACGGGCACCAACCTGACCGCCGAGTACACCCCACGGGTATACGAGCCAGCGTTCGTCATGAATACCGATGTGACCGTCTGCAAGGAAGCGATAGGCAACACTCAGACCGTTACCACCGCGGTGCAGACCGGCGCCACCTGAGTCAGGAATCGTCTCGTAGCGTTCAATACGCAGCGGGAAGTAAGACTCGATAAATTCATTCGGTACGTTGGTGAAACCCGGCCACAGAGAGTGACCGTCAGGTCCGTCACCGATCGGACGACCCGGAATACCACCGAAGCCGATCTGGAACAGCTGGAACCACTCGCCATCCTTGCCTTCACGGTTGTCGTAACCGGCATAGAACAAGTGAGGTGAATCCGAGAAGCCTGCAGCGTTGAGCATCTGCTCAGGAGCACCTGAGCCCAGCAGCGCGCCGAGGATATCGAAGATACGACCCAGAGCGTGGGTACGACCGGAAATAGCAGCCGGGAACTTCGGTTTCAGCAGCGTGCCTTCAGGAATGTTCACTTCCACGAGGTCGTAGAAACCATCATTGAATACGATGTGCGGATCAACAACGTTAATTGTGAACGAACCGAAGAACATCTTGAACATGTCTTCGTTCAGATAGAAGTTCACTGAACTCTGTGCCTGCGGATCGGTACCGTCAAAGTCAAAGTATGCGATGTCGCCTTCACGCCACATCTTACATTTGATCTTGTACGGACCCATGCCCATGCCGTCGTCGCAGAGGTAGTCTTCGAAGATACGCGGCTCTTCCGGAATGAAGTTCTGAATGATGAACTTCATAGCGTTGTAGTTACGCTCCAGCATGATGTCCATCGTGCTGAAGAAAGTATCGTCGTCGAAACGTTCCGCAATTTCGACACAACGTTTGGCAGCAGTATTACAAGCAGCAACCAGTGCGTTCAGGTCGAAACGGTTCCAGGTAGAGGTACGTACGTTGTGCAGAATCAGCTCAAGAATGTCTGACTGCAGTTCGCCTTTCTTGTACAGCTTGATAGGCGGAATACGGACACCTTCCTGATAGATGTTGGTCGCCTCGATGGGGATAGAACCCGGCACCATACCGCCGTTATCAGACATGTGACCGAACATAGCGGTCCATGCGATGTGACGACCGTCTTTGAATACGGGCTTCAGCACCAGCCAGTCAGGCAAGTGAGAAACGGCCGCGTTACACATGTACGGGTCGTTGGTCAGGATGATGTCGCCTTCTTCGATTTCCTCGTCGTAGGCTTCCATGAACGGACCGATGAATGAGCCGAACTGGCCCACGACCATCTTGCCATCTTTGTTAGCGATCATCGGGAAGCAGTCACCCTGCTCACGAATACCCGGTGACATCGCAGTACGGAACAGTACGGCATCCATCTCGATACGGGCGTTTTTCAGCGCGTTCTCGATGATGTCTACGGTTACACCTTCAACCTCGATCTTATTCAGAGGAGTGTTGTTAGTTTCAATAATTGATGCAGCCATTGAATTAGCTCCTCTTATTTAGTCGGGTTGATCAGAAGGTTGCCGACTTTATCTACCGTGGCTTCATGACCCGGCAAAATGACAGTCGTTGAATCCATTTCCATCACGATAGACGGTCCCGGAACTACAGTGCCTTCACTCAGCTTGTTGCGGTCGTACAAGTTAATGTCGAACCACTCGCCTTCGTAGCAGAACTTGGAGGCGTGAACGATGGTGTCTTCAAGCGAAGTGCCTTCAGAACCAACAGTCGCAGCAGCCATTTCGGTCGGCTTGGCTTTAACAACAGCACGAATCATCAGAATTTCGTGACCGTCGTCGAGCTTGAAGCTGAACAGCTGATCATGTTCCGCGTCGAACTGATCGGTAACAACAGCAACGCCCTTCTCTTTCAGGCCTTCTTCGGTGAAGTCCAGAGAGATTTCGAACGCCTGACCGGCATAACGTACGTCTGCCTGATAAGACACGAGGTGCTCATCAGCCGGAATACCGTCATCCAGCAGCGCCTGAGCAGCACGCTCTTCCAGAACCTTAAGGTCAGCCAGCAGTTCGTCGGCAGTGACGTCTTCAGCCATCTTGATGTACGTACGGGTAGCTTCGTCCTGTACGCTGGTAGTGGCATCGCCGCGGGCACACAGTACACCCGGACCCGGCGGAATAATGACCGGCCAGGCATCAGACAGAATGCCCATTGCGTTCGCGTGCAGAGGTCCTGCACCACCGAAGCATACGAGAGCGAAGTCACGCGGATCGTAACCCTGCTCAACAGATACCAGACGCAGCGCACCGAACATGGCTTCGTTGGCAACTTTAATGATGCCCTCAGCAGCGTCAGTCAGGCTGATGTTCAGCGCATCGGCAATGGTCTGAACAGCTTTCTCTGCAGCTTCTTTGGAGATTTCCATTTTGCCGCCGAGCTGTACGTCAGACGGCAGGTAACCCAGCACAACGTTTGCGTCACATACGGTCGGCTTATCGCCACCCTTCATGTAAGCAGCAGGGCCAGGCACCGCACCGGCAGACTCAGGGCCTACACGCAGTGCACCGGTCAGTTCCGGTACGAAGGCGATAGAACCGCCGCCTGCACCTACGGTACGAACGTCGCAAGAAGGAGCACGAACCTTAACGTCACCCACGAATGTTTCGCGGCGAACGCGTGCCTTTGAGTCCTGAATAAGCGCCACGTCGGTTGAAGTACCGCCCATGTCGAAAGTCAGAATGTCGTCGAAGCCTGCACGTGAGCAGAAGTAAATCGCACCTGCTACACCACCGGCCGGACCGGACATCAGCATGTTTACCGGTGAGTCGGCCGCCGAACGGGCTGAAGCCAGACCACCGTCAGAACGCAGCAGAGACAGCGCAGTATCTTCGCCCATGCGTTCGTTCAAGGCACCCTGGAGGTTGTCGAGATACAGCTGCATTTCCGGACGAACGTAAGAGTTCATCACGGTCGTTTCCGTACGCTCGTATTCCTGCATTTCAGGAACCACTTCGCTGGATACAGATACCGGAGTATCACCGAAGACTTCACGCGCAATTTTCGCGGCGGCTTCTTCGTGTTCAGCGTTAATGTAAGAGTTGACGAAGCAGATGGTCAGCGCTTCAACTTCACCGGTAGCGTGCAGAGCCTGCAGGTCTTCGCGAAGCTTGGCTTCGTTCAGGCCAGTGACAATCTGGCCGTCAGCAGAAATACGCTCTTCTGCACCGATAGTCAGTTCGAGAGGAGCCAGCAGCGGTTCCTTGTTAAAGGTCACCCAGCCACCGAGACCACCCGGACAGAACGAACGGGCTACCTGCAGCGTCTGCTCGTAACCTTCGGTGGTTACCAGACCTACTTTAGACCCCTTCTTCTGCAGTACCGCGTTGGTCGCTACGGTGGTGCCGTGCATGACGCGTTTGATGTCGGTCGGATCGATACCAGACTCGTCGCAGATACGTGCAACACCATTCAATACGCCGATAGACGAGTCTTCAGGAGTTGAAGGTACCTTCGCGGTAAAAGTCTTACCGGTATCCTCATTGATTAAGAGTAGGTCGGTAAAAGTACCCCCGACGTCTACACCAAGACGGTAGCTCATGCTTTCCTCTCAATATTTACAGTTTTATAAAACACACACAGCTACACGGCGGCACTGCCGCCAAGTGACTGCGAATTCTTCTTTATCGCCGGTTCAGGACACTTTCGTTATTCGTATAAACCAGCATGCCCACTAAGGACCCGGGAACCGCTCCTCCGCGGTGCCCGAAGCTCTTAACTTGCCTCCTGATACGCCTCTGCGACGTTCGGGAAGATGCCGGCCTTAGGCAACATGGCCGGGACTCCTCTGCCCAACTGTTCCTCCAACCACTGGGTCGTCTCGATGATTTTATCGAGCGACACGCCGGTTTCCACGCCGGAACGGTCAAGCATATAGAGAAGATCGTCGGTGGGAATATTACCCGTTGCCGCCGGGGCAAAAGGACAACCACCGATACCACCAATACTGGCATCCAGCGAATCAGCACCGGCGTCAACAGCTGCCATGGCATTCGCGAGCCCCGTATTGCGGGTATTGTGAAAATGGAAACGCAACGGCAGTTGCGGATACTTATCTTTCAGTGCACCGATCATGTCGGTGACCTGTGAAGGCACGCCTACACCGATGCTGTCGGCAATGCCCAGCTCAACCGGATCGCCTTCAACAATCTTGTCGGCAATCTCAAGAACATTCTTCAGGGGCACTTCGCCTTCGAACGGGCAACCGAACGCAGAAGAGATCATGACGTTGGCACGCATGCCTTCTTTTTTCGCTTCGGCAGACATTTCGAGCCAGGCATCAATTGAACCTTGCTGCGACGTTCCGTTGTTGCGCTGGTTATAAGTTTCGGTAGCAATAACCGCCATGCCGATCTCGTCCATGTTGACGTCACGGGCACGGTCGAAACCACGCTTGTTCAGAACCAGTCCAATGGCGATAAAATCATCGCGGTCAGGCAGGCCGCGAACCACGTCTTCTGCGTCGGCCATTTGCGGCACGCGCTTGGGATGCACAAAGCTGGTAACTTCCATGCGGCGGATGCCGGCATCGATTGCTTTGTTGATGTATTCGAGTTTGGTCTCGGTAGACAGGATTTCCGGCTCACTCTGGAGACCGTCCCGGGGACCCACCTCAATAATAGAAATTTGCTTACTTGCCACTCGGTTTTCCCTAAAGGCTTAGTTCAAACGAGATATTGTATATAATGCCTGTGCCGATACAACAGCGAAGGCTCGGATAGCCTCCTGTCGGCCCCTTTTATGTTCAGCGGAAACCGGTGGCAGCACGCTGCTCCGGCTCTCGCTATGGAGCATCGCGGCAGGTCCGCGATCTGTATTGTCTGAAGGAAACAGCATGACAACTGAAGAAATTCCGAATCGCGGCCCTCTGGCCGGCCTCCGTGTGGTTGAAATGGGTACCCTCCTCGCGGGACCGTTCTGCGGCCAGCTACTGGGCGACTTTGGCGCCGAGGTTATCAAGGTCGAGCCGCCTAATCAGGGTGACCCGATGCGCAGCTGGGGCCGCGAAAAGGCCCATGGCAAGTCTCTCTGGTGGCCAACCGTTGCCCGTAACAAGAAGTCCGTAACCATCAATCTCCGCGAAGAAGAAGGTCAGCAGCTTGCGCGCGACCTGATCGCCGAAGCTGATTTTGTGCTGGAAAACTTCCGCCCGGGCACAATGGAGCGCTGGGGTCTCGGTTATGAAGACCTGAAGAAGATTAACCCGAGCCTGATCATGATTCGTGTATCCGGTTACGGTCAGACCGGTCCTTACTCGAAACGCGCCGGCTTCGGTGCAATCGGTGAAGCGATGGGTGGTCTCCGCTATGTCTGCGGCGATCCTTCTACTCCGCCGAGCCGCATGGGTATCTCTATCGGTGACACGCTGGCCGCAACCTTTGCCTGCGTCGGTGCGCTGTCTGCCCTGCATCATCGCAATCAGACCGGCGAAGGTCAGATTGTCGACTCCGCCATCTACGAAGCTGTACTGAACATGATGGAATCACTGGTCACCGAATACGATCAGGCCGGTTACATCCGTGAACGTACCGGCGCCATTCTGCCGAACGTCGCACCCTCCAACGTTTACCCCACTTCTGACGGCACCTTCATTCTAATCGCCGCTAACCAGGACACCGTATTCGGTCGTCTGGCAGAAGCCATGGGTCAGCCGGAACTGGCTCAGGACGAGCGCTATGCAACGCATATCGCCCGCGGTGAGACTCAGAAAGAACTCGACGATCTCATCGGCGAATGGACCAAAACCAAGACCGCTGAAGAGCTCGAGAACCTGATGGAAGAGTACGGCATCCCCTCAGGCAAAATTTACCGCACGCCGGAAATGCTTGAGGATGCGCACTTCCAGGCCCGTGAAGCCATCGTCACCACCAAACACCCCGTGTTCGGTGACCTGAAGATGCAGAACGTGGCTCCGAAGCTGTCATCAACTCCGGGCGGCATCCGCACGCCGGCTCCGGAACTCGGTGAGCACAACGAGGATATCTACAAATCAGTGCTGAACAAGTCTGATGAGGATATCGCTGCACTGACCGAGAAAGGCATCATCTAAAGCAAAGCTTGAAAGGCCCCTGTTGATTGAATGATCGACAGGGGCCTTTTTTAATCCGGCAACACTTTCTGAACCTAAACTGAGAATCACCATGACTGCACAGCTCGGCAAAATTTCCTGCGTTACTGTTTCCGCTCCGGACCTCGAAGCCATCGAAACCGTGTACAGCCGCAACTTCGGCTATCAGGTTGCTGAACGCAGTCAGGTGACGGACGCTCAGGCGCAGCTGTGGGGCACTCCGGCCATGACCGGCGCCAACGTGCTGATCATGAACCCGGCCTGCGGCAACGACTTTGTCTTCCGCTTCATCGAACGCCCGAAACAGAACGATTACGTATCACTGACCGACTGGGGCTGGAACGCTTCTGAAGTGCTCGTAGAAAACGTGGACGAACTGGCGGAAAAACTGGTCGAGGGCGATTTTGAGATTCTCGGCGAACCGAAGAATCTGTCATTCACCGACGATATCCGCGCCATGCAGCTGCGCGGCCCGGCCGATGAAGTCCTGTACATGACAGAGCTGAAAGCGCCGATTCCCGGCATGGAACTGCCCACCGCACGCGCCTTTGTCGATGGCACATTCATCGTCATTTTGGGTGGTGGCGATATCAACGCGATGATCGACTTCTATCACGGTCAGTTTGACGTACCGAAGGCCGCGCCGATTGAGTCACGCGTAACCGGTCTGGCGAAGGCATTCGGCATGGACATTGAAACCCGCTTCCCGATTGCCGCTCTGGGTATTCGCGATAAAAATATGGTGGAAGTGGACGAACTGCCGGAACAAGCCGGTCCGCGCCCGAATCAGGAAGGCATGCTGCCACCGGGTATCGCGATGGTCAGCTTCTTAAGCAACGCTGCCGCTCCGTCCGACGCTATCAACAGCGAAGGTCTGCCCTACAACGGTCGTTCAGTCAGCTTCGCCACCGGTGCTGCCGGTGAGCTGATCGAACTGATTCACGAATAAGCTTTCAGCAATACAATCAGCCCAGCTTACGGGCCAGCGTCAGACCATCACCAATCGGCACCAGGCTGATTTCCACACGCGGGTCTGCGTGTATTTTCGCGTTGATCGCTTTAATGGCTAAGGTGTCCGGTTCATCGTTGTCAGGATCGGCGGCGCGCCCGTCCCAGAACACGTTATCGAGTGCGACAATGCCGCCGGGACGCAACAGCGCGAGCGCCCATTCGTAGTACGCGTCATAACCACCCTTATCCGCATCGATAAAGACGAAGTCGAAACTGCCAGCCTCCCCCTCGTCGAGCATCTCCGGGAGAATCGCATCCGCGCGACCGTGCAGAAACTCAATCCGTTCGCCAAGTCCGGCTTCGTCCCAGAAGCGCTTGCCCACCATCGGAGCCTCAGAGCTGACATCAATCGTGATCAGCTCGCCATCCTCGGGCAATGCCGAGGCACACACCATGGCGCTGTAGCCCGAAAACGTACCGATCTCGAGCACTCGTTTCGCACCCATCGTATGCAACAGAAACGCCATGAATTGCCCCTGCTCCGGCCCGATCTGCATCTGGGCACCGACCATAGTGGCTGTGCGGTCCCGCAGTTCCTTAAATAGCTCAGGCTCACGCAGCGATACCGATAGCATGTAGTCGTAAATACGGTCATCAACGGCAAGGGTTTTATTACTCACAGGGTTCTCCGGGGCTTGTACGTGGCGCTCTTGAGGGCTGGCGTTGGCGTGAGGCGGTATCCGCACTCAGGTTGCAGGCTAACATATTCATCATCACTGCCTGCCTTACCGTACAATGCCTGCCACCTAATCAAGATGCTCTGTGGAAGCGCTTTAGTCATGACCGGAAACGACGCTGAAATTCTTTACTGGATGATCCCGCTGCTGGCCTTTGCCGGCATTTGCGCCGGCCTGCTTGCAGGTCTCCTCGGCGTGGGTGGTGGCATCGTGGTGGTACCGGCGCTGTATTACATCTTTAGCTACTTAGGCATCGACCCGGCTGTCAAAATGCATCTCGCCGTTGGCACGTCACTGGCCACGATCATTGCCACCAGTATCCGCTCGGTAAAAGCCCATCAGGCCAAAGGCAGTTTCGACGCCGACCTGTTCAAGAGCTGGGCACCGGCAATTGTGGTCGGTGTTTTCATCGGCACCTGGATTGCCAGCCTCGCGGACATGGGTGTACTGACCGGCGTGTTCGGTGTGGTTGGTTTTTCCGCAGCCTTGTATATGACTTTCGGCAATCCGGAGTGGCGCATCGCCGACCATCTGCCTTCGGGTCTGGCGGCGCAGCCGATACCTGTAGTCATCGGTGCTATATCTGCAATGATGGGTATCGGTGGCGGCACCTTAAGCGTGCCCTCGCTGACTCTGTTCGGGGTGCCTATCCACCGCGCTGTAGGAACCTCTGCCGGATTTGGTCTGGTGATCGCAATTCCGGGCACCATCGGCTTCATCATTGCCGGCTGGGGCAAGGAAGGCTTACCGCCCTATAGCCTCGGCTATGTCAGCCTGCTGGCCTTTGCACTGATCGTACCGCTGACCGTACTGGCAGCCCCGTGGGGCGCCAAACTCGCCCATTCGCTATCTCAGGTGGCTCTGCGGCGTGCTTTCGCACTGTTTCTGGGGATTACGTCCCTGCGGATGCTATGGGACACCATTAGTACGTTAAACGGCAGCTAAATCCGGTTAGGGGGCTCTATACGCTGAGGCGCGTGTCCAGCGTCATGATGCCCGGCAGTTCAAAGCTGAGCTCATCACCCGGCTGCACTTCAATATCGAGTGCACCCTGCTCACGTGTAGCGAAAGCCACCAGATCGCCGGTACTAAAGCCGTAACGCTGCGACAGATCGGCAACCACGGCAGCAGGATCCACCACTGAATCAAGCAATGCGCCCTGAGCCGAAGCCACACCATTGATGCTGACGTTCACCTGCAGATGTGCAGGGTTATTGATTTCATCGACAGTGACCATCGCCGGCCCCATAGGGCAACTTTCGGGGAACTGTTTGCTCTCCACGAATGCACGCCAACTCGCACCGGTATCGGCGTCTAAATCGACCGTCTCAAATTCAATCAGCAAGGTATAGGCGGCGATAGCTTCGTGTGCCTCTGCAGCCGTTGCCTCATGCAAAGGCCGGCCGAGAATGGCGCATAACAGCGGCGTTGCAATGATCTTGCCGCGGTCCGAACAGGGCAACGTGACTGTCGCATCGTTACCCGCCGCCGTATTCGGGCTCTTGATATACACGCGATTGCGTAGCGCCTCACCCTGACTGCTCGAAAAACTGATCAGCATCAGGCCCGGGCGACGCAACGGCGACATCAGCGGTGTCGATGCCAACGGCGACAGACCGCCGGCCTCGGTCAGACGCTGACGTGTGTCGTCATCTGCGGAGTCGGCAGCATCGATAAGATTGCGGACGTTGTCGGCACCGCTCTCGCCGGCTGCGAGAATGCTGACAACTGAATAGGGAATCCATTGAGACTCGGCGAGCGTAGAAGGCGCTATGGCCAGATCCAGAACATCACCTGAGTCCAGCAGAACACCGGGACGTCCGGCGACCTCCCTGCCATCGATCGTAACCAGTTTCATCCTTGCCCCTCGCTCGTGATACTGGCCGCCCGCTCTTAGAACCCGAAGTTTAATTGCGTAACTAAAGGTCGTTGTCGGCGACAGTAACGGTTATTCCGTCCAGTTCCTCTGTCATCTCAACCTGACACGTCAGACGACTGCCTGCGTTGCGATCTTTTGCCGCATCCAGCATCGCATCTTCCATGTCCTGAGGTTCCGGTAATAATGCAGACCACACTTCATCGATGTAAGCATGACAGGTCGCGCACGCGCACGCACCGCCGCACTCGGCGACGATACCCGGAACGTTGTTATCGATGGCACCCTCCATGAGGGTATGGCCGACAGGGACGTCGACCTCTTGCTTTTGACCGTCGGCGAGTACGTAAATGACTTTAGGCATAACGTACTGGCAACCGCCGTTTAACTACCGGCGGCCTGCAGCGAGGCAAGCGATGCCTCAAGACGCTCGATGCGGTCTTCTTCGCTCTTGATGAAAGTCAGCCACTGACGCGCGCTGTTTTCACTGCGCTCATCTTTAGCGGCCTGACGGAAGGCGGCTTTCGCATTCGACAGGTCATCGGTTTCGAACAGGCACATACCCAGAATCATGTTGGCAATATCAGCACGGTTGATATCACCCTTCTTGATGCCGGTACGGGCAGCAGAAACGCAGCTCTTGTATTCGCTCAGGTTCAGATAGGACTGCGCCAGACGAATATCCAGCTCCCCGTCTTTAGACAGCTTCGCTGCTTCCTTCAGAGGATCAATCGCTTTGCGGTCTTCACGCGCCAGTGCCCAGGCCTGCGAGTACAGACGCAGGTTTTTGGGGTTGCGGTCGATAATGCCCTTCTCGAAGCCTTCTTCCATGATCTTGGCAGCTTTGTACGGCACATCCTGAGACAGGTACAAAGATGCAGCCTGAACGTACTCGGAGTTAGTAGAGAGCAAGTCCTGATCATAAAGTGCAGCGAATGAGCTCAGCTGCTTCTGCTCTTTCTCAAGCTCGCCGTATACGGCAGACAGCTGTGCCCAGTATTCTTTCTTCGGCCAGTTGGTAACCAGAATCTGCAGAATTTCACGTACCTTCTGCATGTCTTCTTTATCCCAGTAAGCCACACGCAACAGCAGGTACCACTGTTCTTTAGGCTTGGTCTCACGGGCGGCAGCGATCTCCAACGCCTTATTGATGTTGGGGATAATTTCGTTGACGTATTCCCGGGCCTTAGCACTACCCTGCTCTTCCTGAGCAGACAGCTGGTAATAGGCGGTAGCGATCAAAGCGTAAGGATCCGGCCCCGGATTTTCCTGAGTTGCCAGCCAGTCGCGCAGCAGCTTGATGGCAGCCTGGTACTCTTCGGTAGTGAACTTGAGCTGCGCCAGTGTGTAGATCACCTGACTACGCAGACCCGGCGGGATCTCAGTCAACGACAGTACTTTTTCATAGGCCGCGATACTGTCTCTGTAACGCTCCTGGCTGTAGTACATGAAGCCATAGAAGTTGTAGAGCTGACCCTGCTCGTACTCGCTCAGCTTCGGCATGGCCTTAATCTGATCAAGCTTTTCGAGCGCGCCTGCAATGTCGGCAGGCTGGTTGGGATCTTCCGGTGCGGCCAATGCCTGAGCTTCGGCAAACAGATTGTTCACCTTGGTACTCATAGCACCGGTCTTAACCGTTTTACGTTCTTCTTTCTGCTCGCCTTCCTGAGCAACTGCAGACACTGTGCCAAGGCCCAGTGAAAGCGCTACCAAAGCGGCAAGCGGAATAGTTTTCACAACGGATTTGATACCAGTGGTATGCATATCAGTCTTCCAACTTGTAAGTAATCACGTGGCGTACACCCGGCACCTCAATCGGATTGCCGTCTACAACACGTGGTTTGTATTTAAATTTGAGTACCGCATTCATCGACGCGCGTTCAAAGAGACCGCTGGTACACTCAACAATGAACGGGTCACGAACAGTACCCAACTCGGTCACGGTGAACTCAACCAGACAGTTACCTTCAACACCGCGTGACAATGCGCGACGCGGGTAAATCGGGGCAACTTTAACGATAGGCAGATAGTCACCATCAACAATCTGGAAACCACCGACACCAATATCGGCGTCAATACCACCGCTGACCGGAGTCATGTTTACCGCAGCACTGGTGTCTACATCATCCATCGACTGAGGCGGTGGTGTATCGGGCGGCGTGTCGGGTTTCTCCGGCTTGTCCGGTTTGTTGTCTTCCGTGTTAACGGTTTCATCGCGCTTCACACGCACGAAATCAACAAAGCGGAAATCCTGTTTAGCTGTAAGCGCCTGCTTACCCGAGGCGATCAAAAGCTGCATCAATAACAGCAACAGGAACGTCACGACAGTCGCCGTAACGAAAGCTATCAGATAGCGTGAAATTGCAGCTGGATTCATACGATTCGTCCTGATCCTTAAATCCTGAAACTCGGCCTGCTCTTAGTCTTCCTGAGCAGCAATCGACACGTTAAAGATTTTAGCCTGACGGGCGGCATCCATAACGGTGATAACAGTTTCCGTATAAGCCTTTTTATCGGCCTGAATTACTACGGAACCTTCCGGGTTTTCAGCATGCATACGTTCGATTACAGCGCGCACCGCACGAGGGTCAACTTTACGGCGATCAATCCAGATCTCGTTGTTCTCGTTAATGGCAACCAGAATGTTGGCGTTCTCAGCGACAACAGCGGTTTGTGCATCGGGCCGGTTAACTTCAATACCGGACTCCTTAATGAAGGATGCGGTCACGATGAAGAAGATCAGCATGATGAATACGACGTCGAGCATCGGCGTCAGGTTAATTTCATTATCTTCTTCTTCGGCGGCCTGTGTTACAGATCTGCGCATTTCCTATCCTCTGTTCTTAAGTCCAGACGATGACCTAGTGGTCCATCGTCAGATGTTCTTCTACGTACTCAACTTTGCGTTCAACGGTGCGGGTAATCATCGTTGACAGGAATACACCTGACAGCGCACCCACCATGCCGGCCATCGTCGGAATGGTTGCTTTCGAGACGCCGGATGCCATCGAACGGGCGTTACCGGTACCTGATACAGCCATCACATCGAACACTTCGATCATGCCGGTCACCGTACCCATCAGACCCAGCAGCGGACAAAGCGCCACCAGCGTTTGAATAATGGGGACAGACTGATTGGCAGCCATCGAGTAACGTGAAATCAATGCATCGCGGACTGCATGGGCGTGCCAGGAACGCCGCTCATCGCGGGCTTCCCAGGCATCGAAGGTATCGGCGCCCAGCTGTTTCAGACCGGTGTTGTAGTAGATGAAGCGTTCTACAATCAACGCCCACATGGCGAAGATCGTGATTGCGATCCAGACCAGAACGTCACCGCCCAAAGCCATGAAATCGCTTACTGCTTCAAATGCATCAAAGACAAATTGCATTAGTCGTTTTCTCCAGTGAGGCCTGCCCCTCTAATGAGAGGCAGGCTTCCGGAAAACAATCAGGCTTTGCCGCCAGTACGCTCTGCGTGCTCAGCGATAATGCCTGCGCTCTGTTCCTGCAGCACCTGAACGATACGCTTACTGCGACCGCTCACCAGGGTGTGCAGCAGTACCATCGGAATGGCCACAACCAGACCCAGTACTGTGGTTACGAGTGCCTGAGAAATACCACCCGCCATCAGTTTCGGATCACCGGTACCGTAGAGGGTGATCGCCTGGAAGGTGTTGATCATGCCGGTAACCGTACCGAGCAGACCCATCAGAGGCGCTACAACAGAGATAATCTTGATGAACAACAACGCACGGTTAAGAGCCGGAGTCTCTTTGAAGATTGCTTCAGAGAGCTTGAGCTCGAGTGTTTCGGTATCCGTGGTTTTGTTGTCCTCGGCGACAGCCAGTACACGACCCAGCGCATTGTTGTCGCTAGGCGTATCGCTGTTCAGCTGAGCAGTAACCTTGCGGCTTGCGATACCCAGAACAACCATACGTTCCAGTGAAATCAGCAGGCCGATGGCGCCCAACGCCAGAATCAGATAACCAACCAGGCCACCCTGCTGCACACGTTCCTGCAGGTTCGGACGGGCAACGTAAGACTTCAGTACACCGCCCAGTGTGGGGTCGAGACCGAAGCGAACTTTGCCGCTGGTAGCTTCAAACAGCGCAGAGGTGCTGTCCGGGTAGCGGGACTGGTCCGGCTGACGCGGCAGCTCAGACAAGTTGCCGGTGGTCGGCTCGTAGTTCAGGTATTTGCCGTCAGCAACAACGCTGTAAAGACCAACACGAACCACTTCCATGTCCTGTTCGGAACCGTCCTGAAGGATGACGTTGGTGTTGAATTTAACCACCTTGCCACTTTCAGTCATTTCACGCTGCAGCTCGTACCACAGGCCTTCAATCTCATCCATTGAAGGCAGCTGTGAGCTGTTACCAATCTTGTTAGCCAGAGCCGTCAGCTGTTCGCCGCGTTCCGGATACTGGATATTGGTCAGTGAAGAATCAAAGTTACCGCGTGCATCACCGGCAACCTGCTGCATAACACCGAACAGTTCTTTCAGGTCACCCAGACGCTCGGCATAAACCTGCTCAAGCTTTTCCAGTTCTTCAGCATTAGCTGCGAAGGTAGCTTCGAGCTGCTGTGAACGTTTTTCTTCAGCCACTTTGTCAGCGTTGGCTTTGTTCAGCATATTCTGCTGCTCGCCTTTCGCTGCTTTAAAGCGCTGTTCGCGGGCTCTGTTTTCCTGGTTGTCTTTAGCTGTGCCCTGCTCAACACGACGCAGCAGTTCATCCAGACTCAGAGCATCCTGTGCATTAACGGCCGGGATACTGGTGAATGCCACCAGAGCCGAAACTGACAGTACTTTAATGATTGAACGACTCATCAGTTAGCCTCCGGAGCATCTACAGGAAGGAGCAGCAGTTCAGGTGCGATCTGCTTGCCGGCGATACGAATACCTTTACGGATTTCGTTCTTGTATTCGTTACCCAGTGTGACCCACTGACGGTTTTTCTGGTCCCAGGCGCCTGAGACTTTGCCGTCGGCGCTCTGATAAACCAGAGCAACTCGGCCGATACGCAGGAAGTCTACTTCGCGGGTGGCGCCGTCAACGGTCAGGGTGTCTTTATAGGTCTCGATGGTGCGACCAAACTCGTTTTCGATCTGGTACGCCTCGGTCACCTTACGGAACTTCTCGGCAACACTTACGTCCTGACGCTCGAGAACTTCCTGAAGGCCGGCGACGCGGTTGCGACGCTCTTCAAGAAGAAACGGCACGTCGAGTTCAACAAACTGCTCAAGTGAATCGATCATGCGGGTCATCAGCGGCACGATCTGACGGTTGATGTTTTCAACACTATCAATAGATTCGCGGAGGTCAGCTTTCTGAAGTTCCTGACGGTCAATCTGACGCTGCAGCAGCGTGTTGTAGACCTGGAGACCTTCAATCTCTTTCAGTACAGCTTTGTACTTGTCTTCCAGCTCACGCGTTTTATCAACGACAGCATCAATACGCTGCTGTGATTCCTGGGCCAGTTTCGTACGTTGCTGTTGCTTAGCAAGCACGTCGTCAACTGATTGGCTGATTCCGGTTACCGGCAAGGCCAGTGCGAGTACCGCACCACCTGCAAGCAGACGAAATCTCCTGTACGTCAAATTCATGAAGTCTCCCCTTCATAACGGAGTGAATTAGCAAATTATTCGCGGCCGTGGAGAATGAAATAAGGCAGCGGTTTCTTTCCGACCACCTTACTACACATAGCAAGGCGGACGCATCCGCTAACAACCTTACCCTGCCCCCACAGCAGGACTCTTAAGTTTTCTTCAACTGGTTTCGGTGGGAGCACCGAATGATGAAGCCGAAGGTCTGTCAGTGCTTATAAATAGCAACGACCTCCGTGTCAGAGCGTGCGGCAGAATAGCACAAGCAAGCTCTCCGGCAACACCTTTTTACAACAGTTTTTTTCCTTGTTCGTTTTCGCCTCAATCCAGCTTGTTATAACGTGTTCAGCGGAATCAGAGACATCTCCAAAAGTGGCATTGACACTGTATTTAATGTGAACGTGAATTGCTGCCCAGGTTCAGAAAAAACTTCCGGCTCCGGCATTCACCACCCCGATCGCGTTAGCGCTATCAATGCAGTTTTATTATTTTTTATAGACTTAGCTTCATTTTGTAAGAGTAGTCTCGAACTGGCTAACGCAAGCCTATGGATTCGATAGCGTGGCAACAGAAGCCGCAACCGCAGCAAAACCAGTAAAAAATTGCCGGTCCGGGGCGGCCAGACTTGACAGAACCCGCATAAATAAAGGACTATAGGGGGATGTCCAAGACCATCTTCAACGCGGTTCCCGTTCGCACAGCAACCCTCCTACTGGGTTCGCTGGAACTGCTGCTGCCCCTGCTGGCAGCTCGATGGTGCGGACGTTTAACCGGATAACGGTAAAAGTTATCGAAAAACCCCGCACCGAGAAGGTTGCGGGGTTTTTTTTGTGCTTTTGGCTGACCGGTTAGACATTAATATATAGCCGGTCTTTAGGTTGTATATTGCGACATTGAGATTTGGAGACTCAGATGACTAATCAACGTGACGATGATCGCGTCATTATTTTTGACACGACACTCAGAGATGGCGAACAGGCACCCGGCTGCAGCATGACGCTGCGCGAAAAGCTGCGGGTAGCTAATGCGCTGCGCGATCTCAACGTTGACGTTATAGAAGCAGGCTTCCCTGCGGCGTCACCCGGCGACTTCGATTCGGTGAAAGCGATTGCCGAAGAAATTCAGGGCCCGACCATTTGTGGTCTTGCCCGCTGTCACCCGGATGACATTGCAAAAGTTGCTGCGGCAACGGCCCCTGCTGACAGCCGTCGTATTCATGTGTTCCTCGCCACCAGCGAAATTCATCGCGAACACAAATTGCATATGGCGAAAGAAGAAATTATTCGTCGTGCAGTTGATGGCGTATCGCAGGCACGCGAGTTGTGCGACCAGGTTGAGTTCTCGCCCGAGGATGCCAGCCGCACTGAACCCGCATTCCTCGCCGATGTGGTTTCAGCAGTTGTTGAAGCTGGCGCTACCACGGTCAACATTCCTGACACCGTCGGTTACACCGTACCGGCCGAGTTCGCTGACCTCTTCTCATACCTTAAAGGTAACGTGAAAGGCATCGACGACATCGTGCTCAGCGTGCACTGCCACAACGACCTCGGCATGGCTGTAGCCAACAGCCTTGCAGCGATTCAGGCCGGTGCACGACAGATCGAATGCACCATCAACGGTATCGGCGAACGGGCTGGTAACTGCTCGCTGGAAGAAGTCGTGATGGCGTTAAAAACCCGTGCGGATTTCTTCGGTATCGACACCGCAGTGGATACCCGCAAGCTCTACCCGACTTCACGTTTGGTCTCGACGATTACCGGCATGACTGTGCCGCGTAACAAAGCGATCGTCGGTGAAAACGCTTTTGCTCACGAAGCCGGCATTCACCAGCACGGCGTTTTGCAGAACGCAGAGACTTACGAAATCATGAAGCCGGAAGACATCGGCATCAGCAAGAACAGTCTCGTACTCGGCAAACACAGCGGCAAACACGCATTCCGCGATCGTGTGCGTGACCTCGGTTTCGACCCGTCGGACGATGAACTCGTGCGTGCGTTCGAAGAGTTCAAGAAACTTGCCGATCGCAAAAAGGAATTGTTCGATGCTGATATCGAAGCGTTGATCATGAACACCGGCACGCAACAGCAAGGCCCCTGGCAACTTGAGTCTTTGCAGTTCTCGTCAGGCAGTAATCAGCCTGCGGTCGCCAGCGTGACGGTGGAACACAATACTCACAAGATGGTTGAAACTGATGCCTCCGGCGACGGTCCGGTAGCAGCAGCATTCACCGCTCTTGAGCAGGCCACAGGCGTAGAACTGGAGTTGAAAAACTTCCAGGTGCACAGCGTCACCGTGGGTGAAGATGCTCAGGGCGAAGTAACTGTAACCACTGAGTACAAAGGCGAAAGCTACCGGGGTCACGGTGTCAGCACTGACATTGTTGAAGCCGGCGCCCTCGCCTATCTGGAAGTAATTAACCGTATTTGTCGTCGTCTGGAAGCAGGTGTCGGCATTAACGAAAAAGCCTCAGACAAAGTCGCCAATGTATAAGAGCGTCTTTCTTCATGGCTGGTTTGCGTTTAGGAGTGAAACATAGATGAACAAGAGTGAATGGATTTGGCACAACGGAGAAATGGTTCCGTGGGAGGATGCCAAGGTCCACGTAATGACTCATGCCCTGCACTACGGCTCGTCAGTATTTGAAGGCATCCGCGTTTACAAAACGCCGGAAGGTTCACGCGTGTTCCGCCTTAACGCTCACAACAAACGCATGCTTGAATCGGCAAAGATTCACCGCATTCCGATGAAGTGGTCTGTTGACGACATCAACGCCGCTTGCTGCGAAGTTGTGTTGAAAAACAACCTGAACAACGGTGCCTATATTCGCCCGCTCGCCTATCGCGGTTACGGCGAAATCGGTCTTGCGCCCAGCCCCGAGCATCCGGTCGACATGGCTGTTGCTGCCTGGGAATGGGGCACCTATCTCGGTGAAGACGCATTGGAACAAGGTGTGGATGCCTGCATTTCTTCCTGGCAGCGCGTTGCTCCGAACACCATCCCTGCTCTGGCAAAAGCCGGCGGCAACTATCTGTCGAGCACATTGATCAGCATGGAAGCGCGTGAGCGCGGCTTTCACGAAGGTATTGCACTGACCACCGACGGTACGATTTCCGAAGGTGCCGGTGAAAATATCTTTGTCATCAAGGACGGCGTGATTTATACGCCGGGCGCCGCTGCGTCCATCCTGACCGGCATCACCCGTCACAGCATCATGACTCTGGCAGCTGAGGCCGGTATTGAAGTCGTACAGCAGTCTATTCCGCGTGAAATGCTCTACATCGCCGACGAGATGTTCATGACCGGTACCGCTGCCGAAGTAACGCCTGTGCGTTCAGTAGACCGCCTGCCGGTTGGTGACGGTGCGCGTGGCGAAATCACCAAGCATCTGCAGGACCAATTCTTTGGTCTGTTCAACGGCACCACTGAAGATAAATGGGGCTGGCTGCAGCCGCTGGAAAGTTTCACCAGCCTGTCGGCAACCACCTAAAAAAAACAAAACGAATTCTTAGTTAAAACGTAACACTTAGATTGGAGACACTCTGTCATGGGTGCAAAGACACTTTTCGATAAGGTTTGGGACGACCACGTAGTCGTACCTGAAACCGCCGATACCCCGGCGGTGTTCTACATCGACCTTCACATCATTCACGAGGTCACAACTCCGCAGGCATTCAACATGCTGCGTGACGAAGGCCTGCCTGTGCGTCGCCCGGATCTCGTTCTGGCCACCATGGACCACTCGACACCGACCGTTCCGGTGCCAAACCTTGATGTACTCGATGACCCTGAAGTTTCCGACCCGGAACCGGCTCGTCAGATTCGTCAGATGATTACCAACTGCGATGAGTTCGGCATTGAACTGCACGGCTTCGGAAGCGAACACCGCGGCATTGTGCATGTCATCGGCCCCGAAATTGGCGCGACCCAGCCGGGCAAGACCATTGTCTGTGGTGACAGCCACTCAAGCACCCACGGCGCGTTCGGCGCTATGGGCTTCGGTATTGGTGCCACGATGGTGGGTCACGTGCTGGCCACTCAGTGCCTCCTGCTCCGCAAGCCGAAAAGCATGGCGGTTAACGTCACCGGTGAATTGAAGCCGGGCGTTGGTGCTAAAGACATCATCCTTGCGTTGATCGGCAAGATCGGCGTCGATGGCGGCACCGGCCATGTCATTGAGTATCGCGGTGAAACGATTCGCGGGCTCAACATGGAAGAGCGCATGACCATCTGTAACATGACGATTGAAGCAGGCGCACGTGCCGGCATGATCGCTCCGGACGAAACCACTTTTGAATTCCTCAAAGGTCGTGAGAAAGCACCTCAGGGTGCCGACTGGGATGCCGCAGTAGAACGCTGGAAAGGTCTGTGCACGGATGAAGGCGCAACCTTCGACGTTGAGGTCGACCTCGACGTTTCAGAACTTGAACCGCAGGTTACCTACGGCACTAACCCGGCGATGGTTGTACCCATCAGCAAGCCGGTGCCCAACCCTGCCGGTAATGCCAGCTACCAGAAGTCGATCGACTACATGCAGGTAGAAGCCGACAAGCCGATGACCGGCACCAAAGTTGATGTGGTATTCGTCGGTAGTTGCACCAACTCACGCATGACTGATCTTCGCAACGTGGCGAAGATTCTTGATGGCAAGAAAGTGGCCGACAACGTTCGCATGATGATTGTCCCCGGCTCCGAAGCGGTGAAGAAGAAAGCAGAAGCCGAAGGCCTGCATGAAATCTACACGGCCGCGGGTGCTGAATGGCGTGAAGCCGGCTGCTCTATGTGTCTTGGCATGAACAGCGACAAGCTCAAGAAAGGTCAGCTGTGTGTCAGCACCAGTAACCGTAACTTCGAAGGCCGTCAGGGTCCGGGCGGACGTACTGTGCTCGCCAGCCCCGAAACTGCGGCAGCTTCTGCGATCGCCGGCGTTATCGCCGACCCGCGTGACTACATTTAAGGAGAGCTGAACCATGGAAAAGATTACTCAGCTGACTTCAAAAACCATCGTGCTTGCGATCGATGACGTCGACACCGACCAGATCGTCCCGGCACGCTTTTTGACCACTACCCAGCGCGAAGGCATCGGCGTGTCATTGTTTGCCGACTGGCGCTTTGACAAGGAAGGCAATCAGATAAACGACTTCCCGCTCAATGCTCCGGACGCCAAAGATTGCAAAATTCTGGTTGCCGGTCGTAACTTCGGTTGCGGCTCTTCGCGTGAGCACGCACCCTGGGCCATTCATGACTTCGGCATCCGCGCTGTTATCAGCAGCGAGATCGCCGATATTTTCCGCACCAACTCGCTGAACAACGGCCTGGTGCCGGTTGTAGTCGATGAAGACACTCACAAGTGGCTGCTCGAAAACCCGCGTGCCGAAGTAACTGTCGATGTCGAAGCCACTGAAGTACGCCTGCCGAACGGCCGCACCGCTTCTTTCCCGATCGAGCCGTTTGCGCGTCACTGCATTCTTGAGGGCATTGATCAGCAGGGCTTCCTGATGCAGAACATCCCGAACATCGAGAGCTTCGAGAAGAACAGGTCCTGGCAGCCATGAAAGCAAAGATAGCAATCCTCCCGGGCGACGGTATCGGCCCTGAAGTAACCCGCGAAGCCGTAAAAGTTCTGGAAGCTGTAGCTGCCAAGTACGGACACGAATTCGACCTCCCTGAAGGTCTGATCGGCGGCGCCGCACTGGATGCAGAGAACGATCCGTTCCCTGCCAGCACCGCTGCTGTCTGCGAAGATGCGGCTGCTGTACTGCTGGGCGCTGTAGGCGGTCCGAAGTGGGACAATGTGCCTACCGAGTCACGCCCGGAACGCGGTCTGCTCCGCCTGCGCGCTGCTCTGAATGTGTTCGCTAACATTCGTCCTGTCGCTGCCCACCCGATTCTGTCTGGTGCATCGCCAATTCGCGCCGACATCCTGAAAGGTACCGACATGATTGTCGTGCGCGAACTGACCGGTGGTATTTACTTCGGCAAGAAAGAACGTAGCGAAGACAGCGCCACCGATGTTTGCACCTACACCCGCAGCGAGATCGAACGCGTACTCCGCATTGCCGGCAAGCTCGCCGGTGATCGTCGCGGCAAAGTAACCTCCGTCGACAAATCGAACGTTCTGGAAACATCGCGTCTGTGGCGTGAAGTAACCAATGAGGTTATGCCAAAAGAGTTTCCGCAAATCGAAGTAGAACATCTGCTCGTCGATGCCGCGGCTATGCACCTGCTGTCACGTCCGTCTGATTTTGACGTGATCGTCACCGAAAACATGTTCGGCGACATCCTGACCGACGAAGCATCCATGCTTGCCGGCTCTATGGGCATGCTGCCTTCGGCATCACTGAATGATGGCACTGTCGGTCTGTACGAACCGATTCACGGTTCAGCTCCGGATATTGCTGGCCAGAACATTGCCAACCCCTGTGCCACCATCATGAGTGCCGCCATGTTGCTGCGTTACTCACTGGGTATGCACGAAGAAGCTGACGCTGTTGAAGCTGCAGTTAGCAAAGCGCTGGAACAGGGTTTCCGCACCGGCGATATTGCTGAAGCCGGCGAAGACACCTGCAGCACCTCTGTTATGGGTGACGCGGTCGTCGCTGCAATCTAGGGCTTACGAAGCCATAAAAAAACCCGCCAGGGCTTTGCCCCGGCGGGTTTTTTATCGCCTGCGATGCGCTAAATGAGGCTTAACGCCCTACGTCGTCAGAGGTTACCGGCCGTACACGGATTTCAATACGACGGTTAGCCGCCCGGCCTTCTGCAGTTTCGTTGCCCGCAACCGGCATGGTGTCACCCAGTGACAAAGCGCCCAGCTGCTGGCCTTCCAGGCCTTCGGCCTGCAACACGTTCACAACGTTAGCCGCACGGTCTGCCGCCAGATTCCAGTTCGACGGGTAGCGGGCGGTAGCAATCGGACGATTATCCGCATGACCAATTACGATGATCTGATACGGAAAGTCCTGCAGCTCTTCGGACAATGTTTTCAGAAGATCCTTACCGTCAGCACTCAAAGTTGCTGAACCGGTTTCAAACACAACGTCGTTCGACAGCGTCAGTTGCAAACCGCTTTCCAGCATTTGCATACGAATCGCACCGGCAACAATCAATGCCTCGAGTTCTTCAGCGATCTCTTCCTGCTCGCGGTTCATTTGTGCCAGCTCTTCCTCAGCCAGCACCACTTCTTCGGCCAGCATCACATTTGCTGCTTCCGTAGCTTCACAGCGCTGCTGTAATGCGTAGTACTTTTCGTAACTCACACAGCCGGACAACACGGTCATCGCTGCTGCGAGTGCCACCAGTCTTAACAGTCGTAGATTCATCGGGATTCTCCCTGCCTTTTTTGTTGTTGGATATTGGTTGTTGAGCAATTCTTTCCGGGTTTTCTTCCTTTTTTTCCTTGGATTTTTGGGGCCTTCAATGCTTCTGTAGACCACTCTACGCCCTATTCTACCTGCACGCTATCTCCAGCAGCGCTTGGACAAAGCTCCTGACACCCCCTAAACGGGCGGTTTTCAGCAAAACCCGCGAAATGTGACCCGAATTAGTAGCCACAGCGGTCACATCGTGTTAATGTACTATCGTGTTAATACATTGTTACGACATTCTCCGGCGAATTTTAGCCGGAAACGTCTTGGAAACGGGCTTATGAAGGAACACCGCGTACTTACACAGAAAGAGGAAAAGGCGGCCGAAAGCGAGCTCTACCGCGCTTTGCTGGCTTTGGACAGCGAAGCCGAGTGCAAAGCGTTCTTAGCTGACCTTTGCACCCCTGCCGAGTTGCAGGCCATGAAGGATCGCTGGGCTGTTGTTGAACTGCTTGGCGAAAACCGCACCTATCGTGACATTCACGACCTGACCGGCGTGAGCATCACGACCATCGGGCGTGTCGCACGTTGTTTAAACGACGGAGCCGGTGGCTACGCAACCGTGTTACCGCGTGTTAAGCCTTAGTAAGCACTACACCAGATTTTAAGTATTTAGTTTAGCCGGACTGTATCCGGCGACGCATTTTTCAGGATAAAAACATGAATCCCCCAGACAAAGACACCCGCATCAAGATCGCCATTCAGAAGTCGGGCCGGCTGACGGAACACTCGCTCGATTTGCTGACCCAGTGCGGCCTGAAATATTCACGCGGCCGTGATCAGTTGATCGGCTACGGCGAAAACATGCCGGTCGATTTCCTGCTGGTGCGTGACGATGACATCCCCGGTCTCGTTAAAGACGACGTCTGCGATCTCGGTATCGTCGGCTTGAACGAGCTCGAAGAACGCCGTATCGAATACGCCAGAGCAGGCAACGAAGCACCGTTCAAGTTCATCAAGAAACTCGACTACGGCCACTGCCGCCTGTCCTACGCATACCCTGAAAACGGTGACCTGCAGCGCATCGAAGACTGCAATGGCAAACGGATTGCTACCAGCTACCCCGGTATTGTCAGCGAGCACCTGAAGAGTGTTGGTATTGACGCCGAGGTCATCGAGTTCTCCGGCGCCGTAGAAATTGCGCCCAGTCTCGGCCGTGCCGATCTGATCTGTGACCTCGTTTCCACCGGCGGCACGCTGATTGCGAACAAGCTGGTCGAGGGTGAAACGATTCTCGAAAGCACCTCTGTGCTGATTCAGACCACCGTGGAACTGAGCGAGGAAAAACAGGATTGGGTCAACCGCCTGATCCAGCGCATTGAAGGTGTTCAGGCTGTACGTGAAAGCAAGTACATCATGATGCACGCGCCCCGCTCTTCTCTGGACAAAATCACCCAGATGATTCCGGGAGCAGAGTCACCGACTGTGCTGCCTCTGGGCGGAACGGATGACACCGTCGCTGTGCACGTGGTGTGCCGTGAAAACGTCTTTTGGGACACGTTGGAAAACCTTAAAGCTGTGGGCGCCAGTTCGATACTGGTTGTACCTGTAGAGAAAATGCTCGCTTAAGCGAAAACATCATGACTAGCCAATCAACAAATAACCGTCTGGCGAGATACCGCTGGTCGGAACTGACTGCAGAACAATGTAAACAGGTTCTGCAGCGTCCGGCTGTGCGCGCCAATGATGAGATCAGTGCTACTGCACAGGGCATCATTGAGCGCGTGCGCAGCGAAGGCGATGCTGCGCTGATCGATTACGCAGCCCAGTTCGACAAAGCCATGCTTGATTCACTTCAGGTAAGCGAAGCCGAAGCGGCGGAAGCCGGTGAACTGATCGGTGCGGAAGCCCGTGAAGCCATCCGGGTAGCCATTAAGAACGTCCGCAAATATCACGAAGCTCAGCAGCCTCAGCCAATTAAAGTTGAAACGGCTCCGGGTGTTGTTTGCGAACGTGTTACACGGCCGATTCCGGCTGTAGGTCTGTATGTCCCTGCTGGCACCGCGCCACTGCCATCAACGGCAATCATGTTGTCAGTGCCTGCAGCGATAGCTGATTGCCCGGTGCGCGTGTTGTGCACCCCTGCACGTCCGGACGGAAAGGCAGACCCGGCCGTTGTCTATGCAGCCCGGGAATGTGGAATCCGCAGCATCTTCAAAATCGGTGGTGCTCAGGCAGTGGCAGCGATGGCTTACGGCACAGAAAGCGTGCCCAAGGTCGATAAGATTTTCGGCCCCGGTAACGCCTGGGTGACTGCAGCCAAAACACTGGTGTCTGCCGATCCGGCCGGGGCTGCTCTGGACATGCCCGCCGGCCCGTCTGAAGTCATGGTGATCGCAGACAGCACCGCGAAACCACGCGCTGTTGCACTCGACTTGCTCTCGCAGGCCGAACACGGGGTAGATTCGCAGGTGGTGTTGGTCACTACCGACGAAGCTGTTGCAGATGCTGCTGACGAACAGATCGCCATCGCTCTGCAAACGCTGCCGCGTGCAGACATTATCGTTGAAGCGCTCAAGAACAGTGTGGCGATTATCGTCGACACACCTCTGCAGGCGTTCGACGTGGCGAACCGCTACGCTTCCGAGCACCTGATTGTGCAGATGGAAGACCCGCGCCAGTACATCGACATCATTGATAACGCCGGCAGTGTGTTCCTCGGTCCGTGGACGCCTGAATCCGTCGGCGATTACTGCAGCGGCACGAACCACGTGCTGCCGACCTACGGCTATGCCCGTCAGTACAGCGGCTTGTCGCTGGCCGCCTTCCAGAAGCAGATTTCCATGCAGGAACTGACACTGGACGGACTGCGCGGACTTGCGCCTACGGTCACCACACTGGCGGGTCTGGAAGGCCTCGACGCGCACGCACAGGCTGTGATCGTGCGCCTTGAAGACGCAGATGGTCCGGAAGGTGGTAAAGAGTCATGAGCACCGCTGCAAAACTGGTACGCCCGGAAATCGCTGCGCTGAAGGCCTATGTAGCGGCAAGCTATGAGGACGGCATGCTGCGCCTGAACGCGAATGAGACTCCGTGGCCACCGGCAGGCACAAGCCCGTCCGTCTCTCTGGATACTTTGAATCAGTATCCGGAGGAAAGGCCCGTGCGCCTGACCAACAGGCTTGCGGAGTATTACGGCGTTGATCCGGAGAACCTGCTCGTCACCCGCGGCAGCAGTGAAGGCATTGATCTGCTGATCCGGTGTTTCTGCAGCGCCGGTGATGACGACATCGTTATCAGTCCGCCGACCTTTGGAATGTACCGGGTGTATGCGGATGTTCAGGGTGCCGGTATCAAACAGGTGCCCCTGATCACCGACAACGACTTCGCACTGGATGTTGATGGCATCCTCGGTGCCTGGGACGACCGCTGCAAACTGTTGTTTGTGTGCAGCCCGAACAATCCCAGTGGTACCCCGGTTGCTAAGGAGGACCTGGAGCGTCTCTGCGAAGAACTCGACGGCAAAGGGCTCGTTGTAGTTGACGCAGCCTACACCGAGTTCGGCGACTACGACCCGACGGAACTGGTCAGCCGCTTCGAAAACGCTGTAGTGCTGCGCACGCTCTCGAAGGCTCTGGGTCTCGCCGGCGTGCGCTGCGGCTCATTGATCGCCAGCGTGGAAATCATCGGCTACCTGCAACGTATACTGCCGCCCTACTCGTATCCGACGCCTTGTCAGAACGCGGTACTGGCTGCACTGGACGAAGCAAACCGCGACGTTCAGCAGGAACGTATCAACACACTAGTCAGCGAGCGCGAGCGCCTGGCCGCTGCATTCAACGACCTGAACTGCTTTACAAAAGTATGGCCGAGCGACGCAAACTTTCTGCTGGTGCGGGCTATCGCTCCCGATGCTGTGCGTGATGCAGCAACCGCGGCCGGCGTGCTGATTCGGGAGTTCAAAGGCGACCCTGACACTGCAGGCTGCTTCCGCATCACTATTGGCAGCCCCGAACAAAACGACACGCTGCTCGCCGCATTTGGCGCGCTTTAAAAGATCTTAATCTGAAGAACACACATCCGAAGAGAACTGCGATGAGTAAACGCATTATTTTTATCGACCGTGACGGCACGATGGTAATCGAGCCCGAGTCAGACAAGCAGGTAGACCGCCTCGACAAAGTTGAGTTGGTGCCGAATGTGATTCCGGCAATGCTGGAACTGCAGAATGCCGGCTACGAGTTCGTCATGGTCAGTAACCAGGACGGCCGCGGCACTGACAGCTTTCCGGAGGAGGACTTCCGTATTCCGCAGGAATACATCATGAAGTTGTTTGAATCGCAGGGCGTCCGCTTTCTGGATGTGTTCATCTGCCCGCACTTCGCAGAAGACGGTTGCGACTGCCGCAAGCCCCTGCCCGGCCTGCTGACTGACTTCCTGAGCAAGAACAAAATCGACCGCGACAACAGCTACGTGATCGGTGACCGCGATTCCGACCTGGGTCTGGCGGTAAACATCGGTGTCACCGGCGTGCAGATCGACCCGACCAGCCCGTCTTCATGGCCCGGCATCGCCCGTCAGATCACCAATCCACCGCGTGTCGCCACTGTCAGCCGCAAAACCAATGAGACCGATATCGAGCTCAGCGTGAACCTTGACCAAAGCGGCACTGCAAATATCGATACCGGCATCGGCTTCTACGACCACATGCTTGAGCAAGTGGCCAAGCACGGCGGTTTCTCGATGACCGTTCGTTGCAAAGGCGACCTCGAAGTCGATGAACACCACACTGTCGAAGACGTGGCATTAGTCATGGGACAGGCCATCAGGGAAGCTCTGGGCGACAAACGCGGCATTGGCCGCTACGGCGCCACCATCCCTATGGATGAAGCACAGGCGAATGTAGCCGTCGATCTCGGCGGACGTCCGTTCATGGTGTTTGAAGGAGAGTTCAAACGCGAAGCTGTCGGCGGCTTGCCGACGGAGTTGGTGCCGCACGTCTTCCGCTCGCTTAGCGACACCCTTGCTGCGGCAATTCACGTCAGCGTGAAAGGCGACAATGATCACCACATGATTGAAGCCTGCTTCAAGGGGCTCGGTCGCGCTTTGCGTCAGGCAATCGCCAAAGAAGGTGACGACCTGCCGAGCACCAAGGGTACTTTGTAATGGCTGCGGCATCATTGGCCATTATCGATGGCGGCGGCGCAAACATTGCGTCGCTGACCTTCGCCCTGAAGCGGCTCGGCACCGACGCGGTGCTCACCACCGACAAGTCGGTGATTGAGAACGCTGACAAGGTGATCCTGCCCGGCGTCGGCGCTGCTGCCGATGCCATGGAGCGCTTACAGGCAGCAGATCTGGTGGACTTCATCCCGCAGCTGTCCCAGCCGGTGCTGGGCATTTGTCTGGGCATGCAACTGATGTTCGAAGCCTCTGAGGAAGACAACGCGACTTGTCTCGGCATCATTCCGGGGACAGCCGCTAAATTCTTTCCTGAACCGGATATGCCGGTACCGCACATGGGCTGGAACCGCGTGGATCAGATCAGAGAGTCAAAGCTGTTTACCGGTATTCCGGACGGAGCGTATTTCTACTTCGTGCACAGCTACGCCCTGCCCGTTAGCGATGCCTCTGCAGGCGTCACCGACTACAGCACCCCGTTTACCGCTGTCGCCGAGCACAACAATTTTTGTGCAGCCCAGTTTCACCCGGAACGCTCCGGTGAATGGGGTGCCAAACTTATTGAGAATTTCCTGACGCTCTACTGAGCACAGGAGAAAGGAACGAACAACAGGAATAAATAATGGAAGTCATACCCGCAATCGACCTGATTAACGGTGGTGTCGTGCGCCTCTACAAAGGCGATTTCGACCAGGTCACCGAATACGATCAGAACCCGCTGGAAATTGCCGGCCGCTATCGCGAAGCCGGCAACAAACGCCTGCACCTTGTCGATCTGGATGGTGCACGCAGCGGCGAACTGGTAAATCTGGATGTGATCAGCCGCATCACCAACGAACTGGACATGAAAGTTCAGGTTGGTGGCGGTATCCGTGACCTCGAGCGCGTCAAAGTGCTGCTGGATGCAGGCGCTGACCGTGTTGTCATCGGCTCCACTGCCGTGAAACAGCCGGAGGAAGTTGCCGGCTGGATTCAGGAACTGGGCGGTGAGCGCATTGTGCTCGCCTTCGATGTGTTCATCGATGACAACGGTGTCCCTGTGCCGCAAACACACGGCTGGACAGAAGCCGGTGATAAGACGCTGTGGGATTTGCTGGATTACTTCAGAGCGAACGGTGGCATTCACTATCTGTGCACAGATATCGATAAAGACGGCACGCTGGAAGGCCCGAACTTCGGCCTGTATCAGGAATGTGCCAGCCGTTATCCGGATGCACAGTTCATCGCCTCGGGCGGTGTGGCGTCTGCAGCGGATCTGCCCAAACTGAAAGACACCGGTGCAGCCGGCGTCGTAACCGGCAAGGCCCTGCTCGACGGTCGTTTAACGCTTGAGGAGATTCAGTCATTCTCGCAAAACGCATAATTCCCTGTCTCGATGTTCGCGACGGTCAGGTCGTCAAGGGCGTTCAGTTCCGCAACCACGAAGTTGTCGGTGACATTCTCGGTCTGGCCGAGCGTTACCGCGACGAAGGTGCCGATGAACTGGTGTTCTATGACATCACAGCCAGTCCTGACGGTCGTACCGTTGACCGTAGCTGGGTGAACCGTGTGGCGGAGATCCTGGACATTCCATTCTGTGTAGCGGGCGGCATTAAAACCCTGGCTGACGCTGAGGAAATCCTGAACTACGGCGCCGACAAGATCTCGGTCAACAGCCCTGCTCTGGCACGGCCCGACCTGATCAACGAACTGGTCAAACGCTTCGGCTCACAGTGCGTAGTAATCGGCATCGACAGCCGGGAAGAAGACGCCAATGGTCAAAGTGCTTACCGTGTCTATCAGTACACCGGCGATCCGGACAAAACCAAACACTCGGGCCGGCTAACTGCGGACTGGGTGCGCGAAGTACAGGAACGCGGTGCAGGTGAGATTGTGCTGAACTGCATGAATCAGGATGGCGTCCGTAAAGGCTATGACATCAAGCAACTCAGCGAGATTCGTGCAGCCAGTGATGTGCCGCTGATCGCTTCCGGTGGTGCTGGTGCCATGGAACATTTCGCAGACGTGTTTAAAACAGCCCGCGTGGACGGCGGTCTGGCGGCCAGCGTGTTCCATAAGTCCGTTATCAACATCGGCGATTTGAAAGATTATCTGCAACAGGAAGGCGTGGAGATGCGCCGCTAACGACTGCATCAACTGCTCCGGTACTGGAAGGAGCATAGGAACGAAGAATGAGCATTGAATTTATTGAAAAACTGGAAGCCGTCATTGCTGAACGCAGCAAGGAATCACCGGAATCCAGCTACACAGCCCGCCTCAACGAGAAAGGCATGCCGTTTATTGCCCAGAAAGTGGGTGAAGAAGCGGTTGAAACCATCATCGAGGCAATGAAAGGCGACAAAGAGCGCCTGACCTCTGAAGCGGCCGACCTGATGTATCACCTGCTGGTATTGCTAAATGCCAGCGACCTCACCTTGGGCGACATTGCCGCTGAGCTGGAAAGCCGTCACAGCTAGCGTGGTAAATTAGTGTCTGCTTAACATCAGGTAGACGCTCAATGGATCAGGACACACTGTTTCAATCGGTCATCGACCGCATCGACCAACGCTCGCCGCTTGAAGCACAAACAATCGAGCCCGAACTGAAGAATCCCAAGTCGTTTCTCAAGATTCTCGATGCCGATCATCACAACTGGACCAGCGATGCCTTTCGCAAGGTTTTCGGCATGCGCTTCCGCGTAAAAGTGCCGCCCATCGATCAGCTGAATATCATCGCCTACCCGTCAGCCGACAAGAACGTGCCGATCTTCATCTTCTTCTGCATGCTGACCAAGCGAAAATGCATTGCACACCTGAACGTCAATTGTGCGTTTATGGATGAAGAGTACAAAGCCAAGTTCATCAAGCCGCTCACCGACATCCTCCATAGCTATGAGCCCTTTGAAACGGCCGACCGCTATCCCGAGTGGATGAAGAAGTACCGCAACGACTGCACGATTTACGGCCTGTTCCCGCGTGATCGTTACGAAGACATTGCCGAGTGTGCCCAACGCTGCGCGGATGCCTATATGGATCTGGTAGCAGCCGAGGCTCCGGAAACCGACACAGAGAAACTGCAGAAACTGCAGACCTTCCAGGACCAGTTCGTTGACGACATCCGTACGCAGGACAAGGCTCAGGGCATGATCGCCAAGATGATCGGCAAGAAGACAGCCCACCGGATCTTTTACGAAGTCACCACTTAACTCAGCTCTCACTCAGGCATAAAAAAACCGCCTCAGACTCATGTTCTGAGGCGGTTTTTTGTCATTTCTGAAGCAAGACTAAATCAGTACTTCAGTAGCCGGTTCACGCAGGTTGTAGTTTGAGCCCATGACGTAGCCGTATGCTCCTGCATTGGCGATCACCAGCACATCACCCTCTTCCGTGGGCGGCAGCAGACGGTCGGTGCCGAGTTTGTCACCAGTTTCACAGATAGGACCAACCACGGTCACCACCTCACTACCCGGCTCAGCGGCTTTCGACAGGTTCGCAATCTCGTGATACGCGCCGTACAACGCCGGACGAATCAGTGAGTTCATGCCGGTGCTGATACCTACGTAACGCACCTCGCCTTTGCCTTTGATCTGCGTCACGGTTGCAACCAGTGCACCGGCAGTAGCCACCACGTAGCGACCCGGTTCCAGCCACAGCTGCACACCCGGGAACTCCTTACGGAAGGCCTGCAGGCTGAGGTCCACCTGACGCATATCCAGCTCGGTCTGACCGGGCTTCTCGGGGATACCGAGACCACCACCCAAATCCAGATGCTCGACATCCGGGAACACGGCAAGTGCGTCAGACAGGTTTTCGGCAACGCTGCGCCAGTTGTCGGACTGCAGAATGCCACTGCCTGTATGGGCATGCAGACCTGCGACCGTTGCACCGGCTGCATCAGCCAGCGCTTTCGCCTCTTCCAGCTCAAACATCGGAATACCGAATTTCGAATGCACACCCGCGGTTTTCACGTGCTCGTGATGACCACGTCCCTGACCCGGATCCAGTCGCAGCATGATGCGACGGCCTTTAAACAGCTCGCCCCAGTGCTTCAGCGGATGCAGATTATCCAGAGTCACCCACACACCCTGCTCCAGCCCGAACTCGTAGTCGGCACGGCCGGCGAAGTTAGGTGTGTACAGAATGCGCTGACGGTCGATGTCGGGGAACAGATCCAGCACCCGCTGAATTTCTCCCGGCGACACACATTCGAAGTTCAAGCCGCCCTCATGGACAACTTTCAGCACTTCAACATTGGTGTTCGCTTTGATCGCATAGAAGACCTCGTCCACAGACTCGAGGCTCTGCAGGTTGGCAATCGAACGGCGCAGAGTCTCTGTGTCATAAACGTAGGCCGAAGTATGCTCGTTGGCGAGGCTGATCAGCTGATCGCGCTTCTCCATCCACCAGGCCGGCGGCGCGGGCTCTTCAGGCTCCGCAGGACCGGCCTGATAGGCCTCCCACGTGTCTCCGAATACTTTGTCGTTGGCTTCTGCCTGCACCAGCGTGCTGTGGAAATTCTTCACCAGACGCAATGACTGCTCTTCATCCACGACAAAACTCAGGTTCAGGTCACTTGCGGCCTGACTGAGCAGATGAATCGGATTTTCTTCAAACACTTCCAGCGTCGGGCCGATCTCGTGCAGCAAGGCACGAATCTTCTGGCCGACCAGACTGACCACCGCCACGTTAGTAATGATGCGCACGCGGCACAGCGGCTCGAGACGGCTGCGCAGACGCTCCAGCATCGCTTCATCCATGGAGTTCGCACCCGGGTCCAGCGTCACGGTGACGTTGCTCTCAGAGGTGGAAACAAGATCAATAGAAAGCCCTAAGTTACTGAATACCCTAAAGGCATCAGCCAGAAACCCGACCTGCTGCCACATTCCCAGCGTTTCCATCGACACCAGCGTTATGCCGTTGCGGCGGGATACTGCTTTCACGCGCGGTGAGTCGTCACCCGCGTCGCGGGTAATCAGCGTACCGTCGGATTCCGGGGTAGCGGTACATTTGATCCACAGCGGAATATCGAAGCGGCGCACCGGCGAAATACAACGCGGGTGCAATACAGAACCGCCGGTAGAGGCGATTTCCTGTGCTTCCTCATAACGCAGCGTTTTCAGCAAACGGGCACCGGATACCGTACGCGGATCAGCACTGAACATGCCCGGCACATCGGTCCAGATCTCCAGGCAACGCGCCTGCAGACGGGCTGCAACATACGCTGCCGAGGTATCTGAACCGCCACGGCCCAGCAACACACCCTCGCCCTGCTCATTGCGGGCAATAAAACCCTGAGTGAGCACCACGCCTTCTGCCTGCGACAGGGTCTGCTGCAACGGTAGATCCGGATCGTAACTACAGGTAGCCGACAGATAACCCGCACGTTCGTTGGAGCCTGCACTGCTGATACTGGTCAGCAGTTCACGGGCGTCATGCCACGTAGTCGTGATGCCCTGTGCATTCAGGTAAGCCGCACCCAGTGTAGTGGTCATCAACTCGCCCATCGACATGACTTTCACATGTACGCGGGGGCTGACTTCACGCACCAGTCGAATGCCGGCAGCAATCTGCTCCAGCTCTTCCAGACGCGACCCGATCAGCTCAGGGCCATCAACACCCAGATCGGCAGCCAGCCCCAGATAACGGGCTTTCAGCTCGGCCAGCAGCTCTTCATGTTCGCCGCGAGTGGCCAGATCAAGCAAAGCCTCCAGCTGATTGGAGGTGCCGCCAATGGCGGAATGCACAACTACCGGGCGCAGCCCTTCGGCCTGCTTGGCACGAACAAGGTCGGCAATAATCGCCCAGTTTTCAGCAGTGGCGACACTGGTACCACCAAACTTCATGACCACCCACGGACTGTCGGCGGTCGGACCCGTGTTCACTGTGTTCTGGTTACTGTTATTCATATCGGTTCAAGTTAAAAAAAAGCCCGCAGTATTGCGGGCTTCGTTATTTGTAGACTGAAGGCTAACGCCCTGTCTGCCACCCGCACGCAAGTTCGAAGCCCGGTTTAGCCATGGGCTTCTTCATCGGTTTCATCTTCTTGCTGTCGAGCGTATTCATCATGTGCGCAAGTAGACCTAAACTGAGCCCAAAGGTCAAGCTTAAGCCTTTGATAGCGTGACAAAAACCAGACCTAATCGTCAGTACTAGTCGTTCGTCACGGCACCGGTAGACGCAGAGCTCACCAGCTTGGCGTACTTGGTCAGCACACCATTAATGACCTTCGGCTCCGGCTTAACCCACGCAGCTTTACGGGCGGCCAGAGTTTCATCGTCGACTGCCAGCTGGATCTCACGGGTTTCTGCATTAATGGTGATTTCGTCGCCGTCTTCGATCAGACCGATCGGGCCGCCAACCGCAGCTTCAGGGGTCACATGACCTACCACGAAGCCATGACTACCGCCGGAGAAACGACCGTCAGTGATCAAAGCGACCTTGTCGCCAAGACCTTTACCCATGATGGCTGCTGTCGGGCTGAGCATTTCGCGCATACCCGGACCGCCTTTCGGGCCTTCGTAACGGACCACAACCACATGACCGGCTTCCACCTCACCGTTCAGAATGGCCTGCAAAGCCTCTTCTTCGCCACCGAACACTTTAGCGGTGCCGGTGAAGCTGGTGCCTTCCTTACCGGTGATTTTCGCGACTGCACCTTCCGGCGCCAGATTGCCGTACAGAATCACAAGGTGTGAGTCTTCTTTAATCGGGTTGTTAAAGTCACGGATGATGTCCTGACCGGCCGGGTAATCTTCAACGTCAGCCAGATTCTCGGCCAGCGTCTTGCCGCTCACGGTCAGGCAATCGCCGTGCAGCAGACCTTTATCCAGTAAACGCTTCATCAGCGGCTGGATACCGCCGATAGCAATCAGTTCTGACATCGCATAGCGGCCACTCGGCTTCAGATCAGACAGCAGCGGTGTTTTCGAACCGATGCGGGTGAAGTCATCAATATCGAGATCGACACCGGCTTCGTGCGCCATGCCCAGCATGTGCAGAACCGCGTTGGTTGAACCGCCCAGAGCAATGATCACGGTGATCGCGTTCTCAAAGGCTTTCCGGGTCAGAATATCGGAAGGACGGATACCCTCACGAATCATGTTCATTACAGCCTGACCGGCACGATAACAGTCATCACGCTTCTCATCAGACACAGCGTTCTGTGCAGAACTGTTTGGCAGACTCATGCCCAGCGCTTCAATGGCTGAGGCCATCGTATTCGCGGTGTACATACCACCACAGGAACCCGGCCCGGGAATCGCGGTGCGCTCTACTTCCAGCAACTCTTCGTCACTGATTTTGCCGCCGGCATGACCGCCCACCGCTTCGAATACAGAAACGATGTCGCGACGCTTTTCGCCCGGCATGATGGTGCCGCCATAAACGAACACAGCCGGACGGTTCAGACGGGCAATAGCCATCATGCAACCCGGCATGTTTTTGTCACAGCCGCCAATTGCTACAAAACCGTCAAAGCCTTCACCGGCAACAACAGTTTCGATCGAGTCACAGATCACTTCGCGGGACACCAGCGAATAACGCATGCCCGGAGTACCCATCGAAATGCCGTCGGACACTGTAATCGTGTTGAACTCGACGGCTTTACCACCGGCTTCGTTGACGCCTTCGGCGGCTTTTTCGGCCAGATCATCAATGTGCATGTTGCACGGCGTGACCATGCTCCACGTCGAGGCGATACCGATTTGAGACTTGTTGAAGTCATCTTCGGTAAAACCGACAGCGCGCAACATGGCGCGACTGGGTGCCTGTTCCACACCGTCTACTACAAGGCTGGAGTAACGACGTTCCTGATTCTGTTTTTTATCGCTCATTGGGATTCGGTTCTGAGTTAAGTGCAAGGACCTGAATAAGGGCGGCTATTGTACACGCGAAAACCGCCGAAAACCGCAGTATTGCAGGTCAAATGACGATTTATAGGGGTATATACTGCACCGGGGTTGCAGGGGATTCGAAACGACAGGACCGCGGCGGAAAAACTAGAGCAACTTACCCGGATTCATGATGCCGTTCGGGTCCAGTGCAGCCTTCACCGAACGCATCAGCTCAAGCTTCACCGGGTCGGCGAGCCGCGCCAATTCGTCCTTTTTCAGATAACCAATACCGTGTTCGGCGCTGAAACTGCCGCCGGCAGCAACCGCGATCGAGTGCACGACCTCGTTCACCTCCGGCCACAGATCCAGAAACTCCTGAGCCTGCATGGTTTGCGGCTGCGACAGATTGAAATGGATATTGCCGTCACCCAGATGTCCGAACGGCACCGGACGCACTCCGGGGACAATTTTTTCGGCGGCGGCCGAGGCTTCGCCGATGAACTCAGGCATCTTCGACACCGGTACCGACACATCGTGTTTGATGCTGGCACCATCGTGTTTCTGCGCCTCGGAAATACCATGGCGCAATGCCCAGAGTTCGTCACGCTGGGCGCCCGACTGCGCTACGACGCCATCCAGTAACAGCTCTTCTTCCAGACACTGCTCCAGAAAACCGGTGACCCGCTGGTCCAGCTCCGCCTGCGGATACTGTGCCGAAGTTTCCAGCAGCACATACCACGGATAACCGCCGTCAAACGGATTGCTGCAACCGGGCAGATGACTGGTCACCATCGTCATCGCCCCGTCCGGAAACATTTCAAACGCGGTTATCTCGTCACCAAGCGAACCGCGCGCCGACTCGAACAAAGCGACAACAGCTTCGGGCGAAGCTGCGGCCAGCAAAGCTGTAGCCTGCGACACCGGCTCCGGAAACAACTTGCAGACCACTGCAGTGACAACACCCAGCGTACCCTCTGCCCCGACAAACAATTGCTTCAGGTCATAGCCGGTGTTGTCTTTGCGAACCGCATTTAATCCGCTGTAGATGCGACCATCCGGAAGTACTGCTTCAATACCAAGCACCAGGTCTCTGGTGTTGCCGTAACGAAGTACATTGGTACCGCCGGCATTCGTCGACACATTGCCGCCAATCTGGCAGCTGCCTTCGGCAGCCAGACTCAGCGGGAACAAGCGGCCGGAATCGGCAGCTGCCTTTTGCAGATCAGCAAGAATGACTCCGGCTTCGGCAGTCACTGTGAAATTTGCTGCGTCGAGTTCGCGAATCCGGTTCATGCGCTCCAGTGACAACAACACCTCCGGACGCTCTCCTAAACCGGGAATCGCCCCACCGGCAAGACCGCTGTTGCCACCTTGAGGCACGACCGCAATACGCGCGTCATTACACAGCTTCAGAATGCCGGACACCTCAGCCGTATTAGCCGGCTTCAGCAATAACGCCGCACTTCCGGTATACAGCCCCCGCCATTCGCGCAGATAGCCATCGTCCAGCTCCGCTCCTGCCACCGTATTGGCAGCCCCGACAATCTCGGTCAGCTGTGTGAGCAGATCTTTGCTTATAGAGTGAGTCATGGAGTGGAATTTAACCTTCCCGCTACTTGGGATTAGAGGTCACAGGACATAAAATGCGATTATGCCACTCTACCCGGGTCTTTCGACATACTGTTCCAACACGCCCAACACACTATAAGCACACCCTTCTTCGTTCATGCATAAATTTCAGCCAACAGACACCGCCGTACTGCGTATGAGCACCTCCGGCGGGATCGAAGGTCTTGACCTTGAAGAACGCGGCACGCTGATCGAATTGGATCGCAAGCTGCATGCATTCTGGGAGCTTGGCCGAAACTTTGTGCTGGGCTGGACTCGGGCCGGTGACGAACTACAGCTGTTGGTTGTACCTCATTACCAAATCGCCGCCTATGCGCTACCCGGCGCGGGCAACGAACACGGTGAAGATGCACCCGACCGGGAGTCGCAGGAATTCATTATCGACATGCTCGCCAGACGACGGCAGCTGGATCCGCGACGCCTGCAACACGCCGCCCGCCTGTTCGCCACCGAACCGGTGTCGGTAAAACTCCGCAAGCCGCTGAGCAACGATCCTGAAGAGCTGGACCTGGTCGAACAACTCATCCGCCGTTACAGCATCAACTATGTACCGAACCGGGCGGTAGCGCTATTCGACATCGTAGGCTTCAGCCTGCTCAGTCCGTTCGAACAGATGACCCAGCTGAACAGTCTGTCGTACTCGCTGAACTCGGCGCATCACAAAATGCTGGGTACCAAAATTGATGTGAACTTCGCCCGCTCCAGCACCGGCGACGGCTTCTACATCTGGAACCGCAACACCGGCATGCACGCCAACACCAACCTGTATCACCTGATGCACTTGGTGATGGCGGACAATGCTATCGCACGGCGTAAAGCCAGTGGCCGCACCGTGCCGTTATTGCGCACCTGTTTTCATGTTGGCGGTTGCTACGAGTTCCATCAGGCCGAAGGCTTAAGCCCGACCATCCGCAGTGACATCGTCGGCGATGTCACTATTGAACTGGCACGCATGATTGACCGCGCCTTGCCGGGTCAAATTTTTGTGGGTGATTTCAAAACAGGCTCAACCGGCGCCAACGGTCACGCTACAGAAGCCCCCATTCTGACCAGCATCGACTTTGTTGAACTGGCGCAAAAAGACCTGAGCGAACTGAACGGTCTCGAACTGTCCGGTGAGGCCATTGATTCGATCAAATGTTATCTGACCGGTGAGCGCCAGCAGGAAGGCGGCTACTCCATTCGCAAGCTATCTATCAAAGACAAGCACGGCCTGACCCGCAGCGTCTTTAACGCCAAGATCAACATTTATCGCCAGGGCGGCGAACCCATCCTGCTGGGCATCGAGGACAAGATGCTCCGTGACGACAGTCTCGAGATGAAGACCGTGGAGCAGATCGCCTCCGGTCAGGCAGATATCTGACAGGCTTCAATGACCGGCTTTATTTCCGGCCGATATCGTCGAAGCTTTCGTCTTCGGTAAACATGGCCCACATTGCGAGGAACAGCGCCGCAAGCACCGGGCCGATGACAAACCCTGAAATACCAAAGAACGACAGCCCGCCCAAAGTAGACAAAAGCACCAGATAATCGGGCATCTGCGTGTCACGGCCGACTAAAACGGGACGCAGCAAATTATCGATCAGACCGATCACCAGAGCGCCGAAGATCACAAGCACAACGGCGCTACCTACCTCGCCGTTAATCGCCAGATAAATGGCGGCCGGTCCCCATACCAGACTGGCTCCGACTACCGGCAGCAATGACAGCACCGTCATCATCACACCCCAGAAGACAGCACCCTTGATACCGAGAAACGCGAACATGAGTCCGCCAAGAGAACCCTGAATGATGCCGATCAGCAGCGTACCTTTGATGGTCGCCCGGGATACTTCTGCAAACTTATTGAACAATGAACGCTCGCGCTCATCGCCCAGCGGTAACGCTTTAATCAGCATTTCCAGCATCTGCTCACCGTCTCTCAGGAAAAAGAACAGCAGGTACAGCATCATGAAAAACATCACGGTAAAGCGAACCGCATTCTGCCCGGCCGTAATGGCGAGCGAGCCGATAAACTGACTGCCTTTTACCGCCAACAGCGACAACCTTTCTTTGGCGTCTTCAATTGACAAGCCGACCTGGTCGAGTGCCCCGACAGCCTGCGGCATCATCTCCTCAAACCAATCGATTAACGCGTTGGGATCGTACTCGCCGCTCTGGATGCGCGCATACAACTCGCCCGCCTCGCTAGCGACAGCCGATACCAGCAGCATCGTCGGCACGATAACGGTGACCAAAATGATGATCAGGGTGAGAAAAGAGGCCAGCGAGTTGCGGTCGCCACACACACCCCTGCTCCACTTCTGCACCGAGTGAAACACAATGGCGAGGATCGCCGCCCAGAAAATCGGCATTGCGTAACCGGAGATCAGCCAGATAAATGCCAGCGACACCGCTGTTAATAGGCTGATGAAAAAGGCCTGCTGCAGATTCATTCCCTGAAACTCCCCGTCTGTTTTCTCAAGCATGATTGCAAAGCGACAACGGGAATATGTTACACCGAAGCAACCTTCAGCATCGTGGGACTTTGGCAAAACCCAACCAAACGAATTTCCGGGCAGGCAGCGACAACCGACCGTCCGGCGTTTAGGACAGCGAAAACGGTGCCAAATCCGCTGCAAATATAAAAAAAGCCCACCGTTTCATTGTTTTCCGGCAATGTTGCTGTCTAGAATGGCAACCACTTCTTCAGGAGAGACGTCTTTGTTTAAGCCAGCCCGTTCTTTTGCGGCCCGACACGCCACTCAGTTTGTCGCCCTGGCTCTGCTCGCTGTATTGCCGGGCATCGCCAGCGCATATGTCGGTCCCGGCGCCGGCGTCAGCGCTCTTGGTGCTTTGTGGGGATTAATTGTCGGCGTGGTTATGGCACTGGGTATCGTGCTGTTCTGGCCGATCCGCATTATGCTTCGCAAACGCAAAGCCGCCAAAGAAGCCGCGCAAGAAACTGCTGAAGAGGGAGTTAAGAATCCGGAGACAAATGAGGACTCTGCTCAACAACGCAGCTCTGAAGAAGTTTCAGACAAAGACCCCGCCTGAAGGCGACCTGTTCTTAAAGCGAATCGCGAGATAGCAGCCATTGGGACTTCTGGATCTACCCTCTCCGCTCTACGATCAGCTTAACCGGCTCTTCGCATTTCTCCCGTCGACAGTCCAGCTGCTTGTGTGGGCAGTTATCTGTGGCGTACTGTCCATGTGGCTTTATAAAGTCATGTCACGGCAGGAAGAGATCGATCAGCTAAAACAACAATCGATCGCCGCCAGAAAAGCCTTGTCCGGTTACGAAGGCACCGAGATGGACGAGGTCATGCCACTGGCCATGAATGTCCTCAAGCTGTCCGGCAAACATTTCATTACTGTTATCGGTCCGGCACTGCTCAGCTCACTGCCTGCTCTGACGATCATTGTCTGGATCAGCAACAACTTTGCCTACGAGACGCCCGCTGCCGGCAGCCCTGTCACCGTATCGGTTGCACCTGTAACAGAACTGCAATTGGAGACCGGCGCTAACGGAACTTACAGATTCGACTGGCCTGCTGAGGGCGAGACTACTGACATCCTCGACACGACAGGCGCGGTCATCGCCAGGGTAAATGCGGCGCTCTCACCGGTCTTGCACAAGAAAACCAACTGGAACCTGCTTGTTGCCAACCCGGGCGGCTACCTGCCTGAAGACAGCAAAGCAGAGTTGGTCAATTTGGGGCTAACGCCAATTGAATACATTCCTGCCGGCCCGGCATGGCTTCGGGAATGGGCTGCCCTGTTCTTCGCCGCATTGATAGCCGTATCAATCGGTATCAAAATAGCCTTTCGCATTCACTAAGCAGCAGCCGGATAAAGCCCGCACATCATGGCGAAAGACAACCTGGTATTTGATATCTCATCAAGCATGTCGTTTTTCGGACGACAGGTTGCGAATCATCCCAAGTTCTGGCGCAAACTCGGCAACATCGAAACAAGCTTTCTGGCTGATGCATTAGATGACATTAGTGTCGACCGTCCGGTCTACGTCACCGGGCTGGCACGCTCCGGCAGCACCATCCTTTTGGAAACGCTAGCCGCACTGCCACAGGTGGCCACGCACCGCTATAAAGACTTCCCGCCGGTTTATACACCGTACTGGTGGGACTGGTTTCTGAAGCAGGCGGGCGGCGGTGATGACAGCCCCAAGGAACGCGCTCACAAAGACGGCATCATGGTCACCCATGACAGCCCGGAAGCGATGGAAGAAGTCATCTGGATGGGCTCCTTTCCCGATCTGCACAACCCGTCAGTGAACAACATACTGGACCCGTCGGTGCGGAATGAGGTGTTCGATAAGTTCTATCTCGAACACATACGCAAGTTACTGCTGACCCGCGGTGCCAGCCGCTATGTGTCTAAAGGCAATTACCTCATCAGTCGCATCGGCTATCTTCAGGCCCTGATTCCTGACGCGCGCTTCATCATTCCTGTCAGGCATCCCGTTGCCCACATTGCGTCACTGATGAAACAACACCGTTTGTTTATCAAAGGGCAGGAGCAAAATCCTGCTGCGCGCATGCATCTCAAACGGGTCGGTCACATGGAGTTCGGTCTGGACCTGGCTCCTATCAATCTGGGCGACGACGATGCCACCCGCTCAGTGTCAGAGATGATCTTCGGTGGCGACGAAGTACGGGGCTGGGCGCGCTACTGGAATCAGGTGTACAGCTATCTCGGCGGACTTACTGCGGGCGACAGTGCTAGCGCAGGGGCAATGCACATCGTCCGCTACGAAGACTTCTGCGAGGCACCGGCTGAGCGGATCAATGAAATGCTCGGCTACTGCGCCCTGTCCGCGCCGGACGGCTTTGTCGAAGAAAAGGCGGCAGCCATCAAGGCGCCAACCTATTACAAACCCGACTTCAGTAACGAAGAACTCGCCATCATTGAAGAAGAGACCGCAGAAGCGCGGGCTGCCTTTGGCTACTAGCTCTGCAGTGCGGGCAGCACCCGCTCACCAAGCAGGCGAATCGATTCTTCAGGGGCATCGTAAAGACGAATCGCAAACTCCGTCACCCCGGCCTCCTGAAACTTAAGCATCTCGGCAACAAACTTGTCTGTATCAGCAGGCGTTCCGGTAAACGTCAGCTCGTCCACCAACTTCTCAACCAAAGCATCAGGCACACCCGGAAAATCCGGTGAATTCTGGGCATAGGCCTTAGCGAATACCGGCAGTTGCCGGTTAATAAAGGCTGCGTCGTCTGCACCAAGAAACGGTTCGGTGTACCAGGGCTCCAACATACCTCTGACAAACAACTTACGGCGCGCTTCATCAACCGCTGCCGCACGATCGTCTTTGACATGCCACGCAAACAAATTACTAACTGCGAAGTTTTGCGGACGACCGCCAATTGCATCAAAGCCCCTCTGCAGGGACTCCATGGTCTCGGGCATACGATGCAATGTCACATCACTGAGCATGACACCATCGGCACAGGTGGCTGCCATTTCGAGCATGCGCGGTTTTGATGCGCCGATATAAATCGCGGGGCGACTCACTTCCGCATTCGCCCAATCCGGTTTGTAACCGGCAATCGAAAACACCTGCCCCTGATAATCCAGCAGGCTGTCAGCACCGACCGACTCGAGAATCTCAATACATTCCCTAACGCCCTGTACCATGCCGGCATGATTGCTACGCCGGCCGGGCTTGAGCCCCATCGCGATCACAGCACCGCCGCCGCCGCCGACCACAATCTGACCCCTGCCACCACTGGCCTCATGAAGGGAATACAGCTGATTGGCCATTTTGACCGGGTGCAGCTCAAACGGACTGACGGCCACCGGACCCATAGAAATCCGCTCCGACCGCCCCGCCAAAGGCAGAAAATTCATAAACGGATCACGGGCAGTGACAATATTTGCTGTCCAGACCCCTCCAAACCCATAGCTTTCAGCCAGATTTCCAAGTTCGGCAAAGCGTTCCGGCGTATCCGGCTCCAAAATCACATCAAGACGCACACTGAAGTCCCCGCAGAAGGTGCCAAAAATGAACAACACCCGCATTTGTTGGTGAGAATCGCCCGATTTTATTGGGTATTCGCCGTATTTACCGTTAGAATCGGTTGCAATAAAGCCTTCCGGTCAACCACCGGACAGGGATTTATATCTGGATGCACCGGCACGTTGAAGCACGGACAAGCTATAACACCGGACCCATCCGGGGGAGACACCTTTCGGTTCGCCTGGCACAGGCATTCGGGATGCCTAACAACATCCTTTGGCATTACTGTCAGACCCGACGGGGAAATTTGACTAGTTACATTGGGTTCGAGGGAACATCATGAGAAAAATCGTTGCGGTAGCTTTTGCGGCAGGCGCTTTGTTTGCCGGACAGGCCATGGCTCAGGAATACGGTAAGACATACATCGGCCTGGGCGTTGGTACTACCGAACTTAAAACAAACATTAACCTCGCCGGTGGCGGTGGTGGCGGTCGCGACTATAAAGGCGACGCAGCCACATACAGCGGCATTCTCGGCTACGCATTCAACGAATACATCTCCCTCGAAGGTGTATTCACTATTACCGGTAAAGCATCCGACGAAGGCTGGGCACCTTGCAGCGAATACAACGTAGATGCCGACTTCGGTTACCAGTACTGCGATCTCGGCTCACCGTTGAATCCGCAGGATCCGGTCATTCCGGGTGAAGCCGGCATTCAGGGCAGCACCGATATGCGCAGCTTCGAACTGGCTGCCAAAGGCACTCTGCCGTTCGGCAAGTTTGAACTGTTCGGTCGTGCCGGCTGGGGCTTCGGTGACTTCGGTTACGACTACCGCCTGTACGTGCCTGATACTCAGTACACGGGCGAGCCTTGCATCGGCGGCGTAGGTGACCCGAACGGCTGTGCCGGTCGTGACAACATTACCGGTAACCGTATCGTTACCAGCTTCCAGGACAGCGGTCTGGTACTCGGTCTGGGCATCGGCTGGAACTTCGGTCGCGGCGCTATCCGTCTGCAATACGATTACATCGGCATTGAAACCAACGACACCACTGAGTTCCTGATCACAGGCACCGATGGTGGCTCACCTTCAACCGATTCGTATGACCTGACTTTCAAGACGGACAACCCGAATCGTCTGATGTTGTCATTCAGCGGACGTCTGTAAGAAACAGCTGACAGTTAGACAAAAAAGCCCCGTGTCGAAAGACCCGGGGCTTTTTTATTGCCTCAACAAACAACATTCAATCCGCATTCGGCCGGAAATGGACAAAACCTGCGGTTTTTCCCAAGTTATCAGTCTTTTACCTTTATATGTATTTTCATTCATCGTCCTCGGGGGCCGGAGGCGATTGATGACTTAAGGGGATACGGAGGGACTGATGGGAGCTGAAGCTCAGAGCATTAACCCGCAGAATGCCGGCGGCATCAAATTCGGACCGTGGTGGCTGTCACCCGGCGTCGAACGCAAACACGTCATCGCCATGTTCACGGTGAACTGGATTTCGATGATGCTGATCCCCTTCGTCAACTTTGTACAACCTCTGGTCTTCGAAAACATGTCAGTGCCGGCTGATCAGCAAGGCACGATAACCTCCAATCTCGGCTTAATCAGCGATGTCATCGCGCTGTGCGTGATGGTCTTTATCGGTGCACTCAGCGACCGCACCGGCCGCCGCGTTGTCGTAATGGCCGGCTTCCTGGTTCTGTGCGTCGGCCTCTGGCTGTATCCGCGCGCAGACGGCATTACCCAGCTCTACATGTTCCGTGGTCTGGTCGGGCTTGGCATGGGCATCATCTCGACGACGATGCTCACCGTCATTCAGGATTACCCGCAGGACAAGAGCCGCGGCAAGTTCACCGGCATGAACAGTCTCACCAGCGGTCTTGGCGTACTGGTCATGGCAGTCGTCATCATGCGGCTTCCCGAAATGTTCGCCAATCAGGGCATGAGCGACAACGATGCCGTTATTCAGACCTTCATGATCTGTGTCGGCATCGGCCTGTTTGCCGCAGTACTCGCCCGCTTTTGTTTGTACAAAGGTTTACCGGACCCCGACAACCGTACACCCAGTGTGTTCGCCGGCGTCAGCGACGCCGTTGCGGAAGCCCGCAAAAACCCGCGCCTGATGCTGTCATTTATTGCAGCGTTTGCAGCACGTGGTGACCTCGCCGTAGCTGGCACCTACTTCGCGTTGTGGTTCATGTACGTTGGCACCGCACAAGGCATGGACAGCACCGAAGTTGCCACCATCAGTGGTCAGTATTTCGGCTTACTCAATCTGGCCATCATGCTGTGGGCGCCCCTCTACGGCATCATCATCGACAGAGTAAACCGGGTGACCGCAGTCACCATCGGTATCGCTCTGGCTTCAGCGGGTTACTTTTTCATGGGCTCTATTGATGACCCATTCAATCCGGCCGTCATTATTCCCGCCTGTATTCTGCTGGGCATGGGCGAAACCAGCGCAGTAGTCAGTTGCGGCTCACTGGCCGGACAGGAAGCGCCCAGCCGCATACGCGGTTCGGTGATCGGTTTTTACGCGCTGTGCGGCAGCCTGGGCATATTGTCCCTGAGCTTCCTGTCGGGGCGCATATTCGACGCGTTCTCACCCAACGCGCCCTTTATCTTCATGGGCATCGTCAATCTGGCGGTAGTAGCCCTCGCGCTTTACGTCCGCTTCCGTTATGGCGAACCGGACACAGCTGAACACAAGTAAGGAGTTCCGACTATGGCAACTGAATCCAGCGAACTGTTCTCCCGTAAAGACACGATGTTTGAAACGGATGACAAGAAAAACGCATTCATGGACGCCTGGCTTGCTTACAAAGAACTGACTGACGCCCAGGACCGTGAATTTGCAGACAAGCAGGAAGAGATCGGCTCTGCGGTCGCAACACTGGTTCAGGAAATGCTGGGCAAAGAGAAGCCGATGATCGAAGGTCGTGAAGACGAATTCGGCAGAGTGCTCGGCAACGTGTTCCGGACATTACAGACACTGGTCCCCTACCATCACCAGGGCAACGACGGTCTGATCAAAGAGCAGCTGAAGTGGTACGAGTTCGGTCTCCGCGAAGATCTGGTCGACAAGATTATCGAGCATGACGTGGAGTCGATGCGCAACATTCTCGGTGAGCGCGGTGGCTGGGCAGCGCAAACCGGCCGCCTTGAACTGGCGCTGGATGCCTTAACCACACCCACCTGTTTCCGCGACCTGGTACTGGGCGAAGGCTTCGAGCTGAACCCGACCAGACTGGCCTACAAGTCGCCGTATGGCCGGGTCATTGAGATGGGCCACAAGCGTGGCATCTGGACCAATCTCACTGAAGAACGCATCCACAACATATATACGATTCCGCGCTACAAAGGCTACGCCGACATCATGAGCGTACACTTTGAGATATCACCGTGGGATGAAGAGAGCCGCATGATCACCGTTGAAGTATTTCCATTGGGTGAAGCGCCTTAGAAATCAGACAGAACGATGAGCAAAGACTACGACCCTGATGGCAGCCGCTTACCGGTAAAAATCGACTCAACGTCGAACGGCGAGTTTGTGCCGGAGCCGATCAGTCGCCGTAACGAAGCCGGCAATGCTCTGGCCTCCAACACAGCCGGCAGCAATGCGAAGAAACTGGGCGTGAGTCGTCGTCAGTTTTTAACCTCCACCTGTGGCGCAGCCAGCACTCTGCTCGCCATGAACACAGTGAATGCCGCTGCGGGCAAAACCGGCGGCAGCTTCGTGTTGCCTGCAGAAGCCGCCTTTGAAACCGCTGCCGCTGACTCGGTGCTTGGCAATAAAGAGTTCATCTTCGACATTCAGGGGCATCACACCGGGCCACTGGAGACCTGGCGGGATGACCCGGCACGTTTCAGAAAGCGCTTCGTGTTCAAGTTTCAACCGCAGAGCAACTGCGATTATCCCGCACCCGACGACGAGATCGGGTTTATGAACTGCTTCACCAGCGACGCCTTCGCCAAAGAAGTTTTTCTCGACAGCGACACGGACCTCGCGGTACTGACTTTTTCACCCTCGCCGATCGACCGCATGTCGCTGACCTACTCCGAGGCTGCTGCAACCCGCGACTTGGTTGACGGTATGAAAGGCACCAACCGGCTGTTGCTACATGGCCGGGCTATTCCCAATCTCGACGGGGATATAGAGCGCATGCCCGAGGTGGTTGAGGAATGGGGTATTTCGGCTTGGAAAACCTACACCCAATACGGGCCTGATTTAGCAACTGGCTGGTGGTTTACCGACCCGGTCGGCGAGCAGTTTCTGGAAGCTGTTCGTGATTCGGGTGTGAAACTGGTTTGCGTGCATAAAGGGCTGCCACTGCCCTTCCCCGCTATGGGCGAGAAGAACCTTGAATACCGGCTCTGTACCGACATCGGACCGGCCGCGAAAGCAAACCCTGATCTGACCTTCATCGTGTACCACTCGGGCTTCGACATTACGATGACCGAAGGACCTTACGAGCCCGGCAAGCCGGTCGGCGGCATCGACTACCTGATCGACTCTCTGCGGGGCCACGGGATACCAGCAAACAGCAACGTCTATGCCGAGCTTGGCACAACCTGGCGTGAGCTGATGAAGGACCCGGACCAGGCATCCCATTCACTCGGAAAGTTGCTGAAGTATGTCGGTGAAGATCGGGTGGTCTGGGGTACCGATTCAATCTGGTACGGCTCGCCGCAAGATCAAATTCAGGCCTTCAGAGCATTCCAGATTTCCAAAGAGCATCAGGAGCGTTATGGCTATCCCGCAATCACCCCGCGACTTCGCGCCAAAATATTCGGACTAAACGCAGCTGAGCCCTATGGCATCTCGGCCGATGAAATTGCCCGGCAAATGCAGGGTGATGCCGTTGCCAACATGCGGGAGAACTACCGCAATCAGCCCGACCCCAGTTTTTTGACCTACGGCCCGCGCAACCGGCGCGAGTTTCTGAGATTTATCCGCTCAGGCCACGGCTAGCGGACGCATTACAGGAGACAACCATGGACGCAGCAGAAAAAATCCAGAGTGACGCCAACACTCGCATGAAGGACACGATGACCGAGGCCGAGATCGCCCGTGCAGATGCGATTATGAAGGGCTGGTTCGCCTTCAATGACTACGCCTTATTGCTGGAACACAGTTGTGAAGAGCACGCAGCTGAGATAGGCCGCAAAGCAGCCGACATGATTGCTGAACAGATTGGTCAGGACCGCGATTTGATCGATGGTCGTGATGCAGAGTTCGGTCGTATTCTGGCGAATACCATCCGCACCTATCAGATGACCCTGCCGTATGCGCATCAGGGCAACGACGCACTGATGAAGGAACAGCTCAAATGGATGGACTACGCGCAGCAGATGGGCCGCACCGAAGAGATGGTGGCCTTCGATGTCGCCTCCATGAAAGAGATTTTCGAGGAGCGCCGCTACTGGATTGAAGAAACCGCTGATGTATCGCTGGCGCTGGATGCTGTGACCACTCCCACCTGCTTCCGTGACCTGACCGTAGCCGAAGGCATCGAGTTCAACGAAGACCGTACCGAGATTTCATACGTGTCACCGTATAAGCGGGTACTGGAGAAAGGCTGGTTAAGAAACATCTGGACCGGCCTTACCGAGCAGTACATTCATGAGCAGTGGACTATCCCCCGCTTCGCCGGCTACCAGCATCATTTCCAGGTTCGCTTTGAAGTGGATCCGTGGAATGAAAAGACGCGTGTTGTACGGATTCGGGTTTTGCCGAAATAGAATATGTAAAAGGCGGGCAGTATCTAAACCGCTGCACGCCTTCTGCCCATTCAATAAGTTGCGTTGCGACACGATGCCGTTATCCTGCAAAAAACAAAACTGCCGGCGACAGGCAGACACACAATACGGGGGTTATTTGATGAAGAAGCTGGTTGCAGCAGTCTTGCTGCTTGGGTTTGGTACTGCGAACGCGGCTTTAGTTTCCTATAACGGCTACACACTCGATACTGATACCAACGTCGTAACCGGCGGCGGTCTCGAGTGGATGCAGTGGGATGAAACATTGGGCCAATCGGTAAACCAGGCACTCGCCAACCACGGTGGCTCAGCCTGGAGAATTGCAACCAACACCGAGATGGCTGCGTTGTTGAACGCATTTTCGTTTGGAATCACATTCGACGGTATCGAAAGCACCAGTCAGGGAACCTCTGCAGAAGAAGGGATCAAGGCGACCAATTTCATCGAGTTGTTCGGCCAGACTCAGCTGGGAGCCAGCGGCCCGCGAGCGCAGGCTTTTTACGGTAGTGATTTAAATAACAACGGAATAGTTAACCATCTGTACGTACAACACTTCGCAAGCAGCGACGGTTTTCAAGTATTTGACTATGGAGACACCTACCCTCACATAACATTCACGCCAGATAAGGTTCAGTTCAATGCCGGCGTAGCGTTGGTGCGGGTCGTAGGAACTCCGATTCCGGCGGCAGTTTGGTTGTTTGGGTCTGCTTTGGGACTGTTGGGGTGGATTCGCCGACGGGCTTAAGCGCCAAACTATCTGATTAAAAGACCGGCCTTGGGCCGGTTTTTTTGTTTGTGCAGAAAGCATGCAGGATTTGGGTCGGGCTTTGCCCTCCCCGTTCCGCGCCTTCGGCGCGTAATGGCTCAGGCATCCTGACATGCAGGATCTGACGCGGTACATCCCTGTACCGCGCCCTCGCTTCGCTCGGGTTGCTTTGCATCGCCAATCGGCTGTCCTGCCGATTGGTGAACCTACGGTTCAACTCTGCAGTCGCGACTAAAAAAGAAAAAGCCGGCGCAAGGCCGGCTGTTTCTTTTTTTGGTCGGGCATGCAGGATTTGAACCTACGACCCCTTCTCCCCCAGAGAAGTGCGCTACCAGACTGCGCTAATGCCCGAATTTTTTGTACAGCTTCAGATGGGGAGTCCGAAACTAAAAACGGCCGCTATGATACATCAGGCGGCCGCTTAAAATGCATGTGAAAACTGCTTAGCGGCGCAGAATCTTGGCGATCTCTTCCAGCTCTACACGCAGCTGCTTAACGATCTGCTGGCTCTGGCTGACGTCAGTCTTGGCCTCTTCGCCGGTCAACTTCTGCCGGGCGCCACCAATAGTGAAGCCATCATCGTACAGAAGACTGCGGATCTGGCGGATGATCAAGACATCCTGACGCTGGTAATAACGGCGGTTTCCGCGACGCTTAACAGGTTTAAGCTGCGGAAATTCCTGCTCCCAATAGCGCAACACGTGCGGCTTTACGTCGCACAGTTCACTGACTTCGCCAATTGTGAAATAGCGTTTGCCTGGGATGGCAGGTAGTTCGCTGTTATTCCCCGGTTCCAGCATAAGCTTCTACTCGTGATTTCAGTTTCTGACCAGGACGGAAAGTCACAACACGACGAGCGGTAATGGGAATCTCTTCACCCGTTTTCGGGTTACGCCCAGGACGCTGGTTCTTGTCACGCAGGTCAAAGTTACCGAAACCGGAGAGCTTCACTTGTTCACCGCTGCTCAGCGAAGCGCGGAGGTCTTCGAAGAACATGTCGACGAGTTCACGGGCTTCACGCTTGTTGAGGCCCAGCTCGTTGAACAATGATTCAGCCATGTCTGCTTTGGTAAGTGCCATCTTTATTCTCTACTGCTTAATCTCTAATGGTGGCAGCGAATTTATCGGCGAGTGCCTGAGTGACAGTGTCGACAACACCGTCAACTTCTGTGTCATTAAGAGTGCGCGATTTTTCCTGTAAAATCAAGCCTAACGCAACACTCTTTCGACCAGAATCGACTCTTTCACCCGCATAAATATCAAACACAACCACCTCGCGGAGGAGCGCCCCACCCGACTCGACAACGGCTCTGACGAGCTCCGAAACGGGTACAGCTTCATCCACAACAACGGCCAGATCACGACGGACCTGGGGGAATTTCGAAATCGGTTCATACCGCGACGGCTCGCGCCTCAGCGAAGGCTCCGCAAGGTATTCAAACAACAGCGGCGCGGTATTCAGATCCAGTTTAGCCACCAGCGCCGGATGCAATTCACCCATCCAGCCGATGGTCTGTCCGGCACGGGCAATACGGGCCGTGCGGCCCGGGCGCAGCACCGGATGCTCATCATTCACGAAGGCAAATTCGTGAGGGGCATCGGTCAGCATGAAATTGGCGTAGATATCCGACTTTATGTCAAAAATATCCATGCCTGCGTTCTTGCCTTCCCAGTGCTCCTGATAGAAGCCACCGGAGATCACGCCGGCGAAGACATCTTCTTCGATAATCTCACCGCCTTTAGAAGTGAACCGCACGCCGTACTCGAACATACGCACACGGGTTTCCTGACGGTTTTCGTTCAACTTCAGCGCCTGGATCAGACCCGGCCACAGGCTGCGGCGCATAACCGACTGCGCCTGGGAAATCGGGTTCTTCAAAACGATAGGTTCGTCACCGGTAGACAACAAAGCTTCGGTCTCGGGGTCTACAAAGCTGTAGGTCACCGCTTCCTGGTAGCCCTGATCAACGAATGACGAACGAATACGGTCGATGGACAGCTGGTGCTCAGTAGCAGTGGCAAGATTCATCGGAGAAGATGCCGGAATATCCGGAATGTTGTCGTAACCGATCAGGCGCACGACCTCTTCAATAAGGTCTTCTTCGATCTCAATATCGAAACGGGCCGTCGGCGGCGTAATCGCCCAGCCGTCAGCTGTGCTTTCCACAGCCATGCCCAGCTGACCGAACATCGCTTCAACCTGAGCAGCCTCGATATCAATACCCAGCAGGCTGTTAAGACGCGCATGACGCAGAGCAACAGGCGCACGCTGCGGCAGTTTGTCATCGAGCGACTTTGCAACCACCGGTCCGGCATGACCGCCGGCAATATCCAGCAGCAACTCAGTAGCACGCTCAAGTGCATTCACGGTGTTGCCGAAATCCACACCACGTTCGAAACGCAGTGACGACTCGGTATGCATGTTGTATTCGCGGGCTTTACCCGCGATGGCGTCCGGATGGAAAAACGCTGCTTCGAAGAAAATGTCTGCAGTGTCTGCATCGACAGCCGTCGGGTCACCACCCATCACGCCGGCCAGTGCAACCGGTCCTTTATTGTCGGCAATAACCAGATCAGATTTTTTCAATTCGATCTCAGTGCCGCCAAGCAGAACCAGCTTCTCACCCTGCTTCGCCATGCGCACAGAGATATCGCCGTTCAGTTTGCCGAGGTCGTAGCCGTGCATCGGCTGACCAAGTTCCAGCATGACGAAGTTCGTGACATCGACAACCGGATGAATCGGACGCACACCGCCGCGGCGGAGTTTTTCACGCATCCACACCGGGGTAACGGCACGATTGTTAATTCCCCTGATAACACGACCGGCGAACAGCGGGCCGGCCTCACCTGCATCAAGAGACACCTTCAATGTGTCATCGATAGACGCTTCGACAGACTGCTGCACATTCTCGGGCAGCTGCAGGCTGTTGCTGGCCGCGACTTCGCGGGCGACACCGGCAATACTGAAGCAATCCGCACGGTTCGGCGTGAGGTCGAGATCAATGATCGCATCTTCGAAGTTGATGACGTCTGAAATTGGTGTACCCGGGGTCAGATGCGAATCGAGCTCGTACAGACCTTCACTCTGCTCTTCCAAAGCCAGTTCGGAGGCAGAACACAGCATCCCGTAGGACTCTTCGCCCCGCAGCTTGCTCTTCTTAATCTTTAAGCCGCCCGGCAGGACGGCGCCAATCATTGCAACCGGATAGACGCCGCCTTCCTGCACATTGCTGGCACCGCAGACGATCTGCAGCGGGCTATCCTGACCGACATCAACAGTCGTCAGACGCAGCTTGTCAGCATCAGGATGCGGTTTAAGTTCGGTGACCTTACCGACAACCACACTCTCCGGTGCAGGCTTCAATACATCGACACCGTCCACTTCCAGACCGGCCATCGTCAGCTGATGCGCTAACTCGTCGGTGGAGACTTCGGGACTAACCCACTCACGCAGCCATTCTTCACTAATCTTCATAGCCGCTTACCTGAACTGCCGCAGAAACTGCAGGTCGTTGTCGAAAAACAGACGCAGATCATCCACGCCGTACCGGAGCATGGCAAGGCGCTCAACGCCCACACCAAATGCGAAACCCTGATATTCCTCAGGATCAATGTTTACGTTACGCAGAACGTTGGGATGCACCATGCCGCAACCCAGAATCTCCAGCCATTTGCCCTTATCCGACAGCACGTCTACTTCTGCAGAAGGCTCGGTAAACGGGAAATAGCTCGGACGGAAACGCAGCTCGGCCGGGCGCTCGAAGAACGCCTCAACGAACTGGTGCAAAGTTGCCTTTAAGTTGGCAAAGCTCACGCCCTTGTCGATCACCAGACCTTCGACCTGATGGAACATCGGCGTGTGCGTCATATCTGAATCGCAGCGGTACACGCGACCTGGCGCGATCATGCGGACGGGTGCACCCTGATCGAGCATGGCACGAATCTGCACCGGCGAAGTATGCGTACGCAGTACCCGGCCATCCTCAAAGTAAAACGTGTCGTGCATTGCACGGGCGGGATGGTTTTCAGGAATATTGAGCGCAGAGAAGTTATGGAAGTCATCCTCAATCTGAGGACCTTCGTGCACCGAGAAACCGGCA